>Ga0207696_1000081_pt1 | contig 198887 bp, 160 predicted proteins | sample KBSS54metaG_FD_184403 | JGI IMG/M metagenome (GOLD analysis project Ga0207696, IMG submission 184403) | Switchgrass rhizosphere microbial communities from Kellogg Biological Station, Michigan, USA - KBS S5-4 metaG (SPAdes) (version 2) | ecosystem: Host-associated > Plants > Roots > Rhizosphere... | reverse complement strand
ACGACCCAGGCCCTCGTGATCCTGGCAAGAAAGCTTGCTCGCGTAGCATTCGCCCTGATGAAAAATCAGGACGAATATGTCACCAAAGCGAGCAAACCGGCTTGCTGAAAACCATAGAATCTCCCACAGGTTAGCCCGCTCACCAGCCCCTTGGTTATATGGCAATTACCGGTGAGCGGGCCGGCTCGCTTGTCTGGATGCTGTCCTGGCATTGTAATGTTGGCTATTCTGCAATCTGTCCCAGTACACTTCGCAACTGTTACGGTATTCTCTGCCGTCAGTGAGTCGCACAACAATAACGAGCCCGTCCGCGCGTCGAGATATCGCCATGACCAACCTGCTGCTTTACCAGCGTATCGCCCAGCAACTGGCCGAGGACATCCGTCGCGGTGTCTACCAGCCGGGTGAGCGCGTGCCCTCCGTGCGCAAGATGAGCGCCCAGCTCAATGTCAGCCACGCCACGGTGCTGCAGGCCTATGCCAATCTTGAAGACCAGGGGCTGATCCGCGCGCGCCCGCAGTCGGGCTACTACGTTCACCAGACCCCCGCCCTGACCGCGCAAACACCGGATATCGCCCGGGTAGAGCGCCCTGGCCTGGTGACCCGGGCTAGCATCATTCAGCAGGTGTTGACCGAAGCGCGCCGCGACGGCGTGTTTCCGTTCGGTGCTGCGGTGCCTCATGTGGATTACCTGCCCGTGCGCGCCCTGCACCAGCAGATTGCCAAGGTGACCCGCTTCCATAGCCCACGTGCGTTCAGTTACATGTTCAGCCCAGGCTTCGAGCCGCTGCGCCGACAGATCGCCATCCGCATGCGCGATGCCGGTGTGCTGGTCGATCCGCGTGAAATCATCGTGACCCATGGCTGCGTCGATGCCTTGCAGATGTCGCTGCGCGTGCTGACCCGCCCGGGGGACCTGATCGCCGCCGAGTCGCCGACTTACTACGGTTTGCTGCAGTTGGCTGACCTGCTGGGCCTGAAAGTGATCGAAATTCCAAGCGACCCGTCCACCGGGATCAGCCTGGAAGCCTTGCAGTTGGCCGCCAACCAATGGTCGATCAAGGCGTTGGTGCTGACCTCGCGCCTGAGCAACCCGCTGGGCGGCACCATCCCTGAGGAACGGCAAAAACAGTTGCTGCGCCTGGCTTCGGACTTTGATATCCAGATCGTCGAAGACGACATCTATGGCGAACTGATGTTCGAGCAGGGCAAGACCAAGGCGCTGAAGGCGTTCGACCGGCTGGACCGGGTGATTTATTGCTCGAGCTTTTCCAAGACTTTGTCGCCGGGGGTGCGGGTCGGCTGGATGGTGGCGGGGCGGTACCAGGACGAGATCCAGCGCCTGCAGACCTTCACCACCCATTCGGCGTGCAGCGTGACGCAGATGGGGGTGGCCGCTTACCTGGAAAACGGCGGCTATGACCGGCACCTGCGCTACATCCGCCAGGAGTACCGCAAGAACCTCAGTGCTTATCAGTTGGCGGTGCAGCAGCACTTCCCAGAAGGCACGCAGATGACCCGGCCTACCGGCGGTTTCATTCTTTGGGTGAGCCTGCCGGGCCGGGTCAATACCCAGGACCTGCATGTGCGGGCGCTGGAGCAGGGCATCAGTATCGCGCCGGGGTTGATCTTCAGTAACACCGAGCAATTCAACCACTGCATCCGGCTTAACTGCGGCATCCCGTGGAACAAAGAGGCGGAGCGGGCGGTGATTACCCTGGGGCTTTTGGCCCAGCAATTGTGCAGAGAGACTACAGGTTCACTTTTGTAGGCTTGTCAGGCGCAGGCGGAACAGGGAGCATATGCATTTTCCAGCCTGACTGCCGATGTCCATGAAACTGTTGCGCTGTATTGCTCTGAGTTTTTGCCTGGTACCGGTCTGCTGTTTCAGCGGCGTCGCCCAGGCTGCGCAGCCTGCCGGCCAGGCGCAGGCCCCCCGTGCCAAGCCCGTGCAGAAGCCCGTGGCCAAGCCTGTGTCTAAACAGGCCGCTAGCAAAGCTGCCAAGCCTGCCAAAAAGCGTACGGCGCATAAACCGGTCAGCAAGGCGGTGGCTACACCGTTGCCCAAGCCCGCGCTGGATCTGAGTTTGCCTGTCGACATGGTCAACGATCTTGAGCCGAATGTGGGTAGCTCTGCCACGCGACGCAAACCTTTGCTGCCGGCCATGTTCACTGAAAAGCCACAGAGCGATGAAAGCCCGTTCCAGCTCAACGGCCGCTTGATCAGCAACGAAATGCAGCTGCAACTGCGCAATGAAAGCCGCCGCGATGTGGAAGGGGCGGCCATCGAGTTCGAGTACCGCCAATAGCCAGGCAACTGACTGCTGGGTCACGGCATATTTCATCGGGCCAGCAATTTCAAACGCATGTTTGAGCGGTTACTATCCGGGGACGTTCGTCCCGTTTTGCTCCAGGGAGACCTGATTTTGGTGAATAGCCATGAATTGCCGTGAGGGTTGCGGTGCTTGCTGCATCGCCCCGTCCATCAGCTCTGCAATGCCGCGCATGCCCCAAGGCAAGCCGGCCGGCGAGCGCTGCCTGCACCTGACCGTCGACAACCTCTGCGACCTGTTCGGCAAGCCCGAGCGGCCGGCGGTGTGTGGTGGGTTCAAGGCAGACATCGAGGTGTGCGGCAGTGATCGCGATGAGGCAATCAGGATTCTCGGTTGGTGGGAGCAGATGACGGCGGCGTGACAGGCTGGATCTTCGACAATAAGGATAAAGATGATGAGATCGTTCAAGCGTATTGCACTGCTGTGTGGCATGGGTGTGTTGTTGGCGCCCGCTGCCTGGGCCGAGAACTGGCAGGTGGCCAAGGACGAGGAGGGGATCAAGGTTTCCACCAGTGAAGTGGCGGGCTCCAAGTACAAGGCCTACCGCGGCGTTACCGTGATCAAGGCGCCGCTGGCCAAGGTCGAGGCGCTGCAAGAGGACGTGGCCGGGGCGTGTGCCTGGATTCACGAGTGCAAGTCGCAGAAACTGCTCAAGCATGAAGGTGATCAGAGCTGGACCTACACCCAGTTCAACACCCCATGGCCGGTCACCCCGCGGGACTCGGTGCTGCACATCACCACGGTCAAGGAGGCGGACGGTAGCCTGACGCGTAACCTGAAGGAAGAGCCGACCTATCTCCCGGAGGAGAAGGGCTTCGTGCGGGTGGCGAAAGTCGAGGGCTTCTGGAAGTTGGTGCCCAAGGGTGACGCTACAGAAGTGACCTACCAGGTGCACACCGAGCCGGGCGGCAGTGTGCCGGCGATGGTGGCCAACAAGTTCGTGGTCGATGCGCCGTTCAATACCCTGAAAGGGTTGCGTGAGCGGGCTGAGAAAAACTGAAGTTCAGGCGGGCTCCCACAGTAATCGCGCAAACTTTCAAAATTTAGGCAAGACAATTGCTCCCACGGCGCCGCACCGGATCGAGCAAGATGGAAATAAAAAAGGCTGCCCGAGGGCAGCCTTTTTGCGTTCGGCTCGAGGAGCTTACTTGCGGTCGGTCAGGGCGACGATGTCGCGCTTCTGCTCGCCGGTGTACAGCTGGCGCGGGCGGCCAATCTTGTACGGGCTGGAGAGCATTTCTTTCCAGTGCGAGATCCAGCCGACGGTACGCGCCAGGGCGAAGATCACGGTGAACATGCTGGTCGGAATGCCGATCGCCTTGAGGATGATCCCCGAGTAGAAGTCGACGTTCGGGTACAGCGAGCGCTCGATGAAGTAAGGATCGGTGAGGGCGATCTCTTCCAGGCGCATGGCCAGTTCCAGCTGCGGGTCGTTCTTGATGCCCAGCTCACGCAGGACTTCGTCGCAGGTTTGCTTCATCACGGTGGCGCGTGGGTCGCGGTTTTTATAAACGCGGTGACCGAAGCCCATGAGCTTGAACGGATCGTTCTTGTCCTTGGCCTTGGCGATGAAGGTGTCGATGTTCGAGACATCGCCGATTTCATCGAGCATGGTCAGTACGGCTTCGTTCGCACCGCCGTGGGCAGGGCCCCACAGTGCGGCGATACCGGCGGCGATACAGGCGAACGGGTTGGCACCCGAGGAGCCTGCCAGGCGCACGGTGGAGGTGGAGGCGTTCTGCTCGTGGTCGGCGTGGAGGATGAAGATCCGGTCCATTGCCTTGGCCAACACCGGGCTGATCGGTTTGATCTCGCACGGGGTGTTGAACATCATGTGCAGGAAGTTTTCCGCGTACGACAGGTCGTTGCGCGGGTACATCATCGGCTGACCCATGGAGTACTTGTAAACCATCGCGGCCAGGGTCGGCATCTTGGCGACCAGGCGCACCGCGGAAATTTCGCGGTGTTGCGGGTTATTGATGTCCAGGGAGTCGTGGTAGAACGCCGACAGGGCGCCGACCACACCGCACATCACCGCCATGGGGTGAGCGTCGCGGCGGAAACCGTTGAAGAAGGACTTCAGCTGTTCGTGAACCATGGTGTGGTTTTTCACGGTGCTGACGAACTGGGCCTTCTGCTCGGCATTCGGCAGTTCGCCGTTGAGCAGCAGGTAGCAGGTTTCGAGGTAGTCCGATTGTTCGGCGAGCTGTTCGATCGGGTAGCCGCGGTGCAGCAGAATACCCTTGTCGCCGTCGATGTAGGTGATCTTCGACTCGCACGAGGCAGTCGCCATGAAACCAGGGTCGAAGGTGAAGTGACCAGTGGCCCCCAACCCGCGGACGTCGATTACATCAGGACCAACGGTGCCGGTTAAAATGGGCAGCTCGACGGGGGCAGCGCCCTCGATGACCAACTGCGCTTTTTTGTCAGCCATGTGGCCTCCTATTAATGCTTGAAATCATCAGACAGACCCCCCACGCAGGGCCCGCACCACTATAGAGGGATAAATTCAGATGTCAATTTGCCTAAAGGCTGGTTGAAACGGGGCCTGAGGCCTGATTTTTCTCGAAATTGTCGCCCATTTACGCCTTTTGCTCGCTAAAGGCAATGCGCTATTTGGGCTACCCCATCACGTTGTCATAAGCAGCCTAACTGTCTATACTCGGCACCCGACCGCCAGGGGCTTGCAAGCCCGAACTGCTGGGGGTCGCCGTTCCCTGGGTGGTGGGTACCTGACCAGTACACTTACCAACAACTTTGCCCTGTTCGCTAGGGGCTCTTCAGTGTGAAAAAAGCCGTGAAAAGCCAACGACCTGTAAACCTAGACCTAAGGACCATCAAGCTCCCGATCACCGCGTACACGTCCATTCTGCACCGTATCTCCGGCGTCATCCTGTTCCTCGGCCTGGCCATCATGCTTTATGCATTGGGCAAGTCCCTGGGTTCCGAGGAAGGCTTCGGTGAGGTGAAGGCGTGTCTGACCAGTCCGCTGGCCAAACTGGTGACCTGGGCCCTGCTGTCCGCCCTGCTGTATCACCTGGTGGCAGGTGTTCGCCACCTGATCATGGACATGGGCATCGGTGAGACGCTGGAAGGCGGCAAACTGGGCTCGAAAATCGTGATTGTCATCTCCGTGGTGGTGATCGTTCTGGTGGGAGTTTGGGTATGGTAACCAATGTCACGAACCTGTCGCGTTCGGGCCTCTATGACTGGATGGCACAGCGCGTCTCTGCGGTCGTTCTCGCGGCTTACTTCCTCTTCCTGATCGGTTACGTCGTAGCCCACCCAGGTATCGACTATGCCCAGTGGCACGGTCTGTTCTCCAACAACGCGATGCGGATCTTCAGTCTGCTGGCCCTCGTTGCCCTGGGCGCTCACGCCTGGGTCGGCATGTGGACCATTGCCACCGACTACCTGACGCCAATGGCGTTCGGCAAGTCGGCAACTGCGATTCGTTTCCTGTTCCAGGCGGTATGCGGCGTTGCGATGTTCGCTTACTTCGTCTGGGGTGTGCAGATTCTCTGGGGTATCTGATCCATGGCTAGCATTCCAACTATTTCCTTCGACGCCATCATTATTGGTGGCGGCGGCGCCGGCATGCGCGCAGCGCTGCAGCTGGCTCAAGGTGGTCACAAGACTGCCGTAGTGACCAAGGTCTTCCCGACCCGTTCGCACACTGTATCCGCCCAGGGCGGCATCACCTGCGCCATCGCTTCGGCCGACCCGAACGATGACTGGCGCTGGCACATGTACGATACCGTCAAAGGTTCCGACTACATCGGTGACCAGGACGCTATCGAATACATGTGTCAGGAAGGCCCGGCTGCGGTCTTCGAGCTGGACCACATGGGCCTGCCGTTCTCGCGTACCGAAACCGGCCGTATCTACCAGCGTCCGTTCGGTGGCCAGTCCAAGGACTTCGGCAAGGGTGGCCAGGCTGCCCGTACCTGCGCCGCTTCCGACCGTACCGGTCACGCGCTGCTGCACACCCTGTACCAGGGCAACCTGAAAGCCGGCACCACCTTCCTCAACGAGTACTACGCCGTTGACCTGGTGAAGAACCAGGACGGTGCGTTCGTTGGTGTGATCGCCATCTGCATCGAAACCGGCGAAACCCTGTACATCAAGTCCAAGGCCACCGTTCTGGCTACTGGCGGTGCGGGCCGTATCTACGCCTCCACCACCAACGCCCTGATCAACACCGGTGACGGTGTCGGCATGGCCCTGCGTGCCGGTGTGCCGGTGCAGGACATCGAAATGTGGCAGTTCCACCCAACCGGCATCGCCGGCGCCGGTGTACTGGTCACCGAGGGTTGCCGCGGTGAGGGTGGCTACCTGATCAACGCCCACGGCGAGCGCTTCATGGAGCGTTACGCGCCGAACGCGAAAGACCTGGCCGGCCGCGACGTCGTTGCCCGTTCCATGGTTAAAGAAATCATCGCCGGCAACGGCGTGGGCCCGAACAAGGACCACGTATTGCTGAAGCTGGACCACCTGGGCGAGGAAGTGCTGCACAGCCGCCTGCCAGGTATCTGCGAACTGTCCAAGACCTTCGCCCACGTCGACCCAGTGGTCGCGCCGGTGCCGGTCGTGCCGACCTGCCACTACATGATGGGTGGTGTTGCCACCAACATTCATGGCCAGGCCATCACCATGGACGCCGAAGGCAAGGACCACATCATTCCGGGTCTGTTCGCCGTAGGTGAAGTGGCATGCGTATCGGTCCACGGCGCCAACCGCCTGGGCGGTAACTCGCTGCTCGACCTGGTCGTGTTCGGCCGTGCTGCCGGCCTGCACCTGGAAAAGGCGCTGACCGAAGGCGTCGAGTACCGCGATGCCAGCGACACCGACGTCGATGTTGCCCTGAACCGCCTAAACAAGCTCAACGAGCGCACCACTGGCGAAGACGTGGCAAGCCTGAAGCGCGAGCTGCAAAGCTGCATGCAGAACTACTTCGGTGTATTCCGTACTGGCGAATACATGCAGAAGGGTATCGAGCAGCTGGCTGGCCTGCGTGACCGCATCGCCAACGTGAAGATCAACGACAAGTCCCAGGCCTTCAACACCGCGCGTATCGAAGCGCTGGAGCTGCAGAACCTGCTGGAAGTTGCCGAAGCTACCGCCATTGCGGCCGAAGCCCGTAAAGAGTCGCGCGGTGCTCACGCCCGTGAAGACTTCGAAGACCGTGACGACGAAAACTGGCTGTGCCACACCCTGTACTACCCGGGTGAGAAGCGCGTTGCCAAGCGCGGCGTCAACTTTGCGCCGAAGACCGTGCCGGCCTTCGAGCCTAAAATCCGGACTTACTAAGGGTGGCTGCTATGTTGAAAGTCGAAGTTTATCGTTACAACCCCGACACCGACTCGGCGCCCAAGATGGAGTCGTTCGACGTCGATACCGGCGGCAAGGACCTGATGGTCCTGGACGTACTGGCACTGATCAAGGAAAAGGACGAGGGCTTCTCGTACCGTCGCTCCTGCCGTGAAGGCGTGTGCGGTTCCGATGGCATGAACATGAACGGCAAGAACGGCCTGGCCTGCATCACCCCGCTGTCGGGCGTGGTCAAGGGCAACAAGCTGGTGCTGCGCCCGCTGCCGGGCCTGCCGGTCATTCGTGACCTGGTCGTCGACATGAGCATCTTCTACAAGCAGTACGAGAAGGTGAAGCCATTCCTGCAGAACGACACTCCGGCCCCGGCCATCGAGCGTCTGCAGTCGCCAGAAGAGCGTGACAAGCTGGACGGTCTGTACGAGTGCATCCTGTGCGCTTGCTGCTCGACCTCTTGCCCGTCGTTCTGGTGGAACCCAGACAAGTTCCTGGGCCCCGCTGCCTTGCTGCAGGCCTATCGCTTCCTGGCCGACAGCCGTGATACCAAGACCCAGGAGCGCCTGGCGTCCCTGGATGACCCGTTCAGCGTCTTCCGCTGCCGTGGGATCATGAACTGCGTAAACGTTTGCCCTAAGGGTCTGAACCCAACCAAGGCGATCGGTCACGTACGTAACATGCTGCTGCAAAGCGGTACCTGATTCAAAGCGTTGTACCTGCAGTAAGCCGAGGTGCGGGTGGTGAGCCCGCACTGAGGTAAAACTCGAGCAAGGGCCCACAAAGCCCGCGCTCATTACCTATGAAGATATGAGACCAGCAGGGGCTTTCCGGGCTGGTACCCGGAAAATCAGCAAGATCCAAGTGGCGTGGTTCAGTCGCTGTGTTCGGACTTTTCCAGGTTTGCTGTGGCTCTCGCCGATCGTCCCCTAACCGAGGGTGACCAAGCATGCAAGAAAGCGTGATGCAGCGCATGTGGGAAAGCGCCCACCTTTCAGGTGGTAACGCTGCATATGTGGAAGAGCTCTACGAGCTTTACCTGCACGACCCTAACGCTGTGCCAGAAGAGTGGCGCACTTACTTCCAGAAGTTGCCAGCCGACGGCAGCACCGCTACCGATGTATCGCACTCGACAATCCGCGACCATTTCGTACTGCTGGCAAAGAACCAGCGCCGCGCCCAACCGGTATCCGCCGGGAGCGTGAGCAGTGAACACGAGAAGAAGCAGGTTGAAGTTCTGCGACTGATCCAGGCCTATCGTATGCGCGGCCATCAGGCTGCCAAGCTCGACCCGTTGGGGTTGTGGCAGCGCCCTGCGCCCGTAGACCTGTCGATCAATCACTACGGCTTGACCAATGCCGATCTTGATACGACCTTCCGTGCCGGCGACCTGTTCATCGGCAAAGAGGAAGCGAGCCTACGCGAGATCTCCGAGGCGCTCCAGAAGACATATTGTCGCACCATTGGCGCCGAGTTCACCCACATCGTCGATTCCGAGCAGCGCAGCTGGTTCCAGCAGCGCCTTGAAAGCGTGCGCGGCCGTCCGGAATTTTCCGCTGACGTGCAGGCTCACCTGCTCGAACGCGTCACGGCCGGTGAGGGCCTTGAGAAGTACCTGGGCACCAAATACCCAGGCACCAAGCGTTTCGGCCTGGAAGGCGGCGAAAGCCTGATTCCGATGCTGGACGAGATGATCCAGCGCTCCGGCTCCTACGGTACCAAGGAAGTCGTGATCGGCATGGCCCACCGTGGCCGTCTGAACGTGCTGGTCAACACCTTCGGCAAGAACCCGCGCGAGCTGTTCGACGAGTTCGAAGGCAAGAAGATGAACGAGTTGGGCTCCGGTGACGTGAAATATCACCAGGGCTTCTCCTCCAACGTGATGACCACCGGTGGCGAAGTTCACCTAGCCATGGCGTTCAACCCGTCCCACCTGGAGATCGTTTCGCCAGTGGTCGAGGGTTCGGTGCGCGCCCGTCAGGACCGCCGCAACGACACCGTTGGCGACAAGGTGCTGCCGATCTCGATCCACGGCGATGCTGCGTTCGCAGGCCAGGGCGTGGTGATGGAAACCTTCCAGATGTCGCAGACCCGCGGTTTCAAGACCGGCGGTACCGTGCACATCGTGATCAACAACCAGGTTGGTTTCACCATCAGCAACCCGCTGGACTCGCGTTCCACCGAGTACGCCACCGACGTTGCCAAGATGATTCAGGCGCCGATCCTGCACGTCAACGGTGATGACCCGGAAGCCGTGCTGTTCGTGACCCAGCTGGCCATCGATTACCGCATGCAGTTCAAGCGTGACGTGGTCATCGACCTGGTCTGCTACCGCCGTCGCGGCCACAACGAGGCCGACGAGCCGAACGGCACCCAGCCGCTGATGTATCAGCAGATCAGCAAGCAGCGCACCACCCGTGAGCTGTATGCCGAAGCGCTGATCCAGGCCGGTCGCATTGATGCCGAGCGTGCTCAGGCCAAGATCGACGAGTACCGTAACGCCCTGGACAACGGCCTGCACGTGGTCAAGAGCCTGGTCAAGGAGCCGAACCGCGAGCTGTTCGTCGACTGGCGTCCGTACCTGGGCCATGCCTGGACCGCACGTCACGACACCCGCTTCGACCTCAAGACCCTGCAAGACCTGTCGGCCAAGCTGCTCGAGCTGCCAGAAGGTTTCGTGGTTCAGCGTCAGGTGTCGAAGATCTACGAAGATCGCCAGAAGATGCAGGCCGGTGGCTTGCCGATCAACTGGGGTTATGCAGAGACCATGGCATACGCCACCCTGCAGTTCGAAGGTCACCCGATCCGCATGACCGGCCAGGACATCGGCCGTGGCACCTTCTCGCACCGCCACGCGGTGTTGCACAACCAGAAGGACGCCAGCACCTACGTGCCGCTGCAGAACCTGTTCCCAGGCCAGCCGCGCTTCGACCTGTACGACTCCTTCCTGTCGGAAGAAGCGGTACTGGCGTTCGAATACGGCTACTCGACCACCACGCCGAACGCGCTGGTGATCTGGGAAGCCCAGTTCGGCGACTTCGCCAACGGCGCGCAAGTGGTGATCGACCAGTTCATCACCAGCGGCGAGCACAAGTGGGGCCGTCTGTGCGGTCTGACCATGCTGCTGCCGCACGGCTATGAAGGGCAGGGCCCGGAGCACTCCTCCGCGCGTCTGGAGCGTTACCTGCAGCTGTGCGCCGAGCACAACATTCAGGTGTGCGTGCCGACCACCCCAGCTCAGATCTACCACCTGCTGCGTCGCCAGGTCATCCGTCCGCTGCGCAAGCCGCTGATCGTCCTGACGCCGAAGTCGCTGCTGCGCCACAAGTTGGCCGTCTCGACCTTGGAAGACCTGGCAGAAGGCTCGTTCCAGACCGTGATCCCGGAAATCGACACCCAAGATCCGGCCAAGGTCGAGCGCCTGGTGCTGTGTGGCGGCAAGGTCTACTACGACCTGCTGGAAAAACGCCGTGCCGAAGGCCGCGAAGACATCGCCATCGTGCGTATCGAGCAGCTGTACCCGTTCCCGGAAGACGACCTGGTCGAAATCCTGGCGCCGTACACCAACCTCAAGCATGCAGTCTGGTGTCAGGAAGAGCCGATGAACCAGGGCGCCTGGTACAGCAGCCAGCACCACATGCGCCGTATCCTGGGCCGCCACAACAAGGCACTGGTCCTGGAATACGCCGGCCGCGACGCATCTGCCGCGCCAGCCTGTGGTTACGCTTCGAAGCACGCCGAACAGCAGGAAAAACTGCTGCAAGACGCCTTCACTGTTTAACGCCTTCGCGCACCTGAAACCGAATTTAAGGAAACACTGATAATGGCTATCGAGATCAAAGCCCCAACCTTCCCGGAATCGGTCGCCGACGGCACCGTTGCCACCTGGCACAAGAAGCCGGGCGACGCCGTCAAGCGTGACGAGCTGATCGTCGACATCGAGACTGACAAAGTCGTCCTGGAAGTCCTGGCCACCGCCGATGGCGTGCTGGGTGACATCGTCAAGGGCGAGGGCGACACTGTCCTGTCCGACGAGCTGCTGGGTTCGATCGTTGAAGGTGGCGCTGCCGCCGCGCCTGCTGCTGCTCCGGCCGCTGCTGCCCCGGCTGCCGCTGCCGCCGATGCTGGCGAAGACGACCCGGTTGCCGCGCCTGCCGCACGCAAGCTGGCTGAAGAGAACGGCATCGACCTGGCTACCGTTGCCGGCACCGGCAAAGGCGGTCGCGTCACCAAGGAAGACGTTGTCGCTGCAGTCGCCAACAAGAAGTCTGCACCTGCTGCTGCACCGGCTGCCAAGCCTGCCGCTGCCGCTGCTGCCCCGGTTGTGACCGCCGCTGGCGATCGCACCGAGAAGCGCGTGCCGATGACCCGCCTGCGTGCCAAGATCGCCGAGCGTCTGGTTGAAGCCCAGTCCAACATGGCGATGCTGACCACCTTCAACGAAGTCGACATGACCGAAGTCATGGCCCTGCGTTCGAAGTACAAGGACCTGTTCGAGAAGACCCACAACGGCGTACGCCTGGGCTTCATGTCGTTCTTCGTCAAGGCTGCCACCGAAGCCCTGAAGCGCTTCCCGGCTGTCAACGCCTCGATCGACGGCAACGACATCGTCTACCACGGTTTCGCCGATGTCGGCGTTGCCGTCTCCAGCGACCGTGGCCTGGTAGTACCGGTACTGCGTAACGCCGAGTCGATGAGCCTGGCTGAAATCGAGAACGGCATCGCCACCTTCGGCAAGAAGGCCCGTGATGGCAAACTGTCGATCGAAGAAATGACCGGCGGCACCTTCACCATCACCAACGGTGGTACCTTCGGTTCGATGATGTCGACCCCGATCGTCAACCCGCCGCAGGCTGCCATTCTCGGCATGCACAACATCATCCAGCGCCCGATGGCCATCAATGGTCAAGTGGTCATCCGCCCGATGATGTACCTGGCGCTGTCGTACGATCACCGCCTGATCGACGGCAAGGAAGCGGTAACCTTCCTGGTCACCATCAAGAACCTGCTGGAAGATCCGTCTCGCCTGCTGCTGGACATCTAACCCTCTGGCTGCGTACCGTTCGGCCCCTGGCTTCGAAAGAGGCGGGGCCGCGCGGTTCGCGGCTTGTAGCTTGTAGCTGATAAGGAATCTTTTATGACCCAGAAATTCGACGTAGTGGTGATTGGTGCAGGTCCTGGCGGCTATGTGGCTGCCATCAAGGCTGCCCAACTTGGTCTGAAGACTGCCTGTATCGAGAAATACACCGACGCCGAGGGCAAACTGGCCCTGGGCGGCACCTGCCTGAACGTAGGTTGCATCCCGTCCAAGGCGCTGCTGGACAGCTCCTGGAAATACAAGGAAGCCAAAGAGAGCTTCAACGTCCACGGTATCTCCACTGGCGAAGTGAAGATGGACGTCGCCGCGATGGTTGGCCGCAAGGCTGGCATCGTCAAGAACCTGACCGGTGGCGTTGCTACCCTGTTCAAGGCTAACGGCGTAACTTCGATCCAGGGCCACGGCAAACTGCTGGCCGGCAAGAAAGTCGAAGTCACCAAGGCTGACGGCACCACCGAAATCATCGAAGCCGACAACGTGATCCTGGCCTCCGGCTCGCGTCCAATCGACATTCCGCCGGCTCCTGTCGACCAGAACGTCATCGTCGACTCCACCGGCGCCCTGGAATTCCAGTCGGTTCCAAAGCGTCTGGGTGTGATCGGTGCGGGCGTGATCGGCCTGGAGCTGGGCTCCGTATGGGCGCGCCTGGGCGCTGAAGTCACCGTCCTGGAAGCCCTGGATACCTTCCTGATGGCTGCCGACACCGCCGTGTCGAAAGAAGCCCAGAAGACCCTGACCAAGCAAGGCCTGGACATCAAGCTGGGCGCGCGCGTCACCGGCTCGAAAGTTAACGGCAACGAAGTCGAAGTGACTTACACCAATGCCGAAGGCGAACAGAAGATCACCTTCGACAAGCTGATCGTTGCGGTCGGCCGTCGTCCAGTGACCACTGATCTGCTGGCTGCCGACAGCGGCGTCACCATCGACGAACGTGGCTACATCTTCGTCGACGATCACTGCGCTACCAGCGTGCCGGGCGTGTTCGCCATCGGTGACGTGGTACGCGGCATGATGCTGGCGCACAAGGCCTCGGAAGAGGGCATCATGGTTGTCGAGCGCATCAAAGGCCACAAGGCCCAGATGAACTACGACCTGATCCCATCGGTTATCTACACCCACCCAGAGATCGCGTGGGTCGGCAAGACCGAACAGTCCTTGAAGGCCGAGGGTGTTGAGGTTAACGTAGGCACCTTCCCGTTCGCGGCCAGCGGCCGTGCGATGGCAGCCAACGACACCGGTGGTTTCGTCAAGGTTATCGCTGACGCCAAGACCGACCGCGTACTGGGTGTGCACGTGATTGGCCCATCGGCTGCCGAACTGGTACAGCAGGGCGCAATCGCAATGGAATTCGGCACCAGTGCCGAGGATCTGGGCATGATGGTCTTCAGCCATCCAACCCTGTCCGAAGCGTTGCATGAAGCAGCGCTGGCAGTGAATGGCGGCGCCATTCACGTGGCCAACCGTAAGAAGCGTTAATTATAAGAAACCACGGCGGGCTGCCCGTCGTGAGTCTTGCGTGCATGACTCACCGCGGAAAGTCCGCCGGATCGGACTACACGGGATAACCCGGGGTTAACGGTCACAGGTGGTGCGGCGCCAGCAATGGCGCAGCGCCGAAGCGCAGTACCTAACGAAGACGGTAAAAAGCATGAATCTTCACGAGTATCAGGGTAAGCAGCTGTTCGCTGAATACGGCCTGCCAGTTTCCAAGGGTTTCGCTGTCGATACCCCTGAAGCTGCAGCAGAAGCTTGCGACAAGATCGGCGGTTCCGAGTGGGTTGTAAAAGCCCAGGTTCACGCAGGTGGTCGCGGTAAAGCGGGCGGCGTCAAGCTGGTTCGCAGCAAGGAAGACGCCAAGGCGTTCGCTGCGCAATGGTTGGGCAAGCGCCTGGTAACCTACCAGACCGACGCCAACGGTCAGCCAGTGACCAAGATCCTGGTCGAATCCTGCACTGACATCGCCAAAGAGCTGTACCTGGGCGCTGTAGTCGATCGCTCGAGCCGCCGCATCGTGTTCATGGCCTCCACCGAAGGTGGCGTGGACATCGAGAAAGTCGCTCACGAAACTCCTGAGAAGATCATCAAGGCTACTATCGATCCGCTGGTCGGCGCTCAGCCGTTCCAGGGTCGTGAACTGGCATTCCAGCTGGGTCTGGAAGGCAAGCAAGTTGCACAGTTCGCCAAGATTTTCGTAGGCCTGGCCAAGCTGTTCAAAGAACACGACCTGGCCCTGCTGGAAGTCAACCCGCTGGTCATCAAGGCCGACGGCGACCTGCACTGCCTGGATGCGAAGATCAACATCGACGCAAACGCCATGTACCGTCAGCCTAAGCTGAAAACCTTCCACGACCCGTCGCAGGACGATCCTCGTGAAGCCCACGCTGCCAGCTTCGAGCTGAACTACGTGGCCCTGGAAGGCAACATCGGCTGCATGGTCAACGGTGCCGGCCTGGCCATGGGTACCATGGACATCGTCAACCTGCACGGCGGCAAGCCAGCCAACTTCCTCGACGTAGGTGGTGGTGCTACCAAAGAGCGCGTTACCGAAGCCTTCAAGATCATTCTGTCCGACAGCAATGTCGCGGCCGTTCTGGTCAACATCTTCGGCGGCATCGTTCGCTGCGACATGATTGCCGAAGGCATCATCGGTGCAGTGAAAGAAGTCGGCGTTAAAGTTCCGGTTGTCGTTCGCCTCGAAGGCAACAACGCCGAACTGGGCGCTAAAGTACTGGCAGAAAGCGGTTTGAACATCATTGCGGCAACCAGCCTGACCGACGCTGCTCAACAAGTTGTCAAAGCTGCGGAGGGCAAGTAATGAGCGTCCTGATCAATAAAGACACCAAAGTCATCTGCCAGGGCTTCACCGGCTCGCAGGGTACTTTCCACTCCGAACAAGCCATCGCCTACGGCACCAAGATGGTCGGCGGCGTTACCCCAGGCAAGGGTGGCACCACCCACCTGGGCCTGCCGGTGTTCAACACCGTCAAGGAAGCTGTGGAAGCGACTGGCGCTGATGCTTCGGTCATCTACGTTCCGGCTCCGTTCTGCAAAGACTCGATCCTGGAAGCGGCCTTCGGCGGCATCAAGCTGATCGTCTGCATCACCGAAGGCATTCCTACCCTGGACATGCTGGATGCCAAGGTCAAGTGCGACGAGCTGGGCGTTACCCTGATCGGCCCTAACTGCCCAGGCGTCATCACCCCAGGCGAATGCAAGATCGGCATCATGCCAGGTCACATTCACTTGCCAGGCAAGGTCGGTATCGTTTCGCGTTCCGGCACCCTGACCTATGAAGCCGTTAAGCAGACCACCGACGCCGGTTTCGGCCAGTCGACCTGCGTCGGCATCGGCGGTGACCCGATCCCAGGCTCCAACTTCATCGACATCCTGAAGCTGTTCCAGGAAGACCCGAAGACCGAAGCGATCGTCATGATCGGTGAGATCGGCGGTTCGGCTGAAGAAGAAGCCGCGGCCTACATCAAGGCCCACGTCACCAAGCCTGTCGTTTCCTACATCGCGGGTGTTACCGCACCTGCGGGCAAGCGCATGGGCCACGCTGGCGCCATCATCTCTGGCGGCAAAGGCACTGCGGACGAGAAGTTCGCTGCGCTGCAGGACGCCGGTGTTAAAACCGTGCGTTCGCTGGCCGACATCGGTAAGGCCCTGGCCGAGCTGACTGGCTGGGAAGCCAAGAAGTAATACGCTTCACCCCCCACGCGCACAAAGGCCACCTTCGGGTGGCCTTTGTCGTTTACGGGTTGCGGCAATCCACAGCTAGCCGACTCTGTAGGAGCAGCCTTGTGCTGCGAAGAGGCCGGTGCAGCCACCCTTAATCTCTATTGCCCACACTGGCCTCTTCGCAGCACAAGGCTGCTCCTACAAGGGGAGAGGCATGAAGTGGGTTTTTCGATGGGTTTGATAGGGATTTTCATACAGACACTTTCCGCCCCGCAGCGATAATTACCCCGTCCCCGGTCGCACAGACGACAAACACATACGCACATCGGACAAGCAGCACTGTGCCAGTGCGTTTAACGGTTAAAACGGTTAATCTACGCGTTCACTCTGTGCCCGTCCCCCAAAAGGGAACGACACGCTAAACGGGTCTGGCTCACCAAGCCGGGCAGCATTTCCCTCATCCATAGGGAAATCCCCTCTCGAATCCCGATTTCAGCAGTGTGGTACTACCTTAAATGAAAGTTCTAAAAGGCCAGGATATCCTGGCGCTTGGCTTTATGACGTTTGCGCTTTTCGTGGGCGCCGGCAATATCATCTTCCCGCCTATCGTCGGTCTGCAGTCTGGCCCGCACGTGTGGATGGCGGCCCTTGGCTTCCTGGTGACCGCCGTGGGCCTACCCGTCATCACCGTGGTCGCGCTGGCCAAGGTCGGTGGCGGCATGGATGCCCTGAGCAGCCCGATCGGCAAGTTCTTCGGTGGCCTGCTGGCCGCCGTGTGCTACCTGTCGGTTGGCCCGCTGTTCGCGACGCCGCGTACCGCGACCGTGTCGTTCGAGGTCGGTGTGGCGCCGTTGACCGGTGAAAGCCCGTTGGCGTTGTTCATCTACAGCCTGGTGTATTTCATCGTGGTGCTGGCGGTGTCCATGTATCCGGGCAAACTGCTCGATACCGTGGGGCGTTTCCTTGCACCGCTGAAGATCATCGCCTTGGCCGTGCTGGGCATCGCCGCGTTCGCGCTGCCTGCCGGCACCATTGGTGAAGCGCAACCGGCCTATGCCGCCGCGGCGTTTTCCAAGGGCTTCTCCGATGGTTACCTGACCATGGATACCCTGGGCGCGCTGGTCTTCGGTATCGTCATCGTCAATGCCATCCGCTCGCGCGGTGTCGAATCGCCGAAGCTGATCACCCGCTATGCCATCATCGCTGGCCTGATCGCGGGTGTGGGCCTGGCATTGGTGTACATCAGCCTGTTCCGTCTGGGTGCCGGCAGCCACGAAATCGCGGCTGACGCTACCAACGGCGCAGCCGTACTGCATGCCTATGTGCAGCACACCTTCGGTTCGCTGGGCAGTGGCTTCCTGGCCGTGCTGATCGCCCTGGCGTGCCTGGTGACCGCGGTTGGCCTGACCTGCGCGTGCGCCGAGTACTTCAGCCAGATTCTGCCGCTGTCGTACCGCGCACTGGTGGTGATCCTGGCGGGCTTCTCGCTGCTGATCTCCAACTTAGGCCTGACCAAGCTGATCATGTTCTCGATCCCGGTGCTTACGGCGATCTATCCGCCGTGCATCGTGGTGGTGGGCCTGAGCTTCGTGAAGGACCTGTGGAACTCGCCAACGCGCATTCTTGCGCCGGTCATGCTGGTGTCGCTGGTGTTCGGTATCGTCGATGCGATCAAAGGCAGCAGCCTTGCGCATGTCCTGCCGGACGCCGCCGCACACCTGCCGCTGAGCGATCAAGGCCTGGCCTGGCTGGTGCCGTCGGTGGTCACCCTGGCCGCTGCCGTGGTCTGCGACCGCATGCTGGGCAAGCCGCGCGAAGCGCTGGCTTGATAGGTTGAAGCCTGAGGGCGGCACCGGCCACAAGCCGTAGGGTGCCTGCCAGCGGTTCCCACCTGAAAACCCCGCGTCCGAAAGGGCGCGGGGTTTTTGTTTGTCTGCACAGGCGATGGGCTGGGCAGGCAAAAACAATTTGTGACAGCGGTGTGTCTTTCCGGGCTTGCGGGCGTCGAAATGCGGTCTCTACTCTTGTGCACCTGGCTTTCGGGAAACCTGCATGAACTTCATTCAAAGCAATCTCAACAACCTGCTGGCAATCGCCTGGTTTGTCGCCTGCTGGGGCGGTTATACCCGCTATGCCATCTGGAAAGGCCGCGACACCGCCTGCCTGGCTAGCGTGCTGCACTTGTACCGTGAAGACTGGATGCGCCGCATGCTGTTGCGCGACAACCGCATCGCTGACGCCAGCGTGATCGGTAACCTGGAGCGCAACGCCTCGTTTTTTGCCTCCAGCACGCTGATTATCCTTGCCGGCATTCTGACTGTGCTCGGCGCTTCGGACCGCGCGCTGTCGCTGCTGGCTGACTTGCCCTTGGTGCAGCAGGCGTCTCAGGGCATGTCGGAAATCAAACTGCTGTGCCTGGCAACCGTGTTCGTCTATGCCTTTTTCACCTTCAGCTGGTGCATGCGCCAGTACAACTTTGCAGCCGTGCTGGTCGGCTCGGCGCCGATGATTGGTGAGCGCCTGGTCAATGAACTGGAGCGCAAGGCATTTGCCTCACGGGCGGCGAGGGTGCTGTCGCTGGCGGCCAACCAGTTCAACTTCGGGTTGCGCGCTTATTACTTTGGCATGGCCATGTTGAGCTGGTTTATCAGCCCGTGGTTGTTTATGGTCATGAGTGTCGGCGTAGTGCTGATTCTGTACCGCCGCGAGTTCCATTCCGATGTGCTGGATGTGATGGTGTACACGCCCACGGAAAGTGCGCCGATTGACGCCGCTAAAGAAAGTTCCGTTTCCGGCGCCTGAAACGTTTAATCCTTAAACTGCAGGTACAAAAAAACCCGACATTGTCGGGTTTTTTTGTACGCGCCGATTACTGCTTGGCAGGTTCGGCCGGAGTAGCAGGTGCTGCTTCCGTCGACGGAGCGGCTTCTTCAGCTGCCTTCTGCTGCGCTTCGGCCTGATCTTTGGCGGCTTCGGCGTTTTCCTTGGCGGCTTCGTTCATCTTATCCTGAGCTTCGCCCATCTTTTCCTGGGCTTGCTCAGCGTGTTGCTGCGCGTCCTGGGCTTTATCTTCGCTCGCTTTATCGCAAGCGGCCAGGCCCATGGTAGCAGCCAGCATGAGAGCAAAAGCAAAAGGTTTACGCATGGGGGTGTATCTCCTTGGTGGAATAAGTGACTTGTTCCTTCGAGTGCAACTACGCGGAAGAAGTTCCGCGAAGGTTACAGATATATAACCCCCCGTTCTATATAGACTTTTTAACGTTTTTATGCCGTTGAGTCAGCGGCCCTGGAACTTGCGATGAGCGATTCAAGCTTGATAGCCATGGCCGAACGTTTTCTGTCGGCCTTGAAGCATTGTCAGTTGTTGCACATGCGTGTGGCACATGCCGACGCCGACGGCATGACGTTGATCCTGCCGTGGTCGCCTGCGATCGTCGGCAACCCGCAAACCGGCGCGGTGCACGGCGGTGCGCTGACCACGTTGCTGGACACCACCTGCGGCATGGCCACCCTGTGTGCACTGCCACGATTCGAGGTGTGCCCGACCCTGGACCTGCGCATCGACTACATGCACGCGGCCGAAGCCGGCAAGGACATCTTTGGTCACGCCCAGTGTTATCGGGTTACCCGGGACGTGATCTTCACCCGTGGCAGCGCCTACCAGGACGACCCCGACCGGCCGATCTGCCAGGTGGTGGGCACGTTCATGCGCCTGGGGCCGCAGGTCAAGGGCGGCCTCGGCTTTGGCAACCGGCTCAAGGAAGGTGACGCATGATCCCGCTCGAGGTCCGTCAACAGCTCAATGCGGCCCACGCGGTCGGTGACTATCGGCCCCTGCTGGCGTTGATTCCCTATGCCGGGTTGATCGGTATCGAATGCGAGCGCGAGGGCGAGGACCTGTTGTTTCGCCTGCCCGCCAGTGCGGACAACATTGGTAACCCTTTACTGCCTGCGATCCACGGTGGGGTGATCGCAGGCTTCATGGAGCTTTCTGCAGCGCTGTACCTGCTGATCTTCAGCGAGAGTGCGAGCATTCCGAAGGTCATCGACTTCTCCATCGATTACCTGCGCGCCGGGCATTTTCGCGACACGTATGCTCAGTGCCAGTTGTGGCGCCAGGGGCGTCGGGTGACCAATGTCGCCATCACCGCCTGGCAGGGTGATCGGCAGTCGCCAATCGCCACTGCCCGGGCGCATTTCAAGATCGAACCGGAAAAGCCCTTGAAATCGTCTGGGCAGCCCCCATCTGCATGACATCCGCCATCAACGCAGGCCGAACCGGCTGCCAGGCGCCCACTGTCATCTGATCGGAGTTTTGAAGACCATGAGTGTGGAAACACAAAAGGAAACCCTGGGCTTCCAGACCGAGGTAAAGCAGCTGCTGCACCTCATGATTCACTCGCTGTATTCCAACAAGGAAATCTTCCTGCGTGAGCTGGTTTCCAACGCCTCCGACGCCGCTGACAAGCTGCGTTTCGAGGCCCTGGCCAAGCCGGAACTGCTCGAAGGCGGCGCGGATCTGCGCATTCGGCTGAGCTTCGACAAGGACGCCGGTACGATCACGCTCGACGACAACGGCATCGGCATGAGCCGCGAAGATGTCATCACCCACCTGGGTACCATCGCCAAGTCCGGCACCGCCGACTTCATGAAAAACCTCACCGGTGACCAGAAGAAGGACTCGCACCTGATCGGTCAGTTCGGTGTGGGCTTCTATTCGGCCTTCATCGTGGCCGACAAGGTCGACGTCTACAGCCGTCGTGCTGGCCAGCCAGCCTCCGAGGGTGTGCACTGGTCGTCGAAAGGCGAGGGCGAGTTCGAAGTCGCAACCGTCGACAAGCCAGAGCGCGGTACCCGCATCGTCCTGCACCTGAAGAAGGACGAGCAGGAGTTCGCCGATGGCTGGCGCCTGCGCAACCTGGTCAAGAAGTACTCCGACCACATTGCCCTGCCGATCCAGTTGCCGAAGGAGCAAGCCGCTGCCGAAGGCGAAGAACAGCCCGCCGAGGAATGGGAAACCGTCAACCGCGCCAGCGCACTGTGGACCCGTCCGCGTACCGAGATCAAGGACGAGGAGTACCAGGAGTTCTACAAGCATATCGGCCATGACTTCGAAAACCCGCTGGCCTGGAGCCACAACAAGGTTGAAGGCAAGCTCGAATACAACTCGCTGCTGTACGTGCCGGCCCGCGCGCCGTTCGACCTGTACCAGCGTGAAGCACCGCGTGGCCTGAAGCTGTATGTGCAGCGCGTGTTCATCATGGACCAGGCCGAGTCGTTCCTGCCGCTGTACCTGCGCTTTATCAAGGGCGTGGTCGACTCCAACGACCTGTCGCTGAACGTATCGCGCGAGATCCTGCAGAAAGACCCGATCATCGATTCGATGAAGACCGCGTTGACCAAGCGCGTGCTGGACATGCTGGAGAAGCTGGCGAAGAACGAGCCTGAGCAGTACAAGGGCTTCTGGAAAAACTTCGGCCAGGTGCTGAAGGAAGGCCCGGCCGAGGACTTCGCCAACAAAGAGAAGATCGCCGGCCTGCTGCGCTTCGCTTCCACCCATGACGACAGCGGTGAGCAGAGTGTCGCCCTGGCTGACTACTTGGGTCGCGCCAAGGAAGGCCAGGACAAGATCTACTTCCTCACCGGCGAGACCTACGCGCAGGTCAAGAACAGCCCGCACCTGGAAGTCTTCCGCAAGAAAGGCATCGAGGTCCTGCTGCTGACCGACCGTATCGATGAGTGGCTGATGAGCTACCTCAACGAGTTCGACGGCAAGAGCTTCGTCGACGTTGCCCGCGGCGACCTGGACTTGGGCAAGCTGGACTCCGAGGAAGACAAGAAAGCCCAGGAAGAAGTCGCCAAAGACAAAGAAGGCCTGGTCGAGCGCCTGAAAGGCGCGCTGGGTGAAAGCGTTGCCGAGGTGCGTGTTTCCCACCGCCTGACCGACTCGCCGGCCATCCTCGCCATCGGCGAACAGGACCTGGGCCTGCAGATGCGTCAGATCCTCGAAGCCAGCGGGCAGAAGGTGCCGGATTCTAAGCCGATCTTCGAGTTCAACCCGACCCACCCGCTGATCGAGAAGCTGGATAACGAGCAGAGCGAAGACCGCTTCGCCGAGCTGTCGCACATCCTGTTCGATCAGGCGGCCCTGGCGGCCGGTGACAGCTTGAAAGACCCGGCGGCCTACGTTCGTCGCCTGAACAAGCTGCTGGTCGAGCTATCTGCTTGAGTTGATGCAAAGGAAAGCCCGCTTCGGCGGGCTTTTTTCATGGTGAAGCCTTAAGGAGTGCTTGATGAGCAAGGTAATCGTCGAATCGCTGGTTTATCACCTGTCCGGCAAAACGTATGAAAGCCGTCTGGTCCATGAGCCCGGTGCGCTGCCCAAGCCTGGCCTGGTGATGGCGCCGAACTGGATGGGTATTGGCGAAGGTGCCGAGCGCATTGCCAAGGAAGTGGCCGAGAAGGGCTATGTGGTGCTGATTGCCGACCTCTATGGGCAGTCGGTGCGGCCATCCAATGCCGACGAGGCAGGGGCGGCGATGATGCCACTGAAGAACGACCGCGCCGAACTGCGCAAGCGCATGAATGAAGCGCTGTCACAGTTGCTGGCGCAGTCGAAGGCACTGCTGGAGCCTGGCAAGGTGGCCACCTTTGGCTTCTGCTTCGGCGGTTGCTGTGCGTTGGAGCTGGCGCGCACGGGCGCCGACCTGAGGGCGGCGGTGTCGTTCCATGGCACGCTGGACACGCCGAACCCTGAAGATGCCAAGCGTATCAAGGGCTCGGTGCTGGTGTTGCACGGCGCAGCGGACCCGCTGGTGCCGAAGGAGCAGCTGCCGGCGTTCGAGGAGGAGATGAACGCGGCGAAGGTCGATTGGCAGCTGCTGAGCTACGGTGGCGCGGTGCACTCGTTCACTGACCCAAATGCTAATGTACCGGGCAAGATGCAGTACGACCGCAAGACATCGGAGCGGGCGTTCCGCTCGATGCACAATCTGCTGACTGAAGTGTTCCAGCGCTGACAGTGCATGGGGGCCGCTGCGCGGCCCTTTCGCCGGCAAGCCGGCTCCCACCCGAACTGTGTAGCCTCCAAGTCTAGTGCCGCACCTGTGGGAGCTGGCTTGCCAGCGAAGGGCCGCAAAGCGGCCCCTAATTTATCTGGGTAACTCGATCCGCGAGGTCTCCCCCGGTACCGTAGGCCAATCCCCCGCAGCCCACCTCACCCTGGCCTGCTCGATCAAGGCCGGATCGCTCGCCACGAAATTCCAGTTCATCCGCCGCGGCCCATCCAGAGGCTCGCCGCCGATCAACACCAGCTGGCATTCACCCTCTGCATACAATGTGATCTGCTCACCCTCGGGCAGCACCACCAGGCTGCAAGGCTCAACCTCCTCATCATTGAGCATCAGCTCGCCATCCAGCAGGTAAAGCGCCCTTTGCACTGGCTCATCAGGCACCTGCAATGTGGTGGCGGGCTGCATCTGCACATGCGCGTAAAGGGTAGGGGAGAGCACGGGTACTGGCGATTCCAGGCAGAAGCCACTGCCCGCAATCATGCAAATGCGCACACCGAGGTTATCGCTCACCGGCAGGCTAGCCGCCGGGTGATGGCTGTAATGGGGCGTGCCTTGTTCGAGCGCGCGAGGTGACGCCAGCCACACCTGCAGGCCATGCAGGCGCGAGCCTCGGGCAAGCGCACCGGCAGGGGTGCGCTCGACATGCGCCACGCCACTGCCTGCCGTCATCCAGCTGACATCGCCCGGCTTCACGTGCTGCTCGGAGCCGAGGCTGTCCTTATGCAGGATCTCGCCTTCGAACAGGTACGTCAGCGTCGACAGGCCGATATGCGGGTGCTGGCGTATGTCCATGCCATGGCCTGGGGCGTAGTCCGTTTCGAGCATATGGTCGAAGAACACGAAAGGGCCGACACTGCGGCATTGGGCCGAGGGCAGCGGGCGAAAAATCGGCTGGCCCTCGACCGACTCGGCACGTGGGCGGATGACCAGGGGGCTGCTCATGAGGGGCTCCAGGCAGGTTGCAGGTGCTCCAAGCATAGCGGTTTGCCAGGCAGGGCTGAACTGCTGCGCTTGGCGGTCGGTCTACCCTGTTCGAACCAGGAGAAGGAAGCTGCCCATGATCGCCAGAATGCTGGCTGGCGCGTTGTTGTGCGCAGGGGTGTGCCTGTCGGCGCAGGCGCGTGATTACCGCTACAGTGACGCCCACCTGCACTACGTCGACTTTTTCCAGGAGACGGAGGGCATGCCGGCCTTGATCAAGGCTATGGATGAAGCCGGCATCGAGCAGTCGATGATTTCTGGTATTCCAGTGGCCAAGAAATGGCATGAGGACGAACCCAAGCGCCCGCGCTACTACGCCGGGGACGATGCCGATGCCTATTGGTACAGCGCGACCGATACCTACGTGGCGGCAGCGGTGCAAGAACTGCCCGCAGCGCAGCGCAAGCGCTTTCACCCGTTTTTGACCGGCTTCAACCCGGTGGACAAGAACGCGGTCAGCCATATCGAGCGCATGCTCGATCTCTACCCTGGGCTCTGGCAGGGCATTGGCGAGGTGTTCACCCGCCACGACGACCTGACGGCGTTGACCAGCGGTGACACCCCGCGCGCCAACAACGAGGCCATGACCCGCATCTATCACCTGGCGGCCGAACGGGACTTGCCAGTGCTGCTGCACTCCAACATCACCTCCAAGCGTGAGCGCAACCCGCTGTACCTGGCCGAAATCGAAGAGCCGCTGCGCAATCACCCGCACACGCGTTTCATCTGGGCGCATGCTGGCAGCAGCATGGAAATTCATCGGCATCAGACACAGATGGACTTTCTGCTGCCGGTGCTGACGCGCTTGTTGGAGGATTACCCGAACCTGTATGTCGACCTGTCGTGGAGCGTGCTGGAGCCTTATCTGCTGGATGACAAGGGTGTGCCGCGCAAGGCTTGGCTGGCGTTGGTAGAACGTTACCCGGAGCGGTTCATGCTCGGGTCGGATGTGGTGGGCAAGTTTGGGAGCCTTGGCGAGCAGATGCACGGGTTCAAGCCGTTTCTGGATGCGTTGCCGGAGGCGGTGGCGCACAAGGTGGCCAAGGATAATTTTCTGGCTGTGTTGCCCAAGGCTAGGTAACACAAAAGAAAACGCCCCGAACCAGTCGGGGCGTTTTCATTACTGCATCAAGGCCTTACTTGCCTTCCCAGCGCTTGAGCACCAGGGTAGCGTTGGTGCCGCCGAAGCCGAAGCTGTTGCTCATGACCGTATCGATCTTGGCGTTTTCTTCGGTTTGACGCAGGATCGGCAGGTCCGCGACCTCTGGGTCCAGCTCGTCAATGTTGGCGGAGCCGGCGATGAAGTTGTTTTCCATCATCAGCAGGCAGTAGATCGCCTCGTGCACGCCTGCGGCGCCCAGCGAGTGGCCCGACAGGCTCTTGGTCGAGCTGATTTTCGGCGCCTTGTCGCCGAACACGGCGCGAACACCTTTGATCTCGGCAACGTCACCGACCGGGGTCGAGGTGCCGTGGGTGTTCAGGTAGTCGATCGGGGTGTCGACGGTGGACAGCGCCTGCTGCATGCAGCGGATGGCGCCTTCGCCGCTTGGGGCAACCATGTCGTAGCCGTCGGAGGTCGCGCCGTAGCCGACGATTTCGGCGTAGATCTTGGCGCCACGGGCCAGAGCGTGCTCCAGCTCCTCGACCACCACCATGCCGCCACCGCCCGCGATGACGAAGCCATCACGGTCGTTGTCGTAGGCGCGCGAGGCCAGTTCCGGGGTTTCGTTGCGCTTGGTCGACAGGGCGCCCATGGCATCGAACAGGAACGACTGGCTCCAATGCTCTTCTTCACCACCACCGGCGAAGACGATGTCTTGCTTGCCCCACTGGATTTGCTCCAGCGCGGTGCCGATGCAGTGTGCACTGGTGGCGCAGGCGGAGGAGATCGAGTAGTTCAAGCCCTTGATCTTGAACGGCGTGGCCAGGCAAGCCGAAACGGTGCTGCCCATGGTGCGGGTAACACGGTAGGGGCCGACGCGCTTGACGCCTTTCTCGCGCAGGGTGTCCAGCGCTTCCATCTGGTTCAGGGTCGAGGCGCCGCCGGAGCCGGCAACCAGGCCGGTACGCGGGTTGGAAACCTGCTCTTCAGTCAGACCGGCGTCCTTGATCGCGTCCTGCATCGCCAGGTAGGCGTAGGCCGCGGCGTGGCCGACGAAGCGGTAGACCTTGCGGTCGATCAGTTCTTCGAGGTTGAGGTCGATCGACCCGGAAACCTGGCTGCGCAGCCCCATTTCCTTGTATTCCGGGTTGAAACGGATACCCGGACGGCTTTTACGCAGGTTTTCGGTGACGGTCTCTTTGTCATTGCCCAGGCACGATACGATGCCCAGACCAGTGATAACGACGCGGCGCATGCGAATAACCCTTAGAAATTGTCAGTGGAGGTGAACACGCCGACCCGCAGGGCTTCGGCGGTGTAGATCTCGCGGCCGTCGACGCTGACCGAGCCATCGGCGATGGCCATGTTCAGCTTGCCCTTCAGGACGCGCTTGATATGAATGTTGTAAGTGACTTTCTTGGCGGTCGGCAATACCTGGCCGAAGAACTTCACTTCACCCGAACCCAGCGCACGGCCGCGGCCCGGCAGGCCTTGCCAGCCGAGGAAGAAACCGACCAGCTGCCACATGGCGTCAAGGCCCAGGCAGCCCGGCATCACCGGGTCGCCTTCGAAGTGACAGGCGAAGAACCACAGGTCCGGATTGATATCCAGCTCGGCGACCAATTCACCTTTGCCGTACTTGCCGCCTTCTTCGCTGATATGGGTGATGCGATCGACCATCAGCATGTTCGGCGCGGGCAGTTGCGCATTACCTGGGCCGAACAGCTCACCGCGACTGCAGCGCAGCAGGTCTTCCCGAGTAAAGGCGTGTTGTTTGGTCATGCGAGCTCCTCAATAACCCCCTGCGGCAGGGGATGAATCTTCCCGGCCGGCCCGAAAAGCGATGACTCCGGGGCGGCAGCCTACAGGTAGACTATTGCGTTGTGGTGAAAGTCACAGTGCACCTGGCGAAAGAAGTACAGGTGTTCACTGAAACGTCTATTTTCAGGTCCGAAGAACGTCCTGTCCAGTCCTTAAGACTGCCGCACTTTAGCATTTATCGCCAGTCGCGGTTGTCTGACCGGGTAACCAGCGTTGCAGCGCCCGCTGCAGCTCGGTGCGGCGCAAGGGTTTGCTCAGGTAGTCGTCCATGCCTGCGGCCATGCAACGCTCACGGTCGCCCTGCAAGGCGTTCGCGGTCAAGGCGATGATCGGCACGTGGATGCCGTTTGGCAGCAGGCGGATGCGCTGGGTGGCTTCATAGCCATCCAGGTGAGGCAACCGGCAATCCATCAGAATGGCGGCGAACGGTTGCTGGCTGACCTGTTCGACCGCCTGTATACCGTCTGCCGCCACACTCACCTCAAGCCCCAGGCTGCGCAGCATGGCTTCGATGACGTTCTGGTTGACCGGGTTGTCCTCCACCAGCAGCACCCGTTCGCTGCCGGTAAGCGGGCGCTGTTCTCGCACCGCCCCGGGCAGTTGCGCCTGGGCCGGTGCGGCCAGGGCCAAGGGCATTTCCAGGGTAAAGGTCGAGCCCAGGCCTTCGCGGCTCTCACCGCGCAGCTTGCCGCCCATGCGTTCGGCCAGCGTACGTGCGATCGACAGGCCCAGGCCAGTGCCGCCATAGCGCCGGGAAATCGAGCTGTCGGCCTGCTGGAAGGCGACGAACATCATTTCCAGGCGGTCGCTGTCGATGCCGATACCGGTGTCGCGCACGCTGCAGGTGAACCACAGCAGTTGGCGGTCCAGCACCTGGCAGCGCGCTTCGACCTGCACCTGGCCCTGCTCGGTGAATTTCAGGGCATTGCCGACAAGGTTCAGCAGAATCTGCCGAATACGCGTGGGGTCGCCGTTCACGTTCAGGTGCTCGATGCCCGTCGGCATGTTCAGGTGCAAGCCAAGGCCACGTTGCTGGGCGCTGTGCTGGAACGACTGGACGCTGCTGGCGATCAGCTCGCCGAGGTTGAAGTCGATGCGCTCCAGCTCCAGTGCGGTGCGTTCGATGCGCGAGAAGTCGAGAATGTCGTTGATGACTTTGAGCAGGTGCCCGGTGGACTCGCTGGCAACGGCGGTGTACTCGGCCTGCTCGCTGGTCAGGGGCGTGGTTTCGAGCAATTGCAGCATACCCAGCACGCCATTCATGGGGGTGCGCAGCTCATGGCTCATCATCGCCAGGAAGTCCGACTTGGCCCGGTTGGCCTGTTCAGCTTCCTCACGCGCCTGGGTCAACTGGGCGATGGCGCGCTTCTGCTCGTCACTGGCTTGTTCCAGGGCATTGGCCAGGTTGTTGATGTGGTGCGCCAGATGGCCCAGTTCACTGTCATCCACCACGGGCAGCGGCGTGTTGTACTCGCCTTGTTGAATGGCCTTGACCGCGTGGCCCATGTCGCTGATCGGCTTGGCCAGGCTCATGGCCAGGCGGCGGGCCAGCAGGAAGGTGAACAGCAGGGCGAACAGCGCCAGGATGCCCGCCTTGATGACGATTTCCTGCTGGCGCTGGCTGAAGGCGTCATCGGACATGCCGACGATCACCCGCCCCAGGTAGTCGTCGCCGATGGCTGGCGTGGAGGTGTTGCCGGGCTGTAGGAAGTCGGTGTCCAGGCGAATTTGCTGAAGGCGGATCGGCGCCTGGAACACTTCCACCTGCTGCGCCCGGTTGGCGCTTTCGTCGGACTGCTCGACGTAGACCAGGATGTGGTTGCGGCTGTCCTGCACCTCGAGGAAGCGCACGTGCGGAATGCTTAGGGTGGCGCGCATCAGCCCTTCGAGTACCTCGTTGTTGCCCGAGATCACCCCGTATTCGGAGGCGGGCGCGAGTTGGTTGGCGATCAGTTGGCCGGTGTGGTTGAGTTCCTGGCGCAAGTCCTGGATACGCACGAAGGTAAAGAAGCTGATCAGCAGCAAGGTCAGCAGCAGGGCCGGGCCAAGGCTGATGATCTGGGTGCGGGTGTGGATGTCCCAGCTCAGGCGTCTGCTCATGGGGTGGATTCTCCTTCGGCCAGGGCCTTGGCAGCGGCGTTCGGGTCGATCGGTTCAAGGCCCAGGGCGCGTGCCACCTGCTGGTTGCCACTGACGCCGTAGCGCGCCGGGTAAAGGCTTCGCGGCCAGCGCGCGGGTGGCTGGTCGAGCAATTGGTCGAGCACGCCCAGCCAGTCGTCCTGGTCGCTGTAGGTGCTGGCCAGGGCGCCTGCGCGAACGAAGCCGGCATTTGGGCCAATCAACGCCATTTGCCGGCCGTAGCTGCTGAGCAGCAGGTTTTTCGCCGTCTTGGGGTTGTACAGCGCGGGGTCGTCGAGGCCCAGCAGTACATCGCTGTTGCCTAACAGCTGTTGCAGGGGCCGGCTGTCACGTTGGTCGGGCCAGTCCTGAGCAATGATCTCCAGACCCAGCGGGCGGGCGGCATGGCGCAGTTCATCAAGCAAAAAGGCACTTTGCCTACCGTAAAGCACACCGATGCGTTGCGCCTGTGGCAGCAGGTAGCGCGCCAGGCGCAGTTGCCGGGCCAGGGGCGGGTCGCTCCACAGCAGGGTGAGGAAAGGGGGGCGCGACTTTCCCAGGCGCTGTTCAGCCTGTACCCGGCTGACCCGCATGGCCAATGCCGGTGGCCCGGCGTTTTCACTCAGGCGCCAGTCCAGCGCCGCACTGTCTAGCAGCACCAGGCGTTGATCGCCCTTGAGCTGGCCAGGGCGGGGCAGGTCGGCTGTGGTCTGGAAACGCACCCGATCATGCGGGCGATGGCTTTCGAATGCTGCGACGAAGCTGCGAATGCCGGGCTGATCCTCGCCACCGACCAGCAAGATTTCACCGGCGGACAGCGGCCCCAGGGGCCACAGGCAAAGCAGCAGCACGCGCAGCAGGCGGGCCATCAGAATTCCAGCTCCGCGCTGACACTCAGCCGGTGGCGGCTGTCGTAGCGGTTTTGCAGCGCAGTAGTGGGCTCATCGTCCAGGCGTTGTTGCCACAGCGCCGCCAGCTCAAGGTTGCTGCCCTGTACCCGAAAGCGCTTGGCCAGGCGCAGGTCCAGGCGCTCGTAGCGGTACTGGTTGAGGGCATCGTCACCGTAATAGAACAGCGCACTCGACCAGCCGTCGCCCCACTCGCGCATCCAGCCCGCCGAGCCGCTGTTGCGGGCGCTGAGGCGGCGGTCGTCGGGGTTGCTGGCCCAGGCGTCGACGTAGGCGTAGGTCACGCGCAGGCGGTCACGCAGGGTGGGGCGCCAGTCCAGTTGCGCCTCGCTGCCGGTGAAGCGCGCCTTGTTGCTGTTGCTGGCGATGTACTGGTTGTTCTTCAAAGGCTCGCTGATCATCCCGGTGATCTCGTCGTAGAACAGCTTCACATCCATGCTCAGGTCGATGTCGCTGAAATAGCCGTTGTAGCCCAGCTCGCGCGAGCGCATGCGCTCTTGCTCGAGGTCGCCCGGGCCGCGGGTCTTGACGAAATACTCACCGTGCGGCTGGCCAAACGCACTGGGGTTGAGGTTTTTGACCGTGTAGCTCCAGTTGACGTTGTTCTCGAACATGTCGGGGGAGCGTACCGCTTCGGAATAGACCGCACGCAGGCCATGGCGCGGGGTGATCAGGTAGTTGACCGCCACCCGTGGGGTCAGCGAACTGCCAGACAGGCGCGCGTCTTCGAACATCGCCCCGCCCTGGATGATCCAGTGTTCGTCGGCGCGCCATTCCAGTTGGCCGAACAGGCGCCAGGTCTGGTCGACGAGGCTGCCATTGAAGTACGTCTGCGAGTCGGCACGATCATAGCGGTAGTTCATGCCGCTGAGCAGGCGCAGGCTGTCGGTCAGGCTCAGGGTGTCCTGGATTTCCAGGTCGTAGCGGGTTTCGCGGGTGCTCTGGTCGACATCGCCGCAGACCACATCGCGGCCACCCTGGTTGTTCCACTGGTCCTTGATGGCATCGACCAGCGCCTGTTCTTCGGGGTTGCTGCTGCGCGGTGGATCGTTTGCGCCGCGCGCCACCAGCTCGGCAAAGTTCGGGTTCAACTGCCACAGGCGGGTCAGCTCTGGGCTGAACGACAGCGCCGCATCGCAGGCGCGCCAGACTTGCTGGCGGTCGAAGTGCTGGGCCGAACCCTGGACGTACAGGCTGTGCTCGGGGTTGAAGTCGATGTTCCAGCGTACCGAACCCGCGTAATCCTTGGCGTTGGCGTCGGTGTTGTCGCCGCGCTCGGTGACGTAGGGGAACACCGGCTGGTAGGTATAGGGGCGCTGGTTGCTGCCTTCCTTGGCCGCCAGTTGCCATTCCAGGGTCTGGTCGGGGGCCAGGGTGTGGCTGGCGCTGAGGTTGAAGCGGGTGAGGCGGCGGCTGTCACGGTAGTCCTGGCCGTACTGGTCCTGATCGAAGCCATCGTCTTGCTGGCCGGACACCGACAGGCGCATGTCGCCGCCATCCCAGCCAAAACCATGGCTGGCGTAGAAATCGTTGATGCCATCCTCGCCGCGGGTGACCTTGAGGCGCGTGCCATGGCTGTCCGCCGGGTTGCGGGTGAGGATGTTGACCACAGCCATCAAGGCGTTGGCGCCATAGCTGACCGTGTTGGGGCCGCGGAACACCTCGATGCGCTCGATGTCTTCCAGGGCCAGGGGGATGTCGCTCCAGTCCACCGTCGCCAGGCCCGCGCGGTACACCGAGCGGCCATCGATCAGCACCTGCATGCGCCGCGCATCGTTGACGTTGCTGCCATGGTAGTTGACCGTTGGCTGGTTGCCGGCGCCATAGCCGATCATCATGCCCGGCACCAGGCGCAGCAGTTCGGGGATATCGCGGGCGCCGCTGGCGCGGATCAGCTCACTGTCGAGCACGGTCATGCTGCCAGGGACCGCCGCCGGGGATTGTTTGAGCCGGGTAGCGGTCAGAACCTGCGGCAGGTCGGTGTTGTCGACGAACAGATCGTCGGCCATGGCCGGGCCGCCGAGCAGGGCAGTCAGAAGCAAAAGACGTGGGTAAGGAGGCGTGCCTGGGAACACGGTACGACCTTGTTTCAGGGATGAAACAGGCATGTTAACCGACCGCAGGGCTTTTGCCAGTGATCTGGGCTTCCTTGCCGGCCCTTTCGTAGGCGCTGGCACTGGTCCTGCCGAATACGCACCGTATAATGCAGCGTCGCCACTTAACTTTTGGCTTTAACGGATTAGATATGACTGAACAGCAGCCTGTTGCAGTTCTGGGAGGCGGCAGCTTCGGCACCGCCGTGGCGAACCTGCTGGCGGAAAACGGTGTGCCGGTGCGCCAATGGATGCGCGACCCGGAGCAGGCCGAGGCCATGCGTGTCAACCGCGAGAACCCACGCTACCTCAAAGGCATTCGCCTGCACGACGGCGTAGAGCCGGTCAACGACCTGCTGGCCACCTTGCAGGCCTGCGGCCTGGTGTTCGTCGCCTTGCCGTCGAGCGCCCTGCGCAGCGTGCTGGCGCCCCATGCCGAGTTGTTGCGCGGCAAGGGCCTGGTCAGCCTGACCAAGGGCATCGAGGCGCAGAGCTTCAAGCTGATGAGCCAGATCATCGAAGAAATCGCACCTCAAGCCCGCATCGGCGTCCTGTCGGGACCAAACCTGGCCCGCGAGATCGCCGAGCATGCGCTGACCGCCACCGTGGTCGCCAGCGAGGACGAACAACTCTGCCAACAGGTGCAGGCGGTATTGCACGGGCGTACCTTCCGCGTCTACGCAAGTGCCGACCGCTTCGGGGTCGAGCTGGGCGGGGCACTGAAAAACGTCTACGCCATTATTGCCGGCATGGCCGTGGCCCTGGGCATGGGCGAGAACACCAAGAGCATGCTGATCACCCGTGCCCTGGCCGAGATGACCCGCTTCGCCGTGAGCCAGGGTGCCAACCCCATGACCTTCCTGGGCCTGGCCGGTGTCGGTGACCTGATCGTTACCTGTTCCTCGCCCAAGAGCCGCAACTACCAGGTCGGCCACGCCCTGGGCCAAGGCCTGAGCCTGGAGCAGGCCGTCAATCGCCTGGGCGAAGTGGCCGAAGGGGTGAACACCCTGAAGGTGCTCAAGGCCAAGGCGCAGGAAGTTCAGGTGTACATGCCGCTGGTGGCGGGCCTGCACGCCATCCTGTTCGAGGGCCGTACCTTGAACCAGGTGATCGAGCACCTGATGCGCGCCGAGCCCAAGACCGACGTCGATTTCATTTCTATCAGTGGTTTTAATTAAGCCGTCAGCGGCTTCGGCCCGAACAAGGAGCGACACATGAACGATACGCCCGAACGCGCACAGCGCGAGTCGATCATCCTGCGGGTGCTGTGGATGTTGGTGTTCCTGGTGGTCTGGCAATTGGCCGAGCTGCTGTTGGGCGGCCTGGTGCTGGTACAGCTGATCTACCGCCTGGTCTACGGCGCCCCCAGCGCCAGCCTGATGAACTTCGGCGATAGCCTCAGCCAGTACCTGGCGCAGATCGGCCGCTTCGGCAGCTTCCACAGCGACCAGAAGCCTTGGCCATTCGCCGACTGGCCAGCCCCGCGCGCCCCGGAAGGTGAGGCGCCCCATGCTGTGGCTCCCGCGCCGCACCCGGTGCGTGACGAAGAGCCCAAGCTGTGAAGCTGTGGGTGCTGCGCCACGGTGAGGCAGAGCCGCAGGCCAACAGCGACGCTGAACGCCGCCTGACCAGCCATGGCCGCGAGCAGGTGCTGCACAGTGCCGCGCGCCTGCTTGGGCAGCCGTTGCAGGCGATCATCGCCAGCCCTTATGTCCGTGCCCAGCAAACGGCAGCGCTGGTGCATGACACCTTGGATTTCCCCGAGCCAGTGCGCACCGTGGCCTGGCTGACGCCGGACAGCAATGTGCAGCAGGTGATCGGTGAAATCGAAAAGCTCGGCCTGGAGCACGTGCTATTGGTCAGCCACCAACCGCTGGTGGGGGCCTTGGTCTGCGCCCTGGAGCATGGCCATGTGCAGCAACCGGCGCCCATGAGCACCGCCAGCCTGGCGGAGCTGGAAGGGGAGTGGCCGTTGGCAGGCCTGATGACCTTGCGCGCAATCAGTTCGCCAGCCTGATGCCTCTTGGCAACTGGCATTTCTGCCAGTTGCCGCTTCACTCGACCGCTTGCTAGCGTGGCGCCACATCAGATGAATGGCCAGGCAGGGAGCAGTTGATGAAGGGGGAGATGCAAGCGCTGTTGCGCTCGCTGGACTTGCAACCCACAGTAGAAAAAGTGCAGGAAGGCGTGGTGTTGGACTTTGCCCAGTACAGCGTGTTGCGCGACTCGGCCGACGCCAAGCTTTACCACCTGATAGGCAAGGTGGGCGGTGCTAAAGACGACCTTGACGAGCTGCAGGAAGCCTGCCTGCGGGTGTCCCGCTTGCTGCAGACCAGTTGTCTGGCGCTGCGCCGATTGCAGCTCGACTATGAGGACCAATGCCTGGCGCGTGAAGTGCTCGAGAGCCAGCTGGCCTATATGCGGGCCTGCCTGCAGCGTTCGCTGGCGAGTCTTGTGCGCCCCCGATGACCTGATAGCCCTCGCCGATGACCTTTCCGGACATTGCCGAGCGGCCCCGCGATGCCGACAATGGGCCATCATTTCACCGTCCGGACCCGGCGCCATGTCGCAGCACATCTTCTTTGCCCACGCCAATGGTTTCCCGTCTGCCACCTACGGCAAGCTGTTCGCTGCCCTGGCGCCGGACTATCACGTTCGCCACCTGCCCCAGCATGCCCACGACCCACGCTTCCCGGTGAATGAAAACTGGCAGAACCTGGTCGATGAGTTGCTGCACCACCTGGCGCAGCAGGACGCGCCGGTCTGGGGGGTTGGCCATTCGTTGGGCGGGGTACTGCACCTGCATGCCGCCTTGCGTTGCCCCGAGTATTACCGCGGGGTGGTGATGCTCGACTCGCCGGTGCTGACCCGCGCCGATCAATGGCTGCTGCGCACTGCCAAGCGTTTTGGCTTTATCGACCGCATCACCCCGGCCGGTCGCACCTTGGGGCGGCGCGAGGCGTTTGCCGATCGCGACAGCGCACGGGACTATTTCGCCAGCAAACGCTTGTTCCGCCACTTTGACCCCGACTGCCTGGAAGCCTACCTGGAGCACGGCCTGGAGCCCGCGCAAGAAGGGCTGCGCCTGCGTTTCGACCCGGCTACCGAGATTAGCATTTACCGCAGCATCCCCCACGCCAGCCCAGCGCCTGCCAGGCAACTGCAGGTACCACTGGCGATGGTGCGCGGCGAGCGCAGCAACGTGATCCGCCGGCACCACACGCTGGCCGTGCGCGGCATGGCCAAAGGCGAGTACCACAGCGTGCCGGGCGGGCACATGTTCCCGCTGGAACGCCCGACCGACACCGCCAGCCTGATCAAGGGCCTGTTCGACCGCTGGAGCCACGAATGAGCGCGCACATGGAGGAAATCCGCCTGAGCCTGGGCCATATCGAACTGGCTGCGCACCTGTTCGGCCCTGAGGATGGGCTGCCGGTGATTGCCCTGCACGGCTGGCTGGACAACGCCAACAGCTTCGCCCGGCTGGCGCCGCGGCTGCAGGGGCTGCGCATCGTCGCCCTTGACCTGGCGGGCCATGGTTACTCGGAGCATCGCCCGCCTGGCGCCAGTTATGCCCTGGCCGACTACGCCCACGATGTGTTGCGGGTGGCCGAGCAGTTGGGTTGGCAGCGCTTTGCCTTGCTGGGCCATTCGCTGGGGGCGATCATTTCGGTGCAACTGGCGGGCGCCTTGCCGGAGCTGGTCAGCCATCTGGCGCTGATCGATGGCGTCATTCCGCCCACCGGGGCCGAACAGGACGCCGGTGAACGCCTGGGCATGGCATTGCAGGCGCAGCTGCGCCTGGATGGCAAACGCAAGTCCGTCTACCCCGCGTTGGAGCAGGGCGTGCAGGCGCGCATGAAGGGCATGGTCGCCGTCAGCCGCGAGGCAGCCGAACTGCTGGCCCAGCGTGGGCTGATGCCGGTAGCGGGGGGGTACAGCTGGCGCAGTGACAGCCGCCTGACCTTGCCGTCCCCTGTTCGCCTGAGCCACGCGCAAGCCATGGCCTTTGTCAGGCGGGTAAGTTGCCCGGCCTGCCTGGTGGTGGCCGCCGACGGCATGTTGGCGCGCCACACTGAGCTGCTGGAGCAGCTACCCTTTGAACAGGTGACGCTGCCTGGAGGGCATCACTTGCACCTGAACGATGAGCAGGGCGCGGCCCTTGTCGCAGACTGTTTCAATCGCTTCTTTGGCTTTGCTTGACTTGCACCGGACAAGTGCCGAGGCTTGGCGGGTTGAACAGGGAGACAACCATGCACATGCCAGACACGCTGGACCTTAGCTTCGGCGCCCCGCGCCGACTGGGCTGCCGATGAGCGCGCCCGTAACCCTCCGTACTACCCTCGCTGCCTGCTTCGTGCTCGCCAGCCCCTTGCTGTGGGCGGGGAGCCTGCCCGTTCCCGTGGATGCCAAAGTGGTCGACCAACGCCCTGCGGTGGAGCAGGAGCGCGTGTACCCCATGGGGCCTTTGCGCAAGATCAGCGGCCGCCTGCGGGTCGACGACAAAGTCGAAAGCCGTGGCCAGGTCAGCTCGGTCACCTATGAACTGCCGGTGGAGCGCACGGCCCGCGAAGCGTTCACCAGCGCCCGCGAAGCACTGCAACACGACGGGGGTTACCCGTTGTTCTGGTGCCAGGGCCGCGACTGTGGCGAAGCCAGCCTTTGGGCCAATGATGTATTTGCCAGTGCACGGCTCAATGGCGGTGACGAGCAGCAGGCGTTCATCCTCCTGCGCCGTTCTGCAGAAGAGGCCGACACACTGGTGGCGTTGTACAGCGTCACCCGCGGCAACCGCCGCGCCTACCTGCACGTGGAAGAGTTCGTCGCCGCCAGCCCGCTGGGTGAACTGCTGCCCACGGCCGGCACGGTGCTGCGTGAAATGCGCGACACCGGCAAGCTCGACTACCCTGACCTGAGCACGCCGCAACCTGCCTGGGTGGCGTTGTTGGGGCGTAGCCTCAACCTGGACAGCACCTTGCGCGCCAGCCTCAGCGGCAAAGAAGCCGAAGCGTGGCGTGAGCAACTGGTCAAGGCGGGCGTGCGCAGCAACCGGCTTGAGGTCGGCAACGCCCCCACCGATGGCCTGCACCTGGAACTGATCCGTTGAACGAGCACCGCCATGGCCAATAATGACCGCCTGCTGATCCAGATCGTCCTGTTGACGTTGCTCGGCGCTGCTTTGTGGGTCATGGCACCGTTCATTTCGGCGCTGCTGTGGGGTGCCATTCTGGCCTTTGCCAGCTGGCCGCTGATGCGCTTGCTGACCCGCGCGCTGGGCGGGCGCGAAACGTTGGCCGCCAGCCTGCTGACGGCGGCCTGGATCCTTATCGTGGCGTTGCCGCTGGTATGGCTGGGTTTCAACCTGGCGGATCACATCCGTGATGCCACGGCGTTTGTCCGTGATGTGCAGGTGGATGGCCTGCCCGAGGCGCCGGCCTGGCTGGGCAGCATCCCCCTGGTGGGTGAGCGCATGGTCAATTGGTGGCAGTCGCTCGACCAGCAAGGTGCAGCCTTGATCGCTTCGATCAAGCCTTACCTGGGCCAGGTGGGCAACTGGTTGCTGGCGCGCAGTGCGCAGATCGGCAGCGGCATGCTCGAACTGAGCTTGAGCCTGGTCTTCGTGTTCTTCTTCTACCGTGACGGCCCGCGCTTGTCGGCGTTCGTGCTGCGCCTGTTGCAGCGCTTGACCGGCGATCGCGCCGAGTACTACCTGGACCTGGTGGCGGGCACCGTGCAACGCGTGGTCAACGGTGTCATTGGCACGGCAGCGGCCCAGGCCTTGCTTGCGCTGATCGGCTTCCTGATTGCCGGCGTCCCCGGGGCCATCGTGCTGGGCCTGGTGACTTTCATGCTTAGCCTGATCCCCATGGGGCCACCCCTTGCGTGGATCCCCGCGACTGCCTGGTTGGCGTGGAAAGGGGAGTACGGCATGGCGGTGTTCCTGGGCATCTGGGGCACCTTCGTCATCAGCGGCGTGGACAACGTGCTCAAGCCCTACCTGATCAGCCGTGGCGGCAACCTGCCGCTGGTCATCGTGCTGCTGGGTGTGTTCGGCGGGTTGATCGCCTTTGGCTTCATTGGCCTGTTCATCGGGCCGACGTTGCTGGCGGTGGGGTATAGCCTGCTGCTGGACTGGAGCCGCAACGCCGGGCAGCAAACACCGTAGGAGCGGCCTTGCGTCGCGAAAGGGCTGCATAGCAGCCCCAGCGATTATCGTGGTAACGCTGAAATCTGGGGCTGCTTTGCAGCCCTTTCGCGACGCAAGGCCGCTCCTACAAGGGGCTGCGTTTTTACGCATTCTTTATGCGCTGATCCATCCCTCGATCTCGCCCCTTTACGCCCCTCCCTCGGACAATTTCCCCAAAGCGGCCCAAGCGCCGCACCACGGGGAGCTCCACACATGAACATGCTCGACGGGCTGTCACTGCTGCTGGCAGTGGCATTGGCGATTTACCTGCTGATGGCGCTGCTGCGCGCCGATCGCAGCTAGGGAGTGGCCATGCACAGTTACGACTTTGCCTTGTTACTGGCGTTTTTCGCCATCGTGCTGCTACCGGCACCCTGGCTCGGGCGGTTCTACTACCAGGTGATGGAAGGCCAGCGCACCTGGCTGTCACCGGTGGTGGGCCCGGTAGAGCAGGCCTGCTATCGACTGGCAGGCGTACGCGCCGACCAGGAGCAGAACTGGAAGCAATACACCCTGGCGTTGCTGGCCTTCAACCTGGCCGGCTTCCTGCTGCTGTTTGCCGTACTGCTGTTACAAGGCTACTTGCCGCTCAACCCACAGCAACTGCCCGGGCAGGAATGGTCGCTGGCGTTCAACACCGCCGTTAGCTTCGTCACCAACACCAACTGGCAGGCTTACAGCGGCGAGTCATCGGTCAGCTACCTGAGCCAGATGCTGGGCCTGACGGTGCAGAACTTTGTCAGTGCTGCCACTGGCCTGGCAGTACTTGTGGCCCTGTGCCGCGGCATTGCTCGCCGTTCGGCCGCCACCCTGGGCAACTTCTGGGTCGACATGACCCGCGCCACGCTCTATGGCTTGTTGCCCCTGTGCCTGGTGCTGGCGCTGTTGCTGGTGTGGCAGGGTGTGCCGCAGACCTTTGCCGACTATGCGCACGCACTGACCCTGCAAGGCACTGACCAGACCATCCCGCTCGGCCCGGCCGCCAGCCAGATCGCCATCAAGCAGTTGGGCACCAACGGCGGCGGCTTCTTCGGCGTCAACGCGGCACACCCGTTCGAAAACCCCACGGCCTGGAGCAACCTGTTCGAGGTGGCGTCGATCATCCTCATCCCGGCGGCGCTGGTATTCACCTTCGGCCATTACGTGAAAGACCTGCGCCAGAGCCGAGCGATTCTTGCCTGCATGCTGAGCCTCTTCCTTATCGGTGGGGCTACAGCGCTGTGGTCCGAATACCAGCCCAACCCGGCCCTGCAGAGCGCGCAGGTGCAGCAAAGCGCGCCGCTCGAAGGCAAGGAAAGCCGCTTCGGCACCACCGGTTCGGTGCTGTGGACAGTGACCACCACGGCAGCCTCCAATGGCTCGGTCAATGCCATGCACGACAGCCTCAACCCGCTGACCGGGATGGTCGCGATGGTCAACATGATGGTCGGCGAGGTGATCTTCGGCGGCGTCGGTGCGGGGCTCTACGGCATGCTGTTGTTCGTGCTGATCGCCGTGTTCCTGGCTGGCCTGATGATTGGTCGTACCCCGGAATACCTGGGCAAGAAGCTGCAGGCGCGTGAGGTGCAACTGTTGGTGGCGACCTTGCTGGTGATGCCGGTCGGCGTGCTGGTGCTGGGCGCCATCGCCGCCAGCCTGCCGGGCCCGGCGGCGGCGGTGAGCAACCCCGGTGCCCATGGCTTTAGCCAACTGCTGTACGCCTACACCTCCGGCACCGCCAACAACGGTTCGGCCTTTGCCGGTTTTGGTGCCAACACGGTGTACCACAACCTGATGATCGGCCTGGCCATGCTGGTCGGCCGCTTCGGCTACATCCTGCCGATATTGGCCCTGGCCGGCAGCCTGGCGGCGAAAAAGAGCGCACCCCAGGGGCTGAACAGCTTCCCCACCCACGGTCCGCTGTTCACCGGCCTGTTGCTGGTGACCATCCTGTTGGTGGGTGGCCTGACCTTCCTGCCGACCTTGGCCCTCGGGCCAATTGCCGAACACCTGAGCCTGGGCTTCTGAGGAACCACCATGAACATGCCCATTCCTGAAGTAAAAGCCCTCCACAGCGCCAAGGACCAGACCCGCTTCGCCGCGCTCTGGCGCCCGGCCCTGATCCAGGCCTTCGTTAAACTGGACCCTCGGCAGCTCAAGCGCTCGCCGGTGATGCTGGTGGTGGCGCTGACTGCCGCGCTGACCACTGTGTTGTGTTTTGCCCCCGGCAGTGGCGTGAGCACAACAGTGGCGGTGCAAATTGCCCTGTGGCTGTGGTTTACCGTGCTGTTCGCCAACTTTGCCGAAGCCCTCGCCGAAGGCCGTGGCAAGGCCCGCGCCGACAGCCTCAAGGCTGGGAGCCAGGGGCTGAACGCCCAACGTCGCGACAGCGCTGGCGCATTCGAAACGGTTGCCGCGACCGCGCTGCGCAAGGGCGATGTGGTCAAGGTGATCGCGGGTGAGCTGATCCCGGGTGATGGTGAGGTAATCGAAGGCATCGCGGCGGTCAACGAGGCGGCCATCACCGGTGAGTCGGCCCCGGTGATCCGCGAGTCCGGTGGCGACCGTTCGGCGGTCACCGGCAACACGCGGCTGGTGTCTGACTGGTTGCTGATCCGCATCACCAGCAACCCTGGCGAATCGACCCTGGACCGCATGATCGCCTTGGTCGAAGGGGCCAAACGCCAGAAAACGCCCAATGAGATTGCCCTGGATATCCTGTTGATTGGCCTGACCCTGATCTTCCTGATCGTGGTCGTGACCCTGCAGCCGTTCGCCCACTTTGCCGGCGGTAGCTTGCCGTTGATCTTCCTGGCCGCACTGCTGGTGACGTTGATCCCCACCACCATCGGCGGCTTGCTGTCGGCCATTGGCATTGCCGGCATGGACCGCCTGGTCCGGCTCAACGTCATTGCCCGTTCCGGCCGCGCGGTGGAAGCTGCGGGCGACGTGCACACCCTGATGCTCGACAAGACCGGCACCATCACCTTCGGCAACCGCCGCTGCAGCGCGCTGCATGCCGCGCCGGGCGTCACCGCCAAGGAGCTGGGGGAGGGCGCCTTGTTCGCCTCGCTGGCCGATGACACGGCCGAGGGCAAATCGATCGTCGAGTACCTGCGCCAGTTACACGACTTCGTCGAACCCTCCGGGCAGCAGCTCGAACCGATCGCCTTCAGCGCCGAGACACGGTTGTCGGGTGTCGACTTCCAGCAGCACCGCTACCGCAAGGGTGCTGTCGATGCGGTGCTGGCATTCGTTGGCCTGCAACGGCTGGAAATGCCGCCGGCATTGGCCCGCGAGGTCGAGCGCATTGCCCAGAGTGGCGGCACGCCGCTGCTGGTGTGTGTCGACCAGCGCTTGCTTGGGGTGATCCACCTCAAGGACGTGGTCAAGCCCGGTATTCGCGAGCGCTTTGCCGAACTGCGCAAGCTGGGCATCCGCACCGTGATGGTGACCGGTGACAACCCGCTGACCGCCGCTGCCATTGCCGCCGAGGCCGGGGTCGATGACGTGCTGGCCGAGGCCACCCCAGAGAAGAAGCTGGCGCGCATCCGTCAGGAGCAAAACGACGGCCGCCTGGTCGCCATGTGCGGCGACGGCGCCAACGACGCCCCGGCGCTGGCCCAGGCCGATGTGGGCATGGCCATGAACGACGGCACCCAGGCAGCCCGTGAGGCGGCCAACATGGTCGACCTGGACAGCGACCCGACCAAGCTGCTGGACGTGGTCCAGGTGGGCAAGGAACTGCTGGTGACCCGTGGCGCCTTGACCACCTTCTCGATTGCCAACGACGTGGCCAAGTACTTCGCCATCCTGCCGGCGTTGTTCGCGGCCATCTACCCGCAGCTGGGCGTGCTCAACCTGATGCACCTGGCCAGCCCGCAGAGCGCGATCTTGTCGGCGATCGTGTTCAACGCGCTGATCATCATCGTGTTGATCCCGCTGGCGCTGCGCGGTGTGCGGGTGCACGCGGCGAGCGCGGCCCACCTGCTGCGGCGCAACCTGCTGATCTACGGGCTGGGCGGGATCATCGTGCCATTCGCCGGGATCAAGCTGATCGATATGCTGCTAAATGCCTTGCACCTGGTCTGAGGAGGCCGCCATGAACACTTATGTACGCCCGGCCTTGAGCCTGGCCTTGCTGATGACGCTGGTCACCGGCGCGTTGTACCCGTTGGCGGTGACCGGTATTGCCCAGGTCGCCTTCCCTGAACAGGCCAATGGCAGCCTGGTGCGTGACGAACGTGGCGAGGTGCGCGGCTCGGCACTGATCGCCCAGGATTTCCAAGGCGATGGCTGGTTCCATTCGCGGCCCTCGGCAGGGGCTTATGCCACGGTTGCCAGCAGTGCCAGCAACCTGTCGCCGAGCAACCCGGCGCTGGCCGAGCGGGTGGGCAGCGAGGCCGCAAAGCTGTACCGGGCTGAGCAAGGGCCTGTGCCGCAAGCCTTGTTGACTACCTCAGGCAGTGGCCTGGACCCGCATTTGCCGCCGGAGGCGGTGGCTTATCAGGTAGCGCGTGTGGCAGCGGCTCGCAAGGTGCCCGTTGAACGCTTGCAAGCCCTGGTGGAAGAGGCCACCCTCCACCCATTGATCGGGCCGCCTGTGGTCAATGTCCTGGCCCTGAACCAGGCCTTGGAGAGGTTGGGGCAGTGAGCTTGGGGCCGTATCGCACCGCTCGCAAGGGCGGTGAGGTCCCTGTAGGAGCGGGCTTGCCCGCGAAGGCCTGCAGAGCAGGCCCAGATTCACCGATCGCCGCACAATCGAAGGATGAAACATGAGTGATTCCGCCCGCGCAGACGCGTTGTTGGCCAACCTCCCGCGCGAAGGCCGCGGCAGGCTGAAGGTGTTCCTCGGCGCCGCACCGGGTGTGGGCAAGACCTACGCCATGCTGCAAGCCGCCCACAGCCAGCAACGCCAGGGCGTACACCTGCTGGCCGGGGTCGTCGAAACCCATGGCCGCGCCGAAACCGAGTCGCTGCTTGGTGGCCTGCCCCAGCAGCCCCTGCTGCGCAGCGATTACCGCGGCGTCACCCTTGAGGAAATGGACCTCGACGGCCTGCTCAAGGCCGCACCTGCGCTGGCCCTGGTCGACGAACTGGCCCACACCAACGCCCCCGGCAGCCGCCACGCCAAGCGCTGGCAGGACGTTCAGGAACTGCTCGCCGCCGGCATCGACGTGTACACCACGGTCAACGTCCAGCACCTGGAAAGCCTCAACGACAAAGTCCGCGACATCACCGGCGTGCAGGTGCGCGAAACCCTGCCGGACTGGGTACTGCAGGAAGCTTTTGAATTGGTGTTGATCGACCTGCCACCGCGCGAATTGCTGGAGCGCCTGCGCGAAGGCAAGGTGTACGTGCCCGAGCAGGCGCGGGCTGCGATCGATGCCTATTTTTCCCAGACCAACCTCACCGCATTGCGCGAGCTGGCCATGCAGACCGCCGCCGCCCAGGTCGACGCCGACCTGGCCCACGGCTACCGCCAGCGTGGCCAGGAGGCTCCGGCCCTGCGCGGGCGCCTGTTGGTGGGCATCGATGGCGACGACCAGGCCGAACGCTTGGTGCGCCACGCCAGCCGCGTAGCGCAACGCCGGCACCTGCCCTGGAGCCTGGTGCACGTCGACAACGGTAAGCTGCGCGACGAAGCTGCACGCCAACGCCTGCAAGCCGCGCAGCAACTGGCTGAGCGCCTGGGCGGCGAAGTGGTGCTGCTGCGCGCCGGTGAAGTGGCGCGCACGCTGATCCAGCATGCCGGCGAGCGGCGGGCCAGCCTGGTGCTGGTGGGGCAGTCGCGTGATCGCCTGCGCCGTCGCTTCTTCGGCGCCGGTGTAGCGGCGCGGCTGCTGCGCGAGAGCCACGGCCTGGAGATCAACGTGCTCGACCGCGATGCCCAGCCGGCCCCGGCCAGTGCGGCGGTGCAACGGGTATGGGTGTGGCGGCACTACCTGCTGGCCCTGTTTGCCACGCTGCTGGCGGCCGGTTTGTCGTGGGCCGTGTCCAGCGTGCTGGCGCTGCCCAATATCTCCCTGGTGTTCCTTGCCGCCGTGCTGCTGGTAGCGGTGCGCAGCAGCCTGGGGCCGGCCTTGGCCTGCGCCGCGCTGTCGTTTCTGACCTACGACTTCCTGTTCATCCCGCCCAATTTCTCGTTCAGCATCCAGCGCGAGGAAGACGTGCTGACCCTGGTGTTCTTCCTACTGATGGCGGCCCTCACCGGCAACCTTGCGGCCCGCCAGCGCCGCCAGTTGCAGGCGCTGCGCGAGACGCAGGCGCAGACCAATCAGTTGCTAGATTTATCCCGCCGCTTGACCGTTGCCGCCGACCGCCAAGCGGTGTTCAACGCCGCCGGCCAACACCTTGACGGTTGGCAGGACGTGCAAGTCTGCGTGCTCGAACGTAACCCCGAAGGCCAGTTGCACCTGGCCAGTGGTGAGGCCCAGGGCTTCAGTGACAACGAGCGCGCCGCCGCCGAGTGGGCCTGGCAGCACGGGCAGGCGGCGGGCCATGGCAGCGATACCTTGCCCAATGGCCGCTGGTGGTGGTGGCCGCTGGCGGTCGATGACCATCCGCTGGCCCTGCTCGGCGTGCGCCCGCGCTCTGGCGAACCGCTCAGCGCCCAGCGCCGGCGCCTGCTCATGGCCCTCGGCCAACCCCTGGCCCAAGCCCTGGCCCGCGCCCGCCTGGCCGAACAATTGGAAGCGGCACGCCTGCATGGCGAAACCGAGCAACTGCGCAGCGCCTTGTTAGCCTCGGTCTCCCACGACCTGCGCACGCCCTTGACCGCCATGCGCGGCAGCATCGACAGCTTGCTGGCGCTGGGCGAGGCCATCCCCGAGGACGACCGCCGCGAGCTGCTGGAAGGCACCCGCAATGAGGCCGAACGCCTGGACCGCTACATCCAGAACCTGCTCGACATGACCCGCCTGGGCCATGGCGGCCTAAAACTGGCCCGCGACTGGGTGGCCCCCGCAGACATCGTCGGCAGTGCGCTCAACCGCCTGCGGGTGGTGCTCGCCCCCCTGCGCGTGCACACCGATGTGCCGGCCGAGCTGCCGTTGCTGTTCGTGCATGCGGCGCTGATCGAGCAGGCCCTGGTCAACGTGCTGGAGAACGCTGCACGCTTCTCGCCGGCCCAGGGTCGGCTGGAACTGCAGGTGTCGGTGCAGGGCGAACAACTGCGCATTGCCGTCAGCGATCAGGGGCCCGGCATTCCTGTGGCCGAGCGGGAGAAGATTTTCGACATGTTCTACACCGCCGCCCGTGGTGACCGGGGCGGGCAGGGCACTGGCCTGGGCCTGGCGATCTGCCAGGGCATGATCGGCGCCCATGGCGGGCAGATCCTGGTGGGTGAAGGGATCGATGGCCAGGGCACCGGCATCACTTTATGCTTGCCGCTGCCCCCTCAACCTGAAGCCGAAAGCGAAGCCCCATGAGCCAGTCCGCCACCCTCCTGGTCATCGACGACGAACCGCAGATCCGCAAGTTTTTGCGCATCAGCCTGACGTCCCAGGGCTACAAGGTGATCGAGGCCGCCACCGGCAGCGAGGGCCTGGCGCAGGCCGCCTTGGGCAAGCCCGACCTGGTGGTGCTCGACCTCGGCCTGCCGGACATGGACGGCCAGCAAGTGCTGCGCGAGCTGCGTGAATGGAGCGCAGTGCCGGTGCTGGTGCTGTCGGTGCGGGCCAGTGAGGTGCAAAAGGTCGATGCGCTGGACGGCGGCGCGAATGACTACGTGACCAAGCCGTTTGGTATTCAGGAATTTCTGGCGCGGGTGCGCGCCTTGCTGCGCCAGGTGCCGCAGGCCGGCGGGGGTGAGGTGGCGGCCAGTTTCGGGCCGTTGACCGTGGACTTTGCCTTCCGCCGCGTGACCCTGGAGGGCGTCGAGGTGGCGCTGACCCGCAAGGAGTATGCGTTGCTGGCCCAGTTGGCCGGGCACCCGGGCCGGGTGATTACCCAGCAGCAGTTGCTCAAGGACATCTGGGGGCCGACCCATGTGGACGATACCCACTACCTGCGGATCGTGGTCGGGCACCTGCGGCAAAAACTCGGGGATGACCCCATGGCGCCGCGTTTCATCATCACCGAAGCGGGCGTCGGCTACCGGTTGGTCGCGCCCGCCTGATGATGTTGGCCGGACGGCCATTGCGCGTGGTCAGGCCCTTGGCGGCTCCTTTTCGAACAGTTGCCGTACGACTTCCAGGTAGCGCCGCGCGCCCAGGCCCAAGGGCCGCGGTTTGACCCAGATGATGTCGACCCACAGCCGTAAGCGGCTGGCCATGTTGTCGAAGCGCACCTCGGCCAAGGCGCCCGAGGCAATCAACGGTTCGACCAGCGGCTGCGGCAGGTAGGCCCACCCCAGGCCGGATTGCACCAGATCCAGCGTAGCCAGATAACTGTCGGTCAGCCAGATGCGCCGCGACAACACCATGCGCGGGTCGGAGCCGGTGGCTTTGCCGGAGGCCACGATGATTTGCCGTTGCTCGGCGAAGGCTTCTTCGGGCAGTGGCGTGCCGCTGTTGCGCCCGGCGGGGTGGCGGGGGGACGCGACGGCGACCAGCAACTGGCTGCCGGCTTCAAGAAACGACTCACGCTCATCGATGCCGGGCCGTTCGAAAACCAGCGCCAGCTGCACGCTGCCGTCATGCAGCAAACGAATCGCTTCGGCTTGCGTGGCCGAGCGCACTTCGATCTCAAGGCTTGGGAATTCTTGCGCGAGGGTTTCCAGCGGTTGGCTCCAGCGGCCGGTTTGCAGCTCGGGGGCCATGGCGATGGTCAGGCGCTTTTCCAGCCCCTTGTGCAGCTGCAGGGCCTGGGCGTCGAGCAGGTTGAGCTGGCAGATCACCTGCCGGGCCTGGGGTTCGAGGGCCAAGGCGGCGCTGGTTGGCAAGGCTTTACGCGTGGCCCGGTCGAACAGGGCCAGGTCCAGTTCGGCTTCCAGCTGGGCGATGGCCATGCTCACGGCCGAAGGCACGCGGCCCAGCTTGCGCGCTGCTGCGGAAAACGACCCTGCCTCCAGTACGGCCAGAAAAACGGCAAGTGAGTCGCTGGTGAAGGCCATTGTCAGAAAACCTGATTGATCGGTTGAGCCGCGTAACGTGTAGGAGCAGCCTTGTGCTGCGAAGAGGCCGGTGACAGCAGCAAGATTCACTGTGCGGTCCTATGGCCTCTTCGCAGCACAAGGCTGCTCCTACAGGGGTTCGGGATAGTGCGAAGGCACTGGCCTCACAGCCTATAACAATCCCTCTCGGGCAGGTTACAGATCTTCCGACAGGATACGGTCCACGCTGTCGACAAAGTAGTCCACGCTCGCCCGTGTGGTGCACATCGGGGGTTTGATCTTGAGGATGTTCAGGTAGTCGCCGGTCGGCTGCATGAAGATGCCCAGGTCACGCAAGCGGTCGCACAGCAGCAAGGTCTCCTCGGTCGCCGGCTCCAGCGTCTGCCGGTCGCGTACCAGCTCAAGCCCCAGGTAGAAGCCCGAGCCATGCGCCGCACCTGCGAGCGGGTGCTTGTCGACCAGCGCCTGCAAGCGCGCCTTGAAGTAGCGGCCGGTGTCGCGGGCGTTGTCCCACAGCCCTTCCTCTTGCATCACGTCCAGTACCGCCATGCCGATGCGGCAACTGACCGGGCTGCCCCCCGCCGATGAGAAGAAGTAGCCCTGCGCCTCCAGCGCCTCGGCGATTTCGCGCCGAGTGATCACCACCCCCAGCGGCTGGCCGTTGCCCATGCCCTTGGCCATGGTGATGATGTCGGGCACCACCCCTTGCTCCTCGAAGCCCCAGAAGTACTCGCCCAGTCGGCCATAACCCACCTGCACCTCGTCGGCAATGCACACGCCACCGCGGGCGCGCACCTTGGCGTAGGCGTGCTGCAGGTAGCCCGCTGGCAGCGAGATGCCCCCGGCGTTGCCGTACACCGGCTCGCAAATCAAACCGGCCAGTTGGCGGCCACGGGCATCGAGGTCAGCCAGCTTGGCGTCGACGTCGCGCAGGTAGTCGGCGGCACTGTCGGCACCACGGAAGCGCCCACGGAACGTGTTCGGTGCCTCGACCGGGTGCACCCAGTCTGGCCGGGTTTCCAGGGCTTGCGGGTTGTCGGCGATAGAGGTGGAAATGGCGTCTGTAGCCACCGACCAGCCGTGGTAGGCCTCCAGCACGCTGAGCAGGTCGCGCCCGCCACTGTAGGCCCAGGCCAGGCGTATGGCCAGGTCGTTGGCCTCGGTGCCGCTATTGACCAGAAAGACCCGGTCGAACCCTGCTGGCGCCAGCTTCAGCAGGCGCTCGGAGAACTCGGCGATGGCCGCGTAGTGGAAGCGCGAGTTGGTGTTCAGCAGCGACCACTGCCGCGCCGATTCCGCCACCATGCGTGGGTGCCCGTGGCCAAGCACGGCCACGTTGTTGAGCATGTCCAGGTAAGACCGGCCCTGCATGTCGATCAAGTAATTGCGCCAGCCGCGTTCGATATGGGGCGGTTGCGCGTAGTAGTGCTTTTGCGAACGGGCGAAGCTGGCATCACGGCGCGCCAGCAGCGCCTGTGCATCGGGCAGCGGTTCGGCGTCGCAATCAAAGCCTAGCAGCGCGGCAGGTGACGGGCACAGCGCCAGCCAGGCAGCGGCCTGGGAGGGGGTGGCGAAAAACGGCGGTTGGGTGTCGTTATCCAGGCACAGCTGAATGCTGAGCAAGCCACCGCTGCTGCCCAGTTTTTGACCTTTTGCCAGGGCCTGCCCCTCTGCCGGAGCATCCTCCAGGCCACCTAGCCACAAGCTCCAGTGGGGTGTGCGCAGGCAACCGCGGCCATCGCCATGGCGCTGCCAGGTACCGGCCTGCGGCGCCTGCACGGTGCTGGCGTTGGGCACATGCAATTCGACACCCAGCGCGCAGGTGGCAGGTTCTTCAGCGCGGTCGATATGGGTTTGTGACAGGCGATATTGGCCATGCAGCGTGCACGCCGGGGCCGGTTGTGCAGCCAGCAGGTGCTGGTCGAAGCCTGGTTGTTCCCAGTTGCCCGCTTCGCAGTGCGGGCTGAGCACGCCCAGGTCGAGGCGAGCCACCGGCTGGCCGACCCGTTCAGGCAGCAGGGGCGCGCAACTGGCCAGGTCGGGCCGGCTGGGTTGAACACCGGCCGCCTGCAGAATAGCCGCCTCCATCAGCGCGAATGGCACGGCAGTAGCCGTGTCGAAAATTTCCCATTCGTGGGCGATGTTGTTGCGGATGTACTGGTTGCCCGGGTCTACGGCCAGCTGTTGCTCGCTGCTCAGCACCAGCACCGCAGCGCGGTTGAGCACCAGTGGCCACAGGGCACGCAGCTCGGCTTCGCTCAGCGGGTTGAGGGCCTGGTAGGCCCGCACCGCCGGCAGAATGCGCAGTGGGTCGCCTTCGGCATGGTGCAGCAGCGCCGCGCAGGTCACCGAGAGGTCGGCAATGCGCCAGGTGCGCAGCAGGTCGCCGAAGTCGATGACGCCCTGGACCTGCCACTGACGCTCGTCATCGCGGGCCCACACGGCGTTGTCATCGGTGATGTCCAGGTGCACAGCTTGGCTTGGCAGCTGCTCCACCAGCGGCGCCAGGCGCTCGGCGGCCAGTTGAGTGGTTTGCTCGACACGGGCGCGTTGCCCGGCGTCCTGCAGCACCGGCAGCAGGTGCTGGATCAACGCCTGCGCGTGCTGTGGGTCCCATTGCAGGGTGCGGCTCAAGCCAGGGTGGTCAAATTCGGCCAAGGCTTGATCCACTTTCGCGCACAGCCCGCCCAGCTCGGCAATCAGGCGCGGCGCCATGTGCTTGAGGCGGGTTAGCGGTTGGCCGTCGATGTAGTCGAGCAGGCGCACCCGCAGCGGTTGCCCGTCGATGTCCAGGGCCAGCAACGCCTGCCCGTTTTGCGCCGGGCGTACTGCGGGTACCGGCAAGCTCTGTTCGCGCAGGTACGCCAGCGCGGCATGCTGCGCCTCCAGTTCGACCTGGGCATAGCTGCCGTGGCAGGCCTTGAGCACGAAACGGCCCTGGGCGGCATCCACGCGGAAGTTCAAGTCTTGCTGGCTGCCCAGCGATGACAGGCTGCCCGCCAGGCCGTAGTGCGCCTGCAGCAAGGCGTGTGCCTGGGCCTCGCTGAGCGCAGGGCTGGGCAGGGCGGAGCGCTGGATCAGGATGTCCAGGGTAGGGGAGGCGGGCGTTTGGTGGTGGCTGGGCATTGGGCTCTACCGTTGGTGCTGGGGGTTGACGGTAGAGAATTTATGCCCGTTTTGGCTGATGATGGAAGACGATTGTTGTCAGAATTATTGATGATTGGGTGTGGGGGCATGTCTTGAGTTTTGTGGGGCCTATGAGATCGAGCGCCGCCCGCGCGGCGCTCGATCTGACAGGCGCTGCAAATCCATCGCCATGCACCTGGCGGCCCTCCCTCAATCTACCGCCGGCTCACCCCACCCCCCACATCAAAAACTGGCCTTAACCGACACCATGAAATTACGCGGCTCCCCATAATAATTACCAAACGTCTCTGTCCCGATACTGGCGTAATAACGCTTGTCGAACAGGTTGTTGCCGTTAACCGCCACCGACCAGGTATCGTCGATCCGGTAACCGATCCGGCCATTCCAAACCGCGTACCCCGCCTGGCTGATCTTCTCGCCACTGGCAGGCGAAACCCGGAAGTTATCGCTCTGCGCATTCACCCCGGCACCCAGGCTGAACCGCTCAAAAGCGCCACCGAGTGCGTACTCGCCCCACAGGCGCAGCACGTGCCGAGGCACATAGCTGTTGAACGCCGCGCCGTTCAGGCTGGTGTCGATGTCGTCGAGGGTCTTGGTCTGGGTGTAGGTGTAGCCCGCCAGCAATTGCAGGCGCTCGATGACTTCACCACTGATCTCAGCCTCGAAACCCTGGGCGCGGACCTTGCCGGCGTTGACGTAGCAATAGCCATCCGAGGAGGGGCACGACGAGTTGTAGTCGGTCTGCGCCTGGTCCTTCTGAACGGTGCGGAACAGGTTGAAGGCGCCGTTCAAACGCCCGTCGAACCAGGCCCCCTTGATCCCCAGTTCATAGCTCTGGCCCACCAACGGTTTGAGCGCCGAACCTTGTTCGTCCCGGTAGCTGCCTTGCGGGGTGAAGATGTCCGAGTAGCTGGCGTAGGCCGTCAGGTTTTCGTTCAGGTCCAGCAGCACGCCGGCAAAGGGTGTGACCTGCCCGGTCTCGCGGGCGTTGGAGTGCTGCGGCGGCGTGGCGGTGTCGATGAAGACGGTATCGGTCTCGGCGTTATACCAACTCACCCGGCCCCCCATCACCAGGGTCAACGGGTCGGCCAGTTTCAGGCGCAGGGTCGAGTAGAGGCCTTTTTGTGTGGTTACGGACTTGACCGGGCCACCGCGCGACGAGTGCTCGATGAAGTAGCTGTCATCTGGCTCAGGGATGAACTTGTCGGGGTTGAACACGTTCTGCCGTTGCGCAAGGAACGCCACCGAGTAGAAGTCATCTTTCTTCGAGCGGCTGGCGTTCATGCCCAGCACCAGTTCATGTTGCTGGCCGAAGGCATCAAACTTGCCATCCACATACGCATCCAGGCCGTAATCGACCTGGTCATAGTCATACATACTGCCCAGCATGCCAGTGGTATCAATGCCAGGCGTCACCGCACCGGAAGCGAAGGCGTACTTGATGTCCTGGGTGTTCTTTGTATAAACGCTCGCCACCTTGAGCTTCAAGTCTTCGTCGAGCTGGTGGGTGAGGTCGGTGAACACCGTGGTGCGCTGGCTGCGCCAGGTATTCCATGAAGGGTCGAGGCAGGTCGAGCGGCTGAGGTTCAGGTCGCTGCGGTCCCGGTAGCGTGGCAGGCCGCCCCAGCAGGGGTTGGCATCCACGTCCTCGTAGGCAACGCCTAGGCCCAACGTTGTGTCGGGGCTGACATCGACGTCGAGGGCGCCGTAGTACACCTGGTCCTTGCGGTTGGCGTCGTCGACCGAGTAATGCCGGCTCTGCTCCGCCACGACTGCCCGGCCACGCAAGGTGCCGGCTGCGTTCAGCGGCCCACCGGTGTCGAGCTGCCCGCGGTAGTTGTCCCAACTGCCCCCGGACAGGGTGATGTCGGTATGCGCCGCCGCCAGGCCACGCTTGCGCACGAAGTTCACCCCGCCAGCGGTCCCGCCCGACCCTTTCATCATGCCGGCTGCGCCGCGCAGCACCTCGACCCGGTCGTAGTAGGCCATGTCACTGCTGAAGCTGTCGGCTTGAACATAAAGGTTGCCCATGTCCAGCGGCACGCCGTCGTACTGGTACTGGCCCGACATGCGGAACCCGCGCGAATAGAAGTATTTGCCGCCCATGGTCGAGTCGTACACGGTGATGCCGGGCGTCTTTTCCATGACCTGATCGATGGTGTACAGGTTCTGGTCGTCCATCATTTTGCGCGTCATCACCGTGACCGACTGCGGCGTCTCCTTGAGCGAGTGCTCGCCCTTGCCGATGGTCACCGCGCCCGTGGTGTACGAGCCGCTGTTTTCAGTGGTTGCGCCCAGCACCTGGCTGGTGATGTTGGTGGCCCCCAGCTCCAGTGCCGAGCCCGACGACGGCACCGCCTGCAGCACATAAGTGCCGTTTGACCGCGGCTCGGCCTGCAGGCCGCTGCCTGCCAGAATCTGGGTAAAGCCCTCGCTGACACCGAACGCACCTTTGAGGCCGGGGCTCTGCAAACCGTCTGTTTGCCGGGCATCGAACGAAATCGCAGCGCCCGCCGCACTGGCGAAGCGGCTGAGGACTTCAGTCAGGCTGCCCCCCGCAATATTGTACGACCGGACGGCATTTTGCTGCGTCGGCTGCGGCGCTGCATACGTCGTCATGGGCCAGGCACCGGCGGTGGTTGCCGCCAACAGCCCGACATTTATTGCAGTCGCCAGACGACCACGCTTGAACACAGCAGACATACCAATCCTCCCCCTGAAAACGATCAATAGAACCCTTTGGGGGATGAGCCGAACGTCGTGTAAGAAAAGTGCAAAACCCGCGAAAGTTTTTTCAGCCCGCTGGGGAAGGGGGCGGCGATACGGTGACCCAAAAACGGCTGTAGCGCGTGACGCGCAGCGCAAACCCGGTCTCCAGTGCAGCCAATGCCCGGTCGGTGTCATCGATGGGGAACGCGCCAGAGACCTTCAGCTGGGCAATGCGTGGATCACAGCGCAGCACCCCGGTGCGATAGCGCGAGAGGTCCGCCAGCAGTTCGCCCAAAGGACGGTCCAGGGCGATGATGCTGCCTTGTTGCCAGGCCCCTACAGAGGCGTCATTGCGCCGTATTGCCCCCACCGAACGGTCAGAAAACGCGATGGATTGCCCAGCTTCCACACGCAGTGCCAACGCACCGCTGGACGCCCTCACTTCCACCGCCTTCTCGAGCACGGCCACGTCACCCTCCAAGGCTTGGGAGCGAACCAGAAAACGCGTGCCCAGCGCCCGTACCTGGCCATGCCGGGTGCGCACAATGAACGGCCGTTGCGCGGGGTCGGCCGCCGTGGTGACCAGAATTTCGCCGCGCAACAGTTCCAGCACCCGTTGCTGGCCGTCGTACTTGAGGTTCACCGACGTGTCGGTGTTCAGCAGCAGCGAGCCGCCATCGGGCAAGCGAAACGCGCGGCGTTCACCCACGGCGGTGCGGTAGTCGGCCAGCAGTTGTTGCGAGGTGTCGCTGCGCCAACCCAGCCAGCCCAACGAAGTGGCCGGCACCAGTATCACGACACTGCGCAACAGCTGGCGCCGAGAGCGCTCGGCGCCGCGCAAGGCAGGGGCCGCCAGGGCGCCGGGCACGCGGGTCATCTGCTCGCTCACGGCGGCCATGCGTTGCCAGGCCTGACGGTGGGCCGGGTCGGCAACTAGCCAGTCGTTCCAGGCGCTGCGGTCGGCGTCGGTGGCGATGCCCGAGTGCAGCCGCGCGTACCAGCGGGCGGCGACACTGATGGCGTTCAACTCGGCGGGCGATAGGCTCATGCCAGTTGCAACTGCATCAAACAGCAATGTTCCATGGCTTTGGCCATGTAGTTGTTGACGCTGCGCACGCTGATGTTCAGGTGCTCGGCAATCTGCGGGTAGGTCAGGCCGTCGAACTGCGACAGCATGAACACCTGCTTCACCTTCGGGCCAAGCCCTTGCAGCAGGCGGTCGATTTCTACCAGTGCCTGCAACAGGATCGCCTGTTCCTCCAGCGAAGGCTGCAACGCCTCCGGCAGGCTAGCCAAGGCCTCCAGGTAGGCCTGCTCCAGTGAGCGTCGACGAATCAGGTCGATCAGCAGGCCCTTGGCAATTCGCGACAGGTAGGGGCGTGGCTCGCGAATATCCAGCGCACTGCGTGCCTTGATCACCCGCACGAAGGTGTCCTGCGTCAGGTCGGCGGCATCGAACGCATTGCCCAGGCGTTTGCGCAGCCAGCCATTGAGCCAGCCGTGATGTTCGCAGTACAGATCATTGACGGCGCTACGCAGGGATAGATCGTTGGCGGGCATGGTGATGGAATGGTTCGCGAGTGGTAATGAATCTTATTGTCGTGCGGGCTGTGGTTTTTTTGCAAGCGCTACAAAGATTCAAGAAATGCACGTATCGCCTGCCGCTCGCCCTTGCCCAGCGCCGCATAGCGTTGCCGGGCCACTTCTGCCTCACCGCCGTGCCAGACAATCGCTTCTTCCAGGGTGCGCGCTCGGCCGTCGTGCAGATAGCCGCTGCCGGGGGTAATCCGTTCGCTCAGGCCAAGCCCCCACAACGCCGCCGTGCGCCACTGCCGGCCGTTGGCGAGATAGTCTTCACGGCCATCGGCCAGGCCGGGGCCCATGTCGTGCAGTAACAGGTCGGTATACGGCGCGATGCGTTGCTGTGTCAGGGCGGGATAAAGCGGGTGTGTGCCGGTGATCAGCTCGGGGCGGTGACAGGCGGTGCAGCCACTGGCAGCGAACAGTTTTTCGCCCTCAATGACCGCAGGTTCGGCCTGTTGTCGACGGGCCGGTACGGCCAGGTGAGCGAGGTAGAAATGCAGGTCGCCGAGTTGCAGGGCGTCCAGCTCCGGCTCGCCGCCGTGCGCCGCGTGGGCACAGGCTTGTTGAGTGGGCGTGCAGTTCTGCACGGGGGCGAGCGGGGAGGTGATGCCAAGATCACCCAGCATGGCGTGGGCGATCTGTTGGCGCAGGTCCGGCTGGTTGGCCTTGAGGCCAAAGCGGCCTGCCTCGGTGCGTTGTCGCTCGACACTCCACACCTGATTGACCTGCCCCGTCACGCCATCTGGTTTGGCTTCGGAGGCCATGGCGTGCAGGGTGCGCTCATCGATAGCCTCCAGCAAACCAAGGCCAATGACCGGCGAACCCACGCGTGCCGACGTTAACATCGCGTCCAATGGCCCATAAGCCAGCTCACGCAGCTCGACACGCGGCTTGCGCAGCATGACGGTTTCGCCATCGCCCAGCTGCACCGCCTGCTCCTCCCAGTGCACATGGGCGCGCCCTTCACCCGGCACGCCAGGCACACCCTGATCGTTCAACTGATCGCCGTAGAGGGGGTGCGGCTTTGGCCCGCCATGGCCATCGTGCCCTGGCAGGGACAAGCGCAGCAACATGCTGCGCATCGGCTGCCCGTGTTCAGGTGCCTGGCCGCGGCCGTTCTTGGGGTGGCAGGCGATGCACGACACCCGGTTGTACAGCGGCCCAAGGCCATCCACCGCCTCGTCTCGGGACGGTGCAACCACCCAGGCCTGGCGGAACAGGCTGCGCCCGCGGAAGAAACGTTCCAGTTGGCCTTCGTCCAGCCCGCTGAACGGCTGGGCGTAGGCTTCACGGTTAGCCGCGGTGTGCGTGGTCTCGGCGCTGGCGAGCAGGCTCGTCAGCACACCCATCGTTAACCAAGCAGCGCGCACGGCAGTCACTGCCCCAAACCATTGAGCAAACGGGCTGCCTCTGCCCGGTGAAGCGCGGCCTGGAACTGCCAGCTGATTTCCCGGCGGCCGAGTTCGTCCGCGTCGGTGGCCGGCGCTTGCGCCATGCCCTGGTCCTGGCGCGCCGCGAACAGTGCCAGTAAGGGCTTCGCTTCGGCGTGTTCGGCATCCAGGGGCGGTGCGGTCAACTGTTGGCGTATGGCGGTGACGTCCAGCCCAGCTGCTTCGGCCGCGTGCAGCCGAGCCCAGAGCTCGCCCAAGGCTTCATGGGGCATGCCGAGCCATTGGGTGAACAGTGAGCTGATCAAGGCCAGGCGTTCGCGCGAGCTGCCGTTGCCGTAGTCATAGGCACCCAGGCCCGCAGCTACGAACGGGTCATGGTAGTCCGCTGGCAAATGCCGATAAACACTGGGACGCACGGGCAATTTGCGGATGTCGGCATCGGCCAGCAGCCCTTGGCCTGCTTCCGACAGCACGAACTGCACAAACGCCCGGGCACCGGCCAATGCCTCGCTGTGAGCGGTAATGGCGATGAAGGCTGGGTTAAGGCCGCCATGGGCCGGATAGATGAAATCCACCGGCTCGCCATTGGCTTTGGCCGAGGCGACAAAGAAATCGATCGACAACCCGACTGCTGCACGCCCGCTGGTCACTTCATCACTGACCAAGGTTCCACCCCGCGTCACCAAGCGCGCTTGGCCGGCCAGTTCACTCCAGAGGGCCCAGCCGCGTTCCCAGCCATAGGCACGCAAGACGATATCCAGCAGGACCGGTGCAAAGCCGACCCGGCCTGGGTCTGGCAGCGCAATGCGCCCGCGCAGTCGTGGGTCGAGCAAGTCTGGCCAGTCCCTTGGTGTCGGAACCCCCAGCTCGCCCAGCGACGTGGCATTGATGGCAAAGCCGTAGCCCGCGAGCTCGGTTGCCTGGTAGAGCTGCCGTTGGTCACGCAATGACAATCCACCGATCTGTGCCGGCAGGCCCTTCAGGCTGATCCCCAGGGGTTGCCAGCTACCGGCTTTCGCCAGCCGGGCGAAGTTGCCCGGCGACGGTGCCCAATAGACATCGACACCCCCCTGCTGTGCTTGCAGCAGATAGGGCAGGGCATCGAAGCCTTGGCGCCAGAGGATGTGCAGGCGATAGCTTGGGTGGGCTTGAGCAAAGCCATCCTCGATCCGCGTCATCACCTCTTCGGGGTAGCTGGTCATGACCACCACGGTTTGTGGGGCAGCGCTCAGCAGCGTGCTGACCGTCAGCAGCAGGCCCGCTAGCCAGCGGTTACAGCGGCACATTGAATTGCACGAAGTATTGACGGCCCATTTCAGGGTAGCCCTCGCTGTACTCATACAGCCGGTCGAACAGGTTGCGAATGCCGCCCTCGATCAGCACATCGTTGCTGAACCGGTAGCCGCTCTTGAGGTTGTAGACCGCGTAGCCGGGCGCCATCTGGTTGCCGTCCGAGGTGTTGTAGCGACGTGATGCGGCCTCCACGCTGGCGGTGTGTTGCCAGTCGCCCAGATGCCACGAGGCCGAGCCGAACGCGCTGTGGCGTGGGGTGTCGGTAGGGTGCAGGTCGTGGTCGCTGAGGTTCTCGCGGTCGAGCCAGGTGTAGTTTGCCGCCAACTCCCAGTTGCCCAGGTCGCCGTTGATGCCAAGCTCCACACCCTGGTTTCGCGCTTTGGCAATGTTCTGGTACTGGCCACAGGGCGCGGCGCAGTTAGGTTGCGCGGGCACCGTGACGTTTTGAATGGAGTCCTCGATGTTGGCCACGAACAGCGCGGCGTCCAGCTTCCATTGCGGTGCGATCTGGCCGCTGTAGCCGAGCTCATAGTGAGTCGCGCGCTCAGACTTCAAGTCGGGGCTGGGGATCACCGTGCCGAAGCGCGTCGAGTAGCGATCCTTGATGGTCGCGAAGCGGCTTTTGCGTGCCACGGTCAGGCGCAGTTGGCCGTCGTCGTGGGTACCCAGCAGCGGGTTGGTATTGGCGAACAGGCCCAGTTGAGCGTTGACGGCGTCGTTGCTACCGGTGGGTTCGTCATAGCGCGTGGCCTGCGATGGCGAGCTGGCGTTGGTGCCGTAGTTCTGCGCATCCAGGCTCTTGCGGTAGTTGTACGAGACGCCGCCCACCACGCTGAAGATGTCGTTCAGGCGCAGCGTGTCTTCCAGGGCAATCGATTGAGTTTGGTCGCGGAAGTGGGTCTGGGGGTTGGCGCCATCACGCGAGCGATGCACATCGTCTTTGAAGTGATAGGCAATGCCCAGGCGGTTGGCCTCGCTCAAGGCGAGGTCGCCTTCCACCGAGAAGCCGCTGCTCTCATCATCGTATTTACTCGGGAAGCCCGGCTGCAAAGCGCCGAGCACGCCATTGCGATAGGTGAAGCTTTCCAGCGAGTTCTTGAAGGTGTCGTGGTACACGCGCGTTTTCAGGGCGTGCTCGCCAAAGCCGGTCTTGGTGGCGATGAACACACTGGTATTGTCCGACCGCGGCCACTCCCACCAGCGCGCACGTTGGCCGGTGGTCGGCAGGTCGCCGGCATACGGTGGTTGGCCCTTGCTGCCTTCCTGCTGAACGTAGCCGAGCACGTACTCGTCGGTTTCACTGGGGGTGAAGCCCACTTTGAAGCTGAATTTGCTGTCGCGGTGGTTGCTGTTCTCGCGCCGCCCTGTGCCCTGCTGGTTGTTGGTTGGCTTGAAGTCATCGGGCAGCAGGGTGTAGTCGTAATCGACATACGACACGCCGCCCTGAACCCACCACAGGCCCTGGTTGGAACCCACGTTGGCGTAACTGCGGTAGGCATTCACGTTACCGTGATCGGTCAGCTCCAGCCCCCCACCCACTTCGCCCTCGAACGCTTGCGTGGGGCGGCGGGTCACCAGGTTGATCGCCCCGCCCAAGGTATTGGGGCCGTACAGCAGCGAGGCGAAGCCCTTGTCCACCTGGATGCGTGACAGGTCGTAGGTGGTGAAACGGCCCAGGTCGATGTTGCCGTCGTAAGGCACGTAGGTGGGGATGCCGTCGATGAACACCGGCACTTGCAGGCGATCGAAACCACGTACGAATACCACCTGCTCGGCGCGACCACCGATGTAACCGAGGTTGATTCCAGGGGCCAATGTCAGCGCGCTGCCGACGGTCTCGCGGTCGTGCAGGCGAATGTCTTTCAAGTCGATGACGCTACCACCCGTGGACAGCGTTTCGTCCCGTGGTGCGGAAATCTGGATTTCGCCGAGGTTGAAGGTGTTGTTCTGTTCGGCGACAGCGGGTTGAGCACCGAGGGCTGCGACGGCAACCATCACGGTGCGCGGTGTTAGCGGCTTCATTACTGCTCCTGGGTCGGCCATGGCAGTGGCGGGCCTGGCGACGTTATATATTGTTGTATATAGCGATAGGCGAATGTAGCTGACCACGACCTCCCCAGGGCGTGATCAGTCAACGATCGCGAAAAGGGATAGCAGGATGGCAGATGGCCAACCGCGGGGAATCCTAGCGTTGTTTACGGGGGGTTACAACGATGTATACAAAAATATATAGCGCGTGCCGAGATCGGTAGGGAGGGAGGTCGCAATGGTGCCCCTCCGGTCATGCGCGATCTGTGTAGGAGCAGCGTTGTGCTGCGAAGAGGCCGGCGGCAGCCCTGGAGATTCCCGGTGGGGTCACGGGCCTCTTCGCAGCACAAGGCTGCTCCTACAGTGGAATGCGTATGCCTTGAGGGTCAAACAACGCTCCGCACGCTAGCCCGCCGTCTCAACTTCCAAAAACGCCGCCTCCAACAACTGCCGCGTATACGCATGCTGCGGCGCGTGGAAGATCGCCTGCGCATCCCCTTGCTCCACCACCTGCCCCTGCTTGATCACCATCAACTGATGGCTCAGCGCCTTGACCACTGCCAGGTCATGGCTGATGAACAGGTAGGTCAGGTTGTATTTCTGCTGCAGGCTGCGCAGCAGCTCCACCACTTGCCGTTGCACCGTGCGGTCCAGTGCCGAGGTGGGTTCATCGAGCAGGATCAACGCTGGCTTCAACACCAACGCCCGGGCAATCGCAATGCGCTGGCGCTGCCCGCCCGAGAACTCATGCGGGTAGCGGTGGCGTGTCCGTGGGTCCAGCCCCACTTCCTCCAGCGCGGCAATGATCGCCGCTTCCTGCTCTTCAGCGGTGCCGATGCGGTGAATGCGCAACCCTTCACCTACGATGTCTGCCACACACATGCGTGGGCTGAGGCTGCCAAACGGGTCTTGGAACACCACCTGCATTTCTCGTCGCAGCGGGCGTACTTCCTTCTGGTTCAGCCCTGCGAGGTTCTGGCCGTGAAAGCGAATGCCGCCCTGGCTTGAAATCAAGCGCAAGATGGCCAGCCCGAGCGTCGACTTGCCCGAGCCACTCTCGCCGACAATCCCTAGCGTCTGCCCTTGGGGCAAGCTGAAGTTGATGCCGTCCACCGCCTTCACATGGTCCACGGTGCGCCGCAAGAAGCCTTTTTTGATGGGGAACCAGACCTTGAGGTCGTCAACCTCCAGCAACGGCGCGCCGACTGGGTTGTGGGCAGGTTGGCCGCTGGGTTCGGCATTGATCAGCATCTGCGTGTAGTGATGCTGCGGCGCACTGAACAGCGTCGCGCAATCCGCCTGCTCGACAATCTGCCCGCGCTGCATCACACACACGCGGTGGGCAATGCGCCGCACCAGGTTCAGGTCATGGCTGATCAACAGCAGCGCCATGCCCAAGCGTGCCTGCAGCTCCTTGAGCAGGTCGAGAATCTTCAACTGCACGGTCACGTCCAGCGCGGTGGTGGGTTCGTCGGCAATGAGCAGTTCTGGCTCGTTGGCCAGCGCCATGGCGATCATCACCCGCTGCCGCTGCCCACCCGACAACTCGTGGGGCAGAGCCTTGAGGCGTTTGCGCGGTTCGGGAATCCCAACCAGTTCCAACAGCTCCAGCGTGCGTGCGGTGGCTTCCTTGCCGGTCAGGCCTTTGTGCAGCAGCAGGATTTCGTTGATCTGTTTCTCGATGCAATGCAGCGGGTTCAGCGAGGTCATCGGCTCCTGGAAGATCATGGCAATGCGGTTGCCCCGGATATGCCGCAAGGCCTTCTCGCTCTGCTGCAGCAAGTCTTTGCCCTCGTAGCGGATGCTGCCGCTGGGGTGGCGGGCGAGGGGGTAGGGCAGCAGGCGCAAGATCGAGTGGGCGGTCACCGATTTGCCCGAGCCGCTCTCGCCGACCAGGGCCAGGGTCTCGCCCTTGCGGATGTCGAAACTGATGCCGTCGACCACCCGGTTGACCTGCTCGCCGGTGACGAACTCCACCGCGAGATCACGCACTTCGATCAGGTTATGTTCGCTCATGTCATTTCCTTGGGTCGAAGGCATCGCGGGCGGATTCGCCGATGAACACCAGCAAGCTCAGCATCACCGCCAGCACAGCGAAGGCGCTGATGCCCAGCCATGGCGCCTGCAGGTTGGATTTGCCCTGGGCGACCAGTTCGCCCAGCGACGGCGAGCCGGCCGGCAGGCCGAAGCCGAGGAAGTCCAGGGCGGTCAGCGTGCCGATGGCGCCGGTGAGGATGAACGGCATGAAGGTCATGGTCGAGATCATCGCGTTGGGCAGAATGTGCCGGTACATGATCGCGCCATTGCGCATGCCGAGGGCGCGGGCGGCGCGCACGTATTCGAGGTTGCGGCCACGCAGGAATTCAGCGCGCACCACGTCCACCAGGCTCATCCACGAGAACAGCAGCATGATCCCCAGCAGCCACCAGAAGTTGGGCTGCACGAAGCTTGCGAGGATGATCAGCAGGTACAGCACCGGCAAGCCCGACCAGATCTCCAGAAAGCGCTGGCCGGCCAGGTCGACCCAGCCGCCATAAAAGCCCTGCAAGGCCCCGGCGATGACCCCGACGATGGAACTGAGGATGGTCAGGGTCAGGGCGAACAGTACCGACACGCGGAAGCCGTAGATCACCCGCGCCATCACGTCGCGGCCCTGGTCGTCGGTGCCCAGCCAGTTGTCCGCCGAAGGCGGGGCGGGGGCCGGGACCTTGAGGTCGTAGTTGATGCTTTGGTAGCTGAAGGGGATTGGCGCCCACAGTACGAAGCTGTCTTTCTTGGCCAGCAGTTCGCGGATGTACGGGCTCTTGTAGTTGGCCTCCAGCGGGAACTCGCCGCCAAAGGTGGTCTCCGGGTAGCGCTTGAACGCAGGGAAGTACCACTCGCCGTCGTAACGCACGGCAATCGGTTTGTCGTTGGCGATCAGCTCGGCGCCCAGGCTCAGGCCGAACAGGATAAGGAACAGCCACAACGACCACCAGCCGCGGCGGTTGGCCTTGAAGCGCTCGAAGCGCCGGCGGTTGAGAGGGGACAAGGCCATGTCAGTGCTCCCGGCTGGCGAAGTCGATGCGTGGATCGACCAGGGTGTAGGTCAGGTCGCCGATCAGTTTCACCACCAGCCCCAGCAGGGTGAAGATGAACAGGGTGCCGAAGACCACCGGGTAGTCGCGGTTGATGGCCGCCTCGAAGCTCATCAGGCCCAGGCCGTCGAGCGAGAAAATCACCTCGATCAGCAGCGAGCCTGTGAAGAAGATGCCGATGAAGGCCGAAGGGAAGCCGGCAATCACCAACAGCATGGCGTTACGGAACACATGCCCGTACAGCACCCGCGAGCGGCTCAGGCCCTTGGCCTTAGCGGTGACCACGTACTGCTTGTTGATCTCGTCGAGGAAGCTGTTTTTGGTCAGCAGGGTCATGGTGGCGAAGTTGCCGATGACCAGTGCGGTGATCGGCAGCACCAGGTGCCAGAAGTAGTCGAGCACCTTGCCGGTGGTGGACAGCTCATCGAAGTTGTTCGAGGTCAGCCCCCGCAGCGGGAACCAGTCGAAGTAGCTGCCGCCGGCGAACAATACGATTAGCAGGATGGCGAACAGGAAGGCCGGGATGGCGTAGCCGACGATGATCGCCGAACTGGTCCAGACGTCGAAGTGGCTGCCGTGGCGCACGGCCTTGGCGATGCCCAGGGGGATGGACACCAGGTACATGATCAGGGTGCTCCATAACCCTAGCGAGATCGACACCGGCATCTTCTCGATGATCAGGTCGATGACCTTGGCGTCGCGGAAGAAGCTGTCGCCAAAATCCAGCTGGGCGTAGTTCTTGATCATGATCCACAGGCGTTCGGGCGGCGACTTGTCGAAACCGTACATGCGCTCGATCTCGGCGATCAGCGCCGGGTCCAGGCCCTGCGCGCCGCGGTAGCTGGAACCGGCCACCGAGACTTCGGCGCCGCCGCCGGCGATGCGGCTGGTGGCGCCTTCGAAGCCTTCGAGCTTGGCGATCATTTGCTCGACCGGGCCGCCGGGCGCGGCCTGGACGATGATGAAGTTGATGATCAGGATGCCGAACAGGGTCGGGATGATCAGCAGCAGGCGGCGCAGGATATAGGCCAGCATCTCAGTTGGCCTCGCCTGCGGAGGCATCGGTGATGGCTGGGGTCACGCCAGGCTTGATCCACCAGGTGTCGATGCCGATGTCGTACTTGGGCGAGACGCTCGGGTGGCCGATGTGGTTCCAGTAGGCCACGCGCCAGGTCTTGATGTGCCAGTTGGGGATCACGTAGTAGCCCCACAGCAGTACGCGGTCGAGCGCCCGTGCGTGGTTGATCAGGCTCTGGCGTGAGTCGGCGTTGATCAACTGTTCCACCAGTTGGTCGATGGCCGGGTCACGCAGGCCGATGAAGTTGCGGCTGCCGGGGTTGTCGGCGGCGGCGCTGGACCAGAACTCGCGCTGTTCGTTGCCCGGCGAATTGGATTGTGGGTAACCGCCGACGATCATGTCGTAATCGCGCGAGCGCAGGCGGTTGATGTATTGCGAAACGTCGACCCGACGGATGTTCAGGTCAATGCCCAAATCGGCGAGGTTGCGTTTGAACGGCAGCAGAATGCGTTCGAATTCGGTCTGGGCCAGCAGAAACTCGATGGACACCGGCTTGCCGTCCTTGTCGACCATCTTGTCGTCGACGATTTTCCAGCCGGCTTCCTGCAGAAGCTTGTAGGCCTGGCGCTGCTGTTCACGGATCATGCCGCTGGCGTCGCTGACCGGGTTGTGGAACACCTCGCTATAGACCTGCTCGGGCACCTTGCCGCGCAGCGGTTCGAGTATTTTCAGCTCGTCAGGGGAGGGTAGGCCCCTGGCGGCCATGTCGGAGTTTTCGAAGTAGCTGCCGGTGCGGGTATAGGCGCCGTTGAACAGCTGCTTGTTGGTCCACTCGAAGTCCAGCAGCAGGCTCAGCGCCTGGCGCACGCGGATGTCCTGGAAGACCGGTTTGCGCAGGTTGAAGATGAAACCCTGCATGCCGGTGGGGTTGCCGTTGGGCAGCTCTTCCTTGATCAAGCGGCCATCGCGGACCGCCGGGACGTTGTAGGCGGTGGCCCAGTTTTTTGCGCTTACCTCGAGCGCATAGTCGAACGCACCAGCCTTCAATGCCTCCAACGCTACGGCTGTGTCGCGGTAAGCGTCGAAGGTCATGGCATCGAAGTTGAACTGACCGCGGTTGATAGGCAGGTCTTTGGCCCAATAGTCCTTGACCCGCTCGTAGCGGATGGTGCGCCCGGCCTTGACCTCGGCGACCTTGTACGGGCCGCTGCCCAGCGGTATTTCCAGGTTGCCGCGGTTGAATTCGCGGTTTTCGTACCAGTGTTTGGGTAGCACAGGCAGCTGGCCGAGAATCAGCGGAAGCTCGCGGTTGTTCTGGTGTTTGAACTTGAACAGCACCCGCAGCGGGTCTTCGGCGACCACTTCGGCAACGTCGGCGTAGTACTGGCGGTACAGCGGCGCGCCGTCCTTGATCAGCGCATTGAAGGTGAAGACCACGTCGTCGGCACGCATCGGGTGGCCGTCATGGAAGCGGGCTTCGGGGCGCAGGTAGAAGCGTACCCAGCTGTTGTCCGGGGCCTTTTCGATCTTGCCGGCAACCAAGCCATATTCGGTGAACGGCTCGTCCTGGCTCTGGCGCATCAGGGTGTCGTAGATGACGCTGATGTTTTCGGCGGCCACACCCTTGTTGATGAATGGGTTGAGGCTGTCGAAGCCACCAAAGCTGGACTGGCGGAACGTGCCGCCCTTGGGCGCATCGGGGTTCACATAGTCGAAATGCTTGAAGTCGGCGGGGTATTTCGGCGCCTCGTCGTAGAGCGTCAGCGCGTGTTGCGGGGCGGCCAGCGTGGGCAGGCTCAGGCACACGAGCAGCAGGCTGCCGGCCAGCTGGCGCAGGCGGTGCGTTGGCATCATTTGGCTTTCTCCGAAGGCTTGATCCACCAGCTGTTCAGCCCGAGGGTGTAGGGCGGCGTGGTGACAAAGGCGAACCGGTTGCGGTAGGCCAGGCGGTGATTGTCGAGATACCAGTTGGGGATCATGTAGTACTGCCATGAAAGCACGCGGTCCAGGGCGCGGGCGGCGGCGACCTGGTCGTCGCGGGTGCGCGCGGCGAGCAAGGTGTCGAGCAGGTGGTCGACCACCGGGTCCTTGACCCCAGCATAGTTCTTGCTGCCCTTGGTCGCGGCTTGGCTTGAGTGAAAGTACAGCCACTGTTCTAGGCCTGGGCTCAGGGTCTGGTTCAGGGTCATCAGAATCATGTCGAAATCGAACTGGTCCAGGCGTTGTTTGTACTGGGCGCGGTCCACGGTGCGCAAGCGTGCGTCGATACCGATGCTGGACAGATTTTCGACATAAGGTTGCAGGATACGTTCGAGGTTCGGGTTTACCAGCAGCAGCTCCAGGCGCAACTGCTGGCCTTTGCTGTCCACCAGGCGCTGGCCGTTGAGCTTCCAGCCCGCTTCGCCGAGCAGGGCCAGGGCCTGGCGCAGGGTTTGGCGGTTGATGCCGCGGCCATCGGTCTGGCTGACCTTGTAGGGCTCGCTGAACAGCTTTTCGGGCAGTTGGTCGCGGAACGGTGCCAGCAACAGCCATTCCTTGCCGGTGGGCAGGCCACTGGCGGCGAATTCGCTGTTGGGGTAGTAGCTGGTCGAGCGGCGGTAGGCGCTGCTGAACAGGGCGCGGTTGGTCCACTCGAAGTCGAGCATCAGGCCCAGTGCCTGGCGCACGCGCGGGTCGCTGAACGTGGCCCTGCGGCTGTTCATGAACAGGCCTTGGGTCTGGGTCGGAATACGGTGCGGGATCTGTGCCTTGATCACATCGCCGCGGCGCACCGCCGGGAAGTTGTAGCCATTGGCCCAGTTTTTGGCCTGGTGTTCGATATAGATATCGAATTCGCCGGCCTTGAACGCTTCGAACGCCACGGTGGCGTCACGGTAGAACTCGTATTCGACCCGCTTGAAGTTGTACTTGCCACGGTTGACGGCAAGGTCCTTGCCCCAGTAGTTCTTCACCCGCTCGAACACTAGCCGCCGGCCAGGCTCAACCTGGGTAATGCGGTAGGGGCCACTGCCCAGCGGCGGCTCGAAGGTGGTGGCCTTGAAATCGCGGCCCTGCCAGTAGTGCTTGGGCAGCACCGGCATTTCGCCCAAGCGCAGGATTAGCAGCGGGTTGCCGGCGCGCTTGAAGACGAAGCGGATGCGCAAGGGGCCAAGTATGTCTACCCGCTGCACTTCCTGCAGGTTGGTGCGGTAGAGGGGGTGGCCATCCTTGAGCAGCGTGCGATAGGAGAACGCGACGTCCGCCGAGGTGATCGGGTGGCCGTCATGGAAGCGTGCCTGCGGGCGCAGGTTGAACACCACCCAGCTGCGGTCCTCGCTGTACTCCACCGAGCGCGCGATCAGGCCGTAGCTTGAGGTCGGTTCGTCGCCCGAGGGGTCGTACTGCCCGGTGCCGATCATCAACGGCTCGTTCAGCTCGCTGATGCCATATTGCTGGAAGTTTGGCGTGGTAATCGGGCTCGATCCCTTGAAGGTGTAAGGGTTGAGCGTGTCGAAGGTACCGAATGCCATGGCCCGCAAGGTGCCGCCTTTAGGCGCTTGCGGGTTGACCCAGTCGAAGTGGGTGAATGTGGCTGGGTACTTGAGCGTGCCGAACTGCGCGTATCCGTGGCTTTCGCTCACCATCGCGACGGCGGGAAAGCTCAAGGCCAGGCTGATTGACAGCAGGAGGGGACGTATCAAGTCGGCATCCGATCCAGAGGCGTTGGGCTTTGATCGAGTACAGTAACAGCTTGGTGGGGTTGGAAAAAGAGAGGTTTTGAAGGCGGTCTTGGCGGGAAAGCCCAGTGCAGGTAACGCTGTACCTGTAGGAGCGGCCTTGCGTCGCATAAGGGCCGCAGCGCGGCCCCTGGCGTTACATCAATGCGACAGGTAAACAGTCAGCGTCTGACCAGGCTTGAGCGCATGCCCGCTGCGCGGGTTCCAGCGCTTGAGGTGCTTCATCTCGACATTGAAGCGCTTGGCCACGAGGTACAGCGAGTCGCCCTTGCGCACCTTGTATTGGGTTGAGCGCTGCGAAGACGCCGCTACCCGATTGCCCGCGGCACTCGGCGCATTGCCACCGCGCAGTGCCAATACCTGGCCAGCCTTCAGGCTGTTGCCCGACATACGGTTCCAGCGCTTGATGTCCCGGACCGACACGCGGTTGGCCTTGGCGATGCTGCCCAGGTTATCGCCGCGTTTTACCCGGTAGCTGCGCGCAGCCGTGGCGGGTGCTTTAGCTTCGGCTACGGCGCGGGCGAACACGGCCTTGTTCGGTTGCAGGCTGACCAATTGCTCAGGCTTGAGGTTGGACAGGCTGGCGGACAGCAATTGCGCTTTGGCAGTCGGTACCAGCAGTTGCTGGGGACCGTCCACGGTCATGCGCTTCTTGAAGGCCGGGTTGAGCTGGATCAGCTCGTCTTCGTCGATGTCCGCAAAGGCGGCAACGCGCGACAGGTCGAGGCGATCATTGATGGCCACCGCCTCGAAGTAGGGTTCGTTGGCGATCGGGTTCAGGTTGACGCCATAAGCGTCAGGCGTGGACACCACTTGCGACAGGGCCAAAAGCTTGGGCACGTAGTCGCGGGTTTCCTGCGGCAGTGGCAGGTTCCAGTAGTCGGTCGGCAGGCCGAGCCGTTCGTTGCGTTCGATCGCACGGCTGACGGTGCCTTCACCGGCATTGTAGGCCGCCAGGGCCAGCAGCCAGTCACCGTTGAACATGTCGTGCAGGCGGCTCAGGTAATCCAGCGCGGCGTTGGTCGACGCGGTTACGTCGCGGCGGCCGTCGTAGAAATTGGTCTGGCGTAGGTTGAAATGGCGCCCGGTGGACGGGATGAACTGCCACATGCCCGCTGCATGGGCACGTGAGTAAGCCATCGGGTTGTAGGCGCTTTCGATGGCTGGCAGCAGGGCCAGTTCCAGCGGCATATCGCGCTCTTCGAGGCGTTCGACGATGTAGTGCAGGTAGAGGCTGCCACGTTCGCCCGCGCTTTCGATGAAGCGTGGGTTGCTGGCAAACCACAGGCGCTGCTGTTCGATGCGCGGGTTGACGTCGATGCTGTCCTGCAGGGCGAAGCCTTGGCGCATGCGTTCCCACACGTCCTGCGGCGCCTGCTCGGCCGGTTTGACCAGCAGCGGGGCTGGTTTGTGCTTGATCCGCGCCTGGTAGTTATGCGCGCGAACGCTATCGGATTCGTCGAGCTGACGGGTGCTCTGGCAGCCCACCAAGGTGGCGGCCAGGGCCAGCGCACTGATCTGGGCCAGGCGCGTCAGGGCGACGGAATGAGAGGTTCTGCGGCTACGGGAAGGCATCGGCTGGGACAGGTTTCCGGGCGAAAAATTTCGGCGATTCTAGAAACCGCTACCCGCCGGGTCAACCGTTGTCCCGCACATGCGATATATCTTGAGGTTATCAGAAGGTGTCCTTCCAAGACCTCAAGGCAGCAAAAACAGCGACATGCGTGGTGTTTGAATGTCCCTTCCATTCGTCTGCTTTTTGTTTAACGGATGTTTCAGTCGTGCGAATAAAGGGGTTCGTCAGCCGTTCCAAACCGATGGTTGATGGCAATGTGATGCGATTTTCGGCGCGCAGCCGGGTAACCTCGTCGAAGCGTTGCAGAACGTGCAGGTTTTGCGGTTCGACGGCTTTGGCAAAACGCAGGTTGCTCAGCGTGTATTCGTGGGCGCAATACACTTCGGTATGCTCAGGCAGGGCGGCCAGGCGCTGCAGCGACGGGTGCATCTGTTCGGCGGTGCCCTCGAACATGCGCCCACAGCCGGCCGCGAACAGGGTGTCGCCACTGAACAGCAGGGGCGTTGCCGGTTGCGCCGAATAGAAGGCGATATGGCCAAGCGTGTGCCCGGGAACCCCGATGACCTGGAAGGGCAGGCCGAGTACCGTGATTTCATCGCCGTCCGTCAGCGCTACATCGCGGGCGGGGATGCGTTCGTTGGCCGGGCCGTAGACCTTGGCATCGGTCAATTGTTTGAGCCGTTCGACACCGCCAACATGGTCGTTGTGGTGGTGGGTCACCAGAATATCGGTCAACACCCAGTCGGGGTGGGCCGCCAGCCAGCGTTCCACTGGGCCGGCATCGCCAGGGTCGACCACCGCACAGCGGCGTTTGGCAGTATCCTGTAACAACCAGATGTAGTTGTCGGAGAAAGCGGGGAGAGCATCGATCTGTATCATGGTGCGGATCCGTATCGCCAAGCGTGGGACATGAGGGCATCTTAGCCGCGATGGCGTGGCGCGAGAACCTTCGAGGGAGAACGCAATGACCGACCAAGCCTTTGCCCAGGCCGACCCCGACTGGGTCGAGCTGATCAGCCTGGCCCGTGAGTGGTTCAACGGCCCGCTCGGGCAACTGATGCTCAAGGAAGAGGAAAAACTGCTGGAAGAAGAGCTTGGGCGCTTCTTCGGCGGTTACCTTGTGCACTATGGGCCCTGCGCCGAAGCACCGCCCAGCGCGCCTCAGGTGCAACGCAACGTGCGCCTCGGGGCGCCGCTGCCGGGGGTGGAGATCGTCTGTGAGGAGCAAGCCTGGCCGTTGAGCGAGCACGCCGCCGACGTGGTGGTGCTGCAGCATGGCCTGGACTTCAGCCTGTCACCCCATGGCTTGTTGCGTGAGGCCGCCAGCGCCGTTCGCCCGGGTGGGCATCTGCTGATCGTCGGTATCAACCCTTGGAGCGGGTGGGGCATGCGCCACCTGTTCAGCCATGGCGCCCTGCGCAAGGCGCGCTGTATCTCGGCTTCGCGGGTGGGCGACTGGCTCAACCTGCTGGGCTTCGCGCTGGAGAAACGCCGCTTCGGGTGCTATCGTCCGCCGCTTGCCTCGCCGGCCTGGCAGCAACGCTTGGCGGGCTGGGAACGCGCGGCAGGCAACTGGCAAACCTCGGGCGGCGGCGTCTACCTGCTGGTGGCGCGCAAGATGGTGGTCGGCCTGCGGCCGTTGCGGCTGGAGCGCCGCGAACCCATGGGCAAACTGCTGCCGCTGCCGCTGGCCAAGGTCAACCGTACGGCGGCCAATCCTGATTCTGAAAAGCACTGAACAAGAGTGGTACATGAGCGATAGCGTCGAAATGTTTACCGATGGCGCCTGCAAGGGCAACCCGGGCCCTGGCGGCTGGGGCGTGCTGATGATCTACAAGGGCGTCGAGAAGGAACTGTGGGGCGGCGAACGCGAGACCACCAACAACCGCATGGAGCTGATGGCCGCGATCCAGGGCCTGATGTCACTCAAGCGTGAATGCGAGGTGGTGCTGACCACCGACTCGCAGTACGTGATGAAGGGCATCAACGAATGGATGGTCAACTGGAAGAAGCGCGGCTGGAAGACTGCCGCCAAGGAACCGGTGAAAAACGCCGACCTTTGGCAACTGCTTGACGAACAGGTCAACCGGCACAAGGTGAGCTGGAAGTGGGTGCGCGGCCACATCGGCCACCCGGGCAACGAACGCGCCGACCAGCTGGCCAACCGTGGGGTGGATGAGGTGCGCGCCGCGCGCTGAGCTGGGGTACAATCCCCGGCTTTGTCACCTTTGTCACTGAAGCAAGTGGGAGCCCCCGCGTGGAGCAGCAGCAAGATAAACGCCTGGTCATTCTCGACACCGAAACCACCGGTATGCCGGTCAGTGAAGGCCATCGCATCATCGAGATCGGTTGTGTCGAGGTCATTGGCCGTCGCCTGACCGGGCGGCATTTCCACGTCTACCTGCAACCCGATCGCGAGAGTGACGAAGGCGCGATTGGGGTTCACGGCATCACCGACACCTTCCTGATCGGCAAGCCGCGGTTCGCCGAGGTCGCCGAGGAGTTCTTCGACTTCATCCAGGGCGCCACGCTGGTCATCCACAACGCGGCGTTCGACGTTGGCTTCATCAACAACGAGTTTGCCCTGCTGGGCCAGCACGACCGCGCCGACCTTTCGCAGCATTGCACCATCCTCGATACCCTGCTGCTGGCGCGTTCCCGGCACCCGGGGCAGCGCAACAGCCTCGACGCCCTGTGCAAACGCTACGACATCGACAACTCGGGCCGTGAGCTGCACGGCGCTTTGCTCGACTCGGAACTGCTGGCCGACGTCTACCTGGCGATGACCGGTGGCCAGACCAGCCTGTCGCTGGCTGGCAATGGCGCTGAAGGTGATAACGAAGGGCAGGGCAGTGGCGGCAGCGAGATTCGCCGCATTGCCGGCCGTGCGCCCGGGCGGGTGATCATGGCCAGTGCCGAAGAGCTCGAGGCGCATGCCGAGCGGCTGGCGGCAATTGCCAAGTCGGCCGGGGCGCCTTCGATGTGGCAGGCGTTGACCGAGGCCTCTGCGGGCTAAACCCCACCACACAAGGCCGCACCTGCAACTACCCTGAAAAGGACACCCGTCCTTCAGAGGTAGCTGCCTGATGTACAAGGACCTCAAGTTCCCCATCCTCATCGTCCACCGTGCGATCAAGGCCGACAGCGTCGCCGGTGACCGCATACGGGGGATTGCCGAAGAGTTGAGCCAGGATGGCTTTGCCATTCTGGCCGCAGCGGACCACGCCGAGGCGCGACTGGTCGCCGCCACCCACCACGGCCTTGCCTGCATGCTGATCGCAGCCGAAGGCGTGGGCGAAAACACCCATCTGCTGCAGAACATGGCCGAGCTGATTCGCCTGGCCCGCTTGCGCGCCCCAGACCTGCCGATTTTCGCCTTGGGCGAACAGGTCACCCTGGAAAACGCCCCCGCCGAGGTCATGAGCGAGCTGAACCAGCTGCGTGGCATTCTGTATCTGTTCGAAGACACCGTGCCGTTTCTCGCACGCCAGGTGGCCCGCGCTGCCCACAGCTACCTCGACGGCCTGCTGCCGCCCTTTTTCAAAGCCCTGGTGCAGCACACCGCGCAATCCAATTACTCCTGGCATACACCGGGCCACGGCGGCGGCGTGGCCTATCACAAGAGCCCTGTAGGCCAGGCCTTCCATCAGTTTTTTGGGGAAAACACCCTGCGCTCGGACTTGTCGGTCTCGGTGCCGGAGCTGGGTTCGTTGCTGGATCACACCGGCCCGCTGGCCCAGGCAGAGGCCAGGGCCGCGCGTAATTTTGGTGCCGACCACACCTTCTTCGTGATCAACGGCACCTCGACCGCCAACAAGATCGTCTGGCACGCCATGGTCGGCCGTGATGACCTGGTGCTGGTGGACCGCAACTGCCACAAGTCGGTGGTCCACGCGATCATCATGACCGGAGCCATCCCGATCTATCTTTGCCCGGAACGCAATGAGCTGGGCATCATCGGCCCGATCCCGCTCAGTGAATTCAGCCCAGCTTCGATCCAGGCAAAGATCCAGGCCAACCCCCTGGCCCGTGACCGCGGGCAGCGCATCAAGCTGGCGGTGGTGACCAATTCCACCTACGACGGCCTGTGCTATCACGCCGGGCTGATCAAGCAGACGCTCGGTGCCAGCGTCGAGGTACTGCACTTTGACGAGGCCTGGTTCGCTTATGCGGCGTTTCATGAGTTCTTCGAGGGGCGCTACGCCATGGGCACGGCCTGCGCGGCCGACAGCCCGTTGGTGTTCAGCACCCATTCCACGCACAAGTTGCTGGCGGCGTTCAGCCAGGCGTCGATGATTCATGTGCAGGACGGCGCCAGGCGCCAGCTGGACCGGGACCGCTTCAATGAAGCGTTCATGATGCACATCTCGACCTCGCCGCAGTACAGCATCCTGGCGTCGCTGGACGTGGCCTCGACCATGATGGAAGGGCCGGCCGGGCGTTCGCTGTTGCAAGAAATGTTCGACGAGGCGCTGAGCTTTCGCCGCGCGCTGGCCAATCTGCGCACGCACATCGCTGCCGCCGACTGGTGGTTCAGCATCTGGCAGCCGCCGACGGCAGAAGGCATCCAGCACCTGGCCGCGCAGGACTGGCTGCTGCAGCCGGGGGCTGAGTGGCATGGTTTTGGGGCGGTGGCGGGCAACTACGTGCTGCTCGACCCGTTGAAGGTGACCTTGGTGATGCCCGGTTTGAGCGCAGGCGGTGTGCTGGGCGAGCAGGGCATTCCGGCAGCGGTGGTCAGCAAGTTTCTCTGGGAACGTGGGCTGGTGGTAGAAAAAACCGGCCTGTACAGCTTCCTGGTGCTGTTCTCCATGGGCATCACCAAGGGCAAATGGAGCACCTTGCTGACCGAGTTGCTGGAGTTCAAGCGCCACTACGATGGCAACACGCGGTTGAGCGCTTGCCTGCCGAGTGTGGTGGCAGCTGATGCCTCACGTTATCAGGGGATAGGCTTGCGCGACCTGTGTGACCAGTTGCACGAATGCTACCGCGCCAATGCCACGGCCAAGCAGCTCAAACGGCTGTTCACGCGTTTGCCAGAGGTGGCTGTCAGCCCGGCCCGGGCGTATGACCAAATGGTGCGCGGCGAAGTGGAGGCCGTACCGATCGAGGCACTGCTGGGGCGGGTGGCAGCGGTGATGCTGGTGCCGTATCCGCCGGGCATTCCGTTGATCATGCCGGGAGAGCGGTTCACCGAAGCGACCCGCTCGATACTCGACTACCTGGCATTTGCCCGGGCGTTCAACGATGGCTTCCCCGGTTTCGTCGCCGACGTGCATGGCCTGCAGAACGAAAACGGTCGCTACACGGTGGATTGCATCAAGGAATACGAATGATCTCGACGCCGGTCTGTGCCAGCTCGAAACGGTTTTCGCCCAGGTGGTTGACCCGATCGCCGATGGCCAGGCGATAGGTGGTGATTGGCGCGCCCAATGTGCTGCCGTCGACCTGGAGGGTCGATTCTTGGAACTCGTGGACGGGGTAGATGCGGCCTTCGGCGTCACGGGCGTGGAATTGGCCGACCATTACTGCTGCCATTTAGGTGAAAACCTCTGAATTACGTAAGAAATGTCTGGAAACATAGACCGTACAAGATACCCGGAAGTTTTCGCCGGGTGGAAAAAAAACCAAAGCGCCGAGAAACGGTCATCTATAACTACAACGTCCTCTTAGCCAGCAAAGGTTGGAAATCGCCATGAGCCAGGTGTATTCGGTAGCGGTCGTCGTCGGCAGCTTGCGCAAGGATTCCTACAACCGCAAGGTAGCCCGCGCACTTTCGGAGCTGGCGCCGTCCAGCCTTGCCTTGAAGATTGTCGAGATTGGCGATCTGCCCCTGTATAACGAAGACGTCGAGGCCACCGCGCCAGACTCCTGGAAGCGCTTTCGTGACGAGATTCGCCGCAGTGACGCAGTGCTGTTCGTCACGCCCGAGTACAACCGTTCGGTGCCGGGTTGCCTGAAGAACGCAATTGATGTTGGCTCCCGGCCTTATGGCCAAAGCGCCTGGAGTGGCAAGCCGACGGCAGTGGTGAGTGTGTCGCCGGGGGCCATTGGCGGCTTTGGTGCCAACCATGCCGTGCGCCAGTCGCTGGTGTTCCTCGACATGCCTTGCATGCAGATGCCTGAGGCGTACCTCGGGGGCGCGGCGAACCTGTTCGAGGAATCCGGCAAGCTCAACGATAAGACGCGGCCGTTTCTGCAGGGGTTTGTCGACAAGTTCGCTACGTGGGTGAAGTTGAACAGGGCGGTCTGAAGCCCTGCTCAGGCGCAGGGGGCCTATGGCGGCCCCCGGTCTTTTTATCGGAAGCTGTAGGAAACCCCCGCATAAACCCCAAACCCTTCACCCGGCGTCGAGCGGGCAATGTCCTGCCCGGCGTCGTTGTAGCCCGGCGTCACTGTCGCGGCGTAGCGTTTGTTGGTCAGGTTGCGCAGGTCCAGCCAGGTCTGCCAGTCCTGTTTCGGTGAGTCCCAGCCCAGGCGCGCGCCCAGCAAGGCATAGGCGTCGGCGTGATAGCTGTTGGCATAATCCACCTGCACCTTCGACGCCATCTGCGTGTTGACCCCGGCATAGAAACCGCTGGGCCAGTCATAACGCAGCTCACCTTGGTAGTAGTGCATAGGGATGCCGGGCAGGCGGTTATCGCCGAACTGCTCGTCGTCGCGGTAGTGGAAGTCACTGAAGGTGTAGGCCTGGCGCAGGCTCAGCTTGCCTGTGCCTGCTCGCTCCCACAGCGTAGTGTCCAGGCCTGCCTCCACACCCTGGTGCACGGTGGCGCTGGCATTGAACTCTTTGGCTGGCAGGCCTGGCACGATTTCAACGGCCAGTAGTTCATGGCGCACTTGCGAGTAATACCAGGCCAGGTCCCAGCGCCCCAGCGCAGAGTCGCCGCGCGCGCCGAGCTCCAGCGTGGTGGCTGTCTGATTTTGCAGGTCGATCGGTTGCGTGGCTACCGGTGAGCTCCAGATCAGCGACCAGGGGTGTGGCGGTTCGACCGAGCGGCTCAGGTTGCCGTAAACCTGCAGTTGCGGGCTGATGTCGTAGCGTAGGCCCAGGCGCGGCGCGTAGTCCCAGTCATGCTGACTGACCTTGCCACCATTGAGCGGGTAGCTGACATCGCTTTCGCGGCGGGTATAGATCATCGCCAGGCCAGTGGTCAGCCACAGGTCCGGGATCAGCTCCAGATCGTTGCCCGCATGCAGCACGGTGTCTGAGCCCTGGTAGCTGAAGTCGCGGCTGCGTGCACCGAAGTTATCGCCGCTGGTACGGGCAAACTGTGAGGCACCACTGTTGGGCAGGTGTTTGGTGGTTCGCCAGCCTAGGGTGGTCTTGCTCTCGCGGCCCAGCAGGGTGTCGCGGCGGAAATAGTTCAGGGTGCCGCTGACATCGGTGTAAGCGACCTTCAGGCGCATCGGGCCTTCGCGCAGATCCATTGGGAAGTCGTGATAGACCAGCCCGGCTTCCACCCGGGCATCGTCCTCGAGGTAGAAGGTGGTCTTGTTGGCCACCCAGGTGCTGCCCGGTTGCGGGCGGCTGTCGTCGCGCGCCAGGTACGCCGCGTTGGCGGCACGCGGGTCATGCTTGATCTGGTCCTTGGTCAGGCGCCCGGCCAGGTCGTTCTCGGTTTCCCGGTAGCGCAGGTAGAAACGCGTGTCCAGGTTCGGGTTGAAACGGTAGCCAACGTTCGCGGCAATACCTTTGGCACTGCCACTGCTGTGCACCTGATAGCCGTCGTATTCAGAGTCGGTCAGCGCCACGTAGTAATCGAGGTTGCCCAGCACCTGCCCAGAGCTGATGTGCCGATGCTGGTAGCCGCGGCTGCCGACCTCGTATCGCACCTGCAAGGGCGCGGCATCGTAGCCGGTATGGGTCACGTAGTTGATGGCGCCACCCAGGGCCAGGGCGCCTTGATCGAAGCCATTGGCCCCGCGCAAAACCTCGGCACGGCTCAGCCACAGCGGCTCGAACAGCTCGTATGGGGTACCGCCTGGGCCGGTGAGCGGCAAACCGTCGAACATCGTGTAGACCCCGGAGCCGTGCGCCCCGGGTGCCCGGTTGATGCCCGACCCACGGATCGACAACTTGATACCGTCATTGCCCGCCGACTGGGCGAACACGCCGGGCTGGTAGGCGAGTACATCCTGGTTGCTGGCCACCCGGCCTTGCCTCACACGCTGCATGTCCACCAGGTTGCTAGCGCCTGGGATTTCGCGCAAACGCTCGCTGGCGGCTGTCAGTTCGCTTTGCTCCTCGTCGGTGATCAGCACCTGGCCCAATTCGACCGATTGTGCGGCCAGGGCCGGCGGCGTGGCGGTGATGGCAGCCAGCAGGCCAAGGCAAGACGAGAAGGGTAAAACGGAACGCATCGTACGACTCCAGGCGAAAGGCGAATGGACAACGGCGTTGAGACGAGCGAAACGGTGCTTGGAGCACGAAGAACTGCAGTAAATCTCGCGCAACCTTCGTCAGACGGTTCTGTAGGCAAGTTCTTTACAAGTTGCTCGGCTGGAGAGGCTACGGGGTGCTTCGTAAGGTGTTTGCAGATCGGCAGCGATGCCTCTCTCAAACACTCGTGGAGTTCAACGATGAATGACAACGCACGACACTCGCCCGAATCCCTCTCGGATTCACCCATCCACCTGACGCCGCGTGAGCGGCAGGTATTGCTGTGGTGCGCCTACGGTAAGAGCTCGTGGGAAATTGGCCAGATACTGGAGTGCAAGGAGTCAACGGTGAACTTTCACGTTGCCAATATCTTACGCAAGTTTGATGTGCCTACACGTGTGGCGGCCGTCATCAGGGCGATTCGCTACGGCATGCTGGCCGAGCAGTGAGGGGGGATGAACATGAATCAGCGTACAGCAACTCATCTTGAACCTGCTGCCGTAGGGGCCCGATTCCCAGACTGCCATGACCCGTTCTGGCCGCGTCTGGAGCTGGCGGCATTGCGTGAGCGCTTGCAGCTTCGGCCGGATACCAGCCAGGCGCATTTCGAGGTTGCAGCACAATGCGCCGCTATCGATGCGGCGCGAGAGTTCGCGCGTTGGCGCGCGGCACTGCGTGAGCGGGGCTACAAGCGTCTGGAAGATGTGTCCGGGCACGATCATGGGCGTGCACTGCTGGTTTGCTACACACGCTTTGTAGAGGCCTCGATCCTGCGCAGCCTGCGCTCAGCTACTCACCGGCAGGTATCGCACAAAGGAGGTGCTTATGCTTGAAGGCACATTTTTCGAGGACCTCTCCGTGGCTGCTCTGGAGCTAGTGGGCATGGATGGCACGGTCCTGTTCGGCGCGTTGCTGGGGGCCCTATTGGTCAGCGCGGCTCGAGACCGCTTGATCACCAATACATCCGCGCGCCTGACGATCTGCAAGAAAATGCTGTTGGTGTTCGTAACCGTAGGTGTGGGCCACCTGTTCGAACCCTTGCTGTCGTCCCTGGCACCCATGCTTACCCGTGGCATGGCCGCCTTCGTGGCAGCAGTGGTGGTAATCCCGATCAGCCTCAAGGTCATGGCTTCGCTGGATGCGCTGGACCTGAGCGAAATCATCCAGCGCTGGCGCCGCAGAGGTTAACTGCAGATGGCATTCGGCAGGTTTTTGGCAAGCTCGCTCAGTTGCTGTTCCAGTTGTTGGATACGTTGCTTGTCCTGGATGAGCAGGAGTACTGCCTGGCGGTCGGCTGCGGAAAGCGAGCGTAGCCGCTCAAGCATGTCGCACTCCCAGTCATCTTTGTACGTCTTGCTATTTTGTGCGGGGTCACCCAGCAACAGCCAGTCGAGGGAGCACGCATGCTGCCTGGCGACTTCTATGCATATTGAGTATGGAATGCTGTCGCGTACTTTCCAGCTGCTCAACGTCTGTGGGCTGATGGCCAGTGCTCTGGATAGCTCAGCATCCGTCTCGCAACCTATCAAAAGCTTCAGGCGCGCAAGCACAGGCGCTAGCAAGTGAGTACTCATAACAATTATCCATGTCTGGTTTAATGATATTCCATGGGCTTAAACTACTCGCTATGAATACAGCCCTGCGTTTTTAAGGAGCATTTCTGCAATGAGAAGCATCAAACTGAAGAATACATTCACTTATGCAGTAAATACTGACAAAACTAAACGATCATTCTCACAGATCAACGGCGTGTGTAATGCCTGCAGGTGCCGGCCGTGAGTACGTATAAGCTGGTCTGCCCGCATTGCAACAGCCGTATGCGCATACGCACCAGTGAGGGGCGCCATATATTTCTTCGGGTCGCCTACCTGCAATGCACCACCGAGGCCTGTGGCTGGTCAGTGCGAGCCGAGTTTGAAATGACCCATGAACTTTCTCCCAGCGGGATGCCCAACCCTGAAGTCCACCTGCCATCGGCCAATGGCGAGCTGCGCAGGGCCGCGTTGCCTGAAGCGGTCGAGTAAACAGCCCTTTGGCGCAGAAAAAAAAACACCCCGCATGAGCGGGGTGTTTTGTATTGCAGGGCTGATCAGCCGATCAGTTGCAGGCCGGCCTGCTGAACCATTTCCAGCAGCGGTTGCGGGTAGACACCGAGCACGAAGGCGAGGATGGCGATGGCCAGCAGCATGACGCCGCCGGTGCGCTGTTCCCACTTCAGCGGGGCATCGTGACGACGCAGGTTTGGCTCGACCAGGTACAGGGTGACCATGACGCGCAGGTAGTAGTAAACACCGATGGCGCTACCGATCACCAAGGCACCGACCAGCCACCACAGGTGCGACTCGACGCCGGTGGCGATGATGTAGAACTTGCCGATGAAGCCTGCGGTCAGCGGGATGCCGGCCAGCGACAGCATCATCACGGTCAGCACGGCAGTCAGGTACGGACGGCGCCAGAACAGGCCACGGTACTCGTACAGGGCGTCGGCATCACGGCCGCCGTACGGCGAGGACATCAACGTGATGACGCCGAAGGCACCCAGGCTGGTGATCACGTAGGTGACCAGGTACACGCCCATGGCTTCCAGGGCCAGGCCCTTGCTGGCGACCAGGGCGATGACCAGGTAACCGAAGTGGGCGATCGACGAGTAACCCAGCAGACGCTTGAGGTTGCTCTGGGTCAGGGCCAACAGGTTACCGACCAGGATCGAGGCCACCGCGATCACCGCCAGAACGGTGCTTAGCACGCCGCTGCTGGCAGCAGGGGAGAGCATGAACAGGCGCACGACCACGGCGAATACTGCAACCTTGCTGGCGGTGGCCAGGAACGCAGCGACTGGCGCCGGAGCACCTTCGTACACGTCCGGGGTCCACAGGTGGAACGGCACCAGCGACAGCTTGAAGGCCAGGCCGACCAGCATCATGCCCAGGCCCAGTTGTGCGACCAGGCTTGGCATGTTGGTGGCTGCCAGGGCTTTGCCGATCTGGTCGAAGCTCAAGCTACCGGCATCGGCGTACAGCAGTGCCATGCCGAACAGTAGGAACGCAGAACCTGCAGCCGACAGCACCAGGTACTTGATGCCGGCTTCCAGCGAACGCTTGTTGAAGAAGGCATACGCCACCAGGCCATAGACCGGCACCGACAGCAGTTCCAGGCCGATGAACAGGCCGGCCAAGTGGTTGGCACTGACCAGCACCAGGCCACCCAGTGCCGACATCAGCAGCAGCAGGTAGAGTTCTTCACGGTTGCCCGGGAAGCCTTTGGCGCCTTCGCCAAGGTAGGCGTGGGCCAGCGTGACGCAGGCCAGCGTGGCCACCAGGATGATCGCCATGTAAAGGCAGGCGAACTTGTCGATGGTGATCAGCGAGGTCACCGCCAGGGGCGCGACCTTCAGTGCCGGCAAGATCGACAGCAAGGCCAGGTTCAGGCCCACGGTGGACAGCAGGAAGGTTTGCGAGTGGTTGCGCTTCCAGGCGATCGCCAGCATCACCACCACCGTGGTGATGGTGGTGATCAGCATCGGCGCCAATGCGATGAAGTGTTGAGTGGTGAATTCCATAGCGCTCTTACCGGGCCGAAGCGAGTTGAGTGAAAGCGGAACCAAGCCACTGCTGCACACCGCTCATGGTGGCGGCAGAAGTGTCGAGGAACGGCTGCGGGTACACACCAAGCACGATCAGCAGCACTGCCAGGCCCAGCACCATGATCAGCTCGCGGCCGTCCATGCCGGCCAGCACGGTGTCGCTTTTGCTTGGGCCGAAGTAGGCGCGGTGGATCATGATCAGCGAGTAGACCGAGCCGAAGACCAGGCCGGTGGTGGCGATCACGGTGATCCATGGCACGCTGGCGAAGCTGCCGATCAGGATCAGGAACTCGCCGACGAAGTTGCCGGTGCCTGGCAGGCCCAGCGATGCGGCGGCGAAGAACAGGCTGATTGCTGGCAGGTAGGCGATGCGGTGCCACAGGCCACCCATTTGACGCATGTCACGGGTGTGCAGGCGCTCGTACAGCTGGCCGGACAGGATGAACAGCGCAGCAGCCGACAGGCCGTGGGCCAGCATCTGGATCACCGCGCCTTGCAGGGCTTGCTGGCTGCCGGAGTAGATACCGATCAGCACGAAGCCCATGTGCGAAACGCTGGAGAAGGCGATCAGGCGCTTGATGTCGGTTTGCGCGAAGGCCAGGAAGGCACCGTAGAAGATACCGATCAGGCCCAGGGTCATGGCGATCGGCGCAAACTCGGCCGAGGCGTTCGGGAACAGCGGCAGGGCGAAGCGCAGCAGGCCGTAGGCCGCCGTCTTCAGCAAGATACCCGCCAGGTCCACGGAACCTGCAGTCGGTGCCTGGGCGTGCGCATCAGGCAGCCAGGAGTGGAACGGCACCACCGGCAGCTTGACCGCGAAGGCGATGAAGAAGCCCAGCATCAGCACGTACTCGACACCGGCCGGCAGTTCGGCCTTGAGCAGGTCGCTGTAGTTGAAGGTGAGTACGCCGGTGGTGTTGTAGTTGACCAACACCAGGCCAAGGATCGCCACCAACATGATCAGGCCGCTGGCCTGGGTGAAGATGAAGAACTTGGTTGCAGCGTAGATCCGGGTCTTCTTGCCGTCTGCAGAGCTGTGACCCCAGAGCGCGATGAGGAAATACATCGGCACCAGCATCATTTCCCAGAAGAAGAAGAACAGGAACAGGTCCAGGGCCAGGAACACACCGACCACGCCGCCGAGGATCCACATCAGGTTGAGGTGGAAGAAGCCGACGTGGCGCTGGATCTCTTTCCAGGAGCACAGCACCGACAGCACACCGAGCAGGCCGGTCAGCAGGATCATCAGCAGCGACAGGCCGTCGAGGGCCAGGTGGATGCTGATGCCGAAGCGCTTGATCCACTCGACTTTGTATTCGAGTGCCCAGGCAGGTTCGGCGCCCGGAGCAGGGGCCAGGGTGTAGTCGCCGGTGCCCCACAGGTACAGGCCGATGCCGAGCAGCAGGGACATGGTCAGCAGCGCGATCCAGCGCGGCAGGGTGGCGCCGAAGCGCTCGCCCAGCCAGCACAGGAAGCCGCCGATGAAGGGGATCAGGATCAGCCAAGGCAAAATCATGACGGGTTGGTTTCCTTTGGCAAAGTCGCAAGATTCATAGTCATACCGCGGCCACTACCACAGCACCGAGTACCAGCACGGCGCCGACGGCGATCGAGGCGGTGTACCAACGCAGCTGGCCGGTCTCGGTCTTGCTCATGGCGACGTGGCCGCCACGGGCCATCCGAGGGATCAGGCCGATGCTGCGGTCAACCGGGTCCTTGCGCAGGATGTGGCTGATCAGCAGGTAAGGTTTGACGAAGAGCTTGTCGTAGATCCAGTCGAAGCCCCAGGCAGCGAACCACCAGGCCGACAGGACGCGGCCGATGCTGCTGTTGGCGACGGCGCTGACGAAACGACGCTTGCCCAGGAACAGCAGGGCCGACAGCAGGATACCGGCGATGGCGATGGCACCCGAGGCGATCTCCAGCGAGTGCTTGGCGTCGCCACCGGCATGGCCGGCGCTTTCAGGCAGTACACCGGCCAGTGGCGGGGTGATCCAGGCGCCGACGAAGGTCGACAGCACGATCAGCACGCCCAGCGGCAGCCAGTGGCTGATGCCGTGGCCCGCGTGGGCTTCGGTCTTGGCTTCGCCGTGGAAGGCGATGAAGATCAGGCGGAAGGTGTACAGCGAGGTCATGAACGCACCGACCAGGCCGGCGTACAGCAAACCGGTGTTGCCGCTGGCGAAGGCCTCCCAGAGGATCTCGTCCTTGGAATAGAAGCCCACGGTGACGATCGGCAGGGCAGCCAGGGCGGCACCACCGACCACGAAGCTGGCGTAGGCCAGCGGCAGTTTCTTCCACAGGCCGCCCATCTTGAAGATGTTCTGCTCGTGGTGGCAGGCAACGATCACCGCACCGGAGGCAAGGAACAGAAGGGCCTTGAAGAAGGCGTGGGTCATCAGGTGGAAGATCGCCGCGTCCCAGGCGCCAACGCCCAGGGCCAGGAACATGTAGCCGATCTGGCTCATGGTCGAGTAGGCGAGGATACGCTTGATGTCGGTCTGAACCAGCGCGGCGAAGCCGGCCAGTACCAGGGTCACACCGCCGACTACGCCGACCAGGTGCAGGACGTCCGGCGCCAGCAGGAACAGGCCGTTGGTACGGGCGATCAGGTATACGCCCGCGGTCACCATGGTTGCGGCGTGGATCAGTGCCGAAACCGGGGTCGGGCCCGCCATCGCGTCGGCCAACCAGGTCTGCAATGGCAGCTGGGCCGATTTACCGACCGCGCCACCCAGCAGCATCAGGGTTGCCAGGACCATCCAGGTGTCACCCGCCTGGAACTTCTGTGGTGCCAGTACCAGCAGTTCCTGCACGTTCAGGGTACCCAGCTGGGCGAACAGGATGAACAGGCCGATGGCCATGAACACGTCGCCGATACGGGTGACGATGAAGGCCTTGAGTGCTGCGTTACCGTTGTTGCGGTTGCTGTAGTAGAAACCGATCAACAGGTACGAGCACAGGCCCACGCCTTCCCAGCCGAAGTAGATGAACAGCAGGTTATCGCCCAGCACCAGGAACAGCATGCTGGCGATGAACAGGTTGGTGTACGAGAAGAAGCGCGAGTAACCGGCTTCGCCACGCATGTACCAGGACGCGAACAGGTGGATCAGGAAGCCTACGCCGGTGACCACGCCGAGCATGGTGACCGACAGGCCGTCCACGTACAGGGTGAAGTTCGGCGCAAAACCGTCCACCGACATCCACTGCCACAGCAGCTGGCTGTACGCGCCGCCTTCAGGCGGGGCGACGTTGAATTGCCAGATGACGTAGGCGGCTGTCGCGGCCGAGAGGCCCACCGAGCCGACGCCGATCAGGGCAGACAGGTTCTCCGAGAACCGCCCGCGCGAGAACGACAGCAGCAAGAAGCCGATCAGGGGGAAGACGAAAGTCAGGAAGATAAGGTTCATCCGCGCATCTCACTGGCAGCATCGATGTCGAGAGTGTGGAAGCGGCGATACAGCTGCAGCAGGATCGCCAGGCCAATACTGGCCTCGGCGGCTGCCAGGCTGATCACCAGAATGAACATCACCTGGCCATCGGGTTGGACCCAACGGGCACCGGCGACGATGAACGCCAGCGCAGAGGCGTTCATCATGACTTCCAGGCTCATGAGCACGAAGAGGATGTTGCGGCGGACCATCAGGCCAACCAGACCTAAGCAGAACAGGATGCCGGCGACCGCCAGACCATGCTCGAGAGGGATAGCACCCATGATTTACTCCTTCGCCTCGTTGCGGCCCAGGTGGAAGGCGGTGACGGCTGCGGCGAGCAGCAGCATCGAGGCCAGTTCGACCACCAGCAGGTAGGGGCCGAACAGGCTGATGCCCACGGCCTTGGCGTCCACGGTGGTACCGCTGATGGCAGCGCCGCTTGGGCTGACGAACAGCACGTACAGCAGCTCGAGCAGCAGCAGGGCGGCGAGGATCACCGGCCCGGCCCATATGCCAGGCTTGAGCCAGCCGCGCTCCTGGGCGACCGACGCCGGCCCCAGGTTGAGCATCATCACCACGAAGACGAACAGCACCATGATGGCGCCGGCGTAGGCGATCACTTCCAGGGCGCCGGCGAACGGCGCACCCAGGGCGAAGAAGATCATTGCCACAGAGATCAGCGAAATGATCAGGTAGAGCAGGGCGTGCACGGGGTTGGTGCCGGTCACCACCCGAAGGGTGGAGACCACGGCGATCCCGGATGCGAAGTAGAAAGCGAATTCCATCTTTCTGTCCTTATGGGAGCAAGCTCTTCACGTTGATCGGCTCGGCTTCGTTCTGTGCAGAGCCTTTCGGCTTGCCAGCGATCGCCATACCCGCAACACGGTAGAAGTTGTAGTCAGGGTTCTTGCCGGGGCCGGAGATCAGCAGATCTTCTTTCTCGTACACCAGGTCCTGACGCTTGAACTCGGCCATTTCGAAATCCGGAGTCAGCTGGATCGCGGTGGTCGGGCACGCCTCTTCGCACAGGCCGCAGAAGATGCAGCGCGAGAAGTTGATGCGGAAGAACTCGGGGTACCAACGACCGTCCTCGGTCTCGGCCTTCTGCAGCGAAATGCAGCCGACCGGGCAGGCCACCGCGCAGAGGTTGCACGCTACGCAGCGCTCCTCGCCATCGGGGTCGCGGGTGAGGACGATGCGGCCGCGGTAGCGCGGCGGCAGGTACACCGCTTCTTCGGGGTACTGCAGGGTGTCGCGCTTGCGGAACCCGTGGGAGAACACCATGGCCAGGCTGCGCAGCTGAGTGCCGGTGCCCTTAACGATGTCGCCGATATACTTGAACATGGGTCAAATCCTCACTGGGCCGCGACGGCTGGCGTGTTGTAAAGCACGATCGCAGCGGTCACCAGCAAATTGATCAGGGTCAGCGGCAGGCAGAACTTCCAGCTGAAGTCCATCACCTGGTCATAGCGTGGGCGCGGGATCGAGGCGCGCAGCAGGATGAACAGCATGATGAAGAACGCGGTTTTCAGCGCGAACCACAGGAAAGGCACCTGAGGCAGCAGGTCGAACGGACCGTGCCAGCCGCCGAAGAACAGGGTCACCAGCAGCGCCGAGATGAGGATGATGCCGATGTACTCACCGACGAAGAACATGCCCCATTTCATGCCGGCATACTCGATGTGGTAGCCGTCGGCCAGTTCCTGTTCCGCTTCCGGCTGGTCGAACGGGTGACGGTGAGTCACGGCGACGCCAGCGATGAAGAAGGTGCAGAAGCCGAAGAACTGCGGAATGATGAACCACAGGTTCTGGGCCTGGTATTCAACGATGTCGCGCATGTTGAACGAACCCACCTGCACCACCACGCCCATCAGCGCCAGGCCCAGGAACACCTCGTACGAGACGGTCTGTGCCGAGGCCCGCAGGCTGCCCAACAACGCGTACTTGTTGTTCGACGACCAACCGGCGAACAGCACGGCGTACACCGACAGGCCGGCCATGGCGAAGAAGAACAGCAGGCCGATGTTCAGGTCGGCGACGCCCCAGCCCGGTGTGATCGGGATGATCGAGAAGCCGATCAGCAGGGCGCTCATGGCCACGACCGGCGCCAGGGTGAAGATCATCTTGTCGACGAAGGGCGGGTTCCAGTCTTCCTTGAAGAACATCTTCAGCATGTCGGCGGCGATCTGGAACATGCCGAACGGGCCGACACGGTTAGGACCATAGCGGTCCTGCCACCAGCCCAGCAGGCGGCGCTCGACGAAGCTGAGCAGCGCACCGCAGACGACTACGGCCAGCAGCACCACGATAGCCTTTACGACCTGGATGATCACATCGATCACTTCGGGGGTGAACCAGCTCATTGTGCTGCCTCCTGCAGGCCTTCGACGGGTGCACCGAAGATGGCAGGCGGAATACCGGCCAGGCCTTTCGGCAGCGCGACCAGGCCAGCGCCCAGCTCTTCATTGATGCGCAGCGGCAGACGCAGTGCCACGCCCGCCACGTTGAGGCTGAGCAGCGCACCTTCGTTGACGCCCAGGCGGTCCGCTTCGGACTTGGCCAGGCCAACGTAGGCAGCAGGGATGCGCTCTTGCACCGGAGCGGCGCGCGAGGAGTTCTCTTCGCTGCCGAACAGGTGGAAGAACGGCACGGCGGTCCAGGTGCCACGCGCCGGGTTGAATGCGCCCGGGATGGCGTTGAACCAGTTCAGGCGATCACCTTGCGATTCGATCAGGCGCACACCCGGGTCACCGGCACGCAGATGGCCACCGACCTCGTCCTGGAACTTGTTCCAGGCTTGCGGCGAGTTCCAGCCCGGCGACCAGGCGAACGGCACTTGCTGGCGCGGTTCGACAGAGCCCGAGTAACCTTCCATCGAGAAGGCGAACGCGGTGTCCTTGTCTTGCGGGGTGCGCGGCTCGTGCACGCTGATGTTGGCGCGCATGGCGGTACGGCCGGAGTAGCGCAGCGGCTCACGGGCCAGTTTCATGCCCTTGATGCGGAACGCGGCGGAAGGGGCTGCGTTGACGATGCCAGCCAGTTGCGGGGCGGCTTCGGCGCAGGCGCTGGTGACGTGGTCCAGTTGGGTCCAGTCGACCGGCTTGTTCAGCAGGGTCGCACGCAGGGCGTGCATCCAGCGCCAGCCTTCGTGAACCAGGATGCTGCTGTCCAGGTATTGCGGGTCGAACACCTGGAAGAAGCGCTGGGCGCGGCCTTCCTGGCTGACCAGGGTACCGTCACCTTCGGCGAACGAGGCTGCCGGCAGTACCAGGTGAGCGCGTTCCAGGGTGGCGGTGTTGGAGTGGTCGGCAACGATCACGACCTTGGCTGCAGCCAGGGCGGCATCGACCTTGGCGGCCGAGACGCGGGTGTACAGGTCGTTTTCCAGGACCACGATGGCGTCGGCCTTGCCGCTGATGACCGCGTCCAGCGCGGCATCGACGGATTCACCGCCCAGCATCGCCAGGCCGAAGCTGTTGGCTTCAGGCACGACCAGGCTCAGCGAACCGTTTTTCTCGCGCAGCTTCAGGGCCTTGGCGATGTTGGCGGCAGCTTCGATCAGCGCCGGGTCGGCCAGCGAGGTACCGGCAACTACCAATGGGCGCTTGGCCGCAACCAGGGCATCGGCGATGCGCTGGGCCAGGGCCTTGGCTTCTTCGTCCAGGCCAGCAACGGCCGGGGCGCTCGGGTCGATGGCGTGGGCTACGGCGAAGCCGATGCGGGCCAGGTCAGCCGGGGCTGCGTGTACGCATTCTTCAGCGACGTCATCCAGCTTGGTTTCAGCCAGGCTGGCGATGAACAGCGGGTACAGCGCGTGCTGGCCGATGTTTTTCACCGCGGCGTCCAGCCAAGGCTGCACTTTCATCGCCTCGGCCATGGCTTCGGCCTTGCCTTTGGTGGCCTGGCGTACGGACAGGGCAACGCGGGCGGCGGTTTGGGTCAGGTCTTCACCGAGCACGAATACAGCGTCGTGGTCTTCGATGTCGCGCAGGGTCGGCACCGGCAGCGGGCTGTTGTTCAGCACGTTCAGGGCCAGGCGCACGCGGGCCAGTTCGCCCGCTTCCATGCCCGAATAGAAGTAGTCGGCGCCGACCAGCTCACGCAGGCCGTAGTTGCTTTCGAGGCTGGCGCGTGGCGAGCCGATACCGACGATGGTGCGCCCGCGCAGCAGGTCGGCGGCTTTGTCCAGTGCGGCGTCCAGGCTCAGCTTGGTGCCGTCGGCCAGGCGTGGCTGGCGTGGGCGGTCGGTGCGGTTGACGTAGCCATAACCGAAGCGGCCGCGGTCGCACAGGAAGTACTGGTTGACCGAGCCGTTGAAGCGGTTTTCGATGCGACGCAGTTCACCGTAGCGCTCGCCGGGGCTGATGTTGCAGCCACTGGAGCAGCCGTGGCAGATGCTCGGTGCGAACTGCATGTCCCACTTGCGGTTGTAGCGCTCGGAGTGGGTCTTGTCGGTGAACACGCCGGTCGGGCAGACCTCGGTCAGGTTGCCGGAGAACTCGCTTTCCAGCACGCCGTCTTCAACGCGGCCGAAGTACACGTTGTCGTGGGCGCCATAGACACCCAGGTCGGTACCGCCTGCGTAGTCTTTGTAGTAGCGCACGCAGCGGTAGCAAGCGATGCAGCGGTTCATCTCGTGTGCGATGAACGGGCCGAGGTCCTGGTTCTGGTGGGTACGCTTGGTGAAACGGTAGCGGCGCTCGTTGTGGCCGGTCATTACCGTCATGTCCTGCAGGTGGCAGTGACCGCCTTCCTCGCACACTGGGCAGTCGTGCGGGTGGTTGGTCATCAGCCATTCGACGACGCTGGCGCGAAACGCCTTGGACTCTTCATCTTCGATGGAGATCCAGGTGCCGTCGGAGGCAGGGGTCATGCAGGACATGACGATGCGACCACGGGTGTCGTTCTCGTCGGTGTACTGCTTGACCGCGCACTGCCGGCAGGCGCCAACGCTACCAAGCGCGGGGTGCCAGCAGAAATAAGGGATGTCGAGGCCGAGCGACAGACACGCCTGTAACAGGTTGTCTGCACCGTTGACTTCGAGCGCTTTGCCGTCTACGTGGATAGTGGCCATTGTTCAAAGTTCTTCGTTGGCCCGCGTGAGCGGGCGTGGCTAATGGAAATCTGTACGCCTGCGGCCCGCCGCGAATCGTTCGGGCCGGCCTGCAGGCTGGCGGGTGGCACGGACCACCCGCAGCTCATCTTGTTATGCGCCGACCACGATCGGCCCGCTCGGTACTGGCTTGGCCAGGTTCGGGCGCAGGGCATCGGCAGCACTGGCTGGGGCGACACCGGCCTCGAATTCGGAGCGGAAGTATTTGATGGCGCTGCCCAACGGCTCGACCGCACCCGGTGCGTGAGCACAGAAGGTACGGCCTGGGCCGAGGAAGTTGACCAGACCCAGCAGGGTCTCGATGTCTTCGGCGCGGCCTTGGCCGTTCTCCAGTGCGCGCAGCATCTTCACGCTCCACGGGAGGCCGTCACGGCATGGGGTGCACCAGCCGCACGATTCGCGGGCGAAGAACTCTTCCATGTTGCGCAGCAGCGAGACCATGTTGATGCTGTCGTCGACCGCCATGGCCAGGCCAGTACCCATCCGGGTGCCAACCTTGGCGATGCCGCCGGCGTACATCTGTGCGTCGAGGTGCTCGGGCAGCAGGAAGCCGGTACCGGCACCGCCTGGCTGCCAGCACTTGAGCTTGAAGCCGTCACGCATGCCGCCGGCGTAGTCTTCGAACAGCTCACGGGCGGTGACGCCGAATGGCAGTTCCCACAGGCCAGGGTTTTTCACCTTGCCGGAGAAGCCCATCAGCTTGGTGCCGTGGTCTTCGCTGCCTTCGCGGGCCAGCGACTTGTACCAGTCGTTGCCGTTGGCGACGATGGCCGGCACGTTGCACAGGGTCTCGACGTTGTTCACGCAGGTCGGCTTGCCCCATACGCCAACGGCGGCAGGGAAGGGCGGCTTGGAACGTGGGTTGGCGCGGCGGCCTTCCAGCGAGTTGATCAGCGCGGTTTCTTCACCGCAGATGTAGCGGCCGGCACCGGTGTGCACGAACAGCTCGAAGTCAAAGCCCGAGCCCAGGATGTTCTTGCCCAGGAGGCCAGCGGCCTTAGCTTCGTCGATGGCGCGGTTGAGGTTTTTCGCTGCGGTGGTGTACTCGCCACGCAGGAAGATGTAGCCACGGTAGGCCTTCAGGGCGCGGGCGCTGATCAGCATGCCCTCGACCAGCAGATGGGGCTGTTGCTCCATCAGCATGCGGTCCTTCCAGGTGTTCGGCTCCATTTCATCCGCGTTGCACAGCAGGTAGCGGATGTTCATGGATTCGTCTTTAGGCATCAGGCCCCACTTCACACCCGTGGGGAAGCCTGCGCCGCCGCGGCCCTTGAGGCCGGAGTCTTTGACGTTCTGCACGATGTCGTCTTGCGACATCTCGCTCAGTGCCTTGCGGGCAGCAGCGTAGCCGTTCTTGGCCTGGTACTCGGCAAGCCAGACCGGCTCGCCGTCGTCACGCAGACGCCAGGTCAGTGGGTGGGTTTCGGCCGAACGCGCGATGCGGTTGGCCGGGCCGAAGGAAGTAATGGTCATACGTAACCCTCCAGCAGTTTGGAAACGCCAGCAGGCTGCACGTCGCCAAAGGTGTCATCGTCGATCATCAGGGCCGGGGCCTTGTCGCAGTTGCCCAGGCAGCAGACCGGCAGCAGGGTGAAGCGCCCGTCGGCGGTGGTCTGGCCGAGGCCGATGCCCAGTTCGCTTTGGATCTGGCTGACCACCGACTCGTGGCCACCGATGTAGCAGACCATGCTGTCGCACACACGGATGATGTGGCGGCCGACCGGCTGACGGAAGATCTGGCTGTAGAAAGTCGCCACGCCCTCGACGTCACTGGCCGGGATGCCCAGCACTTCGCCGATGGCGTGAATGGCGCCGTCCGGCACCCAGCCACGTTCCTTCTGGACGATCTTCAAGGCTTCGATGGACGCCGCGCGCGGGTCCTCGTAGTGATGCATCTCGTGCTCGATGGCCGAGCGCTCGGTTTCGCTCAGGGCGAAACGGTCTGTCTGGATAAGCGTGCTGTTCATGCTTAGCGGTCCACGTCAGCCATAACGAAGTCGATACTGCCCAGGTACGCAATGAGGTCGGCGACCATGCTGCCTTTGATCACCGAAGGGATCTGCTGCAGGTGCGGGTAGCTCGGGGTACGGATCCGGGTGCGGTAGCTCATGGTGCCGCCATCGCTCGTCAGGTAGTAACTGTTGATGCCCTTGGTCGCTTCGATCATCTGGAACGACTCGTTGGCCGGCATGACCGGGCCCCACGAGACTTGCAGGAAGTGCGTGATCAAGGTTTCGATGTGCTGCAGGGTGCGCTCTTTCGGCGGCGGCGTGGTCAGCGGGTGATCCGCCTTGTACGGGCCTTCCGGCATGTTGCGCAGGCATTGGTCGATGATGCGGATACTCTGGCGCATCTCCTCGACACGGACCATGCAGCGATCGTAGGCATCGCCGTTGTGGGCCAGCGGTACTTCGAACTCGAAGTTTTCGTAGCCGGAATACGGGCGCGCTTTACGCAGGTCGAAGTCGCAACCGGTGGAACGCAGGCCGGCACCGGTGGTGCCCCATTCCAGCGCTTCCTTGGTGTTGTACGCGGCAACGCCGACGGTACGGCCCTTGAGGATGCTGTTCTGCAGGGCGGCCTTGGTGTATTCGTCGAGGCGCTTAGGCAGCCAGTCGACGAAGTCCTTGACCAGCTTGTCCCAGCCGCGCGGCAGGTCGTGGGCGACGCCACCGATGCGGTACCAGGCCGGGTGCAGGCGGAAACCGGTGATCGCTTCGATCACGGTGTAGGCGCGCTGGCGGTCGGTGAAGGTGAAGAACACCGGGGTCATGGCGCCGACGTCCTGGATGTAGGTACCCAGGAACAACAGGTGGCTGGTGATGCGGAAGAATTCGGCGAGCATGATGCGAATCACGTCGACCTTCTGCGGCACCTTGATACCGGCCAGCTTCTCTACCGCCAGTACGTACGGCAGGTTGTTCATCACCCCGCCGAGGTAGTCGATACGGTCGGTGTAGGGGATGAAACTGTGCCAGGACTGGCGCTCGGCCATCTTCTCAGCGCCACGGTGGTGGTAGCCGATGTCCGGGACGCAGTCGACGATCTCTTCACCGTCCAGCTGCAGGACGATACGGAACGCACCGTGGGCAGAGGGGTGGTTGGGGCCGAGGTTGAGGAACATGTAGTCCTCGTTGGCGCCCTGGCGCTTCATACCCCAGGCTTCCGGGTTGAAACGTGCCGATTCCTCTTCAAGCTGCTGCTTGGCCAGGGTCAGGCTGTAGGGGTCGAACTCGGTGGCGCGGGCAGGGTAGTCCTTGCGCAGCGGGTGGCCTTCCCAGGTGGGCGGCATCATGATGCGGCTCAGGTGCGGGTGGCCGGCAAAGTCGATGCCGAACATGTCCCAGACTTCGCGCTCGTACCAGTTGGCGTTTGGCCAGATGCCCGTTACGGTCGGCAGGTTCAGGTCGCCTTCGCTGAGCGATACCTTGATCATCACGTCGCTGTTACGTTCAACCGACAGCAGGTGGTAGAACACGCTGAAATCGGCGGCGGGCAGGCCGCGGCGCTGGGTGCGCAGGCGCTCGTCGACGCCATGCAGGTCGTACAGCATGCTGTACGGCTTGGCGACGTTGCGCAGGAAGCTGAGGACTTCTTTGAGCTGTGCACGTTTTACCCATAGCACCGGCATGCCGGTGCGGGTTTCCTGGGCGACGAAGGCGTCGGCACCAAAACGGTTGTGCAATTCGACGACCACATCCTGGTCGTCAGCCTTGTAAGGCGGAATATAAATAGCGGTGTCCGCTGTCATGGTCTCGGTCGCTTTGAGTCAACGTAGAGAATGAAGCCAGGCCGCCGGCTCCTTGGGGAGCGGGCGGCAGGTCGCTGGATCAGACTTCGTCGGGGCTGCGCAGGTTGGTTACCGCGATACGCTGTTCACGACGCAGGTCTTTCTGGGCAGGCATCTCGGCACGGTAAATGCCTTGATCACCAACAACCCAGGAAAGCGGGCGTCGCTCCTGGCCAATCGACTCCTGCAGCAGCATCAAGCCTTGCAGGAACGCTTCAGGGCGAGGCGGGCAGCCAGGCACGTAAACATCCACGGGGAGGAACTTGTCGACCCCCTGAACGACCGAGTAAATGTCGTACATGCCACCGGAGTTGGCGCACGAACCCATGGAGATGACCCACTTCGGCTCGAGCATCTGCTCGTACAGGCGCTGAATGATCGGCGCCATCTTGATGAAGCAGGTACCGGCGATGACCATGAAGTCGGCCTGACGCGGCGAGGCCCGGATGACTTCGGCGCCGAAGCGGGCGATGTCGTGGGGCGCCGTGAAGGCCGTGGTCATTTCCACGTAGCAGCAGGACAGGCCGAAGTTGTACGGCCAGAGGGAGTTCTTGCGACCCCAGTTGACCGCGCCACGCAGCACATCTTCGAGTTTCCCCATGTAGATGTTCTTGTGGACCTGGTCCTCTAGCAGCTGATCGGTGACGGTTTCCCGTTCACCTACCGGGTACTGCTCGTTGGGCGCATCCGGATCGATTCTGGTGAGATTGTATTGCATTGCCAAAGCCTCATTGTTTCAGCTTCGCTTGCCGCTTGCGGCGACCTTCGGGAGCCCAATCAAGAGCACCGACGCGCCATAGGTAGACAAGACCTGCCAACAGAATTGCTATGAAAACGAGAGCTTCGACGAACCCGGTCCAGCCGCTTTCGCGGACGGACACAGACCATGCAAAGAGAAAGAGGGCTTCGATATCGAAGATCACGAACAGCATCGCGACCAGATAGAATTTGGCGGACAGGCGCAGGCGGGCGCTGCCGACGGGCAGCATGCCGGATTCGAAGGGTTCGTTCTTGGCGCGGCCCCAGGCCTTGCTACCGAGCAGGCTGGACAGACCGAGCATGAAGGCACACAGGCCGACGACACCCAAAAGGAAGATGGCAAAGCCCCAGTTGTGGGCGATGAGTCCTGCCGAATCGGACATGCTAGAGATCCTTATACAGAGACCCAGCTCTGCAGTCTGAAATAAGTAGAGCGGCGACCTGGTGTCGCACATGCAGTGACCAAATGTCGCAGCTGAATCAATCGCGCTGATTTTATGGGTAAACCCGGTGCAAGTAAAATTTCTGTGGCAATTTATTCGTAGGATTAAGAACAAAAATCTTTCGTAACTGGCTGAAAGCCTTGAATTTCGGGCATTGCGCGCGTTTTTGTTAATTATGTTTCTTGCGCGATGTAACGAATTCCTAATTATGTAATGATAATTAATCGCATTGAGCCTGATGCGGTGAAATCCTCCTCTTGTGAGCCTTGCAAAGTTGCCCGGGCGGGTTGGCTACTTGCAAATGCGAAAAAGGCTCGTTCTAACAGTTTCCAGCGCCTTGCGCACCGCTCTGGGTCAATACTTTATCGGTTAAGCATCGGCGGGCCGATGAAGCGATTGCCCACTGGCCCAGCCAGTAAGCGACGATGATCAGGTAAGGCGCAGCAGCGAACGGGCTGACGAAGCGGTCGATGCCGATCAGGCTGTCGGAAAATACGAACATGCACGCGCCGAGCCCGGCGATACCGCCGCAGGCCAGAGCGCGCCAGAGCATGGCACTGATCGCCAGGGCATACAGCGCCACTGGGATCAGCAGTGGGCCGAGGCCGTGGCTGGCCAGCACCCCCAGCAGCGTCGAGCCCGTCGTCGCGCTCAGCAGCAGAGCTGGCAGGGCCGGGCGTAACGTCACGTTGCAATAGGCACGCAGGTAAGCCAGGTGGGCGCAGAGAAACGCTGCCAAACCGAACACGAACAGGTCGGCTGGGACGGCCAGAAGTACGTCACCCAGTACCGAAAAACCCAGGCCGATGACGATCCAGTGGCGGTATACAGTGTTGGGTCCCTTGTAGAGCCAGGCGATCAGTGCCAGTACCGGAACGGGTTGGACCAGCAGGCCAAGCAGGGCATTGTCGCTGGCCAGTGCATAGAGATAAAAAGCAGCGGCTGCGACGGCGATTGTGATCAGATGGCTTGGACGAAGCATGGGCAGTCCTTGCTACTGTGCTGCCACCAGCATAGTCCGGATTCTGGGTTTTGCTTTCGTCTGCCCTGGCCTCTTCGCGGGCAAGCCCGCTCCTACAGGTATCGCGCCATGCTCGAAATAGGCGCAGAACCTGTGGGAGCGGGCTTGCCCGCGAAGAGGCCAGGGCAGGTAAAAAAGAAGGCCCGAGACGCTTGCGAGTCCCGGGCCTTCCTTCAACAGCCCGCTGTTATCAGTGGAACTGCTCTTCCTCGGTCGAACCGGTCAGCGCAGTCACCGACGAAGCCCCACCTTGAATCACGGTGGTCATGTCATCGAAGTAGCCAGTGCCCACTTCCTGCTGGTGCGCAACGAAGGTGTAGCCTTTGCTGGCATCAGCGAATTCCTGCTCCTGCAGCTTCACGTAGGCAGTCATGTCGTTGCGGGCGTAGTCGTGCGCCAGGTTGAACATGCCGTGCCACATGTTGTGAATGCCAGCCAGGGTGATGAACTGGTGCTTGTAGCCCATGGCCGACAGCTCGCGTTGGAACTTGGCGATGGTCGCGTCGTCCAGGTTTTTCTTCCAGTTGAAGGAAGGCGAGCAGTTGTACGACAGGATCTGGTCCGGGTATTCCTTTTTGATCGCTTCGGCGAAGCGGCGGGCTTCGTCCAGGTCCGGCTTGGCGGTCTCGCACCAGATCAGGTCGGCATACGGTGCGTAGGCCAGGCCGCGGGAGATTGCCTGGTCGAGGCCTGCACGCACTTTGTAGAAGCCTTCACGGGTGCGCTCGCCGATCACGAACGGTTGGTCGTACGGGTCGCAGTCGCTGGTCAGCAGGTCGGCGGCGTTGGCGTCGGTACGGGCCAGAATAATGGTCGGCACGCCCGAAACGTCAGCTGCCAGGCGCGCGGCAACCAGCTTCTGTACAGCTTCCTGGGTCGGTACCAGTACCTTGCCACCCATGTGGCCGCATTTTTTCACCGAGGCCAGCTGGTCTTCGAAGTGCACGCCGGCGGCGCCCGCTTCGATCATGTTCTTCATCAGCTCGTAGGCGTTCAGTACGCCGCCGAAACCGGCTTCGGCGTCAGCCACGATTGGCGCGAAGTAGTCGATGTAGCCTTCGTCGCCTGGGTTCTTGCCGGCTTTCCACTGGATCTGGTCAGCGCGGCGGAACGAGTTGTTGATGCGCTTGACCACGGTCGGTACCGAGTCGACCGGGTACAGCGACTGGTCGGGGTACATGGACTCGGCCGAGTTGTTGTCGGCGGCAACTTGCCAGCCGGACAGGTAGATAGCCTGGATGCCGGCTTTGACCTGTTGTACTGCCTGGCCGCCGGTCAGGGCGCCCATGCAGTTGACGAAATCTTTTTCTGGGCGGAAGGACGGGTGGGCACCCTGGGTGACCAGCTTCCACAGTTTTTCTGCGCCCTGACGGGCCAGGGTGTGCTCCGGCTGCAGGGAGCCACGCAGGCGAACGACATCAGCGGCGGTATAGGTACGGGTCACGCCTTTCCAGCGCGGGTTTTCGGCCCAGTCTTTCTCGAGGGCTGCAATTTGCTGTTCGCGTGTCAGTGCCATGGAAATAAACCTCGTCGCATCGATCTTGGGGTAATTGTGCTGATGCTCGGGTGCAGATCAGAGGCCTGGCGGCTGTCCTGTTCGGGGGCGTGCGGCGGCGAACGCGAAGGCTCGAAGGGGAAGGGGGGTTGCAGGCCAGGCGAAGGTGTGCGCTGCAGGTCGGCTCGTGGTTGCCTTGCTGCGGTGCTACGCGATTGCCAGTACTGCGGTGATGCGCTTCCGTCCCTCGGGACAACTTCTTCGTTGCAGTCGCAATCCCGTCGAACCGCCTTGTGGGCCGTATAGACACGAGGCGCCTCCAGGGGTGGGAGGAGCACGCCTCGAAGGCCCTTGCCAGGGCCCCTGATTAGCGGGAGCGAGGCCATCATGCCCTTGAGAAAAAGTACCTGTCAAATGTTTTGTAGTGACTTTTTTCACTTACTACATCTTTGGTCTAATACGACTCGGCAGTCAGTTTCTAGGCCATTGGTCGAGGCCTTGAATTGCCTGGGATCAGTCCAGAAGGTCGACTTTTACACGTAAAGTCATGTTTTCACCGCGCTGGGTACTGTAAGTGTGGCTTGACGCACCACGATCGGACTGGCTCTGCTGGTTGAACCCCGCCAAGGTGATCCATTCCCCGAGCTTGCCGGTGACTGTCGTGTCGGTGCTTTGCACTTTCACTACATCTGCACGTTCCTGGCTGATGCGATCATTATTGGTGCTTATTTGCAGACGAACCGTTTCGCCGCTCAGGCTCGGGGTAACGTAGAAACCTTGAGTCACATTGCGGTATTCGGTGTTGCTTTGAATGCGCCCATAACCGTCGGTACTGGTGCTGGTGACCGGGATGCTCTGGCCAACCTGGATCAGCGCGGCCTGGCCTTCGCTGGCCTGAACCTGCTGCATGCCGCCTTCGCGGTTGCTGGTGCCGTAGCGGATGACGTGAGCGTTGCCGCGGGTGTCCTGGAAGTTGCTGTCGTTGTTGTCGACGCTGATCAGCAGGCGCTTGGGCGCGGTGTCCAACTGTTGCAGCAGGCTGCGCAGGTCGTCGATGCGCTCGGGGCTGGCATTGACGATCAGCTTGTTCTCGAAGGCGCTGACGGTGCCGTCCTTGCCGATGAACGATTGCGCAGCGGGCAGCAGTTCGGCGCTGCTGCGGTACTGCAAGGGGAGGACTTCGGTGGCGGCGTGAGCGCTGAGGGTGGCAGCCAGCAGCAAGGAAGTGAAAAGCGGGCGTAGCGGCATGTCCATGATCTCCGCAGTGGGTATCAACATGATGGCAAATTTGCCCAGGTTGTGCAGGTTATGCATCAAGGGGCGGCATCCTGCACGTTTGAGCGGTGGCCGCTGTCAGACAAATTCCGTAACATCGCGCCCCTCGATTGCCAGCCCCTCCGCCTGGACCGCCTCACAGGAACTTCATGAAACCCGTACGACTGCGCGCCGACCTGCTCGCCGGCCTGACCACTTCGTTCGCCCTGGTGCCTGAGTGCATCGCCTTCGCCTTAGTGGCGCACCTCAACCCGCTGATGGGCCTGTATGGCGCTTTTATCATTTGTACCCTGACTGCACTGTTCGGCGGCCGTCCGGGCATGATCTCCGGCGCTGCCGGATCGATGGCGGTGGTGATCGTCGCGCTGGTGGTGCAACACGGGGTGCAGTACTTGCTGGCCACGGTGCTGCTTGGCGGGATGGTGATGATCTTGTTTGGCCTGCTGCGCCTGGGCAAGCTGGTGCGCCTGGTGCCTTACCCGGTGATGCTGGGCTTCGTCAACGGCCTGGCGATCGTCATCGCCCTGGCTCAGTTGGAGCACTTCAAGCAAGGCGGTCAGTGGCTCAGCGGTTCGCCGCTGTACCTGATGGTCGGCCTAGTGGCCCTGACCATGCTGGTGGTCTACATCTTGCCCAAGCTGACCCGCGCCGTACCGCCCGCGCTGGTGGCCATCTTGGGTGTAGGCCTATTGGTGTACCTGCTGGGCTTGCCGACCCGCACCCTCGGCGACATGGCGCACATCGCCGGTGGCCTGCCGCAAGTGACGCTGCCAGATGTGCCATGGAACCTTGAAACGCTCAAGATCATCGCACCTTACGCGGTGCTGATGGCCATGGTCGGCCTGCTGGAGACCCTGCTGACCCTCAACCTCACCGACGAAATCACCGAAAGCCGTGGCTTCCCTGACCGTGAGTGCGTGGCCCTTGGCGCCGCCAACATGGTATCGGGCCTGTGCGGTGGCATGGGCGGCTGCGCGATGATCGGGCAGACGGTGATCAACCTCAGCTCCAATGGCCGCGGCCGGCTATCGGGCGTGGTAGCCGGGGTGATGATCCTGCTGTTCGTGTTGTTCTTGTCGCCGCTGATCGAGCGTATTCCGCTGGCAGCCCTGGTGGGGGTGATGTTCGTGGTTGCCCAGCAGACCTTCGCCTGGGCCTCGTTGCGCGTGTTGCACAAGGTGCCGGTGAACGATGTGCTGGCAATCATTGCGGTGACCATCGTCACGGTGTTCACCGACCTGGCCGTGGCGGTACTGTTTGGTATTGTCATCGCGGCGGTGAACTTTTCCTGGCAGCATGCGCGGGAGCTGTATGCCGACAGCCACGAGGAAGCGGGCGGCGGCAAGCGTTATCAGGTACATGGCACGTTGTTCTTTGCCTCGACCGCCTCGTTCCTCAACCAGTTCGATACGGCGAAGGATCCGGTGCAGGTTACGCTGGACTGCCAGCATTTGAGCTTTGTCGATTATTCGGCAGTTGCTGCGTTGAAAACCTTGCGTGAGCGGTATACCAAGGCGGGCAAGCATTTGCGCGTGGTGCACTTGTCGGAGCGGTGCAAGAAGCTGTTGAAGCGGGCTGGCGAGCAGCTCTGAGAAGGTCTATTGCCTGCACCGGCCCCTTCGCGGGCAAGTGAATGAATTATTCCCCGCGGTTCTTCTTCACGATCCCGTCAGCAATGCTGGCCGGTGCCTCGGCATAGCGGATGAACTCCATCGTGTAGCTGGCGCGGCCCTGGGTCATCGAGCGCATGGAGGTGGCATAGCCGAACATTTCGCCCAGCGGCACTTCGGCGCGTATCACCTTGCCGGCGGGCGTCTCGTCGCCATCCTGGATCATCCCGCGGCGCCGGCTCAGGTCGCCCATGATGTCGCCCTGGTATTCCTCGGGGGTCACCACTTCAACCTTCATCACCGGCTCTAGCAGCACTGCCCCACCTTTTTGCGAGAGCTGCTTGGTGGCCATGGACGCGGCTATCTTGTAGGCCATTTCGTTGGAGTCGACGTCGTGGTAGGAGCCGTCGAACACGGCTGCCTTCAAGTTGATCAGTGGGTAGCCGGCGAGCACGCCATTCTTCATCTGCTCTTCGATACCCTTCTGAATGGCCGGGATGTACTCCCGGGGTACCACGCCACCGACGATCTCGTTGATGAATTCCAGGCCTTCCTTGCCTTCGTCGCCCGGGGCGAAGCGGATCCAGCAGTGGCCGTATTGGCCGCGCCCGCCGGATTGGCGAACGAAGCGGCCTTCGATCTCGCAGGTGTTGCGGATTTTTTCGCGATAGGCCACCTGCGGCTTGCCGATATTGGCCTCGACGTTGAACTCGCGGCGCATGCGGTCGACGATGATGTCCAGGTGCAGCTCACCCATGCCGGAAATGATGGTCTGGCCGGTTTCCTCATCGGTGCGCACGCGGAACGACGGGTCTTCCTGGGCCAGCTTGCCGAGGGCTATGCCCATTTTTTCTTGGTCGGCCTTGGTCTTAGGCTCCACGGCCACGGAGATCACCGGGTCGGGGAAGTCCATGCGCTCTAGGATGATCGGCTTATCGATGTCGCACAAAGTATCGCCGGTGGTGACATCCTTCATGCCGATCAATGCGGCGATGTCGCCGGCGCACACATCCTTGATTTCGGCGCGCTGGTTGGCGTGCATCTGCACCATGCGGCCGATGCGTTCCTTCTTGCCCTTGACCGAGTTGAGCACGGCATTACCGGAGCTGAGCACGCCGGAATACACCCGGGCAAAGGTGAGGGTGCCGACAAACGGATCAGTGGCGATCTTGAAGGCTAGGGCCGAGAAGGGTTCTTTGTCGTCGGCGTGGCGCTCCAGGTGCTTTTCTTCGTCGTCGGGGTCGGTGCCTTTGATCGCCGGGATTTCGGAGGGGGCTGGCAGGTAGTCGATGACTGCATCGAGCATCAACGGCACGCCCTTGTTCTTGAACGACGAGCCAAGGATGGTCGGCACAATTTCGTTAGCAATGGTGCGCTGGCGCAGGGCGGCCTTGATCTCGTCGATGCTGAGCTCCTCGCCATCGAGAAACTTCATGGTCAGTTCATCGTTGGCCTCTGCCGCGGCTTCGATCATGTGCGCGCGCCATTCGTCGGCGAGCGCCTGGAGCTCGGTAGGGATCGCTTCTTCGCGGTAGGTGGTGCCGTTATCGGCATCGTTCCAGTAGATGGCCTTCATCTTCACCAGGTCGATCTGGCCGATAAAGTGCTCTTCGCTGCCGATGGCCAGCTGGATCGGCACCGGATGATGCCCCAGGCGCTTGTCGATCTGCTTGACCACGCGCAGGAAGTCGGCGCCCTGGCGGTCCATCTTGTTGATGTAGGCCAGGCGCGGCACGTGGTACTTGTTGGCCTGGCGCCACACGGTTTCCGATTGCGGTTCGACCCCGTCGGCGCCGCTGAACACCACCACCGCGCCGTCGAGCACACGCAGCGAGCGTTCTACCTCGATGGTGAAGTCGACGTGGCCAGGGGTATCGATGATGTTGAAGCGGTACTTGTCGGGGAACTGCTTGGTCGAGCCCTGCCAGAAGGCCGTGGTGGCTGCCGAGGTGATGGTGATGCCGCGCTCCTGTTCCTGGGCCATCCAGTCCATGGTCGCGGCGCCATCGTGCACCTCGCCCATCTTGTGATTGACCCCGGTGTAAAACAGGATGCGCTCGGTGGTGGTGGTCTTGCCGGCATCCACGTGGGCGACGATGCCGATATTGCGATACAGCTCGATGGGCGTTGTACGGGCCATGGCGGACTACCTGCGGATGGGCGGATTCTCCCACGTTAGCAGACCGGAAGAATCCTGCTTTACCGCCGGGCCGTCAGTCGGCCTGAGCCTGCAGCAGCCATTGGCCGTCCACTTCACGGGCCAGGCCGCTAGCAGGCAGCAGGGCCAGCAAGCGCTCGTGCAGGGCGCCGTCGGTGAAGGTCTTGAGCTTGGCCATGTCCAGCGTGCCGACCAGGTTGAGGTCTTCTTTGTGGTACGACAGCCAGGCTTTTTTCAGCACCAGCAGCACGTCGCTGCCTGCGGTGTTGGCGAAGCGGCGGTTGAGCGGGCGGCCTTCGAGGGTGAAGTTGTGCGCATGGCTGTAGCTGCTCTGGTCGCCACCGTCACGGCAGCGGTGGCACTGGCACGGGCCTTCGGCGAACGCGTTGCGCAGGTAAGTGTTGAAGTCCACGACGGGCTTGAGGGACAGGCGTTTGTCGACCTCGAACAGGTCGGCGATCAGGGGTTCTTCGGCGCTCACTCGGGATCCTCGTGTGGTGTGGCGTGCATCGGCGGGCACCCTAACAGATCGGGGCGGGGGAGGCCATTTTGATCTGTTGATGGCGGCCACCCGGGTGCCAGGCATGACGCTGTAGCTGTGGGAGCGGGTTCACCCGCGAAGAGGCCAGTAGAGACAACAGACAAAGGCTGCCGTACTCTACGCGCCAAAACGCCTACACATCTTATTGAGGTAACCCCGCTTGAGCAGCAAGTTCCCGTACACCGCCACCGTGACCATCAGCGCTGAAGACCGCGGGGGCGACATCGAGGCCTCGGAAAACCCCAGCATGCGCGTGGGCCTTGAAGCGGTGACCGAAACCCTGAAGAAGGTGCATTTCGTCGGTACGCTCGCAGCTCCCGAAAAGCCGGCCACGCACATCTGCGTTACCCTGGAAAACGGCCTGACCTACTACGGCCCGATCGTCAACGGCCACGCCGAGCTCGAAGGGGGCTGGATCGCCTTCGAGTCCGACATGCTCACCCCTGAAGAGCTGGGCCTGTAAGCCTTAGTTCAACTCTGCCAGGCACTGCTCGAGGATATCCAAGCCTTCTTCGAGCACCTCGGCTTCGATGGTCAGTGGTGCGAGTAGGCGGATGATATGCCGCGCCTTGCCGCTGGGCATCAGCAACAGGCCTTTGGCGCGTGCTGTTTCCATGACCTTGGCCAGCTGGGCCGGTGCCGGGCTACCGTCGGCGTTGACGAACTCGATGCCGCGCATCGCGCCGACACCGGTCAGCCGCCCGATGAACGGGTACTGGGCTTTCCAGCGCTCGACGCGGCTGACAATCGCCTGCTCCTGGCGTTCGCCCCAGGTGGCGACATTCTCATCAGTCATCTGCGCCAGGCTCGCCAGCGCCGCTGCGCAGGCAATCGGGTTGCCCGAATAGGTCCCGCCCAGGCCACCCTTGGGCAGCGATGCCATCAATTCTTTACGGCCCACGACCGCACCCAGTGGCATGCCGCCCGCGATGCTTTTGGCGAGCAGCAGCAGGTCGGGCTCGATGCCCAGGCGCGGGAAGGCAAAGCGCTGGCCGGTACGGCCAAAGCCCGACTGGATCTCGTCAATGATGATCAAAATCCCGTGCTCGTCGCAGAAGCGGCGCAGTGCCTGGGCGAATGCCGGGTCGAGGGCGAGGAAGCCGCCTTCACCCTGGACCGGTTCGAGGATGAAAGCCGCCACGTCTTCAACCGCCAGCTCGACGCTGAACAGCCGGTTCATGGCCTTGAGTGCCTGTTCGCAGGTGACGCCGGTGTCGGCACTGGGGTAGGGCAGGTGGTAGACCGGGCCTGGCAGGTCGCCGACGCGTTGCTTGTACGGGGCGACCTTGCCATTGAGGTTCAGGGTTGCCAGGGTGCGGCCATGGAAGCCACCGTCGAAAGCAATCATCGCGCGCTTACCGGTGGCGCCACGGGCCACTTTCAGGGCGTTTTCCGCCGCTTCCGCGCCACTGTTGGTGAGCATGCCGGCCAGCGGGTAGCTGACCGGGACAAACTCGCTGAGGCGTTCCATCAGCGCAAGGTACGGGCCGTGGGGGGCGGCGTTGAAGGCATAGTGGGTGAGGCGGGTGGCCTGGGCCTGGATCGCTTCGACCACGGCTGGGTTGCAATGGCCCAGGTTGAGTACGCCGATACCGCCGACGAAGTCGATATAACGTTTGCCGTCGGTGTCCCAGACTTCCGCATTCTTGCCGTGGGAAAGTGTAATTGGGTGAACGATGGCAATGGACTGGCTGATACTTTCCTGATTCATGGTGCACGCGGACCTTGTTCGAGTTTCCCACTATCGAAGCGTGCCGGGGCTGTATTGCGCAAACGAATTATTTGATTGCGATCATTCCTTGGATTCGTGATCTTGTAAGATTTTGTGTTACCTGCACTGGCCTCAATCCCCCTCAGCCACCCGCTCGCGAATCCACTGCACGAAGGCCCTGACCTTCGGCACCTCCGCCGCATGCTCGGCATGGGCGATGAAGTGCCGGCCATTGCTCGGCACCGGGTGGTCCCAGGCCACCACCAGCTTGCCTTCGTTCAACTCCTCCGCCACCAGGTACCGCGGAATCAGGGCAATGCCACAGCCGGCGATAGCGGCCCGGATGCACAGGTAAAACGTGTCGAAACGTGGGCCGTGGTAGCTGTTCTGGCTGTGCAGCCCCAGCCCCAAAAACCACTCATGCCAGGCCTCCGGGCGCGATACACACTGCAGCAGGCGGTGCTCGGTCAGCGCCTCGGCGCTGGTGAAACGGTGGTTGGCGAGCAGCTCTGGGGCGCACACCGGCACCACTTCTTCGCTGAACAACTCGATACACGTCGCCCCAGGCCAGGTGCCCTGGCCGAAGAAGAACGCGATGTCGGCCTTGGACTGCACCAGGTCGAAGGGTTCCAGTTCGTTACGGATATCCAGGTGAATACGCGGATAGCGATCACCAAACCCCTTTAGCCTGGGCACCAGCCAGCGCGCGCCGAAGGTCGGCTGGGTGGCGATGCGTAGCACTTCGGTCTCATCGCCATAGCTGAGGATGTAGCGGCTGGAGATGTCGATCTGGGTGAGGATCTTGTTCACCTCGGTCAGGTACAGCGCACCGGCCGGGGTCAGGTGCAGGCGCCGGCGAATGCGCTGGAACAGCGAGTGCGACAGCATGTCCTCCAGTTGCGCGACCTGTTTGCTGACCGCGCTCTGGGTCAGGTGCAGCTCTTGCGCCGCGCGGGTGAAGCTCAGGTGGCGGGCAGCCGCTTCGAAGCACTGGAGGGCGGTGGTCGAGGGCATCAGGCGTTTGGACATGACAGGCGCGTACCGAGCAAAAAAGGAAGAAGTTCATTCCGTATTGGAATCATGTGCTTCGAAAAGGTCGTTTGTTGACCCAGGCCTATAGATTAATACTGACCTGGATCAACGATTACAACCGGTCGTGCGAAGAGGAGGAAAGTAGCCACCGCCGGCATCTACAAAACAACAAAAAACGCACACCAGAAATTAATAAGAATTCTGCTCCATTTTTTAGCCGTCCCACGACGGCGACCCATTCGAGGGTTCTCCATGGCTACGCTAGAAAACAAGAAACAGCGGTCCTTGCAGCACGGCCTGACGTCCCGTCAGGTTTCCATGATCTCCATCGCCGGCATCATCGGCGCCGGCCTGTTCATCGGTTCCTCCAACGCCATTGCCACCGCCGGCCCGGCCATCCTCATCTCCTACGCCATGACCGGCCTGCTGGTGCTGCTGGTGATGCGCATGCTGGGCGAAATGGCCATCGCCAACCCCAACAGCGGCTCGTTTTCCACTTACGCCTCCGAGGCCATCGGCCCTTGGGCAGGCTTTACCATCGGTTGGTTGTACTGGTGGTTCTGGGTGCTGATCATCCCGGTCGAGGCGATTGCCGGCGCAGACATCCTGCATGCCTACTTCCCCGGCGTGCCTTCGTGGTTGTTCGCCTTCCTGATCATGGTCGTGCTGTCGGGTACCAACCTGATCAGCGTGAAGAACTTCGGTGCCTTCGAGTACTGGTTCGCGCTGGTCAAGGTGGTTGCCATCGTTGCCTTCATCATCGTCTGCAGCCTGGCCGTGTTCGGCTTCTGGCCGTTGGCCGAGGTCTCGGGCGTAAGCCGGCTGTGGGACAATGGCGGCTTCATGCCCAATGGCTTTGGCACTGTGCTGGGTGGCGTGCTGATCACCATCTTCTCGTTCTTCGGCGCCGAGATCGTCACCATTGCCGCTGACGAAACAGCCAACCCGAAAGACAAGATCCGCCGTGCCACCAACCTGGTGGTGTACCGCATCGCGATCTTCTACCTGGCCTCAATCTTCCTGGTGGTGTCGCTGGTGGCCTGGAACGACCCGGCCCTGAAAGCCGTGGGGTCGTTCCAGCGGGTGCTGGAAGTGCTCAATGTGCCGGGCGCCAAGCTGCTGGTCGACCTGGTGGTGCTGGTGGCGGTCACCAGCTGCATGAACTCTGGCCTGTACACGGCCTCGCGGATGCTCTACTCCTTAGGTGCCCGTGGCCAGGCGCTGAGCATGACCAAGCGCATTTCGGGTGCTGGCGTGCCAACGGTAGCGGTCATCTTCTCGACCCTGGCAGGCTTTGCCGGTTGCTTCGTCAACTATGTGTTCCCCGGCAAGGTGTTCGGTTTCCTGCTGTCCACCACCGGCGCCATTGCCTTGCTGGTGTACCTGGTGATCGCCGTGTCTCAGCTGCGCATGCGAGCCCGTGCAGACCGTGAGGGCACGCCGCTGGAGCTTAAGATGTGGCTGTTCCCTTATCTGACCTGGCTGGTGATCGGCACCATCGTTATGGTCCTGGGCTACATGCTGTTCAGCGATGCCTACCGCTACGAGACGCTGATGACTGCCGGGGTGACGCTGTTCATCCTGCTGGTGTCGCTGACCCAGCGGCGCGGCAAGGTGGTCGCACAGACTGCTTGATCCAGAGGGGGCGCTTGGCGCCCCTTTCTCATTGGCGCTGGCCCAGCGCGGCGCTACCATCGACGCTTGCCTCACTTCCCATTCCAACAAGCACAGGAAGCGTATGAACGAGCACACCCTTTCCCTCCAGCAGCTGGCTGCACCGGAAGGCACCTGCTACGGCTGTGGCTGCTCCCACCCCAGCGGCCTGCACCTGCAAAGCCATTGGGACGCCGACGGCATCCACCTGCTGTGCCGCCACGCGCCCGACAGCACCTTCATCGGCTGGCCCGGCCTGGTTTATGGCGGCTTGCTGGCCATGCTGGTCGATTGCCATTCCAACTGGACCGCCATGGCCTACCACTACCGCAACGAAGGCCGCGAACCGGGCAGCCTGCCGCGTATCGACTGCGTCACGGGCACACTCAACCTCAGCTACCTGAAACCGACCCCCATGGGTGTCGAGTTGCTGCTCAAGGCACGCGTAGAAGGCGAAGTCGGGCGCAAGAGCCGGGTTATCTGTGAGGTCTGGGCAGACAATGTACTCACGGTGACGGCGGACTCGGTGTTCGTTCGGGTCGATACCGAAAAGCTCAAGCTCAAGGCCCACGGCCAGGCATGAGCCGCCTGTGCCGATGAAGGGGCGGTGATGGTCAGCCACGCGGGATGTCACTAAAGTAACAGCTCCATTCCCCAAGCAAGGTTGACCATGACCGATCTGAGTGCATTCCCCATCACCCGCAAATGGCCCGCCCAGCACCCCGAGCGCCTGCAGCTGTATTCGTTGCCGACGCCTAACGGGGTCAAGGTGTCGATCATGCTTGAAGAGATCGGCCTGGCGTACGAGCCGCACAAGGTCAGCTTCGACAACGATGACCAGTTGAGCCCGGAGTTCATCTCCCTCAGCGCCAACAACAAGATCCCCGCCATCCTCGACCCGAACGGCCCTGGCGGCCAGCCGCTTCCGTTGTTCGAGTCGGGCGCGATCCTGCAGTACCTCGCGGAAAAGAGCGGGCAGTTGCTCAGCCAGGACCCCGCCACCCGTTACCAGACCCTGCAGTGGTTGATGTTCCAGATGGGCGGCATCGGGCCGATGTTCGGCCAGGTCGGGTTCTTCCATTTCTTTGCGGGCAAGGAATACGAAGACAAACGCCCGCGGGATCGCTACGTCAACGAATCGAAGCGCTTGCTGGGTGTGCTGGACCGCCACCTGCAAGGCCGCGAGTGGATGGTCGACGAATACAGCATCGCCGACATCGCTATTTTCCCTTGGGTGCGCAACCTTGTGGAGCGCTACAACGCCCGTGAGCTGGTCGGGTTCGATGCGTTCAAGGAAGTGCAGCGGGTGCTGGCGAAGTTTTTGGAGCGGCCGGCGGTTCAGCGCGGCCTGAAAATCCCGGGATGATCGGGCATCCCTGAACCTGTGTGGGCTTGCCCGCGAATGCGATGGTGGACCTACCACAGCATTCGCGGGCAAGCCCGCTCCCACAGGTTCTTTATTGCAGCCTAGAAAATCTGGTAAAGAAGCCAGTACAGGCTACCTGCCAGCAGCATTGCCGCGGGCAGGGTCAGCACCCAGGCCATCAGCAGGTTGATCAACGTACGCTTCTGAATCCCCGAGCCATTGGCGACCATGGTCCCTGCCACCCCCGAGCTCAGCACGTGGGTAGTCGAGACCGGCAGCCCGAACATGTCGGCCGCCCCGATGGTGCACATCGCAACTACCTCCGCCGATGCGCCTTGGGCATAGCTCAGGTGGGTCTTGCCGATCTTCTCGCCCACTGTCACTACGATGCGCCGCCAGCCGACCATGGTCCCCAGCCCCAGCGCGATGGCCACAGCTACCTTGACCCACAGGGGAATGTAGCGCGTGGCATCGTCCAGCTGTGTCTTGAACAGTTGCACATGGCTGCGGGTGTCGGCATCGAAGGTTGTCAGCTGGTGCTTGTCGAGCAGGCGGATGGCTTCGCTGGTCAGGTACATGTCATTGCGCACGTTGGCCATGGCTTCGGCCGGCACGCGCTTGAGCGAGCCGTAACCCTTCACCTCTTCGCCGATCATGCCGGTAAGGGCGGCCAGGGCTGGTACCAGTTGCGGGTTGGGCTTGGGCTCGGCGATGAACGCGGTCAGCGTTTGACGCGGGTCTGCGGGCGCCGCTTGCGGGTCATGGCGCACCAGGGCCTGGCGCGTCACTTCGGCCACGGCCGAGAACTGCAGGGCCTGTTCGCTGGGCATGGTCTTGTTCAGCGCATACGCCATCGGCAGCGTGCCGACCAGAATCAGCATGATCAGCCCCATGCCTTTTTGCCCATCGTTCGAGCCGTGGGCAAACGATACCCCGGTGCAGGTCAGGATCAGTACGCCGCGGATCCACCACGGTGGCGGCGTCTGGCCTTCCGGCGCCTGGTACAGCTCTTTGCGCTTGACCAGCGCGCGCAGCGCCAGCAGCAACAGGGCCGCGCAGGCAAAGCCGATCAGTGGCGAAAACAGCAGGGCATACCCCACCTTGCTGGCTTGGGTCCAATCCACGCCGCTGGTGCCGTCGCGACCATGCATCAGCGCATTGGCCACCCCTACGCCGATGATCGAGCCGATTAGTGTGTGCGAGGAGGACGCCGGCAAGCCCAGCCACCAGGTGCCCAGGTTCCAGATGATCGCGGCCAGCAGCAGGGCGAAGACCATGGCGAAACCGGCAGAAGAACCTACCTGCAAAATCAGCTCGACCGGCAACAAGGCAATGATGCCAAAGGCCACCGCGCCACTGGAAAGCAGCACCCCCAGGAAGTTGCACAACCCCGACCAGACCACAGCCACCGGTGCCGGCAAAGAGTGGGTGTAAATAACCGTGGCGACGGCGTTGGCGGTGTCATGGAAACCGTTGACGAACTCGAAGCCCAGGGCAATCAGCAGCGCCAGGCCCAATAACAGGAAGGGGGTGACGGTGGTGATTACCGTGCCGCTGGCGCTGACATCCTGTTTCAAGCTCCAGGCGGTGTAGGCGATGCCTGCCAGCAGCAGGCCGAAGAACAAAACCAGGGTGGCACGCCCGGGCTTGTGGGACAGTTGCGGGCGGGAATCGCGTTGGGCCAGTGGCGGCTGGCTGGCCAGGGACGGGGTTGCCATGGGGGCTCCGGTTGGCGTCGGGCGAAGGTGCCGAAGGCTGTGAGCTTAGGAGCAATTCGTGACCGGTCCGTGACCTCGGTCAATGAATTCACTAGGCTCAAGACAGACGGCAAATGCAGGAGAAAGCCATGATCCGCTGCAAACGTGTCTACGAAGCGGCCGCCGACGAAGATGGCCAGCGCGTGCTGGTCGACCGCCTGTGGCCACGCAACAAACGCAAGGAAGACCTGCAAGGCCAGTGGTTGCGCGAGGTGGCACCTTCGGATGAATTACGTAGGGCGTTTCACCAGGGCGAAGTGGATTTTGCCGGTTTCACCCAGCGTTACCAGCAACAGCTGGCCGCCCACCCCGAGCACTGGTACCCACTGCTGGACCTGGCGGCCAAAGGGCCGCTGACCTTGCTTTATGCCGCCAAAAACACCGAGCACAACAATGCCCAGGTGCTCGCCGAGTGGCTGGAGGATGAGCTGGAACGCGGTGGCCCAGGCAGCTCGCCGGTGTGCTACGCCACCTGAGCAGTGCACAATAATGGCCATGAACCTTGTACCTGCCACCGACGCCCACCGCAGCTTTGCCCGCGACCTTACGCGCCGGGCCATGCTGCCGTACTACCGAGAGTTCGACCTGTTGTGGCTCGAAGATGCCTTCGATCAGGCCTGGGGCTGGCGTGAACAATGGCTGGTGATGGAAGGCGACACGGTGCTGGGCTACTGCAGCCTCAGCCAAGACCGCCAGGCACTGTTCATTCGCGAGTTGCACCTGCTGCCCGAGCACCGCGGGCGCGGTATCGGCAGCCGGGTGCTGGAGGCGCTCGCCGGTTGGGCGCAGCAGCGGCGTCTGCCACTGCTGCGTTTGATGGTGTTCCGCAGCAACCCGGCCAGGCAGTTGTATCAGCGCAGGGGCTTTGTCGAAATGGGCGAGGATGAGTGCTTCGTGCGCATGCAGCGCGCAATCGACTGATAGCTCAGTGATGGCTTGTCGTGGCCGGTGACCATGGGCATAGTGGACCCAGGAATTTACAGCTGCTTACAGGAAGGTGAGCGGCGTTGGATGATGTCTAGGGACTAAGGAGATGCACCCTATGAATGGATTCGGTCCGCGACTGCGGGAAGAACGTGAGCGGTTGGGGATGACCCAGCGGGTGTTTGGTGACATTGGCGGGGTCGAGCCCAATGCCCAGGGTAAATACGAAAGTGGCGAACGCACGCCGCGTGCCGATTACCTGGCCGCAGTGGCCGCCCATGGCGTGGATGCCCTCTACGTGCTCAGCGGTTTACGCACCCCGGAGCCGCTGGAAAACATGACCCAGGATGAGGCCGAATTGCTGGGGGCCTTTCGGCAATTGCCGCTCGCCGATCAAGCAGCCCTCTGGCACTTGCTGGGGCGTTTGTCAGGTGAGGTCAAAAGCCGCGAAACAGTGAGGCCTTTCACACTTGGCCGTCAGACCTATCTGACAGAAGTTTTGCGTTAGGCCCGCCATGAAAAATTTTGTTAAGGTGGCGGGATCCAATCGCCCTGTAGACGAGGTGTGTGCTTGATTAGGGTCTTAGTGGTCGATGATCACGATCTGGTACGAACCGGTATTACACGCATGCTGGCCGACATCGACGGCTTGCAGGTGGTGGGTGAGGGGGATTCGGGGGAGGCGGCGCTGAAGCTGGCCCGGGAACTGAAGCCGGACGTCGTCCTGATGGACGTGAAAATGCCGGGCATCGGTGGCCTGGAGGCTACCCGTAAACTGTTGCGCAGCCACCCCGACATCAAGGTGGTCGCGGTCACCGTGTGCGAGGAAGACCCATTCCCCACCCGCTTGCTGCAAGCCGGCGCAGCCGGTTACCTGACCAAGGGGGCCGGGCTCGACGAAATGGTCCAGGCCATTCGCCTGGCCTTTGCCGGCCAGCGCTATATCAGCCCGCAAATCGCCCAGCAATTGGCGCTGAAGTCGTTCCAGCCGCAAGGCTCGCCGTTTGACGCCTTGTCCGAGCGGGAAATCCAGATCGCCCTGATGATCGTCGGCTGCCAGAAGGTGCAGATCATCTCGGACAAGTTGTGCCTCTCGCCCAAGACCGTCAATACTTACCGTTATCGGATCTTTGAAAAACTCTCGGTCACCAGCGACGTCGAACTGACCTTGCTGGCCGTTCGCCACGGTATGGTTGACGCAAGCCTGTAAACCTCATGCCCCAAGCTTTTGATGCCAGCGCGTTCCTGGCGACCTGCAGCGGTCGCCCGGGCGTCTACCGTATGTTCGACGCCGAGGCGCGGCTGCTCTACGTGGGCAAGGCCAAAAACCTCAAGAAGCGTCTGGCCAGCTATTTCCGCAAAACCGGCCTGGCGCCCAAGACCGCCGCGCTGGTGGGCCGTATCGCCCAGGTCGAGACCACCATCACCGCCAACGAGACCGAGGCGCTGCTGCTGGAGCAGAACCTGATCAAGGAATGGCGGCCGCCGTACAACATCCTGTTGCGCGACGACAAGTCGTACCCTTATGTCTTCCTGTCTGACGGCGACTTCCCGCGCCTGGGCATCCACCGTGGTGCAAAAAAAGCCAAGGGCCGTTACTTCGGCCCGTACCCCAGCGCCGGCGCCATTCGCGAAAGCCTCAGCCTGTTGCAAAAGGCATTTTCGGTGCGCCAGTGCGAAGACAGCTACTACGCCAACCGCACCCGGCCGTGCCTGCAATACCAGATCAAACGCTGCAAAGGGCCGTGTGTCGGCCTGGTGGATAAAGACGAGTACGCCGACGATATCCGCCACTCGGTGATGTTCCTCGAAGGCCGCAGCCAACAGTTGGGCAACGAGCTCAATGCCGAAATGGAGAAGGCCGCCATGGCCCTCAATTTCGAGAAGGCCGCCGAACTGCGCGACCAGATCGCCCTGCTGCGCCGCGTGCAGGACCAGCAGTACATCGAAGGCGGTACCGGCGACGTCGACGTCATCGCGGCCTTCGTCAACCCCGGTGGCGCCTGCGTGCACCTGATCAGCGTGCGCGGCGGGCGGGTGCTGGGCAGCAAAAACTTCTTCCCGCAGGTGGGTATCGAGGAGGAGGTGGCTGAAGTCATGGCCGCGTTCCTGTCCCAGTACTACGTGGGCAACGCCGAGCGTGAACTGCCTGGCGAACTCATCGTCAATGTGGTGCACGAAGACTTCGAAGCCATCAGTGAAGCACTGCAGACGCTACGCGGCCGCGAGCTGACCATCACCCACCGAGTGCGCGGCACTCGGGCCCGCTGGCAGCAATTGGCCGTGACCAACGCCGAACAGGCCCTCAACGCCCGCCTGGCCAACCGCCAGCACATGGCCGCGCGCTTCGAGGCCCTGGCCCAGGTGCTGGGCCTGGACGAAGTGCCGCAGCGCCTGGAGTGCTACGACATCAGCCACTCCAGCGGCGAAGCCACCGTGGCCAGCTGCGTGGTGTTCGGCCCCGAAGGCCCTATCAAGTCTGACTACCGCCGCTTCAACATCGAAGGCGTCACCGCCGGTGACGACTACGCCGCCATGCACCAGGCCCTGACCCGCCGTTACGGGCGCATCAAGGACGGCGAGGGCAAGTTGCCCGACGTCTTGCTGGTAGATGGCGGCAAAGGCCAGTTGAACATGGCCCGCGACGTGATGCAGGAGCTGGCCTTCACCGACCTGACGCTGCTTGGCGTGGCCAAAGGCGTGACCCGCAAGGCCGGTTTCGAAACCCTGTACCTCAACGACGTGCACCACGAGTTCACCCTCAAGGGCGACTCACCGGCGTTGCACCTCATCCAGCAGATCCGCGATGAAGCCCACCGCTTCGCCATCACCGGCCACCGCGCGCGCCGCGGCAAGGCACGTCGCGTGTCCAGCCTGGAAGACGTGGCCGGGGTCGGCCCCAAGCGCCGGCGCGACCTGCTGAAACACTTCGGCGGCCTGCAAGAGCTCAACCGCGCCAGTATCGATGAGATCGCCAAAGCCCCCGGCATCAGTAAAAAGCTTGCCGAGTCGATTTATGCCAGCCTGCATAGCGAGTAGAATGCCGGGCTCAACCCGCAGCCAGTCGTACCGATGAATATTCCAAACCTGCTCACCGTTCTACGCGTCCTGCTCATCCCGATCTTCATCCTGCTGTTCTATATGCCCTATCACTGGAGCTATATGGCCGCCAGCAGTGTGTTCGCCGTTGCCGCCGCCACCGACTGGCTGGACGGCTACTTGGCGCGTCGCCTGCAGCAGAGCACGCCGTTCGGTGCCTTCCTGGACCCAGTGGCAGACAAACTGATGGTCGCCGTGGCGCTGGTGCTGCTGGTGCAGGTACACGCCAACTTCTGGCTGACCTTGCCCGCAGCCGTGATCATCGGCCGCGAGATCGTCGTTTCGGCGCTGCGCGAGTGGATGGCCGAACTGGGGGCGAGGGCGCACGTGGCGGTGTCCAACCTCGGCAAGTGGAAGACCGCGGCGCAGATGCTGGCGCTGGTCATTCTGCTGGGCAACCCACCTGCGGTGACGATGTGGGTGATTCTGGGTTACGGCCTGCTGCTGGTAGCGGCAGGGCTGACGCTGTGGTCGATGGCGCATTACCTGCTGGCCGCCTGGCCCCACCTGCGCGAAGGCTCGGAACAAAAATAAAACTTTTTTGAATCAAGGGGTTGACGCCGTTTTAGATATCGCTAGAATGGCACCCATCACGACGCGGGAATAGCTCAGTTGGTAGAGCACGACCTTGCCAAGGTCGGGGTCGCGAGTTCGAGTCTCGTTTCCCGCTCCAAATTCGATCTTCAGTGCGTCGCTGGGATCACAAAGAAGAGGCCTTAGGGCCTCTTTTTTTGTGCCTGGGATTTGGCGTTTGGTGCGCGCTGTGGGGTTTGTCCTGTGCTAGTAGGCGCTGGCTTGATCGGGCGCCGGACTGTGGTAGCGGGCCGTAACGCCGTCCCGGGGCACTACATGTGTGCATGGCTTCATGCCTAATCAGGATTTTTCTGCCCACTGAAGCCGAGGGCGGGCTGCCCCTGTTCGCTCGGTCAAGCCAGGTTACCCTCAATCAAAACGACAGAGCTTGTGTGAGTCGTAGTCTTGGGGAGCCGCTGTTCATCGCCATCGCTGCCCCAACCGGTGAAGTCATCGCGCCAGCATCGAAGCACCGAATTCCTCGCGTTCCTGAGGGAAATCGACGCATCAGTTCCTGCTGAGATGCCGATTCACCTGATCATGGATAACTACGCAACACACAAAATCGAAAAGGTCAGGGCATGGCTTGCGGGGAGCCCGCGCTACAACATCTACTTCACGCCGACTTCGGCGTCATGGCTTAATTTGGTTGAGCGATTTTTCTCAACGCTGAGCGAGAGGTGGATCAAGCGCCAGGCCCATGTCAGCGTCAAGGAGCTTGAAGAGTCAAGGAGCTTGAAGCGTCGATCGAGCACTACCTGTAAACCTACAACCAAAGCCCGAAGCCATATCGGTGGCATAAAAAGGCCGAGGACATCCTTGCCTCAGTCACCCGCGCGGCACGAGTTTTGAGCAGTTACTTTTCAGTGGTATTTCTGAAACACCGCACCAGTTGACTAAGCTATGGACGCTGCCGTGAGATGCGCTGGCGATCAAGCTTACGCCGCATAGGATCCTCTATGTCACGAAGCAGCTTGGCTTCGGGTCTGGGTCGTGTTCATATGCTTGCAGCAGGATAGTGTTTCAGGAGGCGCACTTCAGAAACATTACATTCTGGATATATCCATTTCTCCCAGTTAGCTATCAGCCACTCAAGGCGAACACCTCGCCCTAACTGTGACTCGCATTCAGCAGGGAGTCTAACTAAAATTAGTCCCGCCTTTTGCCCTGTGGTGACGACAAGTCCGAATCCGGACTCATCATCGGGTATGCTGGTAAGCATTAAATCTACGGTGTCTTCATATGGCCATTTAGCAGGGAAGCGTAAGATGGTTCCATTTGATACAATGCCTTCAGGGTGCTCAATCAATTTGTTCATTTATTTTACTCTCAGGTCATGTCCGCCACTAGGGTCAAGGGAATTTAATATGGGCTTTAGACTCATGTCAACTTCACCCACATGCTTGCCATTTTTTAAGCTAGACTGCTCGAATCGTCCATGCTGAGTATCTACGGAGTAGTAGTGTTTTCCATCCGTGTAAATCGTTCTGCCTCGGTTGAATCTCTCAATCTTGGTTGCTCTCTTCCAGTTGCGCGCGCTAGCAACACTGCTGGCCATCTCCCTAATCAGTGCTACTCGCTCATTCGCAGGGAGTTTAGAAAGGGCTCTTTCAAATTCGAGTACTTGAGTTCCATTCGGTAGTAAGTTGCAAGGTGACCATCCGAAAGGATCAATCCACAATAGGGGGTTTGGTGCGTATAGGTAAAGATTAATCCCGCCTTTTAGGCTAATCGGATCGCACTGTGTAAATCGTCCGATCTGCGGATCAAGATATCTGAATGTGTTGTAGTGCAGGCAAGTTTCCCGGTCAAGGTACTGTCCCTGATGCCGCAGATTCTGCTCCCGCGTCTGCCGCTGGCTGTGCCACTCGTCCCGCGATGTACCCCATCCCCGATAATCACTGCGCCAGAGCGTCTCTCCGTCCGCATCCGTCAGTTGCTCGGGCAGCCCGGCAAGGTTGGTGTGGAAGTACTGGAGGTCCTCTTGCCCCGGCTTCCCGTCGATCCTTGCCAGGGGTTCGTAGTTGTCCGGACTGGCGTAGACATAGACGCTCGACAGGCCTCGCTGCACTTCCTGCAATAGCCGTAGCCCTTGCCAGTGAAACAACGTGCGTCGGGTTGGCTCGGGGTGTTCTTCCTGATAAATCTCCTTGCTGATGCGCCTGCCTAGCGGGTCGTAGCCGAACACCACGCGCTCGCGCAGCAAGCTCTTGCACTGGTCGACGCAGATCAACCGGTGCTCGGCGTCATACTCGAAGTACTGCACCCAATGGCTGCCAATGCGCTTTTCGCACAGGCGACCGAAGCTGTCGTAACGGTAGCGTTTGTCCTGATAGACCAGCACACGGTTGTGTTTGATCAGGCCGTTGAGCTTGGGTCCGTCGAACAGGTTACCGGCCTTGTCATACTTGAAATCCTCGACCTGGGTTGCCTGCCAGTTGGGGCGTGATTGGTGGGTGGTCTGCAGTTGTTCGTTTGGGTCATAGCCGTAACGGTTGCTCCCGGTGTAGCTCTTGCCAGAGTGAGGCGAATGATGAAAGTGGCCAATGATCTGTTCTAGCTGGGCGGTGCCATCAGTAGCAGCGCTACCAATGCCACGACGCTGAGTCTGGGTTAACACCTCAGCAACCAGGTTGTCACTGGCGTCGTAGCGATAGCACTTCTCCAGCAACGGCAGCACTTCTGCAGGGACATCGCGATAGTGAATGGCCTTGCTGCCCAGCCGACCGCTCTGGTCATAGCGTGTGCGTGTGACCAAGCTTCCTTGGGTACGCAGCACTTCGTCATGTAGCGCGTCACGTTCGAAGTCGCTGATGACGCGGCCATTCAAGTTGATCTGGTGAAGGTGCCCGCTGCCGTAGTACAGGTAGTTCAGCGTTCGCTGATCAGGCAGGGTCAACGTCTGCAGGTTGCCGAGTTCGTCATAACGGTACTGCAACAAACCGGCGCTGTTGGTTTCGCTGAGCAACTGTCCGGTCGTATCGTAGGTGTAATCAAGCTGTTGTTTCGCGCCTTGGTTGTCCGTGAAGGCAATGGACAGCAGATTGTCGGCAGCGTCGTAGCTATAGTCCGTGTTGCCATCCTCGGTGTGTTTGCGTGTGAGGCGGCCAACCGCATCACGCTCGAAGTCATGTCGGATCGAGGTTGTTCGTGTCGGTGGGGCGTTATCGGACAGCGGTGGTTGTGCGTAGGAAGAGGGCACATGGGTGAGGCTGGTGACTTCATCCAGGACGTTGTATTCATAGAGCCGGCCACTGCCATCCAAATCCTGTTGCGCGACCAGTCGGTCCAGTTTGTCCCAGCCAAATCTGTAGGACTCGTTGTTCTCATTGGTCAGTTGCAGCAGCCGGCCATAGGCGTCGTAGCTGAACTTCACGCTGTAGCCCATGGCATCGGTGCGCTTGATCAAGTGGCCGCTGCGGTCGTAGCGAAATTGCAGGTTTTTTTGTGCCGGGTCGAGGTAGCGTGTGAGTTGCCCGGCGGCATCGACGTCATAGCGGTCGATGCGACCATCGGGGCGCTCACTTTCGACCAGGTAGCCGCGGGTGTCGTAGCGGAAGTAGTGATGTTCACCACGTGCGTTGATGCTCTCGCGCAAACGGTTGTGTGAATCATAGTGGTACAAGGTCTGCGAATTGCTGCAGTCGCGGAAGCGGGTCAGTTGCCCATGGGTATTCCAACTCAGGTACTTGCGCTTTTCCAACGCATCGGTAATGCAGGAAACGCGGCCTTCCGGGTTGTATTGATAATGTGTTTTGCCGCCTAGCGGGTCTTGTTCCCACAACAGATTGCCGTGGGTATCGTAGCCATAGCGCTTGACGCGTCCGGCGCCATCAGTGACCTGGACCGGGAGTGCCCAATGCCGCAGGTACTTGATGTGTTCGCTATGGCCCAGCGGATCACGGGTTTCAATCAGGCGGCCGATATCGTCGTGCCTGTAACGCCACTCGCCGCCTTGTGGATCGATACGATTGCTCAGCTGGCCTGCGATGACATCTGCTTGCCAACAGTTGCCCAACGCGTCAATGTGTTTATAGACCTTGTGCCGCAGTCCATATATTAATGGCTACACTAGATGGCTGGCCAGTGCACATGATTTCCGATGAGAATTTTCTCAAGGCTCCCTGTGGTGTTATAAATGAAATCGTAATCTAGCTGATTGTGCCAACTTGTGGCCATGATCGAGCTTCTATGTATTTTATTTTGTTTTATTAGATCTGTTCTAATGCTCCAGTTGTGTGGTGGATTTATGGATATGTAGTGTATTGTGTTTTCAAGGTCGATTATTTTGGTGATAGATGTAAGTCTATCCTTTTTATGGTCTATTGGAAAGATTTGACAGTTTAATATCAGGTCGTCGCATTTAAATCTCACTATTTCGCCAAATGTATCAATGTCCTCATCTAGGCGGCCTATTGAGAGAATCGGTTTTTCGTTGGCGTCAAGGCCGTACTTCATGAGTTTTTTTGATTTTAAATCTATCTTTGTGGGTTTATAAAGTGTTCGAAATTTTGTGTTAAGTACACTGGGAATTATAAGTTCGAATGGTATTATTTCTAGGGATTTCCCAAGTGATAGACGCCATTCGGTGGCTTGTAGTTTGCACTTTTCAAATGAAGGTTGGATCGTTGTGGTGTGTTGATAAAATTCATTTCTTAGGCTTGATATTTGGCTCTGTAGGAAAGAGTTTTCTATAATTTTCATTTTCCACCGCATGCGTAAAAGTTTTTTTTCCACTGTCCTGTCTCCATGCGTCTTGTGATGTCGCTCAGGACGCGAAGAGAACTGATTCCTTTCTTCTTTGCGTTTCTTAGGATTTGATAGATTAGTTTGTCGTTGTATTTCCCGTGTATGTGTTTCCCCGCGTGGTAATTGCCATCACTTTCCGCTAGAATTTTTCCGGGATGTCCAGGTTGAGCTAGCTGTTTGGGATGCGTTCCCCAAAGTCGTGCGCCATTTTCGGCGATGTCTGGGGTCGCACCGTCTTGAGCCAAAATTTTGCGTGACCCACTCGTATATACACTATTCTGATTTTCTTTAACGGCATGGTGTGCAGTTTGGCCTGGCGCCAGCGGGCGACCGTCTAAAGCCATATTTTCAGCGAGTTCTTTTGATGTGAGTCCCCAAGGATCAGTCCAGGTTGTTAGATTCGGAGCGAACTCATAGAGATTATAGCCTCCTGCGAGACCGATTGGATCTGTTTGAGTGAAACATCCAACATCAGAATCGAAAAATCTGAAAGTATTAAAGTGTAAGCCTGTTTCTCGGTCAAGGTATTGCCCTTGGTATCGCAGGTTTTGTTCTCGCCCCTGCTGCGGACTATGCCATTCTCCTAGTGTGCTGCCCCAGCCGTGGTAATCACTCCTCCAAAGCGTATTGCCTTGTTCATCCGTCAGCTGCTCAGGAAGCCCTGCCAAATTGGTGTGAAAATATTGAATGCCTTCTTGCCCGGGATTCTCATCTATCCGTGCTAGTGGTTCGTAACTATCTGGATTGGCATAAACATACAGGCTGGGCATCCCTTTCTGCACTTCCTGCAGCAGGCGCAACCCTTGCCAGTGAAACAGCACCCGTCGCTTGGGTTCAGGATAGTCGCTTTGGTAAACCTCCTTACGTATCCTCCTCCCCAATGGGTCGTAACCAAACACGACACGTTCGCGCTCACCGCAGCGGTACTGATTCACGCAGACTAGCCGTTGTTCGGCGTCATACTCGAAGTACTGCACCCAGTTGCTGCCAATCCGCTTCTCGCACAACCGCCCAAACCGGTCGTAGCGATAGCGTTTGTCCTGATAAACCAGCACACGGTTGTGTTTGATCAGGCCGTTGAGCTTCGGCCCGTCGAACAGGTTGCCGGCCTTGTCGTATTTGAAATCCTCAACCTGTGTCGCTTGCCAGTTGGGACGAGACTGCTGAGTACTCTGCAGCTGTTCGTTCGGGTCGTAGCCATAACGGTTGCTACCGGTGTAGCTCTTGCCGGTGTGAGGTGAGCGATGAAAATGGCCAATGACCTGTTCGAGGTGAGCGGTGTCATCAGTTGCAAGGTCGCCAATCCCACGACGCTGGGTCTGGGTCAATACTTCAGCAATCAGGTTGTCGCTGGTGTCGTAGCGGTAGCTCTTCTCCAGCAACGGCAGCACTTCCGCTGGGGCATCGCGATAGTGGATGGCCTTGCTACCCAGACGGCCGCTCTGGTCATAGCGAGTGCGTGTGATCAGACTTCCCTGAGTACGCAGCACTTCGTCGTGCACCGCGTCGCGCTCGAAGTCGCTGATGACTCGGCCGCTGAGGTTGATTTGATGAAGGTGGCCACTACCGTAGTGCAGGTAGTTCAGCTGTCGCTGGTCAGGCAGTGTCAATGTCTGCAAATTTCCGAGTTCGTCATAGCAGTATTGCAGCAAGCCAGCACTGTTGGTCTCGCTAAGCAGTTGCCCGTTCGCGTCATAGGTGTAATCAAGCTGCTGCTTTTCACCCTGGTTGTCTGTGAAGCTGATGGACAGCAGGTTATCGGCGGCGTCGTAGCGGTAGTCGGTGGTGCCATCCTCGGTGTGCTTGCTCAGCACACGGCCAACGGCATCACGCTGGAAATCATGGTGAATCGCGGTGGCCCGCGTCGGTGGGGCGTTATCGGAGAGGAGTGGTTGTTCGTGGGGAGAGGGCACGTGGGTGAGGCTGGTGACCCCATCAAGCACGTCGTATTTATAAATGCGGCCACTGCCATCCAGGTCTTCCTGCGCGATTAGGCGGTCCAGCTTGTCCCAGCCAAAGCGATAAGACTCATTGTTCTCGTTGGTGAGCTGTAGCAGTCGGCCATATGCGTCATAGCGAAATCTTACGCTGTGGCCCATGGCGTCCAGCCGTTCGACCATACGCCCGCTGCGGTCGTAGTGAAATTGCAGTTTCTTTTGCGTGGGATCGATGTAGCGCGTCAGTTGGCCGGCGGCATCAACTTCGTAGCAGTCTATGCGACCATCGGGGCGTTCGCTCTCTATCAGGTAGCCACGAGCGTCATAGCGAAAGCGGGTGTGCTCACCGCGCGCGTTAATGCTCTCGCTCAAGCGGCCCTGCAAATCGTAGTGGTACAGCGTCTGGTTGTTGCTGCAGTCGCGATAGCTGAGCAGCTGGCCACGGGTGTTCCAATCCAGATGCTTGGTCTTTTCGAGGGCATCGGTGACGCGGGTAACACGACCTTCCGGGTTGTATTGATACTGGGTGCTGCGGCCCAGTGGGTCCTGCTCCCACAGCAAGTTCCCATGAGCATCGTAGCCGTAGCGCTGTGTACGTCCTGCTCCGTCTGTGACCTGAACGGGTAAGGCCCAGTGGTGCAAATAGCTTATGCGTTCGCTTCGCCCAAGCGGGTCACGCGTCTCGATCAGACGCCCGATATCGTCATAGCTGTATTGCCACTCGCCACCCTGTGGATCCGTTCGTTTGATCAACTGCCCAGCGATGATCTCTGCTTGCCAGCAGTTCCCAAGTGCATCGACATGCTTGCAAACGTCGTACAGCGGGCCCCAGAAATAGCGGTCTATACGTCCCAGTCCGTCTGTTACGAGGGTTTCGCCTTCTTCGAGGTTGTACTCAAACTTGTAATCTTCCCCATCGCTACCCCAGTGGCGAATCACTCGCCATTCGTGGTCAGGTTGCGGCTCAAGCAAAGGTGGCAGGCGATAGGGTATGCCATCTGCTCTTACAGGCAAAGGGCGTTTTTCAGGGATGGTGTAGCGCTCCCACTCGTACTCGCGGACGGCGCCGCTAGCCAATTGGTGGCGCTTCAGATAGCCCTCTTCGGTATAGCTGAAGCGGCGCACCACCTGACCTGTCGCATCCTGGACTTCTTGCAACTGCCCACTGTCGGTGTAGCCGTAGCTGACCAACAGCTCGTTACGCTCGATAGCGGGGGCACCGTTGTTCGACAGGAATAGTCGCGACACCTTAGATACACGACTTGCATGCGCAGCATCATAGTGAAGCTGCGCAACCGTCTGGCCGTACTTGTCATAGAGTGCTTGCAGGCGACCTTGTTTGTCGTAAAGCACATCTACGTAATTGAGATTGCGGTCACTCAGCCTGATGAGTCTTGAACGACTGGGCTCGTGCGGGTCGACATCAAAGACCCTGTAGCGCCCCTCTTGAATGTCCTCGACAACTGTTTGGCCATCCTCCAACTGGAAGAAGGCCAAGCCGTCCACAACACTGACAAAGGCAACACCGGCGCTTAGGCGGCCGAGTTCCAACCGATTACCTTCTTCATCAATGTAGACCGACAGCTCGCCGCCCTCAGGATGGGGGACACGGACAAGTTCCACCTCATAAGGAACGCTCCAGCCTTTGCCAAACAGGCCACCATTGCGAGTGTCCCTGCTGTCGTAGCGGCGAGCCCATTCGATACCGAGCAGGCCCGGAAGGCTGAAATCAGTGTCTTCGGGGCCCTCCTGGAATTTGCTGCCGGTGGCTACAGCAACCGGGTTGCCAACTGTACAGTTACTCGTTTTGGGGCTGGTGCGGCGCGAAAACCGTCGTGAAATGAGTATGCCTGCAATGATTCCGGTGAACATCGCAATCTTGCTCTTGCCATTGCGAATATCGCGTACCGTCGCCGTTCCGCCACCAATGCGTACATTCGGTGAGACGTTTTCATTCACATCGATCGTGGCGTCGCAGGTGGTCTTGTCACCCGATCGCGCTGCAGGCTGGTCGTTGATGAAGACCTTGTCCGACCCTTGCGCAATATAGGTTTCGGGCATCGGGGGATGGCGGCTACATGAGATCTCATCCTTGCTCTTGTCTTGCGCGCCGGGGTCCTTTGGTGTGGTGACGGGCGGGTTGAAGACATCGCGGATCGCCATGGCCAAACCCACCACAGGCATCAGCAAGGACGTCGCCGCCATGGCCATCGAACCCACGTTCTCCAGAATCGAGGGTTCCGCTTGCTCGGCATCGGCCGCTCCCCCTCCTGGCGGCCCTGTGATACCGGCCGCGCGAGCGGCGGGCTTGCTGTTGATAAACACATTGCCTGACCCGCTTTCGATCTTTCCGAAAGGCTTGGGAGCGGCGACGCTGTTGCCAAGGTTGTCGCAAAAGCTGGATATCGCATCGCCGATGGTCTGGTTTTCACCAACCGAGAGGGTGCTCACTGCACCGACTGCCGCCCCTGCGACGATTCCGATGACGATGCCTGCTGCGCCACCGGTCGCCACGGTGCCCACAACCGCCAGGCTTACGGCGGCAGCTACGGCTGCTGTGGCGGCGGCATAAATAGCGACCTCGGCGACCGCGCTGACCATTTCGGCCAAGAGGGAGGAATGCAGTATTTCGTCGCCCTTCCGGGCGGCGTGAACGATCTGCGCCATGAGTTGTTAGCTCCAAGCTATTGAGTAGGTGTTGTTTTTCGCAGGCGTGGGCTTTAGTTGAATCGGAGCTTCTGCTTGATTGCGCGCCAGTGCTCGATGTCGTCGGTGTTCAATGGGTTTGGTTTGCTGTAGTTCAGTACCAGCAGCCGGTGCTGGCCTGGAATGAGACAGGCCGCCTGGAGCTGGAAGTGGGACTTGTTACCCACCATGAATTCAATGCCCATCTCGCGGGCTTCCACTGGCTGGTCATCCACCCCCAAACGCGCGATCTTTGTGGGCGTGATGGTCATTGCCTTGGACTTTTCACGCAGCATTTGCAGCTGGTCTTCGATAGCCTCGTCTAACGTCTTGTCATCGGCGACAGGGCTGCGGGCCATTACCAGCGTGGTGTCTCGGGCACGGAAACGCAGCATGTTGAGCGTCAGGTCTTCAGGTACTTCTTCGCCTAGATAGAGGATCAGGTCGTGAGTCAGGTATTCCGTCATTGCAAGAGTCCTTTCGGGATTTGATTACGTACGGGTAAGTGCAAGCAGGTGCTTGAAATGCCCATCTACTTCAGTCTTCAAAGCACCACTGTCGCGTCCATCTGCGGCGGCACCCGCCGTGCCACCTGTAGGGTTAAGATCGAGCTTCGCTGCAGGCGTGTTGATCTGTCCGGTTTGTTGCCCGGTAAGGTTGAAGGTCTCGCAGGTGATATTGAGCGTGCCGTTGGACTGCATCTCGATCAGCGTCTTGCCGCACTTGAGGCGCAGGGAGTTGCCTGCTTCGATCTCGTAGTCGCCGGCAATGAGGTCGTTTTTTCCGCCGCCGACTTTCAAGGTGTCGTTGGCTTTCACGACGCGCAGACGATTGCGGCCGATGGCAACTGCCTCGTCCTGGCCGATGCTCTGAGTACGATCAACACTTACAGTGAGGGATTGATTGTTGTTGACCTGCGTTTTTTGGTCCTTCTGGGCATGGATGAATACTTCTTCTTTGCCCAGCTCGTCTTCGAAGCGCAGTTCGTTATAGCCATCACCTTTGTGGGTCTGGCTTTTGATGGTCATGCGGGTCTTGTGGTCGGGCAGATCGTAGGGCGGTAACTGATCGCCGCAGTAAGTGCGCCCGGTGATCATCGGCTGGTCGGGGTCGCCATTGACGTACTGGACGATCACATCCTGGCCGATGCGCGGGATGGCCATCGAGCCCCAGCTGCCACCGGCCCAGCCTTGTGACACACGTACCCAGCAGGAGCTGAACTCATTGTTCTGGCTTTCGCGGTCCCACGGAAAGCTGACCTTTACCCGGCCCCACTTATCGCAATGGATCTCTTCTCCCTTCGGGCCGACCACGGTAGCCATGTGCGGGCCGTCGATTCGCGGCTTTTCCAATGGGGCAGGGCGCCATTCGGTCCGACCGGGAACCAGCACGGCCGTCTGCTCGTAGCGCGTGCTGACATCGGCGCTGGCGGCCTCTTCCTGCAGGCTGGTGAACTGGCTGCCTTTATGGGTAACGGTGTTCACCCGCCAATGCTCATTGAGATCGTCACGTGGGTGCCCAGTCAGGGTGAAGCTCAGGCCCGGTTGCAGGCGAACATCGTCACCTTGGACTTCGGCAGTGCGTACATCATGGCGAAGCGCGGTGATGCGGTTTTCGGTGAACGGCTTGCCCACGGCATCGCATTTGTAGCGGCCTGGGTAATCAAAGTATTCGTACTCCTTGGACTGATGCTCCAAGAAGGGCCCGGCGGCTCTGTGTTCCTGGCGGTAGGCCGGGTGGGTAAAGGTGTAATCGCGCTGAACCTGGCGAGCGGTGCGCACCTGCTCGCTGTAGCGCAATCGACGAAGGCAGGGTTTGGCTTGATCGCCACCGCTGTTGGCTTGGTACAAGACGGTGTTGGGGTCTACAGGCTGGTCGTCGAAGAAGCCCTCGTCTTCATCCTCGGTTTTGATGGCGCCATGGCTGATCAGGCCGAGGGACTGCAGCCGATCGGTGATGATCAGCTTGTGCAGCTTTTCACTGTGCGCGAAGCGGTAGACAAAGCCTTCTTCGGCAGCAAGACGGGCGATGAACGCAAGGTCCGTCTCACCGGCCTGAACGCAGAATTCGCGTACCTGATGGTCCATGCCGGCGCGCAGTTCGTACTGGTTGATGCCCTGGCGCTGGAGCATCAGCTCAAGAATCTGCGGGACCGTCTTTTGCTGGAAGATGCGCCAGTTCGAGCGAAGATCGGCACGGGCCAGTTGGGGCTCGACCAGCGCGTGGTAGTAGGTGCGGTAGAAGCCGCTTTCAGCTTGGCTGAAACGGCTGACGAGTCCATGAACATACCGTACCGGTTGCTCCTTTTCCCAGATGGTGAAGAGTACGGGTTTGTCGAGCAGGTGGCCGAAGTCGATATCGTTTTCGAAGCTGATCAGTTTCAGCTCCAGCTCGAAGGGTGTGCTGATCCCTTCTCGGAGTTCGAACGACACCACTTCGAATTCAGCGTTGCCAACCAAGGGTTGGAAGCTGTAACGCAAGTCAGATTGGCTAGGCATGAGAAATCCTTCCGCCGACTGAGAGTTTGAAAACCCCTGGCAGGGCTTGCCTGCCAGGGATGTTCAGCCGGGTCAGACGGTCGGTTTGCGCCAGTCGTCGGAGCCTTCGGTGCCTGCGGTGACATGGGTCCAGGCAATTTTGCGATACGACATCGCCACTTCGATCAGTTGCGTGTAGTTCGCGTTCTTGGCGTTTTGGGCATGAGGCAGCACGGTGTTGATGTCAACGATGGTGGCGTCCACCAGCTTGGTGGTAAAGAAGTGCTCTTGCTTGCCTTCCACCGATGTGCGGTACCAGTTGACTTCCACGGTCGGCAGCATTTCACCGCTGGCCAACGCCTGGTACATAAGTGGTGTCGCCTTATTCAGCGAGCTGGTGAAGATGAACGGCTTGTGTACGCGCTGGCCGGCGGGCTGGCCGCTTTGCGGGTCTGTGGGCACGGTCACTTGGTGCTTGATTTCCTGCACCAGGATCTCGTCCTCATGGCCTTCGACGAACACGTTGCCCACCGAGTCGGAGGTGAAGGCGCCCGCGGTGATGTTACCTTGGGTTTGGCCTTCGATCTTGATGTAAGCGGGTGTTGGCATGGCAGTCTCTCCTGCGTCCATGTGGATAAACACGCGCACTCAGGGTGGCGTGGCCATCGGGAGCGATGGGCTTGTGAACGAAGCAAACGCCTCGCTAATTCGTTGAAATCAGTTGCGCCGTATGCCGGCTTGCTACTGCTGCAAAATGCCGTTCAGCGACTCCAGCACCTCGGTAGTAATCAGGTGCAGTCGGTAGCTGTAGATGCCGTAGGCCACCGCCATGACGAGGGCGGAGATAGCCAGCGGGCTCCACCACGGCCATTGCCGATTCATGCGGAAGTTGCTCGGGGCGACATTGGTGTACGGATCGCAGACGGTCTCTGGTGTCGGGCCGCGCAGCTCGCGAATGATCCCGTGGAGTTGGTGTATCAGTGCATTGAGGGACTCTTCGCCTTTCGGCGCGATGGCGTACTTGCCCTTCAAGCCAAGGCACAGGGCGAAGTACATGAACTCCAACACGTCCTGGTAGCGCTTGGGTTCCTGCATGAGGCGGGAGAGCACCGTGAAGAACTTCTCTCCACCCCAGGTTTCGTCATGGAAGATGCTGAGCAGGGACTCATGGCTCCAGCAGCTGGTCTTTCCCCAAGGCCTGTCCATGACGGCTTCATCGATGAAAAGGCAAAGACCGTAGGAATACGCCAGCAACTGAGCGGGTTCGTAGCCGTGCTGGCGTATTTCCTCGCGAATATTGTCGATCTGGTTGCGCACCTGCTGGTGCACGTCCTTGATATTGGGCAAGGCATCCAGTGTGCGCAGACGTATCACCAGGCCGAACAGAGGCACAGCGGCATCCAGCATCAGGTTTGCGTAGCCACCGCGCAGTTGAAAGTCTGGGTCTGCCGCATATCCTGGCGACTCATCCCTTTCTTTGTTGGCTTCCTGAATCGACGCCACTAAGCGCTGGCTGACATCGTCCTCATTGCTGAATTGCCTTGTCATTTCTGTTCTCCCCTGATCGCCCAGAACTGCAGCTCTAGCCCAGGGAAGTCCCCCGCAATATGAATTCCGAAGCCATTGGCTGTTTTCATGCACGCCCACGCAGGGTCTCGCCGGTCCAACTCGAAATAGCTGAAACCTGCATGGAAGGGCAGGTCGCGAGGTGCTACCGGCAGTGGGTTCAACGGGATACCTGGCAGTTGCAAGGGCACCAGGTCATTGAGGGACTCCAGTGACGTGACCTTGGCTTTCTGCACGAACATTTGCCGCAACACCTGTGGCGGCACGTTAGCCCGCACGGCGAGAATGAAGTCGGCTTCGTCGATCAGCCGGCGATCTTCCAAAGTGGTCGTCATTACGCCGTAATCCAGCGCTTCGAGCGGAAGCGATACTGCGCGCGGTTGCAGGACGGTGCTGAGGCAGCGTCGCAGCGTGTCTTCCAACGGCTTGAAGGAGGTACGCAGCGCCGTGTGGTGATACGCGGGGTATTCCTGCGGCAGCCTGCTTTCGTCGGTAAAGGTCACGAACTCGCCGCACGCCTGGCTCATGCACAGGTAGAGCTGCTCAGGGTGCGTCTGTGCCTGCCTGGCCAAGTGCTGAAAGCATGGCCACCAGCGGTTCATGGCTTGCAGCAGGTTGAAGTCGCGAATGTCGGCGATACCCGACTGGCCAGCGCCGCCAATGCGGGCGGCGAGGTTGCGTGCTCGTTCGCGCAGGGTATTTGTGATTTCTTCAAGAAACCGCTGCAGCGCTGGTACCGCCCGCACCGAAACGCTGGTGGGGTAGAAGGCCTCATCCAGTTGCAGGCTACCATCGGGGCGCCGTTCCATAATGCGTGCCAGTGCCAGGCGGGTGAAGGCGCTGCTGTCTTCTGCTTTGCGCTTGAGCTGCAGGTTGGGTACGGCAAGGTCGACCTGGACCAGGTCACCGTCGGCGGTGTGGGTATCCTTGATCTCGTGCGCCTGGGCGATGTAGCGGAAGTTGGCAGTATTGTCTGGCCAGCTCACCTCGCGTCCGCCCTCGGTGCGCAGCGGTAGGCACAGGTAAACTTCGCTGTCATTGGCGCCGTCATCGTCTATTTCCAGCGGCGGCGGTGGTGGCAGGTCTGCAGGAATATCGAACACCGTGCCGTCGGGCATGATGCCTCGCGCGCGGGTGATGGCGATCTTGCCCAGGCTCAGGTACTCGTCGCTCAACTGAAGTTCGCTGAAGCCGTAGAAGGCTGCGTTAAGGCTGCCGAGGCGCTGATGCAGGGCTGCTTCGCTCGCCCGGGCCGCCTGTTGGAAATGCTGTGGTTTGACGAACAGGCCTTCAGGCCACAGGACGGGATTACGTGAACTCATGAGCGCTCCGTGTCAGCGTGAGTAAGCGAAAAGGACAAGCGCTGTGGCCGCGCCATCAGTCTTCCTCCTTGAGCAGGATCTGCGTGTCGTTGACCAGCACCGAAAGAATGATCTGGCGCCCACGCGGGGGAATGCGCAGTACTTGCTGCCAGGTGGCGTTCTCCTGGTTTCGGTAATCGCCGATCACCGCGACGAAGCGGGTCTCGGGGTCGATGGGCACGAAGGGGATGAACTTGAACTGGCCGGGGCGCATCAGGTAATCGTCATCGCGGATGTAGGTGCTGCGCAAAACCTTGGCTGGGTCCTCATCCAGCAGTTGATACACGCTGTTGAGCAGCAATGAGTCGTCACGCAGTTGCAGGATCTTGATGGCGACGGGGGTAGCGACAGGCTCTGTGGTTACGGTTGGGGTGCGCGGTAAGGTCAGCACTACCATTGGGTCGTCGTAGCTGCCAGGTGTGCTTTCTTCCAGGGAAGAGCGTTGCAACTCATCTTCGTCGTCTTCGATGAACACGACAGGGGACATAGCTGGAAACTGCTCTTGCAGGAACGCGAACAGGCTTCCGACTTTTTCCGTCAATGCGTGAGGGTCGCCGGCACTCAGGCTGACCGCGTAGGGGCTTGGCTCCAGAGCGTTTTCATGATCGGCCGAAATGTCGAGGCTGTTCGGGTTGCCATTGAGGGTAGGGCTGGCATTGATGCTGAACGCAACCTGGGTCGGATGATCTTTGGGTGACCCAATGGGCAACGAGGGGTCCATGGCCACTTGGCTCACTCTGCTCAGGTAGGTGCAACCTGAAAGCCCGATCAGCGCGGTCATCAGGGCGACTGCGAACAGCTGGCGCGTCATGGGCGTGCTCCTGCAATCAAGCGTTGCAGTGGGTCTTCTTGTGACGCGCTTGTATCTCCCGCGGCGTTCAGTGCTAGCAAAGGGTCATTGCCCTTGTGCGTTTCAAGGCCGAGCAAATCTCGGTGATGGCTTGGGTGGTTGTGCTGCTGCGACCACCGTTGGCGGGCGGATCGGCGCTCAGGCGATCAAGTACGCTCGCATCAGGGTTGAGCAGCTCTTCCAGCGAGCGTGCGTTGGCATGCTCTTGCGAGAGTTGAACCAGCAATCGGTAAGCGCCAATACGGAGCTGATCGCCTTCAAGCAGACGCCGGGGCGAAAGTGCCCCGAGGCTGTTGATGCTGTCGTTCAGATAGGTGCGTGCGCTGCAATCGATCACGCAGAAGCTGTTTTCGAACCAGCGAATCTCGCAGTGGATCGACGCAACGCTGTGATTACGATCATTCATCAGCCAACTCGCACCTTCACTGCCGATGGTGCCGCCTTTGCAATCGAACGTGTGTCGTACGATGACGTTAGGCTGTAACTGGTCGAGGTTGGTGATGCTCATCATCAACGTGCTCATGAGCGCCCCCGGAAACGAACGACAGGGCTGATTTCGCCATGTCGATCATCGATGAAACTGGTCCAACCCAAGTAGGCGCCCTGGTTGCGGTGCAGGCAGAACGGTGACAGCGCGTTCTGCTTGAGGCGCAATTCCAAGTCGTAGGCCATGCCGTCCCGCAAGAGGAAATCGATCAATGCGCGTAACCGGTTAAAGTTGACGCCGCTGGGCAGCAACTGGCGCAGTTGCGTTTGATCGAGCTCGCTGATGACGATGGTGAATTTGCTGCTGCGGGTGCGCGAACGGCTGCCGACGGTGAACGTACTCCCTAACTGGCCATTGCTACGCCCAAGGCTGACAAGCTGCCTACCTGTGGTGGGTACCGAGCGCGTTTCAAATTCGCGGATTTGCACATGGTTCAGGTCGAAGCAATGGCCAATGATGCCGGCGACGGTGCCGGGCGCGCGGCTGCGGCTGGCGATCACGCCAGCAAAGCTGAGCAGCCGGCTCCAGGGCAGCGCCGTGTCACCTCGCAGCTGTTTGTCATTCAGCCCGAGCAGGGCAAAGACGTACTGTGAGAATCCATCTTTGGCGCCTGGCTGAAAACGGATGTAGTAGCGGTACTTGCGCCAACCGCGATGCAACAGGCTCAGCAGGTAGTGGTTGAAGAAGTCGAAAAAGGCCGGACGCACACCGATACCCTGCGCATGCTCATAGGCCACCTGCTCCAGGTAATAAGTGGGCAAAGGCGAATCTGTGCCGTGCAAGCCCATGAAGGTGGTGCAGACACGGTAGCGTTGCTCCTCATCGGGCATACGCTCGGCTTTGTAGACGTCCGAGACCGGAAAGGTCAGCCGTGGGTCGCAGGCAAGCCGCACGCGCCGCCGGGTGGCCTCGTTTGGCCAACGGGGCTCCAGGTCATCTCCGTGCAAGCCATGCAAGCGCTCCAGCAACTGGAAGTAGTTGTAGCGGTGCGCGTCGGCGAGCAGCTTGTCGGCTAGATCAGCGGTTGTTTGCCGGTCTGGATTGGCCATGTGTAGTGCTCGTTGTTGGTGATATTGATCACTTCCAGTTGATGGAAGGAATTGATGCTGGCGTACAGGGCAAAGAAGTGCGCCAGCACACAGCTGAAGAGGTACAAGTCGCCCTCGCAAAGAAAGGCCGCCTGATCCAATTTCAGGCGGCTGCGCAGGCCGCGAATGGGTTGCCCTTTGATCAGCCAATCCATGGGCTCTGTATGGATCTCGCGGATGCCGTCGAGGCGCTTGCGGGTGGTGCGTGTTTGCTGGATGTCGTGCAGGGCCGCGAAGTCGTAGGCGCGGATGATCTCTTTCAGCGGATCGGCCGAGAGCAGCGACAGGTAGTTGAGCGACATGTTTGAGATCAAGGCCCACTGCAACTCGCCGTCCAGCACCGGCCGATAGGCACGGGTGGGGGGACGAATGTTGGAGTAGGTCGCCAGAGGCGGCGTAAACTCGGTTACAACGTTGATGTCATCGACACCCAGCGCCTGTGGCAAATCTCTGTTGGTGCAGGTCAGGTCAATGGACGCTGTTTCCAGCTCGCCAATGTAGTGGCTGGCATCGGCGCGGACGAAAGCGATGCTGTGGGTGACGCCATCGCCACGCAGGGACTCTTCGAGCTGGTAGCGGTAGTACAGGGCCGTGCGCCCTTGAACATGTTCGATTTCATGTGCAAACGAGTCGAAAGGACGAAAGGTCCGCAAGTGCTCACGGTTACTGCCATCGGACGTCGTTCGGGTGCTGATGACCTGATCGACACTGAAAATCTCGTAAGCGTATTGTTCTGTGCCTTTAGGTTTCAGCTGCACATGGGCGGCATTACAGGACAGGTCAATGGGCTCGGCACTGTGCTTGAACAAGTTGACCGCGGGGCTACAGAACAGGTTGAAGTCACTCTTTCCAAGACGCAGCGTTTCCGGCAACGGACGTGAGAACTGGAATTCGATGACTACCTGCGGGCTGTGTTGTGCCGGCCATAGTTTTTGCAGATCGGTGATGCTGAAGAAATGGAACCGTTGAGGGAAGACGAAGTATTCCTGCAGGATCCGATAGCCATCGAAGACATTCTGCGGATAGGGCAGCAAGGCGTCTTCAGGGCTGAACCCAGGAAATGCGAGACAGCTGGCGGGTAGTCGGCGAACCTCATCATTGATGGTTACGCTGACATGCTTGAGGTATTGCGAGAGCCACAGGTACAGCGTGCGCGCAGTGAGATCGTCCCCACCCAGGTGAAAGTCCAGTCGTGTACAGCCCAGGGTGTTCAGTGGGCGTTCGACCAGCGTTTCGAGGTCGATGCGTACAATCGAGTTGTCCAGTGTCTGTGTGGAGCCCACACTGCATATCGCAAAAGGGTGCACCTTCACTTCCGTGCAAGTGCGGTACTCGCAGGCGATACCGTCTACAAGCTTGGAAAAGAGACGCGAGCCCTTTGGGATACTCTGCGATTGACTCAGCGACTGCTTGCGTGGCGTGAACTGGATAATCGTTGCGCTTGGCAGCGGCCGCAGGTAGTTCGGCCACAGTAACTGCAGCATGGGGTGCGTCAGTTCCGGCAGGTCATCTTCCAGCTTGAGCCGCAGCTTGGCCGTCAGAAACGCGAAGCCTTCCATCAGCCGCTCGACATCGGGGTCGCTACCACTGCTTCCAAGAAACCGGGCAAGCTGTGGATTATCCTTGGCGAAGTCATTTCCCAGCTCACGCAAGTAGCGAAGCTCTTCGCTGAATCGGTCCTTCAATGACATGGTTCACCTTACTCGGGTGTGTCGGTTGTGCCCGTTGACCAACAACTCCAATTGCAACTGTTCCGTCTGGTTGTTGACCTGCACATGGCAGTCCAGCCTGAAATGCAGCTCGAGCGGAGCGTGACAATCGGGCACTGCCTTAAGTGCACGTACCTTGATGCGTGGCTCAAAGCGCTGGAGGGTGCGGCGGATATCCGCACTCACCTGTGCGAGCAAGTCGCCGCTGCTTACGTCATGCCCGTTGAAGTCGCGCAGACCCAGCTCAGGGCTGCTCTGGGAGCACCCCTGACGAGCGTTGAGCAGGGTTTCGAGGTGGCGTTTGATGGCGGCGAATTTTTGCGAAGTACTCTCCTGCCGGGATGTTTGCCGGCAGATGGACTGATCCGCCATCAAGCGATCAAAGAAACCGGTCATTGCGTGTCGAGCCGCCCAACCAGTGAGATCTCGAAGTTCGCGCCCATGTATTTGAAATGCGGGCGAACGGAGAGCGAGACTTGGTACCAGCCCGGATCGCCGGGAACGTCGGAGACTTCAACCCTGGCAGCACGCAGCGGGCGACGACTGCGAACATCGGCCGAGGGGTTTTCCTGGTCGGCGACGTATTGCTTGATCCATTTGTTGAGCTCGGATTCAAGGTCGCGCCGTTCCTTCCAGCTGCCGATCTGTTCGCGCTGTAGCACTTTGATGTAGTGAGCCAGGCGATTGACGATGAACAGATAGGGCAACTGGGTGCCGAGCTTGTAGTTGGTCTGAGCCTGCAAGCCTTCGGGGGTCTTGGGGAAGTTCTTAGGTTTTTGCACCGAATTGGCAGAGAAGAACGCCGCGTTGTCGCTGTCCTTGCGCATGGTCAGGGTGATGAAGCCCTCTTCAGCCAACTCGAACTCCTTGCGGTCGGAGATCAGCACTTCGGTAGGGATCTTGGCCTGCAGTTGGCCCAGCGATTCATACAGATGAACCGGTAGGTCTTCGACGGCTCCCCCCGATTGTGGGCCGATGATGTTCGGGCACCAGCGGTAGCGGGCAAAGCTATCGTTGATGCAACTGGCCAACAGGAAGGCAGAGTTGCCCCACAGGTAGTTATCATGCCGACCGTTGATGTTCTCGTCGTAGTTGAAGCTTCTGCACGGCTGGTCCTGATGATGGTAAGCGGAGCGAAGCATGAAGCGTGGTCCGGTCAGGGCGGTGTGGCGAGCATCCTCGCTTTCACGGAACGCCCGCCATTTGGCATGGCGGGGGCCGGCAAAGATGTCCTTGATCTCCTTGAGGTTGGGCAAGTCTTCGAAGGTGCTCAGGTTGAAGAATTCAGGGGCCGGTGCAGCCAGGAAGGGCGCGTGGGACATGGCACCGACAGAGGCCATGTAACTCAAGAGCTTGATATCGGGGGAAGAAGGCCCGAAGTTATAGTTGCCAACCATGGCAGCAACCGGCTCACCCCCGAACTGCCCATAACCTGCGGTATAAACGTGCTTGTAAAGTCCGCTGCAGGTGATGTCGGCAGCATTCTCGAAGTCATCGAGCAATTCTTCTTTGCTGACATGCAGTACCTCAAGCTTGATGTTCTCGCGGAAGTCCGTTCGATCGACAAGAAGTTTGAGGCTACGCCAGGCTGACTCAAGTTGCTGGAACTCAGGTTGGTGCAGAATGGCATCCATCTGCTTGCCGAGCACCCGATCCAGTTCCGCAATCATTTGATCGACACGGTGCTTGTTGATGAGTTGATCGGGATCATTGCTCTTGAGAATCTCGGCAATAAAGGCAGATACACCTTGCCTGGCGACTTGATAGCCCTCTTGAGCCGGCACCAGTTTGGTTTCCGCCATGATCTGATCCAGCAGCGTGGCCTTGCTCAATGTCTCGGTAGTTGTGTCGACGGCGACAGGGGTGCTGTTCTGCTTTGGCATGGGGACGCTCCGTGGTCTCAATCTTCTTTTGGCGCCTCAAGCACCAGGTCCAGTTCTTCGGCGAGCTGCTTGCGGGCCTGCTCGTTGTTCAACAGGTGTTGCAGCTGCTTGCGGAATGTCGGCACGTTGCCGAGTGGGCCTTTCAAGGCGACAAGCGCTTCACGCAGCTCCAGTAGCTTGTTCAGCTCCGGTACCTGTTGGGCGATCTGGTCTGGCCCGAAATCGTTGATGGACTTGAACTGCAGGTTGACGGCGAGTTCGGCGTCTGGAGTTGCGCTGAGCATGGAAGGCACGGACATGTCCAAGCTCACATGAGCGTCATGCAACACGTTGTTGAAACTGTGTTTATCGATGCGCATGACCGGGCGGTCTTCCAGTGCGCGGTTGTCCTCCAAACCGAAATTTCCCAGTACCAACATCTTGTGTGGCAGCTCTATTTCGGCCTGCTCATCGCCGGTGGCAGGGACGTACTTGATATTGATGCGCTCTTTTGGCGCAACGGAGCCAATGTTCTTAGACATCAATCCATAACTCCATGGTGTGGATTTGGTGTTGCGTAGTAGGGTTTTTACTGCGTGTTTAAACGTTGTGGTTGTTCTGGTTTATGAGCTGTGGGAAATTTCCTACATATCGCTGATTGAGAGGGTTAGTTACCCGTCGCTATAAAAACCATGCATGTGACAAGGACTTTTGGTCGAGTTAAAAAGTGTAAGTAAATATTTATTTGTGTGCAGTTGATTGTGTGTACTAGGCTCGTGGCGAAACACTTCTTGGTGGTGTGGGTATGGCGATGAGTTAATGGAATACTGTTGTAGGAAAATTTACTCATTGACGCATATGAGTCTTCCTGTTGTTTGGCAAAGAGTGAGTATTCAATGATTATTCGCTGCGCATATGGCGCTGGTGTTTGGCTACTGTTTTGTTTGCAGCCAGCGTTGGCCAGTCATTCCCAGAACTGTCCTGGGATTGTGTCTAACATCGAGCGTCTGGCGTGTTTCGATCAGGCGGCAGGAACACCTGCGCATACGACCCAAAAGCCATGGTCCGCCCCGGAGCACGAGGCGCCCAGTGTATTGCGCGTGATGGCCAACGAGGCCGCACGCAGGGCGGATGACCTGACGTTTCGCAGTGGGGAACGAAGCGAGGGCAGTGACGTTACTGAACGGGTCATTTCCGCACCCGCCATTGCATCCGGTGACCAACGTTCTTATCTGGTCATCAGCTGCATCCAGAACATCTTCCGGCTCCAGTTGATCACCCATAAACACATCGATACGGGCTGGGTCACGGTACGCCTTAAAGGGGACGGCGGGTCTACGAATGAGACCCCCTGGAGGGTGATGGAAAACGGGCAAGTACTCGACGCGGGACGAGGCCTCCCAGCCATCGAGCAGATCAAAAAGTTGATTGGGGCCCATCGGATAGAAGTGACGAGCAACCACAGCGAGGTCGATGGGCTGACGTTCGATGCCCAAGGTCTAGACCCGCTGATCAGTCAGGCGCGGAGCACATGCCGGTGGTAATACGGGTATCTGGGGATGAAGTCACTCGGCTGCTCATGCCGATTGAGCCAGCGGTTCCGGCCGGGCTGTTCGACATCGAGGATGAAACCTACCAGGCCATTGACCAGGAGATGGTCAAGCTCGGTGGTTTGCAGGCGTCTTCAATCGACTGGACCTACATCGAAGAGGCGTCCCAGCAGTATTTGGGCCAGCAGTGCAAGCACCTGCGAATCGTTGCGCACTTGAGTGTCGCGTGGCTACGCAGCGGCTGCTGGGAGCGCTGGGGGGGCACCCTGGCGTTGTTAGCCGGGATGGTCGAATCCTATTGGGAATCTTCTCATCCCAAACCAGGGCCCAAGGGCTTCCTTGGCAAGCGTAAGCTGGTTGGCCTGGTCCTCAATCGCTTGACTGATGCCTTGCCGCGCCTTGACCGCTTCACCTATACCCCGACTCATGCAACTGCAGCTCAGCATGCTTTAACACGCTTGCAACAGCAGCAGGCCGTTGCGCAACTGGACGCTGCCGTCATCCATGAACTTGAGCGCCTTCTGCGCAAGTATGCAGAACTTGGCGCGGGTGTCAGCGAAGTCGCAGCGCCCCAGGCGCCTGCCGCGAACATCAAGCCTGTGCCTTTGGCCGATGTCATGGCCCCACCAATGCCCCGTGTATCCATTGGCAATGAGCGCGAGACACGGCGAGCCGTGTTGAGCATGGCCGAGTTCATCAACCAGCAGGATCCCTATGACCCTACCGGCTACCAACTACGTCGCTTTGGCTTGTGGGCGCACATTCAAGCGGCGCCTCAAGCGAGGCAAGGCAACCGTACGGAGTTGATGGCGGTTCCGGTGGATATCTCCGGTGGCTATGACGATGCCATCGCCGGAACCGCAATTGACCCCGCGTTACTCCAGCGTATCGAAAAAAGTGTTGCAGCCTGCCCCTACTGGATTCGAGGCAGTTATTTAGCCGCAACTGTCGCCACGCGGCTGGCGATGGGCGAGGTCGCGGAGGCTATTCGCTGCGCGACTGCGCGTTTTGTGCAACGCATGCCAGCACTGCAGCAATTGTGCTTCAGCGACGGCACAGGGTTCATCGATGACGCCTGCATGGCCTGGCTCAAGGGGGCGCAAGGGCAGGGCGATCATGGAGCATCCACCGCTGAGTTCAGCAGCCTGCGCGAAGAACTGGTGAGTCAGCTGGATACGGCAGGTGTAGAGCCTGTCCTCCTCCGCTTGCAAAGCCTGCAAGCGGAGCTCCGCACGCCGCGTGAGCGCTGCCACACCACAGTAATTGCCGCCGACTTGTTGGCCGCACGCGGCGTGTCCTGGTTAGCCCAGGACCTGTGCGCCGGTGTTGCCCAGACGATGCAGCGAACGACCGCCGATGCCTGGGAGCCCGAGGTATTCCAGCGGCTCCAGCAGTACGCCACCTCTCCAGCGTTAGCTGATCAGAACAAGGTTTAGGAACCCTCATGAACCCACTATGGAAACAACTCAAACGATGGGGCGTACCGTTGATATCGCGCATCGGCCTGGCGATGCCACTGTTACTTGGACTCGGTGCTGTACTGATGCTGATCGTCATTTGGTGGCTCGGCCCGCAATGGACGTGGCGTGAGCACCAACCCCTCGCCAGCGTGGCGCACCGCGCTGTGGCCAGTCTGGTGCTCGTACTGATGCCACTGCTGTGCTGGCTTATTGTGTTGCGCACGCGCTTTCACCGCCTGCAAGCGGAGCACAAGGATGCAGTGGCCGCCGAACTGGATCGTGTGTTGCCGTTGGTTCGCACACAAGAGAAGGCGTTGAACCAGGCGCTTTCGTGTTATCTCGAAAACGCGGGTGGGCGAAGGGCGCTGTACCGATTGCCATGGTATCTGGTGCTGGGTGACGAACAGGCTGGCAAAACCAGCTTCATTGATCGCACTGACCAAAGTTTTTCCTTGACCCGCATCGACAAGGCCCAGGCGCGTGGCCGACAAGCGCAACCTCTTGCATACCCGGTCGGCTGGTGGGTCAGTAATGACGCGGTGATCATCGACCCGCCCGGTGCTTTCATCAGCCAAGAGCCAACGGCAGGCCCGGTGTCCGGGGGGGGCAATGAGTCTGAACCGTCTTTAGCTCCGGGAGCCCCGGCCAGGTTGTGGCACCACCTGCTGAGCTGGTTGCTGCGCAGTCGTAGCCAGCGGGCACTCAATGGCCTGTTGCTGGTTATTGATCTGCCGGCGTTATTGCAGGGTACGCCTGAGCAACGTGTCGCACTGGCTCATGTATTGCGTACACGGCTGTACGAAGTTAGTAGTCAGCTGGGTTCGCGCCTGCCCTTGTATGTGGTGTTATCCAAGTTTGATCTGCTCGATGGCTTTGACGCGCTCTACAGCAAGCTCTCAGCGGCTGAGCGAGAGAGCATGCTCGGCTTCACGTTCAAGCTGGATGCAGTCGATTCGTTCGACGCATGGTTGGAGGAGTACAGCCACTTCTATGATCGCTTGATCAGGCTGCTGTTCGAGCAGGTCGTGGACCAGATTGATGGACTGGGCAGTGCACCGCAGCGATCGCGCTTGTTCTCGCTGCATGCCCAGTTGGTTGGATTGCGCCCGATTTTACTGGGCTTCTTGCGTGAAACCTTGGCAAGTGATCGTTTTACCACGCCTACCCTGGTGCGTGGGGTGTATTGGTCGTCAGTCGAGCAGCAAGGCGACATGCTCAACGCATTCGTTCGTGAGGCGGCGCAGCCATACAAAACCAAGCCCCCACTGCGCGAAGGCAAACCGCACGGCAAAGCGTTGGTCTACTTCATCCAACAGGCTTTCGGTCGTGTCATCTATCAGGAAGCCGGGCTTGCTGGAGATAACGTCAGAGTGGCGCGTAGCAAGCGGCGATTGCTTTTGGTGGGCTCTGGTATAGGCGTGCTTGCTGTGTGTGTTGCGATTGCCAGTTGGCAGCGCTACTTCGATGTCAATGGTGCCAAGGCAGCCAGCGTGCTTGCGAAAAGCCGAGAATTCAGCAATCACGAAGTGGACCAACGCCTGGACCCGACAGGGCGTAACCTGCTGCAACCACTGGATCAAATCCGTGATGCAGTATCGGTATTCGGTGACTATCGCGCTGCCTGGCCGGGTGTGGCTGATTTCGGCCTGTATCAAGGGCGCGCCATCGGGCCTCGGGTCGACGAAGCTTACTTGAGCCTGCTCTCCAGGCGTTTCTTGCCGGCGTTGGCCAGCGGCGTGATTGATGCCATGAATGCGGCACCGCCCGGCAGCCAGCAGCAGATGGCTTCGCTTAGGGTTTACCGCATGATCGAGGACCGCCAGAGTCGCCGGCCCGAGTGGGTAGAAGAATGGATGGCCCAGCAGTGGCAACAGGCCTTCCCAGGGCAGGGACAATTGCAGCGCGACCTCATGCAGCATCTGAAGTACGCCCTGGCCTATGCCGACACCGACCTGCCGCAATACAAGCAGCGCGTCAGCGAAGTGCAGCAGATATTACGCAAAGTGCCTATGCCACAGCGCGTGTACGCAAGCCTCAAGCAGCAGGCCCAAGAACAGTTGCACGCCGGCTTGGACTTGCGTCACCAGGTAGGGCCAGCCTTCGATATCGTTTACACATCTTCTTCCGGGTCGAAGCTGGGAGATGATGGCGTCCGGCTTGCTCCCATGCTGACGGCCAAAGGGTATAGGGACTATTTTGAGCCCCGCAGCCAGCGCTTCGCCGAGATGGCGATGATCGATCAGTGGGCATTGGGTGAGCGCGCTCAACTCGACTATTCAGACGCCGACCGCAAGGCATTGAGCGAGCGCGTACGTAACCTCTACAGCGCGGATTACATCGACAGCTGGCGACGTGCCTTGAATGCCTTTTCAGTCGCTGACTTCAGTGATCTAGACCATGGTGTCGACATTCTGGAGCAACTGACCGGTCCTGCGGCGCCGCTGCACAGATTGCTGGAAACAGTGAAAGACAATACTTCGCTGTCTTCTTCGGTGGCTTTCGAGGTGCCCGACGAGACAACTGGCCTGCGGCCTACCAACAGCAAGCCCGAGCAGCTACAAGCCGTGGCCATCCAGCGTGCGTTCGCTGGCCTGAATGCCATGCTGCAGGCAACGGGAGAAAAGCCGAGCTACTACGATGAAACGGTCGCTGCCATTGCCGCTGTTCATGATTACGCCAAGGCCGTGCAGGACAGCCCTGAGCGCGGCAAGGCCGCGTTGCACGCCGTGCTTCAACGTTTCTCCATGACCGGGCACGACCCGATTGGCACGCTGCAGCGGGTCGCTACCGGTTTGCCGGAACCGATCAATCTACAGGTCAAGAAAGTTGCGGACCAGACAGCGCGAGTGCTGAACGTCGAAGCGCTCCGTGAGCTGGAACGACGTTGGGATGCCGAGGTATACAGCTTCTTCCAGCAGCGCTTGGCAGGGCGTTACCCCTTCGTGGTGCGAGCGCCCGATGCTTCTTTGGATGACTTTGAGGCGTTCTTCGGGCCGAAAGGGCGCCTGCAGCAGTTTCATGACCAATACCTCAAAGTCTTCCTCAAGGACAATCTCGAAGCCTTGCAGGCCAGTCGGCAGGGGCAGTCCTTAATCCGCAGCGATGTGATCGAGCAGTTGGAACTGGCGGATCGCATTCGCGAAACCTTCTTCGATCAGCGCGGCAACCTGAGCGTGCAGTTCAGTATCGAACCCTTGGGACTGAGTGCGAACCAGCGCACCAGCTTGCTGGATCTGGATGGCCAGCTGATTTCCTACACGCATGGGCCCACCCAGATTGTTGGCGTCGTCTGGCCCAATACATTGGGGCAGCAAGTGCGCAGCAACCTCACCTTGCTCCGGCAGAACGGCAATAGCAGTAGTTTGGAGTATCGCGGGCCTTGGTCGATGTTCCGCCTGCTCAGCCGAGGTTCGCTAAATGGCCGTACAGCCACCAGTGTGGACTTGAGCTTTAGAACGGGAGACGGCGTTATGCGTTATCGCCTGAACGCCGAAAAAGCATTCAACCCCATTACCCAGCAGCCCTTCAAAGGTTTCACGTTACCGCGAGGTTTGCTTGAGCAGTCAGCGTCAAGGGGGGGAGTGGCCGAAGTACCTACGGTCCTGTAGTGCTAGCCCACGCTTTACGGAGCGAGAGGAATTCGACAATAAGAACTAAAAAGGAATTGATCTTGGACATATTGATGGGTGTCGTAGCGGCCCTGTGCTGGGGCGCTACAGACTTTCTGGTCGGCCTGAACGCAAGGCTATTTGGTGTCCAGCGCTCGGTATTCTTCGGGCAATTGCTGGGCCTGATTTTACTCAGTGTCGTGCTGTTGGTTCTCGGCCGGCAAATCGACCTTCTGTATGAAGTGAAATGGCAGTTGCTGCTGACCTGTATTGCAGCCGCACTCCTGTCTGTAATGGGGGCGGTCGCTCTCTCGCGAGCGTTTGCGCAAGGGAAGACTGCCGTGGTCGCGCCACTGGTCACTTCCTATGGCATGTTCACAACGTTACTGGCCTGGATGGGTGGTGAACACATCACTGCCATACAGTGGGTGGGATTGCTGATATGCGCCAGCGGCGTTGCGGTAGTGGGGCGCGGCTCTGGTAATAATGACCCTAGGCAATATAGGTCGGCGGGGACGGCGAACGTTTTTGCGTTGGTTGCTGCCGCGTTGTACGGGACTAGCTTCTGGGTTCAAGGCAAATATACGTTGCCTGCTATCGGCCCGGTCAATATGCTTTGGATCAGCTATCTGGTGGGGGTGATGTTTCTGTCGCCCATCATGTTCAAGCTCAAACCTGCGGATTCACCGGGCCTGAAAGGCTATTGTGCGCTCTGTTGCGCAAGCCTGTTTAACTTGGCGGGTTTTACGGCGTTTTCGTACGGTGCGTTGACTGGGGCTGTAGCTATCGTCACTGTGATAAGTACGATGTCGGGCGGGATAGCAGCCATTCTGGGTTATCTGTTCTACAAAGACAGGTTAACGCTGATGCAGATTGCAGGCGTCTGTCTCGTTTTACTGGGCGCGGTGGTGCTGCACTTCGTAGCCTGAGTTAGCGCGAGCCAATGTATGCGAATGTCGTAGCTTCATCAGGCCCAAAAGCCAAACAGCACCAACGCCGCCACACCCAACCCAACCGCAATCGAACACCCACCCAACGACAGTGCCGCCCGGCCTTGCCGGTACCAACCGTCATGGCCCAGCTGCCGTGCTGGGGCCAGAAGGCTGCGCCAGCGCAGCTCCGTATCGTGAAACGCCTGCAAGTTAGCCTGGTCCGCATCCAGCCAACGGCGAAAGTCGATTCGCTCGCAGGCGGTCACCTGGGGGCTCTGCAACCGCACATACCATTGCCCGGCAACACTCGCCAACACATCGCGGCGGGAGCGGCCTGCTTGCAGTGCCTGGTCCATATGCCGCTCGATGCTTGCCAAGGGCAAATCGAGCCGGGCAGCAATGCTCGCAAAGTCGAGTTGGTCGAGGCGGTTGAGCAGGAACACTTGCTGGACACGGCGAGGCAGCCGTTTCAAGCCGTGCAACAGTTCATTGTCGGCATCGGGCGCGGCGGCAGGGGATTCGTGCTCAAGGGGCAGCAGCAGACGGGTCATGGACAGCTCCTTGCTCAAAGGGGAGGGATGGGGGCATCTTCCTTGATGCGTAATCAGCGTAGTGGAAACGAGATTGATTCTCAAGTGCTGATTCCGCAAAGTTTTGTAATGAGCGTTCACGGTCTGACACACTTTTGCTATCATGCCGGCCATTCACGATCTTCATTAGCCTGAAGAGCAAAAAAAAAGACCCGGCAAAAAGCCGGGTCAAAAACCGTGATTAGCCTGATGAGGAGATAATCTGAGAGCGACCTAAGCTCCAGGTTATCCAGCAGATCTCGCGATCAGCTGAGTGCAATAATAATCGTTATCATTTGCCAGTCAAATGATATTTCGCTAATTCGGTAAAAAAGTTTTACCGATGCGCTTCCTTGTCCCGGCAATCGGGGCCATTGCCGTTACCCGGCCATCACGTCTCTCCCTTCCTTTTTACCTACAGACCCGTCTGCACGGTGCGTTTGTGCTCCAGCAGTGCGCGTGCCATGTCCATCATGTGCATCAAGGCGAAGGTCAGCTCGCGCTGCGTGCCATGCTGGTGCACGGCGGTTTCTTGTGCGGTGGCGGCGGCGCAGCGGAGCAGGGCGATGGCGTGCTCCTGGGCTTGGTCACCGGTTACGCCTTCGTGCAGGGTCCAGATTTTGTTCTCGATGGTGGGGCGTGGCGGGTTGGGGTTGAGGTAGTAGTCGAGGGCGCGGCGGGCCGCTTCGCTGTCGAGATCTGTTTCTTCGTTTTTCGGTGGTTTCATCCTGATACCTGCAAATGCCAATAGGGAAAAGGTTCAGGTCGATACTAATACCTTAAGTATTTTCATGCTTTCTGATAAATAATACAGGATGTTTATTGAGCGCTTGAAGGCAGTCCGTATCGTGCCAGCGATGAATATGGATAAATGGATTGCCCTCGTCCGTGACCGGATGGAGGAGCTTGGGCTCACCCAAGAGCAGCTGGCCGAACGCGTTGGCGTGTCTCAAGGCAGCGTGGGGCATTGGGTGAACAAAAGGCGCCAGCCGAAGATCGAGTCGATGAACCGCACGTTCGTCGAGATTGGCATGCCCCACTACAACGTCAGCTTGCAACTGCGCATTCTGGGCCAGGTAGGCGAGGACCGCGGCGGCTATGACATGGATGACACCGACGATGACCTGGACCTCATGCAGTACATCGTGTGCTTCCGCTACCCGGTGCTGGGCTGGGATGAGCTAGAGGGGGCAGAGGCGAGCGTATTCGAGCAGACGGACTACCTGGCCAAGGGCAAGGCGTTCTGGCTGACCGTTGAGAATGAAGCGATGAGCGCCGCCAGTGGCCGCAGTGTGCCGCAGGGGATGCGGATGCTGGTAGACCCTGGGGTGGAAGTTGAGCCGGGGCGTTTGGTTATCGCTCGGCAGCCGGGCAAACCGGCGATTTTCCGTGAGCTGGCTGAGGAAGGTGGGCAGCGGTATCTGAAGGCCTTGAACAGCAATTACCCGACGCTATTGTGCGAAGACGGCTGTGAGTTTTTGGGGGTGGTTGTGCGGGTGCATGGCACTTTCTAGAGAGAACCCAGCCTGCGCGTGCCAATCGCCGGCAAGCCAGCTCCCACAGGTTTGGCGTTGCTCTGAAAGCCCGCGTCATCCCCGTGGGGGCCGGCTTGCCGGCTCCGGTTAACTTACTCCACCAGTTCGACCAGCACGGTCCCTTCGCTGACCATATCCCCTTCCTGGCAGAACAGCGCCTTCACCGTGCCAGCATGCGGCGCACGGATGCTGTGCTCCATCTTCATGGCCTCCAGCACCACTAGCGCTGTGCCGGCTTCTACCACCTGGCCCAGCTCGACCAGTACCCGCACGATGCTGCCGTTCATGGGCGCGCCCAGGCCGCCTTGGTGGCTGTGGCTGGCCTCGGCTTCGGCGATGGGGTCGAAGGCTTCGATGGCATGCATTTCACCTTCCCAGCGCAGGTACAACGTGCCACCGCGGCGTATCGCCAAGTGCTGGCGGCGCACGCCTGCCTGGTCGTGCACCAGTTGCTCGCCGTTAAGTTGCCAGGTGGATGCCGCGCTACGTTCCAGCGCCACCGCCTGGTCTTGCCCGGCGCTGGTCAGGTGCAGGCTGCTGCGCGCGGGCAAGCCCAGGCGCAGGCCATTGCGTTCAGCCCACGGCGAGCGGCTGTCGTCATCCCGTTGCTGGCCCGCCTGGCCCTGCAGCCAGGCTTCTGCGGCGGCTTCCCAGAAGGGCGCCGGCAGCGCTTGGGTGGCGGGCAGCAGAACATCCTGGTGACGTGGGATAAACCCGGTGTCGAGCTCGGCGTCGGCAAACGCTGGGTGCGAGAGGATGCGCCGCAGGAAGGCGATGTTGGTCTTCAGGCCGCCGATGGCAAACTCATCAAGCATCGCCCGCAGGCGCAGGCGTGCCTGCTCGCGGTCTTCACCCCAGGCAATCAGCTTGCCTAGCATCGGGTCGTAGAACGGCGACACCACGTCCCCTTCGCTAACCCCGCTGTCGACCCGGCGCCCTTCGCCCGGCGCCGACTCGCGGTACAGCGTCAGCGTGCCAGTGGCCGGCAGAAATTCGTTGGCCGGGTCCTCGGCATACAGGCGCACCTCGATGGCGTGGCCAATCAGCGGCACTTGGTCCTGCGTGATTGGCAACGCCTCGCCACAGGCCACGCGGATCTGCCAAGCCACCAGGTCGAGGCCGGTGATGGCTTCGGTGACAGGGTGCTCGACCTGCAGGCGGGTGTTCATCTCCATGAAGAAGAACTCGCCACGGGCATCGAGCAGGAATTCCACCGTACCTGCACCCACATAGCCGATGGCCTGGGCGGCGCGCACTGCGGCCTCGCCCATGGCCCGGCGCAGCTCGGGCGACAGGCCGGGGGCGGGGGCTTCTTCAACCACCTTCTGGTGGCGGCGCTGGATCGAGCAGTCACGTTCGTTGAGGTACAGGCAGTGGCCGTGCTGGTCGGCGAACACCTGGATTTCTACGTGACGGGGCTTGAGTACGTACTTTTCAACCAGCATGCGGGCATCGCCGAACGACGATTGCGCCTCACGCTGCGCCGAGGCCAGGGCGTCGGCCAGTTGGCTTTCGTCCTCGACCACTTTCATGCCCTTGCCACCACCACCGGCGCTGGCCTTCAGCAGTACCGGGTAGCCGATGCGTTCAGCGGCGGCGCGGAAGGTTTCCAAATCTTGAGCTTCGCCATGGTAGCCCGGTACTAGCGGCACGCCGGCGGCTTCCATCAGTGCTTTGGCCGCTGACTTGCTGCCCATCGCGTCGATGGCGCTGGCCGGTGGGCCGAGGAAGATCAGCCCGGCTTGTTCGATGGCGCGGGCAAAGCCTGCGTTTTCTGAAAGAAAGCCATAGCCCGGGTGGATGGCCTGCGCGCCGCTGGCTTTGGCGGCGGCCAGCAGTTTGTCGACCTGCAGGTAGCTTTCGGCGGCCTTGGTGCCGCCGAGGTCGACGCGGATATCGGCTTCGCGGCTGTGCCGGGCGTCACGGTCGGTGGCGCTGTGCACGGCGACGGTGGTCAGGCCCATGGCCTTGGCGGTGCGCATCACCCGGCAGGCGATTTCACCGCGGTTGGCGACCAGCAGGGTGGTCAACGGGGTGCGGCTCATGGGCGCGGCTCCTTGTTGTCGTCGGTTTGCCAGGCAGGGCGGCGCTTTTCGAGGAAGGCGCGCAGGCCCTCCTGGCCTTCGGCGCTGACGCGGATGCGGGCGATGGTGTTTTCGCAGTAGCGGCGCAGGGCAGGGCTGAGCTCGCCATCGTCGACCTCGCGCAGCAGGTCTTTGCTGGCGCGCAGGGCTTGCGGGCTGTTGAGCAGCAGGTTGGCGACCCAGGCCTCGACGTGGGCATCCAGCTCGTGGGCGGGGTACACCTCGGCCAGCAGGCCCAGTTCACGGGCACGCACGCCGCTGAAGCGCTCGGCGGTGAGGGCGTAGCGGCGGGTAGCGCGTTCGCCGATGGCCTTGACCACGAACGGGCTGATCACGGCCGGGGCCAGGCCGATGCGCACTTCCGACAGGCACAGTTGGGCGTCTTCGGCGCCGATGGCCATGTCGCAGCAACTGATCAGGCCCAGGGCACCGCCAAAGGCCGCGCCTTGCACCACGGCCAGGGTCGGCGCCTTGAGCCGGTGCAGGGCGTACATCAGCTCGCCGAGCTCGTGGGCGTCATCGAGGTTGGTGTTGAAGTCCAATTGCGCAGACTGCTGCATCCAGGCCAGGTCGGCGCCGGCGCTGAAGTGCCGGCCACGGCCACGCAGCAGCAGAAAACGCAGGCTGCTGTCTTCGGCGATCTGGCCGAGGGCGACGATCAGTTCGCGGATCATCTGTGCGTTGAAGGCGTTGTTCTTGTCTTCGCGGCTGAGCCACAGGGTGGCGAAGCCGCGAGGGTCCTTGACCACTTCTAGGGTGCTGAAATCGCTCATGGGTCACATCCGGAAAATGCCGAAGCGGCTCTGTTCGATCGGGGCGTTCAGCGCGGCAGACAACGCCAGGCCGAGCACGTCGCGGGTTTGCGCCGGGTCGATAACGCCGTCGTCCCACAGCCGGGCGCTGGAGTAGTAGGGGTGGCCCTGGTGTTCGTACTGGTCGAGGATCGGCTGCTTGAGCTTGGCTTCGTCTTCGGCGCTGAACGGCTGGCCGCTGCGCTCGCTTTGTTCGCGCTTGACCTGGGCCAGCACGCCAGCGGCCTGCTCGGCACCCATCACGCCAATGCGTGCGTTGGGCCACATCCACAGGAAGCGGGGGTCGTAAGCGCGGCCGCACATGCCATAGTTGCCGGCACCGAAGCTGCCGCCGATGATCACGGTGAACTTTGGCACCTGGGCACAGGCCACTGCGGTTACCAATTTGGCGCCGTGCTTGGCGATGCCGCCTTCTTCGTACTTTTTGCCGACCATGAAGCCGGTGATGTTCTGCAGGAACAGCAGCGGGATGCCGCGCTGGCACGCCAGTTCGATGAAGTGCGCGCCTTTTTGCGCGGCTTCGGCAAACAGGATGCCGTTGTTGGCCAGGATCGCGATCGGGTAGCCGTGCAGGTGGGCGAAGCCGCACACCAAGGTGGTGCCGAACAGTGCCTTGAACTCGTCGAACACCGAGCCATCGACCAGGCGGGCGATGACCTCGCGCACATCGAACGGTTGCTTGGCGTCGGCCGGCACCACGCCGTACAGCTCATCGGCAGCGTACAGCGGGGCGATGGGCGCCTGGCACTGCAGTTTGCCCAGCTTGTGCCAGTTGAGGTTGGCCACGCTGCGCCGGGCCAGGGCCAGGGCGTGTTCGTCATTGTCGGCGTAGTGGTCGGCCACGCCGCTGATGCGGCAGTGCACGTCAGCGCCGCCGAGGTCTTCGGCACTCACCACTTCACCGGTCGCGGCCTTCACCAGCGGCGGGCCAGCCAGGAAGATGGTGGCCTGCTGGCGCACCATGATCGCTTCGTCGGCCATGGCGGGCACATAGGCGCCACCGGCGGTGCACGAGCCCATGACCACGGCGAGCTGCGGGATGCCCAGCGCGCTCATGTTGGCCTGGTTGAAGAAAATGCGCCCGAAGTGCTCGCGGTCGGGGAACACTTCGTCCTGGCGGGGCAGGTTGGCGCCGCCGGAGTCTACCAGGTAGATGCACGGCAGGCGGTTCTGCAGGGCGATGGTCTGCGCGCGCAGGTGCTTTTTGACGGTCAGCGGGTAGTACGAGCCGCCTTTGACCGTGGCGTCGTTGGCCACGATCATGCACTCCACGCCTTCTACCCGGCCAATGCCAGCAATCACGCCGGCGGCCGGCACGTCTTCGCCATACACCTCGTGGGCCGCCAGCTGGCCGATTTCGAGGAAGGGGGAGCCTGCGTCCAGAAGGCGGTCGATGCGTTCACGTGGCAGCAGTTTGCCGCGTGAGGTGTGCCTATCCTGGGCCTTGGGGCCGCCGCCCTGCGCAATGTGCGCGAGCAGGCCACGCAGGGCCTGAACCTGTTCGAGCATGGCCGCGCTGTTGCCGGCGAATTCCGCCGAACGCGGGTTGATCTGGGTATGCAAGGTAGCCATGTGCGCCCGTCCCTTGTGCTCAGCGGGTTTCGTTGAACAATTCGCGGCCGATCAACATCCGGCGGATTTCGCTGGTGCCAGCGCCGATTTCGTACAGTTTGGCGTCGCGCAGCAGGCGGCCGGCCGGGAACTCGTTGATGTAGCCGTTGCCGCCCAGAATCTGGATCGCTTCCAGGGCCATTTGCGTGGCGCGTTCGGCGGTGTACAGGATGACCCCGGCGGCGTCCTTGCGGGTGGTTTCGCCGCGGTCGCAGGCCTGGGCCACGGCGTACAAGTAGGCGCGGCTGGCGTTGAGCTGGGTGTACATGTCGGCGATCTTGCCTTGGATCAGCTGGAACTCGCCGATGCTTTGGCCAAACTGCTTGCGGTCATGGATGTAGGGCACCACCAGGTCCATGCAGCTTTGCATGATGCCGGTCGGGCCGCCGGACAGCACCACGCGTTCGTAGTCCAGGCCGCTCATCAGCACGCGCACGCCGCCGTTGAGCTGGCCGAGGATGTTTTCCTCCGGTACTTCGACGTCATCGAAGAACAGCTCGCAGGTGTTCGAGCCGCGCATGCCCAGCTTGTCGAACTTGTTGCTGCGGCTGAAGCCTTTCCAGTCGCGTTCGACGATGAACGCGGTAATGCCGTGTGCGCCCTTGTCCAGGTCGGTCTTGGCGTAGATCACGTAGGTGTTGGCGTCGGGGCCGTTGGTGATCCAGGTCTTGCTGCCGTTGAGCACGTAGCGGTCGCCGCGTTTTTCGGCGCGCAGCTTCATCGACACCACGTCGGAGCCGGCGTTAGGTTCGCTCATGGCCAGGGCGCCGATGTGCTCGCCGCTGATCAGCTTAGGCAGGTACTTGAGCTTTTGCTCATGGGTGCCGTTGCGGTTGATCTGGTTGACGCAGAGGTTGGAGTGGGCGCCGTAGGACAGGGCGACCGAGGCCGAGGCGCGGCTGATTTCTTCCATCGACACCACATGGGCCAGGTAGCCCAGGCCGGCGCCGCCGTACTCTTCCGACACGGTGATGCCCAGCAGGCCCATGTCACCGAATTTACGCCACATGTCGGCGGGGAATAGGTTGTCGTGGTCGATCTGCGCGGCGCGCGGCGCCAGTTCGGCGGCGACGAAGGTGCTGACCTGGTCGCGGAGCATGTCGATGGTTTCGCCGAGGGCGAAGTTCAGGGCGGGGTAATGCATGCGGGGCACCTTCTTGTTCTTGAAATTGGGTAACACCGTAGCTCATGGACTTTTCATCGTCCCCTGTGGGAGCGGGCTTGCCCCGTGAATGCGTCAGCAGGGCCACCGTCATTGCCTGGATGATCGCTTTCGCGGGGCAAGCCCGCTCCCACAGAGTTCGGCTTAGGTCGATAGATGCGGTGTCGTTCATCACCTTTACGTTAACGTAAACCTGCCTTCAGTCACTGTCAATCGCCTCATCACCTTTACGTAAACGTAAATCTGCGCCAGAGTATCTCCCGCTTGCTTCAGTCGTGCCCAGAACAACCACAAGAAGGGACACCCATGAGTCAAACGAGTTATACCCGCGGTCGCCAGGACCGGCCCTTGCTGACCCAGACCATCGGCCAGGCCTTCGATGCCACCGTGGCCCGCTGCGCCGATGGCGAAGCGTTGGTGGCGCGCCACCAGGGCCTGCGTTACAGCTGGCGGCAGTTGGCCGAACAGGTCGATGTGCACGCCCGCGCCTTGATGGCCCTGGGCGTGAACACCGGCGACCGCGTGGGCATCTGGTCGCCCAACTGCGCCCAATGGTGCATCCTGCAACTGGCCAGCGCCAAGGTTGGCGCCATCCTGGTCAACATCAACCCGGCGTATCGCGTCGGCGAGCTGGAATACGTGCTGCGCCAGTCCGGCTGCCGCTGGCTGGTGTGCGCCGATGCCTTCAAAACGTCGGATTACCACGCCATGGTCCAGGGCCTGGTGCCGGAGCTGGCCAGCGTTGCCCCCGGCGAATTGGCCAGTGAACGCCTGCCCGAGCTGCGCGGGGTGATCAGCCTGGCTGCCCAACCGCCGCAGGGCTTCTTGCCGTGGCAAGCGCTGGCCGAGCGGGCAGGGCAGACCACGCTCGAGGCCTTCACGGCCCGCCAGCAGAGCCTGCAGTTCGACCAACCGGTGAACATCCAGTACACCTCCGGCACCACCGGCGCGCCCAAGGGCGCCACGCTCAGCCACTACAACATCCTCAACAATGGCTTGATGGTCGGCGAAAGCCTGGGCCTGACCTCGGCCGACCGCATGGTGATCCCGGTGCCGCTGTACCACTGCTTCGGCATGGTCATGGCCAACCTCGGCTGCATCACCCACGGCAGCACTATGATCTATCCCAACGACGCCTTCGACGCCGAGCTCACCCTGCGCGCCGTGGCCGAAGAACGCGCCAGCATCCTGTATGGCGTGCCCACCATGTTCATCGCCATGCTCGACCACCCGGCCCGCCAGGCCATGGACCTCTCGAGCCTGCGCAGCGGCATCATGGCCGGCGCCACCTGCCCGATCGAAGTGATGCGCCGGGTTATCGACCAGATGCACATGGCCGAAGTGCAAATTGCCTATGGCATGACCGAGACCAGCCCGGTGTCCCTGCAAACCGGCCCGGACGACGAGCTTGAGCTGCGCGTGACCACGGTCGGGCGCACTCAGCCGCAGCTGGAAAACAAGCTGGTGGATGCCGACGGCTGCATTGTTGCCAGGGGCGAAATCGGCGAGCTGTGCACGCGGGGCTACAGCGTGATGCTCGGGTATTGGGACAACCCGCAGGCCACGGCGGATGCCATCGACCCCGCTGGCTGGATGCACTCGGGCGACTTGGCGGTCATGGACGAACAAGGGTATGTGCGTATCGTCGGGCGCAACAAGGACATGATCATCCGCGGCGGCGAGAACATTTACCCGCGCGAGCTGGAGGAGTTTTTCTACACCCATCCGGCAATCGCGGATGCCCAAGTGATCGGCATCCCGTGCAACCGTTACGGCGAAGAAATCGTGGCCTGGATCAAACTGCACCCCGGGCACAGCGCCACGGTCGATGAACTGCAGGGCTGGTGCAAGGCACGCATCGCGCACTACAAGGTGCCGCGGCATTTCCGCTTTGTTGACGAGTTTCCGATGACGGTGACGGGGAAGGTGCAGAAGTTCAGGATGCGGGAGATCAGTGTGGCGGAATTGATGGCTGCTACTGTCGATTGATAGGCCGGCTGTGTCAGCGAAACCTTATCGCCTCGCTCTCCTGTTGGCAGTAAGGAGAACTCATCATCAGCACAACCGGCAGGCACCGCTACTGGCAAAAATATCAGTAGCGGTGGTCTACCCTTAAGCCTTCACCGGTGGTTCCTGGCTCGGCGGGTCGCCCACCGTCGGCGGCACGGTTGGCTTGATCGGCAGCTCGTCCGGGTCCTCCTCAGGCACGGGTGGCGGCAAGCTGGGGTCGTCGATGTTCGGATCGGGGGTTTCCGGTGGAATGGGAATGTTCATGGCCTGACCTCGCGTGGGTGAATGAAGAGGTGCTGCAGGCTCTGACTGTCAGGGGCTGCCGTTCGCTCAATTTATTTGAACCCCTACGCCCGCGCCCGGCTCTGAACCCTTACCGCCACCAGCCTAAGGGAGCAAGGTCCGATGTCACGAAACGAGCCCTTCGAAAGCGTGCCCATGGCGAACGATCACCCAGACCAGGCCATCAGCCTGGCCCAGGCGCTGCTGGCGCCGCGCATCGTGATCGAAAGCACGCAACCTGCGCTCGACGGCGGCACGTTCGCCACCAAGGCCATCAGCGGCCAGGCGGTCGCGGTCAGCAGCAAGGTGTACAGCGACGGCCATGACCGCCTCGCTGTCATGCTTAACTGGCGCCAGGCCCACAGCCGGCGCTGGCACTGCGTGCCTATGCATTCGCCCGGCAATGACCTGTGGCTGGGCGAGTTCACCCCAACTGAGCTGGGCCCGCACCTGTTTAGTATCGAGGCTTGGATCGATCCGTTCGCCACTTATTGCCACGACCTGGAGAAGAAGTACCACGCTGGCGTCGAGGTCAAGCTGGAGCTTGAGGAAGGCCGTCTTCTGCTGGGCAAAGGCGCAGAGCGCAGCGAGGGCTTCTTGCGTGAACAGATCGTAGCCTTGCAGGCGCGGCTGCCGACACTGCCTGAGGATGACCAGGTGGCGCTGTTGCTGGGCCCCGAAGCCACACGGCTGATGACCGAAGCCGAGCACCGCAGCTACCTTACGCGCAGCAGCGAATTCCCCGTCGACGTCGACCGCCCGGCGGCGCAGTTCGCCAGCTGGTATGAATTGTTCCCGCGGTCGATCACCGACAGCCCCGAGCGCCATGGCACCTTCAACGACGTGCACGAACGCCTGCCGATGATCCGCGACATGGGCTTTGACGTGCTGTACTTCCCGCCCATTCACCCGATTGGCAAAAAACACCGCAAGGGCCGCAACAATGCCTTGCAGGCAGCGCCCAATGACCCAGGCAGCCCTTACGCCATCGGCAGCCCCGAAGGCGGCCACGACGCCATTCACCCGGAACTGGGCACCCGTGAAGACTTCCGTCGCCTGGTGGTCGCCGCCGCCGAGCATGGCCTGGAAATCGCCCTGGACTTCGCCATCCAGTGCTCGCAAGACCACCCTTGGCTCAAGGAGCACCCCGGCTGGTTCAGTTGGCGCCCCGACGGCACCATCCGCTATGCGGAAAACCCGCCGAAAAAGTACCAGGACATCGTCAACGTCGACTTCTACGCCCCAGAGGCCGTGCCTTCGCTGTGGTTGGCGCTGCGCGACGTGGTGGTTGGTTGGGTCGAGGAGGGCGTGAAGACCTTCCGCGTCGACAACCCGCACACCAAACCGTTGCCGTTCTGGCAATGGTTGATCGCCAATGTGCGCAGCCAGCACCCGGACGTGATCTTCCTGGCCGAGGCCTTCACCAAGCCGGCGATGATGGCGCGCCTAGGCAAGGTTGGTTACACCCAGAGCTACACCTATTTCACCTGGCGCAACAGCAAGCAGGAGCTGCGCGAGTTTTACGAAGAGCTCAACCAGCCGCCGTGGAGCCTGTGCTACCGGCCCAACTACTTCGTCAACACGCCAGATATCAACCCGTTTTTCCTGCACACCTCTGGGCGGGCGGGTTTTCTTATTCGCGCGGCCTTGGCGACCATGGGCTCGGGGTTGTGGGGTATGTATTCGGGCTTCGAGCTGTGCGAAGCCACGCCGCTGCCCGGCAAAGAGGAATACCTGGACTCGGAGAAGTACGAAATCCGCCCGCGTGATTTCACCCAACCCGGCAACATCATTGCCGAAATCGCCCAGCTCAACCGCATCCGCCGGCAGAACCGTGCCTTGCAGACTCACCTTGGGGTGGCGTTTTTCAATTGCTGGAACGACAACATCCTGTACTTCGCCAAGCGTACGCCCGAGCGCGACAACTTCATTTTGGTGGCGATCAGCCTCGACCCGCACAACGCCCAGGAAGCCAGCTTCGAGCTGCCGCTGTGGGAGTTGGGCCTGGACGACAACGCCGACACTGTTGGCGAAGACCTGATGAACGGCCACCGCTGGACCTGGCATGGCAAGACCCAATGGATGCGCATCGAGCCCTGGCATCAGCCGTTTGGTATCTGGCGAATTGAAAAGGCCAGTTAGGCCTTCAAGCCGGGGGCCGCTGTGCGGCCCATCGCCGGCAAGCCGGCTCCCACAGGGGCCGGCGTCGGCTGCGAGCTTTGCAGTCAAATGACAGGCCCGGTGCTGCCTGTGAAACCAGCACAAAACCTGTGGGAGCTGGCTTGCCGGCGATGGGCTGCGCAGCAGCCCTAAAACCAGGTAGCGCGCATCCGCAGAACTGAAAGGAGTCACCCATGGCCAAGCGTTCCCGACCAGCAGCCTTTATCGATGACCCGCTGTGGTACAAGGACGCGGTGATTTATCAGCTGCACATCAAGTCGTTCTTCGATGCCAACAACGACGGCATCGGCGATTTCGCCGGGTTAATCAGCAAGCTCGACTACATCGCCGAACTGGGCGTCAACACCCTCTGGCTGCTGCCGTTCTACCCCTCGCCACGGCGCGATGACGGCTACGACATCGCCGAATACAAAGCCGTGCACCCCGACTACGGCAGCATGGCCGATGCCCGGCGCTTCATCGCCGAGGCGCACAAGCGCGGCCTGCGGGTGATCACCGAACTGGTCATCAACCACACCTCCGACCAGCACCCGTGGTTCCAGCGCGCCCGCCTGGCCAAGCGGGGCAGCAAGGCACGCGACTTCTACGTGTGGTCGGATGACGACCAGAAGTACGACGGCACGCGCATCATCTTCCTCGACACCGAGAAGTCCAACTGGACGTGGGACCCAGTCGCCGGCCAGTATTTCTGGCACCGCTTCTATTCGCACCAGCCAGACCTGAACTTCGACAACCCGCAGGTGCTCAAGGCGGTGATCGGGGTGATGCGCTTCTGGCTCGACCTGGGCGTCGACGGCCTGCGCCTGGACGCCATCCCCTACCTGATCGAGCGCGACGGCACCAACAACGAAAACCTCCCCGAGACCCACCGGGTGCTCAAGGCGATCCGTGCCGAGATCGACGCCAACTACCCCGACCGCATGCTGCTGGCCGAAGCCAATCAATGGCCCGAAGACACCCGCCCTTACTTTGGCGAGGGCGATGGCGACGAGTGCCACATGGCCTTCCACTTCCCGCTGATGCCGCGCATGTACATGGCCCTGGCCATGGAGGACCGCTTCCCGATCACCGACATCCTGCGCCAAACCCCGGAAATCCCCGCCAACAGCCAGTGGGCGATTTTCCTGCGCAACCACGATGAGCTGACCCTGGAGATGGTCACCGACCGCGAACGCGACTACCTGTGGAACTACTACGCTGAAGACCGCCGCGCCCGCATCAACCTTGGCATCCGCCGCCGCCTGGCGCCGCTGTTGCAACGTGACCGACGGCGCATCGAACTGCTGACCAGCCTGCTGCTGTCGATGCCGGGCACACCGACCTTGTACTACGGTGATGAACTGGGCATGGGCGATAACATCTACCTGGGCGACCGCGACGGCGTGCGCACCCCCATGCAATGGTCGCCGGACCGCAATGGCGGGTTCTCTCGCGCCGACCCGCAGCGCCTGGTGCTGCCACCGATCATGGACCCGCTGTACGGCTACCAGACGGTCAACGTCGAGGCCCAGTCCCACGACCCGCATTCGTTGCTCAACTGGAACCGCCGCCTGCTGGCGGTGCGCAACCAGCAGAAGGCGTTTGGCCGTGGCAGCATCCGCATGCTCACACCGAGCAACCGGCGCATCCTCGCGTACATCCGCGAGTACACCGACCAAGAGGGCAACAGCGAAGTGATTCTTTGCGTGGCCAACGTGTCCCGCGCCGCCCAGGCCGCGGAACTCGAGCTGTCGCAATACGCCGATAAAGTACCGGTGGAGATGCTGGGCGGCAGCGCCTTTCCCCCGATCGGCCAGCTGCCGTTTTTGCTGACATTGCCGCCCTATGCTTTTTACTGGTTCCTGCTGGCATCGCATGACCGCATGCCCAGCTGGCATATCCAGGCCACCGAGGGGTTACCCGAATTGACCACACTGGTGCTGCGCAAGCGCCTGGAAGAGCTGCTCGAGGCGCCTTCCAGCGAGATGTTGGAAAGCTCGATCCTGCCGCAATACCTGCCCAAACGGCGCTGGTTCGCCGGCAAGGAAGGGCCGATCGACCAGGTTCGCCTGCGTTATGGCGTGCGTTTTGGCACGGCCACCACGCCGGTATTGCTCGGCGAACTGGAAGTGCTCAGCGATGGCGTCGCCAACCACTACCAACTGCCGTTCGGCCTGTTGCCCGAAGAGCAGATCAACAGCGCCTTGCCCCAGCAGCTGGCATTGTCGCGCGTGCGCCGTGGCCGACAGGTTGGTTTGATCACCGACGCCTTCGTCCTTGAGCCATTCATCCGCGCCGTGCTGCGGGCCTGCCAGGAACGCCACCGGCTGCCCTGCGGCAATGGCTTGGGCGAGCTGCGTTTCGAATGCACCGAACAGCTTGCCAAGCTGGGGCTCACCGAAGAGAGCCCTGTGCGCTACCTCAGCGCCGAGCAGTCCAACAGCTCGGTGGTGGTTGCCGATCGGGTGGTGCTCAAGCTGATCCGCCGGGTCAACCCAGGCATTCATCCAGAACTTGAGATGAGCGCCTACCTGACTGCGGCGGGCTTTACCAATATTTCGCCGTTGCTGGGGTGGGTCAGCCGCGTGGACGAGCACGCCACCCCGCACCTGTTGATGATCGCCCAGGGCTATCTGAGCAATCAGGGCGATGCCTGGGCCTGGACCCAGAACACCCTGGAACGGGCCATCCGCGACGAGATGGAACCGACCAGTTCTGCCAGCGAAGCCCACACCGATGCTTTGGCCGAACTCGATGGCTTTGCTGCCTTGTTGGGCCAGCGTCTGGGCGAGATGCACGTGTTGTTGGCAGCGCCAACCGAAGATGCGGCCTTTCAGCCGCGCACAAGCGATGCCCAGGACAGCGAGCGCTGGGGCACCCAGATCACTGCCGAGCTGACCCACGCCCTCGACCTGCTGGCCCAGCACCGCGACAGCCTGGACAGCGACAGCCAGGCGTTGGTCGACGACCTGCAGCAACAGCGCGACGGCCTGACCCAGCACATCGACAACCTCGCCCGGCAAGCCCAAGGCGGCCTGTTGATGCGCGTGCATGGCGACCTGCACCTGGGCCAGGTACTGGTGGTGCAGGGCGATGCTTACCTGATCGATTTCGAGGGCGAACCGGCGCGCCCATTGGAAGAACGCCGGGCGCGTCACAGCCCCTACAAAGATGTCAGCGGCGTGCTGCGATCCTTCGACTATGCTGCTGCGATGATTCTGCGCAACGCCTCTGCGGTGGACCTTTCCGACCCGGCGCGCAAGGCTCGGCAACGGGTTGCCAGGCACTACCTGTACCAATCCCGCCATGCGTTTGTCGAGGCTTATGGCTTGGCGACCGCTGCCATGCCCCACGCCTGGCAACAGGCCGAAGGCGAGCGCGCCGCGCTGGAATTGTTCTGCCTGGAAAAGGCCGCGTACGAAATTACATACGAAGCTGAAAATCGACCGAATTGGCTGGCCGTGCCTTTGCATGGCTTGCATGGACTGATCAGTACCTGGGGAGAGTCATAGATGAATGCAACCACGCGTGATACCGGCGGTCTTCGGCAACGGGACCTCGACGCCCTGGCCCGCGCCGAGCACGCCGATCCATTTGCGGTACTTGGCCCCCATGGCGACGGCGCCGGCGGGCAGTGGGTCCGCGCCTTCCTGCCCAATGCCCTGAATGCGCGCGTACTGTCGCGCCACGACGGCCGCGTGCTCGCCGAAATGGTGCAGGCCAGCTTGCCTGGGCTGTTTACCGCGCACCTTGATGACGCACAGCCCTACCTGTTGCAAATCGGCTGGGCCGGTGGTGAGCAGGTCACCGAAGACCCGTACAGCTTTGGCCCGCAGTTGGGTGATATGGACCTTTACCTGTTCGCCGAAGGCAACCACCGCGACCTGTCCGGGCGCTTTGGTGCCCAGCCGATGCAGGCCGATGGCATCGACGGCGTGTGCTTCTCGGTGTGGGCGCCGAATGCGCGGCGGGTGTCGGTGGTGGGTGACTTCAACAATTGGGACGGCCGCCGCCACCCGATGCGCCTGCGCCACAGCGCGGGGGTGTGGGAGCTGTTCGTGCCGCGGCTTGGTGTGGGTGAAACCTACAAGTTCGAGGTGTTGGGCAAAGAGGGCGTGCTGCCGCTGAAAGCCGACCCGCTGGCTCGCGCCACCGAGCTGCCGCCGAGCACCGCGTCGAAGGTCGCCGGTGCGCTCAGCCACCCCTGGCAAGACCACGACTGGATGGCGCAGCGTGCGCAACGTCACGCCTACAACGCGCCCCTGTCGATCTACGAATTGCATGTCGGCTCGTGGCAGTGCGAGCTGGATGACCTGGGCGAGGTGGCGCGTTACTACAACTGGCGCGAGCTGGCCGAGCGCCTGGTGCCCTATGTGCAGGCGCTGGGCTTTACCCACATCGAACTGATGCCGATCATGGAGCACCCGTTCGGCGGCTCCTGGGGCTATCAGCCCCTGTCGATGTTCGCGCCCACCTCACGCTACGGCAGTGCCGAAGACTTCGCCGCCTTCATCGATGCCTGCCACCAAGGCGGCATCGGCGTGATCCTCGACTGGGTACCGGCGCATTTCCCTACCGACGAGCACGGCCTGGCCCGCTTCGACGGCACGGCCCTGTACGAATACGAAAACCCCCTGGAGGGCTACCACCAGGACTGGAACACGCTGATCTACAACCTTGGGCGCAACGAGGTGCGGGGCTTCATGCTGGCCTCGGCATTGCTCTGGCTCAAGCAGTTCCACATCGACGGCCTGCGTGTCGATGCCGTGGCGTCGATGCTGTACCGCGACTACTCGCGCAAGGCCGGCGAATGGGTGCCCAACCGCCATGGTGGGCGCGAGAACCTAGAGGCCATCGATTTCATCCGCCACCTCAATGGAGTGGCGGCGCACGAAGCCCCTGGCGCGTTGATCATCGCCGAAGAATCCACCGCCTGGCCCGGCGTCAGCCAGCCGATCCAGCAGGGCGGCCTGGGCTTTGCCTACAAGTGGAACATGGGCTGGATGCACGACACCTTGCACTACATCCAGAACGACCCGATTCACCGCACTTATCATCACAACGAGATGAGTTTCGGGCTGATCTATGCCTATTCCGAGCACTTCATCCTGCCGATTTCCCACGATGAGGTGGTGCACGGCAAGCACTCGCTGATCGACAAGATGCCAGGCGACCGCTGGCAGAAGTTCGCCAACCTGCGTGCCTACCTCACGTTCATGTGGGCGCACCCAGGCAAGAAGCTGTTGTTCATGGGCTGTGAATTTGGCCAGTGGCGCGAGTGGAACCACGACAGCGAGCTGGACTGGTACCTGCTGCAGTACCCTGAGCACAAGGGCGTGCAGCGCCTGGTTGGCGACCTTAACCGCCTGTACCGCGAGGTGCCTGCGCTGCATGAGCAGGACTGCCAGCCCCAGGGCTTCCAGTGGCTGATCGGTGATGACGCGCAAAACAGTGTGTATGCCTGGCTGCGCTGGAGCAGCAATGGCGAGCCGTTGCTGGTGGTGGCCAACTTCACCCCGGTGCCGCGCGAGGGCTACCGCATTGGCGTGCCGTTTGGCGACCGTTGGGAAGAGCTGCTCAACAGCGATGCCGAACTGTATGCCGGGTCCAACGTGGGTAACCTGGGGGCGGTGGTAAGCGAAGCCGTCACCAGTCATGGGCAGCCGTTGTCGCTGGCGCTCAACCTGCCGCCGCTGGGCGTGTTGATCCTCAAGCCTGCCTGATAAGGTTTGCCTGATACGGCCTCTTCGCGGGTAAACCCGCTCCCACAGGTACTTCACTGCCCTCAGGACCAGTGATATACCTGTGGGAGCGGGTTTACCCGCGAAGAGGGCACCGCCGCATTAAGCCTTCACCACCGCATCCGCACCCCAAGGCTGCCGATCAGCCCATTGAGGTCGTTGTCATCCACATCGCTGCTGTAATCCGCACTCACGAACAGCGCCACATTCGGCGTCACTCGGGCCACCAGGCCCAACCCTAATTCCACAGTGGTCGAGTACCGCGAGCTGGAGATCTTGTCGACCTGGTCCAGCTTCACCTCTTCAGCATTGCTGAAGTCATACCAGACGTTGGTGCGTACATAGGGTTCGATGGGCATGCCGCGCACTTCGTAGCGCCCGGACAATTTGGCACCGACCCGGCCGCTCCAGCTGGGCTGGCTGTCGAACGCCTGCAGCGTCTCTTCCTGCACGCGGCTGCCGGGGAAAAACTGCTGGTTGATCAACTGCGCCTGTGGCTCGATCACCCAACCGCCGCCCAAGCCGATCGGGAAGCCGCCTTCCAGGGAGAAGGTCATGGCATGGCCGCTGTCGTCCAGGCGCTGGCCGCTTTCGCCACGGCCATTGATGTCGATGCGCGAACCCATGGCCACGGCATCCAGGTGCCAGCCCCGTTCATGGGTCATGCTCCAGTACACCCCCAGGCTCTCGCCACTCAGGTTCACCGCATTGCGCTGCTTGTCGCCCAGCAGCGGGCGAATACCGTTGAAGCTGCTTTGCAGGTTGTTGTGGCCGACAAAAATCCCCGCGCGGTGCACATTGCCTGCGCCGGTCTCGCGCAGGAACAGGTCTGGCCCAACCAGCAGTTGCTGGCTGGGGGCTTCGAGCTGGTCAGGCGGTTGTGCACCGGTGCGCGTGGCACTCGGGAAAAACTGCGACCACTGGCTGGCGACCAGGTCCGGTGCCGCCTGCCCATGGCGTTCGGTCATTTTTTCTGAGAATGCGTTCAATGTGCCGAGGCTCACGCCGCTGGCGCTGACCGGGTCGAGCGATAGCTGCGGCATCGCCTGTTGCTGCAGGAAGCTGGGGGAGGTCGGGTCGTCCTGCAGTTCGAATGCGAAAGTTTCCACTGGGGTTGCCAGAAGCAGCGACGTGGAAACCGCGTAGAAAATGCTGTCGAAGCGCAAGGGATTCGAGGTACTTTTCATGGCGGATCTCCGTTTATTTTTGTGGTACAGCCCAAGGACCTGGCCTGTTGTCACGAGCTGTACGGCAAAAACAGTGGGCGACCCAAACCAGCACGCCTGCTTTCGCAAACGCGCACGAAGGCGCGAGCTAGAGGCCCGGCGCGAGATCTTTACGACTAGATAATGTTCAGCTAAGGAGAGGGAGCGGCTTGCGTCAAGAAAGCGTGAAGGTTGTGTTCATTGCACATGATTTGGTTCAAGTGGCTGATTTCTTGAGTTAAATGGTCGGGTATAGCAAGGTTCGCTATTTGCCGCTGCCTGGCTATGAAGAATGATTGCTACAGCTTGACCTCGACCGACAATGGCAGATGGTCGGAGAGGTGCGTCCAAGGTTTGTGCCCCAGAATCTGCGGCGCATGGCTTTGCGCGTTGCGCAGGTAGATGCGGTCCAGGCGCAGCAGCGGCATACGCGCCGGGTAGGTACGTGCAAGGTGGCCGTGGTGGCGCTCGAACGCTTCGTGCAGGTCGTTGCGCAGGCCCAGGGTGCGATTGCCGCGCAGCTTCCAGTCGTTGAAGTCGCCAGCGATGATAACGGGTGCACCTTCGGGCAGAGACTCGAGCAGCCTGCGCAGCAACTGCAGTTGCTGTTGGCGATGGCTCTCCAGCAACGATAAGTGCACGCAGATGGCATGCACCTGATGCGGGCCAGGCACGTCGAGCACGCAATGCAGCAAGCCACGGCGCTCGGGGCCGGTGATCGACACGTCGAGGTTGCGGTGTTCGATGATCGGGTATTTCGACAGCAGGGCGTTGCCGTGGTGGCCGTCGGGGTATACGGCATTGCGGCCGTAGGCGAAGTCGCTCCACATGCTGTCAGCGAGAAATTCGTACTGGGACGTCTGCGGCCAGCCGGGGTAGCGCGCGGCATGGCGATCGTGGCTGCCGAGCACCTCCTGCAAGAACACGATGTCGGCCTGGGTACTGCGCACCGCTTCGCGCAGTTCCGGCAGGATAAAGCGCCGGTTGAAGGCCGTGAAGCCCTTGTGGGTGTTGACCGTCAGCACCCGCAGCCGGTGCACGGCTGGGGCCTGGTCAACAGTGGCGAAACCTGGGTTGCTGGCTTCGAGCTTCAAAGGGGCTCCCACAAGGTCATCATCGGGGCGGTTTAATGCTAGGACCTGCCTGGGGTAGGTGGGTTCACTCTTCCTCGTGCTGCAACACCATCAACAACATCGAGCGCCCCTTCACCTCGAAGGTACTGTCGAACTGCAAGTGCTGGCCCTTGCGCAGTTCTGGCCGATCCGTGTCGACCAGGCAGCTCCAGTAGTCCCCTTCGGGCACCGCCGGCAGCTGGAACGGCACGGTGTCGTGGTGGGCATTGACGATCAGCAGCACCGTCGCCTCTGCGCCAGGCCGGGCGATGCCGCTGACCTGTGCACGCCCGTCGATCAACATGCCCAGGCAGCGGCCATGGGGGTCTTCCCACTGCTCGACGCTCATCTCGCTGCCATCCGGCGCCAGCCAGGTGACATCCTTGACCCCGATTGCCTCGTTGTAGTCGCCGACCAAAAAGCGTGATCGGCGCAGCACCGGGTAGGCCAGGCGCAGCCGGGTCAGGCGCTTGACGAAGGCCAGCAGCGCGGTGCCGTCTTCGTCCAGGTCCCAGTTGACCCATCCGATCTCGCTGTCCTGGCAATAGGCGTTGTTGTTGCCATGCTGGGTGCGGCTGAACTCGTCGCCAGCGACAATCATCGGCGTGCCCTGGGCGAACAGCAGGGTGGCGAAGAAGTTGCGCATCTGGCGCATGCGCAGGGCGTTGATTTCAGGGTCTTCGGTAGGCCCTTCAGCGCCGCAGTTCCAAGACAGGTTGTTGTCGGTGCCGTCCTGGTTATTCTCGTCGTTGTCCTCGTTGTGCTTGCCGTTGTACGACACCAGGTCGCGCAACGTGAAGCCATCGTGGGCGGTGACGAAGTTGACCGAGGCATAGGGGCGCCGGCCACGGTTGTTGAACATGTCCCCTGACGCGGTCATGCGCGAGGCGAAGTCGGCCAACTGGCCTTCGTCACCTTTCCAGAACGCCCGCACGGTGTCGCGGAAGCGGTCATTCCACTCTGCCCAGCCCGGCGCGAAGTTACCCACCTGATAGCCGCCAGGGCCGCAGTCCCAAGGTTCGGCAATCAGTTTGACCTGGCTCAGCATCGGGTCCTGGCGGCACGCGACGAGGAAGCCGTGGCGTTCGCTGTAGCCGTCGTGGTAGCGGCCGAGGATGGTGGCCAGGTCGAAGCGGAAGCCATCCACATGCATCTCGCCGGCCCAGTAGCGCAGCGAGTCGGTAACCAGCTGCAGCACGCACGGGTGGCTCAGGTCCAGGGTATTGCCGGTGCCGGAGTCGTTGATGTAGTAACGCTTGTCGTCGGGCATCAGCCGGTAGTAGGAGGCGTTGTCGATGCCGCGCATGGACAGCGTCGGGCCCCGCTCGTTGCCCTCGGCGGTGTGGTTGTAGACCACATCCAGGATCACCTCCAGCCCGGCGTCATGCAGGTGCGCGACCATCTCCTTGAACTCGGCGATCTTGCCGCTGGCGAGGTAACGGGGGTGTGGTGCGAAGAAGGCGATGCTGTTGTAGCCCCAGTAATTGTTCAGGCCTTTGTCCAGCAGGTGCTGGTCGTTGACGAAGGCATGGATCGGCAGCAGCTCGATACTGGAAACGCCCAGCTCCTTGATGTGCTTGAGCAGCTCGTCGTTGGCCAGGCCAGCGAAGGTGCCGCGCAGTTCTTCCGGCACCGCCGGGTGGCGCATGCTGATGCCGCGGGTGTGGGCTTCGTAGAGGATGGTGCGCTCCCACGGCACCTGCACACGCTGATCGCGGCCCCAGGTGAAGGCCGGGTCGATGACTTTGCATTTGGGCACGAAGGGCGCGCTGTCGCGTTCATCGAACGACAGGTCGCCGTCGGGGTGGCCGATGGTGTAGCCGAACAGCGCCTCGGACCATTTCAGGCTGCCGACCAGTTGTTTGGCGTACGGGTCGATCAGCAGCTTGTTGGGGTTGAAACGGTGGCCGTTCTCGGGCTCGTAAGGGCCGTAGACGCGGTAGCCGTAGACCAGCCCCGGGTGCGCGTCTGGCAGGTAGCCGTGGTAGATCTCGTCGGTGTATTCCGGCAGCTCGATGCGTTCGATTTCCTGCTCGCCGGTGGAGTCGAACAGGCACAGCTCGACCTTGGTGGCGTTGGCCGAGAACAGGGCGAAGTTGACCCCAAGCCCGTCCCAGGTGGCGCCAAGGGGGAAGGGCATGCCTTCGCGAATGCGCGAGGGGGCGACCGAGCGGGTTTTCTTCGGGGTACGGGGGCTCATGGCAGTCCTCGAGTGACCGTGGTGGAAGGGGGATATATAGGCCTGACCGGGCCTCTTCGCGGGGCAAGCCCGCTCCGACAGGATCATCACCACGCTTGAGGCAGTGGGGGCCCTGTGGGAGCGGGCTTGCCCCGCGAAGGGGCGCGTTCAGGTTTAACCGGCGGCGGGCTTTTTCACCGCCCGGGGCTTCTTCACAGCTGCAGGTTTTGCAACCGGTTCTGCCGCTGCCTTAGGCTTGGCCGCCGCCTTTTTGCGCGGTGCTGCCTTGGGGGCAAGTGCTTCAGCTTCGGCAAGCTTGCGCGCCATCTCCCAGTGGCGTTCCTCCTCACCCACAGGCTTACCTTCCGATTCCCAGATCTGGTAGGCAAATTCACGGATACGTTTCTCATCGACACTCATCATGACGCTCCTGATGCTCAAGATTGTTGTATCAACACATTGACCGGAAATTCCGACAGTACGGCGCTCAACAGCAGCTCCTTTGTAGGGCTGACCGCAGCACTGGGGAAAAGTCCCGTCGAGTTGGCAGGCGACAAGGCAAACGGCAGTATCAGCCGGGTGTCGTCCCAGTTATGTGCCGGGATCAACGGTGTAGGGGCGCCGCCGAGCAGGCTGCTGGCCAAGCGTGGCGCAATGACAATGGCGCGTTCGTCGTCACCCAGGCGGGCAAAGGCCAGCACCTTGTCGGCATGCCGGCCCTGCACGGTCAACGGCAGGTAGGCGCCACGCCGGAACAGCTCAGCATGCGCCTGGCGGCAGTCCAGCACCCGCGCGATCAAGGCCTGCTTGATGCGGCCGTCGCGCCAGTGCGCCAGCAGTTCGGCGGGGGCTGTGGCGTCGTCCAGGGTGCGGCGCCTGAGCGCGTAATCGACGGGGCGGCGGTTGTCCGGGTCGACCAGGCTGAAGTCCCAGTATTCGTTGCCCTGGTACAGGTCGGGCACGCCGGGCACGGTCATGCGCAACAGCGCCTGGACCAACCCATTGAGTGCGCCAGGGCAGGCGATGAGCTGGGCGGCATCGGCCACGGACTTGCGCAACTGCTGGTTCTCGTCATCCAGCAGCAGGCCGTCGATGTAGCTGGCGCAGGCGGCCTCGTAGGCTTCGTTCGGGGCATTCCAGCTGCTGCGCAACTTGGCTTCACGCAGGGCCTTCTGTTGCCATTGCCGCAGGCGCTCGGCGTACTGGCGCAGGGCGCCGTTATCGTGCGGGTCCAGGTTTAGCGGCCAACTGCCTAGCAACGTCTGCAGCAGCATCAGCTCATCGCCAGGGCTGGGGGCCAGGCCGTCATCCAGTTGCGCCCGCAGCGGCGCCGCCAACTCGCGCCAATGCTCCACCCGGCTGGCCAGCCACGGGCCGCGTTCGCTGAGCACGGCCAGGCGGGCGCGGGTGTCTTCGCCGCGCTTGTGGTCGTGGGTGGCGGTGGCCAGCAGGTTGTCGGGGAATTCGCGCAGGCGCCGTTGGGCTTCGTTGTGGAACACTTCGCTGCCTGCGCTGAAACGCTCGGCCTCGAAGCCCACATCGTTGCGCGACAGCAACCGGGCGCTGCGGTAGAACGCGGTGTCTTCCACGGCCTTGGCGGCGCTGGGCGCGGTCAATTGCTGGAAGCGCACACAGGCATGGCGCAAGTGTTTGCGTGGCCGGCCAGGCGGCAGGCGGCGCCAGGGCTGGCCACCGAGCCATTGTTCGAGCTGGTCGAGCAGCGGCCAGTCCGCTTCGCTGAGGTCTTGGCGGGCGTTGGCCAAGGCTTGCTGGAAGAAGGCTTCATCTTCTGCAGGGCGGCCGCAGGCGTTGAAGTAGGTGCGGTACACCGGGTAGTGCGCGACCAGCGCCTGCAACGCCCGGCGGATTGCGCCCAGGGTCAGGTCGCGGGTCATCAGGTCGTCTCGGGCCACCTGCAGCAAGGCCTGGGCGACCGATTCGCAGTCACCGGCCAGGCTGGCATTGAGCACCAGGTGGCGTGCCAGGCGCACTTCCTCGGGGAAGTCTGGGCGTTCGCTGACGTTGGCCCACAATTCGGTTAACGGCGCCTCGCCGGCCGGGTCGTGTTGCAACAGCGAGACTTGGTTCATGAACTCGTAGCCGGTGGTGCCGTCGGTAAGCCAGTCCTGGTGCAGGTGCTCGTCGGCGCCGAGGATTTTTTCCACGTAGAGTGGGAAGTGCTCCAGCGCCGCGTTCAGCGGCCGCCGCGCTAACAGGCTGTCGACCCGGCGGCGCAGTTTGCGGCAATAGCCGCGGGGGTCGGCCAGGCCGTCGATATGGTCGATGCGCAGGCCATCCACCAGGCCGCGCTCGATCAGCTCGAACAGCTTGGCGTGGGTGGCCTCGAACACCGCTGCACGCTCGACCCGCAGGCCGCCCAGCTCGTTGATGTCGAAGAAGCGCCGCCAGTTGATGTCGTCGGCGGCGGTGCGCCAGCTGGCGAGGCGATAGGTCTGGCGTTCAAGCAGCAGGTGCAGGCGTTTGAGGCCGGCCTCGCTGCGGCTATCGAACGCGATGAGGGCCGATTCGAGGTCGGCGCCGTCGTTTACCAGGCGCGCCAGCTCAGCCTGCAAGGGCAGGGCATCGTTCAGCGGTTGGGCACTGTCGCTCAGCGCGGTGAAGTGCGCGGCCAACGCCTGCAAGGCGGGCTCAGGGCTTTGCGCGAGGATCCAGCCATAGTCGATTGGGCAGATCGGGAAGCGATGGTCGTAATGGGCAACTTCCAGCACGCCGTGCTGCTTGTCGAAGGTCAGCGGGATCTCGCCTTGCTTCAAGGCTGCACCGTAGTCGCTGCCGAGGAAGGGCAGCAGTAACTGGCCGGCCAGCAGCGGGTCGCTGGAGTGCCACTGAATGTCGAAAAACTCCGCATACGGGCTGCGCCGGCCCCAGGCCAGCAGGCTTTGCCACCAGGGGTTGTCGGCACCGCCCACGGCCATGTGGTTGGACACGGTGTCGAGGATCAGCCCCATGCCGTGCTGGCGCAGGGCAGCGACCAGGCGCTGCAGCGCCGCCTCGCCGCCGAGCTCCGGGTTGACCTGGGTCGGGTCGACCACGTCGTAGCCGTGGCGTGAGCCGGCGCGGGCTTTGAGGATCGGCGAGGCATACAGGTGGCTGATGCCTAACTGGGCGAAATACGGCACCAGCGGCACCGCGTGGTCGAGGGTGAAGTCGCTGTGAAATTGCAGGCGTAAGGTCGCGGTCAGGGGTTTCATCGGTCACGCTCCCAGGCTTGTTCGCGGGCCTGGGCCAGCAGTTCCAGGCGCCGTGCGGCGTCTTCGTCGTCGAGCAGTTCGCGCACCGGCAGAGCAAAGCGCCGGCGCCAGTTGGGGTGGCCTGCGGTGGTGCCAGGTAGGTTGGGTTGCTCGTCGCAGCCCAGCAGGTCTTCGAGGGGCACCAGTACCAGCGGGGCGCGGGTGTGGCCGACGTAGCGGATGGCGGCGTCGATCACGGCATCGTTATCGGGTAGCGGGCCGTAGTTGGCCTCCAGGGTGCGACGCAGGCCGTTGTGTTCTTTCTGCCGGTCGTGGCGCCAGTGCAGTTCGGTGGCGGCATCGATCAAGTGCAGGCGATGGCACCAGTCGATGTCACGGTTTTCCAACCAGCCGGCCAGCGGCGCCAGGTCATGGGTGCCGGTGGTGGCCAGGGCGCTGTCGGGCCAGTCGAGAATGGCCTTGAAGTGGCCAGGTTGGGTCTGCTCGAAAGGCAGCACGCGCATGCCCAGCACGGCCTTGTCGGCCAGCTGTTCGCGCAGGCCTTCGGGCACGGTGCCAAGGTCTTCGCCGAGGATGACCGCCTGGTGCCGAACCGATTCCAGCGCCAGCAGGCGCAGCAGGTCGTCGAGCGGGTAGTTCAGGTAAGCGCCTTCGCTGGGTTTGGCGCCACGCGGGATCAACCACAGCCGGCGCAGGCCCATGACGTGGTCGATGCGCAGGCCGCCGGCGTGGGCGAGGTTGGCCCGCAGCATCTCGATGAACGCGCGGTAGCCGTTGCGTTTAAGGCCTTCGGGCGAGAAGGCGCAAATGCCCCAGTCCTGCCCCGAACGGTTGAGAATATCGGGCGGCGCGCCGACCTTTAGGTTGGCCAGCAACTCGTCCTGGCGGCTCCAGGCCTGGCTGCCGGCGCCGTCGGCACCCACCGCCAGGTCGGCGATCAGGCCGACCGACATGCCATTGCCTCGTGCGGCCTCTTGGGCGCGTTGCAGGCTACGTTCGGTCAGCCACTGGCAAAAGGCGTGGAACTCGACCTTGGCCGGGTAGGCGCTGGCGAAGGCCTCGACTTCGGGGTGGTAGGGGTCGTGCCAGGCGCGGGGCCAATTGCGCCAGTCAGCGCCCAGGCCATGCTCCACCGCTTGCGCTTGCAACACTTCGAAGCGGCAATGGTGTTCCAGGGCTTGGCCGGCGGCCGTGCGGTAGCTGTCGAAGTCCTTGCGCAGCGGGTGGTCGCCCTGGCTGAAGTCCTGGTACAGGGCTTCGAGCAGGCGCAGGCGAGCAGCAGCGGCGCGCGGCCAGTCGACCAGCGGCTGCTGCTCCAGGTCTTCGAGCACCTGTTCCAAGCCGCAGGCTTCGATCGCCATGCGCACGGCGCGCTCGCCGAACAGGGCAGCCGGGCTGGCATAGAGGGTATTAAGCAATAGGCGGCTGGACGGCGAGTAGGGGCTGTAGTGCTCCTGGTCGATGGCCGACAGCGCGTGAATCGGGCTGATCGCCAAGGCATCGGCGCCCCGCTCGGCGGCGGTGCGCGCCAGTTGTTCCAGTGCCAGGCAGTCGCCATAGCCACCATCGCCAGTGCGCCGCAGGCTGTACAGTTGCACGGCCAGGCCCCAACAGCGTGGGGGCGGTTGCGCAACGCTGTCGGCCAGGCTGTAGCAGCGTGAAGGCGCCACGGCCACGGTGCAGGTGCGGCCGTCGATTTCCAGTGCGTGGTAGCCGAGGGGCAGCTCGGCAGGCAGGCGCCCCTGGTTGTCCAGGGTAAGGGTGCGCTGGCTGTTGTCTTCCAAGGTGCAACGCACGGTGCTGTTGGCGCTGAAGTAGCGGCCCAGCGCCAGGGGTTGGCCAAGCTCGACGGTCAACAAGGGCGGCAGGTGTTCGCTGTCTTCGGCGGCCTCCACGGCGCGCAGGCTGGCTTGGATGGCGTTTTCGTCGGCGGCGGGGTGGCCGAGGCCTTCGAGGACATTGCGCAGTACGTCATCGCTGACTCGCTGCGGCCGGGCATTGGCATCGATCCAGTCGCGGCTAAGCCCGACGCGGGCCGCCAAACGGTGCAGGGCGGTTTCGCTCATGGGCGCTCCTGGCCAGGGGGAAGCAGGCTGACCACGCAGCTGTACGCGGCCAGGGACGTATCGGGGTGGCGGGTGTCACTGCTGTCGAACAGCCGGCTTTCGGCGGGCGGCAGCGCGACGGCTTGGGGGCTTGCGGACAGGTTGAGGTCAATGCGCAAGGTGTTGCCGTCGCCCAACTGCCAACGTGCGGTCAGCGCTTTGTCGCCGTGCACGTCAACGCCAAGCGCGCGGCTGCCCGGCAAGTGCGGGATGACGTGGCGGCGGCGCAAGTCGAGCAACTGATGATAGAGGCCATGCCAACCGGCAATGACGTCCTTGTTTTGCGGCCGTGACGAGGCAAAGGTCTGTGCGGCATTGGGGTCGGGGATGCGTTCACGCTGCTCGGGGTCGGCGAACGCGGCGAAGTGGGCAAACTCGCCCCGCCGGCCTTCGCGCACCGCATCGGCCAATTCGTCATGGAAGTCGGTAAAGAACAGGAACGGGCTGCAACTGCCATCCTCCTCGCCCATGAACAACAACGGGATCATCGGCGCCAGCAGCAACAGGCCGGTGGCTGCCCGCAAAGCCTGCGGCGGGCAGAGGCGGGTCAGGCGCTCACCCAGTGCGCGATTGCCGATTTGGTCGTGGTTTTGCAAGAACAGCACGAATGAACTGGGCTCGAGATGCCCGCTTGGCTCGCCCCGTGGCGTGCCATGGCGGTTGGCCTGGCCCTGGAACACGAAGCCTTCCGACAGGCAGCGGGCCAACTGGTCGATGGGGCGGTGTTTATAGTCGGCGTAGTAGCCTTCGGTTTCGCCGGTCAGCAGCACGTGCAGGGCGTTGTGGCCATCGTCGTTCCACTGGGCATCGAAACCCTGCTCCAGCAAAAAGGCCTGGTTGTGCTCGTTCTCCAGCACCAGCCAGATATGCCGGCCGGGCGCCACGGCAGCACGCACCCGTTGCGCCAGCTCGACCAGAAAGTCCGGCTGGTCGATGGCATGCACCGCATCCAGGCGCAGGCCGTCGCAGCGGTAGTCGCACAGCCACATCAAGGCGTTCTGGATGAAAAACTCGCGCACTTCTGCGCGGCGGAAGTCGATCGCCGCGCCCCAGGGCGTTTGCCGGTCTTCGCGAAAGAACGGGCTGGCGTACTGGTGCAGGTAATTGCCATCCGGGCCAAAGTGGTTGTAGACCACGTCCACCAACACCATCAACCCTTCGCCGTGCGCCTGGTCGACCAGCGCGCACAGTTGCTGCGGGGTGCCGTAAGTGTTTTGCGGCGCGAACGGCAGCACGCCGTCGTAACCCCAGTTGCGTTCGCCCGGGAACTGCCCCAGCGGCATCAGCTCGATGGCGCTGATGCCGATTTCGGCCAGGCGCGGCAACTGCCGGGCAACCCCGGTGTAACCGTCCAGCACGCCGACGTGCAATTCCTGGATGACGGCCTCATGCCACGGTCGGCCCTGCCAGGGGTGTTGCCAGGCATAGCTGGCAACATCCACCACTTCGCTGGGCCCTTGCACCCCTTCGGGCTGGTAGCGCGACGCGGGGTCGGCGACCAGCAATGTGCCGTCGACCCGGTAACGATACCGATCGCCGGCCTGACACGGGGCAACGCCCGTGTACCAGCCATCATTGTCGGGCAGCAGTTCTACAGCAGGCTGCTGCTCCAGTTCCACGCTCACGCTGCGCGCATCCGGCGCCCAGAGGGCGAAGCGCGCCGACGTGGCGTCCAGCAAGTGTGCGCCATGCCTGTGCATCTTCGGTTCTCCGCTCAGTAATGGCTGGCCTGTGCCTGCTTGACCAAGTCCTCGTAAAGGCGGGCGTAGGGTTCCACCGCCTGGCACCAGTTGAACGGCTGGGTCATCGACAGGCAGCGCATGGCGTTGAGCAGGTCTTTCTTGCCGTAGACATAGAAGGCGCGGCTGAGCGCCTCACGGTAGCTCTCGATGGTCGATTCGTTGAACAGGAAGCCGGTGACACCGCACTCGATGGTATCGGCCAGGCCACCGGTATTACGCGCCACCGGCAGCGAACCGAAGCGCTGCGCGTACATCTGGCTGAGGCCGCACGGCTCATAGCGCGAGGGCATCAGCAGGAAATCACTGCCGGCGAACATGCGCCGGGCGTCGGTTTCGTTGAAGCCGATGCGCACGCCGATGCGGCCGGGGTGACGCAGCGCCAGTTCGCGCATGGCCTGTTCTTCTTCCGGCTCGCCACGGCCGATGATCGCGATCTGCCCGCCTTGCTCGACGATGTAGTCGGCCACGCCCAGGGTCAGGTCCAGGCCTTTCTGGTAGACCAGGCGCGAGACCACGGCAAACAAGGGCCCTTCGGAAGGTTCCAGCTCGAACAGCTGGCGCACCGCTTCGGCGTTACGCGCCTTGCCGGCCCAGTCGTTGATGCTGAAGTTGTGTTGCAGGTGTTTGTCGGTGGCCGAATCCCAGCTTTCGTCGATGCCGTTGGGGATGCCGCCCAGCAGGCCTTGCTGGGCCTTGGCCGAGAGGAAACCATCCAGGCCGCAGCCAAACTCCGGCGTGGTGATTTCCCGGGCATAGGTGGCACTGACCGTGGTGATGTGGCTGGAGTAGGCCAGGCCCGCCTTGAGGAACGACAGCTTGCCGTAGAACTCCATGCCTTCCTGCTGCATGGCATGCTCGGGGATTGCCAGTTCCGGGCTGCAGCCACGGCTATAAACGCCCTGGTAGGCCAGGTTGTGAATGGTGAACAGGGTCGGCGTATTCAGCCCGCGCCAATGCATGTAGGCCGGGGCCAGGCCGGCGGGCCAGTCGTGGGCATGCACCACTTCGGGCTTCCAGTGGATCATGCCTTCGCCTGCGGCAATTTCGGCGGCGGCCAAGCCCAGGCGGGCGAAGCGGATGTGGTTATCGGGCCAGTCGCGACCATTGTTGGCACCATAGGGAGTGCCATCACGCTGGTACAACTCAGGGCAGATCAACACATAGATGACCAGGCCGTCAGCCAGGTCCATGCGCCCGATCTTGCACGGCGGCAGCGCCGCATGGCCGCCCAGTTCGCCGACAATGTGAATCGGGTTGTCGCTTTCCATCACCTGGCGGTAGCCGGGGATCAATACCCGTACATCATGCAGATGCGCCAAGGCGCGGGGCAGGGCGGCGGAAACATCGCCCAGGCCGCCGGTCTTGACCAGGTCGGCGATCTCCGAGGTGACGAACAGAATCTTGCGTTTGTTCGGGTTGTGCTGGCGCTGGGCGCCGGGTGCCTTGCCTGTCGTGGCGAAATCCGGGGTAAGCGGCTCGCGGTTGTCCGGGTTGAATGAATCTACGTGAGGCTCGACAGCGGCACTGATCATACTTCTCTCCGTCCCTATGCTTGGCCGGGTGCTGGCACCCGTGGTGTTATCTCGTGTTGGTTCTCTCTAATACAAAACTGTGTAGTGCTATCCATGCCCCTGAGTCGTGCGCACAGGCTCAACGCGATCAGCATTCCGGCCGACGGCGATTGGACTGATTGGGGTTGGCGGGCCCTGGTGGGGAAGCCCCCTTTGCACGTGCCCTACTTAATTCCTGACCCACCGCCGTTTGTGAAAGTTCGACTTTTCTACGTCACTCTTCCTCTGAGCAAATGGCGGGCCGAAAGCTGAGTGTAGGAGAGAAGAAGTAAAAAAGGTGACCCACTGGTCACTTTCGTTATGGCTGATTTAGACGCAAACGTTGGCGAATGTGACCGGATGTGAACAGGGGTGATCAAGGGTGGGGCACGGGGCTATCGACATGCATCATTGGATCGCGCAAGGCAAACGAGTGCGCCATTTTGGTGCGTGCTAATGGAAGTTTAAGAGGGGGTGGTGTAGCAGCGTGGGAGCTATTCAGCTCCCACTGGAGGAGGGGGTGAATCAGAGCGTGACGACGTTCTCGCCGGCGCGTGCTTGCTCGAGCATTCTGTGCAACTGAGCGACCTGCTGGCGGAGTTGGTCACGTTCGTCCTTCAATTTGCGCAGCTCATCACGGCGCACGGACACATAGAGGGTCTGGGTTGGAGCAGCAGGCATCAAAGTACCCATGAACACACCTCGCGGTTTTGGCTGGTGACAGATAAAGCGTAGTCGCTTCACGCGGGGCGCATTCTGAATTCTTTCACCGCCCCTGGGAACTTTTTTGTTTATCGTGGTCTTGCCGTTCGTCGCTGAACCCTTCGGCGGTACGCTGGACTAATCTGAAACGCTGAACTGTAGTCGTCGTCTATTTCGCAAAGGGAGCATCGGCTCATGCAACTGGGAATCGTCGGGCTGGGCCGCATGGGCGGCAATATTGCAAGGCGCCTGATGCGCGCCGGCCACCGCACCGTGGTGCACGACCGCAACCGTGACGCCATCGTGGGGCTGGAGGGCGAGGGAGCCCAAGGTGCGCACGACCTCGGTGCACTGGTACAGAAGCTCAAGGCACCGCGCGCGGTGTGGGTGATGCTGCCGGCCGGGGAGCCAACCGAGCAGACCATCGCCCAACTGGCCGAGCTGCTGGAACCGGGCGATGCGATCATCGACGGTGGCAACACTTTCTATAAAGATGACATGCGCCGTGCTGGCGAATTGGCCAAGCGCGGCCTGCATTACCTGGATGTCGGTACCTCGGGTGGCGTGTGGGGGCTGGACCGTGGCTACTGCATGATGATCGGTGGCGAAAAGGACGTGTTCGAACGCCTGGAGCCGCTGTTCAAGGCGTTGGCCCCCGGCGTTGGTGACATCCCGCGTACCCATGGCCGCGAGGGTGAGCACCAGCGCGCTGAGCATGGCTACATTCACGCAGGCCCGCCCGGCGCCGGTCACTACGTGAAAATGGTTCACAACGGCATCGAATACGGCCTGATGCAGGCTTACGCCGAAGGCTTCGATTTGCTGCGCAGCAAAGGCGGCAACGAGCTGCCGGAAGAGCAGCGTTTTGACCTCAACGTGGCCGAAATCGCTGAGGTCTGGCGTCGCGGCAGTGTGGTCACCTCCTGGCTGCTCGACCTCACCGCTGACGCCTTGGTGGCCGACCCGCAGTTGGCGCAGTTCAGTGGTTCGGTGTCGGACAGTGGCGAAGGGCGTTGGACCATCGACGCCGCCGTTGAGCAAGCCGTGCCAGTGCCCGTGCTGTCCAGCGCGCTGTTCGCCCGCTTCCGCTCGCGCCAGCAGCAGGGCACTTACGGTGACAAGATTCTCTCGGCCATGCGCCTGGGCTTCGGTGGCCATGTCGAGAAGAAAGGCGAATGACTAAACAGACGATCCCTGCTGCACCGCCTTGTACCTTGTTTCTGTTTGGCGCCAATGGCGACCTGGTCAAGCGCCTGCTGATGCCGGCGCTGTACAACCTCAGCCGCGACGGGTTGCTGGACCGCAACCTGCGCATTGTCGGTGTCGACCACAACGCGGCCACTGCCGAAGCGTTCGCCGACCGCCTGCACGCCTTTATGCTAGAGCGGGACAAGGGCAGTGAGGGTGGCGCCAAGTGCTTGGACGAGAAGCTTTGGGCGCGCCTGGCCAAACAGCTCGACTACCAGACCGGCGACTTCCTGGACCCGACCACTTACCAGGCCATCGCCAAGCGCATTGACGCGACCCGGCATGGCAACGCGATTTTCTACCTGGCGACATCCCCGCGCTTCTTCCCCGAAGTGGCCCAACGCCTGGGCCAGGCCGGTTTGCTCGACGAGTCCGGCGGGGGCTTCCGTCGGGTCGTGGTGGAGAAACCTTTCGGGACCGACCTTGCCAGCGCCGAGGCACTCAACGCCTGTTTGCTGAAGGTGATGGGCGAGCGGCAGATCTACCGCATCGACCATTACCTGGGTAAAGAGACGGTACAGAACATCCTGGTCAGCCGCTTCTCCAACGGCCTGTTCGAGTCGTTCTGGAACAACCACTACATCGATCACGTGCAAATTACCGCCGCCGAGACCGTTGGCGTCGAGACCCGGGGTGCGTTCTATGACAACACCGGGGCCCTGCGCGACATGGTCCCCAACCACTTGTTCCAGCTGTTGGCGATGGTCGCCATGGAGCCACCGGCCGCCTTTGGCGCCGATGCGGTGCGTGGCGAAAAGGCCAAGGTGATCGGCGCTATTCGCCCGTGGTCGACGAAGATGGCGCTGAAGAACTCCGTGCGTGGTCAGTACAGCGCTGGCAAGCAGGGGCGCAAGCGCTTGGCCGGTTACCGCCAGGAGGCCAACGTAGCGGAAAACAGCCAGACCGAAACCTACGTGGCGCTGAAGGTGATGATCGACAACTGGCGCTGGGCCGGCGTGCCGTTCTACCTGCGTACCGGCAAGCGCATGAGCGTACGCGACACCGAGATCGCCATCTGCTTCAAGCCTGCGCCGTATGCGCAGTTTCGCGAATCGGAGCTGGAACGGCCCAAGCCCAACTACCTGAAAATCCAGATCCAGCCCAATGAGGGCATGTGGTTCGACTTGCAGGCCAAGCGCCCAGGGCCGGAGCTGGTGATGGAGAACGTCGAGCTGGGCTTTGCCTACAAGGATTTCTTCAAGATGACCCCGGCGACGGGCTACGAGACGCTGATCTACGACTGCCTGACCGGCGATCAGACGTTGTTCCAGCGCGCCGACAACATCGAGAACGGCTGGCGCGCGGTGCAGCCGTTTCTCGATGCCTGGGCCAAGGAAGGGGAAGTGCATGAGTACCCGGCGGGTGAGGATGGGCCCGAGGCAGGCAATGAACTGCTGACCCGGGACAAGCGGGAATGGCACCGCCTGGGGTGACCTGATCAAGCGGTGTTGCCTGTGCTGGCCTCTTCGCGGGCAATACAGGCAACAGACCCGGCTCAATTGAAAGGAGATCCAATGCCCGCAGCTATCGAAGACTACGCCCTGCTCGGCAATTGCCGCAGCGCCGCCCTGGTCAGCCGGGATGGCTCGCTCGACTGGCTGTGCCTACCGCGCTTCGACGCCCCGGCGGTATTCGCAGCGCTGCTAGGCAACGATGAAAACGGCCGTTGGCGCCTGGCCCCCTGCGACCCGGTCGAACACACCAGCCGGCAATACCTGGACGACACCCTGGTGCTGGAAACCACCTGGGTCACCGCCTCAGGCCGGGCCCGCGTGCTGGACTTGATGCCTTTGGGCGAGGTCAACTCGGTCATCCGCATCGTCGAAGGCCTGACGGGCGAAACCAACTTCGAAATGGACCTGGTGATGCGTTTCGACTACGGCCGCAGCGTGCCGTGGGTGGAACGGCTCGACCCCTTGACCCTCAGCGCCGTCGCCGGCCCAGACCGGTTGATCCTCAGCAGTACCGTGCCCCCGCATGCCCGCGACCACCACACCGTTGCACGTTTTCGCGTGCGTGCCGGTGAACGCCAGGTCTTCAGCCTGCGCCACCAGCCCTCGCACCTGCCTGTTCAGCCCGATTGCGATGTCGACACCGCGCTGGGGCAAACCATCGACCAATGGCAGGCCTTTGCCGCCCGCTGCCCGGAGGTCGGCCCCTATACCGCCCTGGTGCGTCGTTCGCTGCTCACGCTCAAGGCGATGACCTACGCGCCCACCGGCGGGATCGTTGCCGCGGTTACCACGTCGCTGCCCGAACGTATCGGCGGTGAACGCAACTGGGACTACCGCTTCTGCTGGCTGCGCGACGCCACCATGACCTTGTTGGCGTTCATGAACCTTGGCTACTTCGACGAAGCCCAGGCCTGGCGTGAATGGCTGCTGCGTTCGGTCGCCGGCAACCCCGAGCAGATGCAGATCATGTACGGCCTGGCCGGCGAGCGCGACTTGCAGGAATACACCTTGCCGTGGTTGGCCGGTTACGAGCACTCGCAGCCGGTGCGGGTGGGCAACGCGGCGTCGGGGCAGCGGCAGCTGGATATCTACGGCGAACTGGCCGATGCCATGAGCCAGGCAATCAAAGGCGGTTTGCCCCGCCACCCACGCAGCGCCGCGATTGCCCGGTTGATCCTGCCGTATGTCGAGCGCATCTGGCGTGAGCCCGATGAAGGTATCTGGGAAGTGCGCGGCGGCCGGCTGCATTTCGTGCACTCCAAGGTGATGGCCTGGGTGGCATTCGACCGCGCCGCAGGGTTGGCCGATACCACCGAAGAAGACCGCGCGCGCGGGCGGCATTACCGCCAGGTGGCGGATGAGATCCATCGGGACGTGTGTGAGAACGGGCTGGACCCCAGCGGCACATTTTTCGTGCAGGCCTATGGCGCCAACGAGTTGGACGCCAGCCTGCTGCACATCGCCTTGACCGGTTTTTTGCCAGCGGATGACCCTCGTTTTCTGCGTACCCTGCAGGAAATCGAGCTGCGTCTGCTGAAAAATGGCTTGCTGTTGCGCTATGACACCGACAGCTGCAGCGATGGCCTGACCCCGGGCGAGGGCACCTTCCTGGTGTGTTCGTTCTGGCTCGCCGACGTCTATGTCCTGCTGGGCCGGCAAGCGCAGGCGCAAGCCTTGTACGAACGGCTGAGCGGCCTGTGCAACGACCTCGGCTTGCTGGCGGAACAGTACGACCCGGCCGGCAAGCGAATGCTGGGTAACTTCCCGCAGGCGTTCAGCCATATCGGCATCATCAACACGGCACTGAACCTGCACCGTGCGCAGTGCCCGGCGCGGGACCGGGCGCGGTGTGGATAGTGTGCTACCCGCATGTGTTCTGGTCTCAATCAGTGTGTGACGCATGACGTCACATATGATACTTTGCCATGTGTGATGTATAGGGTCACGCTATGCCTGTCTCCCAAATGGACGCGGCGAGCTACCCATGATCATCAGTTTTCGACACAAGGGATTGAGAATTCTTCATGAAACAGGCAACACCCGAGGGATCCAGGCCACTCATGCCAATCGCTTGAAGCGTCAGTTGCAGTTCCTCGACCGGGCCATGACTGCGCAGGATTTGAGCCTGCCGGGATGGCAGTTGCACCCACTAAAGGGTGAGTTATCGGGCTTCTGGTCAGTCAGTGTTTCGGGTAACTGGCGGCTGATTTTTCGTTTTGTGGGTTCGGATGTCGAACTGGTTGATTACCTTGATTATCACTGAACAGGAGGGCTGATCATGCCTTTGCACAATCCGCCACACCCCGGCGAAACCTTGCGTGAGGACGTTCTGCCGGCGTTGGGCCTGACGGTGAAAGCCTTTGCGTCGCACCTGGGGTTCTCGCGTGAAGCGCTTTCTCGGGTGTTGCATGGCCGTGCCGCAATGTCTCCAGACCTCGCATTACGCTTGGAAATGGCCGGTATTAGTACGGCCAGGCTCTGGCTTGCCATCCAGGCCGATTACGACATTTGGCAAGCGCGTCACCGTCAGCAGCCCGTGGTCACGCGATTGTTCCAGGCTGCCTGATTCGATTGGGTGAAACGACCGGAGTAGACTGGGGCAATTACCTCTCTCAGCAAGGACTATGCATGAGCGTTCGTGGCCACGATCGGCAGATCGACAACATCGAATTCAACGTCGGCGATATCGCACGGAGCAAGGCGTTTTATGGCAGCGTGTTCGGCTGGCGTTTCACCGATTACGGGCCCAGTTACACGGAGTTCAGCGATGGTCGCCTGACCGGGGGCTTTACCACGGGTGAGCCGGTGCGCCCGGGTGGCCCGCTGGTCATCCTGTATGCGGACGATCTAGAGGCAACGCAGCAGCGGATCGAGGCGGCGGGGGCGCTGATCAGCCGGGCGACGTTTGCGTTCCCGGGGGGCCGCCGGTTCCATTTCGTGGACCCGGACGGCTATGAGCTGGCGGTGTGGACGGCCCAACCTTAATGGCCAACCACAAAATCGAGATCCGTCGGCGCAATATCGAGAAAATTCTTCAAGCAGCGGAAAAGGTGTTCGCCGAAAAAGGCTACGGCGCTACCTCTATGGGTGATATCGCCGAGCAGGCTGAGTTGCCGCGCTCCAACCTGCATTACTACTTCAGCACCAAGGACGAACTGTTCCGCGCGGTGCTGCAGGACCTGCTGGACGTGTGGAAGCAGGACGCGCTGTGCTTCGAAAATTTCGATGACCCGCGGGTGGTGCTCACCAGTTACATCCGGGCCAAGATGGGCCACTCGCGCTCGCGCTCGCTGGGCTCCAAGATCTGGGCTGAAGAAATGCTGCACGGGGCGCCTGTGCTGGGCGTGAGCCTGGATGAAAGCCTCGTGCCATGGGCAAAGCTGAAGGAGGCCAAGATCCGCCGTTGGGTGGAAGAGGGCCGCATCTTGCCGGTGGAGCCGTCTGCACTGCTGTTCATGATCTGGGCATCGACCCAGCATTATGCGGACTTCGGTTATCAGGTGGCGTTGCTCAATGGCGGCGAGGCATTGTCGGACAGGGCGTTTGAAAACGCGGTGCAGACGGTGACCAGCGTCATCCTGCGCGGCATTGGTTTGGAACCTTGAATATGACCTTGAGTGAACGGGCTGTACGCAGCATCCACGATGTACATGATCTGATCCATGCGGTATTTACCCGGCCCGCTGCGCAGACCGAGGCGCTTCGCAGCGAGTTGATGGCGGTGTTTGCCGACAACTTCAGTATGGTCACCACGACGGGCGCGATTGTTGATCACCAGCAGGTGGGGCAGTTGTTCGAGCGGGGGGCCGGCGTTCGACCAGGGCTGGAAATCGAGGTCAGTGACGTGCAGGTAGTGTGGCAGGCGGGTGCGAGTGTGGCGGTGCGCTACAAGGAGACCCACCGCTTGCCGGGGCAGGAGACTGCGCGGTATTCGTTGGCGATTGTGGAGTGTGACGAGCAGCGGGTGGTGTGGGTGTACCTGCATGAGACGGCGGTGGTTTGACCAGAGTTGGGGCCGCTTCGCAGCCCTTCGCGGGGCAAGCCCGCTCCCACAGGATTTCTGCCTGCCTGAAAAAGCACACAACGCCTGTGGGAGCGGGCTTGCCCCGCGAAGGGCCGCGCAGCGGCCCCGGCTTTTTCAGCCTCAGCTCGCCTCGCGATAGGGGTTACGCGGATCCTGCGTCCAGTTCAGGTAAGGCTTGCCGGTATCCTGCGCCACCATGTCGATGCAGTTTTCCACCGGGCAGGTTATCTGGCACAGGTTGCAGCCCACGCATTCCTCCTCGATCACGCTGTAGACGTGGGTGCCGTCGGCCTTGGCCGTGCTGGCAATGGCCTGGTGCGAGGTGTCTTCGCAGGCGATATGGCAACGACCGCACCCAATGCAGGCGTCCTGGTCAATGTGCGCCACTGACTTGTAGTTGATGTCCAGGTACTTCCAGTCGGTGGTGTGCCCCACCGCCTGGCCTCTGAACGCTTCCAGGTTGCGGTGCCCATGCTGGTCCATCCAGCGCGCCAGGCCATCTTTCATGTCTTCGACAATGCGGAAGCCGTGCAGCATCGCTGCCGTGCACACCTGCACGGCGCCACTGCCCAGGGCAATGAACTCGGCCGCGTCTCGCCAGTTGCCGATGCCGCCGATGCCACAGATGGGCAAGCCGCGCGTTTGCGGGTCGCGGGCAATTTCCGCGACCATGTTCAGTGCGATCGGCTTGACCGCTGAACCGCAATAGCCGCCATGGGTGCTCTGGTCGCCGACAATGGGGTGGGCCACCATGCGGTCCAGGTCCACGCTGGTGATCGAGTTGATGGTGTTGATCAACGACACCGCATCCGCCCCGCCACGGTGCGCGGCGCGGGCCGACTGGCGAATGTCGGTGATGTTGGGCGTGAGTTTTACGATCACCGGCAGGGCGCAATAGGTCTTGCACCAGCGGGTGACCATCTCCACATATTCCGGTACCTGGCCGACTGCCGCGCCCATGCCGCGCTCAGGCATGCCGTGGGGGCAGCCGAAGTTCAGCTCGATACCATCAGCGCCCGTGGCCTCCACCAGAGGCAGGATGAACTTCCAGGACTCTTCCTCACACGGCACCATCAACGACACGATCAGCGCCCGGTCGGGCCAGTCCTTCTTCACCTGGGTGATCTCGCGCAGGTTGATCTCCAGCGAGCGGTCGGTGATCAGTTCGATGTTGTTGATCCCCTGCACCTGGCGGTTGGGGCCGTAGTGCGCCGAGTAGCGTGACGACACGTTGACCGCCGCCGGGTCCTCGCCCAGGGTTTTCCAGACCACACCGCCCCAGCCAGCCTCGAAGGCGCGGACCACGTTGTAGGCCTTGTCGGTGGGTGGCGCCGAGGCCAGCCAGAACGGGTTGGGTGCCTTGATGCCGGCAAATTCGATAGACAAGTCGGCCATTTACGCTGCCTCCACGTTGAGCATGAGTTGGGTATGGATGGCTTCAGCGGCCAGCTTGCCGTGCTGCACAGCCTGGACGGTGAGGTCCTGGCCCAAGGCGGTACAGTCGCCGCCCGCGTAGACGCCCGCGAGGCTGGTGCGCATGTGCGCGTCGACGCGGATGCGTTCACCCTCGCGGGCCAGTTGCGCCGCCACGGGGTCGGCGAGGCTGGCGTCATCGAAGCGTTGGCCGATGGCCTTGAAGATCGCATCGGCGGCCAGCTCGAAGGTTTCGCCGGTGTCGCGCAGGCGCCCGTCGGCAAGCTCGGTGCGGGCGAAGCGCATGCCGCGCACCTGGCCGGCATCGTCCAGCAGTACCGCCTCGGGGCGCGCCCAGGTGTGCAGGCGTACCTGGTTGGCCTTGGCAATGTCCTGCTCGTGGTCGGTGGCGCCCATGTCGGCGTGGCCGCGGCGGTACACCAGGTTGACGTCACGGGCGCCCAGGCGGCTCATCTGCACGGCCATGTCGATGGCGGTGTTGCCGGCACCGATCACCAGGCAGCGGTCGGCCAGCGGCAGTTGGCTCAGGTCATCGGCCTGGCGCAGTTCGCGGATGTACTGCGTGGCGGCGAGCACCCCAGGTGCTTCTTCATCGGCCAAGCCGAGCTGGCGCACCGCATTCAGGCCCAGGCCCAGGAACACCGCGTCGTATTGATCGCGCAGCTCGCCCAGGCCAAGGTTGTCACCCAGGCGTTGGCCGTGGCGGATTTCGATGCCACCGATGCCCAGCAGGAATTCCACTTCGCGCTGGGCGTAGTCGTCTACCAGTTTGTAGCGGGCAATACCGTACTCGTTGAGGCCACCGGCTTTTTCGCAGGCTTCGAACACCACCACGTCATGCCCATGCATGGCCAGGCGGTGCGCACAGGACAACCCCGCAGGGCCGGCGCCGACTACAGCGATGCGCTTGCCGGTGGCGGGGGAGCGGGTGAAGGGGTGCTCGGTGAAGTGCGCGTTGTCCAGCGCATAGCGTTGCAACTGGCCAATCAGTACCGGCGCGCATTCCTGGGCGTTGTTGCGTACGCAGGCCTGCTGGCAGAGGATTTCGGTCGGGCAGACACGGGCGCAACTGCCGCCGAGAATATTGGCCGAGAGAATGCGTTCGGCGGCGCCTTGCAGGTTTTCGTCACTGATGCGGTGGATGAACGAGGGAATGTCGATTTCGCTGGGGCACGCATTGACGCAGGGCGCGTCGTAGCAATACAGGCAGCGTGCGCTTTCCACGGCAGCCTGGCGGGCGGTGAGGGGAGGGGCGAGATCGCCGAAGCGCTCGGCCAGCTGGTCGGCGCCGGCCCGGGGGCGCGGCAAGTGGTTCAGGGCATCGATCACGGTTGTAGCCTCTCTTTTCTTTTTTTGAATGTGGCAGTCAACGGCAATACGGCGCCGCCCGGCCTCTTCAGGGCCGGTACGGCAGTGCAGGTGCAGTGCGGGTAATGCTCAGCGCTGAACGGGTGTCGGGCGCTGCTGCTCGGCGCGGCGGCCCAACACCTCGTACACCGAGGGGTAGGCCGGGCGCTCCACGTAACGACCGGCGCCAGGTTCGGCGCGCAAATCGCCATCGGCCCACAGCACACGGCCCTGGCTGATGGTGTGGCTGGGGATACCGCGAACGGTGCGGCCTTCGAAAATGTTGAAGTCCACGCGCTGGTGGTGGGTTTGCGCCGAGATCGTCCGCGTGCCCTGCGGGTCCCACAGCACCAGGTCAGCGTCGGCACCGACGCGGATCGCGCCTTTGCGCGGGAACAGGTTGAAGATCTTGGCCGTGTTGGTGGAGGTCAGCGCGACGAACTCCTGCATCGACAGGCGCCCACTGTTGACCCCCGCATCCCAGAGCACCGCCATGCGGTCTTCGATACCGGCGGTGCCATTGGGGATGCGGCTGAAGTCGTCGCGGCCCATGGCCTTTTGTTCGGCGCAGAAGCAGCAGTGGTCGGTGGCGGTGGTATGCAGGTTGCCCGACTGCAGGCCGCGCCACAGGGCTTCCTGGTGTTCCCGTGGGCGGAAGGGTGGGCTCATCACATAGCCTGCGGCCGTGGCCCAATCCGGGTGGCGGTAGACGCTGTCGTCGAGCAGCAGGTGGCCTGGCAGTACCTCACCGTAAACCGGCTGGCCTTTGGCCCGGGCGTAGGTGATCTCGTCCAGCGCTTCGCGGCTCGAGATGTGCACCACATACAGCGGCGTACCGATGGTTTCGGCAATACGGATAGCCCGGCTGGCCGCCTCGCCTTCGACCTGCGAAGGGCGCGACAGCGGGTGTGCCTCTGGCCCGGTCAGGCCTTGGGCCAGCAGCTTTTTCTGCAGGTGGTAGACCAGCTCGCCGTTCTCGGCATGCACGGTAGGCACCGCGCCCAGTTGCAGGCAGCGCTCGAAGCTCGCGACCAAGGTATCGTCGGCCGCCATGATGGCGTTCTTGTATGCCATGAAGTGCTTGAAGCTGTTCACCCCGTGGTTGGCCACCAGCTCGCCCATCTCTTCTGCGACCTGCTCGCTCCACCAGGTAATGGCGACGTGGAAGCCGTAGTCGGAAGCACTCTTTTGCGCCCAGCCACGCCAGGTGTGAAAGGCCTCCAGCAATGACTGCTGTGGGTTGGGGATGACGAAGTCGATGATCGAGGTGGTACCACCGGCCAGGCCGGCAGCGGTGCCGCTGAAGAAGTCTTCGCTGGCCACGGTGCCCATGAAGGGCAGCTGCATGTGGGTGTGCGGGTCGATGCCGCCGGGCATCAGGTACTGGCCACTGCCGTCGAGGATTTCGCAGTCGGTGGGCGGTTCGAGGTTTGCGCCAATGGCCGCTATCAGGCCATCGACACACAGGACATCGGCGGTGTAACGCTCTTCGTGGGTGATCACGGTGGCACCACGGATCAACAGGGACATGCCGTCTTCCTCGCAGGCTGACCGGTCTGGGCCGGTTCTTGAATTGTTATACGCCAGTGACTGCCGGTGATCGAAGGGTAGCCTACAATCCTGTCAGACCTGACAAGAATGGAATCTAGATGGTGATTTGGGATTGTTCAAGAAAATATTTTATGAGCTTATAACTTTTGTAACTTATTGATATTTATATAATTATTGTTTTAATCACCAAAATGGTGAGCCCTTTCACCAATTTGACGCACTTGACAAGAAGCTAAATTGGTCAAGATTTTCCATGCAAAATCAGCTGCTTGATAGCGGGCCAGAAGACGCCTGCCGCGCGGCTTAAAATACCGGCTGCACCGGTTTGAAACACGCGCCGGGCGCAACCCTGGCTTGAGTGGGCGCAACAGGCAGGCGAAGGGATAACCGTGCTTTCGCTTTGCGTCGATAAATGCCTTGCAGTTCAGTTGATTACCTCCGGTCGGCGGCGGCCACCCGGGACGGCTCAGGCCAACCCGGCACGTAATTTGAGTACGGCCTCAACCGCCAGGCCGGACCGGAGGAGCAGTACTGGTGGTGTGTGTACTCCGGCCATCGCTTTAGCCCGATGAGCAAACAATTAGAAAAACCTGGAGAAGGCCCCATGCAACAGAGCAGATCGCAAGTGATCGAGCAGGATGGCCTGTTCGAGCTGGACGCAGGCACTGACGTGCTCGACAGCTCGCGCTACAACCACGACATCGCACCCACCAAGGTGCACCAACGCACCTGGAACAAATGGCACATCACCGCCCTGTGGGTGGGTATGTCCATCTGCGTGCCCACCTACACCCTCGGCGGCGTGCTCACGGCCTACTTTGGCCTGAGCGTGGGCGAGGCGCTGCTGGCGATCCTGCTGGCCAACCTCATCGTGCTGATCCCGCTGACCCTCAACGCGTTCCCTGGCACCAAGTACGGCATCCCGTTTCCGGTGCTGTTGCGTTCCTCGTTTGGCATCCTCGGCTCGAACGTGCCGTGCTTGATTCGCGCGGTGGTCGCTTGCGGCTGGTTCGGCATCCAGACGATGTTCGGCGGCCTGGCCATTCACCTGTTCCTCGGCTCGATGTTCGATGGCTGGAAGGCCCTGGAGGGCACCGGGGAGGTGATCGGCTTCATGATCTTCTGGGCCCTCAACCTGTGGGTGGTGTTGCGCGGGGCGGAGTCGATCAAGTGGCTCGAAACGCTTTCGGCGCCGCTGCTGGTGGCGGTGGGCGTGGGCCTGCTGTTCTGGGCACTGCCGCACATGTCGATGACCGAGTTGTTGGCGCAGCCGCCCAAGCGGCCAGAGGGCGCCAGCGTGGTCAGCTACTTCTGCGCCGGGCTCACCGCCATGGTTGGTTTCTGGGCCACGCTGTCGCTGAATATTCCCGACTTCAGCCGGTACGCCAAAAGCCAGAAGGACCAGATACTCGGGCAGATCTTCGGTCTGCCGCTGACCATGTTCCTGTTCGCGGCATTGGGTGTGGTGCTGACCGCAGCGTCCGCTTCGCTGGTGGGCGAAACGGTGTCTGACCCGGTCAGCCTGATCGGCAAGATCCAAAGCCCGGGCTGGGTGGCGCTGGCCATGGCGTTGATCGTGATCGCCACGCTGTCGACCAACACGGCGGCGAACATCGTCTCGCCCACCAACGACTTCCAGAACATCGCGCCGCGCCTGATCGGGCGTAGCCGCGCGGTGTGGCTGACCGGGTTTATCGGCTTGGCGCTGATGGGCCATGAACTGCTCAAGAAGCTGGGTTGGATCGTCTCGGACCTGAGCCTGGAAAGCGTCTATTCCAACTGGTTGCTGGGTTACTCGAGCCTGCTCGGGCCGATTGCCGGGATCATGGTGGTGGACTACTTCCTGATCCGTCGCCAGCGCCTGGACTTGGCCGGATTGTACCGTGATGACGTGTATCCGGCCTGGAACTGGGCTGGCTTCGCCGCCTTCGGCGTGCCGGTGGCGCTGACCGTGATGTCGATCGGCAACAGCAGTTTCAGCTGGTTCTACGACTATGGCTGGTTCACCGGCTCGCTGCTGGGTGGGGCGTTGTATTACGTCCTGGGTGGCTTGGCGGCGCGCAGCCCGGCCCGGTTGGCCAAGCCGTTGCCGTGATACCGAGTTTGCTTCTTCGCGGGCAAGCCCGCTCCCACAGGCCACGGCACGTTCAATGTGGGAGCGGGCTTGCCCGCGAAGAGGCCCTGATAAACAACAAAAAAGCCTGAGGGGAAAACCTATGACTCCAGTCCACGATATCCTCAAGACCACCGCCCGCCACGTCGACAGCGCACGCCTGTGGCAATCGCTGATGGACCTAGCCCGCCTCGGCGCCACAGCCAAAGGCGGTGTTTGCCGGCTGGCGCTGACCGACCTCGACCGTCAGGCCCGCGACCTCTTCGTCGAGTGGTGCGAAGCGGCCGGTTGCACCGTCAGTGTCGACGCGGTTGGCAATATTTTCGCCCGCCGCCCAGGGCGCAACCCCAAGCTGCCACCGGTGATGACCGGCAGCCATATCGATACCCAGCCCACCGGCGGCAAGTTTGATGGTTGCTATGGGGTGATGGCCGGGCTGGAGGTGATACGCACCCTCAACGACCTCGGCGTCGAAACCGAAGCGCCGCTGGAAGTGGTGGTGTGGACCAACGAGGAGGGCTCGCGCTTTGCCCCCTGCATGATGGGCTCTGGGGTGTTCGCCGGTAAGTTCACGCTGGAAGAGACGCTGGCCAAGCGTGATGCACAGGGGGTGAGTGTTGGCGAGGCGCTCGATGCTATCGGCTACGCCGGCCAGCGCGCGGTACTTGGCCACCCGGTGGGGGCTTATTTTGAAGCGCATATCGAGCAGGGGCCGATCCTTGAAGACCAGGCCAAGACCATCGGCGTGGTGTTGGGTGCCCTGGGCCAGAAGTGGTTCGACCTGACCCTGCGCGGGGTTGAAGCCCATGCCGGCCCAACGCCCATGCACCTGCGCAAGGATGCCTTGGTAGGCGCTGCCGCCGTGGTCGAGGCTGTCAACCGAACGGCCCTTGGGCACCAGCCACATGCCTGTGGCACGGTGGGTTGCCTGCAAGCCTACCCGGGGTCACGCAACGTGATCCCGGGGGAGGTGCGCATGACCCTGGACTTCCGTCACCTTGAAGGCGAGCAACTGGACGCGATGATTGCCGAGGTGCGTGGGGTGATCGAGAGTACCTGCGCCAAGCATGGCCTGGCGCATGAGCTGATCCCTACGGCGGATTTCCCGGCCCTGTATTTCGACAAGGCCTGCGTCGATGCCGTGCGCGATTCGGCAGGTGCGCTGGGCCTGCCGCACATGGATATCGTCAGTGGAGCGGGGCATGACGCGATCTTCCTGGCCGAATTGGGGCCAGCGGGGATGATCTTCGTGCCTTGCGAGAATGGCATCAGCCACAACGAAATCGAGAACGCCACACCGGAGGACCTGGCGGCGGGGTGTGCGGTGTTGTTGCGGGCGATGCTGGCAGCGTCGGAGGCGATTGCCAGTGGGCTGTTGGCGGCGTAGGGGCGGTATGACTTGAGGGGGTGGTTCGGCTGACAGGTGCCTGGCGGGAGGTTTTCATCGCCTATGAGATCGAGCGCCGCCCGCGCGGCGCTTCGCAGCACAAGGCTGCTCCCACATCTGTTTCGGGCCAGTGAGGCCTGTGAAGTCTGCGCGCGACCGCCTTGTTGGTCCGACTCGATATCAAGGTGGGCACCAAGGGGCCGCGCGCTCATGCCTCAGGAATAACTGGCCCGAAACAGATGTGGGAGCAGCCTTGTGCTGCGAAGCGCCGCGCGGGCGGCGCTCGATCTCACAGGCGATGAAATCTCCCGCCAGGCACTTCTCAGCCCTCGCACAATCACCCCACCACCACAAGACACCCATCCCGCCCAATGTGATACCGCTGCAGGTCCTGCGCCAAGGTCAGATGCCCGCTGTAGTGCGCCAGGGCCTCCACACGTACATCGTCGATGCACGGGCTGCGCCGCGGATCGCCCTGGTAGCGTGCACTGAAATGCGTGAGCACCAGGTTGCGCACACCCGCCACCTCGGCAAACCGTGCCACTTGCGCCGCGGTGCTGTGGCCGAAGGTAGCCCCCGTGCGCTGGACGACCGCCTGGGTAAAGGTCGCTTCGTGCACCATCACATCCGCGCCCTTGGCCGCCTCCGCCAACAGCTCGGGGTTGTCGTTGTCACCGCACACGATCACCCGTCGCGCCGGCCGCGATGCGCGCAGGTAATCCTGGCCGTGCAGGGTCCGCCCCCCATGCTCGACCGACAGCCCTTTGGCCAGGTCGCCCCACAACGGCCCGCGTGGAATGCCTTCGGCATCCAGGCGCTGCACGTCCAGGCGCGGTTCAGGGTTGAGCTCGGTGAACACGAAGCCCACGCTCGGTACCCGGTGCGAGAGCTGCACGGTACTGACCTGCAGCGTCTCGCTACGCCAGTCACTCAGGCTTTCAACGGCCAGCAGGCGCACCTCGAAAGGCAGGTAAGTGTCGCTGGCGCTCAGGCCCAGGCGTACCCAGTCATGCAGGGCGGCGGGCAGGATGATATCCAGCGGCTGGGTACGCCCGCTCATCCCGGCGCTGGCCAGCAGGCCGGGCAGGCCGAAGCAATGGTCGCCGTGTACATGGGTGATGAAGATGCCGCGCAGGTCGCGTATCGACAGCGGCGTCTGCAGCAGCCGATGCTGCGTGCCTTCGCCGCAATCGATCAGGTACCAGTGGCTGCCGCTGGCCTCGATGAGGGCCGAGGCACTGACGTTGCGGGCCTTGGTCGGCACCCCGGCACTGGTGCCTAGAAACAGCAGGTCCATGATCAGGCTCCTTTGCTTCAGCCCAGCAGCGACAGGTCGCGCAACAACGCTTGCAGGCCCTGCGGCACAAGCGGGCCGATGCGCGCGAAGTCGGCGCTGCCGCACCACCGGGCACGGAAGGGGCTGCCGTCGGACTCTCGGCCTTCTACCCAGGGCTGCTGGTAAAGGCTGGCGTCGTCGAAGCGTGCATCGAATACCTGCACAATCTCATGCCCCGGCGTATCGGCATAGTGGAACAGGCTCTCCAGCGTGCCGAGCAACCGCACATCGCTGATCGACTGCCCCAGTTCTTCTTCGATTTCCCGGGCGATGGCGTCACGGCCCCGCTCACCAAACTCGATGCCACCCCCGAGTGGGCGGCACAGCGTCTGCTGCGTCACCGGGTCGTCGAAGACGTTGACCAGAATCTTCCCTTGATGATGGAAAACGCACAGCGCCAGCGAGCGAATACGCGGCTCGAGCAAAGGCTTAAGGAAGCTGCGTTCATAGCTGAGGATGAACCGTTGCTCAGTGGCCAGGGCAACTGCAGCGATGCATTCCGGGTCGGTCTCTGCCTGCTTGCGGTACTGCTCGTAGGCGGCCAGGCTGGAAAAACTGAACAGGCAGTAGGCGATGTTGTTGGCACCTTCGGCAGGCAGGAAATAGCCATGGTGCTTGCCGCCCATGCGCGTTACCAGGCGCATCCACAGGCGTGAATAGGCCTCGAAGGCCGGCAGCTGGTAAGGGTCGACGGTGTATTTGACGTGGCAGGTGATCAATGGCTCGTTCCTTCGAGGGGAGGCGGGGCGCACACCTTAGCCTGATTGCCCCGCATCGTCGACATGCCAGCCGTGCGGCGGGCTAGCCCTCCTGGCGCCAGATCAGCTTGCTGGTGTCGTAGCCTTGCTTGCGGGCAATCGACAGCAGTTGCTCGCGTTCCTGGTCGGTGATTGCCGGCGTGCGCGAGAGCAACCACAGGTACTCGCGGTTGGGGTGCCCGACCAGGGCCACGCGGTAGTCCTTGTCGTGGTAAAGCACCCAGTACTCACCCTTGGTCAGGCCCGGAGCCAGCCGGCTGAACCAGTTGTCGAACTGCACCCAGAGCTTGTCGGTCTTGCCCGGTTGCTGGGCTTCGGCGATGCCCTTGGCCTCGTTCCACTGGCCGTCCTTTTCCTTGCAGCGGTTGTTGACGTCTATGCGCCCGTCCTCGCGCAGGCCGTAGCGCGCTTCGGATTGCACGCAGTTGCGCTGGAAGAACATTGGCAGGCGCGCCAGCTCATACCAGGTGCCCTGGTAGCGTTGCAGGTCGACCTGCTGGGTGGTCGGCGGCGTACGGTGTTCATCGTTCGAACCCGCGCAGCCGACCAGGGCCAGGGTCATGCAGGAAAGCATCAGTGCCGTGCGCATCGCCATAGCGAACCTCCTTGAAGCGGATGGGGATTTACCTTTGCTTCGATGCGGGCGTGGGGCAAAAGTTGTATCGAGTTTGATGTGCCAGTGCATGACCCGCCTCCAAATAATCCCCTCACAACCAGTAAGTCACCGCCCACCAGCCCAGCCCACCCATGACCACGGTATAGGGCAGCGCCATCCACACCATGCGCCCATACGACAGGCGAATCAGCGGTGCAATCGCCGAGGTCAGCAGGAACAGGAACGCCGCTTGTCCATTCGGCGTTGCCACGCTCGGCAAGTTGGTGCCGGTATTGATCGCCACCGCCAGCGTCTCGAAATGCTCCCGGCTCATGCCACCGTTCATGAAGGCCTGCTTGACCTCGGTAATGTAGATGGTGGCGACGAACACGTTGTCGCTGATCGCCGACAGCAAACCGTTGGCCAGGTACAGCATGCCCGGTTGTTGTTCGGCGGGCAGCGCCAGTACCCAGGCAATCAGCGGGCTGAACAACTGCTGCTGATGGATCACCGCGACCACGGCGAAGAACACCACCAACAGCGCGGTGAATGGCATGGCGTCCTGGAAGGCGCGGCCCAGTCGGTGTTCGTCGGTGATACCGGTGAACGCAGTGATCAGCACGATCACCAGCAGGCCGATCAGGCCCACTTCGGCAATGTGCAGGCCCAGGCAGATGATCAGGATCAGCGCGGCGCTGCCTTGTACCCACAGCGCGGCACGCTGGGCCGGCGTACGGGCGGCGTCATCTTCGGCGGCGAAGGCGGCCAGCACCTGACGCACCCGCTCGGGCATCAGCGTGCCGTAGCCGAACAGGCGTAGTTTTTCCAGCGCTACGCAGGTCAGCAGCCCGGCGCCGAGCACCGGCAACGACACCGGGGCGACCTTGAGGAAGAAGTCGGCGAAGTGCCAGCCCATCTCATGGCCGATCAGCAGGTTCTGTGGTTCGCCCACCAACGTGCACACGCCGCCCAATGCAGTGCCGACCGCACCGTGCATCAACAGGCTGCGCAGGAAGGCGCGGAACTGGTCGAGGTCTTCGCGGTGCAGTTGCGGGATCTGCTGGTCGCTGTCGAGCGCGCTTTCTTCACGCGGGTTGGCACCCGAGGCAACGCGGTGAAAGACCGCGTAGAAGCCCACGGCAGCACTGATGATCACCGCCGTGACTGTCAGCGCATCGAGAAAGGCCGAGAGGAACGCTGACAGCACGCAGAACAGCAGCGACAGGGCCGCCTTCGAGCGCACACCGAGCAAGATCCGCGAGAACAGGAACAGCAGCAGCTCTTTCATGAAGTGAATGCCGGCGACCATGAACATCAACAGCAGGATCACCGGGAAGTTGTGCAGCAGCTCTTCGTACAAGGCCTGCGGGGTGGTCATCTCGAGCAGCAGTGCTTCGACCAGCAACAAGCCGCCAGGCATCAACGGGTAGCACTTCAGCGCCATGCCCAGGGTGAAGATGAACTCGATCACCAGCACCCAGCCTGCCGTGACCGGGCCCGCAGTCAGCAGCAGCAAGGGGTTGAGCACCAGGAACAGGCCGATGACAGCCTTGTACCAAAGCGGTGACTGGCCCAGGAAGTTGTGGGCGAGCGCGCCGGGCAGGGAGCGGGGCATGAATATGTATCCTTATGATTCAGCGATGGCGCACGGTGCCGGATCATGCCGACTTAGGCAAGATTTGCCGTCCTGCTTTTGGCACAAGTGCGGCCTCCTGGCTGGGTTAACATCCTGCGTCATGACCCTTTCCCAGCAGGAGTGCCGCCCGTGACCGAGTACAGCACGTTCAAGGTTGAACTGACTGATAGCATCGCCCACGTCCAGATCAACCGCCCCGAGAAAGTCAACGCGATGAATGCTGCCTTCTGGGAGGAAATTATCGACATCTTCCAGTGGGTCGACGACACCGATGCGGTGCGCGCCGTTGTCATCAGCGGTGCGGGCAAGCATTTCTCTGCCGGCATCGACCTGATGATGCTGGCCTCGCTGGCCGGCCAGTTGGGCAAGGACGTTGGCCGTAATGCGCGCTTGCTGCGCAGCACCATCCTGCGCCTGCAGGCGTCGTTCAACGCCGTCGACAAATGCCGCAAGCCGGTATTGGCGGCCGTCCAGGGCTACTGCATTGGTGGGGCCATCGACCTCATTTCGGCGTGCGATATGCGCTACTGCAGCCAGGATGCGCAGTTCTCGATCAAGGAAATCGACATGGGCATGGCCGCCGATGTCGGCACGCTGCAACGTTTGCCACGTATCATTGGCGACGGCATCATGCGCGAGCTGGCATTCACCGGGCGCAACGTCGAGGCCGCCGAGGCACTGCGCATCGGCCTGGTCAACCGGGTCTATGATGATCAGGCCGCGCTGCTTGACGGGGTCTTTGCCATCGCCCGTGAGATTGCCGCAAAATCGCCGATCGCCGTGGCCGGCACCAAGGAAATGCTCAGCTACATGCGTGACCATCGCATTGACGATGGCCTGGATTACATCGCCACCTGGAACGCCGCGATGCTGCAGTCCGAAGACCTGCGCGTGGCCGTGGCGGCGCACATGAGCAAACAGAAACCGACGTTCGCCGACTGACTGGGTCGGGGGGCGCGCAGCAAGGAACCCCGACATGTCAGCACGCTGGACTACCGCAGTACTCGACCCGCAGATCACCGGGGGCTTGGCCGTCGCCCGCAGCCCGGAAGGGTTCCTGGTGGACGACAACGGCGCGCTGTTCCCTCGCGAATGGCTCAAGCGCCAGGACCTGGACGTGCTGTGCGAGCATGGCATCGGTCACTTCGATGGCGAGCCGGTGTTCCTGCTTGAACTGCGCGGCGCCACCGACCTGCCAGGTTGCAGCTGGCGTGGCCTGCGCGCGTTCATGCTCGAAGGCGACTTCGACCTGTACAAGGTGCTAGGTTATGCCGCGCAGATCGGTACCTGGGCCCGTGAGCATCGTTTTTGCGGCAGCTGCGGCCAGGCGATGACGCAAATCCGCTGGGAGCGGGCGATGTACTGCCAGCCGTGCGACCTGCGCAGCTACCCGCGCATTTCGCCGAGCATGATCGTGCTGGTCACCCGCGGTGACCAGATTCTGCTGGCCCGCTCGCCGCGTTTCGTCACCGGTGTCTATAGCACCTTGGCGGGCTTTGCCGAGCCCGGCGAGTCGGCCGAGGATTGCCTGGTGCGCGAAGTGCGTGAAGAGGTGGCGGTCGAGGTGCAGAACATCCGCTACGTCGGCAGCCAGTGCTGGCCGTTCCCGCATTCGATGATGCTGGGGTTCCATGCCGAGTACGCGGGCGGCGAGATTGTCATGCAGCCGGACGAGATCGAGGACGCCCAGTGGTTCAGCGTGCATGATCTGCCGCCGCTGCCGGCTGGGCGCTCCATCGCCCGTTACCTGATCGATTTGTACGTGGCTGAACGCTTAGGCCTGCCCGAACCAGTGCTGCCACGCTAGGCGCACGGTAAGCGCCAGCACCACGGTGATGAAGACCGGGCGGATGAATTTGCTGCCGCCGCTGATCGCCGTGCGTGCGCCGAAGAACGCACCCACCATCACCGACAGGCCCATGCACAGGCCGACGACATAATCCACCTGCCCGGAAATGATGAACACCGTCAGCGCCGCGATGTTGCTGACGAAGTTCATGCTGCGCGCCACGCCGCTGGCGCGCACCAGGTCGATCGGATACAGCAGCAGGGTGCTCACGGTCCAGAACGCACCAGTGCCGGGGCCTGCCACGCCATCGTAGAAGCCCAGCGTGAAACCTTGGGGGATCTGCCATTTCTTCTTGATCGGTGCGTCGGCATCCAGCGGCGCCTTGGGCGTGCCGCCGAACAGCAGGTAAACGCCGCAGGCGAAGACCACGACCGGGAGCATCTTGTTCAGCCATTCGGCGGGCAGGTAGTGGGCGATCACCGCGCCCAGCGAGGCGCCTACCAGGGTAGCGAGCAACGCCGGGCGCCACTGCGCGGGGTGGAACAGTTTGCGCTTGTAGTAAGTGAAGCCGGCCGTGGCCGAGCCGAAGGTGGAACTGAGCTTGTTGGTGCCCAGCACCAGGTGTGGCGGCATGCCGGCGGTGAGCAGGGCCGGGGTGGTAAGCAGGCCGCCGCCGCCGGCGATGGCGTCGATGAAGCCGGCGATGAAGGCGACCAGGGCCAGGATGAGTAGGGTGAGGGGGTCTACGGTGAGTTCAAAGGGCATCGATTTTTTGTGCACATAGGAAGGCAAGGGCGCGGCAAGCGGCCGCGCTAGATGGCAGACATGGTAATGCTGGTGCGAATCTGTGGCCAGCACTGACTGCGGAATTAATCAACGTAAGTCTCCACTGTGGTCGTACTTTTGAGTGACGCTAGACTAGATTTTCTAGAGGGAGATGGCGAACCGTCTGGGTAATTTTCTCGAATGTTAGAAACCAGGTTTTGTACTTTGTGGTCATGTGCTGCGGCACGATGTAGTTGATACTCTCTGTCGCTCAAAAGTGTGGTTGGGTCCGTTTTGTTCATTGCCATGTCTGCTTTGATTGAGACTAGGTCTGCGGCTATTTTCAAGTGGTCATTATTCACGTTGGGCTGAGCGTACCATTCAGGAAATCTTTGTAGTTCTGGTGTCGCCATTGTGCCTATCTTTGCGAGCTCGGCGAGCTGTTTTGGGTTGCTCTTTTTTTGCTTGTTAATTTCATAGAATGCTGCCTCGTCTTTTCGTATTTTTTTCTCTCTGGAAACTTCAAATAACGCGTGGCCTTTTTCATTGTCAAGTGTTTTTGAGCTGTTTTTCCCCCCGAAGAATGCTCGCACTTTGTCCCTTATACCCATGTGGCCCGATGGATCAACCTGATTGACCGGATCGCCTGAACAATAAGCATAGCTATTAATACCGCCGAGCCCGAATGGGCTGAACGTGTCGGGTGACAGAAACCGACCTGCGCGGGTGCTAAAAGCACGATAGCCGTTGCCAAGGAGATAGCAGTTTGTGAGGCCATCATGACGCTGCCCTGTGAATCCTATAAGTGCGGCAGTACTGCGCAGGGTCTTGCTGTGCCCGTAGGCGGTATACGCGAGCGTGTGAGTACTGTCGCGACGGGAATGGTTCAGTACCGAAGATTGTAAATCCACGGTCAATAATGAAATCCTGGCCGAGCTTCCCTCTGAGCGCTGCTCTGCCATTGGCGTTTTTGAAACTGAAAGCACCGTCACTGCATGATCACTGGCAATTTGCGAAGCCAGTTGTCCATTCTTGTAAAATAAATGCTGCTTTCTGTTCTGAGACATGGTCAGCCTGCGGCGCGGAGCGTAATTAATTGAGGCTACCCTCAGGCAAAGTGGGCTGGCGCGCAACTGGTAGAATTGCCAGTTGCCTACAGGCGCAAGATAGGTGTGCCGACAGTGTTAACCCTTTCGCGGGCAAGCCCGCTCCCACAGGTTTTCACTGGTTCGAAGGCAGTGAAAGTCGTGTGGGAGCGGGCTTGCCCGCGAAAGGGCCGGTACAGGGAATTACATCAACCCCGGATAAACGCCAGCAAATCCGCATTGATCACATCGGCATGGGTGGTCGGCATGCCGTGCGGATACCCTTTGTAGGTCTTCAACGTGCCATTAGGCAGCAACTTGGCCGACAACGGGCCCGCGTTCTCGTAAGGCACGATCTGGTCATCGTCACCGTGCATTACCAGCACCGGTTGGGTGATGCCCTTGAGGTCCTCGGTGAAGTCGGTTTGCGAAAACGCCACGATGCCGTCGTAGTGCGCCTTGGCACTGCCGATCATGCCTTGGCGCCACCAGTTGCCGATGATGCCTTCCGACGGTTTGGCCCCGGGCCGGTTGTAACCGTAGAAAGGCCCCGTGGGCACGTCGCGGTAGAACTGCGCCCGGTTACTTGCGACCTGGGCCTGGAAGCCGTCGAAGACCGACTTGGGCAGGCCGCCTGGGTTGGCCGGTGTCTGCACCATCAGCGGCGGCACTGCGGCAATCAGTACCGCCTTGGCCACCTTATCGCTGGGGTAGCGTGCCATGTAGCGCACCACTTCGCCGCCACCCGTGGAATGGCCGACATGCACCGCGCCCTGGGTGTCCAGGTGTTCGACCACGGCGGCTACGTCATCGGCGTAGTGGTCCATGTCGTGGCCGTCCCACACCTGGCTGGAGCGCCCATGGCCGCGGCGGTCGTGGGCGACCACGCGAAAGCCCTGGGCCAGGAAGAACAGCAACTGGGCATCCCAGTCATCGGCACTGAGCGGCCAGCCATGGTGGAAGTGAATGACCGGCGCGTCGCGCGGGCCCCAGTCTTTGTAGAAGATCTGAACGCCATCCTTCGTGGTTACGTAGCTCATGGTCGCGTCTCCTCTGTGCAGGGGATTGCCAAGTGAGCTATTGAGAATAGGAGAGATTTCTGTGTTGTCAGTACTGGCCTCTTCGCGGGGCAAGCCCGCTTGTATGGTTAGACTTGAAGGGGTGGTGGGACTAAATGCCCGATTCTGACTGTTCGCAGCAGTACAGACCGTGGGAGACATCGCCCCACCCCTTCCACCAAAGCGCCGATAAAGAATGCATCGTT
>Ga0207696_1000080_pt1 | contig 199217 bp, 167 predicted proteins | sample KBSS54metaG_FD_184403 | JGI IMG/M metagenome (GOLD analysis project Ga0207696, IMG submission 184403) | Switchgrass rhizosphere microbial communities from Kellogg Biological Station, Michigan, USA - KBS S5-4 metaG (SPAdes) (version 2) | ecosystem: Host-associated > Plants > Roots > Rhizosphere... | reverse complement strand
CTGAAAGACACCATTGCTGGCTTCAAAGGCATCCTCAACGGTGACTACGACCACCTGCCAGAACAAGCGTTCTACATGGTCGGCGGCATCGAAGAAGCGATCGAGAAAGCCAAGAAACTGTAATCCAGGCGCCCGGAAACGGGCGCTCATCAGGTTGAGGCAATCAGATGGCTATGACAGTCCATTGCGATATCGTCAGCGCGGAAGGGGAAATCTTCTCCGGTCTGGTAGAAATGGTGATTGCACACGGCGAACTCGGTGACCTGGGTATTGCCATGGGCCACGCGCCATTGATCACCAGCTTGAAGCCAGGTCCGATCACTCTGACCAAGCAAGGCGGGGAAAAGGAGGTGTTCTACATCTCCGGTGGTTTCCTTGAGGTTCAGCCGAACATGGTCAAGGTACTTGCCGACACCGTGCAACGTGCTGGCGACCTGGATGAAGCCTCCGCTCAGGAAGCCGTCAAGGCTGCCGAGAAGGCCCTGAACGAAAAGGGTGCGGACTTCGACTACAGCGCTGCTGCTGTACGTCTGGCCGAGGCTGCAGCTCAGCTGCGCACGCTCCAGCAAATCCGCAAGAAGTAAGCGGCGAAACCGTGATGCTTATGCGCGATTGATTAAAAAGGGTAGCCTCGGCTACCCTTTTTCTTTTTTAGCAAAACACATCTTTGGTCTGAAGCCGGACCGCCCAGGATTGGTAGCCATTCATGTCTCTTGAAATCGTCATTCTCGCCGCAGGCCAGGGCACCCGCATGCGTTCGGCCCTGCCCAAGGTGCTGCACCCGGTCGCGGGCAATTCCATGCTTGGGCATGTTATCCACAGCGCTCGTCAATTGGACCCGCAACGTATCCACGTGGTGATCGGCCACGGTGCTGATGTGGTGCGCGAGCGCCTGGCGGCGGATGACCTGAATTTCGTATTGCAGGACAAACAACTGGGCACCGGCCACGCCACCGCGCAAGCTGTGCCGTTCATTACCGCCGACACCGTGCTGATCCTCTACGGCGACGTGCCGCTGATCGAAGTGGAAACCCTGCAGCGTCTGCTCAAGCATGTGGTGCCAGGCCAGATGGGCCTGCTCACCGTTGAGCTGGATGACCCCACCGGCTACGGGCGCATCGTGCGCGGTGCCGACGGCAAGGTCGCAGCGATCGTCGAGCACAAGGACGCCAGTGAAGCCCAGCGGGCTATCACCGAAGGCAACACCGGCATCCTTGCGGTGCCTGCCCATAAGCTCGCCGACTGGATGAGCCGCCTGTCCAACAACAACGTCCAGGGCGAGTACTACCTCACCGACGTGATCGAGATGGCCGTGAGTGACGGCCTGCTGGTCGCCACCGAACAGCCCCACGACCCGATGGAAGTGCAGGGCGCCAATGATCGCAAGCAGCTTGCAGAACTCGAGCGTCACTACCAACTGCGTGAAGGCCGCCGGCTGATGGCCCAGGGCGTGACCCTGCGCGACCCTGCACGTTTTGACGTACGCGGTGAGGTCACCGTGGGCCGGGATGTGCTGATCGACATCAACGTGATCCTCGAAGGCCGCGTGATCATCGAAGACGACGTGGTCATCGGCCCGAACTGCGTGATCAAGGACAGCACCCTGCGCAAGGGCGTGGTGATCAAGGCCAACAGCCATATCGACGGCGCCGTAATGGGCGAGGGCAGCGATGCCGGTCCGTTTGCGCGGTTGCGTCCGGGCACTGTGATGGGCGCCAGGGCGCACGTCGGCAATTTCGTCGAACTGAAAAATGCACGCATGGGCGACGATGCAAAGGCCGGCCACCTGGCTTACCTGGGGGATGCGGTGATCGGTGCGCGCAGCAACATCGGCGCAGGCGCGATCACCTGCAACTACGATGGTGCCAACAAGTACCAGACCACCATTGGCGAGGACGTATTCATCGGCTCGAATAATTCGCTGATTGCACCTGTGACGATCGGCGATGGTTCGAACACTGCCGCGGGCTCAACCATCAACCAGGATGTGGATAAGTCCCAACTGGCCGTGGCCCGTGCACGCCAACGCAATATCGACGGCTGGAAACGCCCGGTCAAAATCAAAAAGACCTGAGTTATCCACAGCCTCATCAGCAGCGTTATCCAGAGGTGGGAGGGGGCTTGCCCCCGATGGCGGATTTTCAGTCAATGTTTCAGTCGACTGATCTACTGCAATCGGGGGCAAGCCCCCTCCCACATTTGTGTGTGTTGCTTGAAAAATCTGTTTCCGACGCTTGACGATATCTTCCCAATAGGTTTTGATTGCCTTCGTTATCTTTCGAAACGAAACTTATAATCACCATGTCGAAACGAAATACACCCCAACGACGCCACAACATCCTGACCTTGCTCAACGAACAGGGCGAAGTCAGCGTGGACGAATTGGCCAAGCGTTTCGAAACCTCGGAAGTCACCATCCGCAAGGACTTGGCCGCGCTCGAAAGTAACGGCCTGTTGCTGCGCCGCTACGGTGGTGCGATCACCATGCCTCAGGAACTGGTGGGCGACCCCGCCCAACCGGTCTCGGCCTACAAGCGTGCAATCGCCCGTGCTGCGGTGATGCGTTTGCGTGAGCACGCCCGCATCATCATCGACAGCGGCAGCACCACCGCCGCCATGATCCCGGAACTGGGCCACCAGCCCGGCCTGGTGGTCATGACCAACTCCCTGCACGTGGCCAGCGCCTTGAGCGAACTGGAACACGAGCCGGTGTTGTTGATGACCGGTGGCACCTGGGACCCGCATTCGGACTCGTTCCAGGGGCAGGTCGCCGAGCAGGTGTTGCGTTCCTACGACTTTGATCAACTGTTCATCGGCGCCGATGGCATCGATCTGCAGCGTGGCACCACCACCTTCAACGAATTACTGGGCCTGAGCCGTGTGATGGCCGAGGTCGCCCGTGAAGTGGTGGTGATGGTCGAATCCGACAAGATCGGCCGCAAGATTCCCAACCTGGAACTGCCTTGGAGCAGCGTCCATACCCTTATTACCGATGATCGCCTGCCGCTTGAGGCCCGCGACCAGATCCAAGCCCGCGGCATTACGCTGATATGCGCGGCAATCATCTAGGAGAAGCAGCATGTGTGGAATTGTTGGCGCAGTCGCCGAACGTAACGTAACGGCCATCCTGCTTGAAGGCCTCAAGCGCCTGGAATACCGCGGCTACGACAGTGCGGGCGTGGCCGTCTTCACCAACGCGGGCAAGCTTGAGCGCATGCGCCGCCCAGGCAAGGTCAGCGAGTTGGAGCAGGCGTTGGCCGGCGAGCCGCTGGTAGGTCGCCTGGGCATTGCCCACACCCGCTGGGCTACCCACGGCGCGCCGTGCGAACGCAACGCCCACCCACACTTCTCCGGCGACCTGGCCGTGGTGCACAACGGCATCATCGAAAACCACGAAGTGCTGCGTGAACAACTGAAAGGCATGGGCTACGTCTTCACCTCGGACACCGACACCGAAGTCATCGCCCACCTGCTCAACCACAAGCTCAAGGACCACAGCGACCTGACCACCGCCCTCAAGGCCACGGTCAAGGAACTGCACGGCGCCTACGGTCTGGCCGTGGTCAGCGCCAGCCAACCGGACCGCGTGGTTGCCGCCCGCAGTGGCAGCCCGCTGGTGATCGGCCTGGGCCTGGGAGAGAACTTCCTCGCCTCCGACCAACTGGCCCTGCGCCAGGTGACCGACCGCTTCATGTACCTGGAAGAAGGCGATATTGCCGACATCCGCCGTGAAAGCGTGGCGATCTGGGACGTGAACGGCAATTCCGTCGAGCGCGAAGCGGTGCAATACCGCGATGGTGCCGAAGCTGCCGACAAGGGCGAGTTCCGCCACTTCATGCTCAAGGAAATCCACGAACAGCCATCCGTGGTGCAACGCACCCTGGAAGGCCGCCTTGGCGACAAGCAAGTGCTGGTCAATGCCTTCGGCCCGCAAGCCGCCGAGCTGTTCGCCAAAGTGCGCAATGTGCAGATTGTCGCCTGTGGCACCAGCTACCACGCCGGCATGGTTGCCCGTTACTGGCTGGAAGAACTGGCCGGCATCCCGTGCCAGGTCGAAGTCGCCAGCGAGTTCCGCTACCGCAAGGTGGTGGTGCAGCCCGACACGCTGTTCGTGACCATTTCCCAGTCTGGCGAAACCGCCGACACCCTGGCCGCGCTGCGCAACGCCAAGGAACTGGGCTTCCTCGCCAGCCTGGCGATCTGCAACGTCAGCATCAGCTCCCTGGTACGTGAGTCCGACCTGACCCTGCTGACCCAGGCCGGTCGCGAAATCGGCGTGGCCTCCACCAAAGCGTTCACCACCCAGTTGGTCGGTCTGTTGCTGCTGACCCTGTCCCTGGGCCAGGTTCGCGGCACCTTGGCTGCCGGCGTCGAAGCCACCCTGGTGGAAGAACTGCGCCGCCTGCCGACCCGCCTGGGCGAAGCCTTGGCCATGGACAGCACCGTGGAAAAAGTCGCCGAGCTGTTCGCCGACAAGAACCACACCCTGTTCCTCGGCCGTGGCGCGCAGTACCCGGTGGCGATGGAAGGCTCGCTGAAACTCAAGGAAATTTCGTACATCCACGCCGAAGCCTACCCGGCCGGTGAGCTCAAGCACGGCCCGTTGGCCCTGGTGGACGACGACATGCCGGTGGTCACCGTCGCGCCGAACAACGAACTGCTGGAGAAGCTCAAGTCCAACCTGCAGGAAGTCCGCGCCCGTGGCGGCCAACTGATCGTGTTCGCCGACGAAAAAGCCGGCATGACCAACGGCGAAGGCACCCACGTCATCAACATGCCGCACATCCATGACACCCTGTCGCCGATCCTCTACACCATCCCGCTGCAACTGCTGTCGTACTACGTCGCCGTGCTCAAAGGCACCGACGTCGACCAGCCGCGCAACCTGGCGAAGTCGGTGACGGTGGAGTAACCCGCTTCACCCTGGAGGCCCGCCCGGGTCTCCAGGTCCCCGCGAAAGGACGCGCCTTCGATGAACACCCCCTCGCAAATCCACGAGCGTTTGCACAACCGCCGATTCACCGTCGCCAATAACACCCACGGGCTATCCGGCGCGGGAACGGTGTTTCATTACCTTGTTGAGGGAGATGCCATTTCCAGTACCTACCAAGGCGGTCGCATCCGCCTGGGTACGCAGGTCGGCCGCGTCACAGGCCCAGACGCTATCGAGCTGCTGTATCAGTGCCTGACGCTGGAAGGTGAGCTGCTGGCCGGCTGGTCGCGGGGCATCATCGGTGTCGATGCTGCCGGGCGTACCACGCTGAGTTTCGTGTGGGGTTGGTTGTCGGGGGCGACAGGAGGTGGGGAGTCGAACTACGTGGAGCTTGCAGAGTGTGATGGCCACTCCTAAGGCACAAACTCCACCCTCAACCCCCGACTCGCACTGCGTCCCTGATCATCACTGACCCGCAACCGATACTCCCCCGACTTGCCCGGCCGCCAGTTCAATGTGGCTTGCGGCGGGCCCTGGCCGATCAAGGTTTGATCAGCAAACCAGTACAGCGTTGCCGCATCGCTGGCCGCATTCGCGTTCAGCGGGATGCTTTCCTGGGGTTGGGACAGGCGCAACTGATAACTCACTTGAGTCAGCGGTGAGCGGATCTGCGGGGCTTCGCTCTGGTCGCTGATGCGGTTGGGCTGGCAGTTTTTCATCACGTTGGGTGGCGTGCGGCGGGGCAGGCCGGCGGCGCGGTACAGGCGTTGGATGTCGCTGGGCCAGAATTCGAAGACTTCCTCGCGGGTGTATTGCGCTTCGAACGGCGGGCACGCGGCCTTGCCGGTGCGGGTGTCGATCAGTACCGGGCGGTGCAGGTTGGACACGCGAATCGGTGAAACACCGGGGATGTACCAGGTCTTGCGGGTTTGTGGGCACCAGCGGTTGGGCAATTCGCCCGAGGCGGCACAGACGTCGATGCGCACCAGGCCGGCAGGTGGTTTGTCAGCCTTGATCACGACGTTGGGCAAGGCCAGGGGCAGGGCGTCGGCGATGCGGAAGAACAGCGGTGCAGCGGTCTTGGCACCGATAAACGCCGGGTTGGGTCGACCATCGAAGTTGCCCACCCACACCACCAGCACATAGGGACCGACCAGGCCCGCGCTCCACGCATCATGGAACCCCCAGGACGTGCCGGTTTTCCAGGCGGTGCGCCAGTGCCGCGCGGGCAGGCCATCCGGTCGCGGGTTACGGCGCAGCATGTCACGCACCATAAAGGCCGCCTGCGGGGTGAGGAGCTGCGGGCCGGTGGCCTGGGGCTGCTCCTGCAGATAGCGCAACGGCCGCAGATGGCCGTCGCCCGCCAGCATCACGTACAGCCGCGCCAGTTCCTCGGGTGTCATCTCACCGCCACCGAGGGCCAGGGCCAGGCCGTAATGGCTTTCACCGCGCAGGCCCTTGATCCCGGCGCGTTGCAGCAACCCATACAACGACGGCGATTTCACCTGGCTGGCCAGCCACACCGCCGGGATATTCCTGCTACGGATCAACGCATCCCGTGCGGTCAGAGGCCCGACAAAACTGCCGTCGAAATTTTCCGGCTGGAAGTAGCCGAAGTTACTGGGTAAATCCTTGAGGATACTCATGGGGTGGATCACCCCTTGATCCAGCGCCAGCCCGTAGAGAAACGGCTTGAGGGTCGACCCCGGCGAGCGGCGTGACAACACGCCGTTGACCTGGCCGTGGATGCCTGTGGATAAGTAGTCTGCCGAGCCCACCAGCGCCTTGACGCTCTGGTCGCGGCTGTCGATCAGGAGGGCCGTGGCATTTTCCACACCGGTGCTGCGCCGCTCGGCGATAAAGCCGGTGATCAGGCGTTCTAGCAGTTGCTGCAAGGGCAGGTTGAGGGTGCTGTTGAGTTCGTTGCCTGGCTGGGAGGCCAACAGCTGCTCGCTCAGATGCGGCGCCAGAAACGGGATCTGTTGGCGGTTGCGGGCTTCCAGGGGCAGCTCGAGTAAACTGGCGTTACGCGGGTCTTGTGGATACGTTTCGCGCCAGTCATTCATCAAGCGCAGTCGCGCATTTTGCAGCGAAGGCCCGAAGCGCGCGCGCCGCCCCGGCTGCTGGGGAATCACCGCCAGCGCCAAGGCTTCGGACAACGACAACTGCGCCGCCGCCTTGCCGAAGTAGATGCGACTGGCCGCTTCGGTGCCTTCGATATTGCCGCCCATGGGCGCCAGGTTCAGGTACGCCTCAAGGATGTCGTGTTTGCTGTAGCGCGCCTCCAGCCACAGGGCCAACGCCATCTGCTGCAACTTGCCGGGTACCTGGCGGGTGTTGAGATCCCACAGGCGCCGTGCCAGTTGCATGCTCAAGGTCGAGCCGCCCTGGCGTTGGCCGCCGCTGTAGGTGGCCAGGGCCGCACGCAGCAACGCCGGGGGATTGATCCCCGGGTGCCAATAGAAATTGCGGTCTTCCTTGAGCAGCAAGGCCTCGACCAGTGACGGCGAGATGCGCTCCAGCGGCAGCCATAAACGGTATTGGCCGTCATCCGCCAGGGTCATGCGCAGCAGCGAACCGTCATCGGCCAGTACCACTCGTGACGACGTCACAGCCTGTTCCAGCGGGGCATGGGGCCACAGCCGTAGCCCCGCCAGCACCAGCGCCGCTGCCAGCAGCGGCGCCAGGCGTTTAAGGCTTGGTAATTTCAAGCTGGCCTACTTTGCCGCGCCCTTGCAGGGTGGTTTCGTACATGCCTTCGGCGTAGGCCGGTGGCGTATTGAACGTGCCGGCGTTGGTGGCGCGCACGCGATAGACGAAGGTGCCTACGTCGCGCAGTGCCGTGCCGTACAACACCACCCGATCATCACGCACATCCACGTAGTCCGGCTGCCAGTTGCTCAGCTCGGTTTCGCCGATCGGCGCTTGCCAGGCATCGGCTTCCTGATCGCTTTCTTCTACGTAATCGGCCTCTTCGCCTTCACTTTCCTCGGTACTGGCGGTTTCCGGCTCCGGTGGCAAGTTATACACAGGCTCGACGCCACCGGGCAGCAGGTCGACCACCGCCACTTGCTGCACCTGGTCACGGTCGGTGGCACGCAGGCGCAAGCGCACCAGGAACTCATCGCCCACCGCCACTGTGCTCACCGGCTCGCCTTTGAGGTCGAGGTATTCGTGGATGATCTCCAGCCCGTTGTTGATCGGCTTGAGCTTGGCACCCTTATCGAAACCGGCTTCGCTGAGCATGTAAAACGCCGCCGGGCCGTCGGATTTTTCCATCAGCAGTTTTTGCGTGGCGCCCGGCACCGCTGCGCGGGGTGGCTGGCCGGCCATTTCCAGCAATTGTTGCTGCTTGTCGCCCAGCCAGGCGGTGGCCTTGAGGGTCATATCGCTTTGCGCGCGCTGGCCGTAGTTGTCCAAGGCGCGCAGTAACAGCGCCGCCGACAGCGAGTTGTAGCGCTGTTCGTTGAGGCGCTTGCCGAGTTTATCCAGCAGGGCGGTAGGAACATCGTCCAGCAACTCGGGGAAATGGCGAGCGAGCAGATGCAGGTGCTCGGCATCGTGGACCAGCGGGTCGTAATACAGGCCGTCGCTTTCCCACTTATCCACAAGCGAACGCCAAGGGATCTTGCGGAACACGGTGTCGGCCTGGCGATCCTGCTTGAGCAGTTTGTAGCTGGCCGCCAGGTACGCGGCGCCCAAGTCGTTCTGCCAGCTGTCCTTGAAGTAGCTTTCGTAGCGTTCGCGGATATCGCTCAAGGCGCCGCTCACCAGAATCCCCTGACGACTCAACAGGTAACTGGCGTAGGCGCGGTTGCGCAATTCCGACAGGCCTTCGCTCGGGCCGTTGGCCAGGTCCGTCAGATAGCTGTTGGCGCGCACCAGCAGGTCTTCTGGCACCGGCAACCCGCGTTCCTTGGCTTCGATCAGGAAATCGGTGGCATATAGGCTGGCGTAGGGCGCCACATCCGGGTTGGCGGCCCACAAACCGAAACCACCGGCCTGGTTCTGGCGCTGACGCAACATGCGCACCGCGCTGCTGAAGGCCTGTTCTGCCTCGGGTGCGGTACCGCCCCAGATCAACGCCGGCATCGCCTTGGACACCAGTTGTTCGGTGCAGGCATAACCGTAGTCATCCAGGTAATGCTTGAGACCGTTGGCCCATACCAGCGGCGAGGCGGCCACACCCAGTTGCACGTCACGCAACTGGCTGAACAGTTCACGGGTGGGCTTGAGCTCTTTGCTGGCGCTGTCGAAACGACCCAGGCTCAGGGCCACGCGATGCTCGCTCAGAGGGCGAATCGAAGTGGTTTCCGCCACCTGGATCCGCTTGCCATCCGGCAACACGGCGACAAAGCGCAAATCCGCCGAACCGAGGGTTTCGCCGACCTTGATCTTGAACTCGGCGGTGCCCTCCTTGCGCGGTTGCAGGGACAAGGTGCTGGCTTTGTCGCCCTGCACCACCAGGCCGGCGCTGGTCTGCACTTCAAACTTCACGTCCGCCGCCGCCTCGAGGTTGCTGAATACCCCGGCGCTGACGTTGAACACATCACCCGGCGCCACGAAGGCTGGCACGTTCGGCGTGATGACGATCGGGCCACGGACCTCGGTATTGGCCTCGCTGACGCCCACGCTGTCGGCGTCCACAGCCACCGCGAACAGGTGCAGCTTGCCGTTGAAGCTGTCCGGCACCTGGTAATGCAGCACGGTTTCACCGGCGGGCAAGTCCACCAGCCCGGACCACCAGGCCACTGGCGGCTGGTGTTTACGCTTGAACGGGTTGAGGTGGTTGGCCAGGGCGCCTTCCGTATCGCCACCGGGCGCCGCCCCACTGAGCAGGCGGCTGAATTCCGGCAGGATCAGGTCAAGGATCTGACTGGTGCCGACTTCCAGCGCACGTTTCTGGAAGAAGAAGCCCAGCGGGTCCGGCGTCTGGTAGCGGGCTACCTGCAGGATGCCTTCGTCCACTGCATACACCACCGCGCGGCCCGGGCGGTCGGCGTTGACCTTGATGTCCAGCGTCTGCCCCGGCTCGATTTTCGTCGGGCCCTCGACCTTCAACGCCATGCGCCGCGCATCCAGGTTGATGCTGAACGGCACCACCCCGTAGGACAGCGGGCTCATGTAGACCTCGGACGAGCCGATGTCGCGCACAAACTGCACGTTGACGTAGGCATTGCCCTCAAGCCCTGCAGGCACGCGGATATGTTGCACGCTGTTGGTACTGTCGGCCTTGAACCACTGCTGGGTGTAGACCTTGTCCCGCTCGATGGTGATCAGCCCCGCACCGGTGTAAGGCGCGCGGATGCTGATCGCGATCTCATCGCCGGTGGCGTAGCTGCGTTTATCCAGGCGCAGTTGCAGCTCGGCGTTGCGTTCCAGGGAGCGCGAGGTATTCCCGCGTCCGGCCACGCTGTAGTCGATCTGGTTGAGCAGGTTGCCGTTGGCGTCCTTCACTTGCAGGGTGAAATCCCCTGGGATGGCGGTGTTCAGGGCCTGCCTGGCGCCGTCCTTGGTCATCACCAGCGGCGAGGCCGGCTGGCTGATGTTCTTGATGCGCGACTCGTACTTGTAGGTGCCGTTGGACTGTTTCACCAGTACCGACACGTAGCGGTGCTCGACCACTTCGCTGGTCAGGCCGTCCACCGCCAACGGGGTGAGGTCTGGCGCGACGGCCAGCCATTGCACCTGGCGCGGGGCATCCTTGGCGACGTACGACAGCGAGTCCTGACTTTTCACACCCACAAGGTAGGGCGCGGACGACACCAGCAATGCACTTTGCGCCGCCACGTTACGGCCCCCTTCGGCCTCGAACACCTGGGTCATCACTTGCAAGCGATAGGTGCTGTTGGCGAAGCGTTGCAGGTTGAGGTCGAGTACGGCCTGGCCGTTGTCGTCGACGGTGGTTTCGGCCAGGTCTTCGGTGCTGGCCTCTTCCAGGGAATCGTTGAGGCGGAAACGGTAGTCGGGGTAACGCTCGAATGCCGCGAGCGTCGGGCTCAGGGACATCTTCGCGGTGACGCGACGGCCGGCCGCCGGGGCGCCGAACAGGTGCATCGCGGTGACCTTGGCCACCACCTGGTCCGGTGGAATCCAGCCCTGTACCGGGGTGTCGTGCAGGCTCAGGCTGACCTTCATGCGGTCCGGTTCGAAATCGCGGACCTTGAAGCTGACACTGCCGAGGTCGGTGCGGGTCTGTTTCTGGCCAATCAACTGCAAGGTCGCGGTGTAGTCACCGGCGGGGGCGACTTCGCTGCTGGGGAAATCAAAGGTTTCAAAACCGCTGGCGGACAGCTTCAGCGGCTGGCGAATCACTTCAAGGCCGCGCGGGTCGGTGATCTGCAGCTCCACGGGCAGGCCTTGCAGGGCACCTTTCCAGTTGCCGCTGCGCACGATCATGCCCAGGTGCGCGGTCTCGCCAGGGCGGTAGAGGCCACGGTCGGTGAACAGGTAGGCGCTGAGGCGATCAATCGCACCGTCTTCTTCCAAACCGCCTACGTCGAAGCGCGACAAATCCAGCTGCTGGGACTGACGGGCGATCGGCAGGAACGACTGGTCATTGCCGCGGGTGACCACATACATCAGCGGCGTTTTCTCACGGCGCAGTTCATCCAGCTTGGCGAAATGCACGTGGCCTTCGCCGTCGGTGTGGCCGCTGCTCACGGGCAGACCGTTGCGGCCAATGATGTCGACCTGGGCGTCGGACACCGGCGAACCGTTGCCGATGGATTGCACATACACGTCATGGCTGCCATCGCTGGAGCGCTTGGCGATGATGCCGAGGTCGGTGACCACGATAAAGCGCAGGTCAGAGGTGGTGCTGCGCGAATAGTCGAACGTGCGCTCGGCCGGCTCATCCTGAGGGCTGAGCTTGAGCACGAAAATGCCGCGACGGCCTCCGTTGGCGGTGAGGTAGTGGCTCAGATCGACGTTGTCATACACGGTTTTCGCCGGGTCCGAGGACGACAGCGCAATATCCAGGGACTGGCGTTCAACCATGCGGTCGAAGTACTCGTTGCCGAAATTGGGCCGGGCAAAGCTGCCGCTGCTCTGGTCCACCAGGTGCTGCAATTGGTTGGGCAGCAAGCGCGCGATTTCCACATGGGCGCCAGGTACACCACGGGCCATGAAACCCAGGCGTTTTTCGCCATTGAGGCTGAGCAACGCGCCGTCGGACAGGAACTGCAAGGTGCGCGGATAAGCCGGCATGCTGATCAGCGAGGCCGTCGGGTTTTTCGCCAGGTAGCCACCGATGGCTTCCAGGTTGGCGGGCACGCGCACATACAGCGCACGGCCGGCCGGGGCCTTGAACTTGAAGGCATGCAGGGTATTCAGTGGTTCGACGCTGGGCACGTGGGTCAGCGTGACCTTGGTACTGCGGGCCAGCAGGGCATCGTCGATGTCGTTGCTGTTATAGGGACGGGTGTCTTCCTGGGCCTTTTCCGGCAACAGCCAGGCCTGGACCTTACCGGCAATGGTCTCATCGGCCACGGCACTGGAGCTGCTGAACATCAGCACCGGCTCAGGCTCGCCGCGCTCGTTATCCACAAAGCTCACTTCGGCGCCGGTAAAGGTCAGGCGATAGCGGCCGGGCACGGTGACTTCCGCCACCAGCGGCGCGGTGCTGGCGTTGCCGCCGTCGCGGGCCTTGATGCCTTCATCCAGCTTGGCGCTGACCGGCGTGCTTTCCAGCGGTGTGGCCAGGGCGGCGGAGCGTACGTAGGCGTTCAGCCTGGTCTCGTCGAAGCTGATGTCCGGGCGGTTGGGCAACTGGGCGTCGCGGTAGGCCAGGCCTTTGCCGAGAGTGACCGAAACGCGCTTGCGCAGGCTGTCTTCATCGACCGGGTGGGAAAAATGGAAGGTCGCCACCAGTTGTTTCAGCGTCGGGTTCGACGGGTCTTGATACAACTCGTTGTGTGCCAGGGTGGCGCGGAACGGCTGGGTGGAGAACTGGCTGCTGTACTGGCTGAGCAGTACGCCATCGGCCAGCAAACCTTTCCTGGCCAGATCAAGGGTGTAACCCGCTTCGATGGGCCAGTCTTTCTCCGGTACGAACAGCAGCGTGCGGTCATCGGACCAACGCCAGGTACCGGCCACGCCAGGTTTGAGGGTGATGCCTTCGGTGACCGGCTTGCCAATGGCGGCCAGCGGGGCCACCGATTCGGCAAAACGCACCTGTAAGTTATCCACAACCGGCGGTTGCTGGGTGTAGTCCGTCAGGTTGGGTTTGTGCAGCGAATAGCCCACGGTGTGGGGCTGCGGCAGGTTGGAGTACCAGTGCCAGCCATAGAAGCCAGCGGCCGCCAACAGCACCAGGCCCAATACGCCGGCACCGGCCTGGCGCGGATAAGCGCGGGCTTTGTTGCCCAGGTTCGCCAGGCCACGGCCGATGGCGCGCAGCCACAGCGGCGGATGCCATTGGCCGAAAACGGCCCCCACCACAGTCAAAAACACACCGACAACACGACGGCTGATGGCTTTGAGCGAATCGAACATGGTGAGCATCCCTGGCTAAGTGCGGCGTATCTTACACGCGTCTTTGATACAAAAGATGACACCGATACGCGGCACGGCGGGGATGTTTACCGAGTCAGCTGCGCACGAATGCCAACAGCAGCGCGTAATCATTGGCGTCGGCAGCGCGAAGCGCCTGGATGTAGCGTTGGCGAACTTCGTTCACGATCACCAGGTTAGCGCGCCCCCAGGAGAAGGGAGCAAGACCACATTGCCTCAGCAGGCAATCGGTCATGAGGCGAGCATGTCTACCGTTGCCATTGGGGAAAGCGTGTAGCCACACAAGTCGATGATGAAAGCGCACGGCAATCTCTTCTGGCGGGAATACGTTGTGCTCCAGCCAATAAGCCACGTTGTCGAGCAATTGACGCAAGTTGACGGCAATCTGTGTCCAGTCACAGCCAATGTTTTTATCTGATTTTCGGAAAGTACCGGCCCACTTCCAAGTGTCGTCGAACATTTTCACGTGGAGTTCGCGGCAGAAATGATCATTCAGCACATCCAGCTTTTTTTGCCGAGCTACCCAACGCGAGGCTTTGAGGATGTTTTGCGCCTCCCATTCATCCAATTCGCCTTGGGTGGCGATGTGTCTCGGTTTCAGCCCAGCGACTTCGTCCGGATCGAGCGGGGTTTGACCTGGTTTAAGTTCCAGTTCTATTGCCATAGGCGCGTCCATGGACCGTCGAGCAATTCTTTGCGACGTTCATCAATCTGACGTTCGATGAAGGCATCAGAAGGACGTTGATCTTCGAGGCTCATGGAATGTGCGACGCCTAGGATTTCTTGCTTGGCCATGAGTTCGGCGCGGTCTTGGATGACTTCATGCAGGGGCTTTTTGGGGACCAGGCCGTACACGAGTTCACAGTCCAGTGCTGCCGCGAGCTTTCTTAGCTGTGCAAGCGAAATGCGATCCTCAGCTTCGGAGCGCTCGGACTTGGTCAAGGTCACTGAAGACACGCCCGCCATTTCGGCCTGGGCTCTTAATGAGCGACCCAACGATTCTCTGATAGAACGCAACCATCCGCCTGGCGGAACGGGTGCGCCTTTAACGGTGTTAAAGGGTTCAATAGCGCGTTCTACTTGAGAAAGGCGCAGCTTGTAGAGGTTGGAAGTACCCATGGTGAATGACCTTTGTAAGCCTATAGGCTATCAATATTGAAATAAATATTAGCCTATAGGCATACAGTAATCACAAAAAATAAGCCTATAAGCTAACAAAATACAAGATTCTGTTTGCCTATAGGCTTACAAAGCAATTCAATTTGTTAGCTTTCAAGAAGTTCAGGTCCACCAGTAGCGCACGAGGTGGAAGAAAATCGGCGCCGCAAAACACACCGAATCCAGGCGATCCAGCATCCCGCCGTGCCCTTCGATCATATGCCCCCAATCCTTCACCCCCCGGTCGCGCTTGATTGCCGACATGACGATGCCGCCGGCGAAGCCGAGCAGGTTGATCAGCAAGGCGATCAGGAACGACTGCCACGGGTTGAACGGCGTGGTCCACCACAGCGCCGCACCGATCAGGGATGACAGCAAAATCCCGCCGACAAAGCCTTCCACGGTTTTCGATGGCGACAGGTTGGGCGCGATCTTGTGTTTGCCGAACAGCTTGCCGCACACGTACTGCAGCACGTCCGAGAGTTGCACCACGATCACCAGGTAGGCGATCAGCAGCAGGTTGCGGCCTTCGTAGCCGGGGATGTCGAGGGTCAGCAGGGCGGGCACGAACGACACGCAGAACACCGCGATCATCAGCCCCCATTGCACCTTGGAGGCGCGTTCGAGGAAGTGCGTGGTGTCGCCGCCCAGGGAGGCGAGGATCGGCAGCAGCAGGAACACGTACACCGGGATAAAGATCGAGAACAGCCCGTACCAGTCCGAGTAGATCAGCAGGTATTGCAGCGGCAATGCCAGGTAGAACGCGGCCACCAGGGCCGGGTAGTCGCTGCGCCGGGTCGGCGTGAGGGTGAGGAATTCGCGCAGGGCGTAGAACGACACTGCGTAGAACAGCAGGATCACCGCACCGGTACCGAGCCAGAAGGCGATACCGATGACCACCACCATCACCCACCAGGCGTTGATGCGGGCGTTGAGGTTGTCGATCACCGCATTGGGGGTGCCACGGGTGCGCAGTTTGAGGATCAGGCCGATCAGCGAGGCGAGCACCAGGATCGCGCCGATACCGCCGAATAACATCAGGGTTTGGCTATCCATCTCAGGAATGCTCCGGGGCGAGGGCGAGCAGGGCGTCGCGGGTTCGGGCAAGGAACGCGGCTTTGTCTTCGCCTTCTTCCAATTGCAAGGGGGCGCCGAAGCTGGTGGTGCACAGCAAAGGCAGCGGCAGCACGCGGCCCTTGGGCATGACCCGGTTGAGGTTGGCGATCCACACCGGGATCAATTCGGCCTGTGGGTAACTTTTGGCCAGATGGTAGATGCCGCTTTTGAACGGCAGCAAGCCGTCCTCCAGGTTGCGTGTGCCTTCGGGAAAGATGATCAGCGAGTCGCCGCCTTCCAGCGCGGCGAGCATGGGCTGCAAGGGGTTATCCACAGGGTCTTTGCGCTCGCGGTCGATCAGCACGCCATTGAACACGCGGTTGATGATGTAGCGGCGCAGGGCGCTTTTATTCCAGTAATCGCTGCCGGCCACCGGGCGCGTGAATTTGCGCAGGTTCTGCGGCAGCGAGGCCCACAGCAGTACGAAGTCGCCGTGGCTGCTGTGGTTGGCGAAATAGATACGTTGCACCGGCACTGGCGCGCAACCCAGCCACAGGCTGCGGGCGCCGGTGACCGTGCGGGCCATGGAGGTAATCAGCGTGGCGACCACGGGTTCGAACATGGGAATTCCTTATGCGGCGAAAGGCAGCCAGGGGCTGGCGAGGATCACGGCGAGGGTCAGCAGCGCTTGCGCGCCCAGCAGCCAGGCTTGTTTGCGCAGCAATTTGAGGGCGCCGCGACGGCGCTCGGTCCAGGGCCGGCCGGCCCGCTTGGGCGATTGCAGGCCAAGGGTCTGCAGGGCTTGATCGAGGTCCGCCGTGCGCTCGATGTCGCGGGCCAGCAGGGCGAACAGGTCGGCGTCAAAGGCCACCCGCAGCGCCCAGTACTTTTGCAGCAGCCCGAGGATAATCATCCACAGGCTGAGCAGCAGGCAGATGGTTGAAACACTCGCCATCAGTAACTGGGCCAGGCCGAATAACACCCCGGCCACGGTCAGGCCTGTGGATAACTGATCCAGTGAACGGCCACGGCGCAGCAGGCTGGCGACCACCTGGAGTTCCATATCAGCGGGCATGGGGCAAACCCTCCAATGCTTGACGATGAGCAGGGTGCAGGACCACATCGGTCCGCGCTGTACGAATAATAGCCAGCGCCTGGTCCACCGTGGCGGCGCGCCCACTGTGCAGCAGCCAGGCGGCGACGGCGGTGGCACTGCGCGAGTAGCCGAGGGCGCAGCACACCAGCACCGGGCCGCTTGCACGCAGGCGCTCGATGGCCTCGGCGGCTTGCTGGCAGTCGGCGGGTGTCGGGGCGATCAGGTCCAGCACCGGGATGCTTTGATACGCGCGGCCCTGTGGATTAATCGGCAATTCGGCACAGAGGTCGACGATGGCGCTGAATGGACCCTGCTCTTTCGCACTGGGAATCCGCCCCAACCAGACGTTATCCACAATCAGGTCTGGCTGTGGATGTTTGCGTGTCCACAGGCGCGAATTTATCCACGCCCCGGCCAGGTAAGGTGCATACAGCCAGCGCGCCGCGGGTGTGAGCCGGCCATCGGTGCGTTTCTGAAAGCCCGACGCGCCGAGCACCAGGTAATTCACCTTGATCAAGCACAGGGACACCGCCGGCCAGAGCAGCCATAACCAGGCGCCGCCCAGGGAAAACGCGAGAACTGCCAGTGCCAACGCCCCCAGGCCGTAGCGCAGACCTAAGCGCCAGCGCTTCGAATCCCGGGTAAGCCGTGCATTCAGCAATGGGCTTGGGTGTTCCACCGGCCACAGCCACACGCATAGCCAGCCGGCGAGGGCGCCTGTGGGTAAGTCGATAAAGTGATGTTGATAAGTGGTCAGCACCGAAATACCGATCAAGGCGAGCCAGCCATGCACCAGCCAGCGCCATAACCCTTGGGTGTGGCGCTGATACATGACCCACAGGATCACCAGCAGCGCGATATGCAGCGAGGGCGCCTGGTTGAACGGTTTGTCGAACCCCGCCAGTACGGCAAACAGCCAGCCGAACACACCATCCAGTTCCGGCCGCTCGAAGGTGAAGCGCAGCGGCCAGATCAGGAAGCAACTCACGGCGATGACCTGCGCGCTGAGCAGGCGCAGCGCGTGTTGCTTCAGCTCATGGCGGCTGTTGGGCAGCAGCAGGGAGAAACCGTAAAGCAGGTCGATGGACCAATAGGGCACGATGGTCCAGGCCCAGAACGGCATATGGGTTTCCCAGCCGAACACCAGGGTGCCGACATCGCTGCGCTGGCTGGTGACCCACGTGGCGAAGCCGTAAGTGCTGAAAAACAGCGGCGCCAACAGCAGCAGCCACAGCACCGCTGGTTTCAATAGACCGGGTTCGCGCATGGTCAGATCTTCTGGGCCAGGGACACGGTAAAGATGCCCCACTCATCCACACGCTGGGTGATCTTGCGAAAGCCCGCGGCTTCTACCAGTTGGTCCATTTCTGCCTGGCTGCGACGGCGCATCACCCAGGCCTGGCCCTGGCGATGGCTGGTCAGTGCGCGGGCGATCAGTTCCAGTTGCGGGTGCCACGGTTGGCCGGTGTAGACCAGGTAACCGCCGGGCTCCACGGCTTCAGCCAGGCCGGCCAACGAACCGCCGACCATGGCGTTATCGGCAAACAATTCATACAGCCCGGAAACCACCGCCAGCGTCGGCTTGGGTTGCAGTGCCGCCAAATCCAAGCGGTCAAACGCATCGCCTTTGACGAACTGCGCGATGTCTCCCAGGCCTTTCTCACGAATCAGCGCGCCACCGTCGCGCACGTTGATGTCGCTGTAGTCGCGCAGCAGGATCGATTCCGGCAGCGGCGACACGCCCTGCAAGGCTTCAAGAATGTAGCGCCCGTGGCCAGCGGCGATGTCGACGATGCGCACTTCGCGGTCTTCTGCGCGCAGCTTGGCCATGGCCAGGCGCAGCAGTTCCTCGACGTTCAGCTTGCGCTGGCGAATACCACGCCAGCCGATGGAGTTGAGGTAGTTGGTGTCGATCATGCGTCCCAGCCCACCCTTGCCGGTGGGCGTGTTGCGGTACACGTAGTCCAGGGTGCTGCCGGAGTCGAAGCCGGTGTCGAAGCCCAGCTTGACGCCGTCCGACAGGTTCTTGCCCAGGCCCATGCTGGCGCGGGTCAGGCGCCAGTACAGGTCGCGCAGGGAGTTGCGTGGCAAGGGGGCTGCGAGGGATTCGGATTCGGCGCAGGTGGCGCCCAGTTTGTCGGCGTCCAGCAGGGACGCACGGTCCAGCGGGTGTGCGAAGTTCTGCAGGATAAAGCGCCTGGCGCTGCTCACGGCCACCGCGCGGTCACGCTCGCCGAGGGTGTCGTGGAAAAAACCGGGGAGGATATGCAGTTCTTTTTTCAGGCTGCCAAGGCGGTCGAAGAATTGCTGCTGGGGTTTGCGGTGCACCACAAAGTCGGCGCCCGAGACCAGCAGTTGGGTCGGCACCTGGATCGCCTGGGCATCGGCGACAACCCGGTCGGCGGCTTCGTACAGGCCCAGCAGCACGTTCACCGAGATGGCCTTGGTGATCAGAGGGTCGCTGTCGTAGGACGCCACGCGCTCCGGGTCATGGCTGAGGAACTTGGCCTTGACGTAGCTGTTGACGAAGAAGTTGCCGCGAAATTTGCGCATGAGCGCCAGGCCCGGCCGGGCAAAGGGCACGTACAGTTTGACCTTGAACGCCGGGGACGCGAGCACCAGGGCGCGGATTTTCGGCGCGTAGTCATGCACCCAGGTGGCTGCGATCACCGCGCCGACACTTTGGGCAATTACGGCACAGTCTTCTTCCTCGATGCCATAGGTGGCACCGATATGGTCGCGGAAAGTCTGCACATCGCGGGCGCTGGTGGCGAAGCTCGGGCTGTCGCCGCGTTCGCCAGGCGATTGGCCGTGGCCACGGGCGTCCCAGGCGAAGAAATCGAACTGCGGCAAGTCCAGTTCATCCACCAGGTGCGCGATACGCCCCGAGTGCTCATGGCCACGGTGAAACAGCAGGATCGCCTTGCGCGGCTCGCCATCCGCAGGCGCGCTGGCCGGCCAATGACGGTAGAAAAGCTCGACGCCGTCATGGGTACTGAAGGTGTGCTCTTGCTGTTCGCGCATTGCAAAATCCTTATGCAGAAGGGGAGATAGGTTGTTCTTCTTTCAAGCCCTGGCGCACCCGGTTGACCAGGGTGTAGGCGAGCAGGGCGGCAACCAGCCACATCACCGTGTCGACCCAGCCAGCGCCGAGCCAGCCGAGCGCCACACCGGTGGCCAGCACGCCGAGGACGAACGCACGGTCACTCTTGCCCATCGGCCCGTCATAACGCCGTGACGCACCGACCATCGGCCCCAGCACGCCGGCGTATTCGCTGAACACCGCCAGCAGCGCCACCAGCAACACCGGCACCAGGCTCACGCCGGGGATCAGCGCGAAGGGCAGGATCAGCGCGCTGTCGGCAATCACGTCGCACAATTCATTGAGGTAGGCACCCAGGCGCGACTGCTGGCCGAACTCCCGGGCGAGCATGCCGTCGATGGCGTTGAGGGCCATGCGCAGGATCATCCACAGCGGGATCAGCGCAAACAGCCACAGGTGCTGGGCGAAGCTGGCGATCAACAGGCCGACCAGCAGGGAAATGACCCCGGCCAGCACGGTGATCTGGTTGGCCGTGGTGCCATTGTCATAGAGGCGCTGCACGAGTGGGCGCAGCAGGTTCTGAAAACGCGGTTTGAGCTGATAGATCGAAATCATGAGGGGTGACGCTTCCTTGTCCGAGAGCCCGCGAAAAACTGCCTGGAGTGTGCCGATTATTCATGGCCTATACCAGTGATGGCGCGTGTTTATGGGGGTTTAGTCACGATCTGGAAAGCACTGAGGGACAAATGTGGGAGGGGGCTTGCCCCCGATAGCGGTCTACCTGTTGATGCCTGTGCCGGCTGACCCACCGCCATCGGGAGCAAGCCCCCTACCGCAGGCGATTTTTGCCATGTTCAAAAACCCTGTTTAACGAACAAAAATTTCACGCCGCGTGTTATATCGTAACGAATTGTGTACGAGCGGGCGTGAGTGGATGCAAGTGGATCTAGAGGCGGACGGTGCTTCCGTGGAAGGCCTGCCGCGTTTTCAGCAGGGGCTGTTCCATGCCCGCCGATTGCGGCAAGCCGGTATCAGCCTGACGGTGCTGGCCATTGTCGGTTGGGTGCTGGCGTTGTTTGTCGCGCTGTTTGCACCTGTGTCGATCTGGCCGGTGGTGTTGATCAACTGCGCATCGGCCCTGTTGGTGCTGGTGGCAGGGTTGCAGTCGGCGTGGTGGGTGGCCGATTGGCGGGCCCAGGCGCTGGAGGCGCCGGCGGCCGAATTACCCGTTGAAGAAACGGGTCGTTACGCACGCCTTGTGGGGCGCTTTGGCCGGCAGATTGGCGCCCCGGTCTTGTGGCTGGGCGGCTGGTCGCTGCTGGCGCTGGTCAGCATCCTCGAATTCTGGAACCTGGGCCTGCCCTCGGCGCCTGTCGGCCAAGCGGCCAGCGTGGGGGCTGCGTTGGCCTTGGCCCTGGCGTTTGGCTTGTTGGTGTTCGAACGGCGCCTGGCTCAGGAAACCACGGCCCAGTGGCCGGAAGCCGCGCAACTGGCGCAGTTGAGCCGGGTGGCGATTACCTGCCTGGTGGTCAGTGCCATTTGCCTGCTGTTTGCCGGGGCCGAGTCGGTCTGGCCGTTGCGCCTGGCGGTGCTGGTCGGGCTGCTGCCGGCGCTGGTGGCGCTGGAGTTTCTATTAAGAGGCCTGCTGTCGCTGTTCAGCCCGCGTCAGCCGCGCCTTGAACCACGCCTGATGGCGCAAAGCTTCATCGCCGGGTTGCTGCGTTGGCCGCCACAACCGCTGCTGGCGTTGCAGTACGAATTACACAACCGCTTCGGTATCGACCTGCGCCAGATCTGGGCGTTTACCTACATGCGCCGGGCGTTTTTGCCGGTGCTGCTGGTGGTGCTGGCGGTCGGCTGGGCGCTGACCGGCGTGCATGAAGTGCCCCTGCAAGGCCGTGGGATTTATGAGCGCTTTGGCAAACCCGTCGAGGTGTTCGGCCCAGGCCTGCATACCGGCTTGCCGTGGCCCCTGGGCCGCGTGATCAACGTGGAGAACGGCGTGGTGCATGAGTTGGCCACCAGCGTCAGCGAGGCCGCCGCACCGGAGCTGGCGCCTGCCGAAGGCCCGGCACCGCTGATTGCCAATCGGTTGTGGGACGCCAGCCATGTGAATGACAAATCCCAGGTGATCGCCAGCAGCAGCGGCGATAAACAGAGCTTCCAGATCGTCAACATGGATGTGCGCTTCGTTTACCGCATTGGCCTCACCGACCAGGCCGCACTCGCCGCCACCTATAACAGTGCGGATGTGCCGACCCTGATTCGCAGCACCGCCAGCCGCATCCTGGTGCACGATTTTGCTTCGCGTACCCTCGACGAATTGCTCGGCGAACAACGCACTCGCCTGGCCGACGAAATCGGCCGCGCTGTGCAGGCGGACTTGCAGACACTCGACAGCGGCGTGGAAATCCTCGCCACCGTCGTGGAAGCCATCCACCCACCGGCCGGCGCCGCCAATGCCTATCATGGCGTGCAAGCCGCGCAGATCGGCGCCCAGGCCCTGATCTCCCGCGAGCGCGGCGCCGCCAGCGAACACACCAACCAGGCCTTGCTGCAAGCCAGCACCGCCCGCGACCAGGCCTTGGCCACTGCCCGCGAAGTGAATGCCGGTGCCCAAGCGGCCGACCTGCGCTTTACCGCCGAACAAAAGGCCTACGCCACGGCCGGTCGGGCCTTTGTGCTGGAACAGTACCTGGGCCAACTCAGCCTGGGCCTGGCCCACGCCAAGCTGCTTATTCTGGATCACCGCCTGGGCGCCGATGGCGCGCCGACGATTGATCTGCGTTCTTTTACTTTGCCGGCCGACCCTTCGCTGCCGCGTAAAGCCGTTCAATAAGGAGTCTGTCTGTTGAGCGCTCATTCTCACGATCATGGTCACCACCACGGCCACCATCACCCTCATCACGGTGATGAACAGGCGGCGGGTCCTTTCCCCTGGCGTCGCATGGCCTGGGCGGTGTTGCTGGTGCTGTTCGCGGTGGCGGCGGCGAGCCTGGTGCAGGTGCGCTCCGGCGAAGCCACGGTGATTACCCGCTTCGGCAACCCGTCGCGGGTGTTGTTGGAACCGGGCCTGGGCTGGCGCTGGCCGGCGCCGTTCGAAGCGGCGATCCCGGTGGACTTGCGCCTGCGCACCACCTCCAGCGGCTTGCAGGATGTGGGCACACGCGACGGCCTGCGGATTATCGTGCAGGCCTATGTGGCGTGGCAGGTGCAGGGCGATGCCGACAATGTGCAGCGCTTTATGCGCGCCGTGCAGAACCAGCCGGATGAGGCGGCGCGGCAGATCCGCACCTTCGTCGGCTCGGCGCTGGAAACCACGGCGGCCAGCTTTGATCTGTCGAGCTTGATCAACACCGACGCCAGCCAGGTGCGCATCGCTGATTTCGAGGCGCAGTTGCGCCAGCAGATTGATCAACAATTGCTCACCACCTATGGCGTGCGTGTGGCGCAGGTGGGGATCGAGCGCCTGACGTTGCCGTCGGTCACGCTCACCGCCACCGTCGACCGCATGCGTGCCGAGCGTGAAACCATCGCCACCGAACGCACGGCCGTGGGCAAGCGCGAGGCCGCACAGATTCGCTCCGCGGCTGAGCGTGACGCGCGCATCGTGCAGGCCGATGCCACGGTGAAAGCCGCCGACATCGAAGCCCTGTCACGGGTCGAAGCCGCGCAGATTTATGGGCGTGCCTACGCCGGCAATCCGCAGCTGTATAACCTGCTGCGCTCCCTGGACACCTTGGGCACGGTCGTGACCCCCGGCACCAAGATCATCTTGCGCACCGACGCCGCGCCCTTTCGCGCGTTGGTGGACGGGCCCAAGGACGTTCAGCCATGACCGAGCGTGACAGCCCGGACAGCCCCTGGATCCAGGCCGGGCGCCTGACGTTCCTGGCGTTGTACGCGGTGACTGTGTTGGCCGCATTGGCGTGGGCGTTTTCCAATGTGCGGCAGATCGACCCGCAGAACCGCGCCGTGGTGCTGCACTTCGGCGCCCTCGACCGCATCCAGAATGCCGGGCTGCTGCTGGCCTGGCCGCAGCCGTTCGAGCAGGTGGTGTTATTGCCGGCGGCCGACCGGGTGATCGAGCGTCGGGTGGAGAACCTGTTGCGTTCCGATGCGGCGGTGCAGGCTGACCGCGTGGCCAGTTTCGCCACGCCCTTGAGCGATGCCCTGGCCGGCTCCGGCTACCTGCTGACCGGCGATGCCGGAGTGGTGCAGCTGGATGTGCGAGTGTTCTACAAGGTCACCGAGCCCTACGCCTTTGTGTTGCAGGGCGCGCATGTGCTGCCTGCCCTGGATCGCCTGGTAACCCGCAGCGCCGTGGCCCTGACGGCGGCGCGCGATCTGGACACGATCCTGGTGGCGCGCCCCGAATTGATCGGCACCGACAATGGCGCCGCCGAGCGTCGCGAGCGGCTGCGGGGTGACTTGGTGCAAGGCATCAACAAGCGCCTGGCCGAATTGGCCGCCACCGGTCTGGGGTTGGGCATCGAGGTGACGCGGGTCGATGTGCAATCGAGCCTGCCGGGCCCGGCGGTGAACGCATTCAACGCCGTACTCACCGCCAGTCAACAAGCCGACAAAGCCGTGGCAAACGCCCGGACCGAAGCGGAAAAACTCACCCAGACCGCCAACCAGCAGGCCGACCGCCTGGTGCAGGTCGCCCACGCCCAGGCCAGTGAACGCCTGGCCAATGCCCAGGCGCAAACCGCCACGGTCGCCAGCCTGGCCCAGGTCAAAGACCCGGGCTTGCTGTTGCGCCTGTACCGCGAGCGTATGCCGAAGATTCTCGGCCAGGCCGGTTCGGTGACCACGGTCGATCCTGAAGACGACTCCCGCTTGATCATCCAGGGAGCCGAACAATGAGCGCACCCATGCTGACCTCCGCCGAACAGCGCAGCGCTGCCCGGCAATTGACCCTGGCCATGCTCGCCCTGGGCTTGCTGACGCTGGGCCTGGTATGGCGCTGGCTGGCGCCGGACCAGACGGGCGTCAGCCAGTTGCTGCTCGGTGTCGCCTCGTTGCTGGTGGCGGTGCCGGTGATGCGCTCGGCCTGGTACAGCCTGCGTTTTCCCAGCCTGCATGGCATTACCGACCAACTGATCGCCCTGGCGATGCTCGGCGCCTGGGCCACCGGCGATCTGCTGACCGCCGCGCTGCTGCCGATCATCATGATCTTCGGCCACGTATTGGAAGAGCGCAGCGTGATCGGCTCCCAGGAGGCGATTCATGCCCTGGGCAAACTGACCCGCAGCCATGCGCGGCGGGTGCAGGCCGACGGCAGCATCATCGAAGTGGATAACGGCACGCTGAGCACCGGCGATATCGTCGAGGTGCGTGCCGGTGATCGGGTGCCCGCCGATGGCGTGGTGCTGTCGGGCCAGGCGAGCCTGGACACGGCGCCGATCACCGGTGAGTCGGTGCCGTTGGAAGCCAGTGTGGGTGTGCAGGTGTTTGGCGGGACGATCAACCTCGATGGCCTGTTGCGCCTGCAAGTGACGCGTACCGGCAATGAGTCGACCCTGGGCAAAGTCATCGCGCTGATGCAGAACGCCGAACGTTCCAAGCCGCCGATCACGCGGCTGCTGGAGCGTTACGCGGGCAGCTATATGGTGTTGGTGTTGCTGCTGGCGGCAGTGACCTGGTTTGTGACCAATGACGCCCAGGCGATGCTCGCGGTGCTGGTGGCGGCGTGCCCCTGCGCCCTGGTGCTGTCGGCACCGGCGACGGCGATTGCCGGGATCGCCGTGGCGGCCCGGCATGGGATCCTGATTCGCAGCTCGGCGTTCCTCGAAGAGTTGGCGGACCTGACCTCGCTGGTGGTCGACAAGACCGGCACCCTGACTTTTGGCACCCTGCGTTTGCAGTCCATCGAGACCTCGTCGACCGACCGTCAGGCGCTGCTCAACCTGGCGGCCAGCCTTGGTTCGGCCAGTAGCCACCCGGTCAGCCGTGCGTTGGCGGGGTTGGCGACTCAGGCGCAACTGCTGGCGCTCACGGATATCCGCGAGCGCCAGGGCTTGGGCGTTGTGGCACAGACCGAGCAGGGCGAAGCGGCGTTGGGCCGTCCCGAGTTGTTCGAGCAATTGGGTATTGTCACGACGACGGTGCCGAACCATGACGGCCCGATTGCCGGGCTGGCCCTGAACGGGCAGTTCCTGGCCTGGCTGCTGCTGGCCGACAGCGTCAAGCCGGAGGCGCGCCAGGCCCTGCAAGAGTTGCGGGATTTGGGCCTGGGTCGTCAACTGCTGCTCACTGGCGACCGTCAAAGCGTGGCCGACAGCCTGGCGCTGGACGTGGGCATCAGCGATGTCGAAGCCCAGGCGTTGCCGGAAGACAAGCTCAACCGCGTGCTGGGGGAAATCGGCAGCGGCTTCCGGCCCATGGTGGTCGGTGATGGGATCAACGATTCCCTGGCGCTCAAGGCTGGCGTGGTTGGGGTGGCGATGGGCGCGGGCGGGGCGGACATTGCGCTGGCCTCGGCGGATGTGGTGTTGATCGGCAGCGACCTGCGGCGCCTGGGCACCTGTGTGCGCTTGAGTCGCCAGTGCCGGCGTACGTTGCAGGTCAACGTAGTCATCGGCCTGGGCTGGACCTTGGCCATTGTGGTGTTTGCCACCTTTGGCTGGTTGGGTGCTGCGGGGGCGATGATTGCGGCGGTGCTGCATAACCTCAGCACATTGCTGGTACTGGGCAATGCCGGGCGTTTGCTGCGGTTTCAGGAGCCGCTGTCGAAGCTTGAGGATTAATTTCAGAAATATTTGCACACGGCTGTAACGCCGATAAGGGGCCTCACTCTAGTGCTGTGTCGAGACTGGGCACTCCGTTCAGACCGACGTCACTACCGATCATGAGGAATACGAGAATGAAGATTAAATCCGCTGCTGCTGGTGCTGCCCTGGCGATGGCCGCCGCCACCATGTTTGCTGGTGTTGCTACCCAGGTACAGGCCGCAGACGCCACCGTTCACTGCTATGGCGTCAACGCCTGCAAAGGCCAGAACGATTGCAAGACCAAAGACCACGCCTGCAAAGGCCAGGGAGCTTGCAAGGGCCAGGGCTTCCTGTCCATGAGCAAGGCCATGTGCGACCAGAAAGGCGGCACCGTCGGCGAGTAACCGGCCACCGAGTGCAACCGCAGCGGCTGCACCCACCGCTGCGGACACTTTTCCCTGGAGTGTCCTATGCCTGTTTCCCTTCCGAGCCTTGGTTACGGCCTGGGTTTACGCAGTGAGTACTATCAACAGATCCTTGAACAATCGCCGCCGGTGGATTGGTTCGAAGTGATCTCCGAGAATTATCTGGTCCAGGGCGGCAAGGCCTTGTACTACCTGGACGCAATAGCCGAGCGCTATCCTCTGGTGATGCACGGCGTGTCCCTGTCCATTGGTGGGCCTCATGCCCTCGATATCGATTACCTGAAGCAAATCAAATCCCTGGCCGAGCGCATCCAGCCGGCGTGGATTTCCGATCACCTGTGCTGGAGCCGTGGCAGCGCGCACCAGTTGCACGACCTGCTACCCCTGCCTTACACCGAAGAAAGCCTCTACCACGTGGCTGCTCGCGTTCGCCAAGTGCAGGATGTGTTGCAGCGCCCGCTGGTGCTGGAAAACGTCTCCAGCTATGTGCGTGCCAAGGCGGATGAATTCACCGAATGGGAATTCCTCAATGCCCTGGCCCACCTGTCGGGCTGCCAGTTGCTGCTGGACGTTAACAATGTGTATGTCAGTGCGCGCAACCATGGCTTCGATGCCTGGACCTTCATCCGCAACCTGCCGCCCGACAGCATCCGCCAGCTGCATTTGGCGGGGCATATGGATTACGGCGACTACGTGGTCGATACCCACGACCATCCGGTGTGCGATCCGGTGTGGGCGCTGTATCAACAGACCCTGGAGCACGTGGGGCCGGTCTCTACATTGTTGGAGCGCGATGACCATTTCCCGCCGCTCGAAGAACTGCTCACCGAGTTGAGCAAGGCCCGCGAACTGGGGGCCACCGCCCTGGCCAGGAGAGCGTTATGCGCCTGACCGATTGGCAGTTGGCTTTTGAACAGCATCTGTTATCCGAGACGCCGGTTGCCAGCAGTGATTTCGCCGCCACGTTGCTTGGTGGGCCGACACTGGATGTGGAAACGGGCCTGGCGATTTATCACAATGCCTACCTCTCGCGGTTGCAGGACGTGCTGCGACATGACTTCGGCGCCATCCGGTATTGGCTGGGGGATGATGAGTTTGCGTTGCTGAGTGAAGCCTATGTGCGCCGCCATCCCTCTGCGCATTACAGTTTGCGCTGGCTGGGGGAGCGGTTTGCGGCGTTTATCCTTGAGCATCTGGTGGCCGAACAAAGCGCGCCGCTGGCCGAGCTGGCGCGGTTGGAGTGGGCGTTCACCCTGGCGTTTGACGCGCCGGAAGGGCGGTTGCTGACGCTGGATGACATGGCGTTGTTGCCTGCCGAAGAGTGGCCGGGTCTACAGGTCAACCTGGCGCCTTCAGTGCAGCAGTTACTTTGCCGCTTCAACACGCTGGCGATCTGGCGATCCAGCAAGGATAAATCCAGTTTCCCAGGCAGCGAGGTGCTTGATCCGGCACACATCTGCGTGGTGTGGCGCCACCAGAATGTATGCCGTTACCGCAGCCTGGAACCCTTCGAGGCCTGCGCCTTGGCGGGGATGGTGACCACCGGCTGGGATTTTTCAGAACTGTGTGCAGAGTTGGCAGTCACTTATGGAGAGGGTGCACCACTGCAAGCGGTGACATGGCTGAAACAGTGGATCCAGGACGGTTTGCTCCAGCGCCGAGCCCCATAGAAGAACGCTATCAAATCGATAGCCTCCTACTTTTTCTCGGGATGGTCTACCCTCATTCCAGACGTCTGAAACAAGGGGGGACTACTCATGCTCGCGCAACTTCCACCGGCCTTACAGAATCTACAGCTGCCGCTGCGTCTTCGACTCTGGGATGGCCATGAATTCAACTTGGGCCCCGAGCCCAGTGTGACCATCGTGGTGAAGGACCCCACGGTCGTGCCCAAACTGTCCCATCCCACGCTCGACTCGTTGGGCGAAGCCTTCGTCGAGGGCAAACTGGAGCTGGAAGGCTCCATCACTGAAGTGATCCGGGTGTGTGACGAACTGAGTCATGCCCTGATCGACGACGACGAGGGGAGTCGTCCGGTGCGCTCGATCCACGACAAGGCCACCGACGCCGCGGCCATTTCCTACCACTACGACCTGTCCAACGCGTTCTACCAGCTGTGGCTGGACCAGGACATGGCATATTCCTGTGGGTATTTCGAAACCGGCAGCGAATCCATCGACCAGGCCCAGCAAGACAAATTCCGCCACCTGTGCCGCAAGTTGCGCTTGCAGCCCGGCGAGTACCTGCTCGACGTAGGCTGCGGCTGGGGCGGGCTGGCGCGTTTTGCGGCGCGTGAGTTCGGGGTGAAAGTATTTGGTATCACCCTGAGCAAGGAACAGCTGGCATTGGCCAAGGAGCGGGTGAAAGCCGAGGGCCTGGAAGACCAGATCGACCTGCAACTGCTCGACTACCGCGATCTGCCCCAGGATGGTCGTTTCGACAAAGTGGTGAGCGTGGGCATGTTCGAGCACGTCGGCCACGCCAACCTGGCGCAATACTGCAAGACCCTGTTTGGTGCCGTGCGCGAAGGCGGCCTGGTGATGAACCATGGCATTACCGCCAAGCACACCGACGGCCGGCCTGTGGGCCGTGGCGCCGGGGAGTTTATCGAGCGTTATGTGTTCCCCAACGGCGAACTGCCGCATTTGGCGATGATGACCGCCGAGATCAGCGAAGTCGGGCTGGAAGTGGTCGACGTCGAAAGCCTGCGCCTGCATTACGCACGCACCCTGGACCATTGGAGCGAGCGCCTGGAAGACAACCTCGAAGCGGCGGCGAAGCTGGTGCCGGAGCAGGCGTTGCGCATCTGGCGGCTGTACCTGGCCGGGTGTGCCTATGCGTTTGCGCGGGGCTGGATCAACCTGCACCAGATCCTCGCGGTGAAGCCTCACGCGGATGGCAGCCATGAACTGCCGTGGACGCGGGAAGACATCTATCGCTGAGTTGATGTTCCAGAAAGGTGGAGATCCTAATGTGGGAGAGGGCTTGCTCCCTCCCACATTTTTACCGCATTGGCCATTAGAGAATCGGTGAGATCAAGCGCGCCACCCGCATGCCCAGTTGCTGCAGGCGGCGGGTCTCGCGGCTTTCTTCCTGGCTCACTTCATGGGCCTGGGCGAAGTCGTCCAGCAGCATCTGTTCCACCTGCTTGGCGAAGGCTTCGTCGACCGTCAGCAACATCACTTCGAAATTCAGCCGGAATGAACGGTTGTCCATGTTCGCGCTGCCGATGGCGCTGATCTCGTTGTCCACCAGCACCACCTTCTGATGCAGAAAGCCCGGCGTATAGCGGAACACCCGGACACCGGCGCGCACCGCCTCGATCGCATACAGGCTGGACGCGGCGTACACGATGCGGTGGTCGGGCCGCGATGGCAGCAGCAGACGCACGTCCACGCCCCGCAGGACCGCCAGGCGCAGGGCGGCGAACACCGCTTCGTCAGGGATGAAATACGGGCTGGTGATCCACACGCGCTCGGTTGCCGCGTGGATAGCCTCGACGAAAAACAGCGAACAGGTTTCATACGGGTCGGCCGGGCCGCTGGCGAGCAATTGGCAGAGCACGCCGTCTTCGGGGTAGGCGTCCGGCAGGATCAGCGGCGGCAGCTCGCGCGCGGCCCAGAACCAGTCCTCGGCAAACGACTCCTGCAAACACGCCACCACCGGGCCGGTAACTTGCACATGGGTATCGCGCCACGGCGCCAACGGCGGTTTTTTGCCCAGGTATTCATCGCCTACATTGTGCCCACCGACAAACCCGGTGACACCGTCCACCACCACGATCTTGCGATGGTTGCGGAAGTTGACCTGGAAACGATTGAGCCAACCGCTGCGGGTGGCGAATGCCTTGACCTGCACCCCGGCGTCGCGCAGCGATTGCACGTACTGATGGGGTAGGGCATGGCTGCCGATGCGGTCGTACATGACGTAGATGCCCACGCCTTGGGCAGCCTTTTCCTTCAACAGCGCCTGTAACTGGCGACCGAGTTCATCGTCATGAATGATGAAGAACTGGAACAGCACGGCGGTTTTGGCACTGCGAATGGCGTCGAAGATTGCACTGAAAGTGGCCTCGCCGTTGATCAACAAGCGCACTTCATTGTTTGCCAGGCACGGCATGCGGCCCAGCTTGGGCATGGCGCGCAACGACGCGTAGGCACTGGAGTTGCGCGCGGCGAGAGCCTCCTCGACCCATGGGCGCCAGTTCAGCTCGGTGATCGCGGTGTGCATTTCCTGGTTGGCCTGGCGGCGCGCCTGGATATACGCGTCGAAGGTGCTGCGACCAAAGATCAGGTAGGGGATCAGGGTGAGATAGGGCATGAACATCAGCGACAGGGCCCAGGCGATCGAGCCTTGGGCGGTCCTGACGGTCAGCACCGCGTGGATCGCGGCGAGAGTCCCGAGAAAGTGCAGCGTGGCGATGAAGTAGGCGAGCAGGTGCGGGCCAAAGAAATCCATGGACGACGGTACTCCAGACAATCCAATGCCTAACAGACCATGAACGGCTGCGAATGTCGCTATTTTATTTGCCGTGCAACACTGGCACTTTTGCGGCGTCTAACGCCCACAATTGCCCAGGAGTTACCCGATGAATGCTCGTCTGCTTGGTTTGGCCATGGTTGTTGGTTTGTCGTTGCCGGTGGCAGCGCAGGCGCAGATGCTGGCGCCGGGCTTGTGGGAATTGACCACCAGCAACATGAAAGTCGATAACCAGGACCTGCCGGACCTGTCGCTGATCCTCGGTCAGCTCAAGCAACAGATGACCCCCGAACAGCGCGCCATGCTGGAAAAACAAGGCATCACCATGGCCGGCAAAGGCGTGCAGGTGTGCCTCACCCCGGCACAAGTCGCCTCTGATTCGATCCCCCTGACCGACCCGCAATCGGGCTGCAAACAGGAAGTGACCGACAAGACCGGCAATCAGTGGAAATTCCGTTTCAGTTGCCCGAAAGCCCAGGGCACCGGCGTCGCTACCTTCCAGAGCCAGAAAGAATTCACCACCACCGTCAACGGCACCTTCAATGCCACCGGCGTTCAGCAGAAGGGCAGCCTGGATACCCACGCCCAGTGGCTGGGCACCGATTGCGGCACGGTCAAGCCTCGCGCTTAACGCAGAAAGTACAGCGGTAAACCCTGGCAGCTGTCGACCACCTGGCCGTTGTGCCAGGCCAGGTGGCCGGAGACCAGGGTGGTGCTCACGCTGTGGCGAAAGCTGCGTTCGGCGAACGGCGTCCAGCCGCAGCGGGCAAGAATCGGCTCATGCCTGACCGGCTTTCCCTCGGGCTCCGGTTTGATCAGCACCAGGTCGGCCCAATACCCTTCGCGCAGGTAACCCCGGTCGGGGATGGCAAACAGGTCGGCGACACGGTGGCTGGTCTTGGCCACCAGGGTGGTCAGGGGCAGCAGCCCATCGGCCACCAACTCCAACAACGCCGGCAGCGCGTGCTGCACCAGGGGCAGACCCGCGGGCGCTTCACGATACCCCAGCTGTTTTTGCGCCCAGGTATGCGGCGCATGGTCAGTGCCTATTACATCCAGACGATCACTCAGCAAGGCCAGGCGCAGGGCGTCGCGGTCGGCGCGGGTCTTGATCGCCGGGTTGCATTTGATCTGGTGGCCGAGGCGGTGATAGTCGTGGTCATCGAACAGCAGGTGATGCACGCAGACCTCAGCAGTAATGCGTTTTTGTGCCAGGGGTTTGTCTTCGAACAATGCCAACTCGCGGGCGCTGGTCAGGTGCAGTACATGCAGGCGCGTGCCGTGACGCTTGGCCAATTCCACCGCGAAGGAGGATGAGCGATAGCAGGCTTCGGCATCGCGGATCAGCGGGTGGGCGACGGCGGGGATCCTGTCACCAAAGCGCTCACGCATGCGCTGCTCGTTGGCTTGGATGCTCGGCGTGTGTTCGCAGTGGGCCAGCAGAATGGTCGGCACTTCGGCAAACAGCCGTTCCAGGATCCGTGGGTCGTCCACCAGCATATTGCCGGTGGAGGCACCCATGAATACTTTGACCCCGGCCACTTCGCGCGGGTCGAGGGCGGCGACGGTGTCGAGGTTGTCGTTGCTGACCCCGAAGTGAAAGCCGTAGTTGGCCACCGAGTGCAGGGCCGCGCGGCGCTTTTTATCGGCCAGGGCTTCCAGGTTCAGCGTGGCCGGGTTGGTGTTGGGCATGTCCATGACGCTGGTGATGCCGCCGGCTACCGCTGCGCGGGACTCGCTGTAGAAGCTGCCCTTGTCCGGCGCGCCGGGGTCGCGAAAGTGCACCTGGTCGTCAATCATGCCCGGCAGCAACCACTGGCCTTGGGCGTCGATGGACACGGGCGCGGCGTTCCCGCCGATGCTGCTGGCGATCTTTTCGATACGGCCATTGGCGACCAGCACGTCGGCGTCGAATTCCTCGCCTTCGTTCACCAGGCGGGCGTTGCGGATCAGCAGGCGGCTCATGGCTCAGAACTCGTTTTGCAGGGCTTTGTAACCGCGCACCAGGTCGACGTTGGTACGTGCCACGTCTTCGGAAAACTCCGAGGCACTGACACTTACCGGCGGGAATTGCGACAGGTCGGTATTCGGCCCGATGCGGGTGGTGGAGGGCACGTAGAAGGCGGCGGGCAAATCACGGCCGTCGACCACCGAGTTATGGCGCACCACGCAGCCATTGCCGACGGCGCAGTTGAACAGCACGCTGTTGAAACCGATAAACACGCGGTCGCCGACGGTGCAGGGGCCGTGGACGATGGAGCGGTGGGCGATGGACGTGAATTCGCCGATGGTCACGGCGGCGCCGGACTTGGAGTGGATGACCACGCCGTCCTGGATGTTGGAATTGGCGCCGATGGTGATCGGGTCCATGGCGCCGCTGTCGTCGACTTCGTCGGCGCGGATCACGGCGTAGGGGCCGACAAACACGTTCTCGCCGATGATGACCTTGCCGCAGATGATCGCGGTCTTGTCGACGTAGGCCGATTCGGCAATCACCGGCAGATCGCCGGAAGGGTTCTTGCGGATCATGCAACTGGCTCCGTAATGATGTGAACGTAGGCGCCGTCGATGGCGTTGTAGAAACAGGTGGGGCGGCCGGTGTGGCAGGCCGGGCCTTGTTGGTCGACGATCAGCAGTACCGCGTCGCCGTCACAATCCAGGCGCGCTTCCACCAACTGTTGCCAGTGACCGGAGCTTTCGCCTTTGCGCCACAGCTGTCGGCGCGAGCGCGACCAATAGCAGACCTGCCCGGTAGCCAGTGTTTCGTTGAGGGCCTGGCGATTCATCCAGGCCAGCATCAGCACTTCGCCGCTGCCGTGTTGCTGGGCGATGGCGGCGATCAGGCCGTCGCTGTTCCACGGCAGGGCGTCGAGCACGGCGGCGATTGGAAAGCGGCTGCCGACGGCAGCCCCTTCCAGTTCGAGCATGCTCAGGGTCACGGCTTGCTCAACGCTGCGCACAGGGTGTTGAGGTTGTACTCGAACAGCCCGGTGAAGGTGCTCGCCGGCCCTTCTGCGGCCAGGGCGTCGGAGTACAGCGTGCCGCCAATCTGCGCACCGCTTTCATCGGCGATCTGTTTGAGCAGGCGCGAGTCCTTGATGTTTTCCATGAACACGGCCTTGACCTTGTCCTTGCGAATCTGGGTGATCAGCGCTGCGACTTCGGCGGCCGAAGGTTCACGTTCGGTGGACAGGCCTTGCGGCGCCAGGAACTGGATGCCATAGGCCTGGCCCAGGTAACCGAAGGCGTCATGGGAGGTGACGATGCGACGGTTACCCGGTGGCAGCGCGCCGAACTTGGTCTTGGCTTCGGCCAGCAGGCGGTAGATTTCTTTCAGGTAGGCCTGGCTGTTGCGCAGGTAGTCGGCCTTGTTGGCCGGGTCGGCAGCCACCAGCGCCTTGGTGATGTTGTTCACATAGATTTCGGCGTTGGCCAGGTTGTGCCAGGCGTGCGGGTCGGGGATGGTATCGCCGTCTTCCTCCATGGTGTGGGAGATCACACCTTTGCTGGCGGTGACCACCGTGGCCTTGGTTTCGGTGCTGGTGACCAGGCGGTCCAGCCACGGCTCGAAGCCCAGGCCGTTCTTGATGATCAGCTTGGCCTTGAGCAGCGCCTTGGCGTCGTCAGGGGTGGGTTCGTAGGTATGGGCATCGGCGTCGGGGCCGACCATGTTGCTGATCTGGATGTGATCGCCACCGATCTGGTGGGTGATGTCATCGAGAATACTGAAGCTGGTAACCACCTGGAGTTTGTCAGCGGCCTGGGCCACCGACAACGGCAGCAGCAGACTGAACAGCACGAGTAGAGCGCGCATCGGGAAACACCTCATTGGGATGTAAGCAAAGGCGGGCGGCGCAGCAAGCCGTGCACCGGACCGAAGACCACGGACAGCAGGTACCCGCCGCCAGCCACCAGCACAATCGCCGGGCCGCTGGGCAGCGAGAAGTAGAACGACAGCAATAAACCCAACCACACCGACAGGCATCCCAGCACCGCCGATACCGCGATCAACACCGGCAGGCGCCGGCTCCAGAAGCGTGAAGCGATGGCCGGCAACATCATCAAACCCACCACCATCAAGGCGCCGATGGCCTGGAAGCCAATCACCAGGTTCAGGACCACCAGGGTCAGGAACAAGCCGTGGGCCAGGGGGCCAAGGCGGCTGACGGTTTGCAGGAACAGCGGGTCGAGGGTGTCCAGCAGCAGCGGTTTGTAGATCAGCGCCATGGCGATCAGGCTGAACCCGGAGACCCAGAGCATGCCGGTCAGGGTGGTTTCGTCGACGGCCAGGGCAGAGCCGAACAGCAGGTGCAGCAGGTCCAGGCGCTTGCCGGCCAGACCCAGGATCAACACGCCGGCGGCGAGGGAGATGGGGTAGATAGCGGCGAGGCTGGCATCTTCGCGCAGGCCGGTGCGGCGGGTGATCCACGCCGACAGGCCGGCCATGCCCAGGCCCGCGCCCAGGCCGCCGATGGTCAGCGCGGGCAGGCTCAAGCCTGCGAACCAGAAGCCCAGGGCGGCGCCGGGCAATATGCCGTGGGCGACGGCGTCACCGATCAGGCTCATGCGGCGCAGGATCAGAAATACGCCGAGCGGAGCGGTGCTGCAGGCGAGCACCAGCCCGCCGATCAGGGCGCGACGCATGAAGACGAAGTCGAGGAAGGGCGTCCACAGATGGGCGGCGAAGTGCATCAGGCCACCTGCATGTGCGGCTGCGGGCGGATCAACTCTTTGCTGGAACCGAACACGCAGCCGCTGCTTTTGATTTGCACCACTTGCTGGGTGTGATGGCGTACGGAGGCGAGGTCATGGCACACCACCACCAACGTTCGGCCTTCGGCGTGCCAGGCGTGGATGTGGTTCCAGCACAGCGCCTGGCCTTCTTCGTCCAGAGCGGCATGGGGCTCGTCAAGCAGTAACACTGGCGACTCGGAAAGGCTCATGCGAGCGAGCAATGCGCGTTGTAGTTGGCCGCCTGACAACGCCATCAGTGGGCGCTGTTCCAGACCACTGAGGCACCAGTCTTCCAGCACTTTTTGCAGGTGCTCGCTTCTTTGCTGCGGGGTGAGGCGCGTGCCCCAGAAGCCGGCGGCGACCAGTTCTTGCAGGCTGATGGGGAACTGGCGGTCAAGGTGCTGTTGCTGGGGCAGGAACGACAGGCCACCTCGGCGTGGAACATCCACGGTCACTTTGCCCGCCAACGGTTTTTGCAGGCCGGCGATGACTTTAAGCAGGCTGCTTTTACCGCAGCCGTTGGGGCCGATCACGCCGGTGAGGCTGCCTTTTTCCAGGGTGAAATCCACGGCGGGAGTGAGCGGTTGGCCGGGGGCGCCCCAGCGTAAAGCGGTGCAGGTGATCATGCAGGGTTTCTCGTCCAGCGGCTTTCAGCCACGGCATCGTGCGCGTGCAGGCTTTCGGCGTGGATCACTTTGAGGTGGAAGGCTTTGACCGCATCCGAGCGTTTCAAGGCGAGGTTAAGGCGGCGGGCGGCGTCTTCGCAGAACATCAGGTTCTGCCCGTTGGCCAGGGCGAAGGCTTGTTCGTCCGCGCGTTTTACGGCGGTTTGTACGGCGGTGCCAAGGGCGGCTTCGGCAGCGTTGATCAGCTCGGTCAGCGCCAGATGCTCGCCTTGCAGGTGCACATGCAACTGCGCGCTGCTGCGCTGGCTGTGGGGCGTGGCGACGATACCGTTGGCGCTGCCGAGCCAGGTCAGCACGTCTTCATGCTGCAACAGCGTGTTGCCGAAGTCTTGGAGAAATTGCTGCTGAATCAACTGCCTGGCGAGGGCAGCGGAACAGGGGCAGGTTGAAGAATAGGTAACGTCAATTTTTAGTTCCACGTGGAACATCTGGTTTTCCAGGCGCGCCTCGATGCTCACCGGGTAGCCCTTCCAGCCGGCCAATGGGCTGACCAGTGCTGGGCGTTTCAGCAGTAAATTCGTGTGCAGACGCAGGTAGGCGTTCTTAGATAAATCTTCATGACTGTCGAGAAACCGCTGCAGTACATTGCGCAGAAGTGCAGGCGTAACGGGCTGCTGTTCGAGCATCTCCAGTGCCAGGTACAGGCGTGACATATGAATGCCACGGGCGGTGCCATCGTCCAGGCTGACGCCGGCATCGGCGCTGGCGCTCAGGCGTTGGCCATCAATGAGGATCGGCAGGGCGATGCCACACATGCCCACCCAATCGAGTGGTAAGGCTTGGCGTGAAGCCTGCGCGGCAATATCCGGCAGAGTCAGCGCATTCATAAGCAGGTCCATCGTTGGAAATAATTCGACATGTTATAGTATAACAATAGAGTCGACGATGAATTTTCTGCCCCGGCCTTTTTTCACTCATGTGGAGTACGGACACTCCTTTATTTGCGGTATTTGTCATGCACAGACGTCAGCTCCTCAACCTGCTCCTGGCCAGCCCTTTGTTTGCTTTGCCGTTCGCCGCCCACGCGACCCAGATCCGCAATGCACGCCTGTGGCGCTCGGACGATAAGCTGCGCCTGGTGTTCGACCTTAGCGGCCCAGTGCAATACAAGACCTTCTCCCTGACTGCCCCGGAGCGCCTGATCATCGACCTGAGCGGGGCAGGCCTCAGTGGTGACTTTTCTCAACTTGAGCTGAAGAACAGCGGGATCACCTCGATTCGCTCGGGGCATTTCGGCAAGGCGGATACGCGCATCGTGCTCGACCTGGCCGCGCCGATGCAGCTCAACAGCTTTGTATTGCCGCCTCAGGACGGGCAGGGCCATCGCCTGGTGCTGGACCTGACCAGCGCCACCCGTGCACCGCGTCAAATCGCGGCTGAAGCCGTGCCCCTGGTGGCCCCGGTGGACAAGGTGCACCCCAGGCGCGACATCATTGTGGTGGTCGACCCCGGCCACGGCGGCAAAGACCCCGGTGCTGTCGGCTCCAAGGGCCAGCGCGAAAAAGACGTGGTGTTGTCTATCGCCCAACTGCTGGCCAAGCGCTTGAAGCGCGAAAAGGGTTTTGACGTGAAACTGGTGCGTAACGACGACTTCTTTGTGCCGCTGCGCAAGCGCGTGGACATCGCCCGTCAGCACAAGGCCGATATGTTCATCTCGGTGCATGCCGATGCCGCGCCACGGCTCACGGCCTCGGGCGCCTCGGTGTATGCGCTGTCGGAGGGCGGCGCGACCTCGGCTACGGCGCGCTTTATGGCCCAACGCGAAAACGGCGCGGATTTGCTGGGCGCCACCACGTTGCTCAATCTCAAGGATAAGGACCCGATGCTGGCCGGGGTGATTCTTGATATGTCGATGAACGCCACCATCGCTTCCAGCCTGCAACTGGGCAGCTCGGTGCTGGGGAGTCTGCAAAGCATCACCAGCCTGCATCAGAAGCGTGTGGAACAGGCGGGGTTCGCGGTGCTCAAGTCACCGGACGTACCGTCGATCCTGGTGGAGACCGGGTTTATCTCCAATGCCCAGGACGCCCAGCGCCTGGTGACGGCGCGCCATCAACAAGCGGTTGCGGATGGCTTGTTCGAAGGCCTGAAAAAATACTTCCAGAAGAACCCGCCGATGAACAGCTATATGGCCTGGGTTCAGGAACAGAAGAATGCTCAGGCCTAACAGCCGGTAATTCGGCTGCACGTGAATTTGGCAGTGGCGCCTCCGGAGCTGGAAAACCGGTTGATCGTGGTCCAGCCCACCCGCCGCGTGTAGCCGACCCATGCCTCTCCATCCGACGCCAAACCGGTAAAGAACGTCAGTTGCCCGTAGCGGCTGTTGGTTTGTGCCCAATAACGTTTCCCGATCACCTCGAAACCGCGCAGATACGTGGTGGTGCCCACCGTCGCTACGCTGTAGGCATTGCCCAGCGGGTCCACACAGGCCAACAGATTGGCGCTGCGCGTGCACTTGGCCAGCAAGCTTGGCGCTTGGGCGCAGGCAGGCCCTGCGACTGCCAGTAACAGGGCGCACACCAGGTATTTCATAGGGTGTCTCGGGCTGGGAAGTGTTCAAGCATTGCGCCCTTCGTCGTAACGAGCAAGGGGGATTGGCTTATTTGTATTGTTATACTATAACATAAAAGCACAGCCTGACCCGTGAACCGCTCCCCATGACTGAACAAGACCTGCTGGCCCAACCGCCCGCCGACTACATGAATGAAGCCCAGCAGGGCTTTTTCCGCGAACTGCTGCTGACTCAGCGCCATGAACTGCAAGCGCGCATCGAGGGCGAATTCCTGATGCTGCGCGAGCAGGAGCCCAACAGCGACCCGGCCGATGTGGGCAGCGCCGAAGAACAGCGCCAGTGGCAACTGCGCTTGCTGGAGCGGGAAAAGAAGCTGCTCGACAAGATCGACGACGCCCTCGAACTGCTGGCCCGTGGCGAGTACGGCTGGTGCCGCGAAACCGGTGAGCCCATCGGCCTGCAACGCCTGCTGCTGCGTCCCACCGCCACGCTGTGCATCGAAGCCAAAGAACGTCAAGAGCTGCGCGAACGCCATAAACGGGCGATTTGACCGGCCAACCCTGATGAGGATTACCTGATGCCCAATCGTCTCCCCGTTACCGTGTTGTCCGGCTTTCTCGGCGCCGGTAAAAGCACGCTGCTCAACTACGTCCTGCGCAACCGCGAAAACCTGCGTGTGGCGGTGATCGTCAATGACATGAGCGAAATCAACATCGACGGCAGCGAGGTGCAGCGCGACGTCACTCTCAACCGTTCCGAAGAGAAACTGGTGGAGATGAGTAACGGCTGTATCTGCTGCACCTTGCGTGAAGACTTGCTCGAAGAAGTCGGAAAACTCGCCAAGGAAGGTCGCTTCGATTACCTGCTGATCGAATCCACCGGTATCTCCGAGCCGTTGCCGGTGGCTGAAACCTTCACCTTCCGTGATGAAAACGAGCAAAGCCTGGCCGATATCGCGCGCCTGGACACCATGGTCACCGTGGTCGACGGCATGAACTTCCTGCTCGACTACCAGGCCGCCGAAAGCCTCGCCTCACGGGGCGAAACCCTCGGTGAGGAAGACGAACGCTCGATCACCGACCTGTTGATCGAGCAGATCGAATTCGCCGACGTGATCCTGATCAGCAAGATCGACCTGATCAGCAGCCATGAGCGCGAGGAACTGATGGCGATCCTTGAACGCCTCAACGCCCAGGCGGAAATCATCCCGATGGTCATGGGCGAGGTGCCGCTGCATAAGATCCTCAACACGGGCCGCTTCGACTTCGAGCGTGCCGCGCAGGCGCCGGGCTGGTTGCAGGAGTTGCGGGGTGAACATGTACCGGAAACCGAAGAGTACGGCATCGCCTCCACGGCCTACCGCGCACGTCGGCCCTTCCACCCGCAACGCTTCTTCGACTTTATCGACCGGCCTTGGGTCAACGGCAAATTGCTGCGTTCCAAGGGCTTTTTCTGGCTGGCCAGCAAGCATCAGGATGCGGGCAGCTGGTCCCAGGCCGGTGGCTTGATGCGCCATGGCTTTGCCGGACGCTGGTGGCGCTTTGTGCCGAAAAGCCAATGGCCCCAGGACGAAGAAAGCGTCGCCGCCATCATGGGCAACTGGCAGCTCAGTACTGGCGACTGCCGTCAGGAACTGGTGTTTATCGGACAGAACATCGACTTCGCGCGGATGCGTGCCGAGTTGGACGCGTGCTTGCTCACCGATGAAGAACTGGCCCTGGGTGTCGAAGGTTGGCGCCTGCTGGCTGATCCGTTTGGCCCCTGGTATGAAGAGGCCGCCTGATGCTGGCACCGCTTATCCCCTTGCGCCCGATGGTTCGCCAGACCTGCGGTGAAACCCCGCTGGCGCTGTCCGATATTCTCGAAGACGGCGTGAACCTGGCGCTGTGGCAGCGGCAATTGCCGTTGCATATCGCCGAGTTCGGCGCCTTGCTGGTGGCGCTCAATGAGCCGTTGGCCGAGTCCTTGGTGATCGAACTCAACAGCGAAGACGCCGAGCCGAACCTGTGCGGTCTGGCGTCCAGCTGCCGCGATCTTGAAGGCTACGAAGGTTTTATCGCCGATGTGTCGTGGCTGGTCAGCGCCTTTGCGTGCCTGCTCGGCGCCAAGCGCATCGGTGTGCGCCTGCGGCTGCTGGATAAAGCCATGTGCCCGCGTTTCCACGTTGACCATGTGCCGGTACGGCTGATCACCACCTATGCCGGCATCGGTAGCCAGTGGTTGCGCGAAGGGGTGATGGACCGCCGCAAGCTCAGCCAACCGGACGCCGAACCGAGCCAGCGCATCGAACAGATCCAGTGCGGTGAAGTGGCCCTGCTCAAAGGCACCAAATGGCACGGCAACGAAAACCACGGCCTGATCCATCGCTCCCCGGCGTTGAAAGCGAATGAGCGCCGATTGATTCTGACGCTGGATTGGCTCGCGTAACCGCGTAGGATCAAATCCTCTACACGGTCCGAACGATGGCACCCATGCTGCAGAACATTCCCACCCACGTGATTGCCGGGCCCTTGGGCGCCGGCAAGACCAGCCTGATCAAGCACCTGCTTGCGCAACGCCCGGCCAACGAGCGCTGGGCGGTGTTGATCAACGAGTTCGGCCAGATCGGCCTGGACGCTGCACTGCTGACCCTGGATGACGACGGCATTGCCCTCGGTGAAGTTGCCGGTGGCTGCCTTTGTTGTGTGAATGGCGCACCGTTCCAGGTCGGCCTGGGCCGGTTGCTGCGTAAGGCCAAGCCGGATCGGTTGTTTATCGAACCCTCTGGCCTGGGCCATCCTGCGCAGTTGCTCAAGCAGTTGCGCGAAGCGCCGTGGCAGCAGGTGCTGGCAGTTCAGCCCTGTGTACTGGTGCTGGACGCCCAGGCGCTGGCGGCGGGCAAATCCTTGCCGCCAGCGCAGCAGGAAGCGTTGGCCAGTGTCGGACTGTTGGTGTTGAACAAGGATGAGGGGCTGGATGTTGCGCAACGCGAGGCCGTCGAACGACAGCTACCCGATCGCGATATTTATTGGACCCAACAGGCGCACGTGCCGCTCGGCAAACTGCCAGGCTTGAATGCACAGGCTGAAGCTGCTGTGGATAACTTTGCCGTGCCTAAGGGGTTGGCTCAATTGCCGGCTATCTGGAGCGATCCAGCAGTGCCGATCTGCCTGAGCCAGGCCCAGGAGGGCGGTTGGAGTATCGGTTGGCGCTGGCACCCGAGCCAGCAATTCGATTCCGAGCGTCTGCACCTGTGGCTGACAGCGCTTGAGTGGCGCCGCGCCAAACTGGTTATCCACAGCCGTGATGGATGGATCTCGGCCAACGCGGTGGATAACAGCCCGCTTGCCTGGCAACCCAGCGAATGGCGTCGCGACTCACGTATCGAACTGATCTTCAGTGCACCCCAGGACGTGGCCACGTTGCAGGCCGCACTGGCTGCCTGCCGTTACTGACGGTTCTTGGTGGCGTGGTCCTGGCGCCATTGGCTCAGCTCGATCACATTGGCGCTGGGCAGCGCTTCCTTGACCTCGAACGGGTAGGGCGCCAGTTCGATCTGCGCGCTGTGGGCGCCGAATTGTGTGATGGTCCCGCTGTGACGGGTCTCGCCCGTGACGGTGAACTCGAAATTGTAGATACGCGCCAGACGCCGCCGACCGTTGGCATCCTTCACAAAACCGATGCGCTTCAACGCCACGGCGCCGTCGAGCAATTCGATATCGAGCTTGGCACAATGCTGCTTGACCCGCGCCAGCGCCCGCTCTCGCAGGCCGTGGTTGTGCCATACCCAGGCGGCGCCGGTCGCCAGCAGCATCAACACGAAGATGTTTCCCAGGGTCAGCATGCGAAAAACTCCAACAAAGTGAGAGCAGCTTAACTGTGTCGTCGGTCTGTCGTACAGGCTGCGTTTAGTCGCATACTGCGCGGCCAGAATTTCAATGGCTTTACGGAAATCTCCTGCATGAAACGCACACCTCATCTGCTTGCGATCCAGTCTCATGTGGTCTTTGGCCACGCCGGAAACAGCGCCGCCGTGTTCCCCATGCAGCGGGTCGGGGTGAACGTCTGGCCGCTGAACACGGTGCAGTTCTCCAACCATACCCAGTATGGTCAGTGGGCGGGCGAAGTGCTGGCGCCGCAGCAGATTCCCGCGCTGGTGGAAGGCATTGCCGCCATCGGCGAGCTGGGCAACTGCGATGCGATCCTGTCTGGTTACCTGGGCAGTGCGGATCAGGGCCGCGCGATTCTTACCGGTGTGGCGCGCATCAAGGCCATCAACCCCAAGGCCCTGTACCTGTGCGACCCGGTGATGGGCCACCCGGAAAAAGGCTGCATCGTGCCGCAGGAGGTCAGCGATTTCCTGCTGGATGAAGCGGCGGCCATGGCCGACTTCCTGTGCCCCAACCAACTGGAACTGGACAGCTTTGCCGGGCGCAAGCCGCAATCGCTGTTCGACTGCCTGGGCATGGCCAAGGCATTGCTGGCCCGTGGCCCGAAGGCGGTGCTGGTCAAGCACCTGGATTACCCGGGCAAGTTGCCGGATGGTTTCGAGATGCTGCTGGTAACTGCCGAGGGCAGCTGGCACCTGCGTCGGCCGCTGCTGGCGTTCCCGCGCCAGCCGGTGGGCGTGGGCGACCTGACGTCGGGGCTGTTCCTGGCGCGGGTGCTGTTGGGCGACAGCCTGTTGGCGGCTTTTGAGTTCACGGCCGCGGCGGTGCACGAAGTGCTGCTGGAAACCCAGGCCTGCGCCAGTTATGAACTGGAACTGGTCCGCGCCCAGGACCGCATCGCCCATCCTCGCGTACGTTTCGAGGCGACGCCGATCAGCCTGTAAGTACACAGAACCCAATGTGAGAGGGGGGGCAAACCTCCCACATTTTTTGGTTGGACTTACAGCGCGTCAGCCTTGATTTCCTGGTAGCGCTTCTCAAGCTCCTGGCGGATCTGTCGGCGCTGCTGGGCTTGCACGAACCGGCGCTTGTCTTCGCTGTTGTGCGGTTGCAGCGGCGGTACGGCAGCGGGTTTGCGCTGGTCGTCCACGGCCACCATGGTGAAGAAACAGCTGTTGGTATGACGTACCGAGCGCTCGCGGATGTTCTCGGTCACCACCTTGATGCCCACTTCCATCGACGTATTGCCGGTGTAGTTGACCGAGGCAAGGAATGTCACCAGCTCGCCGACATGGATCGGTTCGCGAAAAATCACCTGATCCACCGACAGCGTCACCACATAGCGACCGGCATAACGGCTCGCACAGGCGTAGGCCACTTCGTCGAGGTACTTGAGCAAGGTGCCGCCGTGGACATTGCCTGAGAAGTTGGCCATGTCAGGGGTCATCAATACCGTCATCGACAGCTGGGCGTTTCCGGGTTCCATAGCACACTCACGGGTTGTAGGCATTGGTTGGGGGGCACCTCTGCGGGTGCTGGGATCTTTGCAGCGCCATCCCTTACGGGACGCCGGTGGGCGGCTTGCCGTCACGCGTTCACCGATCTGTTTCCATATATTGCACCGGCTTTCCGGCGGAAGTCGCGGTGTTAACCTTCAAAAGCCCATCTCAGGGCATTTCTTACGATCAAGGCAGACTTTTCCTTCCGCATTTTGCGATTTTTCAAAGGCGCGTGCGGAAGTGGGAAAAGCGCCAGTACCCTCAAGGAGCCCCTCGCCATGCACGCCATCAGCTTTATCCAGGACTTGGCCGTGATCATGCTGGTGGCAGGGGTGGTCACCGTCCTGTTTCACCGCCTCAAGCAACCCGTAGTGCTGGGGTACATCGTCGCCGGCTTCATCATTGGCCCGCACACCCCGCCGTTCGGACTGATCCACGACGAAGACACCATCAAGACCCTCGCCGAGCTGGGGGTGATCTTCCTGATGTTCTGCCTGGGCCTGGAGTTCAGCCTGCGCAAGCTGTTCAAGGTGGGGGCCACGGCGTTTATCGCGGCCTTCCTGGAAATCATCCTGATGATCTGGATCGGCTACGAGATTGGCCGCTGGTTCGACTGGAACACCATGGACTCGCTGTTCCTCGGCGCGATCCTGGCGATTTCCTCCACCACCATCATCGTGAAGGCACTCAATGACCTGAAGATGAAAAACCAGCGCTTCGCCCAACTTATTTTTGGCGTGCTGATTGTGGAAGACATCCTCGGCATCGGCATCATCGCCTTGCTCTCGAGCATCGCCGTCAGCGGTACGGTGAGTTCCGGCGAGGTGTTCTCCACGGTCGGCAAGCTCTCGCTGTTCATGATCGTCGCGTTGGTCATCGGTATTTTGCTGGTGCCGCGCCTGCTGGCCTACGTGGCCAAATTCGAAAGCAACGAAATGCTGCTGATCACCGTACTGGGCCTGTGTTTCGGTTTCTGCCTGCTGGTGGTCAAACTGGAGTACAGCATGGTGCTGGGGGCGTTTCTGATCGGCGCGATCATGGCCGAATCCCGGCAATTAATTAAGATCGAGCGCCTGATCGAGCCGGTTCGCGACATGTTCAGCGCGATCTTCTTCGTGGCGATCGGCTTGATGATCGACCCGCAGATCCTCCTGCAATACGCCTGGCCGATCGCGGTGATCACCGTGGCCGTGGTGCTGGGCAAGATGCTGTCCTGCGGCCTGGGTGCCTTTATCGCCGGCAATGACGGTCGTACCTCACTGCGCGTAGGCATGGGGCTGTCACAAATTGGCGAGTTTTCCTTCATTATCGCCGCGCTGGGCATGACCTTGCAGGTCACCAGCGACTTCCTGTATCCGGTGGCTGTGGCGGTTTCGGCGATCACTACGCTGCTCACGCCGTACCTGATTCGCGGCGCCGACCCTTTGTCATTGAAGATCGCCGCCGTGATGCCAAAGCGCATGAGCCGGGTGTTCGGCATGTACGGCGAATGGTTGCGCAGTATTCAGCCTCAGGGCGAGGGCGCAATGCTGGCGTCGATGATCCGCAAGATCATCCTGCAGGTGGGCGTTAACCTGGCGTTGGTGATCGCGATTTTCTTCGCCGGAAGCTTTTTCGCGGTGCGCATTGGCGGGTATCTGGAGGGTTGGATCAGTGATCCAAGTTGGCAGAAGGCGTTGATCTGGGGTGGGGCATTGCTGTTGTCGCTGCCGTTCCTGATTGCGGCGTACCGCAAGCTCAAGGCGCTGTCGATGTTGCTGGCGGAGATGAGCGTGAAACCGGAAATGGCCGGGCGACATACCCAGCGTGTGCGACGGGTGATTGCGGAGCTGATCCCGATTTTGTCGCTGCTGGTGATCTTTGTGCTATTGGCAGCCTTGTCGGCCAGTATTCTGCCGACCAACAAGTTGCTGGTGCTGATTGCCGTGGTCACGGCGGCGGTGGCTGCGGTGCTCTGGCGATGGTTCATCCGTGTGCATACGCGGATGCAGGTCGCCTTGCTGGAGACGCTGGATAACCATAAGGATACGCCGGAGCACTAGTGGGGGCCGCTACGCGGCCCGGCGCGGGACAAGCCCGCTCACCACCGCAAGCCCGTTCGCCACGGGGGGCAGGTGTCAGCTTTCCAGCCAGACGTCCCGCGCCCAGTGCCACACCGATTCCCAGGTCTCTTCGGTGACGAGTTCTTCTTCGCCGGACCACAGCACCACGGTGCCGTCTTCTTCGACGCAGTAGTAATCGTCACCGTCCTGGCAGATCGGGATCATGCTGCGGTCAACACCGGCATCCCAGGCGTTGGCAGCCACGTCCGGCAGGTAGGTGTGGGATTGCGGGTCGGTGACGGTCACCGGCTCCAGGCTGCCGTACACCACATCGCTGACGGTCAGCAGGAATTCACGAAAGACAAACGGGATGTCGATGAACAGCTGTTCCTCGATTTCCACCAGTTGATCTTCGTCAGGCAACTCCAGAGGAACCGGAACCGGTTCATTGGCTTCACGCAATTGTTCGATGATTTCTTCCACGGCCGGGATCCTCTTGCTGATGGCGCGGTTTATAGGGGCGTTTTATACAGTAGCTCGCCATAAGTGCAACCGTGAAATAGAAAACCCCGGACAGGTCCGGGGTTTTGTTACGGCTTGCTCAAGCGCGTGGGTATCAGCCGTTCTGGCGGATACCGGCGACCAGCCATGGCTGGTTGTCGCCTTGGGCACGTTCCATGTTCCAGCTTTCGCTGAACACTTCACCCTGGTCGAAACGCGAAGTCTTCGACACGCCACTGAAGGTCAACGTTGCGATGGTCTTGTCGGCGCGATCATCCACACCTTCCAGTTGCACGTGCAGGTCGTCGATATAGGTCGACTGGAAGCCGTCGCCCAGGTCGGCGCGTTCGCGCTTGAGGAACTCCAGCAGTTGCGGGGTCACGAACTCGGAGATCTTGTCCATTTCGTTGGCGTCCCAGTGTTGCTGCAGGGACTGGAAGTGGCTGCGGGCCGCTTCGACGAAACGCTCTTCGTTGAACCACGCCGGTGCGTTGATCACCGGGCGGGCTGCGGCAGGCGCTGCCGAACCACCGAAGATCGAACCCATGGCTGACTTCTGCTCGAACACTTCACGCTGCATCGGCGCGCCGGCCGGAGCCATTTGCTCCTGCTGCTTGCGGCGACGGGCGGCGATGAAACGGAAGACCAGGAAGGCGATGACCGCCATGATCAGGATGTCGAAGATCTGCATGCCCTGGAAGCCGCCGCCCATGAACATGGAAGCGAGCAGGCCACCGGCCGCGATACCGGCCAGAGGGCCCAACCAGCGCGAAGCACCGCCGGCCTTGGCAGCGGCGCCGGCAGCACCGGCTGCGCCTGCGGTAGCGGCAGCACCGCCGGCACCGGCGGATGGAGCCATTTGGCTGGTCTGGTGAGTCGGCGCCGCGCCCGAGCTTTTGCCGCCACCGAAGCGTTTGGCGTTGGCGTCGAGGCTCATCGTCAGGCCGATGCACAACGCCATGGCGATGCTAAGAAAACGTTTCATAAAGGGAATTCCCATTTGTGGATTGCACGCGCGCCATGTTGCACAGGTGTAGTGACAGTGGCTAGCGACATAATGTTTCGGGCTTTTGCGTAAGACCGAATCAGAATGGTCTGTAGGACGTATTACAGATATTGGCCCGCGCTCATTAAAAACAAGGGCGGGCCAATAACCTTCATGTAGGCAAATGTTTCAGACCGCTTCGAGCTTCGCGTAGCCCATCATCAGCCATTTGCTGCCTTCGGCGAAGTTCACCTGCACCCGTGCCTGGGCACCGGCGCCTTCGAAGTTGAGGATCACCCCTTCGCCGAAGATCGCGTGCCTGACCTGCTGGCCCAGGCTGAATGGGGTTTCCGGAATCTCGGAACCGGCGAACATGCTGCCGGAGTTCTGCTGCTGGCCCCCGCCGAACGGGCGGCTGACGCTGTTGGACAGGCGCACTTCCTGGATCAGTCCCTTCGGCACTTCACGTACGAAGCGCGACACCTTGTTGTAGGTCTCGCTGCCGTACAGGCGTCGGGTCTCGGCGTAGGTCATCACCAGGTTCTGCATTGCGCGGGTGATGCCCACATAGGCCAGGCGGCGTTCCTCTTCAAGGCGGCCGGGCTCTTCCAGGCTCATCTTGTGGGGGAACAGGCCTTCTTCCATGCCCACCAGGAACACATACGGAAACTCCAGGCCCTTGGCGCTGTGCAAGGTCATCAACTGGATGCTGTCTTCATGCTCATCGGCCTGGGTGTCACCGGCCTCCAGGGACGCATGGCCGAGGAAGGCGGCGAGCGGGGTCAGCTCTTCATCTTCCTCGGTGTTTTCAAACGCGCGGGCGGCGCTGACCAGTTCCTCGAGGTTTTCTACCCGGGCCTGGCCTTTTTCGCCTTTTTCCGCTTCGTGATAGGCAATCAGCCCGGATTGCTCGATCACCGTCTGGGTCATCAGGTGCAGGGGCATTTCCGAACACTTGGCCGCGAGGTTCTCGATCAACTCGACAAACACCCCCAGCGCCCCGGCAGCACGGCCGGTCAGGCCTTTATTGGCGATCAGCAGGCGCATGGACTCCCACATCGACACATCGGCATGGCGCGCGTGGTCGCGAATCGCCTCGACGGTTTTCTCGCCGATGCCACGGGCCGGGATATTGATCACCCGCTCCAGCGCCGCATCGTTGCCACGGCCTTCGAGCAAGCGCAGGTACGCCATGGCGTTCTTGATTTCCGCACGCTCGAAGAAGCGCTGGCCGCCATAAATGCGGTACGGGATGCGCTCGCGCAGCAAGGCTTCTTCCAGCACCCGCGATTGGGCGTTGGAGCGGTACAGAATCGCGATATCGCTACGGGCAAGGCCGGTTTTCAGCGCGCTTTCGATGGTTTCCACCACGTAGCGCGCTTCATCGTGCTCGTTGAACGCGGCGTACAGGTTGATCGCCTCGCCTTCGCCGCCGTCGGTCCACAGCTCTTTGCCCAGGCGCCCGGTGTTGTTGGCGATCAAGGCGTTGGCGGCCTTGAGGATGCCGGCGGTGGAGCGGTAGTTCTGCTCCAGGCGGATGGTGACCGCGTCCGGGAAATCCTCGGAATACTGGTAGATGTTCTCGATTTTCGCGCCACGCCAGCCGTAGATCGACTGGTCGTCGTCGCCCACCACCATCAGGCTGTCGCCGCCCTTGGCCAGCAGGCGCAACCAGGCGTACTGCACGGCGTTGGTGTCCTGGAACTCGTCCACCAGAATGTGCCGGAAGCGTTTCTGGTAATGGGCCAGCAAACCCGGATTGTCGCGCCACAGGTCGAGGGCGCGCAGCAGCAGCTCGGAGAAGTCGATGACGCCGGCGCGTGCGCAGGCGGCCTCGTAGGCTTCATAAATGCTGCGCATGGTGGCCAGGAACAAATCGCCGCTGGCCTGGATGTGCTGCGGGCGCAGGCCTTCGTCTTTCTGGCCGTTGATAAACCACTGGGCCTGGCGTGCCGGCCAGCGCTGTTCGTCGAGACCCAGCTCGCGGATCACGCGCTTGACCAGGCGTTGCTGGTCATCGCTGTCGAGGATCTGGAAGGTCTGGGCCAGGCCCGCTTCCTGCCAGTGTGCCCGCAACAGGCGGTGCGCCAGGCCGTGGAAGGTGCCTACCCACATGCCGGCCGGGCTGATGCCCATCAACTGCTCGATGCGGTGGCGCATCTCGGCAGCGGCCTTGTTAGTGAAGGTCACCGACAGGATGGAATGCGGGGACGCGTTCTCGACCTGGATCAACCAGGCGATACGGTGCACCAGCACTCGGGTTTTACCGGAGCCAGCACCGGCCAGGACCAACTGACGGCCAACGGGGGCCGCTACGGCCTGGCGTTGGGCATCGTTGAGGGAGTTCAGCAAAAGAGAGAGATCATCGCGCATCGACGCATTCTATGGGCCTGAGGGGGCTCGGGCAAATCCCAATGCCGGGTGGTCGACGCAAAACGTCTCGCGTGGTCCCGGCCGGGCAAACATTCTGGCAGGGCTGATGACCGGTAAGTCATGGGCCACAGCCCGCGCAGTGCCTCGCCCGAGGGGTCTGGCACCAAGGTTTGCGGCTGTTCACAGGGTGACTTTTATGATCTGGAGCAGTTTGGCCGAAGCGCTTGCTTGTGTATGCTCCGTCGACGTTTCGGGCTCACCATTATAAGAACACTGCCTATGACTCTCAGCACCGACCTGCTCGGCCCCTCGGCGGCGCCCGCGCAGGTTATCCGCAAACATTACGCCACCGAGATGGCGGTCGAGCGCACACGCCTGCTCTATCAGGGCTCGTTGCTGCCCACCTTATTAATGCTGGTCAACGGCCTTGTCTGCGCCTGGCTGCTGTGGAACCCCAAGCAATACCTGCTCGACAGCATCTGGCTGGTTTGGCTGCTGGCCCTGGTGGCCATGCGCGTGATCCAGGTGGCGGCCTTTGATTCGGCCATGCCCAGCCGCCAGGCCCAACCGATCTGGCGGCGCATGTTCATGCTCGGCTCGGCGGTCAGCGGACTGACCCTGGCCACCGCAGCCATTGCCCTGGTGCCGGTGGACAGCTTTATGCAGCAGGCCTGGGTGTTCGGCCTGATCGGTGCAGCGACGCTGTCAGCCAGCGTTGCCTACGCCGTGAGCTTTCCGGCGTTCCTGTCCTTTGCCTTGCCGTGCCTGTTGCCGGCGATTGTCTATCTGTTCTGGAATGGCGCCCCGCAGCAACAGGGCTGGGGTGTGCTCGGCCTGATCCTGCTGGCCTCCCTGAGCGTGGTGGCGTGGCAGGTCAACCGCCTGATCCAGCGTGGGCTGTTGCGGCGCTTCCAGAACCAGGCATTGATCGAGCATCTTCAGCAGGCACAGCAACGCAGCGAGCAACTGAATCAGGATCTGGTGCGCGAAGTCGAGCAGCGGCGTCAGGTCGAGCAGGAGTTGCGTGAGGCGCAAATCGGCCTGCAGGACCGCGTGGCGCAACGCAGCCAGGAACTGGACGCCGCCAGCCTGGCCCTGAATAAAAGCGAGGCGCGCCTGGCCATGGCCCTGCAAGCCAGCGAGCTGGGCCTGTGGGACTGGAACCTGCAAACCGACGAGGTTCACCACACCCAGCTCAAAGAGCTGTTCGGCCTCGAACCCGAGTACGTCACCGCCATGCTCGGCCACCTCAAGCCGCGCCTGCACCCCGACGACCTGCCGCTGCTCAAGCGGGCACTGGTGGAGCACCTCAAGGGGCGCACTGAGGATTACCAGGTGGAATACCGCGTGCGCCATGGCGATGGCCACTGGGTGTGGATCGAAGACCGCGGTCGCGCCGTGGAGCGTGCACCCAGCGGGCGAGTGATTCGAATGCTCGGCACCCGCCGCGACATCAGCGCCGGCAAAGCCCTGGAAGAGCAGCAGCGGTTGGCCTCGACTGTATTCGAGGCAGCCAGCGAAGGCATCGTCATCCTTGACCCGGACTACGCGCTGATCGCGGTCAACCAGGCTTTCAGCCGTGTCACCGGGTTTGAAATCGACGATATGCTCGGTCGCAATGTCGTCGAGCTGCCCAGCAGCCGCGACGCCCGGCGCCACTTCCCGGTGATCCGCCAAGCCTTGCTCAACCATGGCACATGGCAGGGTGAGCTGGTGGAAACACGCAAGAACGGCGAGTTGTACCCGCAGTGGCTGCAACTGAACGTAGTGCGCGATGTTCGAGGAAAGGTCAGCCATATCGTGGGCTTTTTCGCCGATCTGTCAGCGCGGCGCGAATCCGAGGAGCGCATGCGCTACCTCACCCACTACGATGAGTTGACCGGCCTGGCCAACCGCTCGCTGTTCCGCGAACGGCTGCGCGAGGCCCATCAGCGTGTACGCCAAGGCGGGCGCAGCCTGGCGTTGCTGCATATCAACCTCGACCGCTTCAAGTTGCTCAATGACAGCCTGGGCCATGAAGTGGCCGACCAGTTGCTGCAAAAGATGGCCCGTCGGTTGATCAATGCCTTGCCCGAGGCCGACACCATTGCGCGTTTGTCCGGCGATGAGTTCGCCGTGCTGTTCGACGCCTACGGCAACCTGTCGAGCCTGGCACGGGTGGCCACGCGGCTGCTGGCCAAGCTGCGGGTGCCGGTGACGGTAGAAGGGCATGAGTTGGTGGTGAGTGCGTCGATGGGGATCAGCCTGTTGCCGGATAACGCGCGGGAAATTTCTGCGCTGGTCAGTCAATCGAACATGGCCATGCAGCACGCCAAGCACCTGGGCGGCAATAACTTCCAGTTCTACACCGACAGCCTGCAAGCCAGCACCCTGGAGCGTTTGCAGCTGGAAAACCATCTGCGCAAAGCCATCGATGAGCGTCAGCTCACGGTGTTCTACCAGCCGAAACTGTGCCTGGCCACGGGCAAGCTTGACGCTGCCGAAGCGCTGATCCGCTGGGAGCATCCGCAGTGGGGCATGGTGCCGCCAGGCGACTTTATCGGCCTGGCCGAAGAAACGGGCCTGATCGTACCGCTGGGCGAATTCGTGCTGCGCCAGGCGTGCTGGCAGGCCTGTGAGTGGCAGCGCCAGGGGCTGCCACCGATCCGCGTGTCGGTGAACCTCTCGGTGCACCAGTTGCGCCAGGGCAAGCTGGTCAGCCTGGTGCGCCAGGTATTGGAAGAGACCGGCCTGGACCCGCAATACCTCGAACTGGAACTGACCGAGAGCCAGTTGCTCGACAGTGTTGAACACATCATTGCGACCTTCCAGCAACTGCGCGACCTGGGCGTGAAGCTGGCCATCGACGACTTTGGCACCGGCTATTCATCCCTCAGTTACCTCAAGCGCATCCCTGTGGATTACGTAAAGATCGACCAGACCTTTATCCGCGGCCTCGGCCAGGGACGGGAAGACGCCGCCATTACCCGAGCGATCATTGCGATGGCTCACGGTCTGGCGCTCAAGGTGGTGGCAGAAGGCGTGGAAGATCAGCAGCAGCTGGATTTCCTGCGTACAGAACGATGCGATGAGGTGCAGGGCTACCTGATCAGTCGGCCGATGGAGGCCGAAGGGCTGGCAGATTTGTTACGCAACAATGCAGATTTTCCCTGAAGACAGTCCGCACGCCCATATGGCTACAAGGCAGCTGCCCGCTGATTCAAAGGGCATCAGGGCGATTTAGTGATGCATCGGGCGGGCAAAACGGCAATTCTTGTAGTATAACTACAAGCTTGCTACATCCCTGGCCCTGCCAATAACAAGAGTCCTGCCCTTTGAACCTGTTGCAACATATCGCCCAGTCGCGCCACCTGTTACGCAAATCGGAACTCAAGGTTGCCGATCACGTGCTGCTTGACCCTGCGGCCGTGATGCATAGTTCCATGGCCGACCTGGCCCACAGCGTGGGCATCAGCGAGCCGACCATCGTGCGCTTCTGCCGCGCCATCGGTTGCTCCGGGTTCCAGGACTTGAAGCTCAAGCTGGCCCAGAGCCTGGCCGCCGGCGCGAGCTTCGGCCAGTTTGCGATCCACGAAGACGATTCCGTCGCCGACTACAGCCTGAAAATCTTCGACACCACCTTGCACACGCTCATGGAGGTGCGCGAGAAGCTTGACCCGGTGGAGCTGCAAAAGGCCGTGACCGCCATGTCCCAGGCCCAGCGCGTCGAGTTCTACGGGTTCGGTGCTTCCGGTGCCGTGGCTGCCGATGCCCAGCACAAGTTCTTCCGCCTGCTGCTCACCGCCGCAGCCTACAGCGACCCGCACATGCAGGCGATGTCGGCGGTGACCTTGAAGCCGACCGACGTGGCGATCTGCATTTCCCAGTCGGGCCGCTCCAAAGACCTGCTGATCACGGCCAACCTAGTGCGTGAAAGCGGCGCGACATTGATTACCTTGTGCCCGAGCCAGACGCCGTTGGCGGAGCTGTCCACGGTCAACCTGGCGATCGATGTGCACGAAGACACCGAGATCTACACCCCGCTGACGTCGCGTATCGCGCACCTGGTGGTGATCGACGTGCTGGCGATGGGCGTGGCCATGGCTCGGGGCCCGAGCCTGGTCAACCACCTCAAGAGCGTGAAGCGCAGCTTGCGCAGCCTGCGGTTATCGCCCAAGTCCGTCAAAGCCCTCGACGACTGATTCAAGGTTGCATGGGTTCCAAATGTGGGAGGGGGCTTGCTCCCGATAGCGGTGGGTCAGTCACCAGGTACATTGACTGTCTCACTGCCATCGGGGGCAAGTCCCCTCCCACATTTGCATCTTCTGTGTGCCCACAATCTTCATCAGGCTGTCATCGCCCCGTCATCCCCCAAGGCCATCCTGAACTCCCGTACTCGCATTGGGAGACTCCAAATGGCCCGGCCCTACGAAGACAGCAACAGCTCCGTCAAGACCCGTCGTCAACAGGAAGACCAGCGCCGCATGGCGTTCCGTCGCGCAATCGAAGACCGCTGCGACCAGCGCCAGCTGCAGCAGAGCATCAGTGACTACCCGGAACTCCACTGGCAGGCACCCGCGGCTGCCCAGCGAAACGTTCAGCCAACGCGCTGATCTGCACCCGTTCGCTGCGGATAAAGCCCAGGAACGCATGGGCCACCGGTGACAGGCGCTTGGCCTTGGCCTGCACCAGGCACCAGCTGCGGTACAGCGGCAGTTCTTCCACCGGCAGCTCCTTGAGCCCGCCGGTGGCCAGTTCCATATTGACCGCATGGCGCGTCAGCAAGGCCACGCCCAGGCCGGCGCATACGCATTCACGTTGAGCCTCGGCGGAGGCCACTTCCACCGTCTGGGTGAAGTGCACGCGTTTCTCCTTGAAATACTCCTCGCAGGCCAGTCGCGTGCCGGAGCCCGGTTCGCGCAGCAACAGCGTGTAGGGTTCCAGGTCCTGCAAACGCAGCGGCCCTTGCAGGCTCAAGGGGTGATCGGGTGGCGCTACGGCCACGATCGGATTGTTGAGAAATGGTAGGAACTCCAGGCCCATGTCCTGGGGCACCATGGACATGATCACCAGGTCGTCGCGGTTGTCGGAGAGGCGCCGAATCACCTGGGCGCGGTTGACTACGGTCAGGTGCAGTTGTACTTCAGGATGCTGGCGCTTGAACGCGGCAAACAGGTGCGGCACGAAGTACTTGGCGCTGGACTCAATCGCGAGCTTCAGCTGGCCCTGCAAAGAACCCTGCATGTCCGACAGCTGCATATCGAGGTTTTCCAGGCGCCCGAAAATATCCCGGCTGGCCCGTTGCAGGGCTTCGGCAGCCTCGGTCATGTAGAGCTTCTTGCCGACATAATCGAACAGCGGCTGGCCGACCAGCTCTTCGAGCTGGCGAATTTGCAGGCTCACGGCCGGTTGGGTGAGAGACATTTCCTCGGCCGCGCGGCTGTAAGAGCGCAAGTCGCACACTTCATTGAAGATCTGCAATTGACGCAATGTCATACGCATCAGTGACTTACGCATTATTTAAATCCTCTCGCCCCAGGTCGACCGGCCAACTATAAGTCTTTACTTATGAGCGACCCAATAATTATTGATTTTTGTTAATCCCTCCACGGGCTTAGTGTGTGGCTGCGACTGGCTTGAAACATTTAGTCACGCGCCGACCCGGCTCCAGCGGGTCGAAGAACGCAGCAATCGGCTCAAGGGAATTTCCAAGTGATAAAAAAGATCCTGATCGCCAACCGTGGTGAAATTGCCGTACGAATCGTGCGTGCCTGCGCCGAGATGGGCATTCGCTCGGTCGCGGTTTACTCGGACGCCGACCGCCACGCGTTGCACGTCAAGCGTGCCGACGAAGCCCACAGCATTGGTGCCGAGCCGCTGGCCGGCTATCTGAACCCGCGCAAGCTGGTGAACCTGGCGGTGGAAACCGGTTGCGATGCGCTGCACCCCGGCTACGGCTTCCTGTCGGAAAACGCCGAGCTGGCAGACATCTGCGCCGAACGTGGAATCAAATTCATCGGCCCTTCGGCTGAAGTGATTCGCCGCATGGGCGACAAGACCGAAGCCCGCCGTAGCATGATCAAGGCCGGTGTGCCGGTCACGCCCGGCACCGAAGGCAACGTCGCCGACATCACCGAGGCCCTCACCGAAGGCGACCGCATTGGTTACCCGGTGATGCTCAAGGCCACCTCCGGTGGTGGCGGTCGCGGTATCCGCCGTTGCAACAGCCGTGAAGAACTCGAACAAGCCTTCCCCCGCGTGATCTCCGAAGCCACCAAGGCGTTTGGTTCGGCGGAAGTGTTCCTGGAAAAATGCATCGTCAATCCCAAGCACATCGAGGCGCAGATCCTCGGTGACAGCTTCGGCAACGTGGTGCATCTGTTCGAGCGCGACTGTTCGATCCAGCGCCGTAACCAGAAGCTCATCGAAATCGCCCCGAGCCCGCAGCTCACTCCGGAACAGCGCGCCTACATCGGCGACCTGTCGGTGCGCGCGGCCAAGGCCGTGGGCTACGAGAACGCCGGCACCGTGGAGTTCCTGCTCGCCGAGGGCGAGGTGTACTTCATGGAGATGAACACCCGGGTGCAGGTGGAACACACCATCACCGAAGAAATCACCGGGATCGACATTGTCCGCGAGCAGATCCGCATCGCCTCGGGCCTGCCGTTGTCGGTGAAACAGGAAGACATCCAGCACCGTGGCTTTGCGTTGCAGTTCCGCATCAACGCCGAAGACCCGAAGAACAACTTCCTTCCAAGCTTCGGCAAGATCACCCGTTACTACGCGCCCGGCGGCCCCGGCGTGCGTACCGACACGGCGATCTACACCGGCTACACCATCCCGCCGTTCTACGACTCCATGTGCCTGAAGCTGGTGGTCTGGGCGTTGACCTGGGAAGAAGCCATGGACCGCGGCCTGCGTGCCCTGGACGACATGCGCCTGCAAGGCGTGAAGACCACGGCCGCCTACTACCAGGAAATCCTGCGTAACCCGGAATTCCGCAGCGGCCAGTTCAACACCAGTTTTGTGGAAAGCCACCCTGAGCTGACCAACTACTCGATCAAGCGCAAACCCGAAGAGCTGGCCCTGGCCATCGCCGCCGCCATCGCCGCCCACGCAGGCCTGTGAGGAACATTCCAATGACTAAAAAAATCTTCGTAACCGACACCATCCTGCGCGACGCCCACCAATCGTTGCTGGCGACCCGCATGCGCACCGACGACATGCTGCCGATCTGCGACAAGCTCGATAAAGTCGGCTACTGGTCCCTGGAAGTCTGGGGCGGCGCGACCTTCGACGCCTGCGTACGCTTCCTCAAGGAAGATCCGTGGGAGCGCCTGCGCAAACTGCGCGCCGCGTTGCCTAACACGCGCCTGCAAATGCTCCTGCGTGGCCAGAACCTGCTGGGCTACCGCCATTACAGCGACGATGTGGTCAAGGCCTTCGTGGCCAAGGCTGCCGTCAACGGTATCGACGTATTCCGCATCTTCGATGCCATGAACGACGTGCGTAACCTGCGCGTGGCCATCGAAGCGGTCAAAGCCGCCGGCAAACACGCCCAGGGCACCATCGCCTACACCACCAGCCCGGTGCACACCGTCGAGGCCTTCGTGGCCCAGGCCAAGCAGCTGGAATCCATGGGGTGCGACTCGATCGCGATCAAGGACATGGCCGGCCTGCTGACCCCATACGCCACCGGTGAACTGGTCAAGGCGCTGAAGGCCGAGCAGAGCCTGCCGATTTTTATCCACTCCCATGACACCGCCGGTTTGGCTGCGATGTGCCAACTCAAGGCGATCGAAAACGGTGCCGACCATATCGACACCGCAATCTCCAGCTTCGCCTGGGGCACCAGCCACCCGGGCACCGAGTCGATGGTCGCCGCCCTCAAGGGCAGCGAATTCGACACTGGCCTCGACCTGGAACTGCTGCAAGAGATCGGCCTGTACTTCTATGCCGTGCGCAAGAAGTACCACCAGTTCGAAAGCGAATTCACCGCCGTCGACACCCGTGTGCAAGTCAACCAGGTGCCGGGCGGGATGATTTCCAACCTGGCCAACCAGTTGAAAGAGCAGGGCGCTCTGAACCGCATGAGCGAAGTGCTGGCTGAAATCCCACGGGTGCGTGAAGACCTCGGCTTCCCGCCGCTGGTGACCCCGACGTCGCAGATCGTCGGCACCCAGGCGTTCTTCAACGTGCTGGCCGGTGAGCGCTACAAGACCATCACCAACGAAGTGAAGCTGTACCTGCAAGGCGGCTACGGCAAGGCGCCGGGCACAGTGAACGAGAAGCTGCGTCGCCAGGCCATCGGCAGCGAAGACGTGATCGATGTGCGCCCGGCCGATCTGCTCAAGCCGGAAATGACCAAGCTGCGCGGCGAAATCGGCGCACTGGCCAAGTCCGAAGAAGACGTGCTGACCTACGCCATGTTCCCGGACATCGGGCGCAAGTTCCTCGAAGAACGCGACGCCGGCACCCTGACGCCTGAGGTGCTGCTGCCTATCCCTGAGGCCGGCGGCGTGGCCCGTGCCGGTGGCGAAGGCGTGCCGACAGAGTTCGTCATCGACGTGCACGGCGAAAGCTACCGAGTGGACATCACCGGTGTCGGTGTGAAAGCCGAAGGCAAGCGCCATTTCTACCTGTCCATCGACGGCATGCCGGAAGAAGTGGTGTTCGAACCGCTCAACGAATTCGTCGGCGGCGGCAGCAGCAAGCGCAAGCAGGCCAGCGAGCCGGGACATGTCAGCACGGCGATGCCGGGCAATATCGTCGATGTGCTGGTCAAGGAAGGCGATGTGGTCAAGGCCGGCCAGGCCGTGCTGATCACCGAAGCGATGAAAATGGAAACCGAAGTTCAGGCTGCGATTGCCGGCAAGGTGACCGCCGTTCACGTGGCCAAAGGCGACCGGGTGAACCCTGGCGAAATCCTGATTGAAATCGAAGGCTGATCCAGCCTTCGACACTACCGTTTAATCCTCGGGGGGGCAGGTGCTCCCCTTTTTTTTGCCTGATGATCAGGCTACCTCATGGCTCAGAACGCTATCGCCCACTGGCCCATCACCCCTTGATTGCGGCTGTGGCTACCGAACTCGGCGGAATAGGTCAGGCCCACGCTGTGTGTGTCCGACAGCGCCATGTCCAGGCCGGTACGCAGCGCCAGGCTGTTACGGTCCAGTGAGGTGCCGCCGGTGGTGAACGAGCTGTCGAAGTCCTCGCGTTTTTCCCAGGCGAAGGACTGGCGCACACGGCTGCCGACGTCGCCATACAGATGTTTCCAGTGGGTGCTCAGGTGCGGTTTGAGCGTCATTTGGTTGCCCAATGCAAAGTCGTGGGTCAAACGCAGGCCGAAGGTACTGCTGAGGTTTTGCTGGGTCTGTGCACTGACATCCAGTGCGCTATAGCCACCTTTCTCCACAAAGCGGTCGCGCTGATAACGCTGGAAACCCAGTGCGGCAAAGGGCTCGGCGCGTAAGCCACCCGTGTGGAACTGATAGCCCAGTTCGGCGAAGGCATTTTGGCTCCGCGCTTTGTACTTGCCCGTGAGATGTTCGCGGTAATTGATGAAGTCGAAATCGACATTGCGTTGGTTCTGCCCGCTATGCCTGCTGTAGAGCGCGCCCAGGCGCAGTGCCAGCGGCCCGTCCTGGCGCACCGCATAAGCGCCCAGATGCCAGCTGTCCAGTTCACCTTTGAAACGTTTGGCGCTCAGGTCACTGCCCGACTTGCCGCCCACCACGCCGAGCCGCCATGCGTTGTCGGCCGACCAGTCGGCGCCCAGCAGCAAGCCTTGGCTGCGTTGCTTCAAACCAACGCTGCCGTGTTGAGCATCCAGCGTGCCGGCGCCGCCCAAGGCTTGGAGCCATACACGGCTGCCCTCATCGGTGTCGTTATCCAGCTGACGTATTGCCGACAGCAGGCTGGCGTTCAATTGTTTCATGCTGTTTTGGGTGGCGCTGCCCAGGTTGGCGTTCTGGCTACCCGCCAATTGTTCCAGTACCGCGCCCAATCGCCCTGGTTCCAGGCTGCCCAGGTACTCGCCGTATTGCTCAAGTCGGTATTTTTCCCACTCGTTCAGTTCATCCGACGCCAGCAGGTCATCCACCGCGGCGTCGAGCACGCGGGCGACGCTCAGGCCATTGCGGCTGGTGGCATGGTCAGCGAAGTAGAAGTCATCGGGCGCGGGCAGGGCCGGTTCATGAGAGCTTTTCTCGCTGTGCTCCGCGAGCGGATCGAACCATTCGCTGTCTGGCTCCATGTCGCCCCGTGCCTGTGCGTATTGAGCACAGGTGGCCCCCAGCGCGAGGGTGATGGCGAGTACGAGTTGTTTCTGAATGAGCGGCATGTAAACCCACCTCTTGATGTATGAGGCGGGGAATTTAGCGGGGCACGCGGGGGATAACTGTCAGGCCAGGCAGTGCTCGTTTGCGGGAGATGTCTCTAGCCTGATGCGAAAAAGAATGCAGCAGGATCGGCACAGTAAGGTTGCGGTCGATGGTTACTTGACTGACCTCACCCTCGTTTTACATACCCCTTGCCAAAATGGCGTTCCATCCGCGCCTGGATCAGTTCCAGCCCGAGGGACATGATCCAATAGATGATTGCCGCGGTGCTGAGCATCTCGATGTAGCGATAACTGGAGCGCCCGTAGGATTGCGCCAGGAACATCACTTCCCACACGCCCATCACCGAGATCAGCGACGAGTCCTTGAGCATGGAGATGAACTGGTTGGTCGCCGGCGGGATGATGGTGCGCATGGCCTGGGGCAGGGTGACGTGCCAGAAGATCGCGCTGTCGCGCATGCCCAGGGCCAGCGCGGCTTCCCGTTGCCCATGAGGGACACCCAGGATGCCGGCGCGGAAGATCTCGCTCAGGTACGCGCCGTAGTTCAGCGACAGCGCGATGATCCCCGCGACGATGGCGCCCGGCACCAGGCCCAGCTGTGGCAGGCCCAGATAGATCAGCAGGATCTGGATCAGCAACGGCGTGCCACGGAAAAACGACGCGTAGAAGCTGGCGATACCAAAGGCCACTGCACTTTTGGACAAGCGCCCGAGCGCGGTGATAAAGCCCAGCACCGACGAGGCGGCAATCGAACACAGGCACAGGAACAGCGTCAGCGCTGCGCCTTGCAGGAAGCCATTGGGTGCCAAGTGCAGGCCAACCAGGTTGGGCAGCTTGTCGAGAATGATCGAGAACTTCAGGTCAAAGCTCAGGAAGAAACTGGCAAACAGGGCGAACAGCGCCGCCCAGGTCAGGTAAAGCCGCGTGCGAAAGCCCAGCAGGGCGCGCGCAGGTTTTGGGGGAACACTCATTGGCTGATATCGGCACCGATCCATTTTTGCGACAGTTTGCTCAGGGTGCCGTCCTGTTTCAACTGGGCAAATACCTCACGCACCTTGGCGTCCCACTGGGCGTCGCCTTTTTCGATGGCCACCGAGTTGGGTTCGGCGTACAGCGCTGCGCCGGCGAGTTTGAAGCGTTTGTCCTGGTCCAGGCGCGGTTGCGCAGTGACCAGGTTGGTCAGGATCGCATCCAGGCGCACACCGGCGCCCAGGCCGAGGTCCTGGAAGGCGACGTTATCGGTGTCATATGGGGCGATCTGTACGTTCTCGAACGGGTATTGCAACTGGGTGTCCTCGGCGCCTTCGATCACCAGGTTTTTGTTCAGGTAGCTCTCGTAGCTGGAGGCGCTGGTGAGGCCGACTTTCTTGCCGCTCAGGTCCTTGGCGCCGTGGATGCTGTCATCCTTGGCATTGACCACGATCACGGCAGGGGAGGCGTAATACTCCACCGGGAAGTCGAAGACTTCGGCGCGGGCCTTGCTCGGGGTCATGGAGCAAATGCAGATGTCATAGCGCCCGCTCCAGCGGCCGGCGGCGATCACGTCCCACGAAGGCGTTTCCAGGCGCAGTTTCACACCGAGCTTTTGCGCGACAGCCTTGGCCACATCGACATCGAAGCCGTCGAGCTGGTTTTGCTCGTTGAGAAACGAGAACGGCGGGTAGCTTTCCATCAGCACGCCCACCAGTTCCTTTTTCTTCTCAACCCGGTCAAGGGTCGCGCCGCCAAAGGCTTGGGTGGAGACAGCCAGTATCGTCAGGCCCAAGGCCAATAGCGGTTTAAGTTTCAAAGAGGCACCTGAATAAAAAAGAAGTTGTTATGAACCGAATGGAACGTATTAAATAGTTATAAGAACGACTCTCATAGTGAGTTATTTTCATAAGCTTATGAGTAAAAAGCATATGGCCGCAGAGAACACAGTAATTCTGGATGGCGGCATGGGCCGTGAACTGCAACGCCGCGGTGCGCCTTTCCGGCAGCCGGAGTGGTCGGCGCTGGCGTTGAGCGAAGCGCCACAGGCGGTGGAGGCCGTGCATGCGGCCTATATCGACAGTGGTGCCAATGTGATCACCAGCAACAGCTATGCGGTGGTGCCGTTCCATATCGGCGAGGCGCGCTTTGCTGCCGAAGGCCAGGCCCTGGCGGCGCTGGCGGGTGAATTGGCCAGACGGGCGGTGCAGGCTTCGGGCAAGGCCGTGCGTGTGGCCGGCTCGTTGCCGCCGTTGTTTGGTTCGTATCGGCCTGATCTGTTCGAGCCGCAGCGCGTGTCTGAGCTGCTGACGCCACTGGTGCAGGGCCTGGCGCCCCACGTCGACCTGTGGCTGGCAGAGACCCAGAGCTCAATCGTCGAAGCGCGGGCTATTCATGCGGGCCTGCCGAAGGATGGCAAGCCGTTCTGGCTGTCGTTTACCTTGAAAGACGAAGACACCGACGAAGTACCGCGCCTGCGCTCCGGCGAACCGGTGGCGGACGCGGCCGAAGCGGCAGCGCAATTGGGCGTCCAAGTGCTGCTGTTCAATTGCAGCCAGCCGGAAGTAATCGGCGCGGCGATCGATGCCGCGCGCCAAACCTTCGAACGGTTGGGCGTGGCGATTCAGATCGGTGCCTACGCCAACGCTTTCCCGCCCCAGCCCAAGGAAGCCACGGCCAATGATGGCCTGGACCCCTTGCGCGAGGATCTCGACCCGCCTGGCTACCTGCAGTGGGCGGCGGACTGGCAAACGCGTGGTGCCAGCCACTTGGGCGGGTGCTGCGGGATCGGGCCCGAGCACATTGCGGTGCTGGCCCGGAAGCTGGGGTAAGCCTTAAAGCGCCTGGCGGCGACACTCCGCCAGGCCCTTCAACTGCCCGGAACCTGCCTGGTTCGCCTCCGACAACCACGCCTCAAACCCCGCACCCACCGTCGGCCATTCCGAATCCAAAATCGAATACCACGCCGTATCCCGGTTCTGCCCCTTCACCACCATATGCTGGCGAAACACCCCTTCAAAACTGAACCCCAACCGCTCAGCCGCATATTTGGAGCGGGCGTTGCCGTTGTTGCACTTCCACTCCAGGCGGCGGTAGCCCTGCTCGAACGCGTATTTGGCCAAGAGGTACACCGCCTCGGTGCTTTTGGGTGAGCGCTGCATCGGCGCGCCGAAGGTGACATGGCCGATTTCGATACGGCCCTGGGCCGGGACGATGGACATCAGGCTGAGGATGCCCTGCACCTGGCCGGACGCACGGTCGACCACGCTGAAGAAATACGGATCGCTATTCGCCGCATGGTTGTTCAACCACGCATCGAACGCGGCGCGCTCGGCAAACGGGCCGTAAGGCAGGTAGTCCCACAACTTGGGGTCGGCACCGGGGCCTTCGAGGGCTTGCCACAATTGATCGGCGTGGCGCGCCGGGTCGAGTTTTTCCAGGCGGATAAAGCGCCCTTCGAGCAGTTGCGCGGTGGGCGCCGGGACGCCTTTCCAGTCGGCGAGGGAAGTAGACATGCTGCGCTCCTTAAAGACCTTTGCGAAATTGAATGAAGCCAGGGCGTTCGGCGATGCGCTCGTAGAGCTGGATCGCGGTGGTGTTGGTCTCGTGGGTCAGCCAGTGCACCTTGCAGCAGCCGTCGGCCTTGGCAGTGGCGTAGACGAACTCGATCAGTTTACGGCCGACACCGGTGCCGCGCTGGGCCGGGTCCACCAGCAGGTCCTGCAGGTAGCAGGAGTTCTCGATGCTCCAGTTGGAACGATGGTAGATGAAGTTGACCATGCCCACCGCCTTGCCATCCTGCCAGGCCAGCGCGGAGTGGGTCGGCTCATGGGCATCGATCAGGCGCTGCCAGGTGCTGTGGCTGACGGCGTCCGGCAGTTCGGTGTTGTAGAACGTCAAGTACGCCTGCCACAGCGGCAGCCAGGCGGCGTGGTCGGTTGCGGTGACCTGGCGGATCTCGATCTGGCTCATTCTGAAACTCCTTGGGGAATAAAGCGCGCGAGGGTCTGGTCGCGTATATCGGCGCTGGCGGCCAGGCCGTCGCGCACGCCGGCGATGTCCGCCGCGCTGCGGTTCTGGCTGAGTTTGCGTTTGCCGATCAGGCGCTCGATCGGCAGGCTGAAGCCGACGATGGCCTTGAGCATGCCGTCAATGTAATCAGCCGGGGCGTCGTTGACTTTCCAGGGCTGGGCGCGGTTGCCCTCGTGGCGGTCGGTGAGGGCGCTGACCACGCCGAGCAGGCGCTCGGCATCGGTAAACACCTGGGCCTTGCCATAGGCATGCACCGCGATGTAATTCCAGGTGGGCACCACTTTGCCGTGCTCAGCCTTGGCCGGGTAAAACCCCGGGCTGACATAGGCCTCGGCACCGGCGAAGATCACCAGGGCTTCGCTGCCGTCTTGCAGGTCTTGCCACTGCCGATTGGCCTTGGCCAGGTGCCCGTACAGCGTGCCGTTGGGACCTTCGTCGGGATTGAGCAGCAGCGGCAGGTGGCTGGCCTGCAGGCCTTGCTCGCCAAAGGTGACCAACTGCGCCAGGCGTGTGTGCTGGATCAGTTGCTGTATTTCGGGCAAGTCGTCGAGGGCAAAGGCGCGTGGTGTGTACATGAATATTTTCCTTGGCGAATGCCTGCATCCTAGGCAGGCTAATGGTTCGTTGTAAGAGCCATCTTCGGCCAATTTCATAGGTCCAATATGATGTCGCCCATTTCGCCACCGCTGTCCTTCAACCCTGCCGGTATCGAGCTGGATCGGCGCCAAGGCCTGACGCGCCAGCTTTATGCAGCCCTGCGTCAGCGCGTGCTGGATGGGCGTCTGGCCAGCGGTACGCGCCTGCCCGCCAGCCGTGACCTGGCCGCTGCGCTGTTGATTTCCCGCAACAGCGTCGTGCGCGCCTACGATCAGTTGTACGCCGAGGGGTTTATCGAAGGCCGTGTGGGTGACGGCACCTATGTCGCCCAATTGCCCACGGCAAAAAAACTATCCACAAAAGTATCCACAGGCTTATCAACAAGCTTATCCCCAGCCTTATCCACAAAATGTACGGAATTGCCGCAACACCTCGATGGCGAAGTTATCCACAGGCCGGCCTTGGGGCGGGTGCAAAATAACCATTTGCCACAGCCGCCGGCGGGTCCGCCCAAGGCATTTCGCGTGGGCGTGCCAGCGTTCGATCTGTTCCCGTTCGAGGTCTGGGCCAAGCTCAACGGGGCGTTCTGGCGCAAGCCGGACCTTGCGCAGCTGTGCTATGGCGACCCGGCGGGTGACAGCCGCCTGCGCGGCCTGATCGCCGCTTACCTGCGCAGCTCACGGGGCATGCAATGTACGGCTGAGCAAATAGTGATCACCAGCGGTGCACAACAGGCAATCAGCCTTTGTGCACAGTTGCTGGTGGAGCCAGGTGACGGGGTGGCGGTGGAAAACCCGGGCTATCGGGCCGCCGGGCACGCGTTCGCACTGGCCGGTGCCAACCTGCAGGGCGTGCCGGTGGACAGCGACGGCATCGATTGCCAGGTCCTGAATACCTTGGGTGATTGCCGCCTGGCCTATGTCACGCCCTCTCACCAATACCCGCTGGGCGTGGTGATGAGCCTGGCGCGGCGCCTGGAGTTGCTGGCCTGGGCCGAGCGCACCGGCGGTTGGATCGTGGAGGACGACTATGACGGCGAATACCGCTACAGCGGCGCACCCCTGGCGCCCCTGGCCGCGCTCGACCGCAGCGGCCGCGTGCTGTACGTCGGCACCTTCGGCAAGGTCGCATTCCCGGCCTTGCGCCTGGGCTATCTGGTGTTGCCGCCAGGCCTGGTCGATGCCTTCTCACGGCGCCGTGCGGTGGATATGCGCCACTCGGAAGTCAGTACCCAGGCGGTGATGGCCGAGTTTATGGCGGCCGGGCACTTCCAGCGGCATATTCGCCGGATGCGGCGCGCGGCATTGAGCCGGCGCAATGCCTTGCTCGCCGGGTGGCCGCGCGGTCTGCCAGGGGTGGGCGAGTTGCCTGTCATTGCCGCAGGGCTGCACATGACCGTGCGCGTGGACAGCCTGGCCCGCGAGCAACAGCTGCTTGAGCAGGCCCGTGCCGTGGGCGTCGAAGTCAATGGTTTAAGCAGTTACTGGCTGGCGCACTCCACCACTCCGGCAGACCAGCGCGCCGGCCTGGTGCTGGGGTTTGCCGCCGTACCCGAGACGGTCGTTACCGAGGCCCTGACAGCGTTGCGCAGAGCCTGGCAGCACGATTGACGGTCAGGCCTGGAAAAACAACGAGCGGGCCAGGATCGGGCTGATTTCACTGCGATAAATCGCGATCTGGTCACGGTCGCTCAAGCCCGTGCGGTGCACAGCACCCCCCAGCTTCTGCTGGTCGCGGGTCTTGAGGTGGCCAGCGGTGTAGTGTTCCTGCGCAGCTTGGGGAGACTCATAGTGAAAGTGCGCATACCAGAGCACCGCATGGGTCTGGTGATCACGCACCTCGTATTCGTCCAGGTAGTTTTTGCCGGGGCCTTTGAGCCGCCGTCGCGTGACCACTTTGGCGATTTTCACCAGGCCCTGGCTATGCAGCCACTCCACCCGTGCCGCCGTGGGCGGTTGTTGTTTGGTCATGCTGATGCGGGTGCTTGTGCCCAGTTCGTATAACCGCTGTGCGGCGTCATTGAGCCGGCGGTTGAGGGCAGCGGCTGGAGGGCGGTCGCTTTCCGTGAGGTTGAGCCGGGTGAGCGCGTCTTCGATCGTGGCCACCGCGCGTTCCAGGCGTGCAGCGTACTGATGGAACATCTCCTCGATTTCTACCGGAATACGTCCGGCTTTCTTTGAATGCCCCAAGGTGCGCAGGCTCGCAGCGGGCTCTTCATCCAGCAGACTCTGCGCGGCGTTGATGCTGCTGCCCAGATCGATGGCCAATGGCTCGTGAGGGCTTGAGGGCGTGATCTCCCGCTCGACCCAGACCCCAGGGGTTTTTTCGTGAAAGGTCGCGATGATCTTGCCCGTCACCGGTGCCTTGACGTCCACCAGGCCGCTTTCGGCTTCACGGGGCTCGCCCACCACCACCCCGTTGAAGCGCGTCTTGATGACTTTGCGCTTGGGTGTCGGGGGGGCTTTTGATGGGCCAGGCTTGGGCTCCAGGGCTTTTCGTTGCCTGATCAACAGCGCCAGCTCATGCACCGCCTGCTGGTTGAATTCATCGATGCGTTGGCGCAGATGTTCCAGGGGTTCTCGCTGCACCTGTTCCGGGTGTTCGGCGTGCAGGTCCAGCAGGCGTTGGTCGACAATCGCAAACTGATCGACCAGGCTGTTGAGCACCTCAATACGTTCGTGCAGGTCGCCGATGCTGGTTTCCACCAGGGTCTCGATCCACGTTTGCACATGGAGATCGGCAGCATCCACGATCTCATTGAGTTGTGCACGGGCGTCGGTGAAGGCCTCCCCGCGGCCTTCGCCAATACACAGGTAACGGCTGAGGGTGAGTTGCATGGCCTTGAGGTCGTGAAGCTTGAAGTCGGGCAGGGCCTGCATGCTGGTCTGGATGACTTTGGCACCCTCTATGCCCAGGCTTTCCAACTGACGATAGCGCGATTGCGCATACTCCATGCGGTTGATCATATCCAGGTTCAGCTTCGCCATCGTCTGCGCAATCTCGTTGCGCTGCTTGATGTCCTGGGCGGTGACGGCTTCCATGTCTTCCACCGACACCAGCAACTTGTCGCGAAAAACCGGCAAGCGTTCCGCGATGGCCGAGCGGGTCAGCAGCAGTTGTTTGTTCAGGTAGTCGATCATCGCGCTCTGGTAGTTGGGTACCGAATCGATGACATTCAGCGAGCGCAACTGGCGAATGGGTACGTCATAGTCGGCCAGGCGGCTGTCGACCTTGTCGAGGAACGTCTGGCGCTGGCGATCAGAGGAGGGACCGGGCACCGGGTCTATCGCGGCGTGGGCCTGGGCGACTTCAGCCTGCCCGCGCCGTTCGTCAGCATCGAATTGGTTGAGTTTCTGCCGGAGGTCGGTGATCCGCGAAGGCACTTTGCCGCGAGCCGATTGCCGGCGATTCCTGAAACCGGCACCGCGCAGGCGCAGGCGAGTGTCGACAAACCATTGGCCGGCCAGGTTGCTCACCAGCAGCGGACCGACGTGAGTGGGGCGGCCCGGATCGACGATCATGACATTGTCGTTTTCATCCACCGTCACCTCGAACCAGCGGGCGCCCACCGGCGCGTACCATTTATCGCCAAGCGCATAGAGATGCAGGTGCGGCCCTGTTTCCTTGACGGCTTCCCCCAGCCCGTCGGGCCTGGCCACTTTGAAGCGATCCAGTGTAGCCCCCAGGCTTGTCGGAGAGCGTTGGAGCGCGCCGCTGTTGTACAGCGGGCCTTGATGGCGAGCGGGCGGTTCGGCGTCGGGCAAGTCGGGTCGGCGCATCACGGGGATCCGGCGCTCCGGCGGCAGTCTGGTTTCAGGCGCCTGGGTCGGGGTGGCTTCATGTTTCGGCAGCGTTGCCTTGGGCGTCTTTCGCACCGGCGGATGGCGCAGGGCGACGTGCAGCACCAGGGCCATGCCCAGGTTGAGCAGCAGATCTACCTGGGCTGTCCAGGACACCTGCCCGTCAGGCTCCGGCTCTGCCTGGGCGGTCGCCTGCAGGTCGTCCATGATTTGCCAGATCCAGGCCGCGATGCCCACGGTGCGGCCCATGAATGGCAATGCCGCGCTGAAAATCAGCCAGCCGGCTTCTCGATAGCTTGCCCAGCGTTTCTGGGCGTTGGACACCGATTGTCGCGTCGCCAATTCAACCATCGCGTTGGCGTTGTCCCTGAACAGCGTCGCCAGGCTGTCGTTGCCCACCACTTCATCGCTCAAGGCCAGGGGGCCGCTCATTTGCACCACCACTTGCGGTTCCACCAACCCGCGCACCACGGTCCACGGCGAAGGTAATGCGGCAGGGAAGACATACTGCTCGTAGTTGAAGCGCACATCTTCGGCCAGCCAGGCCAGTACCGAGTCGCGCAGGGTGCGGTGATGCTTGATGGCGTACAACAGGTTTTGCCGTGACGGGTACTGGATCAGCACCGGTTCCAGCAGTGGGCGGTACAACAGGCAAGGGCCTTGGGTGTGGTCGCGGGGGCCGATCACAAACATATTCGCCACCCCATCCTGCGCCTGGCTGGTGCGCAGGGTGGGAATGAACGCCAGGCGCCGGATGACGATCTCCTGCCCCTCGACCTGCCGTTCATGGGCGTGTGCCTGCACCGCGGCAGCGATATAGCGATAACCGCGATCATCGATACCGTGCAGGCCCTGGATCTTCCACTGCAAGGCCAGCAGTGGCAGTTGCACCCGCAAGTGCGAGGTGTAGAGGGTTTGCCGAAGCCTCGATTGAACGGGGTCGTCGAGCAGGGTGTGTTTGATCAGCGTCGGGTAGCGTTCACCGATGTCGAGGGCTTCGATCACGTCCTTGAGGTAGTTGTACGTCAGCCATTGCGGACCCTCGCCGCCGTTGTAGTGCACGCTGGGCGTACCGGTGGGCAGCCCGGTGAGGTTTTCCAGGGCCAGGTCGATCAGGTTGCGCCGGGTGATGTCACTGGTTCCGGGCAGCACGAAGGTACCCCAGACCACCGGGCTTTCGATGCTGATCTCTATCTTGTCCAGGTTCAGGCTAGCGCCATTTGCACGGGCCTTGATCCGGTTTTGCAGTTGCTGCCTGGCGTAGTCGCGAATCGGCGGGATGCCGTCCTGGAAAGACTGCCCGTGGTTGTGGGTATGCAGTTCGGCCAGTTCGATCACGTAACGGCTGTAGGTCGATACGTCCAGGTCCGAGGCCTTGGCAAGCCAGTCGGGGAGTTGCTCATGGATCTGGCGGATGCTCGACAGTGAGTGATCGCTCAAGTCTTCAATCACCGGCAGGATGCGCGCGACGGCCTGGCCGGTGACGGCAGTCGTGGCGGGGGCTTCAAGTTCGGCGGAGCCAATTGATCCGATGGCCTGCAATTGCAGGGCGATCAGGTTGCACGCCAGGCTGTCGAAAAAATCCCCGGTGGGTTCGTACAATCGCCATTGCACGGTTACCTCCCCGTCAGCATGAGCCAGTGCCGCGGGCAAGGCTTCGCCGAGCTTTTGCAGTGACTCGAATTTCTCGTAACCGTTGATCAGCGAATACGTCAGGACCCGCTGGCGTTGCTCATGTACGCCGATCAGCACCGCGATATCCGACAGGCCGACGTGAGTGGAGCGGTTGTTTTTCAGGCCATCTATATCGATCAGGTAAGCGCGTGTCTGGAACGTATCGAAGTTCCGACGCTTGGCTCGCTCCGGAAAGTGGAACAACGTCCTGGCCATGGCGCAATCGTGTTCATCCCAGCCGTCCTGCGCGGTGACGTTCCAGACTTTGCGCAGGGAATGGGAGAGTGTTTGCCAGCGTGGGCCCGCCAGGCCGTTGGAAGCGTTCCAGTAATCAAGTTGCTGCTCCTGGAAGGCGGTAAAGATCAGCGCCGCCAGCTCATTGATCAGCCGCGCAATGGCATCGATCTGCACCGGCAGGTGCACGGCGGGCTTGGCCTCGGGCTCCAGGGTGAGGAAGTGTTCGCCGTCGATATAGATCACCGGCTCGGGCGCCAGAGCCTGGTTGGCCAGCACCGAGGTCAGCGATTGCACGGTGGCGGGTGCGGATTGGATGACATCGCCAACGATGCGCCAGTGCGGCGTGATGACCATGGCCAGGTCAGGGTCGATAGCGAGTGTCGGGTATTGCTCCATGAGGGACGAACGCAACAGGTTGGCGGCAACGTCGCGGATGGACGGGCCGACGCTCAATTGCATCAGCAGCTCATAGCTGCTGGGCGGGCGATTGTTGCTAAGGGGTGAGTCGTTGGGCATCTGCAGCTCCTTGGCCTGGGTCGGCATGAAGAGCTGCAAGGTAATTGGCGCTGCGGCCGGGCGGTCGGTAGATAAGTCATCATGGCCGGGAAGCGCACTTCCCGGCCACGTTTGCTCAGGTCCCGGACTTGATTCTGGACCAGGCGCGGGTCCTGGCGCGTTCGGCGTCACGTCCCAGGGGTTTCAGGGTATAGAGCGTGGCCATCGCGGCTTCGGTGGGGTACAGGTTGGGGTTGTTGCGGATCGCGGGGTCCACCTGCTCGGTCGCGTCCTTGTTCGGGTTGGGGTAGCCGACGAAATCACTGATGGGCGCAATGACGTGCGGTTGCAGCAGGTAGTTGATGAAGGTGTAGGCGTCCTGCGGGTTCTTCGCGCCTTTTGGAATGGCCAGCATGTCGAACCAGATCGGTGCGCCTTCCTTGGGCAGGCGCATGTCGACGATCACGCCGTTCCTGGCATCCTTGGCGCGGTTGGCGGCCTGGGAGAAGCTGCCGGAGTAGCCGACGGCGACGCAGATGTCGCCGTTGGCGATATCGGCCATGTATTTGGAGGAGTGGAAGTAAGTGATGTACGGGCGGATTCTCATCAGCAGCGCTTCGGCTTTTTCATAGTCCTTGGGGTTGCTGCTGTTGGGGTCCAGGCCCAGGTGCTGCAAGGCCAGCGGCAGGATCTCCGAGGGTGAATCCAGCAGCGCCACGCCGCATTGCTTGAGCTTGCTGATGTTCTCTTCCTTGAAGATCAGGTCCCAGCTGTCCACCGGTGCATCGGCGCCCAATGCGGCCTTGACCTTGTCGGGGTTGAAGCCGATCAGGATGGTGCCGTACATGTAGGGCACGGCAAATTTATTGCCGGGGTCGTTGGCTTCGATCAGCTTCATCAACTTGGGATCGAGGTGGTTCCAGTTCGGCAGCTGGCTGCGATCCAGCGGCTGGAACACGCCGGCCTCGATCTGCTTGGCCAGGAACACATTGGACGGCACCACCACGTCATAGCCGGAATTGCCGGTAAGCAGCTTGGCTTCCAGGGCCTCGTTGGTGTCGAAGATGTCGTAGACCAGTTTGATCGACGGGTTCCGGGCCTTGAAGTCTTCCAGGGCCTTGGGAGTGATGTAGTCGAACCAGTTGTAGACCCGCAGGGTTTTTTCTTCAGCGTGCGCGGCGGTGCTTAATACTGCGGCGCAGAGCACAAGCGACTTGAACAGATTCATTCGACTGCCCCTTCAAAACCTTCGAGAACGTTGACGGCATTGATGCCGATTTCTTCTACCGCGTAGCCGCCTTCCATCACGAACAGCGTCGGCCGGCCCAGGCGGGCAATGCGCGCGCCCATCGCCAGATAATCCGGGCTGTCGAGTTTGAACTGCGAGATGGGGTCGTCCTTGAAAGTATCGACGCCCAGGGACACCACAATCACGTCGGCGCCGTAGCCCTCAATGGCCTGGCAAGCCTGTTCCAGTGCTGCGCTCCAGGTGTCCCAGTCCGAACCGGCGGGCAGCGGATAGTTGAAGTTGAAACCCTCTCCGGCCCCGTCGCCGAGCTCATCGGCATAGCCGAGAAAAAACGGAAACTCGGCTTCCGGGTGCCCGTGGATCGAGGTGAACAGCACATCGCTACGTTCATAGAAAATGGATTGGGTGCCATTACCGTGGTGGTAATCCACATCGAGGATCGCGACTTTTTTATAGCCCTGATCGAGAAAGGCCTGGGCGGCGATGGCTGCATTGTTGAGGTAGCAGTAACCGCCCATCAGGTCGCTGGCGGCGTGGTGTCCCGGTGGGCGACACAGGGCAAACGCCGACGGCGCACCGGCCTGGATCGCCTGTTGCGCGGTCAGTGCCACCTGGGCTGCGCTGTAGGCCGCCTGCCAGGTACCGGCAGTGATGGGCGCGCCGCCGTCGAAGCTGTAGTAACCCAGTTGGCCATGCAGGCTGGTGGGCAATACCCGGCGCAAGGTACGGGCGGGCCAGGTGTAGGGCAGCAGGTCGCCTTCCTGGCCGAAGACGGTCCAGCGTTCCCAGGCGCCTTTGAAGAAGTCCAGATAGGCCGGGGAGTGAACGCGTGCCAAGGGGGTCAGGCCGAAATCATGAGGTGCGTGCACGGGCCCCAGTTGGCGGTCTTTCACCCGTTGCAACACGTGGTCGGCGCGGGAGGGCATTTCGAAACAGGGCATCAATTGCCCGTCCATCAATTCGCAACGGCCATGGTGCAGATGGTGATCGTCCGAGTAGATCGTCAGCATGTTGTTGTTCTCGAAGGCTCAGGAAGGTGCCTTGCAGTGTTGCCTCGTCGAGGCGGCAAGAGAACGGCAGGAGCGGCCAAAACGGGATAAATATGGCCAACGACGCTGTCCGTTATTCGCCCGCCGGGGCTTATGGCCGGAACTGACTCGGCGCGACGCCGCTCCAGCGCACGAAGGCATGCCGGAAGCTCGCGGTTTCACTGAAGCCCAGTTGCTCGGCAATGCGGTGGATGGGCATCGCATCGTCGGCCAGCCACTGCTTGGCCTGCTCGAAGCGCAGCTCATCGAGCAGTTCCTGATAGCTGCTGCCCAGATCATGCAGGTGACGGCGCAAGGTGCGGGGCGAGCAGTTCAACTGTTCGGCGAGCCTGTCCAGCCCCGGCGCGGCGTGCAGTTGCGTGGCAAGCAGGTGACGTACGCGGCTCAGCCATGCCTGGCGCCCGGTGAACTCGGTGTTTTGCTTGCGGCAGCGCTCAGCCATGGCGCGATGGGTGATGGCGTCGGCCAAGGGCAACGGTTGGTCGAGCCACTGACGGTCGAAAGCAAAGGCATTGGTAGCCGCCTGGAACTGCAGCGGGCAGGCGAAGCGTTCGCCATAGCGAGCCCTGTAGGCGGGCGCCGGGTAGTCGAAACGAGCCCCCAGCAACGGTAACGGGCGGCCGAGCAAGTCGTCGCAGATCGCCTTCAGCGACGCCAGGCACAGCTCGATATTGAACGCGGCCAGCGCCGGATCCTCCCGATAATCGCAGGCGCTGAACCAGACCTGCTGGCCATCGTCCTCAAGGTTCAGCTCGAAAAGTGTTCCCAACAGCGCCGGATAGCGCAGTGCCAAGCGCAAAGCGTCACCGAAGGTGGCACTGGTCAACAGCGCATAGCCCAGCATGCCGTAGGCCGACACGTGCATGCGTTGCCCCAGTTCCAGGCCGATGTCTTGGCGCAGGGCTACCGCATTGGCGCAGACCTGCATCTCCTGGCGAGTGGTGATCCGTGTATCGGGCTGGTGCAGGTCCGCCACCGCAATGCCGCTGCCGGCCAGCAGCACCTCATGGCTTATGCCTTCGGTGCTGAAGGTCTCGAGCACCAGCGAAACAGCGTTCAAGGTGGTCAGGTGTGAGTGCAGCATAGGGGGCGGATCCCAGCAGTTATTGCTTGGATGGAGCAATTCCCATGCCGCAGGCACCCGTTGATCAGAGGCCGAAGAATAGCCGGCGTGCCTGTTCCAAGTTGATTTCGCTACGGTAGTAGTCAAGCAGTTCCTGCGAGTCCAAGCCGTACGGGGTATCGGTCGCCAGGCCCAGGTTGCGCTGAGCAGGCGTTTTCAAGCGGGCTTTGATGAACGTCTTGGCCTGCGTCCAGGACGTCGAATAGTGAAATTGGGCATACCAGAGTACGTCATGGGTAACGCGGTCTGTGATGGTGTACTCATCCAGGTAGTTCGGTCTGGCGCTCTCGAGCCGTTGTCGATTCTTGGTTTTCTTCAGGGTGATTTCACGGCGCTGCTGGAGCCATTCCACGCCGGCAATGGTGGGTGGCCGCTCCTTGATCATGCGGCGTACGTGCTGGGTGGCGTCTTGGTAGAGTTCGGCCGCGGCCTCCTTGAGTTTTCGATGGAGGATGGCTGCAGAACGCTGCTGCTGAGTGCTGAGTTGCGGTCGTGACAAGGCTTGTTCAATGGCCTGGCCGGTTTCTTCCAGCAGCAGGGCGTGCTGGTGATACAGGTACTCGGTACCGATGGCGGTACGCGCCGGCTTTTTCGCCTGCTCGTCGGCACGCTCCTTGAACGCCGTCAGGCCGTCGAGAAAGGCCTGGGCCTTATCAAGGACTGATTGGATTTGCGGTGTCGCAGGATGCGATGGCGGTGGCGTGGTAACGCGCTGGACCCACAATCCCTGATCTTTTTTGTGGTAGGTCGCGATGATTTGTTGAGTGATGGGCGACTTGATATCCACCAGGTCGGTTTCAAGCCCGACGGAGGTCACTCGCGGTTCGCCAATCAAGACACCGTTGTAGCGGGTATTGATGAATTTTTTCTGCGCCCTGGGCGGTGTGGGGGGCGGTGTGGGTCGGCTTCTGAGGGCGTCGCGGTCGACATGCAACAGCGTCAGTTGCCGCTGCGCATCCTGGGAGTAGGCGCGCATTTTCTGGCGCAGGGATTCCAACTGTTCGGGAACGACGACGTCGGCGAAGTCTTGTGGCAGGTCCTCCAGACGCTCATTGATGACCGCGAATTGTTCGATCAGGCTGCCCAGCGCTTCGATACGTTCATCCAGACGTGCTTCGCTGCGTTCAAACAAGGTATCGCGCAGGGCCTGGACTGCAATGTCAGCGGTATCGACGATCTTGTCCAATGCTGTCCAGGCCTCAGGCGCGCTATCAACAGAGGTCTCATCCAGGCACAGGTTGCGCGACATGGTCACCTGCAAGGCCTTGAGGTCGTCACTGCTATAGGACGGCATTCGCTTTTTCCGCTCCTGGATCTGATGCAAACCCTCGGAGGACAGTTGCCGCAGTTGTTCGAAGCGTGAGTGCACGTAATCCAGGCGTTCGATCATGTCCTGGTTCAGCTCGGTGAGTTGTCGCGCATCTTCGATATGCCGTTCCTGAGGCGTGCGGGCCTGGCGCTCGATCTGGTCCAGTACTTTGCGAAAGGCTGGAGTGAATGTGCTCTGAACCTCCTTGATACCCACTTCGGATAATTCCAGTTGTGCATTCAAATAGGCGATGGCCCTGGGCTGATAGTCTGGGATGGGATCAAACACGTGCAGTTGCTTGAGTTGTTGCAGGGCCGTTTCATAGTCCGAACGCTGGGTGGCGAGTTTTTGCAGATAGTGCTGGCGTTGGTCGTCGGCCGAGGTATCGGGCGCTTCGGTCATTTCCGTGCGGGTTCGTTGCAGGTCAAGCGATAACGTTTTTTTGGAGTTCTCAAACGCTTGCAGTTTTTCGCGCAACTGCTTGGCGGTTTCCATGGCCTGCAGGCTGGTGCGTCTGATCGCTCGTTTGGGGCCACCGCCACGCAGGCGCAGGCGACTGTCGATAAACCATTGGCCTAGAGCATTGTGGATCAGGGCCGGGCCGATACGTCCGGGTTTAGTTGGATCAATGATGAACACTGGCTCGTCCGGTTGCGCCGATACCTCGAACCAGCGTGGGCCGACGGGTACGTAGTATTTCTGGCCTGAACGGTAGAGGTGTTGGTGAGTACCTGTCTTGGTGATGGGGCTACTCAACGTCGCGGGTTTTTCGGCCTTGAAGCTCTCCAGCAGGGTGCGTAGTTGTTCGGTGCGGCGATTGACCGCGCCACTGATGTTCAGCGGGGAAATAGTGTCGGCAGGCAGGTTGGATGATGCGTTGTCGGCCAACTGCTTGATGACGATCGCCTTAGCGACGGTTTTTTCAGCCGGCGGTTCTGGCTCACGCTGGGCGGCGAGCGCTTTGCCGGTGTGCTGATGCCGTGTGGCGATGTGCAGGGTGATCGCCAGGCCCAGATTGAGCAGGACGTCAGTGATGGCTGCCCATTGCGCGGGTTTGTCCTGTTGCTTCTCGGCATCGACGAACTGTTGCAGTTGATCGAGAACCTGCCAGATCCACAAGGCGGTGCCCAGGGTCGGGCTGAGGAAGGGCAGCACTGCATTGAGCAGGTTCCAGCCAGCCTGCTTGAGGGTTGCCCAGCGGCTTTCGGCGTTGGAGACTGACTGGCGATCGGCCAGAGTCACTAATGCCTGGGCGTTGGCAGTGAACAGCGTGGCGAGCAGGTCATCTTTCAGCACGGCGTTGCCCAACACCATCGGGCCGCTCAGGGTCCACAGTTTGTCAGGCTCCACCAGATAGTCCGCAACAGCCCAGGGAGAAGGCAGGTCCCCAGGGAATACGTAGTTGGCGTAGTCTTCGCGCACAGCGTCGGGCAGCCAGGCCAGTACCGAGTTGCGCAATTCGGGCGACTGCGTCACGGCGTAGATCAGGTTGGCAGGCGAGGCGTATTGAACCAGCGGCGGGTTGAACAATGGGCGGTAGAGCAGGCAGGGACCGGCAGCAGGATCTGACGGGCCGATGACATACATGTTGGCCACCTCGTCGTAGGTCCCTCCACTGCGCCGTTTAGGGGCAAAGGCCAATTGGCGCATGACAATAGCCTGGCCATCCACGTTGTGCTCATGGGTGTCGAGTTCCATCAGCGCGGCGATGTAACGGTATCCCAGTTCATTAATCCCGTCCTGCTGACGAAGCTTGCCCTGTAGCGCCATCAGCGGCAGTTGGATGCGCATTTGTTGGGTGTAGAGCGCTTTGCGGCGGGCGGACTCCTGGCGCAGGTCCAGCAATTTAGTGTTGATCAGCTCGGGGTAGGTCTTGCCGATATCAACCTGCCGGATAACGTTCTCCACGTAGTCGACGGTCATCCATTCGGGCAGTGCCACTCCGTTATCCAGCTCAATCGTTTTGTTGCCCAGGGGTAGCGCAATCAGGTTCTGCAGGGCCAGCTCCACGAGAGTGAAGGTGGTTGTGTTGTAGACGCCAGGAACAATGAAGGAGCCCCAGGTTTCCAGGCTCTTGACGCGCACGAGGATTTTTTCAAAAGACAGGTGCCCGGCCGTTGGGTGGTCCAAGAGAATCTGATCCTTGATTTGGTCAAGGGCATACTTCTCGATGCCGGGGATGTCCTCAAGGTAGGACGCGCCGGCATGCGCACTGTTGAGCGCCGCGAGATCCTTGAGCAGGCGTGCGTAGCGGTTGAGGTCACTGGTGGAGGCGCTGCTCAGCCAGACGGGCAAGGCGTCGCGATACCATTCAAGTCCGGGCCCTTTTTGTGCGGGCGCAGCATCCGGTCCCGGGGTTGAATTCAAAGCGTTGTTGACCTTGCTCGGACTGTCTTCGCGCAGTTCTGAAAAATCCATGGCGCCGACAGCGTCAACCTGCTGAGCGATGTAGGCGCAGGCCAGATGATCAAAAAAATTGCCTTCGGGCTCGAACAAGCGCCAGTTGAGTGAAGGGCGATTTGCCTGTGGCCCGAGATGGTCCGGCAGCGATTTGCCCAATTGCTCCAGAGAGTCGAATTTCTCGTAGCCCTTGAGCAGTGAGTAGCTGAGGATGATCGTGCGTTCCTGATGCCGGCCCGACAGTAACGCGATCTGCAGTGCTTTAAATCCCTTGCTCTGCGTGCCGTCCGCCTGTTCGATTTCGATCATGCAGGCTTTGCTCGCATAGGGATCATCGATTTGTCGAGTGGCGCGTTCGGGCAGGTGAAACAGTCGGCGTGCCATGGCGCAGTCGGTTTCGTCCCATGCTTCAACTTCCTGGACGTTCCAGCCATTACGCAGGGTGTTGGACAGTTCCTGCCAGCGCGGGCCTTTGGCGTTGCTTTCGTTCCAGAAGTTGACCAGGTGCTCCTGGAAAGCGCAGAGCATGACCGGGGCTCTGATGTTGAGGATTTTCGCAACTTCGGTTGCGCGCACGGGCAAATGCACAGGCGGATCGGTGAGCGGTTGTCGTGTAAGAAAGTGCTCTCCCTCAATGCACAGCGTCGGTATCGCCAGTACCGCCTGGCGGGCCAGCAGGTCACTGAGTGCGTGATACTCGGGCGGCCCGGCCACGATCTGGTCGTCGAGGAGGTCCCAGGTCGGCACTCCCATCAAGGTGCTGCCCGGGTCGATGTTCAGGGTTGGGTATTGCTCATTCAGTGCCTGGCGCAATAATTCGGTGGCGGCCTCCCTGAAGGACGGCCCCGCGTAGAATTGAGCGATCAGCTCCAGTGTCGGGTCATTGTTCTTGAGTTGTTTCTGGACGGTGGAGGTTGAAGAGGTCATGAGGGGGTCCTGTCGTGCCGGTTGATGGAAACAACCCGAGGCAGAGGCTCGGGTTTTCCATGCTAGGCACCGACAGGTGGGTGGTGAGAGTGACTATGTATCGAATATCAACTCAGCTCTGCACACAGGTCCAGTTCGACCAGGCGGCGAATCTCGGCATTGGGCAGGCCCGCACCGATCAAGGCATTGAGCTTGCCGAACGCGGCTTCGCGGGTCATGCCACCACCGGACAGCACGCCCACCCCGCGCAAGCGGCTGCCGGCTTCGTACACATCCAGCTCCACGCCGCCTTCATGGCATTGGGTGATTGCCACGACCACGATGCCGTTTTCTTCGGCGCGCTTGAGGCTGGCGAGAAACGCAGGGTTGTCGCTGGGCCCGGTGCCGCTGCCGAAGCATTCCAGCACCAGCGCCTGGATGCCGCTGTCGACCAATGCATCCAGTTGCGCTGCGCCGATGCCCGGTACCAGCGGCAACACGCCGACATTGGCCAGGGCCTTGGACTGGCGGTAATCCAGGGCTGCGGGAAGTGCTTCGGCCTTGGCCGCACCGCCGTTGCGCTGCAATGCGGCAAACGGATGACGACCAAAGCTGCGGATCTTCGCGCAGCGGGTCGGGGCCATCAGCGCGCCGTGGAAGAACAGGTGCACGCCGGGTGCCAGGCCTTCGCCCAACGCCAGCAGGGCACCGCTGACGTTTTCCCAGGCATCGCTGTCGGGTACGCCGGCAGGCAACATCGAGCCTGTGAACACCACCGGTGCCGGCAAGCCCAGCAATTGGAAGCTCATGGCTGCCGCGCTGTAGGCCAGGGTGTCGGTGCCATGCAGGATCAGCACCGCGTCGCAGCCCTCGTCAACGGCCTCGACCACGGCGGTGCGCAGACGCTGCCAGTAGGCGGGGGTCATGTTGGCGCTGTCGATCAGCGGGGACATTTCCCGGAAGCGCCAGGCGGGTACTGAAACGTTGGTGAGCTGTTCGCGCATGCGCGCTTCAAAACCGGATGCGGGGGCCAGGCCGTTGGCGCTGGCTTGCATGCCGATGGTGCCACCGGTGTAGAGCACCATGATGTTGTTAGCTGCTTGCATCAAAGAATCTCCTGAACGAAAAACGCCGCCGGGCCCAGAGCATGCCCAAGGCCGGGCGGCGTGTCATCTGTCTACGCTCAGCGTTGCACTTGAGCGTTCAGTTCTGCCGATGCGGCAACGTCCGGTTTTGCCGGATTGGCCGGCCAGGCCTTGCGGTCCAGGTCCAGGTCAGGGAACTGGCTGGAGTCGAACACCGGGGTCTTGATGCCTGCCGCGCGCTGGTTGTCGTAGTCGTTCAGGATGCGCATGGCAATCTTGAACAGGAACGCCAGGGCGAACAGGTTGACGAACGCCAGCATGGTCATGGTGATGTCGGCGAAGGCGAATACGGTGCTCAGGTTCTCGATCGAACCCCAGAAAATCAGCACCAGCACCAGCGCGCGATAGCCCATCAGCACCTTGCGGTTGTTGCCCACCAGGAAGCGCAGGTTGCTCTCGCCGAGGTAGTAGTTGTACATGATCGAGGTAAACACGAACAACGCCAGGGCCACCGAGATAAACATGCGGCCCCAGTCGCCCACTACAGCCGCCAGGGAGTTCTGGGTCAGGGCAATGCCGTCGCCTTCGAAGCCTGGGGTGTAGAAGCCGGAGAGCAGGATCAGCAACGCGGTGCAGGTGCAGATCACGAAGGTGTCGAGGAACACGCTGAACGCCTGGACCACACCTTGGGCGATCGGGTGTTCTACCGAAGCGACTGCCGCTACGTTAGGCGCGCTGCCCAGGCCGGCTTCGTTGGCGAACACGCCGCGTTTCACACCCATGATGATCGCGCTGCCCACCAGGCCGCCGAAGGCTTGGTCGAGGCCGAAGGCGCTTTTGACGATGGTCGCGAGCATGGCCGGTACGTGGTCGAATTGCAGCACGATCACGTACAGGGTCACGGCGATGTAGACCAGGGTCTTGACCGGTACCAGCAGGTCGGCGATCGAGGCGATGCGCTTGATCCCGCCGATGAACACCAGGCCCAGCAATACCGCCAGGGCCAGGCCGGTGTAGGTGGTGTCCAGGCCAAACGCGTTGTTCAGCGAGTGGGTCACAGCGTGGGCTTGCAGGCCGTTGAAGGCAAAGCCGAAGGTCACCAGCAGCAGGAACGCCATGACCATCCCCAGCCAGCGCTTGTGCAGGCCGTGCTGGATGTAATAGGCCGGGCCGCCACGGTAGGTGCCTTCCGCGTCAGTGCGCTTGTACAACTGGCCGAGGGAGCACTCGATAAAGCTCGAAGACATGCCCACCAGCGCGGTGACCCACATCCAGAACACGGCACCCGGGCCGCCCAGGGTCACGGCAATGCCGACACCCGCGATGTTACCGGCACCGACACGCCCGGCCAGGCTGAGCATCAGCGCCTGGAACGAGCTGAGTTGGTCGGAGCTGTTTTTCAGGCTGTCGCGAAACACCGAAAACATGTGGAAAAAGTGACGCAATTGAACGAAACGCGAGCGGATCGTGAAATAACCGCCGAGCCCGACAATGAGCACGATCAGTACTTTCCCTGAGAGGAAGTCGTTGATGACCTCGAGCATGGAGTGTTCCTCGCTGATTTTTCTAATGGCAAACGCAGGACGGTCCTACCCCTCGCATAGCACCAGGCAGTGCGCGACGGTTCGACCCCGATCCTTTTGCGGGTGTTGTTATTCATGCGCTATCGCGTGTATCCGGGCTCGTTACCGACGGCCGCAGACGCGAAGAGGGGCGGCACTATACCTAGGCGAACGTGATCCGTCTGCTCGGGCTGATTAAAGGTTTCAGCCAAGCTGTTACAGGCAAGGAGGGTTTGCAGGGCGATATTGGATTTTTTATGGGCGTCATTTCACAACCTTGAGGCAAAAAAAAGGGCCTGAAGAACGAGCCTTCAGGCCCTCAAAAGGTGAGAGGTGTCTAGTCCCTCAACCTGGTGAGCGGTGCAACAAACGCTTAGGCCTTCAACGGGACCAGGCGTGGGGCAATCATGTTTTCGGGGCGCAGGATGTCGTCGAGCATGGCGTCGTCGAGCAAGCCTTCTTCGCGCACCAGTTCCAGCACGCCGCGGCCGCTTTCGAGGGCGATACGCGCAATGCGGGTGGCGTTTTCATAGCCGATGTACGGGTTCAGCGCGGTGACCAGGCCGATGGAGTGTTCCACCAGCTCGCGGCAACGGGCTTCGTTGGCGGTGATGCCGACGATGCAGTGCTCGCGCAGCATGTCCATGGCGCGTTGCAGCAGGCGGATCGAGTCGAAGATCTTGAAGGCGATCAGCGGCTCCATCACGTTCAGTTGCAGCTGGCCGCCTTCGGCCGCCATGGTCAGGGCCAGGTCGTTGCCGATGACTTGGAACGCGACTTGGTTGACCGCTTCCGGGATCACCGGGTTGACCTTGCCGGGCATGATCGAGCTGCCTGGCTGGCGCGCCGGCAGGTTGATCTCGTTGATGCCGGTGCGTGGGCCGCTGGACAGCAGACGCAGGTCGTTGCAGATCTTCGACAGTTTCACGGCGGTACGCTTGAGCATGCCGGAGAACAGCACGAAGGCGCCCATGTCGGAGGTGGCTTCGATCAGGTCGGCAGCCGGGACCACTGGCTGGCCGCTGATAACGGCCAGGCGTTGTACGGCCAGGGCCTGGTAGCGCGGGTCGGCGTTGATGCCGGTACCGATGGCGGTGCCGCCCAGGTTCACTTCGGTGAGCAGCTCTGGCGCCAGGGTTTTCAGGCGGGCCAGGTCTTCACCGAGGGTGGTGGCGAAGGCGCGGAATTCCTGGCCGAGGGTCATAGGCACGGCGTCCTGCAATTGGGTGCGGCCCATTTTCAGCACGTGGCTGAATTCGACGCCCTTGGCGGCGAACGCCTGGATCAGGCTGTCGAGGCTGGCCAGCAGCGCGTCGTGGCCCAACAGCAGACCCAGGCGGATCGCGGTCGGGTAGGCGTCGTTGGTCGACTGCGCCATGTTCACGTCGTTGTTGGGGTGCAGGTACTGGTATTCGCCCTTGTTGTGGCCCATGGCCTCCAACGCGATGTTGGCGATGACTTCGTTGGCATTCATGTTGGTTGAAGTGCCGGCGCCGCCTTGAATCATGTCCACCACGAATTCTTCGTGGAAATCGCCGCGGATCAGGCGGGCACAGGCTTCGCTGATGGCCGCGTGCTTGGCTTCGCTGAGCTGGCCCAACTCGCGGTTGGCGTCAGCCGCCGCTTGCTTGACCATTGCCAGGCCGACCACCAATTTCGGGTAATGCGAAATCGGAACGCCCGAGAGGCGGAAGTTATTCACCGCTCGCAGGGTCTGGATGCCGTAATACGCTTGGGCAGGTACTTCGAGTACGCCAAGCAGGTCTTTTTCTGTGCGGAATGATGCAGCGGAGGACATGACGGAAATCATCTCGATATGGACCCGGAACAGGCCGGAACGCTGCGAATGCTAGGCCTGTAGGAAATTTTGGGCCAATGCTGTTAAACACTGGCCTATGCATAAACGGCATAATGTGAGTGTGACCCGGCTATCATGGCGGGCGTGTGTGCCAAAATGGTGCGTATCCGTGGGAGGCAGTGATGAACCTTGAGAGCAAATGGCTGGAAGACTTCAGTGCCCTGGCGGCGACTCGCAGTTTTTCCCAGGCGGCGGAACGGCGTTTTGTCACCCAGCCGGCGTTCAGCCGACGTATCCGCAGCCTTGAGGCCGCATTGGGCCTGACCCTGGTCAATCGCTCGCGCACGCCGGTTGAGTTGACGGCGGCGGGGCAGCTGTTCCTGGTCACCGCGCGTACCGTGGTCGAGCAGCTCGGCGAAGTGCTGCGCCATTTGCATCACCTGGAAGGCGGGCAGGGCGAAGTCATGCAAGTGGCCGCGGCCCACTCCCTGGCGTTGGGTTTCTTTCCGCGCTGGATCGCGCAATTGCGCAACGACGGCCTGAACATCGCCACGCGGCTGGTGGCCACCAACGTCGGCGATGCGGTGCATGCCCTGCGCGAAGGCGGCTGCGACCTGATGCTGGCGTTCTACGACCCCGATGCGGCGATGCAAATGGACGCCGAAATCTTCCCTTCACTGCACCTGGGCAACACCGAAATGCTTCCGGTATGCGCGGCCGACGCCGACGGCAAACCACTGTTCGACCTCGAAGGCGAGGGCAGTGTGCCGTTGCTGGCCTACAGCGCCGGGGCGTTCCTTGGCCGTTCGGTGCACCTGTTGCTGCGCCAGCGCGCGCTGCGCTTTACCACGGTGTACGAAACCGCCATGGCCGACAGCCTCAAAAGCATGGCCCTGGAAGGCCTGGGCATCGCCTGGGTGCCGCAGCTGAGCGTGCGTGCCGAACTGGCCCGAGGCGAACTGGTGGTGTGCGGCGGGCCGCAATGGCATGTGCCGCTGGAGATTCGGCTGTATCGCTGCGCGTTGGTGCGCAAGGCGAATGTGCGGTTGTTGTGGCGCAAGTTGGAAGGTGGCGCGGCGCAGAATACCTGAGCCCCTCTCGGGCCGAATGCAGGGCAAATGTGGGAGGGGGCTTGTGGTGATTTGGCTGACTTGAAAGTCAATAAAACCGCCACTTTGCCCCGCTAGACAGATGGTCATCCCAGGGGCTGTTTATCTGGATTATTACGGTATACTGCGCGGCCTTCGGCCGGTCCAACCGGCCACATTTCGTACAACAAGCCACGCCGGATTTCCCGCGTGGCTTGTTGTTTTTTGACGCGCCTGCGGGCGCCCAGAGAGAAGAGGCACGACGATGAGTGCATTGGTTGGCGTGATCATGGGCTCCAAGTCCGATTGGTCCACCCTTAGCCACACCGCCGATATGCTGGAAAAACTCGGCATTCCGTATGAAGTGAAAGTGGTCTCTGCCCACCGCACCCCGGATTTGCTGTTCCAGTATGCCGATGAAGCAGAATCCCGTGGCATCGAGGTGATCATCGCCGGTGCCGGCGGTGCGGCACACCTGCCGGGCATGTGTGCGGCCAAGACCCACCTGCCGGTGCTTGGCGTACCCGTGCAGTCGGCAATGCTCTCGGGCGTGGATTCGCTGTTGTCCATCGTGCAGATGCCGGCCGGTATCCCGGTGGCCACCCTGGCGATCGGCAAGGCCGGTGCGATCAACGCCGCCCTGCTGTCCGCCAGTATCCTGGGCGCCAAGCACCCGCAGTTCCACGCGGTGCTGAAGAAATTCCGCGCCGAGCAGACAGACAGCGTGCTGGACAATCCAGACCCACGTATCGCCTGAGGGTGTTGACGATGAAAATCGGTGTAATCGGTGGCGGCCAACTGGGCCGTATGCTGGCCTTGGCGGGTACCCCGCTGGGGATGAACTTCGCTTTCCTGGATCCTGCGCCGGACGCCTGTGCGGCAGCCTTGGGTGAACACCTGCGCGCTGACTACAGCGACCCGGACCACCTGCGCCAACTGGCCGACGAAGTCGATTTGGTGACGTTCGAGTTTGAAAGCGTACCGGCCGAAACCGTGGCCTTCCTGTCGCAGTTCGTACCGGTGTACCCGAGCGCCGAAGCCTTGCGCATTGCCCGTGACCGCTGGTTCGAGAAAAGCATGTTCAAGGACCTGGGCATTCCGACCCCAGCCTTTGCCGATATCCAGTCCCAGGCGGACCTGGACGCTGCCGTCGCCAGCATCGGCCTGCCGGCCGTGCTGAAAACCCGCACCCTGGGCTACGACGGCAAGGGCCAGAAAGTCCTGCGCACCGCCGCCGATGTGGTCGGCACCTTCGCCGAACTGGGCAGCGTGGCCTGCCTGCTGGAAGGCTTCGTGCCGTTCACCGGCGAAGTCTCGTTGATCGCCGTACGTGCCCGGGATGGCGAGACGCGCTTCTACCCGTTGGTGCACAACACCCACGACAGCGGCATCCTCAAGCTGTCCGTGGCCAGTACCGATCACCCGTTGCAGGCCCTGGCCGAAGACTATTCCAGCCGCGTGCTCAAGCAGCTGGATTACGTCGGTGTGATGGCGTTCGAGTTCTTTGAAGTCGACGGCGGCCTCAAGGCCAACGAAATCGCCCCGCGTGTGCATAACTCCGGGCACTGGACCACCGAAGGCGCCGAGTGCAGCCAGTTCGAAAACCACCTGCGCGCTGTCGCGGGCTTGCCATTGGGCTCCACGGCCAAGGTCGGTGAGAGCGCGATGCTCAACTTTATCGGCGTGGTACCGCCGGTGGAGCGCGTGATCGCCATCGAAGACTGCCATCTGCATCACTACGGCAAGGCCTTCAAGGCCGGGCGCAAGGTCGGCCACGCCAACCTGCGCTGCAAGGACCGCGCAACGCTGCAAGCGCAGATCCTCAAGGTCGAAGCGCTGATCGCCGAGCAATAACCCGGGGATCGGCGGGAACCATTGGTTAGCGCCGTCCTCTGATTGCAGGATGCCAAAGCCTGTCTAGGCTTTGGCATAGCTCACTTCATTCAGAGGGAAATGCCATGGGTATCATCGGAACCATCTTTATCGGCTTGATCGTCGGCCTGTTGGCGCGTTTCCTCAAGCCCGGCGACGACAGCATGGGCTGGATCATGACCATCCTGCTGGGTATCGCCGGCTCCCTGGCCGCGACCTACGGCGGCCAGGCGCTGGGCATCTACCAGGCGGGTCAAGGCGCAGGCTTTATCGGCGCACTGGTCGGCGCCATTGTGCTGCTGGTGCTCTACGGTCTGATCAAAAAGAAGTAATCAGCCGACAAAGTCCTCTGCGCTGCGCAGGCGCAGAGGGCTAGAATGCTCGCCACTTGTACTTGCCGAGCCTCTCCATGCGCCGTCTCCTGTTGACTCTCCTTCTGCTGGGCTCTGGCCTGGCCCACGCCGGTGAATTGCCGGAAACCGACTGGCTCGACCTGATGCCGCTGTCGGACCAGAAGGCCCTTGAGGCCATGCCCGAGATCGATCACAACTCCCCCGAAGCCCAAGGCACGTTCACCGACAAAGGTGGCTTGAAGCAGAGCAAAGGCTTGCCGGCGGTGATGTATTCGACCAAGACCGTGGCCGCCATGAACGGCAAGAACATTCGGATCGGCGGCTACCCGGTGCCTCTGGAAACCGACGCCAAGGGGCGCAGCACGCTGTTCTTCCTGGTGCCATACCCGGGCGCCTGCATCCACGTGCCGCCACCGCCGCCTAACCAGTTGGTGCTGGTGCGTTATCCCAAGGGTTTGAAGCTGGATGATATCTACACGCCGCTGTGGGTGACCGGCACGTTGAAGGTGGAGACGGTGAACAACGATTTGGCCGACGCCGCCTATGCGCTGGATGCGGGCAAGGTGCGGGTCGTAAAGGAATCCGATCTATAAGCTTACGCTGAACCCAATGTGGGAGGGGGCTTGCCCCCTCTCACATTTGGAACTCCATCTACCGGGTAATACCGGTGATGCTCACACCCAGCGTGTGGCTTTCACCCGGCGCCAGCGTCACCACATCATCCAGCACATTCGCCGTCTCGATGCACAGCATGCCCTGCCAGCCGTCGTCGGCCATGTCGTCGAAAGCCTTGGCGCGTTCGGTCCAGGGGTTCCAGACCACGGTGGATTTCGAGCCTTGGCTGGTGAGCTGGATGCGGCGCTGCCAGTCCTGATCGAGGATGCTCAGCGACGGGGGCGTATCGAGGTAGATGCGGTCGGTCTCGGCAGTGAAGTGCAGCAGGCCGGACTGGGTTTTCTTGCTCCAGCCATCGGCGGTATCGATGTATGCCGAGCCGTCCAGGCCTTCGACCTGCACGTTGCGTACGTCGCTCACGGCGAAGTAGGTGTGCAGCGCCTGGCTGAGCGTGACAGTGTCGTCGCCACGGTTGTGGCTGGTCAGGCGGATGTGCAGTTGGTCGTCCAGCAGCAGGCTCAGGCTCAGGTCGACCTGATGGGGCCAGCCGGGGAAGCCGCCTGCAGGAACCGGTAGTTGCAGGTCCACCCGCAGCGCTTCACCGTCAAGGGAGGTGCCGGCCAATGCCCAGGTCGCGGTACGCACGAAACCGTGAGCGCCCGCAGGCTGATCACTTTGGCGCATCGCCTTTACGCTGGGCGGGTTGCGGTCGAACACCCCAAACCAGGGCCAGCACACCGGGACGCCGGTACGAATGCCCTTGCCCTTCTTGAACACCGCCTCAGGATTCGGCCAGATCAGCGGCTGCTCGCCTTCGCGCCCGTAACTGAAGATATGCGCGCCCTGCTGGGCAATCATCAGTTCGGCGCCGTTATGGCGGATGCGCCAGCAGTCCAGCTCGTCGATTTTTACGGTCTCAACGTGGGGCGTAGGCATAACAGGCACTCTCAATGGCAGGCAATGGGGCAATTGACCGTCAAAACCCCGCGAGGTTTAACGCGCGCGCGATGGCACCGAGCGTGTGCGGCCGCTGCCATCGATAGCGACGAACACAAACACCGCCTCGGTGACCTTGCGCCATTCGCTGGACAGCGGGTCGTCGCTCCACACTTCGACCATCATCTGGATCGAGCTGCGGCCGATTTCCAGGGCCTGGGTATAGAAGGACAATTGCGCGCCCACTGCCACCGGCACCAGGAACGCCATGCGGTCAATGGCCACGGTGGCCACACGCCCGCCTGCGACCTTGCTGGCCATGGCGGTACCGGCGAGGTCCATCTGCGCGACCAGCCAGCCGCCGAAAATATCGCCAAAACCGTTGGTTTCACGCGGGAGCGCAGTGATTTGCAGGGCGAGATCGCCTTGCGGGATAGGATCTTCTTGTTCGAGTTCGATCATGCCGGGGGGCCTCTGACCCGTGACGCTTTTATAGGTGGAGCAAGGTGGATAGCCGACTGTTAGAAAAACGTTTCAGCACAAACATACTCCGTTCGATACGTTTCTCGTAAGGCGTACTAAAGGGAAACTCTGCCAAATCGGCTGGATGGCACCCAACGACGTTTTGGCGCAGCAGCCCCTCAAGCCTGGGGTTCTTGCGCTTGCAAGGGCCGAGTATATCGAGACCCTGGCGCCACGACGACCTCCCGGCGCTCATTTGGTCGGTAAATAGCTGCTGTATCGCGGCTTTTGCGCGCAACTGTTCTCCTGGCGCTGTGCTTTTACAAGCGATTTGCTATCTTGCCAGACCGCCGCCGGTCCCGGGCGTGTCGTCCTTATCAAGCTGACTACTATAAGAGAAGCCTTGCCATGTCCTCCGTGCCTGCAAGCAGTGCGCAACCGTCGCGCCCGCTGACCCGCAACGACTACAAAACCCTGTCGCTGTCTGCCTTGGGCGGGGCGCTGGAGTTTTATGACTTCATCATTTTCGTGTTTTTCGCCACCGTGGTCGGAAAACTGTTCTTCCCTGTCGATATGCCCGAATGGCTGCGCATGATGCAGACCTTTGGCATCTTCGCCGCCGGTTACCTGGCACGCCCGCTGGGCGGCATCATCATGGCGCACTTCGGTGACCTGCTGGGCCGCAAGAAGATGTTCACCCTGAGCATCTTCATGATGGCGGTGCCGACCCTGATCATGGGCCTGCTGCCGACCTACGCGCAGATCGGCCTGTGGGCGCCGGTCCTGTTGCTGTTGATGCGCATCATCCAGGGCGCAGCGATTGGCGGTGAAGTCCCCGGCGCCTGGGTGTTCGTGTCCGAACACGTACCGCCGCGCCATATCGGCTACGCCTGCGGCACCCTGACCAGCGGCCTGACCGCCGGGATCCTGCTGGGCTCGCTGGTGGCCACTGCCATCAACACTATTTACAGCCCGGAGCAGGTCTCGGATTACGCCTGGCGCATTCCTTTCCTGCTCGGTGGCGTGTTCGGCCTGCTGTCGGTGTACCTGCGCCGCTGGCTGCATGAAACGCCGATCTTCGCCGAGATGCAGCAACGCAAGACCCTGGCCGCCGAGCTGCCATTGCGTGCCGTATTACGTGACCACCGCGGTGCCATCGTGTTGTCGATGCTGCTGACCTGGCTACTGTCGGCCGGCGTCGTGGTGGTCATCCTGATGACCCCGACCGTGCTGCAGACCATCTACCACTTCAGCCCGACCGTTGCGCTGCAAGCCAATAGCCTGGCCATCGTGACTTTGAGCCTTGGCTGCATTGCATCCGGCGCCCTGGCTGACCGTTTTGGTGCCGGGCGTGTACTGGTAAGCGGTTGCGCATTGCTGCTGGCGACCTCCTGGACGCTGTACCACAGCCTCATGACCCACCCGGACTGGCTGTTCCCGCTGTACGCCTTGACCGGCCTGTTCGTCGGCACCATTGGTGTGGTGCCTTACGTGATGGTGAAAGCCTTCCCGCCCGTGGTGCGCTTCAGTGGCCTGTCGTTTTCCTACAACGTGGCCTACGCCGTGTTCGGCGGGCTGACGCCACTGGCGGTGTCGCTGCTGATGAAGGAAAGCCCGATGGGGCCGGCCTACTACGTGGCTGTCCTGTGCGTGATGGGGATGGTGGTGGGTGGGTATCTGTGGAAGCGCGGGCGGTAACCCCGTTTAGCGCTTTTACCGGTAACCATGTGGCGAGGGAGCAAGCTCCCTCGCCACATGTCTTGCGTTTTATAACAATTACAGCTTGTTTCCAAGAAGTCGCTTAGTCGCTCTAACCTCCTCGTACGTCCCGACCTTCTCTCCTTTTGTTGTGTGATCTCCAATGCTGGCCTTTCATCCAATTGTCATATTTCAGACATAGAGTGTTCACACGGCCTCTCGATACTTGGCCCCGATCCAACTATCCCTATCTGCTAGGAGCAAGGCATGAAACTGAAACGTTTGATGGCGGCAATGACTTTTGTCGCTGCTGGCGTTGCGACCGCCAACGCGGTGGCCGCAGGTGTTGATCCGGCAATCCCGGCTTACGTCAAGACCACTGGTGTGTCGGGCAACTTGTCCAGCGTCGGTTCCGATACCCTGGCCAACCTGATGACCCTGTGGGCCGAGGGTTACAAAAAGGAATACCCGAACGTCAACATCCAGATTCAAGCTGCCGGCTCCGCCACCGCGCCACCTGCGCTGACTGAGGGCACCTCCAACCTGGGCCCGATGAGCCGCAAGATGAAGGACACCGAACTGGCGGCCTTCGAGCAGAAGTACGGCTACAAGCCAACCGCTATCCCGGTTGCCGTGGATGCCCTGGCCGTGTTCGTGCACAAGGACAACCCGATCCAACACCTGACCATGGAGCAAGTCGACGCGATCTTCTCCTCGACTCGCCTGTGCGGTGGCAAAGCCGATGTGAAAACCTGGGGTGACCTGGGTGTGACCGGCGACCTGGCCAACAAGCCAGTGCAACTGTTCGGCCGTAACTCGGTATCCGGCACCTACGGCTACTTCAAGGAAGAAGCCCTGTGCAAAGGCGACTACAAGCCTAACGTGAACGAACAACCCGGCTCGGCTTCGGTCGTGCAGTCGATCAGCTCCTCGCTGAACGGCATCGGTTATTCGGGCATCGGCTACAAGACCGCCAGCGTGAAGACCGTGGCCCTGGCCAAGAAAGGCAGCACTGACTTCATCGAAGACAGCGAAGAAAACGCCCTGAACGGCAAATACCCGCTGTCGCGTTTCCTCTACGTTTACGTCAACAAAGCCCCGAACAAGCCTCTGGCCCCGCTGGAAGCCGAGTTCGTGAAACTGGTTCTGTCCAAACAGGGCCAGGAAGTGGTCGTCAAGGACGGCTACATCCCATTGCCAGCCAAGGTTGCCGCCAAGGCCCTGGCTGACCTGGGTCTGAAAGAAGGCAACTGATTGCCTCTGCGGGGCCGGGATACCGGCCTCGCATCCGAATTTTCTAGTCCGCTGCCAGCCCTGCTTCGCGGCGGATTTGTTGCGTCACTGCACTGTCATCTTTCTGTCATACAGGATCGCTAGGGTGTGCGCATGAATGATCTGGCCAATTCCACCATGACGACAACTTCTCCCCCCAAGCGCATTGATTTCAATACGCCTGAGCTGCAACGCAAGCGCCGTATTCGCGCGCTCAAGGATCGCCTGACCCGTTGGTACGTGCTGGTGGGCGGCCTCGCCGTTCTGGGTGCGATCACCCTGATTTTCTTTTTCCTCGCCTACGTGGTCGCGCCACTGTTCCAAGGCGCCTCGCTGACCAAGGAAGACGCACTGACGCCCGCCTGGATGCAGGACGCCGGCAAGCCGTTGTTGATCTCCCTGGAAGAGCAGAACCAAGTCGCCATGCGGGTTTCCGACAAGGGCCAGGCGCTGTTCTTTGACGTCACGAGCGGTGCCGAACTCAAGCGTGTCGACCTGCCGCTTGCGCCCGGCGTGAGCGTGGCTTCCATCGGTGAGGACCAGCCGGGCAGCCCGCTGGTGATCCTCGGTTTGTCCAATGGCCAGTCCCTGGTGTTCCGTCACACCTATAAGGTGTCGTACCCGGACGGCAAGAAAACCATCACGCCTGCGATTGAATACCCCTACGGTGAAACGCCGATCGTGCTCGACGATGCCGGCCGCCCGTTGGAGCATGTCGCCCTCAACGCCACCGATTCGTCGCTGGTGGTGGCAGGCTCGGCCGGTTCGCACTTGAACGTGCTGACCCTGAGCCGCGAAGAAAACATGATGACCGGTGAAGTCACCAGCGAGCAGAAGCGTGTCGAACTGCCGCAAATGACCGAGCCGGTGAAGGCGATCTTCATCGATCCGCGCCAGCAATGGCTGTACGTGATCAACGGACGTGCCCTGGCGGATGTGTTCAGCCTGCGCGACAAGAGCCTCAACGGTCGCTACAAATTACTGGAAGATGGCACTGCCGAAGTCACCGCCAGCACCCAGTTGGTGGGCGGCATCTCGCTGATCGTCGGTAACTCCAAAGGCGGCCTGGCCCAGTGGTTCATGGCCCGCGACCCGGATGGCGAGCAGCGCTTCAAGCAGATCCGCACCTTCCAGATGGGCACCGCGCCCATCGTGGAAATCACCGCCGAAGAGCGGCGCAAAGGCTTTACCGCCCTCGACGCTTCCGGCAAGTTCGGCGTGTTCCACAGCACCGCCCACCGCACCCTGCTGGTGGATCCGGTGGTCGACGGCCAGGGCGTGTTTGGTATGTCGCCGCGCGCCAACCGCGTGATCGTCGAAGCCGGCGGCAAGCTGCAGCCGCTGCTGCTGGATAACCCGCACCCGGAAGTGTCCTGGAGCGCGTTGTGGAGCAAGGTCTGGTACGAAAACTACGACGAGCCTAAGTACGTCTGGCAATCGACCGCCGCCAACACCGACTTCGAACCCAAGATGAGCCTGGCGCCATTGACCTTCGGTACCCTGAAGGCGGCGTTCTACGCCATGCTGCTGGCGGCGCCACTGGCGGTTGCCGCGGCGATCTACACCGCTTACTTCATGGCCCCGAGCCTGCGCCGCAAGGTCAAGCCGGTGATCGAGTTGATGGAAGCCATGCCGACGGTGATCCTCGGCTTCTTCGCCGGCCTGTTCCTGGCGCCGTATGTCGAAGGGCATCTGCCGGGGATCTTCAGCCTGCTGATGCTGCTGCCGATTGGCATCCTGGTGGCCGGGTTTGTCTTCAGCCGCCTGCCTGAATCCATCCGCCTGCGGGTTCCCGATGGTTGGGAAAGCGCGATCCTGATCCCGGTGATCCTGTTCGTGGGTTGGCTCTCGCTGTACATGAGCCCGTACCTGGAAACCTGGTTCTTCGGCGGCGACATGCGCATGTGGATCTCCCACGACCTGGGCATTACCTACGACCAGCGCAACGCCCTGGTGGTCGGCCTGGCCATGGGCTTTGCGGTGATCCCGAACATCTACTCCATCGCCGAAGACGCCGTGTTCAGCGTACCGCGCGGCCTGACCCTGGGTTCCCTGGCACTGGGCGCCACACCGTGGCAGACCATGACCCGCGTGGTGATCCTGACCGCCAGCCCGGGCATCTTCTCGGCGCTGATGATCGGCATGGGGCGCGCCGTGGGCGAGACCATGATCGTGCTGATGGCCACCGGCAACACGCCGGTGATGGAGATGAACCTGTTCGAAGGCCTGCGCACCCTGGCGGCCAACGTCGCGGTGGAAATGCCCGAGTCGGAAGTCGGCGGCAGTCACTACCGCGTGCTGTTCCTCTCGGCGCTGGTGCTGCTGCTGTTCACCTTCATCATGAACACCCTCGCCGAGCTGATTCGTCAGCGTCTGCGCAAGAAATACTCGTCGCTTTAAGAAAGGTAGAAGTCTGTGAAACAGAACTCCCTGAATGGATGGTTCAAGAGCGGCGCTCCCGGCGTCTGGATCAGCGGTGGCGCGGTGTCCATCGCGGTCATCATGACCATTGGTTTGCTGGCCGTGATTGCCGTGCGTGGCCTGGGCCACTTCTGGCCGGCCGACCTGATCCAGGCCAACTACAACGTGCCGGGCCAGGAAAACCATATCGTCATCGGCGAAGTGGTGCAGAAAGAAGAAGTGCCGCGCGAGCGCCTGAAAAGCGCGGGCCTGCCGGTGCCCGATGCGGGCCCGGAGTTCATGACCCGCGAGCTGATCAAGGTCGGCAACCGTGACCTGAACGGCAACGACTTCACCTGGATCGTCGGCGAATGGTTGAAGGACCAGAGCACGCCGAAGAACCTGATGACCATCGAACGTCGTGAGTGGGGCAACTTCTACGGCACCCTGGTCAACGTCAAGCAGGATGGCAAGGTCATCGCTGAAGGCGAGGCCGCGTGGCCGGAGCTGCAAGCCCGCGTGGACCGCGTGAACAAGCTGGCGGCCCAGCTCAAGACCCTGGAGAAGTCCGACATCGGCGCGATCAACGCCGGCCTCGAACGCATTCGCCTGCATGGCCGCAAACTGGAACTGGAAGGCAAGCTCGACGCTGCCGCCCAGGCCGACATGGATGCCGATCGTGCCGAGCTGAACGCGCGCTACCAGGACATCGAAGCGCGCCTGGCCGACCTGCACGCCCAGTTCAACCGCGACGCCTTGACCGCTCGCGATGGCAACGGCAAGGAAATTGAAATCGGCATCGGCAAGGTGGTGCATGCCTACCAGCCGAACGCCATGGGGACCGTGACCAAGATCGGTTTCTACGTCAGCAAGGTGTGGGAATTCCTCAGTGATGACCCGCGGGAAGCCAACACCGAAGGCGGGATCTTCCCGGCGATCTTCGGCACCGTGATGATGACCCTGATCATGGCGATGATCGTGACCCCGTTCGGCGTGCTGGCGGCGGTGTACCTGCGTGAATACGCCAAGCAGAACACCCTGACCCGCATCATCCGCATCGCCGTGAACAACCTGGCGGGTGTACCGGCCATCGTCTACGGCGTGTTCGGCCTGGGTTTCTTCGTGTATGTATTGGGTGGCTCGGTCGACCGTCTGTTCTTCGCCGAAGCGCTGCCGGCACCGACCTTCGGTACACCGGGCCTGCTCTGGGCCTCGCTGACCCTGGCGCTGCTGGCGGTACCGGTGGTGATCGTGGCCACCGAAGAAGGCCTGGCGCGGATTCCGCGGACGGTGCGTGAAGGCTCCCTGGCGCTGGGCGCGACCAAGGCGGAAACGCTGTGGAAGATCGTGCTGCCGATGGCCAGCCCGGCGATGATGACCGGCATGATCCTCGCCGTGGCCCGCGCCGCCGGTGAAGTGGCGCCGCTGATGCTGGTCGGCGTGGTGAAGCTCGCCCCGTCGCTGCCGCTGGACGGCAACTACCCGTACCTGCACCTGGACCAGAAGATCATGCACCTGGGCTTCCATATTTATGACGTCGGTTTCCAGAGCCCTAACGTCGAGGCCGCACGGCCGCTGGTGTACGCCACCGCCTTGCTGCTGGTGCTGGTGATCGCCACGCTCAACCTGTCGGCGGTGTGGATTCGTAACCACCTGCGCGAGAAGTACAAGGCGTTGGACAGCTGATCTGAATTGAACGCGGACTTATTTGTGGGAGGGGGCTTGCTCCCGATTGCGGTGTGCCAGCCAGCACACATGTTCCTGATGCACCGCTATCGGGGGCAAGCCCCCTCCCACACAACAGCACAGGGAGCATCCCATGCAACACGACACCCATTCCCACGGCATCAACATGTCTGCCCTGGGTCGCGACAAACAGAGCCTGAGCCTGGCCCAGGAAACCGTGGCCATCGAAGTACCGGGCCTGAGCCTGTACTACGGTGACAAGCAGGCGCTGTTCGACGTCAGCATGAACATCCCCAAGCAGCGCGTGACCGCCTTTATCGGCCCGTCGGGCTGCGGCAAGTCCACGCTGCTGCGTACCTTCAACCGCATGAACGACCTGGTGGACGGTTGCCGCGTGGACGGGGCCATCAACCTCTACGGCACCAACATCTACCGCAAGGGCGAAGACGTGGCCGAACTGCGTCGCCGTGTGGGCATGGTGTTCCAGAAGCCTAACCCGTTCCCCAAGACCATCTACGAAAACGTGGTCTACGGCCTGCGCATCCAGGGCATCAACAAGAAGCGCATCCTCGACGAAGCGGTTGAGTGGGCCCTTAAAGGCGCGGCGCTGTGGGACGAGGTCAAGGACCGCCTGCATGAGTCGGCACTCGGCCTGTCCGGCGGCCAGCAGCAACGCCTGGTGATCGCGCGCACCATCGCCGTGGAGCCGGAAGTGCTGCTGCTCGACGAACCGTGCTCGGCACTCGACCCGATCTCGACGCTGAAAGTCGAAGAGCTGATCTACGAGCTCAAGTCCAAGTTCACCATCGTTATCGTGACCCACAACATGCAACAGGCGGCGCGGGTTTCCGACTACACCGCGTTCATGTACATGGGCAAGCTGGTGGAGTTCGGCGATACCGACACCCTGTTCACCAATCCGGCGAAGAAGCAGACCGAAGACTACATCACCGGTCGCTACGGCTAGGAAGCTGTGGTTCTGATTGCACTGACGCTGCGGTTCTCCGCACCTTACCGGACGCTCCAAGGACGCCAACATGATTAGCAAAGAAGGCCTTACCCACCATATCTCCGCGCAGTTCAACGCCGAGCTCGAGGAGGTGCGCAGCCACCTCCTGGCGATGGGCGGGCTGGTGGAGAAACAAGTCAACGACGCCGTCACTGCGCTGATCGAGGCCGACTCGGGCCTGGCCCAGCAAGTGCGCGAGATCGACGACCAGATCAACCAGATGGAACGCAACATCGACGAAGAATGCCTGCGCATCCTCGCCCGTCGCCAGCCGGCAGCCTCCGACCTGCGCCTGATCATCAGCATTTCCAAGTCGGTGATCGACCTCGAACGGATCGGCGACGAAGCCACCAAGATCGCCCGCCGCGCCATCCAGCTGTGCGAAGAGGGTGAAGCGCCGCGCGGTTATGTGGAAGTGCGTCATATCGGCGACCAGGTGCGCAACATGGTCCGGGATGCCCTGGATGCCTTTGCGCGCTTTGACGCCGAGCTGGCATTGTCGGTAGCGCAGTACGACAAGGTCATCGACCGTGAATACAAGACCGCCCTGCGTGAGCTGGCCACCTACATGATGGAAGACCCGCGCTCTATCTCGCGGGTCTTGAGCATCATCTGGGTGTTGCGCTCCCTGGAGCGGATCGGTGATCACGCGCGCAATATCTCGGAACTGGTGATCTACCTGGTGCGCGGTACCGACGTACGGCACATGGGCCTCAAGCGCATGAAGGCCGAAGTTGAGGGTTCAGCCGATCAAATCCCTAATGTTCCGGGCGAATCTGACGATAAGTAAGGTTGCCCGAGAAATTAACGCCCGGCCTCTGGTCGGGCGTTTTCGTTTGTGGCGCCTGAATTTTTTGCGAATCGGGTAAAAGAAAGTCCGAACGTGACTACAGAGTTTTGGCAAAATGCCATTAGTCAGGCGTTTTGCGTGCCGAAGTTTTTATAGGATGAAGGGTCGATGAGTAAAGTCAGTGTATTGGTGGTGGATGACGCCTCGTTTATCCGCGACCTGGTGAAGAAGTGCCTGCGCAACTACTTCCCCGGGATCAAGCTTGAAGATGCGGTAAACGGCAAGAAGGCCCAGACCATCCTGATGCGCGAGAGCTTCGACCTGGTGCTGTGCGACTGGGAAATGCCGGAGATGTCCGGCCTGGAGTTGTTGACCTGGTGCCGCGAGCAACCGCACCTCAAGGCCATGCCGTTTGTGATGGTGACCAGCCGTGGCGACAAAGAGAACGTGGTCCAGGCGATCCAGGCCGGGGTTTCCGGTTACGTCAGCAAGCCGTTCACCAACGAGCAACTGCTGAACAAGGTCAAGCAAGCCCTGCACAAGGTCGGTCGCCTCGACGCCCTGGTCGCCAGCGCGCCGACCAAGATGAACTCGGCCTTCGGCAATGATTCCCTGAGTGCCCTGACCGGTGGCAAGCCCGAAGCCGTACGTGCAGCCCCCGTTGCTGCGGCTGCGCCAAGCAAAGGCCTGCTTAACAACGCCCCGCCGGTCCAAGCGCCAGGCGCTGCACCCACTGGCGGCCGTGGCCAGGGCCAGTTGCGCCTGTCCAGCGGCACCCAGCAATGCGTGATCAAGGCACTGAGCATCAAGGAAGCGCTGCTGGTGGTGCGTCGCGGTGACGTCCTGCCTCAGGTACTGGAAAGTGCCGTGCTCGACCTGGAACAGGGCGACAACGCCGAAGTGGCGCGTCTGAACGGCTACCTGCACGCCATCGTCGCCTTCGAACCCAAGCCGGACAGTGACTGGCTGCAACTGACCTTCCGCTTTATCGACCAGGATGCGCAGAAGCTCGACTACATCTCTCGCCTGATTGCGCGCGGTACGGCGCAGAAGCATTTTGTGCCGGGGGCCTGACCTTCAGTCCGAAGGGGCGTGCCCCGGGATTGTCATGATCCCTTGCTAGCTTGCTGTTCATTCACTCCGGCAGGTTCGCGCCATGCTCCTTCGCCTTTTGCTGTCCTGCATGTTGGCCTTGGTCGCCAATTCGACCCAGGCCATGACCCTGTACAAATCCACCGATGCCAACGGCATGGTGTTTTTCAGCGATCGGCAAACCCCCGGCGCCCAAGCATTCGTGATCCAGGAGCGTAGGGTCGAGCGCGTACAGCCGCCGGTATTCGACAGGCCACAACCCGTTTACCCGCGACAAGCCTACCGCTACCCCTTGCCCTGGCGTGGCGGTCCGTTCCGCCTGACCCAAGGTCCCAACGGCAGTTTCAGCCACACCGACGCCAAAAGCCGCTACGCCATGGACATCGCCATGCCCGAAGGCACGCCGATCATCGCGGCACGCAGTGGTGTGGTGGTGAAAATCGAGAATAGCCAGATCGGACGCGGCAACGATGCGTCAGGCAATTTTGTGCGCGTGCAGCACGATGACGGCACCCAGGGCGTGTACCTGCACCTCAAGCAAGGCTCGGTGAGTGTCAGGCCGGGGCAGCGTGTGGCGGTGGGCAGCGCGCTGGGGTTGTCGGGCAATACCGGCAACAGCAGCGGGCCGCACCTGCACTTTGTGGTGCAACAGAGTACCGCGGCCGGGCTGGTGTCGATTCCTTACGAATTCAACCAGCCGGTCGGGACATTGCCCAATTTTGCATTGGGCAATTGAGGGTCAATCCAGCAGCAGGACCTTGGCCAGCACGATCTTCGGCCCTTTCATCTTCTTGATGATGATCCGCAAGCCTTCAACCTCCAGCACTTCTTCCTCTTCCGGCACCCGTTTGAGGGTGTCGTAGATCAGCCCTGCGAGGGTTTCGGCCTCGATGTGGTCCAGGTCGACGCCCAGCAGGCGTTCCACCTTGAACAGCGGCGTATCGCCCCGTACCAGCAGTTTGCCAGGCTGGTAGGCGAGGATGCCGCGCTCGGCCTTGCGGTGTTCGTCCTGGATATCGCCCACCAGCACTTCCAGCACGTCTTCCATGGTCAGGTAGCCGATGATCTTGCCGTCGGCTTCTTCCACCAGGGCAAAGTGCGCGCCGCCTTTGCGGAACTGCTCCAGCAACTGCGACAACGGCATGTGCCGCGACACACGTTCCAGCGGGCGGGTCAGCTCGGCCAGGTTGAACGATTCGGGGATGTGGTCCAGGGCCGCCAGTTCCAGCAGCAGGTCCTTGATGTGCAAAAGCCCGACAAACTCGTTGCGCACCGCGTCATACACCGGATAGCGGCTGAATTTATGGCGACGGAACAGCGCAAGGATTTCCTTGAGCGGGGCGTTGAAGTCCAGGGTCACCAGGTCTTCACGGGAGTTGGCCCAGTCCACCACTTCCAGCTCGCCCATTTCCACGGCGGAGGCCAGTACACGCATGCCTTGGTCGCTCGGGTCCTGGCCACGGCTGGAGTGCAGGATCAGCTTGAGCTCTTCGCGGCTGTAATGGTGCTCGTGGTGCGGGCCGGGCTCGCCTTGGCCGGCGATGCGCAGGATCGCGTTGGCGCTGGCGTTGAGCAGGTAGATCGCCGGGTACATGGCCCAGTAGAACAGGTACAGCGGCACCGCCGTCCACAGCGACAGCAGTTCGGGCTTGCGAATGGCCCAGGACTTGGGCGCCAGTTCACCGACCACGATGTGCAGGTAGGAAATCACGAAGAACGCGGCAAAGAACGACACGCCCTTGATCACTTCCGGCGATTCGACGCCTGCGGCGCCCAGCAGCGGTTCGAGGATGTGCGCGAACGCCGGCTCACCGACCCAGCCCAGGCCCAGGGAGGCCAGGGTGATACCCAGCTGGCAGGCCGACAGGTAGGCGTCGAGCTGGCTGTGCACGGTACGCAGGATCTGCCCGCGCCAGCCGTTGGTGTGGGCGATGGCCTCGACCCGGGTCGAGCGCAGCTTGACCATGGCAAATTCCGCCGCAACGAAAAAACCGTTGAGCAGTACCAGGATCAGAGCAAAAAGAATCATGCCGAAATCGGCGAAGAGTGTGGCGAGGGTGATACCAGGGGAAGGGTCCATGATTGGGTTTTGCAGGTTCCGTGTGTTCAATAAGGGGTGACAGAAGGGCCTGAAAGGCAGGCACAAGTCGGCCAATGTAGCGGCTGACGGGGCGCTTGCCTAGTGGTTGCCGCCGGGTGGGGTGTGGGATACGCCCTTCAAAACGAAGCTGTTTCGTGCTGCATTCGAGTTATTCATCATTTCCGACGAGCCGCGAACGGGTCATCTGCGCTGGCGGAAAGTGGCAGGTGAACGTACTGCCATGCCCCAGCACACTGCTGATTTCCAGGCGCGCGCGGTGGCGCAGCAGCACATGCTTGACGATGGCCAGGCCCAGCCCGGTGCCGCCGGTGTTGGAGTTGCGGCTGGAATCGACGCGGTAGAAACGCTCGGTCAGGCGCGGCAGATGCTTGGCGTCGATGCCGATGCCGGAGTCCTGCACGCTCAGGTGTGCGCCTTGCTCGTCGGCCCACCAGCGGATGCGGATAGTGCCCTTGTCCTGGGTGTACTTCACCGCGTTGAACACCAGGTTGGAGAACGCGCTGCGCAATTCGCCTTCGCTGCCTTTGAGCAACACCTGCGGGTCGGCATCCAGGCTGATCTGCTGCCCACGCTCGCCCGACAGGGCCTTGGCGTCATTCTTGATGGTCTGCAACAGGCTCTGGACGGCCACCGGTTGGTTGTCCGACGGATAATCCGTGGCCTCTAGCTTGGCCAGCAACAGCAAGTCGTTGAGCAGGGTCTGCATGCGTGAACCCTGCTGCTGCATTTGCTGCAGGGCACGGCTCCAGCGCGGGTTGATCTCCTCGACGTTGTCCAGCAGCGTCTCCAGGTAACCGCAGATCACCGTCAAGGGCGTGCGCAGTTCGTGGGACACGTTGGCAACGAAGTCTTTGCGCATCTGCTCCAGCTGATGGATGCGGGTTACGTCGCGCACCAGCATCAGGTGTTCGTTGTTGCCGTAGCGGGTCAGGTACAGCTGGATGCGCACGCGGTCGTTGGTGGGCGAGGGGATTTCCAGGGCTTCTTCGTAGTTGTCCTGCTCGAAGTATTCCTTGAAGCGCGGGTGACGCACCAGGTTGGTTACCGGCTGGCCGCTGTCCTGGGGCGTCTTGAGGCCCAGCAGGGTCTCGGCGGCGCGGTTCCACCATTCCAGGTTGCCGTCGCTGTCGAGCATGATCACCGCGTCCTTGAGCGCAGCGGTGGACTCCTGCACCCGGTCGATCACGGCTTGCAGGCGCCCGCGTACCCGTTGGTCGCGGCGTTGCAGGTGGTAGATGCTGTCGAACACCTCACCCCACAGGCCGTAGCCATCGGGCGGTGCTTCGTCGGGTTTGTGCTGGCGCAGCCATTCATGCAGGCGCAGCAATTGCTTGAGGGTCCAGCCCAGGTACAGGCCGATACCGATGGCCAGGCTCCAGCCGTAATAGCCGCTGACCAGGCCCACCAACAGGCAGCCGGTGATCAACAGGAGCATGTGGCGGATCAGGGTGCCATGCCAGTTCTGGTTCACTTAAACATGCGTCCTTGTCAGCTGTTAAGGAAGGAAAGTGGCTGGCTCAGCCCTTGGTGGAGAACCGGTAGCCGGTGCCGCGCACGGTTTGTACCAGATTCTCGTAGGCATCGCCCAAGGCTTTGCGCAGGCGGCGGATATGCACATCGACGGTGCGTTCCTCGACATACACGTTGCCGCCCCACACCTGGTCCAGCAACTGGCCACGGGTATAGGCACGCTCCTGGTGGGTCATGAAGAACTGCAGCAGGCGGTATTCGGTCGGGCCCATCTCGGCCGGCTTGCCGTCGATGGTCACGCGGTGGCTGATCGGGTCCAGCAGCAGGCCACCGACTTCGATAGGCGCTTCGCCATCGGTCGGGCCGGCACGGCGCAGCACGGCTTTCAGGCGCGCTACCAGTTCCCGTGGGGAAAACGGCTTGGTGATGTAGTCATCGGCGCCGACTTCCAGGCCCTGGATCTTGTTGTCTTCTTCGCCCTTGGCGGTGAGCATGATGATCGGGATATCCCCGGTCAGCTCATCGCGCTTGAGGCGGCGGGCCAGTTCGATGCCGGAGGTGCCGGGCAGCATCCAGTCCAGCAGGATCAGGTCCGGCTTGCGGTCGACGATAATGGCATGGGCCTGCTGGGAGTTCTCCGCCTCCAGGCAGTCATAGCCGGCCATTTCCAACGCAACGGCGATCATCTCGCGGATGGGCGCTTCGTCGTCAACAATCAGAATGCTCCTGCCAACCATGCTCGAAAATCCTCTTGTCATTTAACTGTCTTGCGCCGCATTAGATAACGGAATTATTGCAGTCGTGTGACAGTAATTTAGTCGCTCGGGCAATTCGGGGCACTCTGGACTACGCTTTGGGTCCGAATCCTGACAACCACAAAAGGAAGGTTCCGATGACTCACAGTACTTTTTCCTGGAAGGCCCTGCTGGTCACGGCGGCGTTGACGCTGCCGACACTGGCATTCGCGGCGGAGCCGGCGATGACCCAGAACGGCCTGTTAGTGGATCACAGCGGGAAGACCCTTTACACCTTCGACAAGGACGCCGATGGCAAGTCAGTGTGCAAGGACCAGTGCGCTACCAACTGGCCGCCGCTGAAGGCAGAGTCTACCGACAAATCAATGGGCGATTGGACCGTGATCACCCGTGATGACCAGACCAGTCAATGGGCCTACAAGGGCAAACCTGTCTACACCTACAAGGATGACCACAAGGCCGGTGACAAGAGCGGTGATGGCAAGGGTGGGGCATGGCATGTGATCAAGCCCTGATTTCGCGGCGCTGCTGAAACCATCGGGGGCAAGCCCCCTCCCACCTTTTGATGTGTGAACACATTCAAATGTGGGAGGGGGCTTGCCCCCGATGAGGCCCGACCAGGCACTGCAAAAACCTCAGCGAAACGCGTAATCCGCCACAATCCCGACAAAAATCGCCAACCCGGCCCAGTGGTTGTGCAAAAACGCCTTGAAGCATTTCATCCGGTCCCGGTCGCGGGTGTACCAGAACTCCCAGGCAAAGCAGCCTGCCGCCGCCAGCAGCCCCAGGTGGAACCAACCCCCCAGCTCAAACCGTGCGCCCGCCAGCAACAGGCACAGCAGGGCCAGGCCTTGCAGGGTCAGGATGATCACGCGGTCGGCATCGCCGAACAGAATGGCGGTGGACTTGACGCCGATCTTCAAGTCGTCGTCGCGGTCGGTCATCGCGTAATAGGTGTCGTAGGCCACTGTCCACAGCAGATTGGCTATATAGAGCAGCCAGGCGATAGCGGGCAGGTGGCCGGTTTCGGCGGTGAATGCCATCGGCATACCCCAGGAGAACGCCGCGCCCAACACCACCTGGGGGTAATAGGTGTAGCGCTTCATGAACGGGTAACTGACCGCCAGTGCCAGGCCGCCCAGCGATAACCAGATGGTGGTGGCGTTGGTCAGCAGTACCAGCAGGAAGCTGATCAGCATCAGTGCCGCAAAGAACACCAGGGCCTCTTTCGAACTGATCCTGCCGCTGGCCAGCGGGCGTTGCGCGGTGCGTTTCACGTGGCCATCGACCTTGCGGTCTGCCCAGTCATTGATGACACAACCGGCAGCGCGAGTCAGCGTCACGCCCAGCACGAAAATCACGATGTTGGCCAGGGACGGCGAGCCCTTGCCGGCGATCCACAGCGCCCACAGCGTCGGCCACAGCAGCAGGTAGATGCCGATGGGCTTGTCCATGCGGGTCAACTGAATGAAATCCCAGGCCCTGGGGTGCAGGCGGTTCAAGGATTTGAGCAGACGTTGATACATCAGCAGTTCTCCGGATGGTCATGCAGCGCGTGCCAGAAAGCCGGCAGGAAGACTTCCGCCACCAGCACGCTCAACGGCCCGCGATCGAAGCGTGAGCGGCGCGCCCACAGCCCGTCGGCCTGGTCCGTGGTCGGCAGCCATTGGCGAGGGTAATGGCACACCTCGATGGCCTGGCGGGTGAACGCGCGGTCGCAAAACAGCAATTCGCCGAGGGAACGGCTGCCCAATTCGTCCATCTGCAAGCCGTCGCCCTGCAACGCACTGCGTGCCGCCACACTGCGGGCAAACACCCACGGTTGGCCATGCCCGCGCAAATACACCTCGCGTACCCAACCGATGCTGGCCGGGGGCATATGCAGCGCCGCGCATTCATCATCGCGCAGCGGCTGCCAGCCTTCGAACAGAGGGGTCACGCTGAAGCCATCGTGGGACAGCCACGTCAGCCGGCGGGTCAGCGAGCCTTCGTCGAACAGCCAGTTCAGGGTCAAGGGCGCGGGCGCAGGGCTCAGGAGGCTCTGGGTCAACCATTGGCAAGCATCGGGAAGGGCGATTGAGTGCGGCACGGTGCGTCAGTATTGGCAGCAAAAGAGGCGGCGAGCTTACCATGGCGTCCTGATCTTTTGCCGGGCCGGCCCGGCGCCTTGCGTCGATCAAGCTTGCATCTGTCGGCCCTGATCAGTACAAAACGCCCTGAGCCGCGCGGCAACGCTGGATCCATCGACCGCCGGCCAACCTGCCTGGACCCTGAGGAAGCAAGTAAATGAAGAAGTGGCAATGTGTAGTCTGCGGCCTGATCTATGACGAAAAAGACGGCTGGCCGGATGATGGTATCGCTCCGGGCACCCTGTGGCAGGACGTACCGGAAGACTGGCTGTGCCCGGACTGCGGCGTCGGCAAAATGGATTTCGAAATGATCGAAATCGGCTAATTTTCAGTTTCAGAGACGTACTACAAGGAGAACGGAATGAACGCACCTGTCGTGATCATCGGCACAGGATTGGCCGGTTACAACGTGGCCCGGGAGTTTCGCAAGCTCGACAGCGAAACCCCCTTGCTGCTGATCACCGCGGATGACGGGCGCTCCTACTCCAAACCCATGCTCTCCACCGGCTTTGGCAAGAACAAGGAAGCCGATGGCCTGAGCATGGCCGAACCCGGCGCCATGGCCGAGCAACTCAAGGCCGAAGTGCGCACCCACACCCGTGTCAGCGGCATCGACCCCGGCCACAAGCGCCTGTGGATCGGTGAAGAAGCGGTGGTCTATCGTGATCTGGTCCTGGCCTGGGGCGCAGAAACCGTGCGTGTCCCCGTCGAAGGTGATGCGGCTGAGCTGGTTTTCCCGATCAACGACCTCGAAGATTACGCCCGCTTTCGCGCCGCCGCTGCCGGCAAGCGCCGTGTGCTGCTGCTCGGCGCCGGCCTGATCGGCTGTGAATTCGCCAACGACCTGATCCTCGGCGGTTATGAAATCGACCTGGTGGCGCCGTGCGAGCAAGTCATGCCGACCTTGCTGCACCCGGCGGCGGCCGCAGCGGTACAGGCCGGCCTGGAAGGGCTGGGGGCGCGTTTCCACCTGGGCCCGGTGCTCAACCGCCTGCAACGCAGCGCTGACGGCCTGGAAGCGCACTTGTCGGATGGCGAAGTGGTGCACTGCGACCTGGTGGTCTCGGCCATCGGCCTGCGCCCGCGTGTCGACCTGGCCGCCGCCGCCGGCCTGCAGACCAACCGTGGGATCATGGTGGATCGCTACCTCAAGACGTCCCACGCCAACATCTACGCCTTGGGCGACTGCGCCGAGGTCGACGGCTTGAACCTGCTGTATGTCATGCCCCTGATGACCTGTGCTCGCGCCCTGGCCCAGACCCTGGCCGGCAACGCTACGGCGGTCAGCTACGGTCCGATGCCGGTCACCGTGAAAACCCCGGTCTGTCCGCTGGTGGTCTCGCCACCGCCACGCGGCACCGAAGGTGTGTGGAGCGTCGAAGGGCAGGGCGCTGATATTAAGGCCCTGTGCCGCGACGCCAGCGGCCGCCTGCTGGGTTACGCGCTGACCGGCAGCGCCGTGATGGAAAAACTTGCCCTCAACAAAGAACTTCCGCCGTTGTTGGCGTAAATACCGGTCGTTCTGTCGGAATAAGCACGTTTTTCCCCCGAGAAAGGTCGCCGCGAGACTGGCGGAGCGTGCGAGGGCATGCCATCCTCACTCCCGTCTGCCGCAGAGTAGAGCCTGCGGCGCTTTGGGCGCTGCTCCACAGACGAGCAGCACGGACATAACAACAAAAAACCGTCAAAGAGGCTTCACATATGCGTAAACCAGAACTCGCAGCCGCCATCGCTGAAAAAGCGGATCTCACCAAAGAACAGGCCAACCGCGTCCTCAACGCCGTTCTCGAAGAAATCACCGGCGCCCTGCACCGCAAGGACAGCGTCACCCTGGTGGGCTTCGGCACCTTCCTGCAACGCCACCGTGGCGCCCGCACCGGCAAAAACCCGCAGACCGGTGAGCCTGTGAAAATCAAGGCCAGTAATACCGTTGCGTTCAAGCCGGGCAAGTCGCTTAAAGACACCGTTAACGCGTAAGCAGTGCCGTCTCGACAGGGGGCGGGGTGGTAGGAAAATGGGCACGCCGACTGGGTCGGGTGCCCTTTTTTTGTGGACGCTTATTAAGTGCTTTAACGAATGCCTGCGACGAGTTCCTGGTCTTTCTCGCCACCCCACGGATCGTCCAGCAGGTACTTGGCAGCGACTTTGGTGTCAGTTGGGACCAAGGTGATCTTGTAGAAAATCTCGTCGCCTTCGCAGACCTCGAAGTACAACGCATAGTCGCGCTTCTCCAGATCCAGCGTAACGTTGAATTTTTCAGACGCTGAGGCTACTTCCACCTGCTTGGGGTCTGTGACATGAAACGGTACGACGATGCAGCGCTGGGTGGTTTCATCAGGGTGTCTTTTATAGTCCTTTATAGTTACGCAGTTCTTTAAATGCTTTGTCGAGGACACTCATGTTCTTTTCCTGTGGGGAAATTTTATCGCCACAGGGTCATTTTTTGCTGTTCATCACGGGGTCGGCAAGATTTTCAGTGCCGTCATTCATGCGCTGCAAGAGCTTAATCGCGCGTGGAAAACCTTGTTCGGCTGAGCGCTCCAGCCACTTCCTGGCTTGTTCAATGTCCTGATCTACTATCCATCCATCGATGTACATTTTCGCCAAGTCAAATTGGCCATGAGCGTCGCCGGAGTCGGCTCGTGGGAAGTGAAATTCCACGGTTTGGGTGATTACATCAATGTCCCAATAGTCGCGCTTGTTTGCTTGGAAGAGCCTGACCGTTTGATCATCTACCCACTCAACAGCCCCTATCAGTGACTCAAAAAGGCCCAAAGCAATACCGATTCGCGCAGCGGTAAAAAATCTCTCAGGTGTGTCTTTGGCGCCCTGTACCAAAACACCGATATTAATGTACCGATCCGTGCGCCAGGCAGCAGTCGCGGACAGTGTATTGGATGGGTTTTTTTGGGGCCGCCCTGCAGTGCCTGAAAATTGATACTCACGCTTGATGATCTCGGCGTGCAACTTATGTATCGGATCGGTATCCCAGCCCTTAAGCACCGCCAATGATAAGAGCGCTTCATGAATATCTTCGATTAACGACTGGCGAATTGCGCTCTCTGAAGCATTCGCAGGTAACTCATTCAGGTGTTTGAATGGGTGGGAATAGGTGCAAACATTCGCGAGTGTCTGCTCCGCCTCAACAGACGTTGGCTGAAGAATTATTTTGGCAACTCCGCCAGTGGGTATCTTGCACTTAGTTGCAAGGAGATAAATATAGAGTACGGCTGCCTCGCGGATGCTGTGGGGCTGCAGACGCTCGGAAGGAGAGGCAATCTCAAGTGTTGATAAATATTTGCTCATCAGAATCTCTATCTCGTCGCGTTGGGTAGTGAGTTACCCACTGGATTGATACCAACTTTTGGGAACGTAGGTGTTTGGCCGGCTCTTTGAGCGGCTACCGAGTAGCCATTTACTCTACCTTGCTCAACCTTCAATGCCTTGGTTCTCGTTACATTTTTCCTGATGATAGCTGACTCGTATTTATCAGAACCGGGTGGTTTGTTGAGTTTGCGCACCTGAGATTCAGCGCGGTAAGACTTGCCGTTCTTAGAAATTTTCCCGCCGCTAATGCCGTATTTATGTACCTGGCCAGTCGTTTTGTTACGGATAACATAAACGTGGTTTGGCTTGTTATTTTGTCTGGAGTTTCCGTTTGCAGCGCCACAGGTCTTCCACCCCCAAGGATCTAACCATGCAATGGGGTTGGGTGCGTATTGGTAGAGGTTGAGCTCGCCGTCCAATCCAATCGGGTCCGGCGTCGTAAACCGGCCCACATCGGGATCATAAAACCTGAACGTATTGAAATGCAGCCCTGTCTCCCGATCCAGATACTGCCCCTGGAACCGCAGGTTCTGCTCTTCAATGTAATAAGGCTCGCGCACCTCTTCCAGGGTGTTGCCCCACACCCGGTACGTTGCCTGCCAGACGCTATGCCCATCCGCGTCTGTCAGCTGTTCCGGCAGGCCGTTGAGGTCGTTGTGGTAGTAACGAATTTTCTGTAACGGCCCAGTGCCATCGACCCGCGCCAAGGGTTCGTAGCCGTCATCTTCGTAGACATAAAGACTGGTCTGGCTGTGCTTATGCTCCTGCAACAACCGCAAACCATCCCAGGTAAATCGGGTTTTCCCCAGCGGATACCCATCCTTGCCATGCTCAGTCTTCTCAATGCGCCGGCCCAGCGGGTCATAGGTCATCCTGACCACGCTGCCGTTTTCATTGCGCACTTCGATCAACCGACTCTCGGCGTCATACGCAAATCGCTGTACACCGCGTTTGGCGCTGCGCTTTTCGACCATTCGCCCAAAGGCGTCATAGCGATAACGCTTGTCTTGATACGTCAGCAGCTTGTTGTGCACCACCAACCCGGCACCGGCCTGCGGGCCGTCCAGAAGGTTGGCGGCGGCGTCATACGCGAAGGTTTCGCGCTGGCCGTGCAGGCTGTCCTGGCTGGCGATGATGCGGCCGGTGGCGTCGTAGTGCAGCAGTTGGCGGTGTTGCGCGGCGGGTTGCTGGTCGAGTTTGCCGATCAGGTTGTCAGCGGGGTCGTACTCGAACTGTTTTCGCGCTGCCGCCGGCATTAACGAAGGTTGACTCACCAGGCGGCGTTGGCGTGAGCGCAGTCGGCCGCTGCGGTCGTATTCGCTGCGGGTGCTGAGCTGGCCTTGGGTACGCAGGACCTCGCGGTGCAGGCGGTCGCGCTCGAAGTCGCTGATCACCTGGCCGTCGAGGTTGATCTGGTGCAGGTGGCCGCTGCCGTAGTACAGGCGGTTGAGCCAGCGGCCGTCGGGTCATATCGTCTGGCTTACTATCAAGTGTGGCCTGGTATCCAGAACAAGCTTTTACCTCCGGATTTAATGATTTTCTCAACCAGCTCAGTAAATGATTTTGCGATCAGTGTGCTCTCATCGGCCGTCGGGTAACTGTCCCAGAACGAGTCGTAGCAATAGCCAAATTGCGGGCCGGGTTTCAGGTCAATTGAAATTATTTGATCCTCACATTTAACGAGCGCGTACCAGTTAGCTGAGTCTGGGTCGTCCAAGTCTTCGTTCATAACGACAAAGTCGGAACGTTCAAGCTCTGGCGCCAGAATTGTGAAGCTGAACTGTGCCTTTGGATAGAAAACAGCGCTGCTGTAATGCTTATAAAAATCGGCCAAGTCATCGGGGACGAGATTGCTCGGCAACCCAGTAGAAGGCGTTGTCGTGCAGTCAGAATTCTCTATCAAATCAACGATTTTAATCAGGCTCATCTTCCGCATCCCTTACGCAGGTAGGTTTTCATTGCTTTGTTGTACAAACCGCGTGAAGCCTTCGGGAAACCTTTCGATAAAGGGGACGGATGTATTTTATTTTTTTACTTACTTGGCTAGGCGATCCTTAAATGAATCTGTCTCCTTTTTCTTCACCAATCACCTCGCCACTCCTCTGCGTACTCTGAAGTTGGGTCTAGGCCCACGATCTCCCCTATAGCATAAATATGCTCAAGCACAGATTCGCGCTCAACAGTTTCTATTTCGTCCTCGAAGTTGTTGATGTTGAGTATGCACTGTTTGAAGTTTTCCAGAATAACTAGTTGAGTTTCTTTTTCGGGAAGAAGCATTAGGTTATCGATAAGCTTGTCGAAAAGGATCTTTACCTTGGCAGCAAATTTTTCTTCGCTGCCCAGGTTAAGGTGATATGTTTTAAAGTTTTGTAGTTCTTTGTTTTTCATATGTTTTTTGCAGGGGGTACTGAGATGCCTTTGAATAAAAATTCCTTTGACTTATCCCAGTTTATTCCGTTATCGAAATAATTTATCAAGCGTTCTCGCAATTTTTCCGGATCACCGACCATGCCAGAAAGCTCATATTTGTATATTGTTTCTAAGTCATCGCTGAGCGTTAGATTATTCTTCAGAACCTTAGCCTCCAACTCCTCAAGAGAGTCGGGTAGTTCGATCAAGTCGGCTCCATAGTTACCGCCAATGATGGCTCTCAGCATTTTTTTTTCCGGAGGGCGTTTATCAATGGTTATCTCATCCGGTGACGGTGTGCTGACAGCTAAACTTTTCAATGCCTTGGTCGAGGTGAAGATAAAGAATAAGGTATTGGCTTTTCCAAGATCCATACCTTTCCATTCATCTTGAGCACATGTTAGATCAAAGAATTGAAGATAGTAGTCTGCACGCATCTGGACAAGAGTGTACAAGTCTTCTTTCAGTTTCAAACTGAACACCTTGCCCTCTTCCCAAGTGATTTTTTTCAACATCTTCCAGGACCTTTAGGTTTGCTAGTGGGCTTTTGAGGCTTAACACCTCTATGTTTATCAGCGGCAGCTAAGTAAATATCCCGCCTTTTGTTTTTCGGACCTACGGGCCTTTGCTTATTGGCGACAGGTCCTTCTTTCAATTTGTCCTCATAAATCCTTTGTTCTAAACCACGTGCAATATCTTTACCTTCTTGTCCGTTTCCTTTGAATACGGCACGCGGTGCTACGTCGAAAATGTCCTTGTTAGGATAACGATAGTTCAACACATCCTGGGCAGAGTGCCCCAGTCCAGGTTTGCTGGCGTAACCCACATAAGGTTTACCGTCTTTTACGCCGACGTAGGTGATGTGGGTCGCTTTCGCTGGGTCACCTGCCCACCCCCACGGGTCAATCCAGCCAATGGGGTTTGGCGCGTACTGGTACAGATTGAGTCCACCCATCAACCCAATCGGATCCGGCGTCGTAAACCGCCCCACATCCGGATCATAAAACCGAAATGTGTTGTAGTGCAGCCCAACCTCCCGATCCAGATACTGCCCCTGGAACCGCAAATTCTGCTCTTCGATAAAGTACGCCTCACGCACTTCTTCGGCCGCATTCCCCCACACCTGATACCGCGCCTGCCACACCGTTTTCCCATCAGCTTCGGTCAGTTGCTCAGGCAATCCGTTCAGGTCGTTGTGGTAATAGCGCACACTTTGATGCTCGCCCGTGCCGTCCACTCGAGCCAGCGGTGCATAGCCATCTTCTTCATAGATATAGAGGCTGGTTTGGCTGTGCCGATGTTCCTGCAACAGGCGCAACCCCTCCCAATCAAAGCGGGTTTCGCCCAACGGGTAGCCGTTGCTGTCATGTTCGGTTTTAGCGATGCGCCGGCCGAGCGGGTCATAGGTCATGTTCACGACCGTTTCGCGACCATCCTTCTGGCTACGGACTTCGATCAGGCGATGCTCAGCGTCATAGGCGAAATACTGTACGCCACGCGCTGCACTGCGCTTTTCGATCATGCGACCGAAACCGTCGTAGCGGTAACGTTTGTCCTGATAGGTCAACAGCTTGTTATGCACCACCAGGCCCGCATTGGCCTGTGGGCCGTCCAGCAGGTTGGCGGCGGCATCGTAGGCGAAGGTTTCGCGCTGACCTTGAATGTCGTCCTGGCTGGCGATGATGCGCCCGGTCGCGTCGTAATGGAGCAGTTGGCGCTGATCCCGACGGTTATCGCGGTCACGCTCCAGGCGGCCGATCAGGTTATCGGCCGGGTCATAGTCGAAGTGTTTTTGCTGGGCGGCCGGCAGTTGCGTGGGCTGGCCATTGGGGCGGCGTATCCTTGAGCGCAGGCGGCCGCTGCGGTCATATTCGCTGCGTGTGGTGATCTGGCCTTGGGTACGCAGAACTTCACGGTGCAGGCGGTCGCGTTCGAAGTCGCAGATGACGCGGCCGTCGAGGTTGATCTGGTGCAGGTGGCCGCTGCCGTAGTAAAGGCGGTTGAGCCAGCGTCCGTCGGGCAACTGCGTCTGGATCAGGTTGCCGAGTTCATCGTAGTGGTAGTTCAGGCTGCCGGCGGCGCTTTGTTCGATGAGCAACTGGCCGCGCGCGTCGTAGGCGAAGGCCAGTGCCTGGGTGGTTTCGTCATTGCCGATGAAGGTGACAGCGGTGAGTTGGTCCAACGGGTCGTAGGCGTATTCGGTGCGACCATCATCGGTTTGTTTCAGCAGCAAGCGGCCCACTGCATCTCGTTCGAGTCGATGCACAATTGAAGGCTCAGGTGTCTGCCCGGTGGGCACGTACTCAACGGCGGCTACGTTATCCAGAAGGTCATAGGCATAACGTCGGGCGCTGCCGTCGAGGTCTTGTTGCTCCACGAGACGGTCGCACGGGTCCCAGGTAAAGCGGTAACTCTCACCATTTTCATTGGTCAAGGTTTGGAGGTGCCCGTAGGCGTCGTAGCGGAACTCAATCTGCCGGCCGTGTGCATCTATTCGTTGGCGCACTTGCCCGCGGCGCCCGTATTGGTAGCGGGTGGTGTGACCCGCTGCATCGGTATAACCGATCAACAGACCGCTGGTGTCGCGCAGGTACTGTTCGGTGCGACCGTCCGGCATTTCGGTCTGCAACAGCCGGCCTTGGCCGTCGTGTCGATAACGCTGTCGTTCACCCAAGGCGTCGACGACCACCTGCAAATGGCCCTGACGGTCGTACTCGAACGCTGTGGGATACCCTGAACAATCGATATGCTGGATTAACTGCCCGGTTTCATTCCAGCGCAGGGTTTTGCTTTTACCCGTTGCATCGATGATCTCTACCACTTGGCCAAAGGTGTCATAACGATAACGTGTGGCATGCCCCAAGGGGTCGATTTCGCTGACGCAATTGCCCCGCTGGTCGTACTGATATTGCCACGCGTGGCCTGCCGCATCGGTCTCCACCAGCGGCAGCGACCAATGCTCCAGCCACAACGTCGACTCGATACGCCCCAACGGATCCTGAGTGCTGCACAGGTTGCCGGACTCGTCGTAGCCGAACTGCCATTTGCCGCCTTGTGGGTCAGTCGCGCTGAGCAACTGACGATCCTCATTCCATTCGAATTGCCAAGTCTTTCCCAGGTTGTCGGTGTACTCAGTGATCTGGTACTGCGAGTTCCAGCGGCGTGTGCTGAGACGCTGCAAGCCATCCGTAATGCGCGTCATGCCGGCCGGCAGGTCATAGTCGAACAGGTATTCGTCACCCTCATCGGTCCAGTGCCGCACCACGCGCCATTCGCTGCCGTCCACGCAGTCCCATTGGTAGTAACAACGCAGCCCGGTGGGCAGTTGATGCTCGACCATGCGCTGGCCGTTGTCATAGGCGAAGCGGCGTTGCACGTTTGCGTCGGTATCGCGAACTTCGGCCAGGTCGCCGCGAGAATCGTAGCTGTAACTGACAAGGGTTTCCCGGCTGTGATCGGGGTATAGCCGTTCGACTTGCTCCACTCGCGCCGGCCATTGCCGGCTGTAAACAAGTTCGACACGCACATGGTCGAACGTATCTCGTAAGTGGCTCAGCCGACCCTGAATGTCATAGTCGAGGAAGATTCGGTTGTCGTTGCGATCCCCCAATTGGCTAAGGCGCAGGCGTGAGGCGGTGCCTGGTGTTGGTTCGAATAGCCGATAGAGCCCATCAACGCTTTCAATCAGTAGTTGGCCATTGGTATTGCGCCGTACGCTCAAGCCTTCTCCTGCGCTGAATACGGCACCGCCCAGCGGGATGACGCCCATGTCGACCTGTCGTGCTTGCTCATCGGTATAGACCAGCCGTTCCCCACCTTCGGGGTGTACGCCAATCTCGACGCAGACCTCGTAGATCACGCTCCAGCTGGCACCGAACAGACCGTCGCGACGCTCGTCCCGGCTGCTGTAGTAGCGCTGCCACTCGATAGGGAGCAGGCCGGGCAGGGCGAAGTCCAGATCGTCTTCCCCATCAAGAATTTTCGCGCCGGTGGAGCTGTGTACCGGGTTGGGCGAGCCTGCCACTGCAGAGGTAATGGCATTGGTCACTTGGCTGGTGCCCCACGACACCAGTCCACCAACGACCATGCACGGCAGCTTGCTGAAAAACTTGGAGCCGCCGCCACGCAGCATCAACAGTGCGGTCACCGCCAGCCCGACACCGGGTGTTTTGCCACTGCGGATCTCGCGTACCACCACGGGGCTTCCGCCAATACGCACGTTGCTGGAGATCATCCCCGACTCGACAATCGAGGCGTCGCAGGTGCTTCGGTCACCGCTGCGGGCGGCCGGCTGACCGTTGATAGTGACCTTGCTGGAGCCTTCGGCAATAAACTGCGGCGGCATTGGCGGATGCTTGGTGCAAATCACAATATCCAGCGGTTTCGGTACTGCGCCTGGTGCGGGAACCGCTACGGTGGGTCGCCACATCTGCGAGAAGAAACCCTTGGCCATATCAAGGTAGCTAGCCTCTTCGGGGCTACCACCTTCGGCAGGTTGCGAGCTGACCGGGCCGATGGCGCCTGCGGCACGTGCAGAGGGTATGCCGTTGGTGAAGGTGTTGTGGGAGCCGGTGGCGATTGTTGCCATCACCACCGGCGGGAATAACGCATTGCCTATCCAGTCACAAACCTTTGTCAGTCCCTTGTCCGCCCCCGTCTTGCTCATGCCAATGCCGACGATGATGCCCACTACGGCGCCCAGCACAAAGCAGCCTAGCCCGCCGGTTACAACCGTAATACCGGTGGCGGCCACAATTGCAGCAGTGGCGACGGCCGTAATAGCGATGTTAGCCGCAATTTCCAGCACGCCGCCCAGGATGTCGGCCATCGCTGAGGTGTGCAGCAGACCGTCGCCGAGACGTGCCGCCCAGAGAGCGTCAGACATGGATTAGGGACTTCAAGGCTTGGGATTCAGCTGCAAGGTGCTTTTGATGGTTGCCCAATGGGCGCTTTCAGCATCGCCCAGGGGTTGGGCTTTGACATAACTCAGGGCAAGCATCTGCCGAGTGCCGGGTATCACAAGCGCTAACTGGTATTGATGGATACGCTCGGCGCCCTTGCTGAACTGGTTATGTACTTCGATGGCGTCTATATCCTGCGCTGCGCCTACACGAAGCGCCTTGGCCGGTTGGTAGCGCAGGTCCTGTACCTGCTTCTCCAGCTTCGCCAGTTGCTCTTCGAAGTTGCTTTGCAGCGTCTCACCATCACCTAGAAGGCTACGGCTGACGATCAACGACGTACCCAGAGCGGCGAACTTCAGGATATTGATGGAAGCATCTTGAACGTCATCGCTGGGCAGCGTGAATTGCAGTTCATTGAGTTGATAGGTCATGAAACGGAATCTCGTTATTGGCCGGAAGGTGGCTTGGGAAACATGGAATTGACGGCCGCGTCGATTTCACCCTTGACCCCTTGGCCCATGGGTGTGGTACCGCCTTTGCCCCCAATGTTCAAATGCAGATTGCCGCCGGTGTTGATCTCGGAGCTGCCCTCGGAATACACATTGATCTGCACACCAGTGAGGTTGATCTGGCCGCTGGCGTTGAGCTCCAGCACGCTTTTGCCGCAAACCAGGCGCAAGTTTTCGCCCACTTCAATTAGATAGCTCTTGCTGATGGCGTCGGTTTTGCTGAACCCCACCATAAGCATGTCGTCATGCTTGACCGCACGCACGCGGTCATTGCCAATCGTCACTACCTCGTCATGGCCGATGCTCTTATTACGGTCATGCCCCACCGAATGGCTCTCATCCACCTCCACCACAATGTCCTGGTTACGCTCGGCATGGATATACAACTGCTCCAACCCCTTCTTGTCCTCCATGCGGATTTCATTGAAGTTGGCCGGCGTGCCGCCCTTGCTGGAGCGACTCTTCATGCCGCTCTGGGTCGCATTTTCCGGCAGGTCGTAGGGCACGGTCTGCTCGGCGTTGTATACCCGCCCGGTGATGATCGGGCGGTCCGGATCACCTTCGAGAAAGCTCACAATCACTTCCTGGCCGATCCGTGGAATCTGCATCGAGCCCCAGTTCTTGCCGGCCCAGGACTGCGACACGCGGATCCAGCACGAGCTGTTTTCGTTGGATTGGTCGTGACGGTCCCAGTAGAAGTGCACCTTCACGCGGCCGTACTGGTCGGTCCAGATTTCCTCGCCTTTGGGACCGACCACCAGCGCGGTTTGCGGGCCTTTGACGATCGGGCGGTGGGTGCTCGCCAGGGGGCGGAAGCTTTGCTGGGCATCGATGCAGGTCAGGCTGCTTTCGAACTGCGCCGAACCCGAACCGCCGCCGCTTTCCAGGCTTTCCTGAACGATGTAGTAGCGGCAGCCGACGATCAGGTATTCGCGGTTCTGGTCCTGGCGGCTGAAGCCGGTGAGGCTGAACAGGTGGCCGGAACCCAGGCCACGGGCATTGCCGGCGAACTCGACCTGTTCATGCAGGGTTTGCAGGGCTTCGATGCGGGTGCGCGCGTAGTGTTCGCCGTCGGCGCTTTGCACGTAGGTACCGGGGTAGTCGTACAGCGGATAGTCGCCGGCGGTGTGCGGGCGCGGCATGGCCGAACGCACGTCGATGCTGGCGCTGGGGCGCTGGAAGTCGTAGTCGTTGAGCTCCAGCGAGCCCGGCTGCACCTCCTGCGCCAGGTGCCAGTTGTGCATGTGGTCGCGTTCGCGCTGCTGCTCGTCCTTGGGGTAGTACGGGATCGACGCATAGCCCGGCACCGTGGTGTGGGCGCCGTAGGCGTCGGCCAGCACCAGCACATGGCGGTCCTGCTCGTGGCGGAAGAAGTAGTAGATGCCTTCCTGCTCCATCAGGCGGCTGACGAAATCGAAGCTGGTCTCGCGGTACTGCACGCAGTATTCCCACTCGCGGTACGGCCGGCTCAGGGCGTCTTCGAAGTCGGAAAACCCCAGGTCGCGGAACACCTGCTTGATGATCTGCGGGATGCTCAGGTTCTGGAAAATCCGGCAGTCCGAGGTGCGCGTCAGCAGCCAGAACCACGGGCGCAGCGTCACCTGGTAACTGGCGAACTGGCCCTGGTCGATGTTCTGGCTGCAGCGCGCGACGATGCCGTGGAAGTGCCGCTCGCCGCCGTCCGCCAGTTGCAGACCGACGCTCATGGGCTTGCCGAGCAACTGGTTGAGGTCGATGTTGGCGTCCAGGGACGTCAGTTGCAGCTCATAGTTGAACAGGCGGCCCAGCTCTTCGCCGCCGCCCATTTCATTGAGCAGCAGCACATCCGGCCCGAGGGGGCTGGTGATCTTGGCCAGGCGTGAGGCTTGGTTGAATAACATCGAAGTACCCTAATAACTGAAGGAACCCAGTCCAAATGTGGGAGGGGGCTTGCCCCCGATAGCAGTGTGTCAGGTGATGCATTGGTGACTGATTCACCGCCATCGGGGGCAAGCCCCCTCCCACATGTTGAGCTGTATTCCGTCAGATCAATCGTTGAACTGGTAGTGCAGCTCATTATCCCGGCTACTGATGCGCACCCCCGCCAACGCCTTGCCCTCAAGCATGCGCGTGAGGAATTCACGGCTCATGTCCGGCAGCAGGCTGTTGGTGAGGATGGTGTCGATCATGCGCCCGCCGCTTTCGGTCTCGGTGCAGCGCGAGACGATCAGGTCGACCACGGCGTCGTCGTAGTCGAAGGCGACCTTGTGGGTCGTCTCCACGCGCTTCTTGATGCGGTTGAGTTGCAGGCGGGTGATCGCCTTGAGCATCTCGTCGCTCAGCGGGTAGTACGGGATCGTCACCAGGCGGCCGAGCAGGGCGGGCGGGAAGATCTCCAGCAGCGGCTGGCGCAGGGCCTTGGCGATTTCTTCCGGCTCGGGGATGTTCGCCGGGTCCTTGCAGACCTGGGAAATCAGCTCGGTACCGGCGTTGGTGGTCAGCAGGATCAGGGTGTTCTTGAAGTCGATCACCCGGCCTTCGCCGTCTTCCATCACGCCCTTGTCGAACACCTGGAAGAAGATCTCATGCACGTCCGGGTGGGCTTTTTCCACCTCGTCCAGCAGCACCACGCTGTAGGGCTTGCGCCGCACCGCTTCGGTCAGCACGCCGCCTTCGCCGTAGCCGATATAGCCCGGAGGCGCGCCCTTGAGGGTCGACACCGTGTGGGCTTCCTGGAACTCGCTCATGTTGATGGTGATTACATTCTGCTCACCGCCATACATGGCTTCGGCCAGGGCCAGGGCGGTTTCGGTCTTGCCCACGCCGGAGGTGCCGGCCAGCATGAACACGCCAATCGGCTTGCTCGGGTTGTCGAGGCCGGCGCGGGAGGTCTGGATGCGCTTGGCGATCATCTGCAGGGCGTGATCCTGGCCGATGATGCGTTTTTTCAGGTGCTGGTCGAGGTTGAGCACGGTTTCCAGTTCGTTGCGGGCCATGCGGCCCACCGGGATACCGGTCCAGTCGGCGACCACCGAGGCCACGGCCTGGTAATCCACGGTCGGCAGGATCAACGGGGTTTCGCCTTGCAGCGCGGTGAGGCGCTGTTGCAGGTCGACCAGTTGCGCACGCAATTCATCGTTGCCGCTGTCCACGACGCCGGCTTTTTCGCGCAGGGTTGCACGGGTGGCGAGCAGCTCATCCACCAGGGCTTTCTCTTCGGCCCAGCGGCTTTCCAGGGTCGCCAGGCGCTCACGCTCGGCGCTTAACAGGGCTTCGCTGTTGCTCTGGCGCGCACCAATGGCAATGCCGATGGCATGCTCGCGGGCGATGATTTGCAGCTCGGTTTCCAGGGCTTCGATGCGGCGGCGGCTGTCGTCCACTTCGGCCGGCACCGCGTGCAGGCTGATGGCGACGCGGGCACAGGCGGTGTCCAGCAGGCTCACGGATTTATCCGGCAACTGACGCGCCGGGATATAGCGATGGGACAGTTTCACCGAGGCTTCCAGGGCTTCGTCGAGGATCTGCACCTGGTGGTGCTTCTCCATGGTCGAGGCCACGCCGCGCATCATCAGCAGCGCCTTGTCTTCCGACGGCTCGGCCACTTGTACCACTTGGAAGCGGCGGGTCAGGGCCGGGTCTTTCTCAATGTGCTTCTTGTACTCGGCCCAGGTCGTCGCGGCCACGGTACGCAGGGTGCCACGGGCCAGGGCCGGCTTGAGCAGGTTGGCCGCGTCGCCGGTGCCGGCAGCGCCACCGGCACCCACCAGGGTGTGGGCTTCGTCGATAAACAGAATGATCGGCTTGGGCGAGGCCTGGACGTCTTCGATGACCTGGCGCAGGCGCTGTTCGAATTCGCCTTTCATGCTGGCGCCGGCTTGCAGCAGGCCGACGTCGAGGCTGCGCAGTTCCACGTCTTTCAATGCGGGCGGCACGTCCCCGGCGACGATGCGCAGGGCAAAACCTTCGACCACGGCGGTCTTGCCGACGCCGGCTTCACCGGTGAGGATCGGGTTGTTCTGGCGGCGACGCATGAGGATGTCCACCAGTTGGCGGATCTCTTCGTCACGGCCCACGATCGGATCGAGCTTGCCGCTGCGCGCTTGTTCGGTGAGGTCAACGGTGAAGCGCTTGAGCGCCTCCTGCTTGCCCATCGCACTCGGTGCCATGGCGCCGCTGGCCTCGCCCGGCACCGCGCCGGCATTGAAGCCGTCGCTGGCAGTCAGGGCGTTTTCCGGCGAATCACCGACGTATTCGTCAAACCGCTCGCTCAGGGCTTCGGCCTTGATCTTGTCGAACTCCGAGGACAACCCCAGCAGCGCATGGCGCAGGCTTGGCGTCTTGAGGATGCCCAGCACCAGGTAACCGGTGCGCACCTGGCTTTCGCCGAACATCAGGCTGCCGTACACCCAGCCGCGCTCTACCGCCTCTTCCACGTGGGACGACAGGTCGGTGATCGACGTCGAGCCACGCGGCAGGCGGTCCAGGGCTTCGGTGAGGTCTCGGGCCAGGCGCGCCGGCTCGACGTTGAACTGGCGGATGATGCGGTGCAGGTCCGAGTCCTGCAGTTGCAGCAACTGGTGGAACCAGTGGGCCAGTTCCACGTACGGGTTGCCCCGCAGCTTGCAGAACACGGTGGCGGCTTCGATGGCCTTGTAGGCCACGCTGTTGAGTTTGCCGAACAGTGCGGCGCGACTGATTTCACCCATGCTCTGGATTCCTTGAGGTGGTGGCTTGATCGGCGTAATGCCGGGCCAGGATTAGGTCGTTGGCATCAACCGCAGGGCAGCCGAGCCAGGTGTTGAAGCCCAGGCGGAACTGGCCATTGAGTTGCAGCGCCGGTACTTCGGGTTGTTGCAGAACCAGGTTCAAGTCCCAGTCCAATTCATGGCCCAGGTACTCGGCCACCCACGCCACCAGCTCGTTGAACGGCTGGCTGCCGGGCAGCATGCCCATGTAGTCGTCCAACTTGAGCGGGCCCAGGCGGATGCGGAATTTATGCTGGCGGTCCCACACGTGGCTGCCCAGGCAGAAGTCCACCCCCAGCTGGTGGGCACTCACGCCCACGCGGCTGCGCTCGGGCAGTTCCAGCCATTGGCCGACGTATTCTTCGATCTCCACCGGCAGGCCGAAATACTCACCGAGGATCGCCTTCAAACCGTCCGGGTAGCGGGTTTGTGCCGACAGGTGGCCGCTGTAATGCAGCTTCGCCGTGTCCGGAATCAATCCTTGGTTAAGCAGGCTCGGCATGCCCCGGCCACTCAAGGCCGCGAGGCGTGCGGACCAGTAGTCATCGTCCGGGCGGTCGTGGCTGACCGTCGGCCGCGCCTCGGCCCAGGCTCGGTAAAACAGGCTCAGCAGGCGGTGGTGGAAGACGTCCAGGAACTGCTTGCTGGTGCTGTCGGCGTTGTTGCGCTGACGCTCGCGTACGTACTCGGTGATATGCAGCGGCAACGGGCCGTTGGGGCCACCCAGGCCGAAGAAGAATTGCTCCAGCCGCGCCGGTTTGCCGTCGCCGCCGGGATCGACCGAGGCCAGGGTGGCCGGGGCGAAGGTGCAATCGGCCTGTTGCCCCAGGCGCAACGGGTCATCCGCCAGGCGCAGGGAATGGCCCAGGCGCGGCAGCTCGGGCGATTCGCACTCGATACGCCGCAACGCCTGGAAGAAATCGTATTCCCAGGGCTCCTGATGCATCGCATCCAACGTACTCACAGGGTCGGACGACGCCCGGGCTTGGCTTTCCATCGCATGATCTCGCCGCGTTCGGTGGTACGGATCACCGTCTCGGTAAAACTGTTGATCGACACGTAGCGTGCCAGGAAGCGTTCCAGCACCGCACCGAGCAGGAACACGCCGGTGCCGCGAAACGCGTTTTCATCGAACTCCAAGGTAATTTCCAGGCCGCGGCCAAACACAATCGGGCCGGGCATCGGCAGGCGCCGGGTAACGGCCTTGCTGCTGACGTCGCGCAAGCCTTCGATCTGCAATTGCAGGGCCGCGTCATTGCTGTCGCCATACAGGCGCAGCAATTCGCGCAATGCCGCCGCGCCCTGGCCTTGCTCGCTCAGGGACAAATAGTTGAGCGACAACTGGCTGATCAGGCGCCAGGCCTTGGCGTCATGGGCATGGCTGGCGCGTGGGCGGCTTGGCCCGGCGACGCAACGCACGGATAACACCGGCGCGCTGTCGGCCAGGGTGAAGTCGGTCTTGCCGTTGCCCACGCTCATGAACAACGGCAGATCGCGGTTGGTGCACAGCGCGGTCACGCCGAGTTGGCGCAGGTCATGGCGATACGGCGCCTGGCGGCTGTCGACCAGGCTGACAAAGGTTTCGCTGCCCACATAGGTGGAGCGCGGGCCGTTGCGGCGCTGGTCGCTGGACAGCACCCGCGGCTCGCGGCGCACGGTGTAGTACGCCTGGTCGCGGCCGTAACGGGATGGGTCGCGGACCGCATAGAACGGCAAAAAGGGCTGCTCTGGCCCGGTGCCATGGCCGGTGATGCCGCTCAACGAATGAATCTCGAAATCCATCGGCCGTGTGCGGTCGGCGATCACGTGGTGCTCGTTGACCCGGTCGGACAAGTGGATGCGGTCCACGCGCTTGGGGAACAGGTTGATCGCCGGGGTGCAGAACGGCAGGAACTGCGCCGCGCCGACGCTGCCTTCCAGGCTTGGCTCGTGACGGTCGAACAGCACGATCAGCTCCAGCTCCTGGCCGTCGCAACGCTTGACTGCCCGGCTCAGCTCGGCGAATTCGACGAACAGGAAACGGTGGGGCAGGGCGAAGTATTCCTGCAACAGGCGATAGCCCTGGAAGGCTCGTGCGACCACCGGCATGGCCGCATCGGCGTCGTCGAAACCCCGCGAGCGCAGCGCGTCCTGGGGCAGGCGCTCGACCCAATCGCCACCGGGCTTGCGCGCAAACACCGCGCAGGCGTTGCCCAGCAGTTGTTCGTAAAGGCGGAACGGCTGCTCATCGGCACCGCTGAGGTACAGCGGCAGGTTGTCCAGGTCGAGGCTGTTGAACGGCAATTCGGCGCCGGTGCGCAGGGTCAGGCGCAGGCCGGCCTTGGCTTTCGGCTCACTGGCGGCCAGGCGCCCGAGTACGGCGGCGGGGTTGCCGAAGTACTCGGCGCTGCTGACCTGCAACGGCCACAACGTCACCGGATGCGCGGTGCGGTACTCGCAGCAGGTCTGGGTTTCGCGGCCCAGGGCGGCGCGCAACACGGTGTCGCGCGGCAGCGGGAAGCCGCTGGCCAGGGAGCCTTCATCGGGGTCGGTGTGCAATTGCACCACGGTCATCGATGGTGTCGGCGCCAGGTAGTGCGGGTAGGCGATTTCCAGCAGGTTGTGGGTGAAGGTCGGGTACTCGGCGTCGAGTTTGAGCTGTACGCGGGCAGTGAGGTAGGCAAAGCCCTCAAGCAGGCGTTCGACGTACGGGTCGGCGCAGTCCATACCGGACAGGGTCAGCCGACTGGCGATCTTCGGGTATTCCTTGGCGAACTCCGCCGCGCTTTCGCGCACGTGGTGCAGTTCCTGGTTGTACAGCTCCAGCAGGCGCGGGTTCATGGGCGTCTCCGCTGGTCGGCATTCACTACGCGCACATGGCCGGATTCCAGGTCGAGGTCGGTTTGCAGCAACAGGCGCAAGGGCACCGGCTGCGCCCACAGGTCGCCTTCGATCTCGAAACTCAGGGCGTTGTGATTCATCTCGCCATGGCCGACGCGGGCTTTGACGCGCAGCGTGTGGCGCAGGATGCGCGGTTCAAAGGTGGCAATCGCCTGGTAGATCAGGGCTTCCAGGGCCTTGATGTCGACGCTGGAAACGCTGTTGCCCGCCAGCGCCGGCAGGCCGTAATTGACCACCGAGGTACCGGCCTGTGTGTGCAGCGTGGCATCGGCATCGAGCAACGACGTGGTATTGAGCAGCCACGCCAGGTCGCGCAGCACCGAGGCTTTCAATTGGGTCAGGGACAGCACGCGTTTATCGGCGCTTTCCTTGGGATTGGTTGGGTCGTCGTCGGTCAACCGGTCCAGCAGGGACGGTTGCAGACGGTCGCGGGAAGCGATTTCAGTTACCACCAAAGCAGCTCCACGGACGGGTTGCGAGAGGGACAAAAGGCTGCACTTGAGACCGTAGTGCCGTGGCGCGAAGCCACGGCCTAAGGGCTATCAGCGCTTGGTGTTGGAACGGATGTTCCAGCCAAACTTGATCGCGCCGCCGTCTTTGGTGCCGTCGGCTTTCTGCGGCTGGTAGTCGACCATCACTTGGGCGAAGTTCAGGGTGACGTTTTCAGTCAGGCGGTCATCGCCGCCCGAACCGCCGGTGCTCAGGGACGTTACCAGCACTTCTTCCAGGTTGATCACCATGTACTCGACCTGGCTTTCGCCACCGGCCTTGCGCACGGTCAGCTTGACCTTGTCGATGTGCTTGCCGCTGGCGCAGTGCATCATCAGGTTCGGCGAGGCCTTGTCGACGTACTTGGTCAGCGACAGGTCCTGGATGTTCACCTTGCCCGCGCCGCCGCCACCGCCAACGTGCATGTTGCCGGACTGGGCCATGCCCCAGCTCCAGTTCAGCACGTCGATTTCGTCCTTGTGGGCCTTGTCCATGGACTCGCCCTTGATGTCGCCGATCTTGATGAAAATATCAACAGCCATGTTTTCTCCCTGTGTGGCTCTTGCCACTGAATTTGAGTGACTCCAAATGGGCAGTGCTTTTGTGTGGGAGGGGGCTTGCCCCCGATGCAGGCACCTCGGTGTGTCAGTCACACCCCAGTGATGCTATCGGGGGCAAGCCCCCCTCCCACAGAAGAGCCAGCTCATCCGTGGGTTAGGCGCTTTTCGCCGAAGGCAGCTTCGATACCAGGCGCAACGACACGGTCAGCCCTTCGAGCTGGTAGTGCGGGCGCAGGTAAAACTTGGAGTTGTAGTACCCCGGGTTACCCTCGACGTCTTCCACGATCACCTCGGCGGCGGCCAACGGGTGCTGGGCCTTGGTGGTCTCGGTGGAGTGCGCCGGGTCACCGTCGACGTAGTTGAGGATCCAGTCCTGCAACCAGCGCTGCATCTCGTCCTTCTCTTTGAAGGAACCGATCTTGTCGCGCACGATGCACTTCAAGTAGTGCGCGAAACGGCAAGTGGCGAACAGGTACGGCAGGCGCGCGGCCAGGTTGGCGTTGGCGGTGGCGTCCGGGTCATCGTATTCGGCCGGCTTCTGCAACGACTGGGCGCCGATGAACGCGGCGAAGTCGGTGTTTTTCTTGTGCAGCAGCGGCATGAAACCGTTCTTAGCCAGTTCCGCTTCACGGCGGTCGCTGATGGCGATTTCGGTCGGGCACTTCATGTCCACGCCACCGTCATCGGTAGGGAACGTGTGGGCCGGCAGGTTTTCCACTTCACCGCCGGACTCCACGCCACGGATGCGCGAGCACCAGCCGTAGTGCTTGAACGAACGGTTGATGTTCACCGCCATCGCGTAGGCGGCGTTGGCCCAGGTGTACTTGGAGCTGTCGGCGCCGTCGGTGTTTTCTTCGAAGGCGAAGGCTTCCACCGGGTCGGTCTTGGCGCCATAGGGCAGGCGCGCCAGGAAGCGCGGCATGGTCAGGCCGATGTAGCGCGAGTCTTCCGATTCACGCAGCGAGCGCCAGCCGGCGTATTCCGGGGTGGTGAAGATCTTGGTCAGGTCGCGCGGGTTCGACAGTTCCTGCCACGAGCCCATGCCCATCACGGTCGGCGATGCCGCAGCAATGAACGGGGCGTGCATGGCGGCGCAGACTTTCGACAGCTCGCCCAGCAGTTCCACGTCCGGTGGCGACTGGTCGAAGTAGTAGTCGCCTACCAGGCAACCATAGGGTTCGCCGCCGAACTGGCCGTATTCTTCTTCGTACATCTTCTTGAAGAGCGGGCTCTGGTCCCACGCGGTGCCCTTGAATTTCTTCAGGGTCTTGTGCAGGTCCGGCTTGGAGATGTTGAGCACGCGAATCTTCAGCTGCTCATCGCTCTCGGTGTTATTGACCAGGTAGTGCAGGCCACGCCAGGCGCTTTCCAGCTGCTGGAAATCCTGGTGGTGGATGATCTGGTTGACCTGGGCGGTGAGCTTGGCGTCGATGGCGGCGATGATCGACTCGATCGATTTGATCGCGTCGTTGGACACCAGGTCGGTTTGCGCCAGGGCCTGTTCGGCCAGGGTGCGCACGGCGGTTTCCACGGCTTCGCGGGCACGCTCGGTCTTGGGCTTGAATTCCTGCATCAGCAAGGATGCGAACTCGCTGGTTTCCTCGGTTGCACCCAGGCTCTGGGCGCCTTCGCGGGCGGTATTGTCAGTCATGATTACTGGTCCCCTGCAGGCTTAGGCGCACTGGCAAGTGCCTGGAGCAGTGCCGGGTCCTTGATCGCCTTCATGATGATTTCTTCAGCGCCAGTCTTGCCGTCCATGTAGGTCAGCAGGTTGGCCAGCTGGGTGCGGGCTTCGAGCAGCTGCTTGAGCGAGTCGACCTTGCGGGCCACGGCGGCCGGGCTGAAGTCGTCCATGCTTTCGAAGGTGATGTCCAGGCTCAGGTTGCCTTCGCCGGTCAGCTCGTTGGGTACGTGGAACGCCACGCGCGGCTGCATGGCCTTGAGGCGCGAGTCGAAGTTGTCGACGTCCACTTCAAGGAACTTGCGGTCGGCCACAGGCAGAAGAGGCTCGGCAGGCTTGCCGGCGAGGTCGGCCATCACACCCATCACGAAGGGCAGCTGGACCTTTTTCTCGGCGCCGTAGAGCTCGACGTCGTACTCGATCTGCACTCGAGGCGCGCGGTTGCGCGCGATGAATTTCTGAGAACTTTGCTTCGCCACGTTGCTGCTCCTGGTCGCTTGAGCGACGGTGTTGTTACTGCACAGTCGAGCGGCTTACTCGCCGTCCGGGCCGCGCAGGTTTTCAAATTGGGACATCCCATCGGGAATCAGATTGCGCACGATGGCCGCGAAGTCGGCGTGCACAAGATGCTTGGCCCGGTTCAGCAACACCGGCAACGGGCTCGAAGGCTCGTGTCGGGTGTAATACGCAAGGATCTTGTCGAGGCTGCGCAGCACGTCATCACGGTTGCTGATGTCGCCGCTGGGGCGAGGTGCGGCGGGGGCAGCGGCGAAGTCCACCGAGGGGGCATTGTCGTCACTGACGGCCTCGGGCTCGCTGCTGGCAGCGCTGTTCGGAACAAACTGATTAAGCACCTGCAGCGCCTGCTTGAGCGGTTGCTTCAACAGGCTGAGGTCCACGCCTTGGGCGGAACCCACCTGGTCGCTGACCTGCTGCTCGATGGCTTCGCAGGCGGCGCGTGCGGCGCTCAAGGCGTCGCGGGTGGCTTGCAGGTGTTCGGGGTCGCTGTCGAGGAACGCGGCGTTGAGCTGCTGGGCGCCGAGCTGTTCGTCGGGGAAACTCATCAGGCCGCTGGCATTCAACGCGGCGCGCAGGCTCACCGGACCGAAGGTGCGCGAGCGCGTGAGGATGCTTTCGCGCAGCAGACGAATGGTCGCATCGCTGGTCAGGCCGGAGAGGGCGTTGATGCGTACGGTGGGGTCGTTATCGTCGTCGGCATCCAGGCGCGGGTGCAGGTCGGCCCAGTATTCGCGCAGCAGCGCATTGATCAACGTGAGGACTTCAGCCAGCCCGGCCGCACCCTGGAGGGCGAGGGAGCTTTGCAACAGGAAATGGGTGATGCGCAGGTCTTTGCTGCGCTGCAGCAAGTCGAGGCTCTGCTGCTGGATGCTGCGCCATTCCGGCGGCTCGGCGGGCAGGATCGAATCGCCCATGCTGCGCTCGGGTTGGCCCTTGGCATCACGCTCCAGCTGGAGAAAATCCGCGTCATATTCCATGTCTTCGCCACAGGGCGAACTCGCGGAAACGGCGGTGAGCAGCAACGGCACATCCACTGAAATTGATCTCCCTATCAGCCCGTTACATGGCGGGCAATGCATGCATTAGTTGCGCAAGGAACTTTGCATGTTTTCTTGGTCATATAAGAAGATGCCACTAATGTGCCATCACTGGTATTCAAGAAGTTGTGCATTTTTGGTGTAGTACTTATGCCTTGTCAAGGTAAGCTATTCGCCCTCTGTGACAGATGTGCGGTGCTTAACAACCTGTGCGACTGGTGGGTCGAACGACGCACCGGCATAGGATTTTTGTCATGGAGCCCAGTTAAGATCAGCGATCATGCTGGCATCAGCAGGTTTTGAACGGTCGATTGCACGACCTGATGGGGATCTCCCGGGCGTCGCTGTCCCTGGGGTCGACTGCGCGCGAAGTATCAGCAAGGAGGCAAGATGTCGCTGTGTTTGACTATCACTAGTTATCACAAGATTACCCCCGGGCAATGCTCGGAAAAGTCCATGAACCAGGGCTCGATGGCTATCGGCCGCAGCTCGGATAATGACTGGGTATTGCCTGACCCCGAGCGCCTGGTGTCTTCGCAGCACTGCGTTATTCAATACAAAGATGGCCGTTATTATTTAACCGATAACAGTACAAACGGTGTGGAGTTGGTTAACGCCGGCATCCGTTTGCGCAGGGGTAACAGCGAGCTGTTGCAGGATGGCGAGCTGATCCGCATCGGCGATTACGAGATCCAGGCGCGGATCGACTTCAACGTGCAGGCCATCGACAGCCAGCCATTCGCCGGTGATTCGCCGAACAGCTTTGAGGCCCTGATGGGCGCCGTGGCGAACAAGCCCGCGCCGACGCCGGTGATTGCCCCGCAATTTCAGGGTGCTTCGTCGATGGACACGTTGCCGGACCTGTTCGACTTCCTCAGCCCTACCGCCGTGCCGCCGCCCACCGTGGCCGACCATGTTCCCAGCGAACAACACGACTTCCGCCCGCCGACCCCGGTGGCGGTACCCGTGGTCGAGACGCCTGTGGTCTCGGGCTCGGTGATTCCCGAAGACTGGGACCTGTTTGGCGACACGCCGGCGCCGTTGGCCAGTGCGCCGCCACCTCCGCCACCGCCACCCGCACCGATCATCCAGCCGCCACCCGTGGTCGAGCCAGCGCCCCCTGTAGCCGACACCCGGCAGCCCGACCTCTTGCAGGCCTTCCTGCGCGGTGCCGGCCTGGACCAGTTGCGCCTGGACAAGGCCCAAGCGGAGGCGCAGATGGAAAACATCGGCCGCAGCTACCGCCTGATGGTCGAAGGCCTGATCGACGTATTGCGTGCCCGCGCCAGCCTCAAGGGCGAGTTCCGCATGCAGCAGACCATGATCCAGCCTGCCGAAAACAATCCGTTGAAATTCGCACCGAATGCCGACGAAGCGTTACTGCTTTTGCTTCGCCACGGTAACCAGGCGTTTATGGCGCCGGACATTGCCGTGCGCGACAGTTTTGATGACCTGCGCGCCCACCAACTGGCGGTGATGGCCGGGGTGGAAGCAGCGATCAAGCACCTGCTCACGCGCTTTGAACCGGCGCAACTGGAAGAGCGCATGGGCAAGCCCGGCGGGCTGTCGAACCTGTTCGCCGGCTCGCGCCAGGCCCAGTACTGGCAGCAGTTCACCGAGCTCTACAGCAATATTTCCCGCGAGGCCCAGGAAGATTTCCAGGACCTGTTCGGCCGTGAATTCAGCCGGGCCTACGAAGAACACAGCGCGCGACAGCGTCGGTAAACCGCGCCGCAACCTACGGATTAACGGATAGCTAAGTACGTCATTGAGGACGCAGGATGATTCCCAGGTTTTTACTCGCAGTCGCCACCGCGCTGCTGCTGACCGCGTGCGCCAAGGACGCGGTCAAATCCGAAACGGCTGCTGAGGCTGAAGTGGACACCGCCGCCGTCGAGCTGCACTTCCACGCCATTGCCGGGCTTAACCCCGGCGCCAACGGCCAGGCCGCGCCGGTGCGGGTGCGCATTTTCGAACTGAAGAACGCCGCCACCTTCGCCCGCTCCGATTACTTCGCCCTGGCCGACCGTGCGCAATCGACCCTCGGCCTGGACCTGCTGGACCAGGACGAAGTCATGGTGCAACCCGGCCAGCAACTGAGCATCCAGCGCGACCTCGACCCCTCCACGCGCCAGATCGGCTTGCTGGTGGGTTATCGCGAGTTGGACCGCGCGCAATGGCGCACGGTGATCAACGTGCCGGCGCGCCAATACACCGAATACCAGATCAGCCTCGATGTGCGTGCCGTGCGCGCCGACGTCGTGGTCACCCCATCCAGCCCTGCCCAATAAGAAGCAATCGGAGCTCCCCATGTCCTGGAACAATCGCGTGGTCTGGTCGGAAGGCATGTTCATCGGAACGCAGCACTTCCAGCAGCATGACCGTTACCTGGAAAACCTGATCGACGCCCGCAGTCGCCCGTTGTCCGCCGGCGCCTGGGGGTTTTCCGAATTGCTGATCGACCAGGGCCTGCTGGCCCAGGGCAAGCTGGCCATCGTCTCGGCGCGCGGCCTGTTGCCCGACGGCACGCCGTTCAACATTCCCCAGGATGACCTGGCGCCCAGCCCGCTGAATATCGACGACAACCTGCGCGATGGCCTGGTCTACCTGGCCTTGCCACTCAAGCGTGCGGGGGCCCGCGACACCGTGGATGAAGGCGAAGCCCTGGAAGCCGCGCGCTACGTGAGCCAGGTGCGCGAAGTGCGCGATGACAACGCACCGTTCGAAAACCGCGCGCCGGTGGCCGTGGGTTCCCGGGCCCTGCGCTTGCTGACCGCCCAGGACGGCATCAGCGACTACGCCGCCGTGGGCCTGGTGCGCATCAAGGAAAAACGCGCCGACCGTGCGCTGGTCCTCGACGACAGCTACATCCCGCCGGTGCTGGACGTGGCCGCGAGCAAACCGTTGAGCGCGTTTCGCAGCGAACTGCTGGGCCTGTTGCACCAGCGCGGCGAAGCCCTGGCGGGCCGCGTGGTTGCCTCGGGGGCGGGCGGTGCGTCGGAGATCGCCGATTTCATGCTGCTGCAACTGGTCAACCGCGCCCAGCCGCTGATCCAGCATTTCAGCCAGTTGAGCCCGCTGCACCCGGAGCGCTTTTTCAGCGCACTGGTCAGCCTGGCCGGTGAGTTCTCGACCTTTTCCACCTCGGGCCGTCGTCCCCAGGAATACCCGCAATACCAGCACGACGACCTGGCCCTGAGCTTCGCCCCAGTCATGGCGGCCCTGCGCGAAGCCCTGTCGATGCTGATCGACAGCAAGGCCACGCCGATCCCGATTGTCGAGAAAGCCTACGGCGTCCACGTGGCCATGCTGGCCGACAAGACCCTGCTCGACAGCGCCAGCTTCATCCTCGTGGTTCGTGCCGATGTGCCCGGCGAAACCCTGCGTGCGCGCTTCGGCCAGCAGAGCAAGGTCGGATCGGTGGAGCACATCCGCGACCTGGTCAACCTGCAACTGCCGGGCATCACCTTGCTGCCGTTGCCAGTGGCGCCGCGCCAACTGCCGTACCACGCAGGCTCGACCTACTACGAGCTGGACCGTGGCAGCGAGCATTGGCAGCAACTGGGCAATTCCGGTGGTTTTGCCTTCCATATCGCCGGGCAGTTCCCGGGCTTGAACCTGGCCTTCTGGGCGATCCGAGGATAATCCGCGATGCATCCCAATGATGACGACCGCACCCAGTTCATGCCGCGCCCGGGTGGCCGCGCGCCGGAACCCGCGCGTGCCGAGCCGACCCCGCTGTCGATGCCGGCCGCGCCGATCCTCACCGGCAAAAGCCAGGGCCTGAACCCGCTGGAAAGCGCCGCCGGCCCGCTGTTGGCGCTGTTGACGCGCCTGCGCAACACCATCGCGCACCCGGCGCCGGCCAGCCTGCGCGCGCAGTTGCTGGCGTACCTGCGCCAGTTCGAAGAACGCGCCGAAGCCGCTGGCGTGGCCCGCAACGAGGTGCTGCTGGCGCGCTACGCGCTGTGCACCGCCCTCGATGAGGCGGTGTTGAGCACGCCGTGGGGCAGCACCAGCGATTGGGGCAAGCAGAGCCTGTTGATCACGGTGCACAACGAGGCCTGGGGGGGCGAAAAAGTCTTCCAGTTGCTCGACCACTGCCTGCAAAGCCCACGGGAGCGCCTGTACCTGCTGGAGCTGTTGTACCTGTGCATGTGCCTGGGGTTCGAAGGCCGCTACCGCGTGATGAATGACGGTCGCAGCCAGTTGGAAGCCTTGCGTGAGCGCACGGCGGCGGCGATTCGCAGTGCTCGCGGTGACCACGAGCGCGAGCTGTCGCCCCATTGGCGCGGCGTCACCGTCGCGCGTGATCGGCTGGCGCAGTTCATGCCGCCGTGGATCGCCGTGGCGATTGGCCTGGCGTTGTTGCTGGCTTTGTTGTTCACCTTGCGCCTGCTGCTGGCGGCGCAGGCCGAGCCGGTGTTCAAGAACATCCATGCCCTGGGCGAGATCCCGGTGCAGGCCATCGACCGTCCGGTGGCGCAACCCAAAGTGATCGAGCGTCCGCGTCTGGCCGGCTTCCTGGCGGAAGACATCAAGGCCGGTCGCGTCGCGGTGGAAGACAAGGTCGACCGTTCTGTCGTCACCATTCGAGGCGATGAGCTGTTTGCGTCCGCCAGCTCCAGCATCGTCGATGACTACCAGCCGCTGATGCTGCGCATCGCCGACGCCATCCGCAAGGTCAAGGGCCAGGTGCGCGTCACCGGGCACAGCGACAACCGTCCGATTGCCACGCTGCGTTTCCCGTCCAACTGGGCCTTGTCCGAGGCGCGGGCCAAGTCGGTATTGGAGATCCTCGCGGCCAAGACCGGCCAGGCTGATCGCTTCAGTGCCGAGGGCCGCAGCGACACCGAGCCGTTGGCGACCAACGCAACTGCCGAAGGCCGTGCCCGCAATCGTCGGGTTGAAATCACCGTATTGGCGGAGGGCGTCGAGTGAAGGCGTTTTTCAGTTTCATGATTCGCTGGGTGATCCCCGTGCTGGGCCTGATCGCCCTGAGCCTGATCATCTGGTTTGTGGGGCCGTTGCTCGACGTGCTGGTGCCGGAAGGCCGGCGTTGGGCGCTGATCATCCTGGTGTTTGCGGTGTGGATCGCCTACCGCGTGTTCCGCATCATCCAGGCGCGGCGCCGAGCGGCCGAAGTGATGCGCAGCCTGGCGGCCGAAACCCCGGCCGACCCCAACAGCGTGGCCACCGCCGAAGAGCTTACTACCTTGCGCCAGCGCATGGACGAGGCCCTGGCGCTGCTGAAAAAGGCCAAGCTCGGTGGCGACGAACGCCGCAACCTCTACGAGCTGCCGTGGTACGTGATCATCGGCCCGCCGGGTTCGGGCAAGACCACGGCGCTGGTCAACTCCGGGCTGCACTTTCCGCTGGCGGCCCAGTTGGGCGCCGGGGCGGTGCGCGGTGTCGGCGGTACGCGCAACTGCGACTGGTGGTTTACCGACCAGGCCGTACTGCTCGACACCGCCGGCCGCTACACCACCCAGGACAGCAATTCGACGGTGGACAAAGCCGCCTGGTTGGGCTTTCTCGACCTGCTGAAAAAGCAGCGCTCGCGCCGGCCCATCGATGGCGCCTTTATCGCCATCAGCCTGTCGGACCTGCTGCTGGGCACCGATGCCGAGCGCGCGGCCCATGCGGCGGCGATCCGCCTGCGTATCCAGGAGCTGTACACCCAACTGGGCGTGCGTTTCCCGATCTACCTGATGCTGACCAAGCTCGACCTGGTGCCGGGCTTCATGGAGTTCTTCGACAACCTGAGCAAGGAAGAGCGCGCCCAGGTCTGGGGCATGACCTTTGCCCTGGACGACGGCAAGAACAGCGACAGCCCCCTGGCGCACCTGCAAAGCGAATTCGCCGGCCTCGAGCAGCGCCTCAACGAACGCCTGGTGGAGCGCCTGCAACAGGAGCGCGACCCGGCGCGGCGCGACCTGATCTACGGTTTCCCGCAGCAGTTCGGCGCATTGAAGGACTGCCTGCAAAGCTTCCTCGAAGGCGTGTTCAAGCCCAATGCCTTTGAAGAGCGCGTGTTGCTGCGCGGCGTGTACTTCACCAGCGGCACCCAGGAAGGCAGCCCGATCGATCGCCTGATCGGCGCCATGGCCCAGAGCATGAACCTGGACCGCCAGCACCTGGCGCGCCAGAGCGGCACCGGGCGCAGTTACTTCATCGAAAAACTCTTCACCGCCGTGGCCTTTGCCGAACGTGGCCTGGTGGGCGTTAACCCGAAAGTCGAGCGTCGGCGCACGTGGATCGCACGCGGTGTACTCGCGGCCACCGTGGCCTTGGTGATCGTGGTCAGCAGCCTGTGGTGGGTGAGTTATCGCGCCAACCAGGCGTATATCGCCCAGGTCGACCAGAAGGTCGCGCCACTGGGCCAGACCGTCCAGAACCTCAGCCCGGCGCAGCGTGAAGTGCTCGCGGTGCTGCCGCTGCTCAATGCGGTGAAGAACCTCGCGGGGGATTCGCCGAGCTGGTCCGAAGGCCTGGGGCTGTATCAGGGCGATATGCTCGAAGCCGAGTCCGCCAGCGTCTATCGCAAGCTGTTGATCGCCGTGTTCGCGCCGCGCCTGGTGACGCGCATCGAGGAGCAACTGCACGGCGGCGGCAACTCCGACTTCCTCTACGAAGGCCTCAAGGCCTACCTGATGCTCGCCGACAGTGAGCATTACGACCCGGACTTCATCAAGGCCTGGATCGCCCTCGACTGGGACCGCAACCTGCCGCGCGACCTGCCGGCCGATCAGCGCCAGGCGTTGAGCGGGCACTTGCAGGCGCTGTTCGAGCGCCATCCGCCAAGTGCGCGCCTTGACCCGCGCTTGATCGACGATCTGCGTCGCCAGTTGCAACAACTGCCGGTGGCCCAGCGCGTCTACGACCGGGTCAAACGCCAGAAACTGCCCGAAGGCATCCCGGACTTCCGTATCAACGAAGCCGCTGGCCGCGATGCCGCGCTGGTGTTCAGCCGTAAAAGCGGCAAGCCGTTGGGTGAGCCGTTGAGTGGCTTTTTCACCGCCAAGGGTTATCGCCAGGCGTTTTTGCTGAGCAGCCTGAACCAGACCGGCACCCTGGCCGAAGAGCAATGGGTGCTGGGCCATGAGCAGGCCGATCAGCAGAACGTGGTCAGCCTGGCCGCCGATGTGCGTCGCCTGTACTTCCAGGACTACCAGCGCCAGTGGGATGCGCTGCTCGCCGATATCGACTTTGTGCCGATCACCAGCGTGGCCCAGGCGGCCGATGTGCTGCGGGTGATTTCCGGGCCGAGTTCGCCGCTGAAAAAACTGCTGGTGGCAGTGGCCAAGGAAACTGATCTGCAAGCCGAAGAGCGCCAATTGGCCGCCAAAGGCGTGCCGGTGGAAGGTGGCGTCGACAAGCTCAAGGAGCGCCTCGGCAGCCTGCTCGGCCAGGAGCAACCGACGGCCAATGCACCGGCGGCGGCGGATGATCCGGTGACTGCGCACTTTGCCGAACTCAACAGCATCGTCAGCAAGAACGAAGGTGAACCGGCGGCCATTGACGGTCTGTTGTCGGACATGAACGCCCTGTATGTGCAGGTCAGCGCCATGGTCGGGGCCAGCGGCGATGCCTTGCTTGGCGAGGCGAAGAACCAGGCCGCGGCTGCGGCCACGCGGGTCAGCCTGAACGCCGAGCGCCAACCGCCGCTGGTGCAGGGCATGGTCAAGTCGGTGGTCAACTCCACCACCAACAGCATGATGGGCGGGGTGCGTAACCAACTGAACGCGGCGTGGGTCAGCGAAGTGGTCAACGTGTATCGCCAGTCCCTGGCTGGTCGTTACCCGATGTCGCCGGGCAGTGCGCGGGATGCGACCCTGGATGACTTCGGCCAGTTCTTCGGTGTCGGCGGGGTGATGGACAACTATTTCCGCAAATACCTGCAGCCGTACGTGGACACCTCGGCACAGACCTGGCGCTGGCAGCCGGGCGCGGCACAGAAACTCGGGATTGCGCCGGGCGTGCTGCAAACCTTCCAGCGCGCGGCGACGATCCGCGATGCGTTTTTCCGCTCCGGTGGCACCCAACCGATCGTACGTTTCGAACTCAAGCCGGTGTCGATGGACCCGACCATCACCCAGTTCCTGCTCGACCTCGACGGCCAGCAATTGAGCTACGACCACGGCCCCAGCCGCCCGGTGGCGATGCAATGGCCGAACCCCGGCAGCATTGGCGTGGTGCGTATCTCGATCATGCCGCCGTCGGCCAGTGGTCGCTCGGGCGTGACCCTCGATGGACCGTGGGCCTGGTTCCGCCTGCTGGAGCAATCGGACCTCACCGCCGGCAACTCGCCGGACCGCTTCAACCTGCGCCTGCGGGTCGACGGTGCGAGCATCGCTTACGAGTTGCGCGCCAACAGCGCCTTCAACCCGTTCAAGAGCCGCGTGCTCAGTGGCTTCAGCCTGCCGGAGCGGCTATGACGACGCTGGGTTTCTACGGCAAGCTGGCCAGTCGCGGAGACTTCGTCAGCCGTGCCTTGCCCCAGAGCTTTATCGGCCCGTGGGACAGTTGGCTGGCGGCGGGGTTGCTCGCCAGCCAGAACAGCCTCGGCGCCGACTGGCTCAATGCGTACCTGGTCAGCCCTCTGTGGCGCTTTGTGCTGGCGCCCGGCGTGTGCGGGCCGGACGCGGCCGCGGGCGTGGTGATGCCGAGTATTGACCGGGTCGGGCGCTATTTCCCGCTGGCGGTGGTTATCTTGCTCGATCACGACATCAACCCGGCGTCCCTGGTGGGCGGGCCGGACAGCTGGTTTGAGCGGGCTGAAGAGCTGCTGCTCAGCACCCTGGATGCCGGCGCCACGTTTGAACGCTTCAACGCTGGCCTCGACGACCTGGGCTTACCGGCGACCGAGCCGCGTGCGGTGGACAGCCGTTTCGCCGGCCTGCAGCGCGTGGCGGCCAGCGTGCCGCACCAGCGCATGACCGCGCTCGCCGAACAGGCCTGCGACGGTGCGAGCCTCTGGTGGGGACGTGGTTCACAGACGATTTCCCCTGGTTTATTGCGGTGTCAGGGCCTGCCTGCCGCCGGCGATTTTGCGCAGTTTCTGCTCGGACAAGAAGGTGTGGTGTAGATGGGGTCGACGTACAAATCCGCGAGCAAAAGCCATGTGGGCATGGTTCGCCAGGTCAACGAAGACGCGTGCCTGGACCTGCCGGAAAACCGCCTGTGGGTGGTGGCCGACGGCATGGGCGGGCACGCGGCGGGGGATTATGTCAGCAGCCTGATCGTCGACAGCCTGCGCAGCGTGCCGATGGGCCGTTCCCTCGACGAGTACTCGGCAGCCCTGCGCAATGACCTGATCCGCATCAACGCCGCCGTGCGTGAAGAAACCGCCAACCGTGGCGTGACCATGATGGGCAGCACGGTGGTGGTGCTCGCCGCGCGCGGCTTGCGCGGTGTGTGCCTGTGGGCCGGCGACAGTCGCCTGTACCGCCTGCGCGACGGCGTGCTCGAAGGCATCTCCCGCGACCACAGCTACGTCCAGGACCTGCAGGACAGCGGCCTGCTCAGCGAAGCCGATGCCCGCGTGCACCCGCGCGCCAACATCGTCACCCGCGCCATTGGCGTGGAAGCCCAGTTGGAGCTGGCGGTGGTCGACCTGCTGATCGCCCCCGGCGACAGCTACCTGCTGTGCAGCGATGGCCTGAACAAGACCGTCGAAGACCATGAGATCCGCGAAGTGCTCAGCCACGACGCGCCGGATGAAATCGTGCGCAGCCTGGTGCACCTGGGGCTCAACCGCGGCGCGCCGGACAACATCACCGCCATCGTCGTGAAGGTATCGGCATGAACATTGTGATTCCGGGCTATGACATCGACGGCGAGATCGGCGAAGGCGCCATGGCCAGCGTGTACCTGGCGACCCAGCGCTCCCTGGAGCGCAAGGTGGCGTTGAAGGTGATGGCGGCGGCGCTGGCGGCCGACCCGAGCTTCTGCGAACGTTTCCTGCGCGAGGGCAAGACCCTGGCGCGGCTGTCCCACCCGCACACGGTGACCATCCATGACATCGGCAATGTCGGTGAGCTGTACTACATGGCCATGGAATACCTGCCCAACGGCACGCTCAAGGAGCGCATCGCCGCTGGCCTGACGCCGGAGCAGGGCATTACGCTGATCCGCCAGATCGCCTCGGCGCTGGGCTATGCCCATGCCCAGGGGCTGGTGCACCGCGACGTAAAGCCGGCAAACATCCTGTTCCGCGCCGATGGCACGGCGGTGCTGTCGGACTTCGGTATCGCCAAGTCCCTGGACGACCGCACCCAATTCACCCAGGCCGGGTTTGCCGTGGGCACGCCAAGCTACATGAGCCCGGAGCAGGCGCGGGGTCAGGAGATCGATGGCCGTGCCGACCTCTACGCGCTGGGCGTGGTGCTGTATGAAATCCTCGTCGGCAAGCTGCCGTACAACGGCAACGATGCGCTGTCCACCGCGCTGGCGCACCTGACCGAACCCTTGCCGGAATTGCCGGTGCACCACGGGCGTTATCAGGGTGTGTTGCGCAAGCTGTTGGCCAAGGACCCGGCAGAGCGTTTCCCGGATGCGGCGGCGTTGCTGCAGGCGCTGGATAACCTGCCGACGGACTCGCCGGAGGCCACGCTGGTGCGGCCGTTGCCGATCCCGCTGAGTTTTGATTTGGCGGGCATGACCCCGGTCACCATCGACATCCCGACCGACAGGCCCCAGGCGCAACCGGTACGCCAGCCGGTGGTAACGCCGACCCAGCACAAGGCCGTGTCCGAGCAGCGCCGTGGGCCGGTGCTGGCACTGGCCGCCGTGGCGGTGGCCGTCGCATTGGCCATTGGTGGCGGCAGTTATTGGTGGTTGAGCAGCAATGATGAACCGGCCAAGCCGCCGGCTGCCGTCGTGCCTCAGGCCAAGCCTCCAGCGGCGGTCGCCGACGTGCCCCCGGCAACGCCCACTGCGGCCGCTGAAGTGGACGGCGGCCAACGTCCGTTGTTGATGGCCGGTAAGAAGACTTTGTTCCAGCGTGTCCTCAGCAAGCCCGGCGCCAAACTGGCGAATGACGCCGGCAGCGCGCCTGGCAAGGCCCTGCCGGCGTTCTCCGTGCTGTATGTGTACCAGCGCAAAGACGTCGACGGCAGCCCGTGGGTGCGCGTCGGTGCCGCCACCGATGGCCGCAGCGACGGCTGGTTACCGGCCGCCCAGGTCAGCGACTGGAAGCAAAGCCTCGTGCTTAAATTCACCGAGCGCTCTGGCCGGGCGCCGGTGATGTTCCTGCGCCAATCCGGCGAAGTGGAAAAGTTGCTCGCCGATCCAGCCGCCGCCAAAGGCGTGCTGGCCAAGGCGCAGAAGAACAGCGACGACAACGGCCAGGTCCTGGCCCTGGAGCCGGCCGCCAGCGCGGTGCCGCAGAACCAGTTCTACCTGTTGCCGATCTTCGACGCCAAGGAGAGCTTCGACGAAAACGGCCAGCCGGTGCAGTTGCTTAACGTCGCCTCCATCGACCCGGGCAGCAACGCTGCGGCCAAACCGTCGACCCCGGTGATCAACGCCAATGCCGACGCCTTCCGCACTGCCGTGGTGCTGGTGGTGGACACCACGGTCTCCATGCAGCCCTACATCGACCAGATCCGCGACGTCGTGCACGAGCTGCAAACCCGTATCGCCGAGCGTGGCGAGCTGGACAGTGTCAGCTTCGGCATGGTCGGTTTCCGGAGCAGCATCAAGAAAACCCCAGGCCTGGAATACGTGGCCAAGACCCTGATCAGCCTCGACCAGGGCCGCGACCCGCAACGCTTCCTCGACATGGCGCGCCAGGTCAAGGCGTCTACCGTGTCCAGCCACTCCTTCAACGAGGACGCGTTTGCCGGGGTGATGCAGGCCGTGGACGGCATGGACTGGTCCGGCTATGGCGGTCGGATCATCCTGCTGGTCACCGATGCCGGGGCGTTGCGCAAGAACGACCCGTTTGCCGCCACCCAGATGAACGAAGCTGAAGTGCGCCAGGCCGCGCTGGGCAAGCAGATCAAGATCTACGCGCTGCACCTGCGCACCGACGCCGGCAAGAAAACCCACGCCGGCGCCGAGAGCCAATACCGCATCCTCACCGCCGACGCCAACCCGCAGATCGGCGACCTGTACACGCCGGTGCCGGGTGGCGATGTGCGCAAGCTGGGCGAGCGTGTCGACGAGATCGGCAGTGTGTTCGCCAACCTCGTGCACCAGGTGCGCAGCAATACGCCGCAAGCGGTGCCGCTGCTGAGTGCCGCGCCGAGCCTGGCGGACAAATCCGCCGCGGTCGGCTATGCCATGCACATGGACTTCCTCGGGCGCCGCAACGCCAGCCAGGCGCCGCAGCTGGTCAGTGCCTGGACCGCCGACCGCGACCTGACCAACCCCGCGCTGCCGGCGTTCCAGGTGTGCGTGATGCTGACCAAATTGCAGCTCAACGACCTGCAACAGTCGCTGAAACTGATCGTCGATGCGGCGCGCAAGACCCAGACCTCGCCCAAGGATTTCTTCCAGGAAATCGCCAGCGCCTCCGCCTATATGAGCCGCGACCCGCAAGCCCTGCGCAAGGGCGGCAACCTGGCCGACGGCGGCATTCTCGGCGAATACCTGGAAGGCCTGCCGTACCGCAGCAAATCCCTGAACATGACCCAGGACCTGTGGTTGTCGCTGAGCGTGGCCGAGCAGGAAGACTTTATCGACGAGCTGGATTCGAAAATCCGCCTCTACGAAACCTTCCACAATGACGTGGCCAACTGGGTCCGTTTCGGCGATGCCGAGCCGGGCGATGCGTTGTACCGCGTGCCGTTGTCGACGCTGCCGTAATGCTGAACCTGAGCGCGGTGCACAAAAGCCGGGGTGTCGGCAGCCAGCGTTACAGCCTGGTGATCCCGGCGCTGCACCTGCGTGCCGGCGAGCAATTGGCGATTGTCGGGCCGAGCGGGTGCGGCAAGAGCACCTTGCTGGATCTGTTGGCGCTGGTACTGGCGCCGGATCAGGTGGGCCGGTTCGAATTCAACCGGCAGGACATTGGTGGACTGTGGCGCGCCGATCAGCAATCCACCCTGGCCGCGCTGCGCAGCCAGCATTTGGGCTATGTGCTGCAAACCGGCGGCCTGCTGGGCTTTCTGGATGTGCGCAGCAATATCGCACTGTCCCGGCAACTGCTGGGGTTGAAAGACGATGGCAGCGTGACGCGCCTGGCGGAACAGCTGGAGATCAGCGACCAGTTGGCCAAGAAGCCTGCTGCGTTGTCGGTGGGCCAGCGCCAACGTGTGAGCTGCGCCCGCGCCCTGGCCCATGCACCGCAACTGGTGCTGGCCGATGAGCCGACGGCGTCCCTTGACCCGCTGAACGCCGAGCGCGTGATGCAGGCCCTGCTGGCCCAGGCCCGCGAGCACCGCGCCGCCTGTGTGATCGCCACCCATGACGAACCCTTGGCCCGTGCCAGTGGCTTGCAGGTGCGGCGCATCAGTTGCCGTCGCGATACCGATGGCGGCGTCACCGCGACCCTTGGGGAGGCGTGCTGATGCGCATCCCTCTGGTGGCGTCCCTGGCCTGGCAGGATTACCGCAACGATGCCTGGCTGTCGGCCTGTTCGGTGTTGGCGCTGGTGGCGGTGATCGCGCCGTTGCTGGTGTTGTTCGGCCTGAAATTTGGACTGGTTAGCAGTTTGACCGAACGTTTGGAGACCGATCCGGCCACCCGTGAAATTATTCCGCTGGGCGGTGGTCGATTCAGCAGCGCATTTGTCGAACAGCTCGGCCAGCGCAGCGATGTGGCGTTCGCCTTACCGCGCACGCGGCAGATTGCGGCGACGGCGCAGGTGGGCACGCTGACCCTGGAAATGCTGCCGACCGCTGCGGGTGATCCGCTGCTGAACGGCCTGCCGATGCCCAGGGGCCTGGACCGGATCGTGCTGAGCCACACCGCTGCCGAGAAGCTTGCGGCGCGGCCGGGGGATTGGCTGGAGACCAGCTTTGCGCGGCAAGTGGCCGGGCGCGTGGAAGCCCAGCGCACGCGCTTGCAGGTACTGGCGGTGCTGCCGCTGGAAGCCTTCGCCCGGGATGGGTTGTTTGCCGATTTGAGATTGCTGGAAGCGGCGGAAGATTACCGCGATGGCCGTGCGGTACCGGCGCTGGGTTGGGCCGGTGACGAGGTGGGTGTGAGCGAGCAGCGGGTGTATCCGGCGTTTCGCTTGTATGCGCGCAGCCTGGCCGATGTGGAGCCGCTGCGGGTATTTTTCGCCGGGCAGAATCTGTTGGTATCGACCCAGGCACAGACGATCGCCCAGGTGCAGTCGCTGAGCCGCAACCTGTCGATCGTCTTCTGGATCATCGCCGGGCTGGCCTTGGCGGGCGCGTTTGCGGCGATCTTCGCCGGGGCGTTGGCCGCTGTGGCGCGTAAGCGCCGGGAATTGTCGGTGTTGCGCCTGTTGGGGTTTTCCACCGGCGCGCTGTTATTGTTTGTGGTGCTGCAGGCGCTGTACAGCGCAGGGTTTGCCGCTTTACTCAGCGTTGGGCTGTATGGCCTGGCCGAGGCCGCGTTGAACAAGTTATTCGTGCAGGTGCCGGGCGAACACGCCAGCCACCTGCTGGCGCGTCACTATGGCCTGGCCCTGGCTGCAGTCCTTGGCGTCAGCGCCGTGGCGGCAGCCTGTGGCGGTTGGCGAGTGGCGCGTATCCAGGCTTCTGAAGGAATCAGAGATGTATAAGTTACTGGGCGCCGTTGTGGCGCTGAGCCTGGCCTCGCTGGCCATGGCCGATGAAGCGAGCGACAAGCTCGACAACCCCAAGCCGTTGCCCGACGACGTCAGCCTGCCGCTGCCGTGCGAAGGCACTATGGTGTTCCGTTACGCCTACGTGCTGGCCCAAGGGACCTTGGATGACCGCGAGATCAGTCTCGGCTACCCCTTCGCCGAAGGCGAGGCGGGTTACCAGCAGTCATTTATCTCCGGCTACCGCCGCGACTTTATCAACGGCCAGTTCACCCTCAAGGACTTGCCGAAAGACTGGAGCAAAGTCATCGCGCCGTTGATGCCGAAGACCGACGCCAAGACCCCGCTCAAGCCCATGCTGTACTTCATCGGCAAGTACGAAGTGACCGCCCGCCAGTACGCCCAGGTGATGGCCCAGGCGCAATCCCTGGCCAGTGGCGAACCGGCACCGGCGTGCGATGCGCCCACCGGCATGGCCGGGCGTTTGCCCAAGGTGAAGCTGTCGCGCTTTGAGGCCGAGCGCTTTTCGGCGGTGTACAGCGCCTGGCTGATGAAATACCACCGCGATTTGCTGCCGGTGAGCGGTCGTGGGTCGTCGGCGGAAGACGGCGGCCTGGGTTTCGTGCGCCTGCCCACTGAAGTGGAGTGGGAGTTCGCCGCACGCGGTGGCCAGGCGGTGAGCCGCCAGGACTTGGAAGGGCGCCTGTTTCCGCGCCGCGCCGAAGGCAGTGAAAGCGATGGCCCGCTGGGTGATTACGCGGTGTTCAACCAGGTCGCCGGCGGTACTGGCCAGGCCGCACGCTTGATGCCTATCGGTACCAAGCTGCCCAACCCCATCGGCATGTTCGACGTGATCGGCAACGCCGCGGAAATGGTCCAGGAATCCTTCCAGCTGGTGCACGCCGGTCGTCGCCAGGGCACCTACGGCGGTTTTGTGGTCAAGGGCGGCAATTATCTCGAAGGCGAGGGTACGTTGTTTACCGGCATGCGCCGCGAATACCCGCTGTTCGCCGCCGACGGCACCGAGCAGAGCAACGAGACCACGGGTTTTCGCGTGGCAATCGGCGCGTTGTCGGCGCCGCGCTCGCGTTACAAGGAGTTGTTTGCGCAGTGGCAGAAAGAAGGCCGCCTGGCCTCGCTGACCGACGCCATCGACGACGCCCAGGACCCGACCAAGCGCCTGGACAGCATCATCGCCGCCAGCGTCGACCCCAAGCTGCAGGCCGAACTCGGGCTGGTCAATGAAGAGCTCAAGCGCAATGTCTCGCTGATCGCCCAGCAACGCGAAGAAGCGGCGGGCAACCTGATTCAGTCGGCCGCGCTGGTGGCCGAGACCATCAGCAACTACAACATCCGCCTGGCCAACCTGCAGAAGAGTCGCCAGCAGGCCCTGGACAACAAGGAAGAGGCCAGCGCGGCACTGTTTGCCACGGCCATCGAGAACGGACGCAGCGCCCTCGATGGCGCGGTGGCGATCTATATCGACAACCTGGCCACCGGCACGCGTTACACCGATGCGGTGATCCAGGCGCAGTTTCAACGGATCAAGGAAGAGTTGGATCGCAAGCCTGTGCTCGGCAAGAGCCTGGTGACGCGCGCAACACTGTTCGTTCGCCATGTCGGCAACTACCGCAAGCAACAGCGGGCCGACCCGGCGACGATCTTGAAGGAATTGCTCGCAGCGAGCGGTCAGCGCTGATCGCTGGCTGTATGGCGAGCTTGGAAGGGACTCAGGCGGCAGTCGCCGTGCTGGGCAAGTCAAACTTAGAAGAGAACACAACCTATGCTTTTTTCCCGTAAGGCGGTTTCCAAGCGTCATCTTTTGCTGATTGCCGCTGGCTTCAGCACCGTGTTGACAGGCTGCGCCACGTCACCGGCTTCCAAGGTCGCGTCCAGCACCAAGGTCGAGTACTACCCCAACTGCTACGAGCCGGTGCAGCACTTGCGCGCCACCGATTCGAACATGACCAAGTCGGTGGTCACCGGTGCAGCCATCGGCGCGGCCGGCGGTGCATTGTTGGGCGCCCTGACCGGCGACAAGGAAAAGCGTGGCCGTAACGCCGCCATCGGCGCAGCGGGCGGGGCCCTGGCCGGCGGCGCAGCGGGTTACTACACCGAGCGTCAGAAGCAGATCGCCGATGACAACCAGCGCATTGCCTCGTATGCGGCTGACGTGAACAAAAGCGCCTCCGACATCGACCGCAGCACCGCGTACGCCAAGGCGTCCCAGCAGTGCTACCAGAGCGCATTCACCAAGTTGGTGAATGATCGCAAAGCCAAGACCGTCAACGACACCGAAGGCCGCAAACGCCTGGCGGAAATCGTCTCGGGCCTGAAGGAGTCCAATGACCTGATCGTTGCGGTCAACGGCAAAGCCGCCGAAGACCTGAACAACTACACCCAGGCGTACGAGAAAGACCTGCAGCAGGTTGGCGTACAGCGTGCCGACGTGGTCACCGTGGCCAAGGCCGATGCAACACCCGTTGTGCCAGCGGGCAAGAAGAAAGGTACCGGTACCAAGCCGCCGAAAAAGCCGCCGCTTCCAACCGTACCAACAGAAGCGGTGAGCACCGAGAAAACCTTCCAGACCGCCCAGACCAAGCAGGATGAAAGCAAGAAGGTCGCCAGCGCAGGCAAAGCGCAGATCGAAGGCACTTGCCGTGATCCAAACCTGGCCGACTGGGCGCCGGTTCCTTGCCCTAACGTTTAAGTAACATGCTGCTATAAGCGTCAAACGCCAGCCGATCTTCCGCTAATGCGCAAGATCGGTGGCGTTCTTTTTGCAATTGGTTAAACTGCTGCGGCCACTCAATAATTACACCGAGGCCGTGTGCATGAAATTTCGTCTTCTGCTGTGGGTGCTGGGCCTGATGATGGGCAAAGCCAGCCGCACCAGTCCTGCCTTCCAGCAACAGCTGGGTGACAAAGACCTGGCGTTCCAGTTGCAGACCCTCGACGGCAAGGTTGCCCGTCACTTCATCGTCAAAGACCAGCGCATCACCAGCCGCTCGGGTGTCCACCCGGCGCCGGCGTTTGCCATCGCGTTCAAGGATGCCGCCTACGGCTTCGCCACGATGCAGGCGAAGAACAAGCAACTGGCGTTCATGACGGGCATTCAGGACAAGTCGATCCAGATCAAGGGCAACCCGGCGCTGGTGATCTGGTTCCAGGGGTTGACCAAGTATTTGAAGCCGAAGAAAAAGGCAAAAAGTTAAGACGGTTATCGGAACTCTTCATACACAAAAACCACGCATTGGAGAACAGCGATCCCGGTGCGGACATGAAGATTGATGTGTCAGTTAAGCCCTCGTATAACACGAGGGCTGCAGCAGAAGAGCCTTTCAACAAACTTGCAGATAGCCCTCAGCCGCCTGTCAAGGCCGCGCTGGCTCCCGATGCATTACAACCTCCTGAGGAGGTCTGCAATGCGAGGCTCAACAAAGTCGATCTTTCAGCGGGAGATATTCTGCTCTTGGTGGACCAGCCACAAAACACCGCGATGAGTCATCGGTTAATCAAGCTTGGCCAGCGATTGCCTGCGCTTTCGGTATTACGTCGTAATGGCGGCGATGCTGAATTGGTGCATGCGGTTATGTGGTCTAAAAGACCGAATAACGGTGCGAAACTTGAACCGAGCGCTGAGGGGGAATCGGAAATAGTCGAGATGCGGGGCGGATCCAAACTTTCATCCTCATCAAGTGCAGTTCGACAGGGGCTTTACAAAGTCTACTCGCCAAAAGATAAAAATCTGGGCGACTGGGCCGCACAAGTCGGGCAAGTTTGGAGCGTCGAAGGAGGGATTCCTTATTCAAAGCCGCAATCGGTATTGAGTGTATTGAGAAACTCGAACTTTAAGAAAAACGCTGCTGCGGCGAGCGAGCGATATGCCAACCAGGCCTTTGAAAATGAGCCTCGGTTTTTGAAAAAGGGCTCCTTCTGCTCGCATTTTGTACTTGCGGCCTATCAGGCGGCAGCAAAAAACATAGGCGTTGAGCTGAGCGGGGCATTAAAGGTGGATGCGCAAGGCACTTCGGTAAGAACGTTGGAGCATTTCCTCAAAGAGGATAAGCAGGGGTTCGATTTCAAAGGGTATTTGAACGTCGAACCCCAGGATGTGCTGTATCAAGAATAACGGTGTTGTACTTATCCCTGACTGAACTGCGATGCCAATTCGCGCAGCAGCACTTCGGCATCCAGCACCTTGCCCACTACTTCCTCAGCCTTGTCACGGCTCAAGCCCAAACGCTCAAGCAGTTCGTCCGGGATGGTCTCATCCGGCCCGGAGCCGATCCCCCGGCTGCGCAGCAGGCGCACGGCCAGGCACACCAGGTTCGGGTATTCGGCGTATTGCCCATCGTAGGTGGGGTCGTGCTGGAAGCGCAGGGCGGTGGACAGTTCGTCCGGCATGTCCCAGTAGCGCATCAACCAGGCGCCGATCTGCTCGCGGCTGATGCCCAGCAAGTGTTGCTCCACATAGCTGTGGCACAGGTGCGGGTTGACCTCCAGGTGGCGGCAGATCAGCGAGAAGTGCGGCGGGAACACATGGGCCAGCAACAGGTAACCGAAGTTGTGCAGCAGGCCGGCGAGGTAGGTCAGGCCGGCTTCCGGGCGCTGGGCGCGAGGCATGGCGCGGGTCAGGCCTTCGATCACGGCGGCGGTGTAGATGGACTGGTGCCAGTACGGCGTGGCCTGGTGCGGGTGGTCCTTGGGCAGGCTCAAGGTCTTGCCCAGGGCCAGGCCCAGTGCGAGGTTGATCACCAGGTCAAAACCCAGCACGCGTACGATGGCGTCTTCCACCGAGCGGATCTTGCCCGGCGATGCGTAGTACGGTGACGCGGCCCAGCTCACCACTTGGGCGGCCAGGGCCGGGTCGGTTTCGACCACGCCGGTGATGTCGTCGATGGTGGCATTGGGGTCGACGCGCAGCTTGATGATCTTCTGTGCGGTGTCGGCCAGCGGTGGAATCTCGATGGTCGCTTCCAGGCGTTGCTGGATGCGGCGGGCGGTAAACGCCTGCATCGCCTGGGTGATTTCCTCACGGTCATCATTCGGGCGGTCGAGGTTCGGGCGGATGTTGCTCAGTGGCTCACCGAACTGGGCGGCGCTGGCTTTGGTGAGCATGGTCTTGAAGGCGTCGCTGGCGATTTCCAGCAGCAGCCCGGCTTCACCTGAATGCACCAGCAGGCTCGGCTCGTTGAGCAGGCTGCCTTCGTACAGGCACGGCGAACTGGTGAGTGCCGGCAGACCCGGCAGCAGGCTCAGGTCGTGCTTGCCCAGCATGCGCGCGACGCGGTCCGGTGACACGGCCGTAAGGCGGCGACCCGTGAGTTCGGTGAGGCGGTTGAGGTCCAGCAGCTGGTTCTGCGGGAACAGCACCATCAGGGCGCCCACCGCGTCTTCCAGCAAGACGGCCTGGACTTTTTGCGCAGGATTCAGGCCCGGATGTTCGGTGACTTCCGTGTAGCTGATGGCGAGTTTTTCGAGCAGCGTCCGAATGACCGGCGGGGCGGTCAGTGGGGCTGTGGCGAGGGCAACTTCTGACATGGCCTGATCCAATTTCCTACAGTCACCGGAGTATAACCAGCTTGATACAACTGTAGGTCGGATAAGTGAGTCTGGCGTCACACTTGGCCGTATTGCTGCCCATGACGCAGCCAGCGATCCAGCAGCGGGCTGACATGATCCGGCCAGCGCTCCAGCAAGGCCTGCGCCGCATCGCGCACGGCAGGCAGCAGGTCGGCGTCGCGCATCAGGTCGGCGACCTTGAACTGCAGCAGGCCGGTCTGGCGGGTACCGAGCATTTCGCCGGGGCCGCGCAGTTCGAGGTCTTTTTCGGCGATGACAAAACCGTCGTTGGTTTCGCGCATGATCCCCAGGCGCTGGCGGCCGATCTGCGACAGCGGCGGGTGGTAGAGCAGCACGCAATGGCTGGCGGCGCTGCCCCGGCCGACACGGCCGCGCAATTGGTGCAGTTGCGCCAGGCCCAGGCGCTCGGGGTTTTCGATGATCATCAGGCTGGCGTTGGGCACGTCCACGCCCACTTCAATCACCGTGGTAGCGACCAGCAACTGCAGGTTGCCGGCCTTGAATTCAGCCATCACCGCGGCCTTTTCCGCGGGCTTCATGCGCCCATGGATCAGCCCGACCTTGAGTTCCCCCAGGGCGCTGGTGAGGTCTTCATAGGTGGTCTCGGCGGCCTGGCAGGTCAGCTCCTCGGACTCTTCGATCAGCGTGCACACCCAGTACGCCTGGCGGCCTTCGGCGCAGGCGCCACGCACACGTTCGATCACTTCGACGCGCCGGGTGTCGGTGACCAGCACAGTGTTGACCGGTGTGCGGCCGGGGGGCAGTTCGTCGAGGATCGAAGTGTCGAGGTCGGCGTATGCGCTCATGGCCAGGGTGCGTGGGATCGGGGTGGCGGTCATGATCAACTGGTGCGGGTTCATGCGCCCGCCCACGCCTTTCTGGCGCAGGGCCAGGCGCTGTTGCACGCCGAAGCGGTGCTGTTCGTCGATGATCACCAGGGCCAGGTTCTTGAACTGCACTTCGTCCTGGAACAGCGCATGGGTGCCCACCACCATCGGTGCACCGGCGGCGATCTGTTCCAGCGCGGCCGCGCGCGTCTTGCCCTTGAGCTTGCCGGCCAGCCATGCGACTTCCAGGCCCAGGGGCTCGAGCCAGCGCTTGAACGTGATGAAGTGCTGCTCGGCGAGGATCTCGGTGGGTGCCATCAGCGCCACCTGGTAACCGGCTTCCAGGGCTTGCAGGGCGGCGAGGGCGGCGACCACGGTCTTGCCCGCGCCCACGTCGCCCTGGATCAGGCGCAGCATCGGCTCGTGCTGGCTGAGGTCGTAGGCGATTTCATTGCCCACGCGCTGCTGGGCGCCGGTCGGCGCAAAGCCGAGGTTGGCCAGGTATTGCGCAGGCAGGCGCGTGGCCTTGGGCATGGCCGGCGCACGCAGGGAGCGCATGCTTTCGCGCAGGCGTTGCTGGGATAGTTGGTGAGTCAGCAGTTCTTCGAACGCCAGGCGGTGCTGGGCCCAGTGATGACCGAGGGCCAGTTCGTCGACATCGGCGTCCGCAGGGGGGTGATGCAGGTAGCGGATCGCATCGGCCAGTGGCGCCAGTTGGTAGTCGCGGGCCAGTTCCAGGGGCAGCCAGTCGGGCAGGCTCTGCGGACCGAGCATGCCCAGGGTCTGCATGCACAATTGGCGCAGGCGCTGTTGGGTCAGGCCTTCGGTGAGCGGGTAGATCGGCGTGAGGGTGGTGTCCACCGGCGGCGGTTCGTCACCGGTAATGGCGCGGTATTCCGGGTGGTAGATCTCCAGGCCCGAGGCGCCGGGGCGCGCTTCGCCGTAGCAGCGCACGCGGGTGCCGCGCTTGAGGCCTTCCTTCTGTGCGTTGCTGAAATGGTAGAAGCGCAGGCTCAGGCCGCCGGTGCCATCCTGCAGGCGCACCACCAGACTGCGGCGCTTGCCCATCACCACATCGGCGCCGCTGACGGTGCCTTCGACCACGGCATCCTGCCCAGGACGCAGTTGGCCGATGGGCACCACGCGAGTGCGATCCTGATAGCGCAGGGGCAGGTGGAACAGCACGTCCTGGAGGTTTTCCAGGCCGACCTTGGCCAGCTTCTCGGCCATGGCCTCGCCGACACCCTTGAGTGCCGTCACCGACACCTGCGACAGCTCAGTCATACGTTTACTTAGCTCGCAGCAGGCGGCTTGGCCACCGAACACAGGCGGATCGAGTCGGCGAGGATTTCAATGGCTTTGGGCCGTGGGAAGCTGGCGCGCCAGGCAATCGCCACGGTACGGAACGGCACCGGCGGCGTGAGTGGACGCACTTCGATCACGCCGGGGGCGTAGTGATGGCTGTCGACTGCCGACAGCGGCAGGATCGAGATACCCAGGCCGGAAGCGACCATATGCCGGATGGTTTCCAGGGAACTGGACTCCACGGTGGTGTGCTTGGCGCCGTCGTTGCCTTTGGTCAGGGTCGGGCAGGCTTCCAGCACCTGGTCGCGGAAGCAGTGGCCTTCGCCGAGCAGCAGCAGGCTCTTGTCGTTGAGCAGGCCGGCATCGATGGTGTCTTTTTGCGTCCACGGATGGGAGGCGGGCATCAGCACGTAGAACGGCTCGTCGTAGAGCGGCAGGGTCAACACATCCGCTTCGTTGAACGGTAAAGCGATGATGATCGCGTCCAGCTCGCCGTTGCGCAGTTTGTCGCGCAGCACGTGGGTGAAGTTTTCTTCGATATACAGTGGCATCTGCGGCGCGACGCGGTGCAGTTGCGGGATCAGGTGCGGGAACAGGTACGGGCCGACGGTATAGATGGCGCCGACTTTCAATGGTGCGGTCAGCTGGTTCTTGCCGGCCTGGGCCAGTTCGCGAATGCTTTGCGCCTGTTCCAGCACCTTCTGGGCCTGGGCCACGATGCCTTCGCCCACCGGCGTGAGGCGCACGGCGCTTTTGCTGCGCTCGAAAATCAGCACACCGAGTTCGTCTTCAAGCTTCTTCACGCCCACCGACAGCGTCGGCTGGCTGACGTGGCAACGCTCGGCCGCGTGGCCAAAGTGCTGCTCTTGGGCGAGGGTAACGATGTAGCGTAATTCTGTAAGAGTCATAGCGGGCGTCCATGAGGTTGCGGGCCAAGCATACCGGCTGCAATCGATAGACGCACGTTATCAGAACTTTGCTGGGGATTGAGGGGGGAATGCGCGGGATTTTGCTGAGAGTGGCGAGGGGTGTCCCTCGCCACCATCATTTTCAGCGACGACGTTTCTCGATGTTGTACACGAACGGTGCAACGATCTCGATGCTGCCGCCCTTGAGCATGTCGGCCGGCGGCTTGGGCAGCGGCTGGGCACGACGGATCATGTCCAGGGTGGCGCGGTCCAGGTCGGCGTTGCCGGAACGCCCCACCAACTCGTAGGACAGCACGTTACCGTCGCCATCCACCACGAACTTCAGGCGGTTCAAGCCTTCCTTGCCACGGGCCTGGGCACCTGGCGGGTACTTCTTGTACTTCTGCAAGTGTGCCAGCAGGGTGCCTTCCCAGGACGCTTTGGCGGCGATCTGTTGCGGCGACGGGCCAGGTACGGGCTGGGCCGATTTTTCAGCCGGTGCCTTGGTGGGCGGAGCGTCGCTCGGCGGGTCCTCGGAGGGTTTCTCCTTGGGCGGCTCGATCTTTTTCTCCACCGGCTTGGGCGGCTGCGGTTTAGGTTTTGGCTTGACCGGCTTGGGCACCTGGATCGTTGGCTTGGGAGCCTCGGCCAGTTTCGGCAGGGGCAGCTCTTCCACCGGTGCAGGCGGTTGCGGCGGCGTTACCACTTTCGGCGGCGCCGGCGGCGGCGGTGCAGGCATCGGGGCCAGGTCGATGACCATGGCTGCCGGCGGCAACTGCACCGTGCGCGGCGCTGACCAGTGGAGCGCGATGGCAATCGCGACGGCATGCACGCCCAGCACGACGGCGAGGCTGGTGCCATAACGCGTCAGTTTGTGGCGCGTCGTGATCATTTCTTGGCTGCCGTCTCAAGTCCGACCAGGCCTACCTTGAGGTAGCCGGCTGCCCGCAGGGCATCCATCACGCTCATCAGGTCGCCGTAGTCCACGCCCTTGTCGGCCTGGAAGAAGATCGTCGTGTCCTTCTTGCCTTGGGTCTTGGCATCGAGCACCGGCCCCAGGGTTTCGGCCTTGACTTCTTCTTCGCCCAGGAACAGGCGTTGGTCCGCCTTGACGCTGAGGAAGATCGGCTTCTCCGGCCGCGGCGCCGGCTTGGCGCTGGAGGCGGGCAGGTCAACCTTGATGTCCACGGTGGCCAATGGAGCGGCCACCATGAAGATGATCAGCAGCACGAGCATCACGTCGATAAACGGCGTGACGTTGATTTCGTGGTTCTCGACGAGTTCGTCGTCGCCTTGATTCAAATGCAGGCCCATGGCCGATTACCCCACTTTCACCATGTGCGGTTGCGAGCTGCGCTCGGTAGGCAGGTGATCGAGGTCGCGGCTGACCAGCAGCAGGACTTCTGCCGACGCGTCCGATACCTGGGCCTTGTAGCCGGCAATCGAGCGGGCGAAGACGTTGTAGATCACTACCGCAGGAATCGCGGCGACCAGGCCCAGGGCGGTTGCCAGCAGGGCTTCGGCGATGCCGGGGGCGACGACGGCGAGGTTGGTGGTCTGGGTTTTGGCGATGCCGATGAAGCTGTTCATGATGCCCCAGACGGTACCGAACAGGCCGACGAACGGCGCGGTGGAGCCGATGGTAGCCAGCACGCCGGTGCCGCTGCTCATGTTACGGCCGCAGGCTGCAACAAGACGCTCCAGGCGGAAAGCCACGCGCTCCTTGATGCCTTCTTTTTCGCGGGCGTTGGCCGAAAGGCGCATTTCTTCCAGCGCGTCGTGCACCAGGGTGTTGGCCAGGGTGCCTTTCTTGGTCGCGCTTTCGCTGGCTTCCTTGAGGGTGGTGGCTTTCTTCAGGTGGACGATTTCAGTGCGCAGACGGCGCTTGGCACCCAGCAGCTCGAAGCCTTTGGCGATCCAGATGGTCCAGGTAATGATCGACGCGATGGCCAGGCCGATCATCACGGCTTTCACCACCACGTCAGCATTCTGGTACATACCCCATGGCGACAGGTCGTGGGCCATGCCCAGGGTGTTGTCTTCTTCCAGCACGACACCGGTTTCGTCGGCGGCGGCTGGGGTTGCAGCCTGGGCCGGGTCGGTGGCCGCGGGGGCAGCAGCGGGTGCGGTTGGAGCAGCCGCATTGTGCTCGGCGGCGGCCGGGGTAGCCGGGGCGGTGGCATCAGCGAATGCGGCGGTCGGCGCCAGCAGTACGCTGAACAGCATCGCAGCAATCGCACGCCAGGCGCGGGATGGGCTGTGAAGCGTGGTTGGCGAAGCGGGGGTTGTATTACGTGTCATGCTGGCCGGACCTGAGAGAAGAAAATGAGTGATCGTCCTTCCAGACCCAAAGGGGTCGAGGACAAATGGGCGGTTATTATTGCAAGTAATTCTTGTTAACAGAAGTAATACAGTAACTTTATTTGCCCTTTTTCTGGCCGCCGGTCTGCTGCGAGGGCTAATCTAGACCTTTAAGAACGGAGTTTTATGATGTCTGTGCCTTCTGTTGTGATTGCCGGATGTGGCGATGTGGGTAGTCGGCTGGCTAGCCAATTGCTGGCCTCGGAATGGGAGGTTCATGGCCTGCGGCGCGATATTTCACGCCTGCCCGACGGGGTGATCGGCATTGCCGGCGACCTGTTCAACAAGGATTGCCCTGACACCTGGCCGATCGGCGGGGTGGATTACCTGGTGTACTGCGCCGCCGCGACCGACCACGATGAGGCCGGTTATCGCGCCGCTTACGTGCAAGGGTTGCAGCATGTGCTGGAGTGGCTGAAGGATTATGGCCAGGAGCCCAAGCACCTGCTGTTTGTATCCAGCAGCAGTGTGTACGGGCAGCAAAATGGCGAATGGGTCGACGAAACCTCCGAAACCCAGGCCAAGGGTTATTCCGGGCAAGTCATGCTGGAGGCCGAGCAGGTGGCACTTAACAGTGGCATTCCTGCGAGCGTCGTGCGGTTGACCGGCATTTACGGTCCTGGTCGCGAATGGCTGCTGACCCAAGTGCGCCAGGGGTACCGTGTAGCGCTTGATCCGCCTTTATATGGCAACCGTATACACGCCGATGATGCGGCGGGCTTGCTGGCATTTTTGCTACGCCACGTGGAGCAGGGCGGTTCGCTGGATAAGGTCTACATCGGCGTCGACGATGCACCGGCGCCCTTGGCCGAGGTGGTGGCCTGGCTGCGTGACTACCTGGGCGTCACTGAGTGGTCCGAGGACGCGAGTGTGCGGCGTGCGGGCAGCAAGCAATGCAGCAATGCCCGGATAAAGGCGCTGGGGTGGACGCCCACGTATGCGAGCTACCGCGAAGGGTACGCAGCCATTCTTAAAGGCTGAAATGCGGTTAAAGATGTGGGAGGGGGTAAGCCTCTCTCCCACATTTGGATCTGGGTGATGACTGCTATTGCTTTTCAAGCAGCCATTGGCGCGGCCCGGGAGTGAACTGAGGCACTTCGTCCGCCTGTGCGGTGTTGACCGCCTGGAAGATCTCCAGCTGCTTGCCCTTGCGCACGAAGATCCACGGGTTGCCCACGCCGTTGAGCTGCAGCCACATGCTGTCGTAGCCGCCGCTCATGGAGGCACAGTCACCGGCCAGGCACAGAGAGTACCGATCAACATTGGGCAAACCGGCGACCTTGCCGTCAGGCTGGAACTGGACAGTGGCGCCGCTGCCGAAGCCGTCGGTGATCTTCCAGTCGCCGCCCATATAGGATGCGTACAGGGCGCGTTCGAAGTTGGCACCCAGCGGCGCACCTTCCGGTGCAGGTTCCTTGGCGCGGGCAAAGAGCTGCTCGGGCTCGTTGTCGTTGGCCACTTGCAGCAGTTGCTTGCCTTTGCGCTTGAGTTCAGTGGCGGAGCTGCCGTAGAAGTCGACGCTCCAGGCACCGGACTGTTCGCCGAGCAACTTGCCTTCGGCGACTTCAAAGCCGTTGTAGTAACGTGCCTGCGAAGCCTTGGGATTGACCTCCCATTCGAGGTTCGGGCCATAGCTTTGCAGCGCTTCACGCAAAGGGCCGCCCTTGGCTGCCGCATCGATGGCGACCTGGTTGATCCAGGTGCCGCTCACATCCTGGTTGGCAGGGTTGCTGGCGCAGCCGCCGAGCAACAGGGCGAGCAACGAAGAGGCTACAAGCGCTTTGCGCATCATGAAATCCTTTTAAAACGAAGTCGGCGCAGCCTGTGGAGGCTGCGCCGGGTGTTTTACTCGATGACCAGAATTGCGTCCATCTCAACCTGCGCGCCCTTTGGCAGGGCGGCCACACCAATGGCGGCGCGGGCTGGGTAAGGTTGTTCGAAGTACTTGCCCATGATCTCGTTGACCTTGGCGAAGTGGCTCAGGTCGGTGAGGAAGATGTTCAGCTTGACGATATCCTTGAACGAGCCGCCGGCAGCTTCGGCCACGGACTTGAGGTTTTCGAAGACCTGTACGGTCTGGGCTTCGAAGCCTTCCACCAGTTCCATGGTCTTTGGGTCCAGCGGGATCTGGCCGGACATGTAGACGGTGTTGCCCGCCTTGATGGCCTGGGAGTAAGTGCCGATGGCGGCTGGGGCTTTATCGCTGGTGATTACGGTCTTGGTCATGAATGACTCCTTGTAATGGATGGGCTACGCACGCATGCGGGTGATGCGGATCACACCGGTCAAGGCGCGCAGTTTCTTGATCACGCGGGCCAGGTGCACGCGGTCATGCACGCTGACCACCAGCTGGACCACGCTGATGCGACCATCGCGCTCGTCCATGCTGATTTTCTCGATATTGCCGTCGGCCGCGTTGACACTGCTGGCCAGCAGGGCGATCAGGCCGCGCTGGTGTTCCAGCTCCACGCGCAGCTCGACGTTGAATTCGCCGGTGACATCCTTGGCCCACGAGAGCTGGATGCATTTTTCCGGGTTGTGGCGGATCTCGGTGATGTTGCGGCAGTTGTCGAGGTGAACGACCATGCCCTTGCCGGCCGACAGGTGCCCGACAATCGGGTCGCCAGGGATCGGCGTGCAGCATTTGGCGTAGCTGAGTACCAGGCCCTCGGTGCCGCGAATCGCCAGCGGGCCTTCCGGGCTTGGCAGTTGTTCGCCTTCACCCAGCAGGCGGCGGGCGACCACGTAGGCCATGCGGTTGCCCAGGCCGATATCTTCCAGCAGGTCTTCGATGGTTTCCTGGCGATACTCGTGGAGCATCGCTTGCACGCGCTCCTGGGCAATCTTGTCCAAGGCGCTGTCGAAGCCGTTGAGCACTTTGTTCAGCAGGCGCTCGCCCAGGCTGATGGACTCGGAGCGGCGCTGCAGTTTCAGCGCGTGGCGGATGTGTGTGCGCGCCTTGCCGGTGACCACGAAGTTCAGCCACGCCGGGTTCGGGCGCGCGCCCGGTGCGCTGACGATCTCCACAGTGGAGCCGCTTTGCAGCGGTTCCGACAGTGGGGCCAGGCGCCGGTTGATCCGGCAGGCAATGCAGCTGTTGCCGACGTCGGTGTGTACCGCGTAGGCAAAGTCGACCGCAGTGGAGCCTTTGGGCAGCTCCATGATCCGGCCTTTGGGCGTGAACACGTAGACCTCGTCCGGGAACAGGTCGATCTTCACGCTTTCGATAAATTCCAGGGAGTTGCCGGCACGTTGCTGCATTTCCAGCACGCCCTTGACCCATTGGCGGGCGCGGGCATGGGTGCCTTTGGGCTGCTCGTCGCCGCTGGATTTGTACAGCCAATGGGCGGCGATGCCGTTGTTGGCCATCTCTTCCATTTCCCGGGTGCGGATCTGGATCTCGATCGGCACCCCATGCATACCGAACAGCGTGGTATGCAGCGATTGATAGCCGTTGGCCTTGGGAATGGCAATGTAGTCCTTGAAGCGCCCCGGCAGGGGTTTGTACAGATTATGTACAGCGCCCAGCACGCGGTAGCAGGTATCGACCTTGTCCACGATGATGCGGAACGCGTACACGTCCATGATCTCGTTGAAGGCCCGGCGCTTGCCGCGCATCTTCTTGTAGATGCCGTAGATGTGTTTCTGCCGGCCGCTGACCTCGCCCTCGATCTCGTCGATCGCCAGGCAATGGCTCAGGGATTCTTCGATCTTGTTGACGATTTCCTTGCGGTTGCCCCGGGCGCGCTTGACGGCCTGGTAGATGCGCGCCGAACGCATGGGGTGCATGGCCTTGAAGCCGAGGTCTTCGAACTCGATACGAATGGCGTGCATACCCAGCCGGTTGGCAATGGGCGCGTAGATTTCCAGGGTTTCCTTGGCGATGCGCCGGCGTTTTTCGCCGGACAGCACTTCCAGCGTGCGCATGTTGTGCAGCCGGTCGGCCAGCTTGACCAGGATCACCCGGATGTCCCGGGCCATGGCCATGGCCATTTTCTGGAAGTTTTCCGCCTGGGCTTCGGCCTTGGTCTCGAAGTTCATCTGGGTCAGTTTGCTGACCCCGTCGACCAGTTCGGCCACGGTTTCGCCAAATTGCGCACTGAGCGCTTCCTTGGCAATGCCGGTGTCTTCGATCACGTCATGCAGCATCGCGGCCATCAGGCTCTGATGGTCCATGTGCATGTCGGCCAGGATATTTGCCACCGCAAGGGGATGGGTGACATACGCCTCACCGCTTCGGCGGCGTTGGCCGTCGTGGGCCTGTTCGGCGTAGAAATACGCTCGGCGGACCAGGTTGACCTGGTCGGGGCCGAGGTAGGTCGATAAGCGATCGGCGAGGGCGTCTATGCTCGGCAAAGTGTGAACTCCTGCCGAAGGCTGTGACCCCGCGCCGTGCTACGTCGACCAGGCATAGGCTTAGACGGCCTCGTTGGACTCGTCCTCGAACGCTGCAAACAGCGGTTCGTCTTCAACGATTTCAGCGTTGGCGATGAACTCGTAGCTCATCAGGCCTTCAGCGATTTCACGCAGGGCTACAACGGTAGGCTTGTCGTTTTCCCACTGGACCAGGGGCTCTTTGCCGCCAGTGGCCAGTTGACGGGCACGCTTGGTAGAGAGCATGACCAGCTCAAAGCGGTTATCCACGTGTTCTAGGCAGTCTTCAACGGTTACGCGGGCCATGGTATTCCTCGGAGCGAATGCAAGATGCGCGCTGCCCGGTTGGGCGAGCGGACTGAGCAGTTTAAAAAATCACCAGCGTTTAGGGAAGCGCTGATTTTTCGCAGGTCCTCGCAAAACCGCTGCAAGCGCCAATGTAAAGCCCTTGCAGCGGTTTTGGGAAGAGCCAATCAGCCGAGCAGTTCGGCGAGTAATTTGCCGAAACGCTGCTGTTGACGCTTTTGCTGGAGCTGATTGGTGCGGAAAATCGCCTTCAGGTCATCCAGTGCGTGGGAAAAATCGTCGTTGATGATCAGGTAGTCGTAGTCGACGTAGTGGCTCATTTCGCTCACGGCTTCACGCATGCGGCCTTCGATGATTTCGTCGCTGTCCTGGCCACGGTTGGTCAGGCGCTGATGCAAGGCTTCGAGCGACGGCGGCAGGATAAAGATCGAGCGCGCCTGAGGCATCAGCTTGCGCACTTGCTCGGCGCCCTGCCAGTCGATTTCCAGGATCAGGTCGTGGCCTTCGTCCAGGGTCTGCTGCAGGTGGCTCTGCGAGGTGCCGTAGAGGTTGCCGAACACCTCGGCGCGCTCGAGGAAGTCGCCATGCTCGATCATCTTGACGAACTCGGTGCGCTCGACGAAGTGATAGTGCACGCCGTTCACCTCGCCCGGGCGCATGGCGCGGGTGGTGTGGGAGACCGAGATGCGAATCTGCTCGTCAGCGTCGGTCAGGGCCTTGACCAGGCTGCTCTTGCCCGCGCCCGAAGGCGCGGAAATGATGTAAAGGGTGCCGGTGCTATGGGTCATGGAGGTTGCCTTACTCAATATTCTGTACTTGTTCGCGCATCTGCTCGATCAACACCTTGAGGTTGACCGCCGCTGTGGTGCTGCGCGGATCGAAAGCCTTGGAGCCCAGTGTATTGGCTTCGCGGTTGAGTTCCTGCATCAGGAAGTCCAGGCGCCGACCGGCGGCGCCGCCGGACTTGAGCACGCGGCGCACTTCGAGGATGTGGGTGCTCAGGCGATCCAGTTCTTCGGCGACATCGCTCTTCTGCGCGAGCAGCACCATTTCCTGCTCCAGGCGCACGGGGTCGAGGTCGGCCTTCATGTCGGTGAAGCGGTCGAGGACCTTCTGGCGTTGGGTGGCGAGCATCTGCGGTACCAGCTCGCGCAAGGTGACCACGTCTGCTTCGATCGACGTCAGGCGCTCGTTGATCAGTCGGGCCAGTTCGGCGCCTTCGCGCTCGCGGCCAGCCTTGAGTTCCTTCAATCCCTGAGTGAACAGGGTGAGGGCTTCGGCATTGAGGGCTTGCGGATCGGAGGCGTCGGCCACCAGCACGCCGGGCCAGGCCAACACTTCCAGAGGGTTCAGTGCGGCGGGCTGCTTGATCAGGCCGGCGACGGTTTCGGCCGCGGCGACCAGTTGCGCAGCGCGCTCGCGGTCTACCTGCAGCGGCTTGCCGGTGGTTTCTTCGGTAAAACGCAGGGTGCATTCCAGCTTGCCGCGGGAGATGCCCTGGCGCAGTGCCTCACGCACGGCGCCTTCGAGGTCGCGGAAGGATTCCGGCAGGCGCAGGTGCGGCTCCAGGTAGCGGCTGTTGACCGAGCGCAGTTCCCAGCTCAGGGTGCCTTGGGCGCCGGCTTTTTCGACGCGGGCAAAGGCGGTCATGCTGTGCACCATGGAGGTACCTCGCGATGCAGTCCCGCGAAAGCGGGCTGATGGGTAAATTGAAGCCGACAGGCTGCGAAGGCGCGGGATTGTAGCGCAGTGGGACGAGCGCGCCCAAACCCTGAGCATTCGTAACCAGATTTTTAGCAGTGCCCCGAATCGGCTCGCGGCTCTATAATGCTCGGCAGTTTTTCGTCCTCAGTACAGGTATCCCCTATGAAACGTCCAAGTGGTCGCGTTGCCGATCAGCTCCGCTCGATCCGCATCACCCGCAACTACACCAAACACGCCGAGGGATCCGTACTGGTCGAGTTTGGCGATACCAAGGTTATCTGCACCGTCAGCGTTGAAAATGGCGTGCCGCGCTTCCTCAAGGGCCAGGGCCAGGGTTGGTTGACCGCCGAATATGGCATGCTGCCACGTGCTACCGGCGAGCGTAACCAGCGTGAAGCCAGCCGTGGCAAGCAAGGCGGCCGTACCCTGGAAATCCAGCGCCTGATCGGGCGCTCCCTGCGCGCGGCCCTGGATATGACCAAGCTGGGCGATGTGACCCTCTACGTCGACTGCGACGTGATCCAGGCCGATGGCGGTACGCGCACCGCGTCCATCACCGGCGCCATGGTGGCGCTGGTTGACGCGCTTAAAGTCATCAAGAAGCGTGGCGGCCTGAAAGGTGGCGACCCACTGAAGCAGATGATCGCCGCCGTATCGGTGGGCATGTACCAGGGCGAGCCGGTGCTGGACCTGGATTACCTGGAAGACTCGGCTGCCGAGACCGATCTGAACGTAGTGATGACCAGCACCGGTGGTTTCATCGAAGTGCAGGGCACCGCCGAAGGTGCGCCATTCCAGCCGGCCGAGCTGAACGCCATGCTGGCCCTGGCCCAGAAAGGCATGACTGAGATCTTCGAACTGCAGAACGCCGCACTGGCTGACTGAGTAAGCCTCAAGGAGAAGCGCCATGAATGACAGCCAAATGCCGGTGCCTACGCCTTCCTATGAGGTGCGTCAGGGCGCAATGTTGTGCCATCTTGCGGCGTTCCTGGGGTTTGTATTCCCCTTCGGCAGTGTCGTGGGGCCGCTGATCCTGTGGCAGATGAAAAAAGAAGTGGATCCGTTCATTGACGACCAGGGCAAGGAGGCGCTGAATTTCCAGATCACCGTAGCCATCGCCTGGATCATTTGCATTGTGCTGGCCTTCGCGGTCATTGGCTTTTTCCTGATGACGGCCTTGGTCATCGCAAGCGTGGTGCTGACGATCATCGGCGCAATCAAAGCCAACAAAGGGATCGCCTATCGCTACCCCTTGACCTGGCGCCTGGTCAAATAATCGACACCCACAAAAAAACCGACAGAGATGTCGGTTTTTTTGTGCCTGGATAAAGACCCTAGATGGTCAGTGTCCAGTCGTAGTCCACGATCAGCGGCGCGTGCTGCGAGAAGCGCGGCTGGCGCGGCAGGCGTGCACTGCGCACGAACCGGCGCAGACCCGGGGTCAGCAACTGGTAGTCGAAGCGCCAGCCCAGGTTGAGCATCTCAGCCTGTTCATTGTCTGGCCACCAGCTGTACTGGTCACCTTCGCGGCTGACTTCGCGCAGGGCATCCACATAGCCCATGTTGCCGACAATCTCGTCCATCCAGGCCCGTTCCGGCGCCAGGAAGCCCGGGGATTGCTGGCTGTCGCGCCAGTTCTTGATATCCAGCTTCTGTTGCGCCACGTACAGCGAGCCACAGTAAATGTACTCGCGACGTTTGCGTCGCTGTTTATCCAGGTAACGGGCGAAATCGTCCATTAGCTTGAACTTCTGGTTCAAGTCTTCATCGCCGTTCTGCCCCGAAGGAAGCAGCAAGGTCGCGATGCTGACCTTGTCGAAATCGGCTTGCAGGTAGCGCCCGTAGCGGTCGGCTGTCTCGAAGCCGAGGCCGCTGATGACCGCCTTGGGTTGCAACCGCGAGTACAAAGCCACGCCACCTTGGGTGGGCACTTCGGCATCGCAGGCATAAAGGAAGTAGCCATCCAGTTGGAAGGCTGGGTCGTCCAGTTCAAAGGCGGAGGCGCGGGTGTCCTGCAGGCAGATGACGTCGGCATTCTGAGCTTGCAGCCAACTGAGCAAACCACGCTCGACTGCAGCCTGAATACCATTAACGTTCACACTGATGATCCGCATAAATGGCCCCAAAAATCGCGTGCGTGTATGATACACGCCGTCTACCTAATTAGCTAAATCCGTGGTATCTGAGGCTTTTTTCATGCAGGCGTATCAACGCGATTTCATTCGTTTTGCCATCGATCGCGGGGTTTTGCGCTTCGGTGAGTTCACCCTCAAGTCCGGGCGCACCAGCCCGTATTTCTTCAATGCCGGCCTGTTCAACTCGGGTTCGGCCCTGGCTCAGCTGGGGCGTTTCTACGGGGCAGCCATCGTTGAAAGCGGTATTTCCTTCGACGTGCTGTTTGGCCCGGCCTACAAGGGCATCCCTCTGGCGGCTGCAACGGCCGTAGCCCTGGCGGAACATCATGGACGCGACCTGCCATGGTGCTTCAACCGCAAGGAAGCCAAGGCCCATGGCGAAGGCGGCAGCCTGGTGGGCGCGCCGCTTACCGGCGATGTATTGATCATCGATGATGTGATCACGGCCGGTACGGCTATCCGTGAAGTGATGCAGATCATCGCTTCCCAGGACGGCGCCAAGGCCGCCGGTGTGCTGATCGCGCTGAACCGCCAGGAGCGTGGCAACGGTGAGTTGTCGGCGATCCAGGAAGTGGAGCGTGATTTCGGTATTCCAGTGGTCAGCATCGTGTCGTTGAACCAGGTGTTGCAGTTCCTGGAAGACGACCCGCAGCTCAAGCAGCACTTGCCGGCAGTTAAGGCGTATCGCGAGCAGTTCGGCGTTCAGTAATCGCCGAACCATAAAAAAGCCCCGCTCAACCTGGTTGAGCGGGGCTTTTTGTTTTCAGCGTTTTAAGGACGCTTGCGGTTACTGATCAGCGTGCCCACACCCGTATCGGTGAAGATTTCCAGCAAGATTGCATTCGGCACCCGGCCATCCAGGATCAGCGAGCTGCCGACGCCGCCTTGCACCGCTTCCAGTGCGCAACGGATCTTCGGCAGCATGCCGCCGTAGATGGTGCCGTCTGCAATCAGCTCGTCCACTTGCTGGGTGGTCAGGCCGGTCAGTACCTTGCCTTCCTTGTCCATCAGGCCGGCAATGTTGGTCAGCAGCATCAGCTTTTCAGCCTTCAATGCTTCGGCCACTTTGCCCGCCACCAGGTCGGCGTTGATGTTGTAGGACTCACCGTTGGCACCCACGCCAATCGGCGCGATCACCGGGATGAAGTCTCCCTTGACCAGCAGGTTCAGCAGGTCGGTGTTGATGCCGATCACTTCGCCTACCTGGCCGATGTCGATGATTTCCGGCTGGGTCATTTCCGGCGTCTGACGGGTAACGGTCAGTTTTTTCGCGCGGATCAGCTCGGCGTCCTTGCCGGTCAGGCCAATGGCGCTGCCGCCGTGACGGTTGATCAGGTTGACGATGTCTTTGTTCACCTGGCCGCCGAGGACCATCTCCACCACGTCCATGGTCTGCGCGTCAGTGACGCGCATGCCATCGATGAAGTGACTCTCGATCGACAAGCGCTTGAGCAGGTCGCCGATCTGCGGGCCGCCGCCGTGGACCACCACGGGGTTGATCCCCACGGCTTTCATCAACACGATGTCGCGGGCAAAGCCGGTTTTCAGCTCGTCGCTTTCCATGGCATTGCCGCCGTACTTGATCACCAGCGTCTTGCCGACGTAGCGTCGAATGTAAGGCAACGCTTCGGACAGGACCTTGGCGGTGTTGGCAGCGGCTTCGCGTTCGAGGGTCATTCAGGGCTCCGGTAAAAATCAGAACGGTAATTGGAGATCAGGGGCAACACGTTTCAACTGGGCGTGGAACACGTCCTTGATGCGCTGCAACTCAGCCTCGGTATCCGCCTCGAAACGCAGCACCAGCACCGGTGTGGTGTTGGACGCGCGAACCAGGCCCCAGCCCTTGGCGTAATCGACTCGCACACCATCAATGGTGGTCAGGTTGGCGCCTTCGCCCCATTGCGCATCGTGCAGTGCGTCAATGATGCTGAATTTGCTCTCCTCGGTCACATGGATATTGATCTCTGGCGTAGAAATATCATTCGGGAAGGTCTGAAACAGCTCTTCGGCGGTGGATTTTTCCTTGCTGAGGATCTCCAGCAGACGGGCGGCGCTGTAAATGCCGTCGTCAAACCCGAACCAGCGCTCCTTGAAGAACACGTGGCCGCTCATTTCGCCGGCCAACAGCGCGCCGGTTTCCTTCATTTTCTTTTTGATCAACGAGTGACCGGTCTTCCACATTAGCGGACGGCCACCATATTCCTTGATCAGCGGGGTGAGGCGGCGGGTGCACTTCACGTCGAAAATGATCTCGGCACCCGGGTTGCGCGCCACCACATCGCGGGCGAACAGCATCAGCAGGCGGTCCGGGAATACGATCTCGCCGGTTTCGGTCACCACGCCAACACGGTCGCCGTCGCCGTCAAAGGCCAACCCGACGTCAGCACCGGTTTCCTTGACCTTGGCAATCAGGTCCACCAGGTTTTCCGGCTTGCCTGGGTCCGGGTGGTGGTTGGGGAAGTTGCCGTCGACTTCGCAGAACAGCGGGATCACTTCGCAGTTCAGGGCTTCGAGCAGCTGCGGGGCGATCACGCCGGCCGCGCCGTTGCCGCAGTCCACCACCACTTTGAGGCGGCGTGCGAGTTTGACGTCGCCGGTTATTTCATCAGAGTAGCGCTGCAGGATGTCAACTTTGGTGATGCTGCCTTTGCCGCTGGTCAGGTCGTTGGTCTTCAGGCGGGTGTGCAGGGCCTGGATCTGTTCGTTGGCCAGGGTGTCGCCGGCGATGACGATCTTGAAGCCGTTGTAGTCCGACGGGTTATGGCTGCCGGTCAGCATTACCCCGGATTTGCCGGCCAGTACATTGGCGGCGTAGTACAGCGCGGGAGTGGGCACCAGGCCCACATCGCTGACATGGCAGCCGCTGTCGGCCAGGCCCTGGATCAGTTGTTCCACCAGTTCCGGACCGGACAGGCGACCGTCACGACCGACCGAGACGTTCGGCTCGTCCTGGGCCAGGCTCTGGGAACCAATGGCGCGGCCAATCCAGTAGGCGGTTTCGGCGGTCAGGGTCTTGGGGACTACGCCACGAATGTCATAGGCGCGAAAGATGCTGTCGGGGAATGTCGGGGCTACTCGGGCTGCGGTACTCATCGCGGGGGGAAACTCCATCTCAAGGGGGCAAGGCTGGCCTTAATGTGGCTGACCGGCAGGCTCAAACTGAAGGGTATGACGGTGTTTTCGGCAGAGAGTTCGTGGTGCAAAAGTGCCATCGGAGCTTGGCTCCTGTCTTTTTGTCTGCGTAATGCATTGATTTCAAAGGTGAAATCTCGCTGATAAAGTCCGCGCATTCTTCATCCTGAAAAGCCTTGCGGGGGCGTCGAGCCGGGCAAAAGCGCCCGGCCAGGTTCAGCGTAGTCAGTGACTGCCGGAATGCCCAAAACCGCCTGCGCCGCGTTGGGTTTCGTCAAAATCCTGCACCAGTTCGAAGTGCGCCTGCACCACCGGCACCAGTACAAGCTGGGCAATGCGCTCGCCGACAGCGATGTTGAACGCCGTCTGGCCACGATTCCAGCACGACACCATCAGCTCGCCTTGGTAGTCCGAGTCGATCAGGCCTACCAGGTTACCCAGCACGATGCCGTGTTTGTGGCCCAGGCCGGAGCGCGGCAGGATCAGCGCCGCCAGGCCCGGGTCGCCGACGTAGATCGACAGGCCGGTGGGGATCAGGAGGGTCTGGCCCGGTTCAAGGACGGTGTCTTGCTTGAGCATGGCACGCAGGTCCAGGCCGGCGGAACCTGGGGTGGCGTAAGCCGGCAGCGGGAATTCGGTGCCGATGCGGGGGTCGAGGATCTTGGCTTGCAAAGCGTGCATGGAAATTAAACCTGGTTCAGCCGTTGGGCGATAAAAGAGATCAGTTGGCGGGCAATCTTGCCTTTGCTGGTCTGGGCGAAAAGAGTGGCGTGCAGCTCGCGGTCGATCACGCTGCAGGCGTTTTCCTCGCTGTTGAAGCCGATGCTCGGGTTGGCGACATCATTGGCAACGATTAGATCGAGGTTTTTGTCTTTCAGTTTGCGTGCGGCGTAGTCGAGCAGGTGCTCGGTCTCGGCGGCAAAGCCGACACTGAACGGGCGGTCCGGACGCGTGGCGATGGTGGCCAGGATGTCCGGGTTGCGCACCATTTGCAGGAGCAGCCCGTCGCCGCTCGTAGGGTCTTTCTTGAGCTTTTGCGGGGCGACGACTTCCGGGCGGTAGTCTGCAACCGCTGCCGAAGCGATAAACAGGTCACAGGGAATGGCGGCCTCACAGGCGGCCAGCATGTCCCGGGCGCTGACTACGTCGATTCGCGTGACGCGATCGGGGGTCGGCAAGTGCACCGGACCGGTGATCAGGGTAACGCGTGCGCCTGCCTCGACCGCGGCTTCCGCCAAGGCAAAGCCCATTTTTCCTGAGCTATGGTTGGTGATGTAGCGTACCGGATCGATGTTTTCCTGGGTCGGGCCGGCCGTAATCAGCACGTGCCGGCCGGTCAGGGCCAGGTGCTGGAAGCACTCGGCGGCGCACAATGCCAGGTCGGTGGCCTCGAGCATGCGGCCCATGCCGACATCGCCGCAGGCCTGGCTGCCGGAGGCCGGGCCGAACACCTTGAGGCCACGGCTTTGCAGGAGTTGGGTGTTGGCCTGGGTCGCCGGGTCACGCCACATGGCCTGGTTCATGGCCGGGGCGATGGCGACGGTGGCGTCGGTGGCCAGTACCAAGGTGGTCAGCAGGTCATCGGCGATGCCTTGCGCCAGGCGCGCGATCAGGTCGGCGGTGGCAGGAGCGATCAGTACCAGGTCGGCCCACTTGGCCAGTTCGATATGCCCCATGGCGGCTTCGGCTGCCGGGTCCAGCAGGTCCAGGTGAACCGGGTGTCCGGACAAGGCCTGCATGGTCAGCGGGGTGATGAACTCACTGCCGCCGCGGGTCATGACCACGCGCACTTCGGCGCCCTGGTCGAGAAGCCTGCGGACCAGCTCTGCGCTCTTGTAGGCGGCAATGCCGCCGCCGACGCCGAGAACGATGCGTTTCCGATACAGACGCTGCATTGGTTTGCCTTTCCAGTTCAGTGAAGCCAGTTCAGTGACGCCTGCGATGCCCCCTCCCCAGGTGAAATCGCATGCAAAAAAGAGGGCTACGATAACACAGCGTCCGCCCCGCAACAGCGGCGCACATGCACAGGGAGGTGGGATGAGTATTCGTGATTGGCCGGCGGCAGAGCGGCCGCGAGAGAAGCTTTTGGAGGGGGGGGCTGCGAGTCTGTCCGATGCTGAATTGCTGGCGATCTTCCTGCGCACCGGCGTAACCGGCAGGAGCGCGGTGGACCTGGCGCGCCATCTGCTGACGCAATTTGGCGGTTTGCGCCCGCTGCTGGAAGCCAGCCAGGCGGTGTTCAGCCAGCAATTGGGCTTGGGGCCGGCGAAGTTTGCGCAGTTGCAGGCGGTACTGGAAATGTCCCGGCGCCATATGGCCGAGCGCCTGCGCAGCGATTCGGTGCTGGAAAGCCCGGTGGCCGTGCGCAATTACCTCAAGTCGCTGTTGCGCCATGAGCCCCATGAAGTTTTCGGCTGCCTGTTTCTCGATTCAAAGCATCGGGTGCTGGGGTTCGAAGTGTTGTCCGAGGGGACCATCGACGCTGCCGTGGTCTACCCGCGGCAAGTGGTCAAGCGCGCCCTGGCCTATAACGCGGCGGCGTTGATTTTGTGTCACAACCATCCCTCCGGGGTCGCGGAGCCCAGCGCGGCTGATCGAAAATTGACCAAGCTGCTGCAAAAGGCCCTGGAAGTGGTGGATGTGCGGGTACTGGATCACATCATCGTGGGGGACGGTGATCCGTTGTCGATGGCGGAATATGGGTGGATGTAGGAGGTAAACAGCTGCAAGCCTCAAACGGGCTTGCAGCTTGCAGCTTGCAGTTTAGGGCTTGACGCTGACCTTCGAGAAATCCTGGCGCCCGAACGGGCTCACCTGGTAGCCCTCGACGCTCTTGCGCGCCAGGGCGAACGCCGTCGGGTGCGCCAGTGGCAACCACAGCGCCTGTTGCTGGATCTGCGCCTGGGCCTGCTGGTACAGCTTGCTGCGTACACCTTGTTCGCTGGTGGTCTTGCCGGCGCTGATCAGCTTGTCCAGCGCCGGATCGCAATAGCGGGCGAAGTTGGTGCCGGATTTAACCGCCGCACAGGAAAACTGCGGGGTCAGGAAATTATCCGGGTCGCCGTTGTCGCCGGCCCAGCCCATGAACAGCAGGTCGTGTTCACCCGCTTTCGCCCGGCGAATCAGCTCGCCCCATTCAATCACGCGGATCTCGGCCTGGATGCCAATCTTGGCCAGGTCCGCCTGCAGCAGTTGTGCGCCGAGGTTCGGGTTAGGGTTCAGCAGGCTGCCGGTGGGACGCGTCCAGAGGGTGGTCTTGAAGCCGTCCTTGAGGCCGGCGCGGTCCAGCAAGGCCTTGGCCTTGGCGAGGTCCTGTGGATAACCCGGCAAGTCTTTGGCGTAGCTCCAGGTATTGGGCGGGTAAGGGCCGTTGGCGGCTTCGGCGGTGCCTTCAAATACCGCCTTGAGGTAGCTGCCCTTGTCGAAGGCCAGGTTAATGGCCTGGCGTACCTCGGGCTTGTCCAGGGGCGGGTGCTGGCTGTTGATGGCCACGAATGCGGTCATGAATGCTGCGGTTTTTTCTATCTTGAGTGCGGGGTCCTTTTCAGCCTCGCCCACATCCAGGGGCTTGGGCGACAGGGCGATCTGGCATTCGTTGCGGTGCAGTTTCTGCAGGCGCACGTTGGCGTCCGGGGTAATGGCGAAGATCAAGTTATCCACAGCCGGTTTGCCGGCGAAGTAGTCCGGGTTGGCCTTGTAGCGCACCACGGCATCTTTCTGGAAACGGCTGAAGATGAACGGCCCGGTGCCGATCGGCTGGCTGTTGAGCTTCTCCGGCGTGCCGGCCTTGAGCAGTTTGTCGGCGTATTCCGCCGGGTAGATCGAGGCAAAGCCCATGCTCAGGGCCGCGAGGAAGGTGGAGTCGGCGTGATCGAGGGTAAAGCGCACGGTCAGCGGGTCGAGGGCATCGATCTTCTTGACCAGCGTTGGCAATTGCAGGGACTGGGCGTGGGGGAAGCCGCTCTGGGCGATCTTGTGCCACGGGTTGGCCGGGTCGAGCATGCGTTCGAAGCTGAAGCGCACGTCTTCGGCGGTCAGGGTGCGGCTTGGGGTGAAATACTCGGTGCGATGGAATTTCACGTCCGGGTGCAGCTTGAAGGTATAGGTCAGGCCATCCGGCGAGACGTCCCAACTGTCCGCCAGGCTTGGCACCAGTTTGCCGCTGGCCGCGTCGTAGTCCACCAGGCGGTTCATCAGCACGTCTGCCGAGGCGTTGGTGGTGGTCAGCGAGTTGTATTGCACCACATCGAACCCTTCGGGGCTGGCCTCGGTGCAGACGCTCAAGGTGCTGGCGGCAGAGGCCAGCGGCGCGATAAATAGAGGGGCTAGCAATAGCGGTAGGGCAGCGAGGCGCATGTTCGGTTTCCTTTGCAGATCGAAGGCCCATCTGCGAGTGCAGTCTGGAAAAGCCCTACCGTAGTGGTCTGGTTGATAAATGACTAGCCCATTTTTGCCTGTGCTTTTGCTTCAAATACTGTTTTGATGGCACCCCAGCGCGTTTCGCTGTGCGGTTTGCTGCGCGCGCGAGCGCTGTAAATCATTCTGTGCGACGAGCGGTCGGCTGTTACAGCGGCCCCTCCTGGCAACGGTTCGGGCGTCTGTCGCCGAGATTTACGCCGGTAAAAATACACGGGCTGTTGTTGCACATGGGTCTTTCTGGTATAAAGCAGCGCTCTTTTCTAGGGGCCCGGTTCCTTCGCTTGTAGGTGTAGCCGGTAAGACCCTAAAGAAACGCGGCGCCTGGCGCCAAATGACTGAGAGATTAAGCGGCCAACCCATGCCGGGTTGGGCATGTGGTTTTAGAGGGCTGAGGCATGTCGAGAGTCTGTCAAGTTACCGGTAAGGGTCCGGTGACTGGGAATAACATTTCCCACGCAAATAACAAAACCCGTCGTCGTTTCCTGCCGAACCTGCAGCATCACCGCTTCTGGGTTGAAGAAGAGAAACGTTTTGTTCGCCTGCGTGTATCTGCCAAAGGCATGCGTATTATCGACAAGCGTGGCATCACTGTCGTGCTGGCCGAAATCCGCGCCGCTGGCAAGATCTAAGGAGCTCTATCATGCGTGAATTGATTCGAATGATCTCTAGCGCCGGTACTGGTCACTTCTACACTACCGACAAGAACAAGCGTACTACCCCGGACAAGCTCGAAAAGAAAATGTTCGACCCGCGCGTTCGCAAGCACGTGATCTACAAAGAAGGCAAAATCAAGTAATTGATTTTCCTCCTTGTGAAAAAAAGCCCGTATCTCACGATACGGGCTTTTTTTTGCGTCGGATTTACTGATCAGGCCTTCTGCTCGAACACCACATAGATCTTGCGGCACGGCTCCAGCACTTCCCAGGTGCCGCTGAAGCCGGCGGGGATCACGAAGCGGTCGCCGGCACGCAAGGTCTTCGCATTGCCCTCGGCGTCGCGCAATACAGAGACGCCCTGCACGATCTCGCAATACTCATGCTCGCTGTAGTTGACCTGCCACTGCCCGACCTCACCTTCCCAGACCCCGGCGTTCATCTGGCCGCACGGGCTGTTGTAATGGTTGTACACCGTTTGTTCGGGATCGCCCTTGAGGATTTTTTCCGCGGCAGGGCGGTAGCGGTCTGGGGCGGTGTTGGCCTGGCTGAAGTCGACGATGTCCTGGATGCTCATGTGCGTGTCCCGTCTGGCCTGCGGTTGGAGAACCCAAAGTCTATGTTTATTAAAATGAACATCGCAAGGGCGTTTACCGCGGTTATGTCAAATATATTGAAACATCCCCGGCCGCTGGTTTAGGGTGGCAGCTGCCTTTGAGCCGAACAGCTGGCTGGCGGGCAAGCATTCTTTGAGGCTGCCGGGGGACATCGCCTGGCCCTTGTATTCAATAAGAGGAGGACACTCGCATGACCACCCTGACCCGTGCCGACTGGGAGCAACGCGCCAAGGATCTGAAGATCGAAGGCCGCGCCTACATCAATGGCGAATACACCGCTGCTGTTTCCGGCGACACCTTCGAATGCATCAGCCCGGTCGATGGCCGCCTGCTGACCAGTGTTGCCAGTTGTGACGCCGCCGATGCCCAGCGCGCCGTAGAAAACGCCCGCGCCACCTTCAATTCCGGTGTCTGGTCGCGCCTGGCGCCGGCTAAACGCAAAGCCACCATGATCCGTTTCGCCGCGCTGCTCAAGGCCAATGCCGAAGAACTGGCGCTGCTCGAAACCCTGGACATGGGCAAGCCGATCAGTGACTCCCTGAACATTGACGTACCCGGCGCGGCAAATGCCCTGAGCTGGAGCGGCGAGGCAATCGACAAGATCTACGACGAAGTCGCAGCCACCCCGCACGATCAGTTGGGTCTGGTGACCCGCGAGCCGGTCGGCGTGGTGGGTGCCATCGTGCCGTGGAACTTCCCGCTGATGATGGCCTGCTGGAAACTCGGCCCGGCGCTGTCCACCGGTAACTCGGTGATCCTCAAGCCGTCCGAAAAATCCCCACTCACCGCCATCCGCATCGCGGCCCTGGCCGTTGAAGCCGGTATTCCGAAAGGCGTGTTCAACGTGCTGCCGGGCTACGGCCACACCGTCGGCAATGCGCTGGCGCTGCACATGGACGTCGACACACTGGTGTTCACCGGTTCGACCAAGATCGCCAAGCAACTGTTGATCCGCTCCGGCGAATCGAACATGAAGCGTGTATGGCTGGAAGCCGGCGGCAAGAGCCCGAACATCGTTTTTGCCGATGCTCCGAACCTGCAAGCCGCCGCCGAATCCGCTGCCAGCGCCATCGCCTTCAACCAGGGTGAAGTCTGCACTGCCGGTTCGCGCCTGCTGGTGGAACGTTCGATCAAGGACACCTTCCTGCCGCTGGTGATAGAGGCCCTCAAGGGCTGGAAACCCGGCAACCCGCTGGACCCGGCGACCAACGTCGGTGCCCTGGTGGACACCCAGCAGATGAACACCGTGCTGTCGTACATCGAAGCCGGCCACACTGACGGCGCCAAGTTGGTGGCGGGTGGCAAGCGCATCCTGGAAGAGACGGGCGGCACCTACGTCGAGCCGACGATTTTCGACGGTGTAACCAACGCCATGAGAATCGCCCAGGAAGAAATCTTCGGCCCAGTGCTGTCGGTGATCACCTTTGACGGCGCCGAGGAAGCTATCAAGATCGCCAACGACACCCAATACGGCCTCGCCGCTGCGGTGTGGACGTCGGACATTTCCAAGGCGCACCTCACCGCCAAGGCCCTGCGTGCCGGTAGCGTGTGGGTCAACCAATACGACGGCGGCGACATGACCGCACCGTTTGGCGGCTTCAAGCAGTCGGGTAATGGTCGCGACAAGTCGCTGCATGCGTTCGACAAGTACACCGAGCTGAAGGCGACCTGGATCAAGCTCTAAGCAACACCGCAGGCAAATGTGGGAGGGGGCTTGCCCCCGATAGCAGTGTGTCAGGCACTAACAGTGCTCACTGATCCACCGCAATCGGGAGCAAGCCCCCTCCCACACTGTTTTGTGTGAACCCATGATTATCCACAGGAGCGTGGCAATGCGTTGGGCGACCTATTTCGCCGTCCTGGCCTCGGTACTCAGTGTCGGCCTGGCCCTGGGCGTCAGCATGCCGCTGGTCTCCCTGCGCCTGGAGGGCTGGGGCTACGGCAGTTTCGCGATTGGCGTAATGGCCGCCATGCCGGCCTTTGGCGTATTGCTCGGCGCCAAGGTCTCCAGCCGTCTGGCCGCCTGGCTCGGCACCGCGAATCTCATGCGTCTGTGCCTGTGGGCTGGCGCGGTGTCCATCGGTTTGCTGGCCATTCTGCCCAGCTACCCGATATGGCTGGCGTTGCGCCTGATGATCGGGGTGATCCTGACCATCGTGTTTATCCTCGGTGAAAGCTGGATCAACCAGTTGGTGGTGGAGCAGTGGCGTGGCCGGCTGGTGGCGCTGTATGGCTGCAGTTATGCCTTGAGCCAGCTCTCGGGCCCGTTGCTGCTGGGCCTGATCGGTACCGACCATGACTATGGTTTCTGGGTCGGCGTTGGCCTGCTGGTGGTGGCTCCGTTGGCATTGCTGGGTCGCTCTGGTGCGCCCAGTGCCGAATCGTTCAGCGTGACCTTCGCGGACCTGTGGCGCTTCTGCCTGAGCCTGCCGGCGATTGCCTGGGCGGTGGCGCTGTTCGCCGCGTTTGAGGCGATGATCCTGACGCTGCTGCCGGTGTATTGCCTGCAACAGGGCTTCACTGCCGAAATTGCCCTGGCGATGGTCAGCACGGTAGTGGTCGGTGACGCGCTGCTGCAACTGCCCATCGGTGCGCTGGCGGATTATCTGCCACGACGCACGCTGTTTTTGAGTTGCGCACTGCTGTTGCTGGCATCGAGCCTGGCGGTTCCGTTGCTGATGCACACGCTGCTGATCTGGCCAATATGGGTGCTGTTCGGCGCCAGTGCCGGCGGGTTGTTCACGTTGTCGCTGATCCTGATCGGCGAGCGTTATCGTGACGATGCGCTGGTGCGTGCCAATGCCCACATCGCGCAGTTGTGGGGCATCGGTTGCCTGATCGGCCCGCTGGTAGCCGGCGCCGGCAGCCAATGGATCAGCGGGCACGCGCTGCCGTTGCTGATGGCGGCCGGGGCCTTGGGTTTGGTGCTGCTGTTGCTGCGCCAAGGCGCATTTGGTGCTGCTCAGCCCGCTTGATCCTCGCTGTTCCTAGAGCATGCGCTCCAGGCCGACCGAGGTGGCGAACCAGGCATTGAACCGTCGCCACCAACTGCCCGGCTCACGGGTCAGGGTGTGCAGTTGGCCGTTGTCCTCGGTCACCCATACCACGTTGCCGTCCTGCAGTTTCGCCTCGTAGCTCAGGGCCGGCGCCATGCCTTGCAGGGCGAGATTGCGCACGTGTTCCGCCAGCTCGGGACTGTCCACCAGCACGCCGACCTCGGTGTTCCACAGCACGGAGCGCGGGTCGAAATTGAAGGAACCGACAAACGATTTTTGCCGATCAAAGATCATCGCCTTGCTGTGCAGGCTCGAGTCCGAGCCGCGGAACGTACCTCGACGAAACAGGTGCGGGCCGCTGCCGCCGCCGTCACCCGGTTGGCGGCGCAGCTCGTAGAGTTTTACCCCGTGCTCCAGCAGCGCCTTGCGGTACGGTGCATAGCCGCCATGTACGGCAGGCACGTCGGTGGCTTCGAGGGAGTTGGTCAACAAGCTCACCGATACGCCCGCGTCGGCGCGCCCCGTCAGGTACACCAGCCCGGGCTGTCCCGGCACGAAGTACGCCGAGATCATCATCAGTTCATGGTTGACGCCTTCCAGCTCCGGGGCCAGTTGCGTGGTCAGCAGCAGATGCGGGTCCGGGTCGGCCTTGGACAGCACCTTGCTGGGTGCGTCCCACAGCGCCTGGTTCCAGGCCCAGATCAGTTCGCGGCGCCAGATGTCCATGCGCGGCTGGGTCTGGTAGGTGCGCAGGCGCGCGTACAGCGCGTGCTTCTGCTGGCGCGATTCGGCCAGCGACGCCTCCAGGCTCAGGCGCGCGGCGGCCAGGTCACCTTTGGAGGGCGTATTGGAGACAAAATCATCAATGGGTTTGCTCAGGGCGCTGTTCCAGTACTGATCGAAACTGTGCCCGAGTTGCTCGGCCACCGGCCCCACGCTGAGCATGTCGATATCGGTGAAGTTCAGGTTGGGCTCGGCGTCGAAATACTCATCCCCCAGGTTGCGCCCACCGACGATGGCCACGCTGTTGTCCGCCAGCCACAGCTTGTTGTGCATGCGCCGGTGTTGCAGCGACAGGTTGAACAGGCGGCCCATGGCGCGCGTCACACCGGTGCTGCGCCCCAGGTGCAAGGGGTTGAACAGGCGAATCTCGATCTTGGGGTGGGCGGCGAGGGTGGCGATGATCTGATCGAGGCCGTCGCTGGTGGTGTCATCCAGCAGGATGCGCACGCGCACGCCACGGTCGGCGGCCTTGAGCAGTTCATCCACCAGCATGCGCGTGCTGATGCCGTCGTGGACGATGTAGTACTGCAGGTCAAGGCTGCTCTGGGCATTGCGGATCAGCTCGGCGCGGGCCATGAAGGCTTCGCTGCTGTTGGGCAGCAGGCGAAAGCCTGAACGGCCCTGGTAAGGCGCGGCCTGGGCCTGGATCGAGCGGCCGAACGACGACTGGGCGGCCGGCAGGGCGTCGCTGGGTATGCGCGGGGTACTCACCGTGGCGCAGCCGCTCAGGGCCAGGGCTCCCAGCAGGAAAAACGGTAAAAGCCGTCGAATCATCAAGGGAGTCGTGTCCAGGTCAGGGCGGTTGTCGACATATGACGGCGATTTCTCGCGAAAGGTCAGTCCAGCGTGTCGGCCAGCATCTTGATCGCGGCAGCGCCGACTTTGCGCACGGCCTCTTCAATCTGGGCGGTGGGCTTGGCAGCGTAGTTCATGCGCAGGCAGTTACGGTACTTGCCCGACGCGGAAAAGATGCTTCCCACAGCCACCTGTACGCCTTGTTCCACCAGTGCGCGGTTGAGCTTGAGGGTGTCGAAACCTTCCGGTAGTTCTATCCACAGCATGAAGCTGCCTTGTGGGCGGCTGGCGCGGGTGCCGGCCGGGAAGTAGCGGCTGACCCAGTCGAGCATCAGATCGCGATTACGCTGGTATTGCGTGCGCATCCGTCGCAAGTGCGGTTCGAAATGACCACCCTTGAGAAACTCGGCAATTGCGATCTGCGGCTGCGTGGCGGTGGAGCCGGTGCTGATGTACTTCATGTGCAGTACCCGCTCCAGGTACCGGCCCGGAGCCACCCAGCCAATGCGCAGGCCTGGCGCCAGGGTCTTGGAGAACGAACTGCACAGCAGCACACGACCGTCTTCGTCGAAGGATTTGATGGTGCGCGGGCGTGGGTAGCTGTAGGCCAGTTCGCCATACACATCGTCTTCGATGATCGCGACGTCAAAGCGCTGGGCCAGGGTCAGCAATGCGCGTTTGCGCGCCTCCGGCATGATATAGCCCAGGGGGTTATTGCAGTTGGGGGTCAGCTGGATGACCTTGATCGGCCACTGTTCCAGTGCCAGTTCCAGGGCTTCGAGGCTGATGCCGGTGATCGGGTCGGTGGGGATTTCCAGGGCTTTCATGCCCAGGCCCTTGAGGGTCTGCATGGCCCCGTGGAAGCTGGGCGAGTCCACCGCAACAATGTCGCCTGGCTCGCAGATGGCGTGGATGCTGGCGGACAGCGCCTCGTGGCAGCCGGTGGTAATCACGATGTCCTCGGCCGTCAGTTGGCAGCCGGAATCCAATGACAGCCGGGCGATTTGCTCGCGCAGCTCCATACAGCCGAGGATATTGTCGTAATACAGTCCCGGCAGATCCTGGCGCCGGCTGACACGCGCCAGGCTGCGCAGCAGGGGCTTGAGGGTGGGCGACAATACATCCGGCATGCCGCGACCCATCTGTATGACGTCTTTGCGCGGGACTGCGTGAATCAATTCCAGCACCTGGTCCCACTGCGATATTTCCACCGGACGCTGGGCCGGGCGGCCGACCTCCGGCAGTGCCGGCAACTCCCGACCTACCGGTACAAAGTAGCCGGACTTGGGCTTGGGCATCGCCAGGCCGTTGTCTTCCAGCAATCGATACGCCTGCTGCACGGTGCTCAAGCTGACCCCGTGCTCCACGCTCAAGGCGCGTACGGAGGGGAGTCGATCGCCAGGGCGATAGAATCCCTGTTCGATACGCGTGCCCAGCAATTCGGCGAGGTTGACGTAAAGCGTCATGGCGGTCGCTCCCAGGGGACCAGTACAGATAGGGGGAAAATACAGGATTCAGCCGCGCATAGGCAGTGTCTGTATGGATTTAATAAAGGTTGGTTGAATCTGTAATGGTTTTGCCTGCTCGCTCATTCTAGCCACTCATGGCAACAGGCAAATGAGGGGCAGCAAAATGAACGGCATGAGTGATGTGCGGCTGACGTTACACAGTCAGGAATTGCAGGCTGGGCAAGAGCGGGCGACGTCGCCGCGCGAGATCAGCCGCTGGAGCCTGTTCTGGCACCGCCGCCATACACGCAAGGCCTTGCTGCACTTGACCGGCGAGCAATTGCGCGACGTGGGGTTGAGCGCAGAGCAGGCACGCCAGGAAGGCTTGAAACCCTTCTGGCGCGATTGATCAGACCAGCTCTTTGAGGCGGTGCCAGAGCATTCCCAAGGCCAGCAGCGGCGAGCGCAGGTGCTTGCCGCCGGGAAAGGTGATGTGTGGCACCCGGGCGAACAGGTCAAAACGTCCCTGCTGCTGGCCACTGATGGCTTCGGCCAGCAGCTTGCCCGCCAGGTGCGTGGCGTTGAGGCCGTGGCCTGCGTAGGCCTGGGCGTAATACACATTGGGCTGGTCCGCCAGGCGGCCGATCTGCGGCAGGCGGTTGGCGCCGATGCCGATCATGCCGCCCCATTGGTAATCGATCTTCACCTCGGCCAGCTGTGGGAACACCTGCAGCATCTTTGGCCGCATGTAGGCGCCGATGTCCTTGGGGTCGCGTCCGGAGTAGTGGCAGGCGCCGCCGAATAACAGGCGACGGTCGGCGGACAGCCGGAAGTAATCCACCGTCACGCGCTGGTCACACACCGCCATGTTCTGCGGTAGCAGGTTGGCGGCTTGTGCCTGGCTCAAGGGCTCGGTGGCGATGATGTAGCTGCCGGCGGGCAGCACCTTGCCGCTCAACTGCGGATTCAGTCCATTGAGGTAGGCATTGCAAGCGAGTACCAGGGTCTTGGCGCGCACAGTGCCTTGGGCGGTGTGCACCTTGACCTCGGGGCCGTAGTCGATGCGCGTGACTTCCGACTGTTCGAACAACTGCACACCCCATTGCTGCGCGGCGGCGGCTTCGCCGAGAGCCAGGTTCAATGGATGCAGGTGGCCGGAACCCATGTCGATCATGCCGCCCACATAGCGGTCGGAGCCGATGACGCTGCCCATTTCGCTCGCTTGCAGCAGGCGTACTTCGTGGCGATAGCCCATGCTGCGCAGTTCTTCGGCGTCTTCGGCAAGGCCTTGCAGGTCGCGAGGCTTGTTGGCCAGGTCGCAGTAGCCCCAGGTCAGGTCGCAGGGGATCTGGTAGCGTTCGACGCGTTCACGCACGATCTCCACGGCTTCCAGGCCCATCAGCTTCATCTGGCGCACGCCATCGGTGCCGATCACGTTGGTGAACTGCTCCAGGCCATGACCGACGCCGCGAATCAACTGGCCGCCATTGCGCCCGCTGGCACCCCAGGCGATCTTGCGCGCCTCCAGCAGCACCACGCTGAAGCCGCGCTCAGCCAGCTCCAGGGCCGTGTTAAGCCCGGAGAAACCGCCGCCGATCACGCACACATCGGCGCTCACTTCGCCCGTCAGCGCCGGGTAATCGGGTTGCGGTACGCTGCTGGCGGCGTAGTAGGAAGCGGTGTGCCGGGCGCTGGCAGTCATGGGGAGCATCCCTGTTTGGAAAATTTGACGCAGGATACAGCGGTCGGACGAAGCTGTCTGCGCAGGGCGTTTTGCTTCAGAATCCACCTCTATTCGCCGTTCGGTACCTGTTTCGATGAGTTGCAACAGTCAGAAAATCAGCGCGCTGCGCCGTCAGATTCCTTCGTTCGAGTGCGTCCCCGGCTGCCACGACTGCTGTGGGCCGGTTACCACTTCGCCCGAGGAAATGTCGCGCCTGCCACGCAAGACCGCTGCCGAGCAGGACGCCGCGATGGACGAGCTGAACTGTGTGCACCTAGGCCCCAACGGCTGCACCGTATATGACGAGCGGCCGCTGATCTGTCGGCTGTTCGGCACCACGAAGACCTTGCCATGCCCGAATGGGCGGGGGCCCGCAGAACTGATTCACCCACGGGTGGAAAAGCAGATCCATGAATACATGGCGAGCACTCGGCAGGTGCTGGTTTAATCGGGAATAGGCAGGTTGAGGCTCTCCTTGACCTCTTCCATCACGATATAGCTCTTCGATTCCCGCACATGGGGCAACTTGAGCAGGATGTCGCCGAGCAATTTGCGGTACGAGGCCATCTCGGAAATCCGCGCTTTCACCAGATAGTCGAAGTCCCCCGAGACCAGGTGGCATTCCAGCACATGGGGCAGTTTCAGCACGGCGCGGCGGAACTCCTCAAAGGTGTCGCCGGATTTGTAATCGAGGCTGATCTCGACAAATACCAGCAAACTTCCCTTCAAATGCTGGGGATTGAGCCGCGCGTTGTAACCCATGATGATCCCCTCGCGCTCCAGCCGCCGCACCCGCTCGGTACACGGCGTGGTGGACAGCCCGACCTTTTCCCCCAGCTCGGTGAACGAAATTCGCCCGTCGGTTTGCAGGATGCGCAGGATGTTGCGGTCGATCTTGTCCAGCTCCCGCTTGGTCTGGGTGTTGGTACGCATAGGGGATACGCCTCTGTGAAAAGGGTTTTTGCCGAGAATTGTCGCCAAATATAGGCATTTATATAGTGAAATGCACTGGCGATTGCTTTTTATACTGCGCCCATCATTGCTCGAATAACACACGTCAGCGGCTAAGCCCGTGATGAGGATATAAAAATGCGCGTTCTGGTCTTGGGTAGCGGTGTCATTGGGGTGACCAGTGCCTACTATTTGGCGCGGGCCGGCTTTGAAGTGGTTGTGGTCGACCGTCAGCCCGCTGCTGCCATGGAAACCAGTTTCGCCAACGCCGGCCAGGTGTCCCCAGGCTACGCTTCGCCATGGGCCGCGCCGGGCGTGCCGCTTAAGGCCATCAAGTGGTTGCTGCAACGCCACGCGCCGTTGGCGATCAAGGCCACGGCGGATATTGACCAGTACCTGTGGATGGCGCAGATGCTGCGCAACTGCACCGCCAGCCGTTATGCGGTGAACAAGGAGCGCATGGTGCGCCTGTCCGAGTACAGCCGTGACTGCCTCGACGAATTACGTGCGGAAACCGGCATCGCCTACGAAGGCCGCAGCCTCGGGACTACCCAGTTGTTCCGTACCCAGGCCCAGTTGGATGGCGCCGCCAAAGACATCGCCGTGTTGAAAGAGTCCGGCGTGCCGTTCGAACTGCTCGACCGCGCCGGTATCGCCCGTGTTGAGCCGGCCCTGGCCAGTGTCACCGATATCCTCGCCGGTGCCCTGCGCCTGCCCAACGACCAGACCGGCGACTGCCAGATGTTCACCACCCGCCTGGCCGACATGTGCAAGCAGCTGGGTGTGGAGTTCCGTTTCGAACAGGACATTCAGCGCCTTGACTACGCGGGCGAGCGCGTCAACGGCGTGTGGATCGACGGCAAGCTGGAGACCGCCGACCGCTACGTGCTGGCCCTCGGCAGCTACTCGCCGAAGCTGCTCAAGCCGCTGGGGATCAAGGCGCCGGTGTACCCGCTCAAGGGCTACTCGCTGACCGTGCCGATTACCAACTCGGCGATGGCGCCGACGTCGACCATTCTCGACGAGACCTACAAGGTCGCCATCACCCGTTTCGACAACCGCATCCGCGTCGGTGGCATGGCTGAAATAGCCGGTTTTGACCTGTCGCTTAACCCGCGTCGGCGTGAAACCCTGGAGATGATCGTCAACGACCTTTATCCTCAGGGCGGCGATCTGGCCGAAGCCACGTTCTGGACCGGCCTGCGTCCGACCACACCCGACGGCACGCCGATTGTCGGTGCCACGCCGTTCAAGAACCTGTTCCTTAACACCGGCCATGGCACCCTCGGTTGGACCATGGCGTGCGGCTCCGGTCGCCTGTTGGCCGACCTGATGGCGAAGAAAACGCCGCAGATCAGCGCCGAAGGCCTCGATATTTCCCGTTATGGCAACCACCAGGAGTCCGCAAAACATGTCAATCCAGCGCCAGCTCACCAATGAGCGCATGAGCCAAATCGTCGTTCACAGCGGTACCGTGTATCTGGCCGGGCAAGTCGGTGACGACATGAACGCCGGGATCGAACAGCAGACCCGTGAAACCCTGGCCAATATCGAACGTTTGCTGGACTTGGCCGGCACCGACAAAACCAAGCTGCTGTCGGTGACGATCTATCTGAAGGACATCGACGCCGATTTCGCCGGCATGAATGCGGTGTGGGACAAGTGGCTGCCCAAAGGCGTCGCCCCGGCCCGCGCCACGGTTGAGGCCAGGCTGTGCGAACCGGAAATCCTGGTAGAGCTGTCCGTCGTGGCCGCGCTGCCTTAAACAACGCTCCCTCTCCCGGTGCTGACGCTGTTGGCCGGTGCCGGTTTTTTCTCCACTTTGCCGCCTAGAAGCCTGCCGCCATGCGTCCTGCCCGTGCCCTGATCGACCTCCAGGCCTTGCGCCACAACTACCAATTGGCCCGTGAAGTCACGGGGGCCAAGGCCCTCGCCGTAGTCAAGGCCGACGCCTACGGCCATGGTGCCGTACGCGTTGCCCAGGCGCTGGAAGCCGAGGCCGACGGGTTTGCCGTGGCGTGCATCGAGGAGGCGCTGGAGTTGCGCGTCGCTGGTATTCGCGCGCCAGTGCTGCTGCTCGAAGGCTTTTTCGAAGCCGACGAGTTGCCGCTGATCGTCGAGCATGATTTCTGGTGCGTGGTGCATTCGCTGTGGCAACTGGAGGCCATCGAACAGGCCCGGTTGAGCGCGCCGCTGACCATCTGGCTCAAGCTCGATTCGGGGATGCACCGCGTTGGCCTGCACCCCAAGGATTACCACGAGGCTTACCAGCGCCTGCTGGCCAGCGGCAAAGTCGCAAAGATTGTGTTGATGAGCCATTTTGCCCGCGCCGATGAACTGGATTGCGTCAGCAGCAACGAGCAAGTGGCGGTATTCGATGCGGCGCGCCAGGGCCTGGTGGCTGAGGTCAGCCTGCGCAACTCGCCGTCGGTGCTGGGCTGGCCGAGCGTATCCAGCGACTGGGTACGCCCGGGCATCATGCTGTATGGCGCCACACCGTTTGGCGAGGACCAGGCCTTGGCCGCGCGTTTGCAGCCGGTGATGACCCTGGAATCGAAAGTGATCTGCGTGCGTGAACTGCCAGCCGGCGAGCCGGTGGGCTACGGCGCCCGGTTCATCACGCCCAAACCGATGCGTATCGGCGTGGTTGCCATGGGCTATGCCGACGGCTACCCGCGCCATGCGCCCACCGGCACGCCGGTGCTGGTGGCGGGGCAGCGCAGCCAATTGCTGGGGCGCGTGTCCATGGACATGCTGTGCATCGACCTGACGGACGTCCCGGAGGCGGGGCTTGGTTCCACGGTGGAGTTGTGGGGCAAAAATATCCTCGCCAGTGACGTCGCCGCCGCCGCCGAGACCATCCCGTACCAGATCTTCTGCAACCTGCGTCGTGTGCCAAGGCTCTATTCCGGCGCTTGAGCGACAGGGACGAACACAGCTCCCTGGGATTTAGGCCCAAGTGTTGTAAATACTGAACGCTGTCGCCATGATAACGCTCAATTACAACAACGCCTGAATCCTAGGAGGCTCCCGCATTGGACGTCGGCGAACGACTGCAATCCATCCGTAAGCTGAAGGGTCTTTCCCAGCGTGAGCTCGCCAAGCGCGCGGGTGTCACCAACAGCACTATTTCGATGATCGAAAAAAACAGCGTCAGCCCCTCGATCAGTTCCTTGCGCAAGGTGCTGGGCGGCATCCCCATGTCCATGGTCGAGTTCTTTTCCGAGGAGATCCTCCAGGAAATACCGACGCAGATCGTCTATAAAGCCAATGAGCTGATCGACATCTCTGATGGCGCCGTCACCATGAAGCTGGTGGGCCGTGCGCACCCGAGCCGGGCAATTGCGTTCCTCAATGAAATCTACCCGCCTGGCGCCGATACAGGCGAAGAAATGCTCACCCACGAGGGCGAGGAAACCGGGATTCTGGTGGAAGGCCGTTTGGAGTTGGTGGTCGGTCTTGAAACTTTTGTGCTCGAAGCCGGCGATAGCTACTACTTTGAAAGCACCAAGCCCCATCGTTTCCGTAATCCGTTCGATGTGCCGGCGCGACTAATCAGCGCAGCCACACCCGCGAACTTTTAACAAAAGAGGCGTCCTGCCAGCGTTGCAGAGGCTCCCGCAGCTGTATTCCGCGAGGTCTAATCTCCCTTTATTTAATAGGGTTGTTTCGGCCGGACGGGCTAACCGTTATACTTTCGCCGCCTGCGAAACCGTGGCCGCAGGCGTGAATAGCCACCATTGAGGGTGAACGCGTGAATCTAATTATGAAAATGCTGGCTGCACCAGCAACCGTACTGGCCCTATGGGCTGTCAGCGCTCAAGCTGCGACCAATGATGACATTGCCAAGCGCCTGGAGCCTGTGGGCCAAGTCTGCGTCCAGGGCCAGGAGTGCAAGGGCATGGAAGTGGCGGTAGCTGCGGGCGGGGGCGCTGCGAAGACGCCCGACGACATCATCGCCAAGCACTGCAACGCATGCCACGGTACCGGGCTGCTGGGCGCGCCGAAAATCGGCGACACCGCTGCCTGGAAAGAACGCGCCGACCACCAGGGCGGCCTTGATGGCATCCTGGCCAAGGCCATCACCGGTATCAACGCCATGCCGCCAAAAGGCACCTGTGCGGATTGCTCGGATGATGACCTGAAGGGCGCGATCAAGAAGATGTCCGGTCTGTAACCGTCGATCTTCGTCAAAAATGCCGCTTACGAGCGGCTTTTTTGTGGATGTAATTTGTGTTTCGAGGCTGTTCTTTGCAGCAAAGACCCGCCACTCTCTGTCCAACCCCTAATCATGGAATGTTCAGGAGGGTCGGATGGTGCAGTTGTGTTCAATCGAGCAAGCAGTTGACGACGTACTCGCGCGGCTACCGGCGCATATCCACATGGGCATGCCCCTGGGGCTGGGCAAGCCCAACCTGTTTGCCAATGCACTGTACCGGCGTATCGCCAAGCTGCCGGAGCGGGCTCTGACGATTTACACCGCGTTGAGCCTGGGCCGCCCGACCTTGGGCGATGGCTTGCAGAAGCGCTTTCTCGAACCCTTTATCGAGCGGGTGTTTGGTGATTACCCAGAGTTGGAGTTTCTCGCCGCGCTGCACTCAGACAGCCTGCCGAAGAATATCCATGTGCAGCAGTTCTTCATGCAGCCCGGCAGCCTGCTTCATAGCACTTCGGCCCAGCAGGACTATGTCAGCAGCAACTACAGCCATGCCGCCCGCGACATCAACGCCGCCGGCCTGAACCTGGTGGCGCAGTTGGTCGCGAGCAGCGCCGAACACCCGGACCGCCTGAGCCTGAGCTGCAACCCCGACATCACCCTCGACCTGCTGCCCATGATCGCCAAGCGCCGTGAAGCCGGGGAGACCGTCTTGATCGTTGGCCAGGTTCACACCGAGTTGCCCTACATGCCGGGCGACTCGGAGTTGGGCATGGATGCGTTCGACTACCTGATCGATGCAAAGGACAGCACCACACTGTTCTCCACGCCGAACATGCCGGTGGGGTTCCAGGACCATTTCATCGGCTTGCATGCCAGCACCCTGGTGCGCGACGGCGGCACCTTGCAGATCGGCATCGGTTCCATGGGGGATGCGCTGACCGCCGCGTTGCTGGCGCGTCAGGCGGACAACGAAGCCTATCGACTGCTGCTGACGGACATCGATGTATACCAGTGGGCCCCGCTGATCAGCCGTGAAGGCGGTGTCGAGCCCTTCGCCCGTGGCCTCTACGGTTGCAGCGAAATGTTCGTCAACGGCCTGCTGGTGCTGGCGGATGCGGGGATTATCCGGCGCAAGGTCTACCCGGATGTGGCGACTCAGGAACAAGCCAACGCCGGTTTGCTGGATGATGCGGCACAACCCGATGGCGTTTCGATCCATGGCGGGTTCTTCCTCGGGCCGCGCAGTTTTTACCAGCGTTTGCAGGAGATGACCCACGCCAAGCGCCTGGAATTCAACATGACCCGCATCAGTTACATCAACGAGCTGTACGGCCAGGAAGAACTCAAGCGCCTGCAGCGCCAGGATGCACGGTTTATCAACAGCGCGATCACGGTAACGTTGCTGGGCGCAGGCGTGGCTGACCAGTTGGAGGACGGCCGCGTGCTCAGCGGCGTGGGCGGGCAATACAACTTTGTGGCTCAGGGGCATGCGCTGGAGGGCGCGCGCTCAATCCTGATCCTGCGCAGTTGGCGTGAGTCGGCGGGTGAGGTCAGTTCCAATATCGTCTGGGAGTATGGGCATTGCACCATTCCCCGCCACCTGAGGGACATCGTCATCACGGAATACGGTATTGCCGACCTGCGTGGGCAGACGGATGCCAAGGTGATCGAGGCGTTGCTCAACATCACCGACTCACGCTTCCAGGCCGACTTGATCGAGCAGGCGCAAAAGGCCGGCAAGTTGCCCAAGGATTTCCAGCTCGATCCGCGCTTTGGCGACAACACGCCGGAGCGGCTTCAAGGTATCCAGGCGCGGCATCGGCGTTTGTTCCCGGAATATCCGCTGGGCAGCGACTTCACGGATGAAGAGCGGGACCTGTTGCGCGCCTTGAACTGGCTCAAGAGCAAATTCAAGCTGACGGAGATTCTGGAGTTGGGCAAGGCGGCGCTGGATGCACCGGAGCCCCAGGCGTTTCCCGAGCATCTGAAGCGGATGGGGTTGGATTCGCCGGAGGGGTTGAAGGAGGATCTCTATCAGCGCCTATTGCTCGCTGGCTTACAAGCAACCGCACACTAAAACCAACACAGATCAAAATGTGGGAGGGGGCTTGCCCCCGATAGCGGTGTATCAGTCCCAAATGTGTTGGCTGACCCGCTGCTATCGGGGGCAAGCCCCCTCCCACCTGTTTAACCGCGTGCAGGCAACGATTACTCGATGAAGGTAACCACGCCACCTTCCAGCGACTTCACCCGCGCCAGCGACTCGACCCGATAACCCTGCGCATCCAACTCCGCACGGCCACCCTGGAACGACTTCTCGATCACAATCCCCAAGCCCGCAACGGTCGCACCGGCCTGCTTGATGATCGAAATCAGCGCCTGGGATGCCTTGCCGTTGGCCAGGAAGTCATCGATCACCAGTACGCGGTCGCTGCTGGTCAGGTGACGCGGCGAGATCGCGACGGTGCTTTCGACTTTCTTGGTGAAGGAATACACCGTCGCCGACAGCAGGTTTTCGGTCAGGGTCAGGGACTGCTGCTTGCGGGCGAAAATCACCGGCACGCCGAGGTTCAGGCCGGTCATGATCGCCGGTGCGATGCCCGACGCTTCGATGGTGACGATCTTGGTGATGCCCGAGTCCTTGAACCGTGCGGCGAATTCGTCGCCGATCAGTTTCATCAGCGCCGGGTCGATCTGGTGATTCAGAAAGGCGTCGACCTTGAGTACCTGATCGGAAAGCACGATGCCTTCTTCGCGAATTTTCTTGTGCAGTGCTTCCACGGAAAGCTTCCTCTAATGGCGGGTTGTGCGCCGAAAGTAGATTAAAAAGTAGTCGATTCTAGCGCTTTAACATCGCGCGTATATCCGCCAGGGCGGTGTTGCCGCGAACGGCCTTCACCTCGGTCGGGGTGTCGTCATTGCCTTCCCAGGCCAGGTCATCCGGCGGCAGCTCGTCCAGGAAACGACTGGGGGCACAATCGATGATTTCGCCGTATTGCTTGCGCTTGGCGGCAAAGGTGAAGGCCAGTGTCTGACGTGCGCGGGTAATGCCCACGTAGGCCAGGCGCCGTTCTTCCTCGATGGTGTCGGCCTCGATGCTGGAGCGGTGCGGGAGGATTTCCTCTTCCATGCCCATGATGAACACGTAGGGAAATTCCAGGCCCTTGGACGCATGCAAGGTCATCATCTGTACACCTTCGGCGCCGTCTTCCTCTTCCTGCTGGCGCTCGAGCATGTCGCGCAGCACCAGCTTGCCGATGGCGTCTTCGACGGTCATTTCGCCGTCTTCGTCTTTTTCCAGGGTGTTCTTCAACGCTTCGATCAGGAACCAGACGTTGCCCATGCGGTAATCCGCGGCCTTGTCGCTGGAACTGTTGGTGCGCAGCCAGTTTTCATAGTCGATGTCCATGACCATGCTGCGCAGGGCGCTGATCGGGTCTTCGCCGGCGCACTGTTCACGTACCTTGTCCATGAAGCGCTTGAAGCGCGACAGGCGATCGGTGAAACGCGTGTCCAGATGTTCGCCCAGGCCGATTTCGTCGGTGGCGGCGTACATCGAGATCTTGCGTTCGGTGGCGTAGTTACCGAGCTTTTCCAGGGTGGTGGAACCAATCTCGCGGCGCGGCACGTTGATCACGCGCAGGAAGGCGTTGTCGTCGTCCGGGTTCACGATCAGGCGGAAGTAGGCCATCAGGTCCTTCACTTCCTGGCGTCCGAAAAAGCTGTTGCCACCTGACAGCCGATACGGGACCTGGTGGTGCTGCAATTTCAGCTCGATCAGCTTGGCCTGGTAGTTGCCGCGATACAGGATCGCGAAGTCGCTGTAGGGGCGGTCGGTGCGCAGGTGCAGGCTGAGGATTTCCACCGCCACGCGCTCGGCTTCGGCGTCTTCGTTGCGGCAGCGGATCACGCGGATCTCATCGCCGTGGCCCATCTCGCTCCACAGTTGTTTTTCAAACTCGTGGGGGTTGTTCGAGATCAGCACGTTGGCGCAACGCAGGATGCGGCTGGTGGAGCGGTAGTTCTGCTCCAGCATCACCACTTTCAGGGACGGGTAGTCGTCCTTGAGCAGCATCAGGTTTTCCGGGCGGGCGCCGCGCCAGGCGTAGATCGACTGGTCGTCGTCGCCCACCACGGTGAACTGGTTGCGCGTACCGATCAGCAACTTCACCAGCAGGTATTGGCTGGCGTTGGTGTCCTGGTATTCGTCCACCAGCAGGTAACGCACCTTGTTCTGCCACTTTTCGAGGATGTCGGCGTGTTCCTGGAACAGCTTCACCGGCAGCAGGATCAGGTCGTCGAAGTCCACCGCGTTGAACGCCTTGAGCGTGCGCTGGTAGTGGGTGTAGACGATGGCGGCGGTCTGTTCCTTGGGGTTGCGCGCATTTTCCAGGGCTTCGGGCGGCAGGATCAGGTCGTTTTTCCAGGCGCCGATCATGTTCTTGATCTCGTCGACGCCGTCGTCGCCTGCGTATTCCTTCTGCATGATGTCGGTCATCAGGGCCTTGACGTCGGTCTCGTCGAAGATCGAGAAGCCCGGCTTGTAGCCCAGCCGCACATGCTCCTTGCGGATGATGTTCAGGCCCAGGTTGTGGAAGGTACATACCGTGAGGCCACGGCCTTCGCCACCCTTGAGCAGGGTGCCGACACGCTCCTTCATTTCCCGCGCTGCCTTGTTGGTAAAGGTCATGGCGACGATGTACTGGGCGCGGATGCCACAGTTCTGGATCAGGTGCGCGATCTTGCGGGTGATCACGCTGGTCTTGCCGGAGCCTGCACCGGCGAGCACCAATAGAGGGCCGCCGACGTAGTTCACGGCTTCTTGCTGCCGGGGATTGAGTCGGGACATACGAAATTCAGGGAGTCGTTATTCAAAAGGGCGGGCATTTTAACAGGCTGGCAAGATTCTGCTGCCCTGGATCGACGGTGTGACGTACCACTCGATCTAAATTTGCCGCTTTTGCTACTTTGCCGCAGGATGTCGGGGCTTCTTGTGGTTAAAGCAGCGACAATTGCTTACAGCCTGCGTATTTGATAACCCCTATCATTGGTGATTATCAGGCCGCACGTCATAATGCCCGCCGCCAACGAATTTTTGCAGAGTCTAGGGAGCTAGCTTGTCTACGCCTGTCGAACCCTTGCGTTTGCTGCTGCTGGCCGATACGCCTGAGTGGGCAGCGTTGTTGCGCGAGTGCCTGGCGCCGATGGGCGATGGGGCTGTGCTGATCAGCGCGCCAAACTGGGACTCGGTGAGTCGTCTGTTCGATGACGACGACAGCGCAGTGCTGTTGACCATGCCCAGCCTGCAACCCGGCCCTGGCCGCTGCAGCTTGCCGTGCGTGTTGTTGTTGGAGCAGGAGCCGCTGGTTTCGCCACTGGGCGTCAGTGACTGGCTGATCCGCAATGCGCTGGACGCCGACACGCTGCGTCGTTGCCTGCGCCATGTGCGTGAGCGGGGTGTGCTGGAAAACACCCTGCAACGCCTGGCCGAGCAGGACCCGCTCACCGGCATCGCCAACCGCCAGGGCTTCCAGACCCTGCTGGCCGCACGGTTGGCGGAGAACGAAGGTCGCGGCCTGGCCCTCGGTCACCTGGACCTCGATAATTTCCGCCATGCCAACGATGCCCTCGGCCATCAGGCCGGCGACCGCCTGATCCTGCAAGTGGTCTCGCGGCTCAAGAGCCAGCTGGAAGCCGGCGATCAACTGGCGCGCCTGGGCAGCGACGAATTCGCCCTGCTGATCGATACGCGCCGCGCGCCCCAGCGTGCGGAGTGGATGGCCGAGCGCATCACCGAAGCCATGGCCGAGCCGTATTGGGTGGATGGCGAAAGCCTGCTGATCGGCTGCAGCCTGGGCGTGGCCCATGCCCGCGCCCGTGCCGGCGCCGACCCGCTGATGTGGCACGCCCATATCGCCATGCAGCAAGCCAAGAGCACCCAGGGCTGTACCTTTCATATCTTCAACGAACGCATCAACCGCAACGCGCGCAGCCTGGCCGACCTGGAAAGCGAGCTGCGCCGCGCCTTGCGCCGTGATGAGCTGGAGCTGCATTACCAGCCGCGCCTCGACCTGGACGACGGGCATATCGTTGGCCTGGAAGCCCTGGTGCGCTGGCGCCACGGCGAGCGCGGCCTGTTGCCGCCGAGTGAGTTCGTGCCCCTGGCCGAACAGAGTGGCCTGATTGTACCGCTGGGTTACTGGGTGATTTCCCGGGCCCTGCGTGACATGCAAGACCTGCGTGAACGTGGCCTGCCGCCGCTGCATATGGCAGTCAACCTGTCGTTTCGCCAGTTCCAGGACAGCCAGCTGCTTTCTACGCTGAGCCGGCTGATCAGCGAGCGCGGCGTAGAAGCGCAATGGTTGGAGTTCGAACTGACCGAAACCGCCGTGATGCGCCGCAGTGACCTGGTCAAGCAGACCATGGACGCCCTTGGCCGCCTGGGCGTGCGGTTTTCCCTGGATGATTTCGGCACCGGTTTTTCTTCGTTCGTGCACCTCAACAGCCTGCCGATTGCGTTGTTGAAAATCGATAAGAGCTTTGTCGGCGGTATGGAAGAGCGCGAGGAAAACCGCAAGCTGGTGCACGCCATGATCAACCTGGCGCACAACCTCAATCTGGAAGTGGTGGCCGAAGGTGTGGAAACCCCTGAGCAACTGGCGCTGTTGCGGCTGTTCGGCTGCGACCAGGCCCAGGGTTACCTGATCAGCAAGCCGCTGCCGTTGCCGGAGCTGGTGGAATACCTGACCTTCGGCGACGGCAAGCACACCCGCGTGAGCGAGGGGCTCTAGTCGGCCTGTACCGCCTGAAAGCCGGTGTCGGCTTCGGGCGCCGGGCCTTCCCGGCGAATCATCCGCTTCATCTTCGCTTCAAACGCCCAGGTCAGGCTTATCGCGGCGCAGGCCAGTCCCAGTGCCAGGCCCCACCACACGCCGGTTGGCCCCCAGCCCAAGGTGAAGGCCATCAGCCAGGCCGAGGGTGCGCCAATCAACCAGTAGCAGCCCGCACCGATCAGGAACGTGGTCTTGGCGTCCTTGAGCCCGCGAATGCAACCCATGGCGATGGTTTGCACGCCGTCGAACAACTCGAACCACGCGGCGACGGCCAGCAGGCTCACGGCCAGGACGATCACGTCGTGGAACGCCGGGTTGTCATGGTCGATCAACAGTCCTATGAGCGATTCGGAAAACAGCCACAGCACCGCCGCGAATCCCAGCATTATCGCCGCGCCAAAGCCTATGCCGACACGCCCGGCCATGCGTGCCTGCAGCAACCGCCCGGCGCCATAATGCTGGCCGATGCGCATGGTCACCGCGTAGGACATCCCCGCCGGCACCATAAAGGCCACCGACACGATTTGCAGGGCGATCTGGTGCGCTGCCAACTGCGTGCTGCCCATGGTGCCCATGCACAGGGCTGCAAAGGCAAACAGCCCGACTTCCACCGCATAGGTGCCGCCGATCGGCAGGCCCAGGCGCCACAGCTCGCGCAGATACTGGGTGTTGAGGCGCAGCAGTCCGGTACTCAGCGGGTAGGCGGCATAGGCCCGGTTGCTGCGGATGTACCACATCAACGCCAGCGCCATGCTGTTGGCGACAATAGCCGTGACCAGACCGATGCCCATCAAGCCGAGCTTGGGCAGGCCGAACATGCCTTCGATCAGCGCGTGGTTGAGCAGGTAGTTGACCACCGTACCGCCGAGGCTGATCACCATCACCGGAGTGGCTTTGCCGATGGCGCTGGTAAAACCGCGCAGGGCCATGAAGCTCAGGTAGCCGGGCAGGGCAAACGGCAGCATGGTCAGAAATTGCCCGGCCGAATGTACGTTGGTCTCGGTCTGGCCGAACAGCAGCAGCACCGGCTTGAGGTTCCACAGCAGCAGGGCCGCCGCCAGGGCCATCAGCCAGGCCAGCCACAGCCCGGCCTGGGTCAGGCGGGTGGCGCCTTCGATATCGCCCGCGCCGTGGCGGATCGCAACCAAGGTGCCCACGGCGGCAATCACGCCGATGCAGAAAATCGCGACGAACGAATAGCTTGCGGCACCCAGGCCACCACCGGCCAGGGCTTCGGGGCTCAGGCGCGCCATCATCAGGGTGTCGGTCAACACCATCAGCATGTGCGCCAACTGTGAGGCAATCAACGGCCCTGACAGCCGCAGAATGGCCCAGAGTTCGGTACGTGCCGGATGCTGCATGATCATCACGCTCAAAAAGTCAGAGGGTTGGGAAAGGGTTGATTCTCGGCGCTCTCAGCCCATTGCACAAAGGGATAAATGCGATCGTTTGCATGATTAAAACTCATGCTTGATTGATTCTGGTAGGGTTTCAGTATTGCGCTGTCGGAGCTTTCCTCATGTCTCGTCGTCTTCCTCCTCTTTATGCCTTGCGCGCGTTTGAAGCGGCCTCCCGACACAGCTCTTTCACCCGCGCGGCCGAGGAATTGTCCATCACCCAAAGTGCGGTGAGCCGACATATCCGCACGCTTGAAGAGCATTTCGCCTGCCGGCTGTTCCAGCGCAATGGCCGCACCTTGCAGCTCACCGAGGCGGCGCGTCTGTTGTTGCCCGGTGTGCGCGAAGGGTTCGCGGCGCTGGAGCGCGCCTGCCATACCTTGAATGCCGAAGATGACATCCTGCGCATGAAGGCCCCCTCCACATTGACCATGCGCTGGCTGCTGGCGCGACTCAGCCGCTTCCGGGCGCTGCAGCCGGGCAATGAGGTGCAACTGACCAGCGCCTGGATGAGCGTGGACGAGGTGGACTTCAATCAGGAGCCTTTCGACTGTGCGGTGCTGCTGAGCGATGGGCGTTTTCCAGTGGATTGGGAGGCCAGTTACCTGTTCCCGGAGCTGTTGATTCCTGTCGGTGCGCCGAACCTGCTGGAGGATGGACCTTGGGACGCCGCGCGCCTGGCCACCGCCGAATTGCTGCACCCCACGCCCGACCGGCGCGACTGGCGCAATTGGCTGGCGCGCATGCAGCTGTCGTCCCAGGTGTCGCTCAAGGGCGGGCAGGTGTTCGACACCCTGGAGCTGGGCATGATCGCCGCTGCGAGGGGCTACGGCGTGTCCATGGGCGATTTGCTGATGGTGGCTGAGGACGTCGCCCAAGGACGATTGAGCCTGCCGTGGCCGACGGCGGTGGCCAGTGGGGAAAATTACTACCTGGTCTGGCCAAAAACCCGCCCTGGCGGCGAGCGCTTGCGACGGCTGGCGGAGTTTCTGCAAGGCGAGGTGCAGGCGATGGTGTTGCCTGCGGTCGAACGCCTCGACTGAATGCTTGGCGGCGTTGGTTCGCAACCGTTTGCGTGATACCCCTGTGAAGCGCTCAAGTATTGCTGCGGCCAGCCGAAGTAGGTGTGTTGGAACTATCGTGCACCAACGTTTCCCATCAGATAATTTGCCGAGCAGCGCTATGAGATCAGGATGATCCTGGCCTCGGCCAGGAGCTGTCATGTCTCAACCTCGCGCCCGGATTGCCTCCCAGTTAGGCCTCGCGTTAGCCGTGATTCTGGCTGTCGTTATCAGCGGCAGTACGGTGTTTGCCTTGCGTTCCCTTGACTCCGCCAACCTCGACACCCGCGAGGAGCACCTGGCCAGCGAAGCGCGCCTGCTCGCCGACCAACTCAATACCTTCCACAGCACCTTGCGCGAGAGCACCCAGCGTTTGAGCGGGCTGTTTGAAAAACGTTTCGGCGCCGGGTTGAGCGTGCATGTGGACCAGCCCGTGAGCGTGGCCGGTGTTCAGACGCCCAGCCTGTACCTGGGCAACGAGGTGTTGAACAACAACTTTGATGAGGTGGACGAGTTCAAGCAAATGTCTGGCGGCGTGGCCACCGTATTTGTGCGCAGTGGCGACGACTTCATCCGTATCAGCACGTCCCTGACCAAGCAGGATGGCAACCGCGCCATCGGCACCGTCCTCGACCGTCAGGGCCCGGCCTACCAGCGCGTTATGGGTGGGCAGACCTACATCGGCAGGGCGGTGTTGTTCGATCGTTCCTACATGACCCAGTACAGCCCGGTGCGTGACAGCGGCGGTAAGGTTATCGCCGTGCTGTTCATCGGTTTTGACTACACCGATGCGCAGAATGCCCAATTCGAAAACCTCAAGCGCTTCCGAATTGGCCAGACCGGCTCCCTTGCACTGCTGGATGAGCAAAAGCACTGGTTGGTGGCACCCGCCGGCGTGCAGGCGTTGGATCAATCGGTGCCGGTGATGCTGGACCTGGCCAAGACCCCGGGCAAAGGCCGCTTCTGGAGCGACAAGAACGAAGACTTCTATAGCGTTTCGGTACCGTTCGAAGGCGGCCCGTGGGCCGTGGTCGCGAGCATGCCGAAAGCTGAAATCCGCGCGGTGACCTGGGCCGTGGGGATTCGCCTGGTGATCGGCAGCGTGCTGGCGATGTTGCTGGCGGTGGGCGCCACGGTCTGGCTGCTGCGCAGCAAGTTGCAGCCCCTGAGTGAGCTGGTGCGTCAGGCAGAGGCCTTGGGTGCGGGCGATCTGAGCGCACGCTTGAACGTCTCCAGCCATGACGAAATCGGCCAACTGGCACGCAGCTTCAACCAGATGGGCGAAGCATTGTCGACCATGGTCTCCCATATCCGTAACGCTGCCGAAGAGGTCAACAGCCGCGCCCAGGTCTTGTCCGGTTTGTCCGGCGGTGCCTATGAGGGCATGGAGCAGCAGTCCGGCGAGATCACCAGCATGGCCGGCGCGGTAGAGGAGTTCAGCGCCACGTCGTTGAATATCGCCGACAACATGGGCAATACCGAACGCCTGGCCCAGGAAAACGCCCAGCAGACCCGCATTGGCCGCACCTCGATGCAGGAGGCGTCGTCGTCCCTGGAACACATTGCCACCGCCCTGAACAGCACGGCCACGGTGATCAACACCCTGGGCCAGCGCTCCCAGGAAATCGGCGGGATCGTCGGCGTGATCACCTCGATTGCCGAACAGACCAACTTGCTGGCGCTCAACGCTGCCATTGAAGCCGCCCGTGCAGGGGAGCAGGGCCGTGGGTTTGCCGTGGTGGCCGACGAAGTACGTAACCTGGCGTCGCGTACCCGCGAGGCCACCGATGAAATTTCCGGCATGATCCAGAGCATCCAGAAGGAAACCGGCAACGCCATCAGCACCATGGAACAAGGCAACGCGCTGATGCAGGAAGGCCTGTCGCGCAACGCCGATGTGGCCTCGGCCCTGGCGCGTATCGACGAGCAAAGCCGCTCGGCCGGTCAGCAGTTCGCGGCGATCACCACGGCCACCCAGGAGCAGAGCAGCACCGCGACCCTGCTCAGCAGCAACCTGCAGAGCATTGCGCTGGCCAACAGCGAGCAACGTGAAGTGGTGTCCAACCTGGCGATTACCGCTAAGGAACTGGAGACGTTGGCGGCGAGCCTGCGCCATGAGGTGGATCGCTTTCGCTGAGCCACCGCTGTACACAATGTGGGAGGCCTGTCCCTCCCACATTTGGCTTTGCGCCAAGTTTAAGTGGTCGCCGCCGGGCGGTATTGCAGGGCCTCTTTCAGGTGGTCGCGGGTGATGGTCTCTACCTGATCCAGATCCGCCAGGGTGCGTGCCACCTTGAGCAGTCGATGGGCCGCGCGCAGCGATAGGGTCAGTCGTTCACAGGCCGTTTCCAGCCAGCTTTCATCCACCTTCGCGAGCTTGCAGTGCTCGCGCAGCCCCGGCAGATCAAGAAAGGCATTCGCACAGCCCTGGCGCTTTTGCTGATGCTCGCGAGCCTGGGCGACCCGCGCTGAGGCATGGGCGGTATCCTCGCCCGCCTGTTGGATCGGGTTCAGCGCTGTCGTTTCCCTCGCAACGGTCAGGTGCAAGTCAATCCGGTCCAGCAGCGGCCCCGAGAGCTTGTTGCGATACCGCTGAATCTGCTCCGGCGTACAGCGACAGCGCCCGCTGGGTTCGCCCATATAACCGCAAGGGCAGGGGTTCATCGCCGCGACCAGTTGGAAGCGTGCCGGGAAACTCACTCGGTCGCGAGCACGGGAAATCACGATATGCCCCGACTCCAGCGGTTCACGCAGCACTTCCAACACCTTGCGATCAAATTCCGGCAGCTCATCCAGGAACAGCACCCCATGATGAGCCAGGGTGATTTCTCCCGGCTGTGGTTTCGAGCCGCCGCCCACCAGTGCCGGGCCGGATGCCGAGTGATGCGGTTGGCGAAACGGTCGATGGGGCCAATGGCTCAGCGGCGCCAGGCTTACAACCGATTGAATCGCGGCAACCTCCAGCGCCTCCTGTTCGCTCAACGGCGGTAATAAACCGGGCAGGCGGCTGGCGAGCAAGGTCTTGCCGGTGCCGGGCGGCCCGCTGAACAAAAGGTTATGCGCGCCCGCTGCCGCGATCAGCAACGCTCGTTTGGCTGCGAGCTGGCCCTGGACTTCACTCAGGTCCGGATAGGGTTTGTTCAAGTACAGCAGGCCATCGGACGTGTAGGGCTCGATCGGCACATGTCCATTCAGGTGCGCCACCACTTGCAGCAGGTGGTCCACCGCGATCACCTTCAACCCCGACGCCAGGCACGCCTCTTCGGCATTCGCCCGCGGCACTATCACGGTGCGCCCGGCCTTGCGCGCCGCCAGCGCGGCCGGCAACACGCCTTTTACCGCCCGCACCTCGCCGGACAGCGCCAACTCCCCCAGGCATTCCACGTTATCGAGCGTCAACGCTGGCACCTGCACACTGGCCGCCAGGATCCCCAGGGCAATCGCCAGGTCAAAACGCCCGCCGTCCTTGGGCAGGTCGGCGGGCGCGAGGTTGAGGGTGATACGACGGGCGGGGTATTGCAGCGCAGAGTTGAGAATGGCACTGCGCACGCGGTCCTTGCTTTCCTTGACCGCGGTTTCGGGCAGGCCCACCAGCGTCAGGGACGGCAGACCATTGGCCATATGCACTTCGACGGTGACGGCAGGGGCTTCGACGCCGATCTGGGCGCGGCTGTGGACGATGGCGAGGGACATGCTCGTTCCTTGAAAGGGGAGGCCGCTTCCTGCGGTTTTTCAAGGGTAGACGAGGTAGGGAAGAGCGAGGCGGGGAGGGTTTTACAGAACGTATCCAGAGCAAAAGGTAGAGCAAATGTGGGAGGGGGCTTGCTCCCGATAGCAGTGCTTCAGTCACCGCCATCGGGAGCAAGCCCCCTCCCACACTGAGCGCATTTATTCAGTGGCAGGGGTCAACCGCGCTTCCAGCTCTGCCACTTTCGCTTCCAGGCTCTCCAGCCGCGCACGGGTGCGGGCGAGAACCACCATCTGGCTATCAAACTCTTCCCGGCTCACCAGGTCGAGCTTGCTGAAACCGCTTTGCAGCAAGGCCTTGAACTGGCTTTCGATTTCATTGCGGGGCAGCGGGGTGTCGCCGCTGAACAGGCGAGAGGCGTGGCCGCTCAGGGCGTCGAGGAGGTCTTTGGGCGCGAGCATGGGAAATATTCCGGAAAACTGTTGGCGGGCAGTGTATCACGCAGCGTCTATAGTCTTTTTCACGGCCTGGGTCGCACGCTTTTCGCGCATCGGGCCGGGCGGTGATGCACCGTTTTCGTGCGCATTGCAGGCGCTGGATGGCCCCTTTGGTGGGCCTAGGTGAGCAAAGGACTGATTTCAGTGATTTTTACGGAGCTGGCAAGGTTTCTGCTTAGACGATCATGACCCATGCACTGATGCAGTCGCTGTGACGAATGCAGTGCGCCGACGGATCAGGGGTACAGGTTTCGTCACCAGTGGTTCGCTGGCGTCGCAATGGCAACTGCCCTTGCGACGATGCGTTACAAAGCCAGGCGCTGCGCTTAGACTTGAGACGGGTTTGTTTTCCTGGGGCAAGTCCACCAATTCGGGAGAGAGTTTTCATGAAGCTAGTCACTGCCATCATCAAGCCGTTCAAGTTGGACGATGTACGCGAGTCGTTGTCCGAGATCGGCGTGCAGGGCATTACCGTTACTGAGGTCAAGGGCTTCGGTCGGCAGAAGGGTCACACCGAGCTGTATCGCGGCGCGGAATATGTAGTGGATTTCCTGCCGAAGGTGAAGATTGATGTCGCCATTGACGACAAGGATCTTGACCGGGTTATCGAGGCGATAACCAAGGCCGCCAACACCGGCAAGATCGGTGACGGCAAGATCTTCGTGGTCAATCTGGAACAGGCTATTCGCATCCGTACCGGCGAAACCGATACCGACGCAATCTAAGCCGCCAAACCCCAACGCCCCAGGAGAAAACAATATGACTCTGCGTAAATTCGCAGGGCTCGGAGCCCTGTTGTCCATCGTAATGCCAAGCCTGGCCATGGCGGCAGACGAAGTGGCTGCTCCAGTCCTCAACTCCGG